>Ga0073928_10000012_pt1 | contig 492270 bp, 465 predicted proteins | sample PaiPotPPA55metaG_FD_76969 | JGI IMG/M metagenome (GOLD analysis project Ga0073928, IMG submission 76969) | Iron sulfur acid spring bacterial and archeal communities from Banff, Canada, to study Microbial Dark Matter (Phase II) - Paint Pots PPA... ...
CACTGTTTGTGGCCCCACTGCCAGTGGTGATTCCGATGCCGGTCGCGGTGTCCACGGTTCTGCTTATTTCGCTGTGCTATTCAACGCCGCGCCGGGGAATTCTCTCGAGCATTCGCGCGTCACGTCGGCAATGACCGATGACGACCTGCCAGGATGCTGCCTGGAGAGTTCCTGCGTGTATGTGAAGACGGTTGCGGTTCACCGGTGACCGTGCGGCAGAGGCCACCGCAGGACGCCGCGGTCACCACCGGGAGTCAGCACAGCTGCTCACTCGTCGGTCGCTGCATCTCGTTCGGCTGGCCCGATCGCCCGCGGCGCGTCACAGTCCGGTGTCGTTCTCAGCCACGGTGTATGGGCCGGCATCGGGTAGGGCGCGATAGGTCGTGTCCGGCTCGCCGCGCTGCGTACCCCGGTCGCGGGGAAATGCCGCCTCGAGCAATGTCGCTGGCCCTCTTGCTGTTTCGCCGCTCGGCTGGCCACCGTCTACGCTGTGCTCGCCGGCCCTGTCGTGACTCGACCGCGATGACGCGCCGGGATCGTCGGTCACCGCGACGGTGTCTTGCGAGATGATGCGCACCGTCGCAGGGTCGAACACCACATACGAGTAGTGCGTGGGGATACGGCCCCCGCCGCCTTCGACCGCAACAACACCGTCGAAACCCTGGCCCTGCAGGTATCGGGTGAACAATGTCCCTGATCGCTCCGTGACGTACTTGATCGTGCCGACCTGCGATCCGCGGCCGTTGTCGAGGTACTCGATCAACTGGCTCAGGCCGTTGACCCGATACCACGGGGCGTCGGCGTCGATGGCCTGCAGTAGTTCCCGCATCAACACCTCACGGAACCCCGTCATAACCTTGGTGACGGTGTCGTGATCGGTCAGGTTCACCAGCCGCGCCCGCTGAATGTCGACCCCATACACGACCGGTGTGCCCGCGGCACCGGACCTGTGCAGTGCGTAGGCCCGGGCGGTGGGGGCGTCGGCGAGGTACACACCCGCGCCGACGGTATCCTCCTTGGCGCGGTTCAACTGCCTGATTCCGGGTGTGGCCGACCCGTGATACAGCGTGGTGTGGTCGAGTAGGACCTCGGCTGCTGCCCGATGCCGCGGTTCGATCCGCGGAGCGACTGTAGACCCCTCACGTGGCCCTACAGGCCCAGCGCGATCGGGTGCGTGACCGGCAGGAACCGACGGTGTATCCTGTCCTGGAGTGTTTGTCGGATCAGCCATGGGGATCCACCGCTGGTGGTGTGGTGGTGGTGCCGAATCGTCGGAAGTCCCAGCGCTCGCCCTTCCAGTCGGTGAGCGGTTCGATCTTGACTTTCTGCCCGTAGTCCGGTGCGTTCAGGATCTGGTCGTTTCCCGAGCTGTCTTTGCCGACGTAGATGCCGACATGGTGGGAATCCGATGCCCCTGATTCGGTGAAGAACACCAGATCTCCGGGCGCGCGGTCCGGGTACGGCACGACGACTGCGCGCGGGTCGTCTTGTTGGCTCTGGGTGTAGTGGGCCAACCGGATTCGACCGCCGGATGCCTGATACACCGCATACATCGTCAAGCCCGAGCAGTCGAACGTTCCGTACGGTCCTCCGGGGGAGGGGCCCGCCACGGTGCCGCCGCCCCACGCGTAGTCGGCTTTGCCGATCCACTGCGAGGCCGCCGCGATGACCGCTGCACCGAACGTTCCGGCCGGTGCCGGTACGGGTTGCCCGTTGTCGCCCTGACCGCATCCCTGCGGTTGCGTCGTGATGCCTGCGGTGGCATCGCCCGGGGTCACGCTGACCGCGGCGTACGCCGCATACACCTGACGGGCCAGCTGCAGCGCCGAACCGCTATACCGTTCGGGGTGTGCGGAGTTCTCGACTGCCTGCGCCAGGCTCGCGGGGTCCATCGAGGCGGCGCCGGGGATTTTATTGGCTTCGGTGTAGAACCAGTTGATTTGGGCGACCGGGTTCATCAGCCCGGCCATACCCCCCAGCGTGGCGGCCCATATGCCGGCCCGGATTTGGTGCGGTCCGACCGAGTCGAGGTTGTCGCCCTCTCCGTCGGAGGTATAGCCCTGCGAGGCAGGAACATTCGGATTGGACAGGTTGCGGAACCCTGACTCGGCTTCTGCAGCGGCCTCCTGGGCGAGGATGACGTTCACCGGTTCTCCTCGCTGGCGCCCGATCACCACACCGTTGCGGGCGATCTGGGCCTGGTTCGCATTCAGCGACGCCAGGCCTGTCGGGCCCGTTACCGGTGCCGGTGCGCATCCTGTGGTGCTGTCCGACCCGAGAATCGCCATCATCATGGCCACCAGCAGCAGCGGCACCGCCACTGCGAGGCTGATCAGCGCCCGCGTCGAGCCCACAGCGGACCAGCGGCGTAGATCCGGGATCCGGACGCGCCGATCGCCCTCCAGCGCGGTTCTGGTCGAGCGAGGTCGTCGATGCCGCTCACAATCCGGCGTCCCGCTCGGATGTCGTGTGTGCTCCGGTATCCGGTGGAAGATTGCTGCGCAGCGTGTCCGGCTCGGCCGGTCGCGGGCCGGTGTTGCGCGGGAAAGCGGCCGCGATCACGTGTCCGATCTGTGCCGGGGCTCTGGTGCGGTGGCCGTCCGGGCCGAGGGCGGGGTTGGCGGTAAGAAAATCTCGCATCCGTGCCACGATCTGCTCCGGCGGAGCCAGCAGGTGCGCGGCGTTGCCGCCGGTGATTCCGGCATGTGCCAAGGCGTGCGCTTGCCCTTCGTATGCCTCGCGGTCAGTGCTCGCGTAGGAACGCCACCAGTCCGCCACCTCGTCCCGGTCGGCATGACCGACGGCACCGGCCGCCGCGGTGAGCAGCCGGTCGGTGTTCCAGGGGGCAGCTTCCTCCGCGGTTACCGCGAGCAGGGTCGACACGGCTCGTACCCGCTCGCCCAGCCGGTGGAGCTTGCGGTCGAACAGCTGCGCTGTGCCGACCTCGTTGCGTGCTCCCCATTCGCTGTAGGCGGCGCCGACCGCGGCCATCCCCAGCACACTCAATACATCCGATCCGAGCTCCGACACCAGCGCGGCCCGGTCGATCTGCGCAGGGTCGCGCCAATGCACGTCGCGCCGCCACGCCATGCCGTACTCGCCCCGGGTGCGCGCCAGATCGATCCATTCCTGTGGCACACCGCCAGCCGACGCCGCGCTCTCGAGCGCCCCCCGCAGTTCACCGCGACGCTGCACGTCCTCGTACCACCCCACCGATAGCCGCTGTCCCTGCTGGTCCGCTCGCTCGGTGGTGCGGGTTTCGGTGAACGCGGCCTGGGCCTGGGTGCCGATCGCTTTGAGCAGCCTCAATTGGATTCGGTTCGGCTTATTCATCGCCACCACTGCTCCCGCCGCGGGTGGATCTGGTGACTTGATCTACAACGCTGAGGATTCCTCGTCGAGTTCATAAGTCGAGTCCGTAATCAGGGGTCGGTCCTGCCTGTGGGGGCGGTGCCGGCGGTGCCGGCGGTGCCGGGATTCGGGGCCACGTCTGTGAAAGCGGTCTGGATCAGGTCGGCGATGTCGGTCCCGCTGTCGGGTCCAGCGTGTGTATCGGGGCGGTGCGGGTGATTCGGCACCGCGATGACGTCCTCGTCGCGGAGCAGATGTTCAGCGTCTCCACCCCACGGCGCCTCGATCATCGCGAGGTAGCGGCGTTCGAGGCGGCCGGTCAGCAAGCCCAGCGGGACAGCCTCCGCGACGATCCGGCCTTCCAGAATTCCGATCGGTTCGCCGGAATTCGCCCCGAACGTGTTGATCCATAGGATCGGTTGCCCCGGAAGCAATTCGGTGGAGCTATCTCGCGCGCTCGCTGCTGCGGCTCGTTCGGCACGGTCGAGTCGTGATCGCGCCGAGGTCACATCCTGTTCCGTTCCGGCCAGCACCGCCGCTGCGACCCCCACAGATGCCGCATCCACCTCGACGGCCACGCGGAAGCGATTTTGTGTGCTGAGCACGAGTTTCACCGTCCTGGTGATATCGACTCGGCGACCCGTGCTGTTCGATCAGCCCAGGAGCGCCCTGCGGTGACGGGTGCGTTGTTTTCGGTGATTGTTCGGAAACGAACCGCCGCCGAATGTATGCTGAGGCAGCCGAACTCAATCATGAGAAAATCCTTCGAATGTTGTTGGGGCACTGTCTATATCGTCGAACCGTTTGTTGGTGTTGTGGACTCCGGCAGCCCGCTCCGAGGGTGTGTAGACCATGCGGAATGGGGTTCCGGGCTGGTCGGCTTCACCGGTTTTCAGCAGGAAGCAGCCGGTGCCTGGGGGTGCTCGGCGTCCGGGCTGTCGGTCATCGAGCAGCTCGTCGCTGGGCGGGCGTGGTGCGGCCCAGGAGGTGAGGAGCTTTTTCTCGGTCTCGGAGAACGACATGACCGCACGAAGGCGTTCCACCTCCTCCGGTGGGACCGGGCCGATGATCTTGGCTCTGGCGCGTTCGACGAATCCGAGTGCTTTGTGCTGGGAGGCGTGGGAGTCGAAGCTGGCGAGGTCTTTTATGGTGTGGGAGCACATGATCAGCCCGGTGCCCAGTGTGCGGTTGAGGCGGGTCAGTGCATCGACGCGGTCGATCATGTCTTCCCCGGCACCCAGGACCCGCCAGATCTCGTCCATGACGACTTCGAAGGTTCGTTTCGGGCCCAGTCCGGCGTCGGCGAGGGTATGGGCGGCTGCAACCGCGCCGAATCCATCGGACCAGCACACCATCAGCACCGCGGCGAGCAGTTTGACGTCGCCCTCGGGAATCCAGGACACATCCACACACACCGCCGGGGTGTCCAGGTTCAAAGGAGTGGTGGTGTGGCCGTTGAACACTTCCCCGAACGGTCCCTCACACAACGCACGTAGCGAGCGGCGCAGTGTCTTGGTACCGGCGCGGTAGGCGGTATCGTCGTCCTCCTCGGCGAAGCGCATCAACTCCTCGCTCCCCTCGGCGATCACCGACAGCAGGTCCGACAGAAGCGGGGGATGTTCGGGGGTGAATCCTCGGTGGGAGTAGAGCTCGCGCAGGCCGGCGGCGATGAGGGTTTCCTCGAAGTCCTCGACCCGCGATCCGCGGACCAGTTCGATGAGTCCGGCCACGATGGTCACTTGCCCGGCTTCGATGCGGGCGGCGACCTGGCGGCGCATGTCGGGGTCCGGTAGCCGGTCCAGGATCGTGCCCAGCGCGCCCACGGCCAAGGGGTTGATCTTGCCGTGGCCGTAGCCCACATCGACGATTTGCCCGCCGAGGACCTCGACCAGATCCCGATAGTCCGGTTTGGTGTCGCCAAGGCACAACACGGTTTCTCCGGCCGCGACCGTGCCGGTCACGATGCGGCGGATCAGCGAGGATTTGCCGTATCCGTTCAGGGCCAGCACGAAGGCGATCGGCGCGGTGAGGAAGCCTTTCAAAAACCACGACATCGGGTCGAAATGCACTGGGCCGCCGGTGACATAGTGCGCTCCGACCGGAACGCCGACCACCGGGGCGCTGGCGCCGACCGCGAAGGGCCACAGGCCGGCGACTTGGGTTGTGGTGGAACGCCATTCGGGTGTCGCTGGAACCACCGTCGCGCGTCCGCCGCCCAGGCCGCTGTAGCCGCGGTCGGTGAGTGTGGCTGTGGTGCGGTCGAATCCGTCACGGTGTGTGTCGGCAACGCGCCGCGCGGCGGTGTGGCGGCGGTGATCGTCGCTGCCCAGGAGTTTGCGGGCCCACCATCCGGCCAATCCGCCTGCCGCAGCGGCTTTCTCGGTCCGGGCCCGGGTTTCTCGGGTCATGACCGCGATGCCCCCGACCCGGGTGGTGCGCGCCGGGCGGCGAGACCTGCCTGGTGTTGTGGGTGCGCGGGTCACGCTGACATCCGTTTCGAGATCGACCCGTGCTCGGGCAGAACCACCCCGACGCCCAGCGACGCCGAGAACGCCGCCGCCTGGTAGCCGTAGCAGCGGCGGACACTGAGCCGTGAGGCCGCCGCGATCGCCTCGACTGATGCGGCGATGGCCGGGATGTCCGCGTCCAGGCGGGCGGTCGCGGTCACCAGCGCCCCGAAGCGGGTCAGGCCCGCACCCAGGGCCTGTTCCCGTCTGGCAGCTCGGGTGTTGTCCACGCGAATGGACGCCGCAGCGCTGGCGATACCGCCCGGTTCTGTCTGTTCCGCGGCGAGCGCGTCACGGAAATCCCCGTCGACGATCTCGGTTGCCTCGGCCGCGGAGTGCAGCCGGTACACCACGGCGACGCGTTTGCGGGGCAGGTCCGGGCGGGGCTCGAGCAGCGCCTTGAGCACGGTCTCGTGCACCGCGCCCAGCGGCGCGGCGTCCATTTCCCAGGTGACCGAGCGGGCGCCGTCGTGGACGTAGTGATCCCACTCGTCCAGTGTCGAGACCGGTCCGACGGTGTCCCACGATTGCGTGGTGATCAGGTCCGGCCCGGCGGCTTCGATATTGTCTTGTGCGGCAACGTCATAGCGCGAGCGGACTAGGCCCAGTAGCTCCCATGCCTGCATCGGTGCGGCGGGCAGCCCGGCGCGGGCCAGCTGGGACAGCACCCCTTGCAGGCGCTGGCCGATCTCCCGGGCCTGCTCGGCCTGGTTGCGTCGCAGCTTGCCGCGGGCGCGGTAGGTGACCGCGATCCGGGCTTCGATGCGGACCTGCCCGCCGGTGACGTTCGCCGCCTCTGCCATGACCGCGGCCGCATACTTCGGCGCGTCCGCCCGCACCAGGCGCGCCACTTCGCGGCGCTGCTTGAGCCGGGTTTCCCGGACCGTCTCGAGGACGCTGGTAATCGCGACGACGTCGCCGGATCGGCCTTGGGCGGCCAGGAATTGGCCGTATCCTTCCACCCAGCTGTCGATCTGCGGTTGGTCGACCAGTTCCTCCCCGGCCGGGATGACCCGCACGACCACGGTGTAGTGGTCGGTGCGGCGGATGTGGATCAGCCCGAACCGTGCCCCGCCGGGAGCCTCGTATTCGGTGAGCCGCGAGTCCGCGAGCAGCCCCGGCAGGCGGCTGGTCCCCGGGATCCGGGAGAACCGGCCCGCGCGGTAGACGCGTTCCCCGCGCGCCCCGGCCATCGCGAATTGCGCACGCAGAATGAGGATTTCCCACCCCGTGCGCCCGTTGCGGGTGATCACCATAGGCACGTACAGCACCGCGGAGCCCACGATTTGCAGCCCGGTCACAGGCAGCGAGCGGGTGAGCATGTAGCCGAGCATCACCGCGATCACCAGGCCGATCCCCAGCATCGACGCTCCGAACGTCAGCCCGAAAAACCCTGCTGTGCGTGGTCTTTCCCACCGGCCGTACACGCGGGCGCTCATTGCGGCACCTCGTGTTCGGACTCCGGGGACGCCGCGGAGTTGACGCCGGCGTACAGCTTTTTCCCGGTCTCGACCGCGGCCTGGGCCGCGGCGCCCCAGGGGCCCCCGGCTGCGCCTGCCCCCGCCAATGTTTCCGCGCCCGCTGACGTCGCGGCCGCATTCTGCGTTCCGGTGCTGTTCGCGCTCTGCGGTGGTGGACTTCCGCCCTCACCGGTAGAGTCCGGCTCGGTTCCTTGGGTGCCCCGGCCCGCGCCACCCGATGGTGCGCCGCCGCCGTCATCATCACCGCCGCCCCCACCTCCGCCGCCTCCACCTCCACCTCCGCTGTTTCCGCTTGTGCCGGTGGAGTTTTCATCGACGGTCCGTGCGCCGGTGTCGGTGTCGGAGCTGCCGCCCCCGCCGATGGCGCGGCCGACGCCGGCGCCGATGACACCGGCGGCGACCATGCCCATCCCGCTGCCGCCCATGGTGGAGATCGCGGGGGCGACCAGTCGCATGAGGGCGGGCATGACGATCGCGACGAGCGCGAGCAGGATCAGACCCAGCAGGGTTTGCTGAGCGTTGCCCGGGTGGCTGCCCGCAGAGAATGCCACCACATAGATCAGGGCACCGACGGGTTTGTAGAGCACGAACGCCAACGACCAGGTGACCAGACGCTGGTATGCCTGCGAGCCGGGTCCGGTTCCCGCCGCCGAGGCCGCAACCGGGATCAGCGCCACCACCACGATCAGCAGTGCTTGCCGGATGACCAGCAGCACCAACTGCAGCAGTGCGCCGATGAGACCGAAGATCGCGACCAGGAACATCGCACCGGTGCCCAGGCCCTGGTCGCCGGTCAGTGAGTCGAAATTGATCATGTTCTTCACTGCTGCGGCGGCGTCGCCGTGGGTGGCATCGGAAATCATCCAGCTCGAGAAGGCATCCCCGAAACGGGTGCCGACCGCTACCAGCGCGGCGAACATCCACGAGGCGAAGACCGCGCGGGCGAACATGACGAACGTCTCTTGGGTTTGCCCGACCAGCTCGCCGCGCCGTGCCATCGCCAGCCGCGCGCCGGTCAGGATGATCGCCCCGGTCATCAGATAAATCTGCAGGTCGCCGGTGTATTCGCGGACCGCGGACAGCACTGGTCCGGGGGCTCCGGTGGTGGGGTCGGCCAGCTGCGGAGAGGGCAGGGTGATCCACCAGTCCAGGCACCACTCGAGCACCTGGGTCAGCCCGCCCAGCAGCGATTTCACCACCGCCCCGAACACCGAGGTGGCCAGCTCGCCGGTCGTTCCGCCGACGACGTTCTTCAGGGCGTTGTGCACGCCGTTGCAGATCGCGCCCAGGACGCTGGGCAGGTCGCACTGCCCGCCGCCGGAAGGCGGCGGATCCGCCGACACCTGCCCGGCGCCCACGATGCTGCACAGCAGACCCGCAGCGGTGAGGACCGTTGCGGTGCGCGTGATGCTCGATGTCATTGCCACACACCGAAATCCGCGAGCGAGGTGACCGGGGTGGCCGGTGCCCACAGGGTGTCGATGTCGTCGACGCGCACCCGCCAGTCCCCGTCGACCCACACCATCGGCCAGGTGCCGTAGCTGATCTGCTCGGGTGTGCGCACCGCGACATCGACCACAGCGAAGTCCGGGCGATAGTCCGGATGGATCCGGAATCCGGCGGGTACCACGACATTTCGGCCGGTGTCGGGGTTGTCGGTGCGGCTGTGCGCGAACCTGTCCAGCAGGGCCCCGCCGCCGCCGGAGAATCGTTGCGTGACCACGCGCTGCCACACCCCTTCGGGGGCGGCCAGAGCGCGCGCGAACGCGTCCCACGCCGCCAACCCGGCGCCTTGGGGCGTATCGGCGAACCCCGACGCGATCCCGTCGACCACCCGGATCGGCCCGTCGCTGCTGGAGAACGGCAGTGCCGCAGTATTCCAGCCTCGTTGCCACAGGATCCCCGCCGGTCGGGCCGTGAAGTATTGCGGACCGAGGGCGGGGTCCGGGCGACCACTCGGATCCTGCGCCAACGCGATGCCTGCGGGGTTGATCGGGGTGTCCAGGCGGCTGCCGAAGGCATCGGTGGTCGGCAACCCGAACCCGGCCCGCCCGCTCGGAGGCTGTGCATAGGTCGGCATCGGTGTGATGCTCGGTGACTGCCCGGCACCGCTGCTGGTGTCGTGGCGTGATCCCACACTCAGCGCGGCGATGGCCGTCACCAGCAGTATCAGTCCGGCGACGGCGGGCAGTAGCCACCGTGGTGTTCGAACATTCATCCCCGGTGCCCTCCTTTCCTCATGGCTGTGCCAGCGCGACCATGTCCGGCGGTGTGGCCGCGATGGCGGTCACGAGTCCGCCGCCCGGCGGGGCTGGCAGCGCGAGTTTCCAGTCGCCCGCGCTCCACAGGACCGTCGCGGTGTTGGCGGTCAGTGAGTGGTCGCTCTGGCGGGTGTAGATCGCGACCACGACCCGATCCGGGGTCCAGCTGGTGATGCAGTAGCCCAGCAGTTGCGGGGCGGTCCCGGCCGCAATCGGCCCCGGGATCGAAATCTGTGCGCGGGCGATCGCCCAGGCATCGCGGCCGGGTCCTGCGGCCAGCAGTTGCCCGATCTGCGGGTAGTGGGTGTCATCGGCCAGCGACATCCGGATCGTGGTCCCGATTGCCGCTAGTGCCGCTCCGGCGGGACTGCGCGCGTACCCGGTCGCGACTGGACCATTGAGGCTTGCCGGCCCCTGGTCTCCGGCAGGCACGGCCATGCCCTGGAACTGCGACCACCGCAGATGCGTGGGCTCAGCATGCATATCGATGCCGTCCGGCGCCGAGCCCGGCCGGTGACCTCCGCCGCACCCGGCTGTCATCGCGATCGCTGCCAGGGTCGCCAGCAGCACCAGTGTGGTGATGACGGTGCGTGCGCATCGGAATCCCGCAGTTGGATCGGTTCTGGTGCAATCGAATTGGTCGCTGTGCTCATGGTCAGAGAGGGGCATAGAGGGCTCCGGCGATAAGTCCGGCGGATCCGGCGATGACGCCGCCCAGCACTGCTCCGAAGATTCCTTCGACGCTTTCCTCGCGGTGGCTGCGGACCGCCAATAGGGCTGCAGCCCAGGTCAATCGGGCGACACCGAGCGCGCACACGATCCATCCGGCCCAGCCGAGCACCAGCAGCAGTGGCCCAGTGACGGTCGCGGGCAGGTTTTTGGCCAGCACCACCGCGGCGCCCGACAGGTAGGTGGTCAATGTGAGGTCACCGCTGTCATGATCGCGCCCGCGGTGGTCATGACGACGCCGCCGATGACCGCATAGAAGACGATCTTCGGGCTCTCCATAGCCCCGCCGTGCATTCTCTCCCAGCCAAATTTTCCGCCGGCGTAGATCAACGCGCCGACCCCGGCGAGCATGGCGCCCCAGGACAGCCAGTTCAGGACGTTCAACAGTCGGCCCGAGCCTGGGGGGGCGACGGGGTTGAATGGAATGTCCTGGTGCACTGTGGCCGCGGCGGTCAGGTAGGCGGTGGTGTGGATCAGGATGTGCAACATGGGGTTTCCGTTCACAACTGCGGGGAGGTGAGGCGCTCGCGCGAGGCTGCGATGAGCGCGGTGATCGCGGTCCCGGCCCGGTGGATCTCCGGCGGCACCGACGCTGTCAGGGCCGGGGTTCGGCGGAATCGGTGCCGAGGTGGGGGTGGGTCGGTGGGGGTGTAGACGGCCAGCTCGCTGGATTCGAGGGCGATCAGTTCCTCGTGCCAGGCGACGGTGAACACCGTGTCGTGGTTCAGCAATTCGGCGATGGTGTCGCGGTAGCGGCGCACCGGTGCGGGCAGGTGCCCGGGCCGCATGGGCGTGAGCACCAGCGCCTCGACGGTGACACCGTCCGGTGCCAGGCCCGCGCGCCACTCCCGCAGCCGGTCCGCCGCGGCCGCCAAGCCAGGCATGCAGGTCCGCGCGGCGATCACGACCCGCTGTGTGCTCTCCCCGGAGGCGGGCCAGGCGCGGCCACCGTCCGCGCCGTGGGCCCACCACGACGCGAGGGTGGTGGCGCCGGCTCCGCCGTGGGCGGCCAGGACCGCGAACAATGGCGGGTGCGCGCCGGTCAACGGGTAGGGGGTGCGGCGCACCGGCGCCCGGCGCGATCGCGGTGGCGCGGTGACCGATCCGATCGTCGGCGCGCGATCCGGTACCGCCGGCTCGCGGTCGTCTCCGAAGCGACACAGGTCGGTGGCGCTGGTCATCGCGGTCACCCCGCCTTCTGGATATTCGTGATGACCGTGGCGCCGGCGGCGATGCGTGCGTCGAGCAACTGCAGGTAGTCCACGCGGGTGCCGTCGGGGTGCAGTTCGACGATGTGCACGTCGGCGGCGTTGCTGCTCACGGGGGTGATCGCGACGCAGTGCCGGGTACCGATGGGGATCGAGGCGATCCCCGCGGCGAGCCGGGCCGGGTCCAGCCCGGCATCCGGGGCCAGCAGCGGGGTGAGCGCGGCGACCGACCGCTGCGCGTAATACCCCTGTTCGAAGGCGGCGATGACTCCGATCAAGGTGTCGCGGTCACCGCCGCGGTCGGTGACGATCGTTCCCTGCGGTCCCCCCAGACCGGCACAGGCGGGGCTGGCCGGCGCGGTCGCAGCGGGGGAGGCGGGGGAGGCGGCAACCGAGATCGCTGGCGGGGCAACCGTTTTCGGTTTGCTTGTCACATCGACGATACCGGTGGTGATCGCGCCGACCGCCAGGGCAAGCACCGCGGCCACCAGAAGCCATCCGCGCAGTGGCACGAGCCGGTAGAACCGGCCGATCCCCTCCGGCGCGGAATCCGGCTCGGCGCTGAGCAATTCGCCGCGTTCGTCTGCCGCATCGTGGACCGGTTCAAGGCTCGTCTCCGGGTGTTCGTCGAGCCAGCCCCACCCGAGCCGGTCGTCCTGGGATCCTTTGTCCATCACTGGTGTTCCACCTCCTATGCCCCGCAGACCTCGGCGCCCGGTCATGATGTGGGGCCCGCTGCGACGCTGGTCTGCGGTGCGCTGGGGTCGATGCTGGTGGTGGTCGGTGCCGTCGAGTCGGTCGCTGATGCCGGTCCTGTCACCGGCGTGGGGGTGCCGAAGTGGGTGCCGGTCGCGGCGATATCCTTGGCCAGCGCGGTGAACCAGGCGCTGGTTGCGGCGAGTGGGGGTTGTCCGCTGCCGGTGACCGGGACGGTGCCGTAGGTGTTTTGGTTGCCCACGGCCGAGGAGTACTGGGCGTCCAGGTCCAAGTTGACCAGGTCGCTGTTGTCTTTCACGTTGTCCTGGATGGCAGTGAATGCCTCGGTGGTCAGCCCCGGCAGTTGCGGCGACACGACCTGCACGAGAGCGCCGGCCAGTTTGGTGCCCAGGATGCCTAGTGCAGCAGCGGGATTCGCCAATCCGACCGTGGCCAGGGAAGCGATCGTGTCGGGGGTGAACACGTCGGCGGCGACTGTGACCGCGGTGTTGAAAGCGATGGTGCCGAGTTTGAACAGCGCGGAGATCGCGTCGTTCGGACCTGGTTGCGGCGCATGGGTATTGGATGCATCAGCCAGGCGTTGGGAGATCGATTCCTGCGGCTGGTAGTCCAGGGTATCCAGGGATGTGCCCGAGACGTCGTTGTTGACCACATTGATGCCGGTGTTGATGACCGTGGCCGACAGGGCGTTCGCGATGCTCGTCACCGCGGTGATCGGGTCGTGGAAGTCGGCCTGTTTGCCGATGTCGGCGACCACGTTCAGCAGCGCGCCGTGGGCCGGTTTGTCGCAGGTGACGTCGCCGGGTGTGCACAGTTGCGCCACGCGGCCGTCCAGCGGTCCGTAGTCCGAGGGTTCGGCCGGTGCGCTGTCGGTGGTGGTGGAGTTCGTGGTCAGCGCGATTCCGCCGGTGCCGGGCAGTGCAGGGTTCAGGAAGGCGATCTTCGATACGGCGGTACCGGTGGTGCCGGGTGCGGGTGTCGGGGTGGTTTGGTCCCCGCGGCCGGGGAACACCGGTGTGCCCCCTGGCCTGGCCGGGTCGCCGAACAGCGCCACACCGGCGATGTGATCGGCAGGCACCGGACCGCTACCGGATGCTGCTTGTTCCGCGAATTCGGCCATGACCTGCGCGCCCTCGGTATATCCGGCGGCGGCGATCAGGGTCTTCGGGCATTGGGTGAGTACGCCGGTGGCCATGGTGTCCGCGCGTTGCAGGGTCGCGGCGATCGACTGCGGGTAGCCCTCGTTCTGGCCGCTCGTTCCCGTGCCGGCGTTGATTCCGGTTGTCGTGTCGCTGCTGGTGGTTGCGGTGGTGACCTGGTCGTACGGCACGTAGGCGCGTTGCACCAGGCCCGGCGCTTGGGCCAGCAACGGGCGAAGCATGGTGCCCAGCACACCGGTGTCCACATCGGGTCCGGTGTCCGGAGACGACTGGTCCGGACCTTGGGCGGCGATCACATACAGCGCAGGGCAGGTGCGGCCCATCGCGACTTGCGCGTGCACTAGGGGTGCTGTCGCAGTGCCAGCAGCAGCGACGGCTACTACGGCCGCGGCGAGCACGGTCACCGCGGCGGTGACCGGTCGCCGCGTGGTCCGATGACCGGTGCTGGGGGACATGGTGGTCTCGATTCGAGATCGTGCCGTGCAGGACTGGAGGCCTTCGAGGGGCCGGCCGGCGGTGTCGGATCCGAGGTTGAGCCGGCCCACCTCGAAGGGGCATTTACGACGCTGCTGGCGGATTACCGGCGTCGGAGAACGGGATCGACCGTGCACCGCGCAGCCGCGGAACCCGAACTGTGGCCGTAGCTGCTAGGGGTGCCAAGTGCGCTGCAAGTTGGTCGACAGCGTGTTCGGCGCCCCGGCGGCCGGCCTGGCCATGGGTCGTGTCACCGATGTCGGTCCAGGTGACCTCACCGCCGCGCACGTGGTAGTCCGCGTGCAGTTGCTGGGCGACGCGGATCGGCACCACCTCGTCGCGGCCGCCGTGGTACAGGTGAATCGGCACGCTCGGCTGGTGGTGGCCGAGCTCCTCGTTCGCCAGCACCGTCGCCCACAGCCGGTCGTTCCACGGGTCCGGGCGAATGGTGTAGTAGCCCAAGGGTTTCCCGAACCAGGCCAGCAGTTGCGGCATCCCGGCCTGATCGGCCAGGTGTGCCGCGGTCCGGCCGGCCGGGGCCAGGATCCGATCCAGCGGGATGTCGCGGTGCGCGATGCTCAACCCGATCAGGGCGGCGAACCCCAGACCGCTGTACGGGCCGCCGTCCACCGCTTGGACACACGCTCGCAGGTCCGCGGGCACTCCTCCCGCGACCACGACGCGCAGCTTGAGTTCGGGGCAGTGACCCCGCTGCAATTCTGCTGCCCACGCCACGGCTCGTCCGCCCGCGCTGTAGCCCCACAACCCGACTGGCGCCTCGCCGCTCAACCCGGCGCGCGGAGTCTGCGCCGCGGCCCGCACGACGTCCAGAACGGCGTGGCCTGCGGACTTTCCGGCCAAATACGGGTGCGGGCCGGGACCTACTCCGTGTCCCTCTCCGTCCGCCACGGCCACCGCCCACCCGCGCGCCAACGCCAGGTGGAGCTGCCCGATTTCAGGGAACGTCCCGGCACCGATCAGCGCGCTGGGTGCGTGCTGTGGGCCCAACCCATACACCTCGGTGCCGTAGCCGACGATCGGGCGGGGCCCGCGGCCGCGCCACGGCCCGACCGGCACCAGCAAGGCACCCGAGGCCAGCATCGGCTCGTCGAGGGTATTGGTGGTGCGGTAGAACAGTTTCCAGCCGTGAACCCCCTCGACGCCGGAATTCATCGGCAGCGAGCGCACCAGGCTGCCCGCAGCGACAGGGGTTCTCGACCCGGTGGATGGCCGGTCTCCCGAAGGCGGAAGGAACAGCATCTCAGATGTCTTCTTTCGTTGTTCCCGGATCCTGTTCCACCAATGCCATTGCGGTGCAAGGGATTTGGTGAGCGAGCCGGGTGGCTGGTGGTCAGTGCCTGTTGGTCAGATCCCGTGCCATCGCCGAGAACCATTGGGCTCCAGCCGATATCGGTGACTGCTGACCTGGTGCGGCGGCGCCGTAGCCGCGGTGTGTAGTGACGGTTCCAACGGCTTGGGTCAGGACAGCCGGATTGAGCAGATCCTGGTTGTCGGCCAGGTTCGCAGTCACCGCTTGCGCGAATTGCTGGGCCAGACGCGGGATGTTGCCGATCGGGTCCGCGGCCACCGCGGCCACGACACGGTTCAATTTCTGGTCGGCGTTCTGGGATTGCTCGACTGTCGGCGGGCTGTTCTGCAGGCTGGCAGCATCGGCCAGCCGCTGCGACACGCTGGCGTGCGGAAGGTAGTCCACTCGCCCGCCGGGCCCGAGTCGGAGATCGTCGGTGATGACGGTGGTCCGCGCGGTGTCCACTGTTTGCGTCAAAGCCTGTGCCGCGGAGGTGACGGCGGTGACCGGGTCAGTGAACTGGGTCCGAACCGCGACCCCGGCCGCCACGCGCAGCAGTTGCGCGTGTTGCGGTGCGGCGCAGCTCCAATCGCCTGGCAGGCAGAAGTCCGCGACGCGACCATCGTCGAGGGCACCGTAGCTCTGGTCGGGATCGACCAGACCCCCACCAGCCGGCGCCGCTTGGTTCATCACAACGTGTGTGACAGCGTTCCCGTCGGTTCCCGGTGCCGCGGCCGGGCTCGCGCGGCGCGGGTTACCGGGGAATACGGGCTCCCCGGAGGTCCGTGCGGGGTTGGCGAACATCACGACGCCCCCGACCTTGTCCGCGGGGATCGGTCCGTGACCGGAGCCGACCTGCTGGGCGAAGGTGTGCACGGCGTCGGCGCCTTGTGAGTAGCCGGCCGCGGCGGTCATGGTGTTCGGGCACTGCTGGTGCACCTGTGCCGCACTTGCGTCCAACTGCGCGACCGCATCGCTTTCGGACCGCTGGTAGGGCAGGTTGCCGGTCCCGCCGGTCAGCGGGAGTCCGCCGAACGCAGCCGGGTAACGCAGGTAAGCCCGCTGCACCGAGCCGGGCGGGGCCTGGGCCAGCAGCGAGGAATTCATCGGGCCCAACATCCCGATGTCGGCGGTAGGGTCCGCGTCTACCGATGACTCCCCGGTGCCCTGAGCGTCCAGGACATACAGGGCCGGGCAGTGGGTAATGGGCGGCAACGGTCCAGCAGCTGCCGTGCCTGCCGAGACCGCAGCGCCGACGCCGAGCAAGGCAACGATCGACGACGCCAGGGCTACCCGGCTGCCCGGTCGTGTGCGCCGGGATGGGGTCGAGTTTTTCATCGCTGACCCACCCCCACCGCGGCGCCCACTGCGCCTCCCGCGAGGCCGCCGACTACGGCTGCGGCTCCGGCCGCGGGTAATCCCAGGACGGCCGCGCCGATCGCCGCACCGGCCGCGGCGCCGATCGCGGTGCCTGCGACACCGGTGGTGACCGTGCCGATCACCGGCACTGGCACAAAAGTGCCCAGCGCGGCCCCGGCGATCCCGCCGATAGTGCCACCGATCAGCCCGCCCACCACCGCGCCGACCGCCGCGATGGGAACCCCGGCCGCCACGACACCGGCCGTGACGCCGATCGCGGATCCGACAACTGTTGCTGCCGCGGCGCGGTCCGATCTGCTGGGTGGGAAGCCGACCGAGTCCCAGAAGTGCGCTATTCCGGCTTCACCGTTAGCAGCGACGGTGTTGATCTGGTCGCGGACGTTCGGCGGTATCCATGGCGGGGTGGGTGTTTGGAATTCGCCCACGCGGATCGTGTTGGCAGGGGGACGGATCGGCGCCACCGGCGGCACCGGACGCGGCAGATGTAACGCAGGCAGAACCAGCGGCGCGGCTGGTGCCCACAGCGGTTCCGGACGCGTCGGCTCGTTGTTGCGGACCGCGGGTGATTCCTGCTGCTCGACCGGCGGTGGCGGTGCAGGTGGCGGGGGTGCCGACGTCGTGCCTGGTTGCGACGGGCTGGTCACCCCGGGCTGGTCCGGGCTCGACACCAGCGCCACAGTTGCAGTCGAGACGCCCGAGAACGTCAGCGCCACGACCAGCGGCAGCACTCCGACCGCGACCGCTCGCGCGCACGGTCGAAGCGTGCCGCTGCCGACCGCAGATCGTCTGCGTTGCCGGTTCGCAGGGCCGAGAGATGGTCGGGGGTGGGGCGAGCCCAACTCCTGAATCATATGCAGAGTCACCTTCTGCTCGAGGGAAAGGAAATTATGGGCGGATTCCGAAGCAGGGCATAACAATTCGAATTCCGACGTCACCGCCGTTTCAACGGCCGCGAAGGTCCGTATCGCCTCGCACGCACCGAAAAGGGCGGGCGAGGAATCAGCGAGCCCGCCCCCTCGGTGGGGGGAAGTAGAGGAGACGGGCCGCCATTTCCCGGAGTCGATCAGCCACTCCGGTGAGGCCCGTTGTCGGCCTCGTGATCCATCAAAGCGCCGGAATACCTTCTGTGTCTAGGGTTTTCATCGCCACCCTGTGTGGCCCCACTGTCAGTGGTGATGCCTGTGAACTTGAAAGACGCCTGCCATCGGGCGCATTCCCTGGACCTGCAGAGCAAATTGACGCGCGCGACTCCTGCGGACGCGCCCGCCCCCGACTCCCGAAACCACCGCCATCGAAAAGAGGCCCAAGGTGCCGAAGCTGTTGACCCTGACCGGAATCAGCGCGGAGTTCACCGCGGATGAGATCGAATGTCTGGTGCGCACAGCCGCAGAGCTGTGGACCGCCACCGGCGACCCCAACGACGACCTCAGCACACGGCAGAAGGAACTCGCGGAACGTGCTCACACCGTGCAGATGAGCGAAGACGCCGGCGAAGGCGCGCGGGACACTCCGACCGTGGGCGCCGCTTTCCTCATCAGCCCCAACGACTTGGAGCCGTTTACCATCAACGAGGACGCCTTCGAATCTTGGACTGCCAACGCCGATCAGTGGGATCACTCGCTCCCCAGGCGCTGCGGTGAGGCTCCCGAAAACGATCTGGCCAACCTCATACTCGACGCCGTCGACAACTTCGTTCTGACCGGAGATCCGCGCCTCGAACTCCAGGTCAACGGCGACGACGACGCCTACGACAGCACAGGGTTCTACGTCCTCCTGCACAACACGAACGCACACCCGCGACTCGTCGGAATCACCACTGACCGGACTGAACTGGCCTACCCCGCCCAGGAGAGCCTTTCGCTCGCTGATGCCGCCCGCTTCCACCTGGAGCAGGTCTGCAGCAAGGCCAACTGGCTCCTGTCCTACATCCGCTAGACGTGATGTCTCATGACGTTGGTTCCCTGATGGCGATCTCGAGCGCTAGATGCTCCGGACCGACAACCGGCGGAATCGGGGTGGCGATACCGATATCGGTGAGTCGGTAAATGCGCAGCAGGACCGGTGTCCGGAGCTTGCCGATTCCGCCCTGTCTAACAGGTGTATCTCTCTGTTAGACAGGGATGCTGTGTGTGAGGTGACAGAACGAAAACGGCTGTTACCCAGCCGAATTGAGCCTCCACTGAGTAACCGCCTCGACCACGAGAAGGGATCTCGCAGTCATGACCACTGTATCGGTGTCCGTCCTGGACGAGAGCGACCCAGCACAGCTGTTCCACCACTACCTCGGGCAATACGACCGGCAGCCCGTGCATCTCGAACTGGACGCCGAGACCGGTAAGTTCCGTGCCGACTGGAACGGGGAGATCGGCAACGGCATCCCGGCGTCGGTCTATCACGGCCGCACTCTGCGCTGGGGGCTGCCGCTAGTCCCCACGGTCGCCGCCGCGAACCGGCTTGTAACCGATCTGATTCCGCTGGCGCAGGCGGTCCTCGACGGCTACACAGTCGAATGGGATGGCCGCAACCACGTCGGCTATCCCAGCACCGACGCGGCGGCCAGCGCGATCGAGGCGATCGGCGAGCAGTGCGCGGGCTTCGGTGAGCCCGATTCCGATGTGGTGCAGGAATATGACGCCGCCGACTGGTTCTGCGAAGGGCTGGGCGACATCGCGATCACCCTCGACACAACCGACGCCGAGATCACCTCGTTCGCGCGCCAAGCTGAGCGAGACGCCACCACCCTCGGCCCCGCCTACTACATTCTCACCGGCGCCGAGGAGTACCTGGCCACGCGGCGTGACGAGACTGCGCGCCGTCATACGCCAATACATCGACATGGAGTGACCATGCCGGCATGGCTCGAGGATTGATCATGGGATATGACGAGGCGCCGCGCGTGACCGTGCGCGACATCCGCGCGCTGATCGACGACGGCCGCGACAACGCCGTGCTGCACCTGGACCGCAACAAGGCCGGCGAATATTGCGGGCTCGCGGTGTGGGTCGAGCCCCATGCGGGTGGTGACGTCGTCATCACTCGGCAGCAGTGCCTGGACCGCGTCGGCACCAGTGATGCTGCCAGCATCGATGATCAGGAGATCCGCGATTACCTGCTGGACAGCGTGCAGGACGCCGTGGACCAGGAATGGGACCAGGAACAGCAATAGAAAGCCCTGCAACGGGAATGGGATTCGCGTACCGGCGATAGGGGCCTGTGATGCCACGGTCGGAGCCCATCACCTTCTGTCAGTCCTACCGGCGCGCCGCCGGGTAGTTGCCACCTCGACTGCTGGGACCACGGCGCCTGCGATAAGCATGCGGCCGTTCCCCCGTCGAACGATGGGGTAACGAGCGGACAGTGTGGCCACGGGGTCGAACGATGCAGGTACCGGCAGCGAGCCGGTACGGCTGCGGATTCGGATCAGAAGGTCGCCGAACGCACAGACAGGCCTGCCTGTCTCCCCTCGCACGGGAGGCAGCCAGGCCTGGCCGGCGGCCGAGTGGCGCAAATTGGATGCCGCCCCTCGACGATTTAGTTACTGCTGTGCGGGTTACGGGCCGGAGTACGCCTCTCGGTTGCCGATGAAGTTGATGAATTCTCCGACGGAGTTTTTCATCGTCAGTTGCGACACCCGAAGGGTCCACCGCTCACCGGTTACTGCGTCCCGCATGTGCAGGGCCGAGTCTTCCCCTGCCCGGCCCGGCACGATCTTTGCCTCATGGGCCCAGTACTCGCGGAAATGGGGACTCCTGCTCAACTCGTTCAACATCGCCAAGCCCCACGGTGTATCACCGTACGATCCCAGCAGATAGCGGAACCAGTGCGCATTCAATTCGGCCTCGCGTTCCCACTCGACCAGCACCCGGCGTGAGAGTGCGGACCTGAAATACCACAGCATCACGTTTCCCAGCTCCGCCAGGCCGGGGAACGCGCTGCGGTACTTCTCGTTGGACACCAGCAGATTCCAGCGTGTGTCGAAGACCGCCACGTACCGGTCCTCGAGCCTGTGGATCGTGTCCATGATGATCGGATCCAGGCTCGCCTTGAGCTCCTCGGGGTCGCGTAGATCCACCACGACACCCAGACCCGCCAACCGGAACATATGCTCTTTGGTAGCCGGGTCCAGCTCCAGGGCGGTGGCAATATTGTCGAGCACCGAGCGGTCCGGGGTGGATCGCTCGCCGGTCTCGAGCTTTCCGTAGTAGGACATGGTGAGTTTTGCCTTTTTCGCCATGTCCTCCTGGGACGGATACTCCTGCTTGCCGGTCCAGTCCGGCATGCTTCTTCGCGCATCCTTCAGAAACTCACGCAGGGTGGGCGGACGGGCCACCCCCTGCACGGTCTCCGGTTCAAGCGCTGCAAATTTGCTCAGGTCCAATGGGTCCACGGGACCTCCTTCATCTCATGGGTCGCAACAGTTTTGTGAACGCACGCTGAGCGGCATCTTGTGAACGCCGCCGATGAAGGAGGGAGCGAGCACCCCGTGTCACGCCCCAGGACCCCCTCCAACCTTTCAACGTAGCCAGTCAGGCAGCCCGTTGTCTACCTTTCCGCTACAGATGACACAGCCACTGCTAGTGGCCCCACTCGTAGTGGGTCCCGAATTCCCTTCTGCGTCACTGTGTCAGCGATCTCACAGACAACTCCAGGCTAGTTCCAGAAACAGCCACCGACCCGAAAACGATTCCGCCGCCACGACTTCCGACGCGCACATGAGGAGATTGCCATGGGGCTCTGACCACCACTGGTTGTGGCCCCACAAGCAGTGGTGCCGAATACCTGGACACACAGCATATTTCGAACCTGTCATGGATGTATGACCACGGCAGCCCGACCGATGTTGCCGGTCGCCGTAACCGCGTACCGCGCCAGCCGCATTCGACTGCCTCCCGATCCGTCCACGCTCCAGACGAACCAAATGGCCGCCGCCCCGGACTCGTTCAGCAACCCCAGCGGCGATCGCATCGCAGAGCGCAAACACGGCCGAGTCCTTCGGCGAGTTCCTGTCCAAAGTGCTGTCCGGTCCGGGCGAGCCCAGTGCGCCCGGTTCATCGCCCCGCTCAAGGCGGTTACACCACACCGCTGCTCACACCCGCTCAGGACCGATGCGTCCATCGGCAGTGGGCTCAGTCCGCGGACGGCTAGCCCGGTTCGCAGAAAGACCATTCGATGATCAAGTTCACAAGAAGAAGTTCTCGGCGCAACCTCGGGTTCCCGACTGATGAGCATGCAGACATCGCCGGATTCCGCCGTTGGGCGCGCCAGCAGGTTGTCTACCAGTACGACCCGGCGATCACCGCGGCGTGGTCTCCGGGTGAAGTCGCCGCGAAGCGCACTCTGGCCGAGCGCATCCGTGAGAGCGAGCGGCACCGCGAGTGGAAACGCGCCCAGGCCGAGGCCGAGGCCGAGGACCTCGCTCTGCGCACCCAGCGTGCGATCGACAAGGCCGACACCGCCGATCATCTGACCGCGCGCAGGGCTCTGGCGGTCCAGCGTCGAATGACCTCTGCCCATGCACGGCTGGCGTCGCTGTATAGGCACCGCCTGTGGTCACTCGTCACGCTCAGCGGCGTGGTCATCGCTGGCATGCTGTGGAGCGCCACGAACGTCCAACACAACATCGCCCCCGGTGGACTCGCCGATCCGCTGTACTGGTTCAGCTACCTGGTGGAGGTGATGATCTCCGCGTGCCTGGTCGTGATCATGGTGGGAACGAACAAGGTAAGCGAGTACGGGATCACCGACGATCGTCGCATGGTCGCCGCCGCGGAGCTGGCTCTGCTCGGGTTGACCGTCGCCCTCAATACCTACCCGTACTGGCGCGCGGGGCCGACGATGGCCGGTGTCGGAGTACACGCGGTGCCGCCGGTCATGATCGGCGTCGCGTTGATGATCCACCACGCCGCCAGCGTCCGCTACGGCCTGGCGATTGGCAAGCAGGCTGCCGAGCTGCCGGACGACGCCCTCTCGCAGACTGGCACGCTCAGCGCTCTGGACGCGTCCAGTCCGTACATTGATCCGGCGACGCGTCTTCTGCACGGTGCCGACGCGTCTCCGACGGCGCATCGGCGCCAGGCGTTCGGACTGGACGCGTCTGACGCTGCGCTACCTCCGAGAACGCGTACGCGCAGGTCCGGCACCGGGTATATCCCTCGATCGACTGTGCCGCGGCGACGCGTCGCGCGTGCGTTGTATCCGCAGCCTCGCCTTCGTTTGACCAGCGCCGGGGCTCGCGGCTCCACGACCGGCCACCGGGACGCGTCGGCGCTGGCTCGCAGTACGCGTACACCGGCACCGGACGCGTCGAGTGCTGCATTCGAGCGACGCGGAGGCACGGAGCTGGCCAGGAACGCCACTGGCGTCATCAACGGCTGGCACAGGGTGGATCGTGACGAAATTGTTCGAATAGCCACAGAACACCCGGACTGGTCCAACCGGCAGATCGCCGAGGCGTACGGATGCAGCCACAGCGCCGTCGACAGAACCTTCCGCATCATTCCGCGCCCCGGCGCACAACAACCGCATCCCATCATTTCCCAGGCACAATGACCGTGCCGCTCGGCTGCTGCTGTGCGGCCACAATTCCCGCCGACTGCCACTGCCAGTGGCCCCACAATCGGTGGGGGTGAAACACCTGGACGGGCAATGATTTCCGTGCATCTAATGGTATGGAAAGCTCGTCCCGACTCGGTGCGGCTGTGGGCCCGGGTCCGGGCATAAATCCTCGCATCCCCGGGACGCCTACCCCGAGGATTCTTCATGTCCGAACCCAACCGCGTGCCCGCGTCGCCTTCCCCGTGGCTAACCCGTCCTGAACTTGCCAAACGGCTGGGTCTAACTCCCAAGACTCTGGCGAATTGGGCCAGTCTCGGCAAGGGGCCGAAGTTCACCAAGAGATTCGGCAACGGCACCCGCTACCACATCGTCAATGTCGAGAAATGGGAGAACGCCATCGCCAACGAATAAGGCACTTACGGCTTCTGGTGATTGCGAAAGGAATTACTATGACAGGGCGCAACTCTCTTCGAGAGGGCATACCGACAACCCCCAAGTATCATCGAAGCCCGAATGGGAAAAGTGTCATCGCGACGGGGCGTCTTCGGCTGAACGGCAAGACCGACACGCTCCAGGGCACCGGTCTCAGCAAGACCGCAGCGGGGGATGCCTACTACGCGAACGCCGAGAAACGAATCACCCGACGCCGTTCGGAGGTCAACGGCTACACCAGTGACACCACGTTGCGTGTGGTGATCGACGAGTGGTGGCGTCGCCAAGAGAAGAAGAATACGCGCGAACGGGATCAGGCATCGCTGGACATCTATCGCAGCGAAGTCTTCCACTCGAAGGACCGCCGGGCCGCTTCGAAGGTCATCAAGATCGAGGATCTCGCGGAGTTGACCATTCGCCAGGCGACCGCGCCCAAGCTCATCGCGCATGTCGAGGCGATTCTGGAGCTGGGGTACAAGGCTAAGGCCAAGCGTCAGCGTCTGCTGCTCATCGAGATCATGGAGATCCCCAAACAGTGGGGAATCATCGACACGAACCCTGCTGAGGCTATCGAGGACATCTCCAGCAAGCGCAAGCCCAAGCCCCGCAGCCTCACCGAGGACGAACGGCATCGCCTGCGTTCTCAGCTCGAACGGTGGGCCGCGGGCCAGGTTGTTCCGGGTATGCCGGCCGGGCGCGTCTGCGACCGGGACCAGACCATTCCCGACATCTTCGAGGTCGGTCTGGCCCTGACGATCCGGCCGGGGGAAATCCTAGGCCTGGTATGGGAGGAACCCGGTCGCGGGGACGGCATTCCCGGCGGAATCGACCTGGATGCGGTCGACGAGAACGGTGATCCAGCACCGTATGCGTGGATCACCGGAATTGCCAAGCAACTCCGGGGTCAGTCCATCGCCCGGCAGCCGCACACCAAGACCGGTGAAGACGGGATCCGGTGTATGCCGATCCCGTTGTGGGCGCTGCCGACATTCCGCCGTCTGTATCAGGAGCACCTCGCTCGCACCGCACCCAATCCCCTGCAACTGGTCTTCCCGTCCCGCACAGGAACGGTGCGGTATCCGAACAATGTGCGCCGTGCATGGAACAACGCGCGCGGATCCGAATTCGCCTGGGTCGTCCTGGGGACTACACGCAAGACAGGCGCCCAGCAGATCATGGACAAGCTCGACGCCAAGGCAACCGCTGAGCAACTCGGTCACACCACCGAGAGAAACGTCGGTTACTACGCCACGGCCCGAGCGCGGATCGTGCCGCGCAAGAACGCGGCGGCGTTGTCCGACCTTGGCCCGCGGGTTGCCAGCGACCCTGAACCGGGTGATAGGGCACCCGCTGACAGCAGCGGATCTGCACGCGATTATGCACGCGGAAATGACGGGAAATCCACGGGAACCCACCGGGAACCTGCGGGTAGCTGACGGGAACCTCCCTCGGGACTTCTTCGCAGGTCAGAAACGCAAAAACCCCCAGTGACCTGGGGGTTACTGTGCGCCATCAGGGACTTGAACCCCGAACCCGCTGATTAAGAGTCAGCTGCTCTGCCAATTGAGCTAATGGCGCTGGTACAGTGCTCCGTGCCGGGGCCTTGGGGCTCCGTTCCGGTGCGGAGAAAACCATAACAGGCTCTCGGTCTGAAAGTGAAATCGCCTGGTCAGGGGGCCGTGTTCCGGATTGGGGGCTATGGCCGAGCGTGCGGGCCGCTACTCCCATCGGGACCTGGTGGCCACCAGGGTGCGGAAGTCGCCCAGGGCGCCTCTCCAGCGGGTGCCGGCGCGCCAGATGGCGTGCCAGTGGCGGGTGAGGTCGATTTCTGCGAGCGGGACTTCTATCAGTCGGCCGTCTCGCAGCTCCTGGCCGACCACCAGTTCGCTCAGGACCGCGCCGAGTTCGCCTGCGGCCACGGCGATTTTGACCGCTGCGTTGGTGTCGAGTTCGAGCATCGGCGCGACCATCGGTTCGTCGACGGCGAGTTCGAGCGTTTCCCTTGTCCCGGAACCGCTTTCCCGGGTGGCCAGCGGGAGCTTCGCCAATTCGCTTGCGGTGAGCGGGGTTCGGTGGTTCGCCAGGCGGTGTTCCGGTGCTACGACGAGGACTAGGCGGTCCTTGGCGACCGGGCGGCTGCGCAGGTCGGCGGGTACGTGGGGTGACTCGATGAATCCGAGGTCGATCTCGCGGGCGCGCAGTGCGGCGACGATGGTGGCGGAGCTGCCCACTTGCAGCTGGACCGGTGTGCCGGGTGCTCGCATCCGGAATTCGGCGAGCCAGCGCGGCACGAGGTATTCCGCGACGGTCCGGCTGGCACCGATGCTGACCTTGCCGGAGGTCTGTTCGCTGAGGGCCGAGGCGCCGGTCAGGAGCGCTTCGGCGGCGTCGATCACGGTGCGGCTCCATTCGGTCACCATGCGGCCGTGCGCGGTCAGGACGGCGCCGCGGCTGCGCCGGTCGAGCAGTTCCAGGCGCAGGCGCGATTCCAGCACCTTGATGCGCTTGCTGGCCGCGGGCTGGCTGATCTGCTCGGCGCGGGCGGCGGCGGAAATACTGCCGAGGTCGGCGATGTGTACGAGCACCCGCAGTGCCTCCAGGTCCAGGTCGAGCCTGGGTAACGCACTCATTGATCAGATGCTACCCATAACCGTCGGTTATGGATCTGCAGCAGGTCGGTGTCTACCGGTGGTCCGGCAAGGATTTCAGGCTGGACCACGTGAGCGTTGTGCAGGAAGTTGCCGGCGAGGCGGTCGAGGCACCCCCGCGGAGCCGGGTGGCCGTGCTGGCCGGGCGGGTGCCCGGATTTGCCCTTGCGGCGGTGATCGCGGTCGTCGCGATGGTGATCGGCAGACTGGTCCCCATCGTCGGCGCCCCGGTGACCGGAATCGTGATCGGCGCGGCGGTGGCCGCGGTGCGCGCTCCGGGCCGGTTACTGCGGCCGGGAATCGAGCTGGCCTCGAAGAAGGTCCTGCAGCTCTCGGTGGTGGTGCTGGGCACCCAGCTCTCGCTCGCGCAGGTGTTTCACACGGGGATCAGCTCCCTGCCCGTCATGGTCGGCACCCTCGCCGCCTGCCTGGTGACCGCCTATTACGTGGGCCGGTGGCTGGGCATCGTGGGTGATCTGCGCACGCTCATCGGTGTGGGCACCGGCATCTGCGGTGCGTCCGCCATCGCCGCGGTCACCCCGGTGATCGGTGCGGTCGGGGCCGATGTGGCCTATGCGGTGTCGACCATATTTCTGTTCAATATCGCTGCGGTGCTGAGTTTTCCGGTGCTCGGGCATCTCCTGGGGTTGGGGCAGCACGCCTTCGGGCTGCTCGCGGGCACGGCGGTCAACGACATGTCCTCGGTCGTGGCCGCCGCCAGCACGTACGGCGGGGCCGCGGCGAACTACGCGGTGGTCGTCAAGCTGACCCGGACCCTGTTCATCATTCCGATCTGCCTGGGGCTGGCGGCGTGGGTCGCGCGCCGGCGTCGATCCGGGGCGGCCGCACCGGCGCAGCGGACGCGGATCGTGCACCTGGTGCCATGGTTCCTGGTGGCGTTTCTGGTCGCGGCGGCGCTCAATTCCGCGCATGTATTCGGTAGTGCCGGAGTCCGGCACGGCCTGGTCGGGCTGTCGATGTGGTTGATCACGATCGCGTTGTCGGCGATCGGCCTGTCGACCGATGTGCGGGGCCTGCGCAAGGCGGGCGTGCGACCGCTGGTGCTCGGGGCGGTGCTGTGGGTCGTGGTCACGCTGACCAGCCTGGGCATGCAATACCTGCTGATAGGTCATGAGATGCACGGGTAACGATTCGTACCGACCGCCGTGTTTGTTAAGTACGAGGGCTTCCGGCTGGCACAATGAGCGCCGCGTGATCTCGACCGATCCCTGCGGGTGTGGTGGTGAGCAGCGCAGCCGGGGCTGCCCCGGATGTGCCCGAATGCGGAACGGGGTTGCATATGAGCAGAGTCCGGCAAGCGTCGGTACCTCTCCTGGCGGCGCTGTCCGCGGTGGCGCTGGTGGCCGGGTGCGGGGTGCATGCGCGGGAGTCGGGGCGCATCATCGACTCGCCCTCGATACTCGCGATGATCACCCCCCGGCTCGTGGCGCCGATCGCCGATGGGGCGGTGAACGTTCCGGTGGCCGATCCGCTGCGGGTGGGTGTGCAGGACGGCCGATTCACCGATGTTTCCCTCACGAATCCGGACGGAAATCCCGTGGCCGGGCAGATCGCGCCCGACGGCCGTTCCTGGCAGGTCACCGAGCAGCTCGGCTTCGGCCGCACCTACCGGTTGCGGGCCGCGGCGATCGGCATCGGCGGCCCCGCCACCACCACCCTGAGTTTCACCACCATGCAGCCGGCCAATCGCACCCATCCGTGGCTGCTGCCGGGGGAGAACGAGGTGGTGGGCATCGGTCAGCCGGTGGCCGTGCAGTTCGACGAAAACATCCCGGATCGCCGCGCAGTCCAGAACGCGATCAGGGTCACCACCACGCCGCCGGTGGAGGGCGCCTTCTACTGGGTGAACTCCCGCGAGGTGCGGTGGCGGCCCGAGCGCTTCTGGGTGGCGGGCACCCGCGTCGCCGTCGATGTGAACACCTATGGCCGGGATCTGGGCGCCGGGCTGATCGGCGACAGCGATATCCACTCCGGCTTCACCATCGGCGATGCCACGGTCTTCACCGCCGACGACAACACCAAGATGGTGACCGTCGAACAGAACGGTCAGGTGGTGCGGTCCATGGCGACCTCGATGGGCAAGAATTCCTCGCCCACCGACAACGGCGTCTACATCCTCAGCGACCGCTTCGACCGCATGACCATGGACTCCTCCACGTACGGCGTCGCCGCCACGGCGCCCGGCGGATATCGCACCAAGGTCGACTGGGCCACCCGGATGTCCTATAGCGGCATCTTCATGCACTCCGCACCGTGGTCGATCTGGGCGCAGGGCTCGGTCAACACCAGCCACGGCTGCCTGAACCTGAGCCCCGACGACGCCCGCTGGGTGTACGACACCGCCAAGCGCGGCGATATCGCGATCGTGAAAAACACCGTGGGAGGGACACTTTCGGGTGTCGATGGGCTGGGGGACTGGAATATCCCCTGGCCGCAATGGAAGGCGGGCAACGCGGATATCGATCGCTGAGCCGCCGGGAGCTACCGCCAGAATCCGATATGTGCGGCGACGGCCTCGTCCTCGAGAATGGGTCCGCACACCTCGATCACGCGTTGACCCCGCGCGAAGACCTCCCGACACGGCAGTGCGAAGGTGGGATTCTCGGGGTTGTCACCGGTAAGGCCGAGTAGCTTTTCCTCGGACAGCGCGTAGACGACCCGGCCGATACCGGTCCAATAGATCGCGCCCGAACACATGACGCACGGTTCGGCGCTGGTGTACAGGGTGGCGCGCGCGAGTTGCTCCGCCGTGAGGTGTGCGGTGGCGGCGGCCGCGACGGTCAGTTCCGCGTGCTGGGTGGGATCTCCCTGCGGCGGCATCGAGTTGTTGCCGCGGCGAGCGACGATGATGCCGTTCTCGTCCGCGACGACGGCTCCGAAGGGATGCCGCCCGCGTTCCCGGGAGGCGAACGATTCCGCGATCGCCTCGCGCAGCACCACGAGTTCGGGTGCGGTGAGCGTCTGATTCGTGTTCACTGGTGGCTTTCTGTGGGCAGGGCGGCGCGGCGGGCGAAGAGTTCCTCGGCGGCGTTCTGCGCCCGAATTCGGACGGCTTCGGGGTCGACGGTAATCGCCTTCCCGTTCTCGACGACCAGCCGGCCTTCGACGTACACCCTGTCGACATCGGCGGCCGATGCGGAAAAGACCAGGTGCGCAACGGCATTGAAGTCATCGCCGTGCAACAGCGGTGTGGTGTGCAGCGTGCGCAGATCCACGAGCACGATATCGGCCTGCTTTCCGGGCTCCAGCGATCCGGTCTCGCGGTCCAGGCCCAGGGCGCGGGCACCGTCCAGGGTTGCCATAGTCAGCATGTCCCACGGGTCGCCGGTCGTCGGATCCAGGGTGCTGACCTTCTGTAGCAGCGAGGCGAATTTCATCTCCTCCAGCAGATCGAGATTATTGTTCTCCTTCTCGCCGTCGCTGCCGATGCCGACGGCAATTCCCTTGCCTCGCATGGCAATCACCGGCGCTGGACCCGAGGACAACTTCATATTCGAGCACGGGCAGTGCGCCACGCTGGTGCCGGTCTGGGCGAGTATCTCCATCTCGCGGTCGTCGACCCAGACGCAGTGCGCCACCACGGTTCGCTCGCCGAGGATGCCGCGGTGGAAGAACTCCTCGATCGGCCGGCGGCCGAACCGGCGCTGCGACTCCTGGACCTCCCAGATGGTTTCGGAGGAGTGCGTGTGCAGTCCGGTATCGAACTCCCGCGCGAGGGCGGCGGCAGCGGCGAAAGCCTCGGGGCTGCAATAGAACAGGTGCTCCAGGCCCACCCAGGATCGCACCCGGCCCCCCGCATAGGTGCGGTAGGTCTCGAGCAGCCTGCGATTGCTTTCGAGGGTTTCGAAGTAGTCGTAGCTGGGCAGATCCGCGACATACGGCACCAGGGTGGCCCGCAGGCCGACCTCGTCCGCGGCGCGCGCGGAGCCCTCCATGAAGCGCCACATATCCATGACCGATGTCGTGCCGCCCTGCAGCGCCTCGGTGTAGCACAGCAGCGACGCGACCTCGGCGATCTCCGGTGTGAGCGCCTTGTGCGCCGGGTCGACGTAGTCGCGCAGCCAATCCCATAGCGACTTGGACTCGGCGGTCCCGCGCAGCAGCCCGGAGTGCAGGTGGCAGTTGTGCAGGCCGGGGATGACGGCGTGGCCGGTGGCATCGACGACCACCGCGTCGGCGGCGGCCGCGTCGAGCCGTTCCACGGTGTCGACGGCGACGATCCGCCCGTTCTCGAGCAGGACCGAACCCGGATCGAGCACGGCCCTGTCGCCGGCGCAGGGGATGACGATGCCGTTGCGGATAAGGGTGCGGGGCGGGGTCATGCGGCGTCCTTCCGGGTGACGATGGTGTAGGCGAAAATGGCTACGGCGCAGCCGATGATGTGCCCGAAGCCGCTGACGTCGGGGTGCGCGGCGGCGATCGGGCCGGTGTAGAGGCTTTGGCTCATGAACGGGATCGAGGCGGCCACGCCGAGCACGGTGGCCGGTAGCGCCCAGCCGAACCGGCGGCCGCGATCGGCCAGCTGATCGGGGCTGGGCGTCGCGCCGCGGCCGCGCCAGAAGAATGCGGCGAGGGTGACCGCGGCCCACGGGGCGAGCCAATAGCTGGTGATCAGCAGGAAGTTCTGGAAGGTGTCGGCGAAATTGTGCTGCCCCGCCCACCACGCCAGGACCGATCCGATACCGCACACGGCCACGACCGACGCCCAGCGGGGGATCCGCACCCCGGCGGCCAGCGCGGCCATCGAACCCGAGTACAGGTCGATGACGGTCGAGGAGAGGGTGGACAGCAGCAGCGCGATCAGCACGATGCGGCCCAGGACCGGCGGGAGGAAATGGCTGACCATCGAACTCGGATCGGTGACCGTGACCGCGGTGCCGAGCGCGGCGCCGAGGCCGCCGATCCAGATCCCGGCCAGGGTCGAGCCCCCGGCCGCGGCGGCGAATATTCGGCGGGGGCTCGTGTCGGCGGGCAGATAGCGGGTGTAGTCCGAGGCGTATGCGGACCATCCGAGCCCGCGCGCCGAGGTGACCGATACGGCCAGCATGAACGCGCCAAGGGAGCTCATCGAATGGCCCGCGGCGGGCGCCAGGTGAGCGTGGCCGACGGCATAGCAGGTGACCACGGCGAAGACGCAGACGAGCAGTCCCGACAGGCCTCGTTCGAGCGCGTGGATCATCCGATAGCCGATGATCGGCACGATCAGCTGGCCGACGATCATGATCAGCAGCGACGCGGTGAAACCGATGCCGAGCAGGTTGCGCAGGATGAAGATGCCCAGGATCGTGTCCACGACGTACCAGCCGATCCCGCCGATCGCGGTGGACAGCGCGGCGGGCAGATTGCCGAACCAGCCGAAGGGGCCGCGGGTCTGAATCAACTGCGGCAGACCGGTTTTCGGTCCCCGTGTGGACAGCGCACCCACCACCGTCGAACTGATCAGCGTGCCCACCGCGGTGGCCAGGATCGCGGGCACGAGGTGCAGTCCGAATGCCGCGGTGCTCAGCGCGCCGACCGACAGGGTGGCGAACTGGGTATTGGCCCCGAACCACAGCGTGAACAACGACCACGGGTGGCCGTGCCGCAGCGCAGCCGGAATCGGTTCGATGCCGTGGAGTTCGATGCCGGGCCGGCGGTTGCGGGTGGACGGTTCGACGTCGTCGACGGTGGACATATTGGTGACTCCTACGAACAGGACGTAGCGACTTGCCGCCCGCCGGTGAAATCCGGATGTCGTCGGTGACCGGGTGACCCTTCTTAGTCAAGTCCCCTGCCAGGCACTTCGGCAGAATGTGAGTCGACGAACAGTGTGGTGCGCGATTCGCCAGGGTTTGTAGAATTCTCTGAAACGCGATACATCGGAGGGCACATCGTCGTAACACCCGATGTGCGCACGCAGACCAGGAAGTGCCGACGATGCTGGTGTCCGACCTACTCGACCTGCCCGATCTCGATCTGGAACTGCTGCATCAGGTCGCGCCCGACCGGGAGGTCCGCGGTGTGTACACCACGGATCTGCCCGATCCCGTCGGCTATCTCGAGGGCGGGGAGCTGGTGCTGACCAGCGCCACCTGGTACGGCGGTCCCGCCGATGCCGAGGTGTTCTGCCGGGCGCTGGCGGGTGCGGGCTGCGCCGGGCTCGTGGTCGGCAGCGCGATGCTCGGCCGGATCCCCGAGCCCATCCTGGATGCCTGCCGCAGGCACGGGATCACGGCGTTCACCGTCGGAGACGGCGTGTCCTACGCCAGGATCACCGCGGTCATTCACGCGGAACTGCAGGATGCGACCGGGCCGACGCCGGGGGCAGCGCTGCATCGCGGGCTGCTGGTGAGCCTCGCAGCGGGGGAGGGACCGGCGGGATTGCTCGCGCCCCTGCGGCGCACGACGGGCATCGCGTGCGCGCTGCTATCGGCGACGGGGCGGCCGACGGCGGGTGTGCTGCCGGATATCGAGGCCGGTCGGATCGACCGCGCGTTTCGGAATACACTGTCGGAGTCGAGGTTTCCGAACGTGCAGTCCGTCGGCGAGGCGACCGTGTCGATCCATCCGGTCCAGTCGCCGATCGCCCGGCGTCCCGCGGCCGGATATCTCGTCACCGACGGTGACTACCGAGATCGGGAGCCGTGGGTCGTCGACGCGATGGCGCAGGTGTGCGCGCTGTGGGCGATGAGCGAGGCGTCGCGGCAGGAGCGCCGACTCATCGAGGAACGATTCCTGCGCGAGTCGCTGACCCTCATGGCGGCCGGTGACGAGGCGGCCGCCGCGGCGCGATTACGCAGTCTCGCGCTGGATGTGGACCGGCCGATCACCGCGGTCATCGCCACCAGCGCCGGTACCGGATACGGCGCCGAGCTGGCCGCTGTGCTGCTCGGCGAGCTGGTCCGCGAGATGCCGGGAACGCCGGAGCCGATCGCGACCGAGACCGGATATCTCGTCCTGGTCCCGACGACATCCGATCCGCCGGGCGGTTCGCTGATCGAGCCGGTGCGCGCCGCGGCCGAGCGCATGCGGCCGCTCGTGGGCCGCGGCCGCATCGTTGCGGGAGTCGGGCACGCGGCGACCGGCGTTGCGGCACTGCGTCGTTCGCTGCACGAGGCGCGCCACGCGCATCGGGTGGCGGCGCTGTCGAAGGACTGGTTCAGCGCGTCGACCAGCGCGGAGCTGTCCTCGCATCTGCTGCTGCTCGCCTCGGTTCCCGACGATGCGCGAATATTGTTCCGGCAGCGCCTGATCGGGCCGATCGAACAGTACGATCGCGAACACCGCAGCGATCTGGTGGCGACGCTCACCGCATTCCTGGCCGTGTCCGGATCGTGGAGCCGCTGCGCCGCCGAAATGCACGTGCACGTCAACACCTTGCGCTACCGCATCCGGCGCATCGAGGAACTGACCGGCCACAGCCTGGCGGACCTGAACGACCGCGTGGACTTCCATCTTGCCCTGGCAATTACCTGAGCGTTCCGCGTCGCGTGGCCGGGTGAGGCGTGCCGCCATCACCTACGATGACTCTGCTGCGGTAGAGCCGGTCTAGGAGGCGCACGCCGATGGGATTCCATGATCTCGCCCGCACCGAACAATCGGTGCTCACCCGCCGGGGTACCGCCTATTTCGCGGAGCGTCTGGCCGCGCTCGACGATGACGAATTCGGGGAGCCGACCCTGCTGAAGGGCTGGACTCGCCGTCACCTCATCGCGCATGTGAGTAACAATGCGGTAGCCCTGGGCAACCTGATCGATTGGGCGGCAACGGGTATCGAGACACCCATGTACACCTCGCCGGAGCAGCGCGAGCGGGATATCGAGGTGGGCGCGATGCTCTCGCCCGCGGCCCTGCGGAATCTGTTCGACGACACGGTCGTGCGGCTCGACGAGAAGTGGCAAGCCCTCCCGGATGCGGCATGGGATGCGAAGGTCCGTACTGCGCAGGGGCGTTCGGTTCCGGCCGCGGAGACCCTGTGGATGCGCAACCGCGAGATGTGGATACATGCGGTAGACCTCGCCAACGGCGCCCGCTTCGATGCGTTTCCCGAGGTAATCGCGAGCAGCCTGCTCGACGATGTCGTCGCTGTCTGGCGCACGCGGAATGTCGGTGCGGGCATGGCCTATCGCATCGATGATCGGTCGCCGGTTACTGTGCTACCGGAAACCGCGACCGTCACCACGATCACGGGATCGCTGGCCGCGGTGGCCGGTTGGGCGACCGGACGCGGGGCGATCGGCATCACCACGACCGGTCCGGAGGCCGCCGCGCCCGGCTGGCTCTGAATTGTGAAGGTCGCCCCCGTGGGGGTGTGGTTCGCGACGGCGACGCTTCCAGGCGTGGAACTCCGGACGGCCTCCGTGCCGGACTGTGGTGGGCCGGTTAATTCGCCTGGGTCGGCAGGATCATTGTGGCGCGGGCGATGGTGTGCCCGCCGATGGTGAAGCCGAGCAGGGCGCCGCTGGATGTTGTTGTGACACCGGACTTGTCGACGTCGAGCGCGGTGACGGTGAGGTAGTAGTTGTGCACGCCCGACCCGGCCGGCGGAGCCCCGCCGATGTAGCGGGCCGCTCCGGCGTCGTCGGGGAGCTGAAAGGCGCCCGCCCCCAGCGTCTTACTGTCCGGAACGCCGGCCCCCTCGGGCAGTGCGGTGGTGCCGGCGGGGATATCGGCGACGATCCAGTGCCAGAACCCGCTGCCGGTCGGCGCCTGCGGGTCGTACATCGACACCACGAAACTCTTGGTCTGCGCCGGGAATCCGGACCAGGACAGTTGCGGTGAGATATCCTGTCCACCGGGGACTTTCAGTACGCCGGACAATTGCGGCGTAGGCAGCGGGGAACCGTCGTGGACGGTCTGGCTGGTGACGGTGAACGACGGCACCTTGGGCAGGTATCGGTAGGGGGAGGGGCCGTTCGGTGTGGACTGGTCGTTCCCCACGGGGGTTACCGCGTGGCCGGTCGTCGATGTGGCGGCGCTGTCGCCGGAATTCCCGGACGAGCAGCCCGTTATGGCGCCGAGAGATGCTACGACGGCCGCGGCGAGCGTAAACGTCACGAACTTGCGGGTCATTGTGAAATGCCTCCGGTGCAGTGAATTTCGATGCCCGCTCGGAGTGAGCGGCTCTGCAAGAAATGTTGCTCGGACCTGGTCGACAAGTCCAACAAATAGTATGTCTAGAGTCCATAAGTTCTATGCATGCCGAGCCGTCGGCGCTGACATGCACGCAGTTTATGGGTTTGAGAACTGCTATCTGTTGGACAAATAATTCCGGTCGCCGCAGGCTCTTCGGTATGAGTGAGGAACTGGTGCCCACCCCGGTCGGAACGGCGCACATTACCTGGTATCGGGCCCATCGGGCCGCCCGCGCGGTCGCGGTGCTGGGGCACGGTTCGGCGACCGGGGTCGAATCGTCCGACCTGCAGGCGCTCGCCGCCGCACTGCCGGCCCGGGGCATCACGGTTGCCCTGGTCACCCAGCCGTACCGATACGAGGGCAATTACCGTGCCGCAGACGAGGGTTCGCTCGATATGGCGTGGACGGCGATCTGGCCGACGGTGTCCGCGGCGGGCCTGCCCGTGATCGCGGGCGGCCGCAGCGCCGGGTCGCAGGTCGCCTGCCGCACGGCCGCGGTCCTCGGTGCGGTGGCCGTCCTCGCCCTGGCCTACCCACTGCGTGGACCGGGCAGCACCCGGGAGTTGCTGGCCACCGGCCGCCCGACGCTGATCGTGCAGGGCGGTAGCGATCCCTTCGGCCGCCCGCAGGAATTCCCGCGTCTGCCCGACTCGATCGAAATGGTCGAAATCCCCGCTGCCAACCATACATTCGGTACCGGATTCGGCTCCTCGCAGGAGTCCACGATGGCCCGGATCACCGATGCGGTCACCGAATGGCTGGACCGGCAACTGGATCAGAGGGTGTCCTTGTGAGTTATCACTACATTATCGTCGGCGGCGGCAGTGCGGGCTGCGTGCTTGCCGCCCGCCTCACCGAAAACCCGGACAGCCGTGTGCTCTTACTCGAGGCGGGCCCGGCCACCGGGCCCGATGATATGGCGATACCCGCGGCCTGGTTCGAGTTGCTCGGCAGCGAGCTGGATTGGTCCTATCTCACCGTGCCCCAACCGGGTACCGGCAATCGCGCGCATTTCTGGCCTCGGGGAAAGGTTCTGGGCGGATCCAGCAGCATCAACGCGATGGCGTTCCTGCGAGGCGATCGCGCACCCTACGATGCCTGGGGGCCGGGCTGGTCGTATGGCGATCTGCTGCCGTACTTTCGGCGCAGCGAGCACACCCGGGGACGTGACGCCGCATTCCGCGGCGCCGGTGGCCCGCTGCGCGTCGCGCCCGTGGGCAACCGGCATCCGTTGGCGGAGGCGGTATTCGACGCCGTGGTCGAGTCGGGCTTCCCGCGGACCGACGACCTGAGCGGCCCGCGGCCCGTCGGCGCCGGGTGGTATGACACCAACATCGTCGACGGTGAGCGGCAGAGTGTGGCCGATGCGTACCTGCGTCCGCATCTGGACCGGCCCAACCTGACCGTGCGAGCCGGGGCGCTCGCCCGCCGGCTGCTCATGGACGGAATGCGTTGCGTGGGGGTCGAGTACGAGGTCGACGGCCGCCTCGCCCGGGATCATGCCGAGGCCGAGGTCGTGCTGTCGGCGGGGACGGTGGGCTCGGCGCAACTACTGCTGTTGTCGGGGATCGGCCCCGCGGTCCAGCTGCGTGAGGTGGGGATCGCGGTGGTCGCAGACCTGCCCGGGGTGGGGGAGAACCTGCAGGACCACATTGCGGTACCGGTGGTTTACCGGGCTGCCCAACCGGTCTATCCGGGTGCGAACAACCACGGCGAAATGGTTGCGCTGCTGCGCAGTTCGCCGGACCTCGCCCATCCGGACATGATGGTGCAGCCGGTCGACATGCCCTATACCGCAGCCGATCGTGACCTGCCCGAACACGGCTATACGCTGCTGACCGTGCTGTGCCATCCGCATGGCGCCGGCACGCTGCGCCTGGCCGACACGGACCCCGCCACGCCGCCGCTGCTGGATCCGCGCTACCTCGCCGACCCGCGCGACGTCGACGCCTGCGTCACCGCACTGCGTGTCGCCCGCCGGATCGGTGCGGCCGCCGCACTGCAGCCCTGGTGTGCGGCGGAGGTGTTCCCGGGCCCGGACATCCAGGACGACGCCGGATTGCGGGCCTACGTCCGGGCGAGCGTGGACACCGATTGGCATCCGGCCGGCACCTGTCGTATGGGCACCGACGACCTGGCGGTCGTCGACCTCGAACTCCGGGTACGCGGTGTCGAGGGGTTGCGGGTCGCCGATGCCTCCATCATTCCGGTCATCCCGTCCACCAATATCAATGCCGCGGTTGTCGCCATTGCCGAACGCGCCGCGGATCTCATCGCCGCCGGGGTCTGATCGCGCGCGAGACTATGCCGCCCTGGATGATGCGAGGGTCGCCCCCGTGGGGTGTGGTTGGCGACCGCGATGCTTGCGGTACCGCCCGGTGCCGTCGGTGCGCTCCGCCCGGGGTCTGCCAGACCCCGGGCGTGGACCGCATCCGAAAGTGGCGGTGTGGGAAGGGCTTCCGGGATCAGGGTCGCAGGATCCCGCGCAGGAAGATATGCAGAGAGGCGTACAACTCGTCGCCGAGGTCGCCCTCGAACGCATCCGGTGGGGTGTGCGCCCAGTGGTAGAGCGCGCCGAGATAGATGTCGCGCAGGACATTGCCGGCCCGTCCGGCGGCGATGGCGGGGTCGACCTGCCCGGCGGCGATTCCGTCGTCGATGATGCTCGCGAAAATCGTTCCCAGGTGCGGATCCTCGTGGATCGGGCGGCCCGCCTGCACCCATGCCAGGAGCATGGCCCGGGTGAGCTCGGCTTCGGTATTGGTGACCTGGGCGAGGGTATCGAGGCATCGGCGCAGCCGACTGGCGCAATCCGCGGTGGCGTCCTGGGATACCTGCGTGAGTCCGGCATTGAGCTGGTCGCGCCGGTTCCCGCCCCACGCGGCGATGAGGTCGTCCTTGCGCTGGAAGTAGTTGAAGAAGGTACCCCGGGAGACGTCGGCGGCCTCGGTGATCTCGTCTATCGAGGTCTGGTCGTAACCCTTCTGCATGAACAATGTCATCGCCGACAGGTAGATCTGCTCTTTGACCCGCTGTTTGTTACGCTCGCGCCGGCTGATAGGTGCGATGCCTTGGTCCTTCATGCTTCCGAGTACCTCCTTGTATCGGGGTCGGCCGAGCAACGGCCCTCGGAACTTGTCGTAAGTACTCCTCCCTCGAGGACGATGTACCCAGCTGCTCTGGCCCGACGATTAGCGCTATGTTCACTGTAGACTATCGATGTACCGTAGTCCAAATTTGTTCACAAGTTCATATATACCTAGTGCCCAGGTAGCGTTCGGCGTAAACTTACCGAATGCAAATAATCGCCGGTGTTGCCGGTGTTGCGGCAGCATACGACCGTGACACGGACGAGCCCGCGAGGTGCGGCCGTTCTCGGCGGCGCCTCGCGGGCTCGTCCCGGAGCAGTCTTTCGCTCAGACTGCGATAGGCCGCCCGGGGGCGGCTGCGGGGGATACCTCCCGGAGAAGATCGGCGATCGGGGTTGCCTGCAGCAGTCGCTCGGCGGTGATCTCCAGATTCGAGCCGATACGCAGCTGTCGCCGTAATTGCAGCGCCAGTAACGAATCGAGGCCCTGATCGCGCAGGCTGCGGCGTGGATCGATGGACCCGACCGTCGTGTCGAGCACGGCCGCCACGCTGTGTAACAGGGACGTGCCGGCCGCGGCGGACGGCGGACCGGACTCGACCGGGACGAGCGGTGTGCCGGTCGAGATGATCGGTGCGGTTGTGAGTCGCGAGTCGCGATTGCGACCGGCGCGGCGGCCGAGGGCCGGCAGCCGTCGTGCCGCGGTGCGCAGCGGCGTCAGTCGGATTCCGGTGAACATCGCCAGAGTCTGTCCGTCCTCGTCTACCAGTAGCACGTCCGCACGGGCCGGTTCGTCCGGTTGGCTCGGTGTGAAATGGGCAAGGCTCCAGCACTTTTCGGGCAACGGGGCGAAGGTCTCGATCCGGGTGAACCTGATCGGCACATACGGCCGCCCACGCTTCGGGAAGTGCGGCGACCAGGCGGCGATGAGCGGTTGCAGCGCGGTCTCCCAGCCGACCGGTGACCCGTCCTGGGGTAGATGAACCCGGGCGGCCGCCTCGCCGTGGCGGTACCAGACCTGCCGCACTCCGGCGAACGGATGTCCGATCACGATGCCTTGATGCTCGGCCATGGCATGGAACTCCACTGCTGTGAGGTGTCGCCGGCATCGGCGGAGCATCCGGTCCAGTAGGTCGGATTCGTCGGTCGGCGTCGCGGTGACCGGCCGGAGGGATCCGGTCATGGCGGTGTAGGTGTGCCCATCAATATCACGTATATCTATCGTCACATGACGGGAGCTGTCCTGGTGTTCCGGATTTATGGTGGTCACGATCGTGGCCTGCCCCGCGGTGTCCAGATCGACCGGTTCGTTGCCGATGATCACATCCTTGAGGGCGTACGAGGTCGAGGGCAGTGCTTCACGGACCCGGCCCAGTACCGTGGCCAGGACAACGGCGGGCGGCAGCGGGGAGAACTCGTGCACGAGCAGTCCTCCCGTCCAGCGATCGGCGCCGACGTCGGCGAGCGCGATCTCGATCCGGCGGCGCTGTTGCGTGGTGACAGGCCGGAATTCGGTGGCCGCCCAGGGATAGCTGGGCAGTGGCACTCGCGGTCGCGGTGACGCCGGATACCAGCACTCCCACCGCACGGGGCCGCCATGAACGAAGATCCGGCCCACGGTACGCGCCAGCTCGGCGTATTCGCCGCGATGGCGTCGCAGGCTGGGTACCGTAGCGCCGGCGACCGCGTGGGTGGTGAGGATGTCGGTGAGCGCGTGCACCAGGATCGGATGCGGTCCGACTTCGACGAAGACGCTCTCCTGCGCCCCCGCCAGTTTGGCGGCGGTGCCGGTGAACGACACCGTCGACCGCAGGTTGTCGGCCCAATACGAGGCGGTCAGGTCGGCCCCGTGGATCAGCCCGCCATGCACGGTCGAGGTCATCGGCACCGATGTCTCCTGCGGCGCCAGATCGGCCAGTTCGTCGCGCAGCTCGGCCAGGACCGGTGCCATGTACGGCGAGTGCGAGGCCACGTTGACCTGAACCGGGCGGCACAGGACACCCTGGGCGCCCAGTTCCGCGGCGATCCGGTCCAATACGTCCCGATCTCCGGCGAGCACCGTGGCGGTGGGCGAATTCTCCGCCGCGACACAGACGCCGTAGCGCAGGGCGACGTCCCGGGCCGCGTCGGCGCCGAGCTCGACGGCGAGCATCGCCCCCTGTCCCGCGGTACGGGCCATCAACCGGCTGCGACGGCAGATGACTCGGGCCGCATCGCGAATGTCGAGCGCACCCGCGGTATATGCGGCGGCGACCTCACCCATGCTGTGTCCCAAGCACATTCCGGGTTCGACACCCAGCGTGCGCAGGGCAACGGCCAGCGCGACCTGCACCGCCCACAGCGCGGGCTGGACCACCTCCACCCGGTCGGGAAGCTCGGTATCAGACTGTGTCAGCAATTCGATCACCGAACAGCCCAGTTCGGCCCGGATTGCGGCGTCACACTCGGCCAGGGCGGTGCGGAAGGCAGGGAAGTCGCGCAGCAACGCCGCACCCATGCCGGCCCACTGCGAGCCCTGGCCGCCGAAGACGAAGACGGTGCGGCGGTCGGCACCGAAACCGGCCTCACCCAGGCCCGCATTGTCGGTCGGCTCACCACGCGACAGCGCCGCCAGCGCAGCACCGATCTCCTCGTGTGTGCCGCCGACCGCCCATAATCGATGGGCATCGGCGTCGCGGTGCAGGGCGGCCTCTGCGCAGATCGCCGCGAGCGGGTGCACACTGCCGGCGCCCTCCAGGTACCGGGCATACGAATCGGCCAGGCGCAGTAGGGATTTGCGCGAGCGTGCCGATAGCACCAGAAGTGCGGGAAGGTTCGGGGCCGGCTCCGCCTCGGGGACCGGGCGGGTGTCCCGGAATCCGGTGACCACGACGTGTGCGTTGGTCCCGGACAGTCCGAACGAGCTGACTCCGACCCGGGCGGGGCCCCGTGCCTGGTCCAGGTGCTGGTTGCGGACGACCAGCTGCAGCTGTCCGGTGGTCAGTGCCGGATGCAGGGTCCGGGCATGCAGCGATGCCGGGATCAGACCGTGCTGAGCGATCAGGACCGCCTTGATCAGCCCGGCGATCCCGGCAGCGGCCTCGGCATGCCCGATATTGCTCTTCACCGAACCGATGGGCAGTGGATCGCCGTCGGCTCGGCCGGGGCGGACCGCCTCGGTGAGGGCTGTTAGCTCGACGCGGTCGCCGACCGGGGTGCCGGTGCCGTGTGCTTCGACGTAGTCCAGCTCCCATGGTTCGAGGCCGGCGCTGCGGCAGGCCTGCGTGACCATCTCGACCTGTCCGGCCACCGACGGCTGGAGCAGAAGCCCGCTGGCGGCGCCATCGTTGGTGACCGCGCTGCCGGGTAGCAGCGCGACAATGGGGTCGCCGTCCCGCAGCGCGTCATCGAGTCGTTTCAGGATCACCACCCCGACGCCCTCACTGCGGACGAATCCGTCGGCGTGGGTGTCGCCGAATCGGCACCGCCCGCCGCCGGAGAGCATTCCGCCTTGCGAGTAGGCGACGGCATCGAACGGTGACAGCACCAGGTTCACTCCACCGGCGATGGCCAGCTCGCTTTCACCGGACAGCAGGCTCTGCCGCGCGGTGTGCACGGCGACCAGTGAAGAAGAGCAGGCGGTGTCGACGATCATGCTGGGCCCGCGGGTGTCCAGCGCGTAACTGATCCGTCCGGGGGTGATGGCCCGGATCCGGCTGCCGGTCGCGTCGCGGACGCTGGTGACCTGGTCAGCACGCAGATGATCCCGATAGTCCGCGGTGGCCTGGCCGACGAAGACGCCGGTGCGGCTGCCCGCCAGGGTCGAGGGCCGGATCCCGGCCGATTCCAGCGCTTCCCAGGTGACCTGCAGCAGCAGGCGCTGTTGAGGGTCCATCGACCGCGCCTCCACGGGGGCGATTCCGAAGAAGCTCGCGTCGAATTCGAACGGCGCCCCCAAGAAGCCACCGAAGCGGGAGATGGTCTTGCCCGCGGTGCTCGGCGCGTCGTCGTGATAGGAGCCGACCGGGAAGCGGTCGGCGGGTACTTCGGTCACTGCATCGTGGTTGTCCACGAGCAGCTTCCAGAAGTCGTCGATGGTGTCTGCTCCAGGGAACCTGCATGCCATTCCGATGAGGGCGATCTCTGTGCCCGGCCCGTTGCGCCTCATAGCGTGTCTCCACCCGGTAGTACATGTTTGAACTGAGATTCAAAGTTTTACCGCAATGTGAAAACTGGACGTAACATATGTGATCTATCTAACAACTAAGACCCGAGACAAAACTTCAATCCCAGACCAATAATAGATCGCAGTTCTAACTTCTACTTAGATCTAACATTGGAGGGCGACGGTGAACGAGCAGTTAACCGTGGCAATCGTCGGAATGGGCCCGCGGGGGTTGTCGGTACTGGAGCGCCTGGCGGTCCGACTGATGGCCGCAGCCGCCCAGGGGGATCGCCGAGCGGTGCGGATTTACACCATCGACCCCGGCGAACACGGCGCGGGCCGGATCTGGCGAACCGACCAGCCGGAGCAACTGATCATGAATACGGCCGCGGTGGAGGTCAGTCTGTTCTCCGGCGAACCAGATGACGGACCGTGGCGCCCCGGCGCCGGTCCGTCACTGCACGAGTGGCTGGCCGCACAGGCCGCCGCCGCCGGTGAGCCGGAGCCGTCGCCCAACACCTATTCGCCCCGCCGCGTCTATGGAAATTACCTGCGCGAGGTGTATCGGTCGGTGCTGGCCAACCTGCCCGAGGGCAGTGAGATACAGGAGGTCACCGGCTGGGTGCAGCGGATCCAGCGCGACGGCGACGGCTCCTATCTGCTCGGTCTCGACGGTGACCGGGAGATCCGCACCGACCGGGTGGTGTTGACCACCGGCCATCCGCACACCCGCTCGGGTGATGCGGACCTGGAGTTGCTCGACTTCGCCTCGCGGCATCGCCGAACCCGTTACCTGCGTGGCGATTCGGCCGCCGATATGGACCTCGACGGCATCGAGGCGGGCGAGAACGTCGCCATCATCGGACTCGGTCTGACCTTCTACGACGTGACGTCACTGCTGACCCTCGGCCGTGGCGGCCGGTACGAGACAGGCGCGGACGGCGTGCTGCGCTATCTGCCCTCCGGCAGGGAGCCCCATATCGTCGCCAGCTCGCGCAGCGGCCTGCCGCTGCTGGCTCGTGGCCGTAACCAGAAGAGTGCCCGGCACCGCTATCAGCCCCGCTTCTTCACCTCGGAGGCGATCGAAGCGCTGCGCGCCGCCGCGGTGGTCGAAACCGGTAATGTCCAACTGCGTTTCCGTGAGCATCTGCTGCCGCTGGTGCAGCGGGAGCTGGAATACGTGTACTTCACCACCTATGTCCGTAACCGCGACGGTGCGCAGGCCGCCGCCGATTTCGCCGAATGTTATACCGCTGCAAGTGATCCCGATGCGCTCGCGCAATTGCTCACCGATACCGGGCTCGACGCGCTGCCGCGCCTGAACCTGCAGGCGATGGCCCGCCCGTTCGTCGGCCGCCACTTCACCCATCCGAACCGTTTCCGCAGCGAGCTGATACGGGTGTTGCGGGCGGATGCGGCTGCCGCGCAGGAGGGTAACCTCGACGGCCCGGTGAAGGCGGCGCTGGACACCCTGCGCGACGTGCGCTCGGTGATGCGGCAGGCGGTGGAATTCTCCAGCCTGCACCCGGATTCACACCGGCAGGACTTCCTGGGCTGGTTCGTGCCGATCAACACCATGCTCTCGGCAGGCCCGCCGGGACTGCGCATCGAGCAGACGATCGCCCTGATCGAGGCCGGTGTGCTGACCGTGATCGGTCCCAGTCTGCAGGTGGGTTCGGATGAGAGCGCCGGCTGGTTCGTGCTGTCCTCGCCGCGCGTCGATGACTCCAAGACCACCGCGCGCATCCTGATCGACGCGCGCATCCCACGCTCGAGCGTGCACGTCGACGCCTCCCCGCTGACCAGACAACTGGTCAGCGACGGTCTGGCCTCGGCGCACGTCAACATCAATCCCGTGGACGGCACCCGGTTCACCACCGGCGCCCTCGCGGTCACCAAGGAGCCCGCGTTCTGCGTGGTCGACGCGGCGGGACGGCCCTCGCGCTCGCTGTACGCGCTGGGCATCCCGACCGAGGAACTGCGCTGGTTCACCCAGATAGGCAACGGCCGGCCCGGCTCCCTGACCGGATTCCACAGTGACGCCGACGAGATCGTCGCACAGCTGCTCGACCCACAGCGCCGCCGCGTCGCACGCACGCCCGGTGCGCCCGCGCCGCAGCCCGCCGCCATCCACGTTCAGTGACCTCAACGGCGGCGGTCCGGGATCAACGGCGCCCCCGGAGCGCCGCCGCAGTAGTCGAGTTTTGAAAACAGTTCTGCTGAAGGGATATTCATCATGCGTAACGTCACCGTCTACCGCGACCTGTTCGGCGCCGGGCTCGAAACCGGCCAGTTCGACTGGACCCCGTTCGTTCAGCCCGGCCGGTCCGGGGTCTGGGTCGAATGGCTCTACACCGCGGCACAGACCGGCGCCACCGGCGCCGAGGCGTGCATTGCCCGCTATGCCCCCGGCGCACACAGCAATCTGCACGAACACGAGGGTTTCGAGGTCATGTTCGTGCTCGAGGGTGAATTGCACAACGACAACGGCGATATCTACCCGACCGGGACGTTGATCGTCGAACTGCCGCACAGCGTGCACCAGCTGACCAGTCCCGGCGGCTGCGCCCTGCTCATCGTCCGGGAGAAGGGAATGAGCAGTGCCGCAAAGCAATCCGAGATCGCCGCGTCGATGACTCCGCTGCCGATCGAAATCAACTGAACCGCATCACATCCCACCATCCGCCACCCGACCGGAGGAAGTCCCGTGTCCATCACCTCGGCCCCGCCGCCACCCCTGCACACCTCGTCCCCGCCACCACCCGTCCAGCTCGGGAAACGCACTCGCTCGTCGCTGCTGCGCCGGACCGGCCGCGCGCATTCGCCCCGTTACAAATGGGGGGTGCTCGGCATCGGCTTCGCCGCTCAAGCCGGTTTCTCCATTGCGTTCCAAGGCATTCCGGTCACCGGCAGCGTCATGCGGACCGCCTACCATCTGAGCACCGGTGAACTCGGCTTCGTGCTGTCGTTCATGTCCCTGGGCATCGCCGCCAGCGATGTCGTGTGGGGCATCCTCACCGATCGCGTCGGTGAACGAAAAGTATTGATCACCGGCCTGTTCGGCGTCACCATCGCGCTGGCGGCGTGCGCGGTGTTCCTGTCCCCGCACGGGTCGGTGGTGCCGCCGGTCGCGGCGCTATCGGCGGGCCTGCTGATCGCCGGTGTGCTCGGCGGCAGCGTCAACGGCGCCAGCGGCCGGGCGATCATGGCCTGGTTCAAGAAGAGCGAGCGCGGTTTCGCGATCAGTGTGCGCGTCACCGCGGTACCGGCCGGTGGTGCGATCGGTGCGGTAGCGCTGCCGCTGCTGGCGTTGCACGCCGGTTTCGGGACCATGTTCGCCGTCCTGACCGGGATCAGCCTGATCGTGGCGGTGGCCGTATATCTGTGGCTGGACGAACCGCCGTTGCAGCCGCTGTCCGGCCCGGCCGGCAAAAATGTTGTGACTACGCCGAATCCGCTGAAGGTGATGAAGGTGTGGCGGATCGCCGTGGCCAGCGGACTGTTGAACTTCCCGCAGTTCATCGTGCTGACCTTCGGGAGCGTATTCCTGCACGACGTCAAACACGTCGGATTCGGCGTCATCGCCATCGTGGTCGGCCTCGTTCAGGCCGGCGGCGCGGTCGGCCGGGTCTGGGGTGGCCGGTGGACCGACAAACGCGGTGGCCGCCTGCGCCGCACGGTGGTCAAGGTGCAAGCGGCCGTCGTCGCGGTCGGTTTCGCGTTGATCGCGGTCCTGGCCCACGGGCCGGCGAGTGTGCTGGTCGTACTGATCACCGTGGCCGGGATGATCGCCTGCGGCTGGCACGGCGTCGCCTACGCCGAGATCGCCGAGATCGCCGGTCTCGAACGCAGCGGCACCGCTTTGGGTTTGGAGAACACGATGGTGTTCGGCGGGGCATTTCTCACGCCCATCCTCATCCCGCCCGTGCTGTCGCTGACCGGTTCGTGGGGCGTCACCCTGCTGCTGCTCGGCGCGCTGCCCGCGGTCCTGGCCCTGGTGCTGATTCCCCGCGAAGAGAAGGCCCTCGCATCATGAATACCGGCTACAACCCTGCTGCCACAGCGGAGTTCCGTGCGGCCCGTGACCTGCTCCTGCGCCTGCAGGGCGACCATGCCGGCGCCGTAGCGGCCTTCCGGTGGCCCGCCCCGGACCGATTCAACTGGGGGCTGGACTGGTTCGATCAGGTGGCCCGCGGCAACGAGCGGACCGCGGTGCGCATCGTCTCCGCCGACGACTCCGTCGCCCAGGTCAGCTATGCCGAGCTGGCGGCCCGGTCCGATCGCGTGGCGAACTGGCTGCGGGCGCGCGGTGTGGGCCGCGGTGATCGGCTGCTGCTGATGCTGGACAACTGCCTGGCCGTCTGGGAGGCGATGGTGGCCGCGATCAAGCTCGGCGCGGTCGTCATCCCGACTTACACCTCGGTGTCCGGCCGTGACCTCGAGGACCGGCTGCGCCGAGGCGAGGTCGCGCATGTGCTCACCGACGCCAGGTTCGCCGAGCGCTTCGCCGACGCACCTGTTCTACTGAACCGGATGTGTGTCGGACCGGCTCCGCGAGGGTGGTTCAGCTACGACGAATCATTCTCTGCAGCTGAGGAATTCGTGCCGGATGCAGAAACCATGGCGAGTGATCCGCTGTTCGTGTACTTCACCTCCGGCACCACCTCCGCGCCGAAAATGGTGCTGCATACCCATGCTTCGTACCCGATCGGGCATCTGTCGGGGATGTTCTGGAATGGCCTGCGTCCCGGTGATATCCACGCCAACGTATCGGCGCCCGGCTGGGCCAAGCACGCCTGGTCGAGCTTCTTCGGGCCGTTCGCGGCCGAGGCGACCGTGTTGTCGATCGAGGTGCCGGCCGGGCAGCCGCAGCGCCTGCTGCAAGTGCTGCGGCGTGAACAGGCCACCAGCCTGTGCGCCCCGCCCACCGCCTGGCGCACCCTGGTACAGCACGAACTGGGGGAGCGTCCCGCCGCGCTGCGGGAGCTCACCTCGGTCGGCGAACCGCTCAACCCGGAGGTGATCGAGCAGGTCGGCCGGGCGTGGGGACTGACCATCCGGGACGGCTACGGGCAGACCGAGGTCACCGCCATGGTCGGCAACACCGTAGGCAGCGTGGTCAAACCGGGCGCGATGGGGCGTCCGCTGCCCGGCTACCGGATCGCCCTGCTGGATCCGGTGACCGGTGCACCGGCCACCGAAGGTGAGATCTGCGTCGACCTGGGTGACCGCCCCGCGGCCGTGATGAGCGGTTACCTGGGCAGTCCCGAGAAAACAGCACAGGTGTTCGCCGACGGCTGGTATCGCACCGGTGATATCGCCACCATCGACGCCGACGGCTACCTGACCTATGTGGGCCGCCGCGATGACGTGTTCAAATCCTTCGACCACCGGATCTCGCCGTTCGAACTGGAAAGTGTGCTGGTCGAGCATCCGCTGGTGTCCGAGGCGGCGGTGATCCCGGTCCCGCATCCGGTCGGCATGTTCGTGCCCAAGGCCTACGTCAGCCTGGCGGCGGGTGCGCCACCACGCCGTGAGGCCGCCCGTTCCATCCTGGAACATGCGCGCAGCCGCCTGGCCGCGCACCAGCAGATCGCGATCCTGCAGTTCGCGACGCTGCCCAAGACGGTGTCCGGAAAGATTCGCCGTGCCGAACTCCGTTCGGCGCCCAGCGATTCGGCCATCGAGTGGCGGATCGACGACCTGCTCGGGTCGATGGTCCGCGCCGCGCCGGGACTGTGATTCCGGTGATCCCTGCCAAACTGCCGTCCTGGCTCACGAGATATGAAGAGTTGAGAATTATGTCGCACGCAACATCCTCGCCCGCATCGCCCGCTCCGCAGCCCCGTGACATCGAGGTCTTCACCGATCTGCTCGGCGAGGGCCTGACCAACGGCCAGATCCCGTGGCGGCCCTACCAGGATCCCGGCCGCGCCGCGGTCGACGTGCACTGGCTCTACACCGCCGAGGAGACCGGAACCGAAGGCGCCGAAGGGTATATCGCCCATCAACGGCCCGGCTCGCACACCGATCTGCACCGGCATCTGGGCTTCGAGCTGGTACTCGTGCTGCAGGGCGAACTGCGCGACGATACCGGCGAGCGGTACCCGGCCGGGACCCTGCTGGTGCAGCACCCCGACAGCATCCACCGGGTCTCGAGCCCGACCGGTTGCAAGATTCTGGTGATCCGTGAGAAGCAGGCCGTCAGCCTCGAATCCGTCGGTCCTTCCGCCATATCCGGCGGACTGCCGCTCTGAGTCGTCGAGCCATCGTGCGGGGTGTGGCCCGACGCCGTGCCACACCCCGTTCTACATCTGAATTCGTTGCCGCAGAAGAGGAATAGTGTCATGACCACACGGGTCGCCATCAACGGGTTCGGCCGTATCGGCCGCGCTGTCACCCGCATCGCATTGGGCCGCACCGATGTCGATCTGGTCGCAATCAACGACCTGGTCGCCCCGGAGTTGCTCGCCCATCTGCTCCGCTACGACTCGGTGCACGGCCGGCTGACGGTCCCGGTCGAGGTCGCCGACGGGCGAATGAATCTCGGCGGCAAGGAGATCGCCGTGCTGTGCGAGCCGGATCCGGCGTTGCTGCCCTGGGGCGAGCTGGGGGTCGACGTGGTGATCGAGTCCACCGGCATGTTCACCGACGGTGAGCGTGCCGCGGCGCATCTAAAGGCCGGTGCCTCGCGGGTGCTGATCTCCGCCCCCGCCACCAACGTCGACCTCACGCTCGTCCGGGGAGTCAACGACGACGACTACGACGGTAGTCAACGCATCGTGTCCAACGCCTCGTGCACCACCAATTGTGCTGCGCTGCTGGCGAAGGTGCTGCACGAACGCTTCGGCATCCGGCACGCGGTGATGAACACCGCACATGCGTACACCAGTGATCAGCGCCTGCACGACGCTCCGCACCGGGACTTCCGCCGCGCCCGTGCCGCCGCGGTCAATATCGTGCCGACCACGACCGGTGCGGCGCGCGCGGTCGGCGTGGTGTTACCCGCCCTGGCCGGGCGGATCGACGGCCTCGCCATGCGGGTGCCGGTGCTGGACGGCTCGGTGGTCGACCTGACCGCCGAACTCGACAGTCCCGCAACGGCATCGGCGATCAACGAGGTCTTCGCCGAGGCCGCCGGCGGCGAGCTGGCGGGCCTGCTCGACTACAGCGAGGCGCCCCTGGTCTCCTCCGATATCGTCACCACCGCCGTCTCTTGCACCTTCGACGCACCCCTGACCCTGACCACCGGCCCCCTGGCCAAGGTGATCGGCTGGTATGACAACGAATACGGTTTCTCCCATCGAACCCTCGATGTGGCCGCGCGGCTCGGTGCACGATGATGAATATATCCGCGGTAGTGATCGATGCCTGTGTGGCGGTGCTCGGGGATCAGATCAGAACGGTGCAGGAGAGCAATTTCTTCGAAATGGGCGCGGACTCGGTCTCGTTGACCAAGATTCATGCCGAGGTTTCGAAGCTGATCGGGCGGGATTTTCCGTTGCTGGACTTCTTCGAGCATCCCACCATTGCCGATCTGGCCGCGCACCTGAGTGGCGGACAATCGGCCGCCCCACCGAAATCGACCGGCCGGGAAACGCAGGGGCGGGGCCCGGGGGCGGCGGGATTCGCGGCGGCGCGCGGTATCGCGCAGCACGACGTCGCCATTATCGGTATCAGCCTGCGGTTGCCGGGCGTAAGCACTGTCGATGAATTCTGGCGGTCCCTCGTCGAGGGACGAGAGCTGATCGGGCAGTTCACGACCGGGGAACTGCGGGCGCGGGGCGTCGCGGATGCCGAGCTCGCTGATCCGCGTTATGTCCGGGCGGCCATTCCGATCATCTCCAACGTCACCGGGGAGCCGATGACCGCCGAGCAGGCTCAGGACCCCGACTACTGGGTGGCCCATCTGCGTGGAACCGTCCGGTTCCATGCGGGACTGCGGCAGCTCGGCGGGCTGGGCGGCGTCGTCGCGGTCGAGGTCGGTCCGGAGCAGACGCTCACCCGGATGATTGCGCGCGGTCGCGCGGAGTTGGAGTTCGAGGCCGTGGCGGCCTGCCGATCGAGGCGTGAAAACGACAGCGATGTCGTGCGATTCGCCTCGGCGCTGGCGGCGCTGTGGCAGCGCGGGGTCGAGCTGAACGCGGACTACTGCTTCGGCGTGGGCGCGAAGGTGGCGTTGCCGGCGTACGCCTTTGCGCGCTCGCGATACTGGATCGATGCTGCCGGAACACAATCCGGCGCCGACTCCGGCGCATCCCGGGACGACATATCGGCCCCGATCGCACCCCCGGTTGCCGCGCAGCTCGATGATGTGGACGCGGTGATCAAGGCGGTGTGGGGTCGATTGCTCGGGCTGGATTCGATTCCGGAGGATGCCGACTTCTTCGCTCTCGGCGGGGACTCGCTGGCACTGACCCAATGCCAGAAGTTGCTGGCCGATCGGCACGGTGTGCAGGTCGAACTGGATGTGCTGTACCAGAATTCGGACCTGCCGGCCCTGGCCGCGGCGATACGGCTGCGGCTCGACGACGCGCCGGTGACGGCCGGGGCGGCTGCGCACAGCACGGTGCTGGACAGCATCGAGGCGGATATCGAGGCGATGTGGCAGACGATTTCGGCGATGCTCGGCGAGCCGGTGGTGAGCGGCCCGGCTGCCGAGGTCACCGAGGAGCGTGCCTGATGTTCGCACCCCTATCGGGCTGTGGCGAGAACGCTCCGGCGCTTGTCACGATTCCCTTCGCGGGCGGCTCCGCCAGTGCCTATCGGCCGCTGCTGCCGGCCCTGACATCCCGTCACCATGTCGTCGGACTGCAATTGCCGGGCCGCGGGCACCTGCTCCGGAAACCCGCGTTCCGGTCCATGGCGGTACTCGTCGAGCAGGCCGCGTCGGCGATCGGCCGGCAGCTCACCGGACCCTATGTGCTGTACGGGCACAGCATGGGCGGCCGGATCGCCTACGACATGGCCTGTGCCCTGGCCCAGGGGGGTGGCTCGCTGCCGGCGGCGGTGATCGTTTCCGGGTGCGGTGTGCCCGACGAGGCGCTGCTGGTTCCGCATCCGGCGGTGTCGTCGCACCGGCTGCGCGCATGGTTCGCCGCGCTCGGGTTTCCGTCCTTCAGTGCGGAGTTGTTCCGGATCCTGGAGCCGGCCGTCCGGGCGGACCTCGAGATGATCGCGACGCGCGCACCGACCGCTCCGGCCGCGCTGCCGGTGCCGCTGCACGTGCTATCGGGTACCGCCGATCCGGTGGTGGACTTCGAGCGGCAGCACCGCTGGCGGCATTTCACGTCGAAGTCGTGCGAATTCCATTCGTTCACCGGCAATCACTTCTTCCCCTACGACCATCGCATCGAGTTCGAAGCTCTGGTCGAGCGCGTCCTGGCCACAGAGACCGCTGCGCTGCAGCCGGTGCGATGAGCCGGAAGTACTGCTGAACAATGATCTCCAGGAGAGTGTCATGAAATCGATAAGGCCTGCTGTAACCAGGAAGAGAAATGTGTTCGTCACCGGTGGGACCGGTTTTGTCGGAGTCCATCTGGTCAAGGAATTGGCGGCCCGCGCAGACGTCGGAAAGATATACCTGCTGTATCGCGGGCGCGACGGGCAGCCGCCGATTACGAGCATGACGACCGCCCAGGAACGTTACTGCCTCGCGGACGACGGCGCGACCGAGCGGTTGCGGATGATGCACGGGGATATCGCCGCCGCACGACTGGGCCTGTGCGATGCCGACTATGACGCCGTGGTCGGCGACGTCGACGTCATCTACCACGTCGCCGCGCGGGTCAATCATGTGCTGCCCTATCGGGTGCTCAAGCCCGCCAATGTGGACAGCGCAGCCGAACTGATGAAGATTGCGGCGGCGGCCGGGCGGCCCAAGGTACTCAATTTCGTCTCCACCATGGGCGCCGCCACCAGGCGAAGCCCGGCCGATCAATACACCGAGACGTTTCCCGGCGACACCCCGCTCGACAGCGATATGGGGTATCTGCAGTCCAAATGGGCCGCCGAAAGGCTGTTGTCGAAGTTCGTCGCGGCGGGGTTCGCGGCCAACATCTTCCGGCTCGGCTACGTGGCCGGGCACCGCCGGACCGGCGTTTCGCTGAGCGCCGACAACCAGCTGATGCTGCTGATCAAGAGCTGTATTCAGTCGGGTTACGCGCCGGTGCTCCCGCGCCTGATCAATCTGACCCCCGTGGACGCCGTGGCGGAACTGATGGCCGCGGGCGAGTTCCGGAAGCGGGGCGGTGAGGTCGTCAACGTCGTCAACACCACCGAATACATTACGTGGGAGGAGATAATCGACCGGCTCAACGACACCGGATACTCCATCGAAATGCTCGACTTCAAGTATTGGCAGACGATGCTGCGCGATATTTCCCCCGGCAATGCGCTCTACAAGTTCTTGCCGCTGTATTCCAGGCCCGACGCCGATGAAAAGGTGCTGCGTTTCGGAAAGGATATCGAAGACGTCCGCACCGAGAATATGTCCAGAATTGTCCGGAAGTATGGAATCGAGCTGCCGAAGGTCAAGTACGATCTACTCGACCGATATTTCGACTACCTGCGGCGAATCGAATTCATTCCCGGATCTCCGGTCGGCGCCGTCCGGTAGCGACCGGCGCCGGACTCCGGTCCACGTCGACGTCCTGGCCGCCGTCGCCCGACTGCCGAGCTCTTGCCGCCGTCGCTCGAGCAATTCAACAAACGATAGAAAGGGGACCAGCGATGTCTGCTACCGCGCAGCCGATTTCGCTCACTACCGTCAGTGTGGAGCGCGCCCGGCCGCATCGGATCGGCCGCAAGGTGTTGCGGGCCATGGGTTTCCTGTCGTTCTACGACCGATTCGCCACGGTGCCGATGATCCTGCTGATCGCACAGCACGAGGGCGTCGGTTTCACCGCCGCGGCGGCACTTGTCACGATCTATGCCCTCTGCTACGCGGTCGCACAGCCCGTATGGGGGTTCCTCAGCGACCGCATCGGCCGCGGCCGGGTCGTCCGCGTTGCGCTGCTCGGAGTGCTCGTCTGTAGCTGCGCAACGGTGGCGAGCCCCACCTTTCCGCTGCTGATCGTGAGCCGGGCCCTGTGCGGGCTGTTCGTCGGGGCCCTCTTCCCGACCGTCCTCACGCTGATCGGCGACCGGTACGAGGGAACCGAGCGGCTGCGTGAGGTGTCGGCCCTGCAGATGTTCACCGCGCTGGGAACAACCCTGGCGACACTCGCGGCCGGAGCGCTGGGCAGTTGGACCGACTGGCGTGTCCCGTTCGGGTTCACCGCCGCCGGTGCCGTCGTCATGTTGCTGCTGACCTGGCGCACACCCGAACCGGCGATGTCCGGCGGCGCCGGCATCCGGATCCGTTCGGCGTTCGGTCGCTGGCCCGTACTCCTGTATGCCATCGGCGTCGTAGAGGGCGGTCTCCTGCTCGGCATCTTTACCTTCGTCGCCCCGGCGCTCCAGCGTGCCGGTGTGTCGGCGGCGGGCGCGGGCGCGCTTGCCGCGACCTACGGGCTCGGCGTCATCGCAGGATCGCGACTCATGCGCCGGCTGTCCGCGCGGATCGCCGTCGCCCGGCTGATCGCCATCGGCGGCGGCCTGCTCACGACCGCTTTCGTCATAGCCGCCGCCGGATCGTCATCCGCCATCGCCTTGACCACGGCGGCCATCGTCATCGGCCTGTCGTACTCGTTCCTGCACGGTTCGCTGCAGACCTGGGCAACCTCCGCGGCGCCCGCGGCCCGTGCCACCGCGGTCTCCTTCTTCGTCGGTGCGGTATTCCTCGGCAGTTCCGTCGCCACCGCGATTGCGAGTCCCTTTGTGAGCCGAGGTGTCATCGACGCGGTATTTCTCACCTCGGCGGCTCTGACGGTCGCTCTCACGATCGGCGCCGTGCTGCTCCACACCATGTGGGAGCAGCACACATTCCCTGAGTCGCCGTAGGAGCGCCCGAACCGCTGAGATATGGCTTCTTCCTGCAGAAAAAGCTGATGCGCGAACGGGAGGTTCGCGCATCAGCTTTTGGGGTCCCTAACGTCCCAGCAGGCGAACCAATGGAACTGCAGGTCAACGGCTAGAACGTCACGATCCGGCCGGTCCGAACGGTCGCGCGAAGCCGACAAATAGGATCTGGCGATCGCGGGGCAAGGGGCCCGAACGGTAGGCGTTCGTATGACACGTCCATATGAACGGTTATTCTGTAAGTGTTGGTATGGACAGGAGGTGGCAACGGTTATGGGCTCTTACGCGACGCTGCTGTGGCCTGGTTCGCCCAGCGGGCAGACGCGCGCCGACCGCCAATCCTGCCGATACCGCAGCTACCTGCCTGATCCGCTGGTAGGCAGGCCGCTGTCCCTGCCAGCGGAGCGAGCGGCAGATGTGGCCGAGGTGGAACGCCGGATCGTCGCGATGAACGCATCGGCGAGGCGGTCAATCAATCTGGAAGCGACGGCAAGGCTGCTGTTGCGTGCAGAGGCCGTTGCCAGCTCCTATATCGAGGGTCTTCAGATCAATATCAGACGTCTCGCGAAGGCGGACTTCGCGCAGCGCGTCGGGCTCGATTCCTCCGACGAGACGGCGCGAGCCGTGCTCGGAAATATCAATGCGATGGAAGCTGCTCTCGAGCTGTCGTCCGCGCCAAGGATTTCGGTGGACGACATCGTGCACATTCACGAACGACTCGTGGCCGATACTCGGCTCGAAAAGTTCGGTGGTCGGATACGAGAGCAACAGAATTGGATCGGCGGCACCGGCTTCTCGCCGTGCACTGCCTCCTTTGTTCCGCCGCCGCATGAGCAGGTTCCCGACCTTCTCGACGATCTATGCGCCTATATCTCCGGTGACGACCACCCTGTTCTCGTCCAAGCCGCTCTCGCCCACGCGCAGTTCGAGACGATCCATCCATTCATCGACGGCAACGGGCGTACCGGCCGTGCCCTGATCCACCTCATCCTGCGGCGCCGCGGCCTTGCTCCCCGATTCATACCGCCGATCAGCCTGGTTCTCGCGTCTCATGCCGACGCCTATGTAGCCGCACTCCAGGCCTACAGCTACGAAGGTTCTGCCGAATCTGATAGCGCTCAAGGAGCCATGGGCGTCTTGATCGACCGGTTCGTTGTGGACACCCAACGTGCTTGCATCGACAGCGATCGTTTCGGCGCGACCCTCGACGCGCTCGAGTCTCGGTGGCGCACACGCCTAGGCAGAATTCGGGCGGGTTCGTCGATGGACTTGCTGTTGCGCGCGCTGCCTGCCACGCCGGTACTGACGGTCGCCACCGCCGCTGAGTTGGTCGGTCGGACGGACCAACGCGTGGGCGATGCGGTCAATGTCCTTGTCGAGGCCGGGATTTTGAAGCAGACCACGGTCGGGCGACGCAATCGTGCGTTCGAGGCACCCGAGGTATTCGGTGTCTTCACTGGATTCGAACGCGCGCTGGCAAGCCCGCTCGGAGACACCGAACAGTCCCCGCCGATACGACCGGTGCCCTACCGGAACTCGAACCAGGGGTGAGGTCCAGAATTTGCGCCGGTCCGATGTGCACCACCCCGAAGTTGACGAGATCATCTTCATCCCGGCCGCGTACGACCTCGATGTCCGGATCGGTAAGCGCAGGGACGTCGTCGCTCGGCATGGGGTTGGCGGTCTGGGTCTGGCCGTATTCTGGTGCTGGACCGGCGGACTTGACCGGTCCGCCGACAGTGAGGAAGGTCGCGATGCCGGGTGCGCCCGATGGATCGGACCCGGTCATGGTGCCGTACTGGGCGGGTGACGGCATCCTCCCGATCGTGCCGAGTCTGGCGCGCATGTACGACTACTCCCTGGGCGGATGGCACAACTTCGCCGTCGACCGGGAGCTGGCTGACGCCTACCGCCAGCGGTGGCCGCATATGTTCCACGCCGCGCGGTCCAACCGCGCATTCCTGCGGCGCGCGGTGGGATATCTGCTGGACCAGGGGGTGCGGCAATTCCTCGACATCGGCTCGGGTATCCCGACCGTTGGCAACGTGCACGAGGTCATCGCCGGGGCCGGCGTCGCGAACGACGCGTACCTGGTCTATGCCGACATCGATCCGGTGGTGGTGATCATGAGCCGACGTCTGCTCGCTGATGTGGGGTGGGCCGGTGTTGTGCGTGGGGACGTCCGCGACATCGACACAATCCTGACAGACCCCGAGGTCACCATGCGCCTGGACTTCACCAAGCCGGTGGCGGTGCTGATGCTGTTGATGCTGCACGCCGTGCCCGGCCCGGCGCAGTCGCTGCTGGCAGGCCTGCGTGATCGTCTGGTCCCAGGTAGCTACTTGGCCATCTCCCACCCCGCGGCCAGCGATCGCTATCCTGCTGACGAGTTGGCCGAGTGGCTGGCCATGGCCGCGCGCACCATGACGCCGACCGTCGCCCGCACCAGCGCCGAGATCGCTGCCTTCTTCGACGGGTTCGACCTTGTCGAGCCCGGCTTGGTGCCGCTGCCGCTGTGGCGTCCAGAGCCTGGACAGGACACCGCCAACTACTGGTACGACGCCGTCGGCGGCGTCGCGGTCAAGCGGTGACAATCCGCCCCATCAGTGGGTTCGGCCGATGGAGCTTGGCGCGGAAAGATGTCGCCGTAAACAAGAACGGCGTGCGAACCAGGGCCAAGGAGGTGGTTCGCACGCCGCAACGTTTGGGGTCCCTAACGTCCCAGCAGGCGAACCAATGGAACTGCAGGTCAACGGCCCGGGGATCGTTATTCGGGCGGTGCGGAACCGTTCGTGTGGTGCGGTTGCTGGCGCGGGGAAGTGATGTGCGTCGGTCTGGGTGGGGATCTGGCAAGCTGGGTCTGGCGCGGGGGTTCGCCCCCGGCGGGGCACACCGAACATGGGAACCGGGGTGACCTGTGGGTTTCGAGTGGGCAGCTGACGATCGAAGCCATTTATCAGCTGTAGACGGATCTGGCAAACCTGGGGACATCCAATGAATACGAGCAATCGCGAGTGGGTTGATCACCTCGCCACACCATACGATCGCGGTGCCACCAGCGTCTATATCACCACAGAGTGACCGTCTAAATGACCATCAACTGTGCGTCTAAATAACCAAACTATGGCCGTCCAAACGACCATTGCTTGGCGCTCGTCGTGTCACAATGTCTGGGTGAGCGAATCAGGCCTGGTCCCCAGGCACGCCGAATCCGTCGTCGCCGAAGCCCTGGCAGATACGAGGGTGGTGCTGGTCAACGGAGCGCGGCAGGCCGGAAAAAGCACCCTTACCCGACTGGCGGGTGACCGGCGCGGCGATACGGTGGTTCGGCTGCTGGACGATCCCGCGGTTTTTCGGGCCGCTCAGGATGACCCCATCGGCTTCGTTGACCGTGGCCCGGGTCTGATGATCATCGACGAGATCCAACTCGCGCCCGAGTTGCTGCGGCCGATCAAGATGACGGTTGATCTCGACCCGACGCCAGGCAGATTTCTGCTGACGGGCTCGTCGCGGGTGCTGGCATTGCGCACGTTGCCGGACGCGTTGCCTGGTCGGATGGAGGTCATCGAGTTGTGGCCGTTTTCGCAGGGCGAGATCGAGGGTCGGCCGGACAGATTCGTCGACGCCGCGTTCCGATACGGTCCCGATCTCGACCACTCGTCGACAGCCAAGCGACGTGACTATCTCGATCGGATTGTCGTCGGGGGTTTCCCCGAGGCGGTGCGGCGGACTTCGCGCCGTCGTCCTGCGTTCTTCGACGCGTATCTGCAGACGCTGGTTGAGCGAGATGTCTTGCAGTTGGCGAGCATCGAGCGTCACGGTGAGATGTTGAAGCTGTTGTCGTTGCTGGCGGGCAGGGTCGGCGGCCTGCTTGTGCCGGGCGCGATGGCGGGTCAGTCTGGCATTCCGCGGACTACGCTGGTGCGTTACCTGGAACTTTTGCAGTCGGTTTTTCTGATCAAGAACATCCCGGCATGGTCCCCAGGGCCAACGTATCGCGCGATCGGGACGCCCAAGTTTGCCTTCGTCGATACGGGGATCGCATGCCACCTTCTCGGGCAGGACGCGGCGAGGCTGGACGAACCAGGTGGTGCGGCCGGACCCGTGATGGAGAACTTTGTCGCTATGGAGCTTGCTCGCCAGTTGACGTGGTCGGAGCAACGCGCGCGTCTCTATCACTATCGAACTAAGGACAAGCTCGAAGTCGATGTGGTGCTTGAAACCCCGGACGGTCGAGTCGTCGGGGTCGAAGTGAAGGCCGGCGCGACAGTCCGCACGGAGGACCTTTCCGGACTGCGTAATCTCGCGGGCCATCTCGGCGACAAGTTCGTCGCGGGTTATGTGTTGTATACCGGTAAGCAGACGCTGCCGTTCGGCCCGAAGCTGCGTGCGATGCCGATGGACGCACTGTGGCAGCTTGCGCCCTGACCGAACATCATCGCCGCATCGAGCACGTCGCCGAGACGCAGCTATACGTTTGGTCAGCGATCCCGTGCTCTGCCGGAGTCGCCGCCAGGGGCGTGGTTCGTGCTGGCGTTTGGGGGTCTAAATGTCCCAGCATGCGAACCATTGAGGTATGGCTTCTACCTGCGGAAATAGCTGATGCGCGAACCGGATGGTTCGCGCATCAGCGTCGGGGTGGACGACGGGACTCGAACCCGCGACATCCAGGCACGGGTCAACTGGTCTGTGGGGTGTCCCGAACTGTCCTGCAAGGTCCTGAAAACCTGATATGACCAGGGGATATGATGTCGATTGGCGATCGGGCGATATCCCCTGGTGTCCCGGACGGTCCCGCTGAAAACTTGGTAATAACTTGGAAAGCTCAAGTCTTGCGGCGTGGCGACCCGATGTGACTCTCCGGCGCGTCGGATCAGTGACACGCCGGAGAGTTTCTGACTGTGGACAATATTGAGCAAACCGTTAAGGGGGCGATGGCGACGCTACGGGTGTGGCTCCGCTGAGATGATCAAGGTGGCAAGTCGTAAGAAGCACCCCCTTGTGCGCTCACGCCAGGAATTCGGTTGTTGTGGGGGCAGGGAGTCGGTGTTTCACTTCTCTACTATCGTGACCAGCACGGGCTCGCCATCCAGAGTCAATTCGCCGGGCTTATTGGAGCTGATATAGCCGATCCTGCGATCCAGGAACTCGACGACGAGGTGCAGCATTTCTCGCTTTTCCGTCGTGGAGGCTTCCGGTAGCCAGTCAATACGGCCCACAACCATCGCTTGTATGGGTTCGCCGGATAGGTGACTGATTCGATAGCTGTTCGGTGTTCCGAGGTGGACCGGGACGGTGTGCGGACGAGTCATGGCAACACTCCCTAACGTTGTGGTCGTGTCGATCTCGTCCTTAAATCGTACGCAATCGATCTTGCTCACCAGCATCCAGGACAACATGGCAAGCCCCGGAGGGGCGCGGCAGCACTACCAGACTGGAGGGCAGCACTGCTGTGGTGGGGCTCGGTCCCGCATCCTGGTCTGTGCCGGGTGTCCGCCCGGGAGCGGAGCGGTAGGGCGTGCGCACCGGGCGGCGTGCGCGCCGCTCTTGATTCTGTAGAGGCAAATTCGGCAATTTATTCTTGGGGAGGCTACGGTCTTCCCTTTTCTCTTTCGGGGGTCCCAATCTTATTATCGGTTACAGGAGTCATCGACCCTGTGGCACAACAGATTTCGCCGGGATATCATGCCCGATTCGCGACACGCCCGGCAGTCGCGATGTGCTGGGCTCCAGGACTGGGGGCTACCGAATCCGCCACGAAAGAAACGCCGAAGGTCAGGATTTGCCCCTATGAGGCGGACTCCCTATCCGGTAGGCTGACTGGTCATGGGCGCTCTGTTTGTACTCTGGGACATCGATCACACCCTGATTGAGAACAACGGCGTAAACAAAGAGATATACGCAGACGCGTTCGAGTTGCTTGCGGGGCGGCGTGCGGAGCATCGGGCACGCACCGACGGACGCACTGAACCTGAGATCATGCGAAATATGCTGTTAGAGCACGGAATCGAGCTGACTTCCGAGCATGTTGGGCGCATGCCAGAAGCTCTAAAATCCGCTACGTTGTCGAAATTTAGTACGTTGCGTGAACGGGGCAATGAGCTGCCGGGTGCGCGCGATGTACTTACTGAACTTCGGTCAACGCGAGGGATTATTCAGTCAGTTCTCAGTGGTAATATAAAACCGAATGCTGTAACGAAGCTGTCTGCATTTGGGCTCGAGGGTTTCATTGATTTCGAAGTCGGTGGATACGGATCCGATGACGATGTACGGGACAATCTGGTTGCCTTTGCGCAGCGGCGGGCGACGGCGAAATATGGAGTAAAGTTCGATAAGACGAATACCGTATTAATCGGGGATACATCCCGTGATGTGCAGGCGGGCAGGAATGGTGGCGCATACGTCATAGGGGTCGCATCCGGGTCTGAAAGCATGGAGGGGTTGCTGGCTGCGGGCGCAAACCTGGTCTTGCCGGATCTGCGGGACACGCGGGCTGTTGTGGCAGCCATCGCTAGCTTCGCTGACTAGGATTCGCTTGGGTGACTACTGAACTGATCGCCGCTTCACGCTGCTGCCAGAAGCTCGATTCCTCGATTGGGGAGGATACCTCCCAGACCCGATTGAAACTTCGTACGTACATGTCAAAGAAATCCCCACCCTCCATTCGTCGCAAATGCAGAATCGGAGCCATGTATCCGTACATTCCGTACACGTGCTGATTTATCAACATTTCGTCATCGTAGAGGAATATCGAGTTGTAGAGCGTTTCCTTCTGCAATCGAAAATCAATGCCAGGAACCCCTGCGAGCGGTGCATAGTAGGACAATGCCATACGTACACGCGAGGGTATGGCATCAAAGAGGCGTTCCTCAATTCCACGGCGTTTGCACAATTCGCTGTCAGGGTCGGCCATGAGGATACGAATGTCGGTGCCAGCCTCCGCTTTGCGGCGGATAATATCGATTGATTCCGGGTTGTCTTCGGGCAGGAAGAGGCTCGCGTTAGCGTAAATCCATACCGTTTCGGTTGCTGCCGCAAGCAGGTCCAACCAGAGGTGGCGGGGTACTTCCGAGCGGTGGGGGTACAGGGTGACGATCTCCGCTTGTGAGGCGGCTTTGCGATCTGTCTCGAGGTCTGGCCAGAGCCAAGACGGAGAAACGCCAAGGACTTTCGCTGCGCGATGTGCGGCGTTACGCCGGGGGGTTACGTCCCGTGTGATCCAGCGTTGGACGCTCTTGTGATCCAGGCCGAGTTCGGCTGCAAGTGAGCGCTCGTCGTATTCGCTCTCGAGCAACGTAACGCGCAGACGTTCGTTGGCCATCGCTCCGCATCCTTCCGGGCTGGGACGTTGGGGGACGTTCCGTTGCGGATCATACGCCCCGCTACGCCCCCTTAACGCGGTATCGAAGATCGCCCATGCTGCGCTTTCCTGTTAGTGCGGGAAGTCGAAGAGGAGCCTTCCCAATCAGACACAGGCATAGGTGTCAGGCAGAGCACGGAAGCCGCTAGTGTCTGGTTCGCCTCGACAGAGGGAAGTATACGAATGTCGTATGATGCTTTGCCGCAACGGTTTTCAGCCGAGTTCGTTACATCCTCGGCGCTGATGTCCCACGCTCGCAGCCTCGCACCGGCGGTGCCGTTACCCGCCGATGTGCTGCGCCGCTATCTGGCTGCATGGGCGTTGTACCGTTTCCCAGACTCCCGGGGGCGGGGTGAGCTCGACTCCTTCGCCCCCGGTGATCACGACCAGGCAGGCGGTGACTGTCGATGTGCGAGCGGTCGGCATTCGCTCTCTATACGGCGTCTGGATGGTGAAACATGATGTTCTACACCGAGATTGACGGCGGACTGTGTGCAGGATGGGAGCTGTGCGGGCACAGCATTGAAATGTTGTGGATACGCGACGAACGCTCGAGCCTCACCGCGTATCGGCTGCTCAACGATGGGAAGAAGGCCACCTTGCACGGCAACGCGGCCGGGTCGATCTACTTCGATGAGTGGAACCGCCCTGATCTGGCGCAGGTGCGCGAATGGCTACCCGCGTATTGGCTGCTGTACGACCAGATACGTAAGCAGTTCTGGGAGCACGTGCAGGAGACGAGTCCGAGGTATCACCAGATCAGCGGCCCCACGGGGCAGAAGGGGTCGAACCGGCGATGACAGTACCGGACCTGGAATGGGAGAAGCGGCGCGCGGACTCTGCGTTGTCGGCAGCCTTCACCGCGTGGAAAGAGGCCGGTCGGCCCGAGAATGGCCCCGAAGCTCGCGCGCGATGGGAGGCTCACGATGCGTACGTGGCCGTGTGTAAAGCGATCCTGGAGGCTAAGCGTCAAGCCGGAGATGTGCAGTACCGCAAGATGACTGCCATGCGCTCTGCGAGGTGGCGATGATGGACTACGACGAGCCCGTATTGCCGACGCTGCACGGAGACCCGGACGCGATCGAGGACGCCGCGCGGGCCGTGGTCGCTACCGCAGCGGAACACCTCCGTGCGGTCGACGCGTGGTATGCCGCAGGGGAACCCGTGTCGGGACCTGTCTCGGAGCGAAAGCAGTCCACCCGTATCGAGACGGTCATTGCCGATCAGGTCAGAACCTTGCTCGATCCCACCTACGGCGACGCCGTGATTCGCGGAAGTCTTGCCGCACAGATCGATCCGTCATGGAGTGTTGAACAACTTCGCGAGCATCTGCGCGCACGGATCGAACGACACACGGTGTGGAGATGAGAGCTGTGCAGGTGGGATCGCGGCGGCGCGTGAGTGCGGCTTGAATTCTGTCGGAACATCGGCTGAGCGTGTCCAATCAGAGGCCGTAGTCGCTGTCGTAGCCGGGTTGTGGCGGGGCGTTCTTGGGTGGCTCGGGGTCGGGCTGCCGGGGTTCGGTGGTGTCGGCGGCGAGCGTGTCGCGGATGTGTTGTTCGAGTTGGCGTTCGGGGTCGGTGAGGGTGGCGCGGCGCTGCTGTTCAGTGCGTGCCTGCTGGATCCGGGTTTGAATCGGTGGGCCGTCCTGGCCGCTGTGTGGCGGGGCGCGGTGGGTGTCGCGGTCGTGTGCCTGGGCGAGTTCTCTGTCGCGCGTTGTCCGGTCGGCTGCTTTGTGTAGTACCTCGGCCCGTTCGGATGTCGGTGTGAGGGCGTCTGTTTCGGCCTTGCGGGCGGCAGTAGCGGCGGCGGTGACCTGGGCAGTGAGGGTGTTGTGGTGTTCGGTGAGTTGTTCGATGCGGTGATCGTGTTCGCGACGTCGGCGTCGTTTCGCCCGGTTTCGTTGTGCCTGTGCGTCTTTGAGCGCGGTAGCGCTGTCGTGGACCTGTTGGGCGAGGGTGGCGGCGCGGGTGCGGGCCTGTGTCGCGGCGCGGATCGCGGCGGCCTGGGCGTCCAGGCGCTGATGCCGCTCGCGCACGCTGGTCAGGTCACTGCGGTGGTTGTGGCCGATGACAGCGTTGGTGACCTGGTCGATAGCGCGGGTGCTATCGAGTCGGCGGATGTGCTTGGCGAGGTCGGTGTCGCTCATGCGTCGCAGCGGGTTCGCTGCCAGGAACGTTCGTGTCGGGTCCAGGTCGGCTACGGTGGCCGCCTGCCCGGTGGTGGCCTCGGCGGGCTCGGTGTGCCCGGGACCGGTGTCGGCGCGGGGTTGGTCGTGGTGGCGGGCCAGTCGCCAGCGCAGCGCGGCGGCGGGCTGTTCGTCGGGCAACGGCGTGGATTCGAGGGTGTGGCGTAGCCACGCCTCGAGGTCGTCGGCCCCGGCGGCGCCGGCGGCTGCGTTGGTGAGGTGGCCGGCGAGGACGGGCCAGTAGGGATCGGCGACGAGGCGGGCGTCGAGCTGGCGTGCGAGCACGGTCCAGCGGTCGGTGTTGGTGCGGTCGAGGGTGATGTGGTGTGCGGCTTGGTGATCGAGGGTGTGTTGGTAGCGGCGTTCGACGGTCGGATAGAAGGGTGGGCCGGTGGGCCGGTGATCGGCGTTCGGGACGTGGTGGCCCGCCCGCCATAGCGCCAATTCCATTACGAAACCCCGGCCGTTGTGGCCGGTGTCGGCGAGGTAGGGGCGCGCCCATTCGGGGGCGGTGGCTGGTGCCCATTCGCGGATGTCGGTGGTGATCGCGGTCGCGGTGGCGGTGATGTCGCGTGCCTTCGCACGCAGGTGCGTCCCGTACAGCGGGTGCGTGCGCAGCGGCGGGGGAATGTCCGGAAGCCAGGGCAGGGGGCCGGTGTGGTGGGAGTGTCGGGCGCTGGTGTCCAGCCGCCAGTCCAGAACGGCGGCGATGTCGTGGGCGGTGCCGAGTTCGCGGGCGGACACAGCATCGGCCAGCGCGGTCATGGGGTCCTGGCCGCCCAGCGCGATGAGGCACAGGTGTTGCCGCAGTACCGGGTACGCGGCCTGGTCGGTGAGTCCGGGTACGAGGGTGTCGGCGGCGTGGTCGATGACGGCGAGGGTGTCGGGTCCGGTGAGGTGTTCGGCCGCCAGGCCGAGCGCGTCGAGGTAGGCGTCGACGATGTGGCCCAGGCGGCGTGCCGGGTCGCGGGTCTCGCGGCTGATGGTGGTGGCCGAGGTGTTGTCGTCCTCGTGGTTCAGGATCGCGGTCAGCGCTTCTACCCCGGTGCCTGGGTGGGTGAGGGTGACTGCGTTGGGGGCTGGCTCGGTGTCGGTGGGAGCCGTCGCGATCCAGGCGTGGTTGCGGTGGCGGCCCCGGGTGAGCATGACGTAGGCGCGGGCGCGGGTTTCGGTCCCGGTCAGCACCCCGTGGCAGGTGTCGGCGGTGATGCCCTGGGCGGTATCGATGGTGGAGGCGTACCCCAACGTGGTCTGTGTCCGCACATACGCGGCGGGCAAGGTGGTGACGCGTCGGCTGCCGAGGTGACGCACCGTGAGGCGTCCGTCGTCGTGGACCCGTTCGACGTGCCAGCGGTAGCCGTTGCGGACATAGTCGCTGTGGCTCAAGCGCAGACCGGAATCGTTGCGGCGGGTGCACACGATATCCCCGACCGATGCCGCCAACCCGTCCGATAGCGTGGCCTGCGGTCCGCACTGTTCAGGTGGAGCGCCGGTGAGGCGATCGACGCGGGCACGGGCGTTCAATTCCGCGACCAGCGCCCGCGTCGGGGCCAGGAGTACCGCGTCGTGACCGGCCGCGATGTCGGCCCGCCACGCCCGGTAGGCGTTGTCGGTGACGGTTTCCAGGGTGCCGACATGGACGCGGTCGTTGTCTGTGTAGAACGCGACCGCCGCCGGATCACCCTCGCGCAAGGCCAGACTCGCGGCCCGCTCGGCCGCGTCGCTGAACCGCATCACCTCGGACAAGGTCAGGGACGCGTGATGGTGTGCCAGGTCCCGCACTACCCCGCCCGCAGCGACGGACGTCAACTGGCGATCATCGCCGATCAACCGGACCGATGCACCCTGTGCCAGAAGGAAACTCACCGCCGTGTCCAGGGTTGCGGTAGCGGCCTTGGCCGCCTCGTCGATGACGACCACCGTCGACGCGTCGATATCCCCTATCCAGTCCGGCATCACGGCGTGGGTGGTGTCGGTGGCACGGGCCAGGGTGTAGGTGAGTTTGTCGATCGTGAAAACCTGTGCGCCCAAGTCGGTCTGCAAGGTGGCCGCGGCTGCCGCGGTGGGTGCCAACCCGACCACGGTGCCGCCCTCGGCCCGCCACGCGTCGGCGAACACACGCATGGCGGTGGTCTTGCCGGTGCCTGCGGGGGCTACCGCGACCTGGAGGCGGCGGCCCGAGGTCGCGAACTCACGGACCGCGGCTTGCTGTCCCGTAGTGAGCGCTCGCCCGGGGTGGGCGCGTGCGTGGCCGGTGATCGCGGCATCCACTCCGGCCGCTGAGACGGTTCGTCCGCCGGTGGCGTCGGCGGCGGACAGTAACCGGGCCTCTGTCACCAGGATCGCCGGTGAGGTGTAGACGGTGGAATCGGCGACGGTGTAGACGCTGCTGCCGTCGCTGCGCGCCCACACCTCGCTAACGGTCCGTGCAGTGTCCGAGTCCTGCACCGGAGCAAGCGATCCGACCGGAACTGACAGCGCCAACGCTGCGGCGGTCACCCGCTCGGCCACCTCGTCGCGGGCCTCGAGGGCCAGCGCGCGCAGGGCGCGTTGGGTTTCGGCGGTGATGTGATGGGCAGCCCACGTCGCCCGCGACGCTTGCACCCTCGCGAGCACCCAGCGTGCGGTGCGGTCGATCCATACGGCGTCGGCAATCGTAGGCGTCGCTGTGGTGGTGGCTGGGGCGGCCAGGGCGGCGGTGAGCATGGATTCTACGGCGGTGTCGGAGCCGAGTACCGTGCGGGCTTCGGCGCGCCAGTCGGCGCGTTGTTCGGCCAGGCTGCGGAGGGCGTGTTTGCGGGGGCGGGTTTCCAGGTTGGCTTGCGCGGCAAGGGTGTTCACCTCGACCGGGAGAGGTTCGCGGCCGTGCTCGGCCTGGAACACCGTCGCCAACTCACCCGTGCGGGCGCGGATGCGGGTACCGCGTGTGGACCACGCTTCGTTCAATCGTGGGTCGATGCCGAGGATTTCATGGACCGGTCGTTTGTCCGCGTCGGTGCCGGGGCGTTCGGTGAACCGGACCCCGAGCCGTGTCACGTACTCGATGAGGCTGGTGTTGTAGACCTCCGAAGCGGTGACCTTGTGCCGGTAGAGCATCCGCGCATCCAGGGCTGCCCAACGTTGCCCGTCGCGGGTGCGGACCTTGTTCGGCACGGTGACGTGGGTGTGCAGATCGGGGTCACCTGCGCGGGAATCGCGGTGGGTGAACCAGGTCGAGATCAGGCCCTCGGTCTCGACTTGACGAATACCGTTGCGCCCCAACCGGGTATAGGCGGCGTGCCGGTCGAGCCACGCCAACGCGTCAGCGACGGCGGCGTGGTGGGCGGCCTCGATCCGCTCGGCCAGCTCGCGGGGCGCGAGCGCCCACAACGTCGATACCGACTTGACCGGTGAGAACGTCAGATCGAATCCGCACACCGTGATTCGAGTCGGGCGGGAGTTCCGCGCGATCCACCCCGACCGTTCCCGCTCGTCCCGTGGGGTGCGCCCATGCTCGGCGGTGAACATCGCTTCCGCCACGTCGGTGCGAATCCGCGTCCGCACCGCTTCGGGCACCGGGGCGTGGCGGGGCTGGCCGTGGCCGGTGTTCCAGTCCCCGAACGCCTCTGCCACCCGATGCCGATACCCGTCCTCGGGCACGGTGTGCACCCGGAACGGGTTACCCAGGCGCACCGCTCGCGCGGCGGCACGCTCGGCATGTTCCCGGCGTGCGCCCTGGGCGAGTTGTTCGGCGATGACATCGGCGGTGATGGTGTCCGCGTCGGGGTGGATGCCCTTGCCGAACAGTGCTGCCATCTGCGCCTCGGTCACGGTGTCACCTGCGTGGATACCGGTGAAAGCAACCAGGCCGGTTCCCATCCACATGCCGGGAGACTCGCCGCGCGCGGTGTAGTAGTCCGCGAGTGGATTCGAGCCGTGTTCGGTGGAATCGTGCGCAGCGACCGACCGCGTGTAGTAGAGGTAGCCGTCGCCCGCCGAAAGTTTGTGCAGCGACATCATTTCCCCATCGACCGTACCCCGGAATTCGGCCCGATCGCCGACCGTGACTTTCTCGTTATCCTGGATGCATCAGGTGTGAAGGTAGCGGGAAGGGCGTGTGGGTGTGTATGTGAGCGTGACGATTTGAATGTGTGGAGGTGTGCGGATGGTGCGTATTGGGGTGTGAATATGCAGGTGTGATGTGCGGTGTGTGAGAGTGAATTCGTTTTGCCCGCACGGCATCCGGTCGGCGGCTCATCGCAGGTCGGACGGCATCCCAGCGGCGCGGCACGCCCACCCGCAGTGTGAGTCTCGCACCCCGCGATCAGGGCGCAATGCGATGGCCGGGGCGTCGTGGAATCAATGTCTCGGCCACTATGGGTAATAGCAAGAGGTGTGCGCAGATTCGATTGCGCTGTTTCCGGAATCGGTTATCCCCACTGTTTGTGGTCCCACTCTCGGTGGCCCCACTAACAGTGGGAGCGAAACGTATAGACACGCGGTCCGGGTGTGTTATGTGCTTGTGTGTCATGAATGATTCCACTGACCGCCATTGCCGAACGTTTCGGCTGGCGCGCGGAATACGGCCGAGCAATGCTCGCCGCTCGGGAACACCCGCCAGGCGGTGAGAGCGTGGACGAGGGTACCTCCGCTCATCAAGCTATCGCTTAGCGAACGATCTTGCACTTGCCAACTCCGCAGTGTTCCAAGGAGATTCATCATGCCTGCCGACGACGCAGATCAGGTCTTCACGAGAGCCGAAATCGCCCGGCGACTGAAGCTGTCGCAGAAGACGCTCCGGAATTGGGCGGCGATGGAGCCGCCGAAGGGGCCTCGATTCGTCCACGTCGAAGGTGGTCGCGTCCGCTACCCGGCGAAGGACTACTTCGAGTGGGAAACGGCGCAACTCGCCCCTCCATGATCAGAAGGAGAAACAGATGCCTCAGGTCGACCTCGCGATTGGGCAGTACGGCAAGATGACCAGCAAGTACTACCCGGCCAAGAAGAAGGCTCGCGCATGGACCACATACCGGGATACCGACGGTAAGAGCCGCCCGGCCGATGCCTGGGACACGACAGAGCCGAAGGCACGCGCGAAGCTCCGCCAGAAGTTGGAAGTCCGCCAAGCGCCCAGTAAGGCGGCGAAAGCGGGCCGCCTCACGCCGGATGCGCGCTTCGGTATGGCTCTCGATAAGTACATCGACGAGTTGGAGCACGACGAGATGATGGCGCAGCAGACTATCGACGGGTACAAGCGCCAGATCGAGAAGTCTGACGACAAGCGCGCCGATCCGGACGCGATCAAGATCCGGCCCAGCCTCGGGCACTACCGAATCCGGGAACTGGATACCCCGGTCCTGGACGCGTATTTCACCTCGATCGTTGCTCTCGGCCACAAGCGAAAGGCTCGCTGGCACAAGACGATTGTTGGCGAGACACTGGATCTGTGTCGGCGACATGGAGCGGTCAAGGGGGAGAATCCGGTGAGCGGGGTCAGCAAGCGTACGATGCGCCGTAAGCGGGTCAAGCCGAAGGCGGCGGCGTGGGATCGCTTGCAGGCGTTGCGGGTTCAGGTGCAGCGCTGGGGGCGTGGCGAGGAGATTTCGGGGACACCCGCATACACGTACGGTCCGAAACGCAACGCACAAGAGCTGCTGGATGCCATGGACATGGCCGCTGGATCGGGCGGTGTCCGCCCACATGAGGTGTTCGCGTTCCTCTGGGACGAGGTTGACGGGCTGGACTTCGATACCGACGTGTGGCAGCTCGATGCAGCGTACGAAACCGGCCCCGAGGTCCGTCTGACGGTTTCGGGCACGGTGGTCCCGATCAAGGGCGAGGGCTGGGTGCGTCAGGCGTGGCTGAAGGTCGGCGACGACAAGGCGTACACGGTGCTGCTGCCGTGGTATGCGGTAAAGGTCCTGCGCCGCCGCTGGGAGGACGCCGGGCGGCCCTGCGAAGGGTTGATCTTCACCTCACGAAACGGGCAGGTGAAGAATCCGAACAACTTCAACCGGCTGTGGCGTTCGGCGCGGGGAACCGAGTTCGCGGACATCACGCTCCGCACTTATCGCAAGACGGTCGCGACGGCCACGGCCGACGTCAAGGGGATCGAGGCCGCTGGGCGTCAGCTCAACCATGCGGCGGGCTCGCGGGTGACAGGTCAGCACTACGTCGATCGGGCACCGGAGGTGCCAGACAATCGGGACGTGCTCAATGCCTACGTGGCGTGATCCGGCGACAGGGCGGGCCGAAAACTTGGTAAAAACTTGGAAAAACTCGAGTCTAACGACAAGGGCAGGTCAGGGACTATGTCCTGACCTGCCCTTTTTGGGGTGGACGACGGGACTCGAACCCGCGACATCCAGGATCACAACCTGGTGCTCTACCAACTGAACTACGCCCACCATGACCGGTAAACCGGCCGCTCGATACTAACGCGAACCCTCGCTCAGTACCTAATCGGTGTTTGACGTGGGGGTTTAGTCATCCGCGCTGAGCTGGGCGGCGACTGTGGCGATCTCTGCGGTCGACGGGCCCGGAGGGGTGACGAATACTGTGCGCCGGTAGTACTCGAGCTCGCGGATGGACTCCTTGATGTCGGCCAGGGCGCGGTGGGTCAGGCCCTTCTCCGGCTGACCGAAGTAGATCCGCGGATACCAGCGCCGGCACAGCTCCTTGATCGAGCTGACATCGATCATGCGGTAGTGCAGGTGGGAGTCCAGCGCGGGCATGTCGCGGGCGAGGAAGCCGCGGTCGGTGGCGATGGAGTTGCCAGCCAGCGGGACCGTGCCGGGGGTGGGTGCGTACTGCTTGATGTAGTCCATGACCTGCTGCTGCGCCTGCGCCATGGTGACCGTGGAGCGGCGCACCTCCTCGGTCAGCCCCGAGCGCGCGTGCATCTCCTGCACGACCGGCGGCATCGCGGCCAGCGCGGCATCGTCGGCGTGGATGACGATATCCACGCCCTCACCGAGGATGTTGAGATCGCTGTCGGTGACCAGCGCGGCCACCTCGATCAGCTTGTCGCTGTCCAGCCGCAGGCCGGTCATCTCGCAATCCATCCACACCACAAGTTTGTCGGACACCTCGGCAACATTAGTGCGCTGGGCAATTGTTATGTCCGGGGCCCGGCGGATTCACAGGCCCCCGCGGCTCGGCGGCCGCGTCCCCGCTTCGGCCCGGCACGAGGGCGCCCGGCGCACAACGGAGCGATCGCGCTACCCGACCAGCGATGGCGACATGATTGCTGCAGAGTGGCGACCGTGCGCTGAGAGGTCGGCGACGATATGGTCTTCGCAGATATCGTGCGTGATCCTGGTGAAGTCCAATGTTGTCGAGTAGTTAGCGGAGCAGACGGAGGATCGGCGATGACCACACCGGCGGACAAGGCGGCGGCCGCGCGTAAGGCAGCGCAGGAGGCGGCCCGGATCGCGGCGGAGGCGGCGGCCGCGGCGGAGGCCGCCGAGCAGGAGGCTGCGCAGGCGGAGGAATCGTCAGGGGCCGCATCGGATTCACCGGGGGATGCATCCGATGCGGGGGCATCCGGGACAGCCTCGGGCAGTGCGGCTTCCCCCGCCGCTCGCGAGATCGCCGCCGGATACGCGTTCGAGGGCGCGGCCTTGGAGCTCGGCGCGGTACTGATCGACGGCAGCGTTGATTCCGCCGCGCGCGTACGGATTCCGATGAAGACCATGAACCGGCACGGACTGATCGCCGGCGCCACCGGCACCGGCAAGACCAAGACCCTGCAGGGGATCGCCGAACAGCTCTCCGCCGCCGGGGTTCCGGTGGTGCTGGCCGATGTGAAGGGCGATCTGTCCGGGCTGGCGCAGCCGGGTAAGTCCACCGATAAGCTCGTCGCGCGCGCGGTCGAAACCGGTGACACCGACTGGAAGCCGAGCGGATTCCCCACCGAATTCGTCTCCCTCGGCACCGAGGGCATCGGCGTGCCGATCCGGGCCACCATCACCTCGTTCGGGCCGGTGCTGCTCAGTAAGGTGCTGGGGCTCAACGAGACTCAGGAATCCACGCTCGGCCTGATCTTCCACTGGTCCGATAAGCAGGGGCTGGCGCTGCTGGACCTGAAGGATCTGCGGTCGGTGATCCAGCATCTGACCAGCCCGGAGGGCAAGGAGGACCTCAAGGGCATCGGCGGGGTGTCCGCGGCCACCGCGGGGGTGATCCTGCGGGCGCTGGTCAACCTCGAGGGCGAGGGCGGCGACACGTTCTTCGGTGAGCCGGAACTGAATCCGGCCGATCTGCTGCGCACCGCGGGGGGCCAGGGCGTGATCACGCTGTTCGAGCTGGGCGCGCAGTCGGCGCGGCCGGTGCTGTTCTCCACCTTCCTGATGTGGGTGCTGGCCGACCTGTTCCAGACGCTGCCCGAGATCGGCGATATGGACAGGCCCAAGCTGGTGTTCATCTTCGACGAGGCGCATCTGCTGTTCAACGGCGCGTCCAAGGCGTTCCTGGACCAGGTCGAGCAGACGGTGAAGCTGATCCGCTCCAAGGGAGTTGGCGTGTTCTTCTGCACCCAGCTGCCCACCGACATCCCGAATCAGGTGCTCTCGCAGCTGGGTGCGCGCATTCAACATGCCCTGCGCGCATTCACCCCCGACGATCAGAAGGCGCTGTCCAGGACGGTGCGCACCTATCCCAAGACCGCGGCCTACGACCTCGAGAAGGCGCTGATCTCGCTCGGGATCGGCGAGGCGATCGTGACGGTGTTGTCCGAGGTGGGCGCGCCGACCCCGGTCGCCTGGGCGCGGCTGCGCCCGCCGCGTTCGCTGATGGACACCATCGGCGAGGAGGCCATCCGGTCGCGGGCGAAATCCAGCACGCTGTACGCCACGTACGGCCAGACCATCGATCGCGAATCGGCCTATGAGATCCTGGCCGCGAAAGTAGCTGCGGCACAACCGGAAACGGAGAAGCCCACGGCCCCGAGTGGGCGCCCGGCCCCCGCGGAGGACTCCGCCGCCGAACGCATCATGAACAATCCTGCGGTCAAGAACTTCATCCGCTCCGCGGCCACCGTCGCGGGCCGGGAGATCAGCCGCAGCCTCTTCGGTACCCGTAAGCGGTGAACGGGTGGGTATGGCGAGCCCGCGGCGGATTCGGCCCATGACATGGTGACTCATGAACCGGAACGGTGGCGAGTGCCCTGGTCGAGAACGGTGCGGCGCTGGCAGGTGCTGCTCATCGCCCTCGGTGTGGTGTCGTTCTTTGTGGGCAGTGTGATCGGCCGTGGACATGTGGTCGGGGCAGCGTTGATCGTGGTCAGCCTGCCCGCCGTGGTCGGCGGGCTGCTCGGCGTGGTCATCGGGGGACTGGCCAGGCACGCCCACCCCAGGTCGGTGGGTATTGCCTACTCGGTGCTGCTGGTGCTGGGAATCGCCGCACTGGCAGGCTTTTTCGTCCTCCGGCAACGTATCGAGGCACCCGGCATCGGTTTCGGGATGCTACTGATCCTCGGCGTGATGCTGAGCGGCTCCGGTCTGGTCGGGGTGGCCGCACTGCTGTTCGCTCACCGGAAATGATCGGGATGAGGTCGGGCGAACAGCGGTGCGGCACTTCGTGACCTCTCAGGCGGCGAGCCGTGGGAATAGGGATTCGGCGTTGCCACGGTTGATCGCCCGGAGCTCGTCGCCTGGCCAGTCGTAGGAATCCAGGTTGCGGTCGTACTCGGCGACGGCCGGGATGGGGGCGAAGGGCCCGTCGCTGCCGTAGAGGATGTGCCCGGGATCGGCGAATGCCTGCAGCGACGGCAGGGAGGTGGGGCCGGCCGACAGGGCCGTGTCGAAGTAGAAGCGGCGCAGTTCGGTCAGCACCTCCTCGGGACTACTGTCCCAGCTTTCGATCAGCGGGACGGTGCCCGCGATCCGGTAGGCCAGGAACGGCAGGGCGCCGCCCGCGTGCGACAGGATCACCTTCAGTCGCGGATAGCGGGACAGCACCCGGGCCGTGGCCATGTGCAGGGCGGTGCGGGTGGTGTCGAACGGGAATTCGACGATCGGCGCCATGACGCCTCGTAACGACGGCGATTCCGCCTCGGTCGGATGGATGAAAACCACTGCGGCACGGGCATCGAGCTCGGCCCACAACGGCTCGAACATTGGATCACCGAGGTACCGCCCGCGGGCGTTGGTCATCAGGGTGACACCGTCGGCGTGCAGGGTGTCCAGGGCGTATACTGCCTCGGCGATCGCGCCGTCCACATCCGGCAGTGGCAGGCTGGCGAACAGGCCGAATCGGTCCGGCCGGTCCTTGACCAGCTCCGCGGTGAATTCGTTACCCGCGCGGGACATTTCGCGTGCCCGGGCGTCGTCGCCGAAGTGGGTGCCGGGTGCGCTGATCGACAGGACTCCGGTGGCGGTGCCGTCCTCGTCCATCGCCGCGATGGCGCCGCCGCGCGACCAGTCCGGCAGCGGCCAGCCGGCGGGGTTGAGGCTGTGTTCGACCAGGGTGTTGCGGTAGCTCGGCGGCAGGATGTGCTGATGGACGTCGATGCGTGCGGAATCGGTCATGTCTGACTCCTTCTCGAGATCGTTGTCAAGCGAGATATTAGCGAGCTAGTTAGCATGCTAACTATTAGGATGTTAGGCTAACATCCGTGACGGCGGACGACAAGGACGGAATCGAAGAGCTGGCGCGCGCCATCGACGCGCTGTTCTTGGCCATGCGCCAGGGCCGCTCGATTGTGGTCGCCCCCGATCAGCTCTCGATCGCCCAGCAGGCGCTGCTCGAGGCGTTGCTCAATGAGCTTGCGCTACCGGTCGGCGCCCTGGCGTCGGCGGCCGGGGTCAGCGTGCCGACCGCCACACGCATGCTCAAGCAACTCGAGGCCAAGGGTGCCCTCACCCGTACCCGCGTGCCCGAGGATGAGCGGCGCGTCATGGTCGAGTTGACCGCCGACGGGCGGGAGCTGGTAACCAGGCAGCTCGCCCACCGCCGCGAAATTCAGCAGGTCGGCTTCGCCGAATTCGCCCCCGAGGAGCGCCTGGAACTTGCCGTTCAGCTTCGTCGCCTGACCCGCATCATGAAAGGGCATGCACCGCACTGATATTCGGTGCCGGCCGGGCGGCCGGGACTATCCGAGGTCGCGGGACAGCAGATCTGCCGGGGTTTCGCGGCGAACCAGTTCGCTGCAGCGGCCGTTGCGGACCGAGATGATCGGCGGGCGCCCCACTCCGTTATACGAGGATGCCAGGCTGTGGTGGTACGCGCCGGTGCACGGGATCGCCAGCACCTCGCCGGGGCGCAGATCCGAGGGCAGGCTGATATCGGCGGCGAGGATATCGCCCGCCTCGCAGTACCGTCCGGCCACCGTCGCGGTCATATGCGGGCCGGTGGGGTGCCGGTTGGCGACGACGGCCTCGTACCGGGCGCCGTAGAGCGCCACGCGCGGATTGTCGTTCATGCCGCCGTCGACGATGACGAAGGTCCGCCCGCCCACGATGTGTTTGACCGTCATCACCCGATACAGCGTCACTCCCGCGCGGGCGACGATGGCCCGGCCCGGCTCGAGCGAGATCCGCGGGCGTGCACAATGATTCAGCGCGCATGCGGAGTCGAGAGCGTCCTCGACGATATCGGCGAGCGCGGCGACATCCATCTCCGCGTCGCCGCATCGATAGGCCACCGCATGCCCGCCGCCGAGATCCAGCTGGGGCAGGTCGATGCCGTATTCCCGTCGTACGCGCGCCATCTCGGCGACCAGGCGCCGCACCGCCTCGCCGTAGTAGTCGGGGTCGTGGATCTGCGAGCCGAGATGGCAGTGAAAGCCGACCAATTCGAGCATCGGCTGCCGCACGATCCGGTCGATCGCCTCGGTGGCGGCCGCGCTGCCGAGCGGAAAGCCGAATTTCTGGTCGATCACGCCGGTGCGCACCGCGGGATGGCCGTGCACATCGATATCGGGCGACAGGCGCAACAGCACCCGCTGGCGCCGATTCGCCACCGCCGCGAGCAGGGTGATCTCGGTGAGCGAATCGATCACGATCCGGCCGACGCCCGCGTGGACCGCCGCCTCCAGTTCGGCGAACGGTTTTCCGCTGCCGTGTAGCACGATCCGTGCCGGATCCACGTCCGCGGCCAGCGCGATGGCGAGTTCACCCGCCGAGCACACGTCGACCGACAAGCCCTCCTGGGTAACCCAGGCGGCCACCGACTTGGTCAGCAGAGCCTTTGCCGCATAGATGATTTCGGCGTCCGGGAAGTGCTTGCGATACACCCGGCAGCGGCGGCGCACCTCGGTCTCGTCCAGCACATAGGTCGGGGTGCCGTACTGATCGGCGATATCGGCCAGCGCCACCCCGCCCACGGTGATGCGTCCGAGGTCGTCGTAGTGGGTCTCGCACGGCCAGACGGTCGTGTCGAGGCGCGGGGACATCATTCCCGACCGCAGCGACGGGAAGATCTCGAGCAGCGTCACGGCTTCTCCTGTATGTTGCCCGCTTTGTCTTGGACTGCGGGGCCACTGTCAGGATTACGCCGTTTTCACTTCATTCAATCCGGTCGTGACGCGCCCTTGACCCCTGGGCGCCCGATCTTGACGGGGTGCTGACATCGATGCGATCCTCGGCCAGCGCGGTTCCGATGCCCGAGGAGGCGCCGGTGATCGCCCCCTGGCCGCGGCCTTTCATCTCGTGTCTGGCACTTCGTGCCGGTCGGGCTTGATCACGCCGTGTCCCAGGCGCTGGCGCCGACTTGCTGCCGATCTTACGGTATTGCGGTGCGGCCTAGTTATTTTCGAGCATGTGGCCGCGGAGTCTCCAAGTTCCCTGGTTGTGTGGGCACACTAGTCGATATACAATCACGACCGACAGAGATGCTAGAGAGAAGCTATGTCGGTGAATCTAAGATATTTACATCGGTTCGAGCCGGGTTTTATGTGGATGCGATCTTCTTGCGGTGTACCAAGATCTGTTGTGCTACTTCGTATTTAGCTCATGGCCGACGATGTATCGAAACACCCTGTGCTGGACGGGCTATGGGCTCACGCCGGGGCGTTGCTGCCGAAGATCAGGCACTGTCCGACCATGCGGGTATCTCTCTGCCCGGAGGTATTTCGGTCGCGAGCACCTGACACTGTCTAAATATCACCGCTCCTCGAAGTGAGGCGCCCAGCCATCGGGATCCTCAGCGTGCCCGGTCCGACTAGCGCCGCTGTCGCCGACGAGATGTGGTGCGCCACAATCCAGTCCACCTCGGCGCCTTGCAGTGCTGCCTGCCTCGGGTATCGGGAACCGCCCGGAACCAGTCACGGCACCGACAGATTCCGCCACGTCGGCCGTGAACTACGACCGCGACTCTCGATTGGGGAGATACGACAAATGTATGTAAGCGCAGCTCGAGACTTCGCGGTGCGTGCGCCCGCCCGCATACGTGAAATCCGATTGTCCGTGCCGGAAACGATCGAGGCGACTCGGCTGGCGCTGGAGTGCGAGGCCCGGTATTCGGATCCGGACTCGCCCGATTTTCTCGCGGAGTCGGCCGTTGTGGCGCATGAGCTGCCGCTGCGTGTACGTCACGAGATCGAACAGGCCCGGCTCGACGATCGACTGCATGCGCTGGTGTTGCGCGGCAATGCTGTAGATCAGACGGCCCTCGGCCCGACCCCGGAGCATTGGCGGACCGCCCGGACCGAAGGCTCGCGTCGGTACTCGTTTCTGTTCGTGCTCTATGCGAGCCTGCTCGGCGACGCCGTGGGGTGGGCCACTCAGCAGGACGGCAGGGTGGTTACCGACGTGCTCCCGGTTCGTGGTCAGGAGCAGTCGCTGACCAGTGCCAGCAGCAGTATGGAGCTGGGCTTGCATACGGAGGACGCGTTCTCGCCGTATCGCGCCGACTATGTGGGCCTGTTCTCGCTCCGCAATCCGGATGCGGTGGCCACTACCATTGCCGGGCTCGAGGTTGAACGGCTGAACCCGGAGTTGGTCGACGTGCTGTTCGACGATCGGTTCTACATCCGGCCCGATGACTCGCATCTGCCCAAGAACAACAGCACCGACCGGGACGGTCACGGCTACTATTTCACCGAGATCATGGCCGCCATCGAGCGACCCCGTCCGGTGCCCATCCTGCGCGGGCATTACGCCGCACCGCAGCTGCGTATCGACACCGATTTCAGCGTCCCGATGCTCGGCGACAGCGCGGCCGGCGCCGCCCTGGACGCGATCATCGCGGAATTGGGTAGGTCGCTGTACGAGATCACGCTCGGCGCCGGTGATATCGGCTTCCTGGACAACCGCAATGTGGTGCACGGACGCCGTTCGTTCCAACCGCGCCACGACGGCACCGACCGCTGGCTCAAGCGGCTCAACGTGACGAGCGACCTGCGTAAGTCGCGGGCGGTTCGTCGCACCGCCAATGCCCGAGTGCTGGGTGAATCATGAACGGGCTGCGCGAGATCGCCCCGGCGGCGCTGGAAGACTGGCTGCGCGAGCGCTATTTCGCCGCGCGCGTCGACATCAGCAGCAGTGGGGTGGAGAACTATCGACTGGCCGACCTACGCCGACTCGGCGGATTGACAACGGACGAACTGGATGGCCTGATCTTCCGGGACGGTCCGGCGCTGGGCAGCGAGCGGCTACGCGCCGCGCTGGCCGCGCGGCTGTCGCCCGGTCCCGATCACATCGTCATGACGACCCACGGCTCGAGCGAGGCGCTGTTCCTTGCCATGGCCGCCTTGATCGAGCCGGGGGACGAAGTGGTCGTACTCGACCCTGCGTATCACTCGTTGACGGCGCTGACGACTGCCTTCGGGGCGCGGCTACGGCGGTGGCAGCTGCGTCCCGAGCTCGGCTTCGCGCCCGATCTGGCGGATCTGCGGGCTGTGCTGACCGACCGTACTCGACTGGTGGTGGTGAACTTCCCGCACAACCCGACCGGTACCAGCATCGACATGACCGCGCAAACAGAACTGCTCGAACTGGTGGACCGCTGCGGCGCGACACTGTTGTGGGACGCGGCATTCCAGGATCTCGTGTACGACGCACCACCGCTGCCGGATCCGGTGACCGCCGGTGCCCGTTGTCTTTCGTTCGGCACCTTGTCGAAGGCCTACGGACTGCCCGGGCTACGGGTGGGCTGGTGCATGCTGCCCGCGGCACTGGCACCGCAACTGAGCCGGATCCGGGATTACCTGACGCTGAGCCTGTCCCCGTTGACCGAACTGCTCGCCGCCGTCGCCGTCGAGCATGCCGACGAGCTGGTCGGGCCTCGTCTGGCGCAAGCCACGGCCAATCGCCGTTTGCTCGTCGAGTGGGCACAGTCGCACTGCGGCGCGGTGGAATTCACACCACCGCTCGGCGGGGTCACCGCCTTCCCGCGTTTCGTCGAGCATGCCGATGTCACCGGGCTGTGTGAAGACCTGCTGACAACGCATGGCGTGCTGGTCGTGCCCGGCTCCTGCTTCGGGCATCCGGACCGAATGCGGATCGGCTTCGGCTGCGGCGAATACGATATCCGCACCGGATTGGCCGCGCTGGATGATGTGCTTTCCCAACGCTTTCCGCATCGAAAGGCATAGCCGTGGCCGATCCCCTGAAGGAACATGAGTTCGCCGCTCCCGCACTGGATATGGTGAACCGGGCGGCCGCACCGTACCTGGCTGAGCTTTCCACGCGGCCGGTCCATGACCCCACCTGCGGACCTCTCATCGACGATCTCGGTGGTCCGCTATCCGAAAACGGCGTGGGCACCCTGCAAGCCATCGAACAATTACTGGCAGTCGCACCGCGGGCGGCGGTGCACAGTTCCGGGCCCCGTTACTTTCACCTCGTGATGGGCGGTGCGACCCCGGCCGCGATGGCGGGGGACTGGCTGGCCTCGCTGCTGGACCAGGACTCGGGGCTGTGGCTCGCATCGCCCGTGGCCACCCGTACCGAAACCATCGTGCTCGACTGGCTCAAGGAATTGTTCGGCCTCCCCGCCGAATTCGGTGGCGTGCTCACCCCGAGCGCCACGTTCGCCAATGTCACCGGGCTGGCGGCCGCCCGATCCTGGTGGGCCGATCGGCACGGTGTCGATGTGACCGCGCACGGCTCGGCCGGGTTGCCGCTCATGCCGGTATTGACCAGTGGGCTCGTGCACGCCAGCACCCGTAAGGCACTGCAGATCCTCGGCTGCGGCCGCGATACCGCACGTGTCTTCGCCCGCGACGACACCGGGCGACTGGATCTGCCCGCGTTGGAACAAGCGCTGGCCGAACTCGATGGCGCACCCGCGGTCGTCGTCGCCAACCTCGGCGATGTGAATACCGGTGACAGCGACCCCATCGGTGAACTCGCCGACCTCACCACCCGCTATCGGGCATGGCTCCACGTCGACGGCGCGTTCGGATTGTTTGCGGCGGTGACCCCGCGCACCGCGCACCTCGCCGAGGGTGTCGAGCGTGCCGACTCGATCACCGCGGACGGCCACAAATGGCTGAATGTGCCGCACGAGAGCGGATTTTCGTTCGTGAAGGATCGCTCGTGGCTCTATCGCGCATTCGGCGCCTGGGGCGGCGCCTACCTGCCCACTCCCGACGAGGAGGAGGTCAATTACAGCATGCTCGGCCCCGAGTCGACCCGGCGCGCCCGGGCCTTCCCGATCTGGGCGACGTTGCGGGCCTACGGCCGGGCGGGCTATCGCGAGATGGTCGAACGCCACCTCGACGTCGCCGCCCACCTCGGCGCCCTCGCCGAGGCAGCATCCGACCTGGAGTTGCTGGCACCGGTCCAGTTGTGTGTCGTCTGCTTCCGCTACCGCCCCCCGGGCGTGTCGGAGAGCGAGCTCAACGACCTCAATACTCTTCTGGGGCAAGCGATCCTGGACGATGGCCGGGTATCGGTGGGTACCACCACCTATCGGGGTATGACGGCCTTCCGCCCGACCTTCGTCAACTGGCGGACCACCGATGCGGACGTGGAGTTGCTGATCCGGATCATCCGGGAGATCGGAGCAAGCATCCAGGACCGCGGTGCCCAAGGGGCTGGGCGTGGCTCCTCGCCCGATCCGGCCGGCGCATCACCCCGGTGACAGATCGACGCTGTCAATGGGGGCGAAGCCCGGCATCGACGCGCGGAGCCCCTGACTGGTTAGGCGTACCTCCGCATTCGCTCCGGCCATGCGCGGTCTTCGGGCGGCTTCGCCGACAGCGTCCCTTAGCCGCCTAGCTTCTTGTAGAAGGCGCCCACGATGGGGGCGGTCAGCGCGCGCGGCGAGTACTGGCCCGCAACGCTCATACCCTTGCTGATCAGGCCGGGGACCACGCGCATCTTATTGCGCTCGAGGGCATCGATGGACAGTTTTGCGGTGTAGGCGGCGGTGACCCAGATGAAATCGGGGATCTTGGTCCCGACCTCGTCCTGATCGGGGTTGTCGGTGCGAACCGGACCGGGGGCGAGCAGCGTCACGTGCACGCCGCTGCCGGTCAGTTCGCCGCGCAGCGATTCGGAGAAGCTGTTGGTGAACGCCTTGCTGGCCGCGTAGGTGGCGTTGTTCGGGATCGGCATATTGCCCGCGGCGGACCCGGTGATCAGGATGCCGCCGCCACCGCGCGCGATCATGCCGGGGAGTACCGCCAGGGTCAGGTCGTGCACGGCGACCGCGTTGAGCTCCATCACCGATCGTTCGAAGTCCAGGTCGAGCTCGGAGACCGGGCCGAAGGTCGCGACGCCGGCGTTGTTGCACAGGATCGCGATCTCCCGGGAGGAGAGTTCGGCGGCCAGCGGGGCCCGCTGCTCGCGATCGGACAGATCCACCGCCCGCACCTCGGCGGTGACGCCGTACTTCCCGGTCAGGCGCTGCGCCAGCTCGGTGAGCAGCTCACCGCGGCGTGCCACCAGGATCACCGAGTAGCCGCGCCGGGCCAGTTCCTCGGCCAGCGCGGTTCCGATGCCCGAGGAGGCCCCGGTGACGACGGCACGGTTATCTGAGGTGGGGGCGGGAATACTCACCTCCGGGAGCCTACCGGCACTCGTCATCCCGGCGTGCTCCCGTGCTGGTGCGCAGGGTGGAGTCGTGCTGGCACCACCGCGGGCCGGGTGTCGGCCGTACTGCGAATTCGGGTGCTGGTGCCCTGGGGGAGTGAACGTGTGGTTCATAGGCTCGATCGAGTCGGGTGATCACTGCGGTCATCGCGGATTGGAGAGGGAAATAACTTGGCCAGGACCATGTTTCGACGCGCGGCGATAGTGGCGGCAGTACTGGGGATGGCGGTGTCGGGCGTGGCCGCCTGCAGCAGCGCGCCGGCCGCGCGGCCGAGTGTCGCCCCGGACGACGCGGCGCGCGCACAAATCGTGCGCGCGCTGAATGCGGTGACTCAGCGCGGGCTGCCGGGCGCACAGGTGGTGATCACCGGACCGGGCGTGGACTGGACGGCGACCTCCGGCGTCGGCGACCTGCGCACCGGCGCGCCGTTCCCTGCTCATGCGGAGGTCCGGATCGGCAGCAATACCAAGACCTTCGTCTCGACGGTCCTGCTGCAACTGGTGGCCGAGGGCAAGGTCGATCTCGACGCCCCGGTGGAGCGCTACCTGCCGGGGGTGATCCGGGGCAACGGCAACGACGGCAACCACATCACGATACGAGAGCTGTTGCAGCACAGCAGCGGCCTGCCGGAGTATCTGGCTCCCGAGGACCCATCCAATCCACAGCAGGCGAATGCCGCTCAGTTGCAGTTGAGTCCGGCCACGCTGCGGCAGCACTACACGACCCAGGAGCTGGTGACCCACGCCCTGACCATGCCGCCGCAGTTCGAACCCGGCGCGAAATCGGTGTACACCAACACCAACTACCTGGTGGCGGGCATGGTGATCGAGCGGGTGACCGGGCAGTCGGTTGCGGCTCAGATCGACCGGAGGATCCTCACGCCACTGGGGATGCGCGGGACCTACTTCCCGCGCGACGGTGACATCGGGATCCGCGATCCGCATCCGCACGGATATTTCACCGTCGACGGAAAGCCGGTCGACGTCACCGAATTCGACACCTCGTGGGCGGGCGCGGCGGGCGCCATGGTGTCCACCGGAGCCGACCTGAACCGATTCTTCACCGCATTGCTCAACGGAAAGCTGCTGCCCGCAGCGCAATTGGCGCAGATGCAGCAGACCCGTCCGAACGATCGGCTGCCCGGAGGCTACGGGCTCGGGCTGGCTCGTCTGCCCGTGTCCTGCGGTGCGCAGGTGTGGGGCCACGGCGGCGACGTTCCGGGCTTCGAGACCATGGATGGCGTCCGTGCCGACGGCCGGGCAGTGACCGTGACGGTCAACGGAACCCCTCCGGACGAACGGGGCTACGACACCGTCGTCAAGGCATTCGACACCGCGATGTGTGCGGGTTCCTGACCGGTACTCCAGCGGGATCCCGGCCAGTACTCCGGTGGGATTCCGCGAGCTACCCGGCGGGATCACGATGAGTGGCCCGCAAGCCAAGCGAAACGAGATGCGATGAGATATCGAGGTAAGGCGGCGCTCACCTGTGCGCTGACGGTGGCTGTGCTCACCGGGGCCGGCGTGGCGGCGGCGGTCCCCGAACCTGCCGTCGCTCCGGCCGGGCTGGAGCGGTTCTCTCAGCAACGGCCCCAATGGAAACTCTGCGACGACCCCGACCTTGCGAAGGCCGGGGCGCAGTGCGCCGACATCACGGTCCCGCTGAATTACGCCGCGCCGCAGGGACAGACGATCACGGTGGCGATCGACCGCCTGCCCGCCACCGATCCGGCGCACCGGCGCGGGATCATGCTGTCCAATCCGGGCGGTCCCGGCGGCCCCGGGTTGGGCTACGGCCTGGATTACGGTGCGGCCCTTGCCCCGGACGTGCGCGCCCGATACGACCTGATCGATATGGATCCGCGTGGTATCGGCCGATCGATGCCGATGGACTGCGGGTGGCAGATCGGCTCCGGGCTACAGGCCGCGGGGGAGAGCCTGCTGAGTTTCGGCGAATCCGTGGCGACGCACGCGGATCTGGCCGCGCGGTGCATTGCGGCCGAACACGGCAAGATGCGGTATATCACCACGCGCAATACCGCCCGCGATATGGATGTGGTCCGGGCGGCCTTGGGCGAGAACAGGATCAGCTATTACGGCGTCTCGTACGGGACCTATCTCGGTTCGGTGTACGCACAGATGTTCCCCGAGCACGTCGACAGATTTGTGCTGGACAGCGCTGTGGACCCGCAGCGATACGGCGTGGGAATGATTCAGGATATGACCGCACCGAACGAGGCCGCCCTCGATGCCTGGGCCGGTTGGACCGCAGCGCGAGATGATCGATATCGCTTGGGCACCACCGGATCGCAGGTTCGGGCGACGGTGACCGGATTGGTCCAGCGGTCCGGACGCGACCCCATCCGGATCGGCTCGTACAGGGTGGACGATCATTGGCTGCCCCTGCTGCTGTTCGCCGGTCTGGACAATCCTCTCCACTACGACGTGCTGGCGGGCGAGGTCCGCCAACTCGCCGACGCGGCGGCAGGACGCCCGGTACTGCCCGGCGACGATCTCAGCCAGAACCTCGCCCACATGCTGACACCCCCACCGCCGGGCGGCTACGGCCAGGACTTCGTGCTGTGCGGCGACATCGCCGCGCCCCGAAACCCGCTCTGGTACTGGCACAACATCGAGGCGAGCCGCGCCACCGCACCGCTCTTCGGCTCCTTCACCAACAACATCACCACCTGCGCCTTCTGGCCCGCGCCTGCCGAACCGCCGACCGCCGTGCACAACGCGGTGCCCGCCCTGATCGTGCAGTCCACCGGCGACACCCGCACCGCCTACTCCGAAGGCGTTGCCCTGCACAATGATATGACGGCCTCCCGCCTGATTACCCTGCAGGGAGTAGCCATCCACGGCATCCTGGGCCGCTACCCGAATCACTGCGTGGAAGACGCCATCAACACCTACTACCGCGACGGCGCTCTCCCCGCCACCGACACCACCTGCACCGGGTGATACTGCAACGGCACTCCCGTCATTCCGGCATGTTTTTGGCCGGAATCCCTGCATATCGGCGCAGCTGGATCCCGGCCACAAGCATGCCGGGATGACGAGCGTCGTTGTAGCTAAGCGGCAGCTCAGACCCCGCTTCGATGGCGTTTGCGTACGGGTGGGGTCAGCGGGGGCGGGGTTCGTAGAAGGCTATGCCCCAGTTGAGGTGTCCGTGCCAGACGCTGGCGATTCGGCCGCCCTGGACCGCGGGTTTGGGGTCGCCGACGGGGCCGCCCGCGGCGCGGACGGCGGCCACGGTGGCGTCTAGATCGGTGGTGCCGAAGGCGATTCCGGGAAGCGCGGCCGGTTTGCCCGACGCGACCACCTCCAGCACCGTCGCCCCGGCACGGTAGAACGCCATCTCGGGGCCCGCGGGGCCGCGGGGATGGAAGCGGCGGCGCGGCTCGGTGCCGAGTACGGCGTTGAGCGCGGTCACCGCGTCGTCGAGATCGGGCATCCAGTATACGAGGTGATCGATGAAGCTCACCGCGTTGGGATGTGCGGTGCCGGGACGGGATTCGAGCCCATCGTCGTCGAGATATTGGGGCAGCAGCTCGGGAATGCCCAGAATGGCGGGGTCGGCGGACACTCCGTCGAAGCCCCAACTGGGTGCGGTGTCCACCGTGCACTCGATCTCGCCGATTCGGAAGCATCCGTCGGTGACGGCGAAACCCAATGCTGCCCAGGGCTTCTCTTCGCCAGGAAAGCCGAGGCGGGCCAGGGTAGCACTCATAGCGCCGCGGCCAGCCGGGTGCCCTGATCGATCGCCCGCTTGGCGTCGAGCTCCGCGGCCACGTCGGCGCCGCCGATCAGGTGGATCTGTACACCTGCCGCCGTCAGCGGCTCGACCAGTTCGCGGACGGATTCCTGTCCGGCGCAGAGGATCACGTTATCGCAGTCGATGACCGTGGGCCGGGATCGCTTCTCGCCGAAGCTGATGTGTAGCCCGCGATCGTCGATGCGCTCGTAGTTCACCCCGCCGATCTGCTCGACGCCCTTGGCCTTGATCGCGGCGCGATGCACCCAGCCGGTGGTCTTGCCAAGGCTCTTGCCGAATGCGCCCGATTTACGTTGCAGCAGCACGACTTGCCTGGTTGCCGGGGACGGTCGCGGGGTGACGAGCTGGCCGAGGGCGTTCGGATCGTCGCTCGTGACACCCCATTCTTCCTTCCACTCGTCGAGCTTGAGTGCGGGATGCCCGTCGACGGTGAGGAATTCGCTGACGTCGTAGCCGATTCCGCCCGCGCCGATCACCGCGACCTTCTTGCCGACCGGCTTGCACTCGCGCACCAGCTCGGCGTAGGTGAGCACCTTCGGATGGTCGATGCCCGGGATATTCGGGATGCGCGGGCGCACGCCGGTGGCCAGCACCACATGGTCGTAGCGGCCCTCGATCAGTTCGGCCGCCTCGACCCGCCGGTCCAGGAATACCCGCACTCCCGCCACCTCCAGCTTGCGCGTGAAATAGCGGATGGTCTCGGAGAACTCCTCCTTGCCCGGGATGCGCCGGGCGATATCGAACTGCCCGCCGATCTTGTCGTCGGCCTCGAACAGATCCACCTTGTGCCCGCGCTCGGCGAGAGTGACTGCGGCCGAGAGCCCGGCCGGGCCCGCGCCGACCACCGCGATCCGCTGCATCCGCCGCGTGGGCAGCAGCTGCAGCTCGGTCTCGTGGCCCGCGCGCGGATTCAGCAGGCAGGACACGGTCTTGTGCACGAAGGCGTGATCCAGGCAGGCCTGGTTGCAGGCGATGCAGGTGTTGATCTCGTCCTCGCGGGTCGCGCGGGCCTTGTTCGCCCACTCGGGATCGGCCAGCAGCGGGCGGGCCATCGAGATCAGGTCGGCGTCGCGGCGGGTCAGGATCTCCTCGGCGGTCTCGGGCATGTTGATCCGGTTGGAGGCGCAGACCGGAATGCTCACCCGCGCTGTCACCTTGGCGGTGTACTCGACGAAGGCCGCCCGCGGCACCGAGGTGACGATGGTCGGCACCCGCGCCTCGTGCCAGCCGACGTCGGTATTGATGATGCTGACCCCGGCCGCCTCCAATTCGGTTGCCAGCGCCAGGATTTCATTCTCGGTCTGCCCGTGCTCGACGAATTCGGCCATGGACAGCCGGAAGACGATGATGAAGTCCGGGCCCACCGCGGCCCGGATCCGGCGCACGATCTCGAGCGGGAACCGGCGGCGGTTCTCGGCGGATCCGCCCCAGCGGTCCGTGCGCTTATTGGTGCGCGGGGCAAGGAACTGGTTGATCAGATAGCCCTCGCCGCCCATCACCTCGACGCCGTCGTAGCCGGCGAGCTTGGCGAGCTTCGCGCAGCGCGCATAGTCGTCGATGGTGCGCTCGACGCCCTTGGCGGACAGCTTGCGCGGCCGGAACGGATTGATCGGCGCCTTGATCGAGGAGGCCGACACGCTGAACGGCACATAGGCATAGCGACCGGCATGCAGGATCTGGATGGCGATCTTGCCGCCCTCGGCATGCACCGCCCGGGTGATCGCGCGGTGGCGGTAGGCCTCGGTCTTATTGGTGAGCTTGGCGCCGAAAGGCAGCAGCCAGCCCTCCCGGTTCGGTGCGTAGCCGCCGGTGATGATGAGTCCCACACCACCGTGGGCCCTTTCGGCGAAATAGGCCGCGAGCTTATTGGTATCCCAGGCCCGATCCTCGAGGCCGGTGTGCATGGATCCCATCACCACCCGGTTGCGCAGGGTGGTGTGGCCCAGATCCAGCGGTTCGAACAGGTGGGGATAGGGGTTCGGCGCCGAATCAGCCGGAATGGCCGCAGGATTCACGGTCATGACTTCACCTTTCGGTTCGGGACTGGGATGGGGGAGCGAGCGCCGCGAGCACCTCGTCGCACCACTCGGTGAAACCCGCCTCTACCCGAATGCCGCCGCGCAGCACCAGATACTGGTGCAGTGCGGTGCCGGTGAGGCGGTGCGGGTCGGGGAAGTCCTTCTTCTCGATCAGCCTGTACACCTCGAGCCGCTGGGCATGCGCGTCGCGGTGGCGGGCCACCTCGGTGCGCAGCGCCGCGAGATCGCCGTGTGCGGCGGCGCGGATCTTCACGCCCAGCTCGCTGCGGAGCGGGCCGATGTCCTCCGCGGGTGCGGCAATCCATCGGGCCAGCTCGGCGCGACCGTCGGGGCTCACGGTGTAGACCTTCTTATCCGGGCGGCCCTGTTGGCCGACGACCTCGCCCACCACCCAGCCGTGCTCCTCCATGCGTTTGAGCACGCGATAGATCTGCTGATGGCTTGCGCTCCAGAAGAATCCGATGGACCTGTCGAACCGGCGCGCCAGCTCGTAGCCCGAACCGGCTCGCTCGGTCAGCGATACCAGCAGCGCATGCTCGAGGGCCATGCTCGAAGATTAACTGATACCCATCGTACTATGCAACTGGGTGCATAGCGATTACTCGCATATGCCGACCCGCTCGGGCAACCCGGGGATGCCAACCAGGTGTATAGCGTGTGGTCACCTATGCCCAGTTGAGCACAGCTTTCCTTTTCGTAGGGGGTGCGCAATTGGCTGGAGTCCAAGGCCTGAGACTCCAACGGAAAGCATGCCAAGGTGACGACTCGCTCGAGTAACCCGGGATGCCAACTACGGCGTGGAGAACCAGGCCGCCATGCCCAGGGCGATCAGGCGAACTTGGCGCACGGTGCGCTCGACCAGCTCCGGGCGATCGCGGGGTAGTGCGGCGACGTAGTCGGCGATATGCCCGGCCACGGTGGACACGATGAGATCCGCGGCCAGCTCCAGATCCTCCGGGGACCAGCTGTCCAGGGCCCGCAGGCGGGAAAGGTCGACCACCAATTCCCTGGTGATCAGCTGCATTTCGATCGAGATGGCGCGGCGCAGGGCCGCCGACCCGCCGTGTCGCTCGCGAATCAGGAAGCCGTACAGCGCATCCCGGCCGGCAATCTGGGAGAAGACGAAGCGTACGGTCTCGGCCAGGCGGGCATCGGGGGTGCGGCGCAAATCTCGCAGTGCGACCCGTAATTGGCGCACACTCTCGTCGACCAGCGTGGTGCCGAGCTCGTCCAGCGAGGCGAAGTGCCGATAGAACGCGGTCGGCACGATGCCGGCCGAGCGGGCGACCTCCCGCAGGCTGAGCGCGGCGAATCCCCGCTCGGCGGCGAGGGTGAGGGTGCCCTCGAGTAGCGCCTGGCGGGTGCGCTCCTTGCGTTCACCCCGGGACGCCGCGGGCTCGGTCATGCCTGCGCCTCGGCGGCTCGTGCGCGCTGTGCGTCGTGGCGGCGCTGCGCGCCGACGCGGGTGAGAGGTCGCGGTGTCCATTTCGCTCGTTCCAGCTTGTTCATCTCGGTGGGCAGTCTACATACGTTCACGATGTGCGCAGTCACCCGGATGTCGCCTCGGTCACACGATCTGCTGGTTGAACATCGGCAGCAGTTCGGTGCACACTGGTTTAGTGTACACATGTGCACTAACTATTCGGCGAGATCGTGGCCGAGGAACAGCTGCGGGAGATGAACGATGGCGGAGCAGAATCCACTACCTAAGTGGGCATCCCGGCTCACTCGAGCGGGTCGTCAATTTGGCATGCTTCCGGCTGGAGCCTTGGACCTCGGATACAGCCAATTGCACACCTCTACGATGCTGAACCTGGTTCAGGCGCTGACCACACCGCACGCCCTGGACCGGTACCTGGAACTGGTGCGGCCCACGCTGACCGTGCGCGATCTGCGCGCGGAGATCATCGAGGTGCATCGTGGCACGCGCGGTTCGATCACCCTGACGCTCCGGCCGACCCGGCAGTGGCGCGGCCATCGCGCCGGCCAGTATGTGCAGATCGGGGTGTTGATCAACGGCGTCAAGCACACCCGGTGCTATTCACCGATCGACCCGCAGGGCACCGAGCGTGGGCTGCGCCTGACGATCAAGGCGCATCCGAACGGCCTGGTATCGCAGTACCTGCACCGCCACGCCGCGCCCGGAATGGTGGTGGACCTTGCCCCGGCGGCGGGCATTTTCACGCTGCCCGACCCGCGTCCGGACAGGATCGTGCTGATCAGCGGCGGCAGCGGGATCACCCCCGTGCTGTCGATGCTGCGCACCCTCGACGCTGAGCGGCATCGCGGGCCGGTGGTGTTCCTGCACTATGCGCAGTCTCCGGATGCGGTGCCCCATCGCGCGGACCTGGCCGCAATTGCTCAGCGGCACACTAACTTCCGGATCGTGCTGTGCTATCCGGAACTGGGCCGGTCCGAACTGCTGGACGGTGCGCCGTGGAACTGCGCGGGGAGCCCGGCATCGGGGCGGTTCGGCTACGACCAGCTGGAGCGGATCGCGCCGTGGTTTGCCACCGCCGAAACCTACGTGTGCGGTCCGCCCCCGCTGATGGCCGCGGTCCGCACCGTGTACCAGGCCGAACAGCTCGACGATCGGCTGCACTCCGAGGAATTCACGGTCACCGCCGCGCCGCTGGATCCGAACGAGATCACCGGTGCCACTACCTTTTCCGCCAGCGTGACCACGGCGCCGAACACCGGCGCACCACTGCTCGAGCAGGCCGAATCTGCCGGGCTCACACCGGAATACGGCTGCCGGATGGGAATCTGCTTCTCCTGCACCTCGATCAAGCGCTCGGGCTGCACCCGCAACCTGCGCACCGGGGAGCTCGACAGCGATCCCGATCAGCCGATCCAGCTCTGCATCAACGCCGCCGTCGGCGACGTGGATATCGACATCTGAACGGGGATTGACATGACCATACTTACCGAAACCCACGAGGGCCCGGTCGTACTGACCCCCGAACAGGTCCAGGAGATCGGCCGCACGCTCGACGAGCTGCGTGAGCGGATCACCGCCGATCTGGGCGAGAGCGACCGGCAGTATATCTACTCGATCATCAAGGCGCAGCGCGGTTTCGAGATTGCCGGGCGCGGGCTGATGTATCTGGGGTTCCTGCCGCCGTGCTGGCTGGCCGGGGTGGCGGCGCTGAGCCTGTCCAAGATTCTGGACAATATGGAGATCGGCCACAACGTCATGCACGGCCAGTGGGACTGGATGCGTGAGCCGGGCCTGAATTCCCGTGTCTTCGAATGGGATACGGTCTGCCCGGCCGATCAGTGGAAGCATTCGCACAACTACATGCACCACACCTACACCAACATCCACGGCCGCGACCGCGACATCGGCTACGGCGTCCTGCGCATCGACGAGAGCCAGCCCTGGAATCCCTACTACCTGGGCAATCCGGTCTACGCCTTCGCGCTGATGATGCTATTCGAGTGGGGCGTGATGCTGCACGACCTCGAGGCCGAGAACATTGTTCGGGGCAGGCGCTCGTGGTCCGAGGTCAAGCGGCTGCTGAAGGGGCAGTTGCGCAAGGCCGGCAAGCAGGTGCTCAAGGACTATGTGGCGTTCCCGCTGCTGTCCGGCCCGCTGTTCGTCTCCACGCTGGCCGGTAACGTCACCGCCAATCTGGTGCGCAACGTGTGGACGTACTCGATCATCTTCTGCGGTCACTTCCCCACGGGCGTACAGACGTTCACCGAGGAGGAGACCGCCGAGGAGACCCGCGGCGAATGGTACGTGCGTCAGATGCTCGGTTCGGCGAATATCACCGGCAGCAAGCTGTTCCATATTCTGGCCGGCAACCTCTCGCATCAGATCGAGCACCATCTGTTTCCCGACCTGCCCGCCAACCGGTATCCCGAGATCGCGCCCGAGGTCCGCGCGCTGTGCGAGAAGTACGGGCTGCCCTACACAACGGGCCCGCTGAGCAGGCAGATCGGTTCGGTGTGGGGCAAGCTGTTCCGCCTGGCGCTGCCGCCCGCGCTCGCTGGGAAGAGCCCGCAGCCTGGTGTTATCGTGATGCGAGACCACAACAGTCCACAGCCGGATCCGAGTGAAGCGGGCGTTTGATGATCGGGAAATTCGAAAGCAACAAGGATCTGATCCAGGAGCTGACGTCCTCGGGGGCCCGGCATGTCGGCAATATCGCCTCGATCATCACCGGCACGGTCGCGGAGGTGACCCGGGAGATCGGGGACTGGATCACCGATGCGATCGAGATGCGCGAGGCCGCCGCGGCCGCGCAGCGCGACAGTGCGGCTGAGGACGGCCCGCACGTTGTCGATGCCGGGCGGCACGAGCCCGACATCCTGATCGACGACCCGGCCCCCAGTGCACGGGTGTCCGCCGACCAGCCCTATATCGACGCCGACGCGGAGATCGTCGACCCGGAGCGCTGAGGCGAATACGCTGCTCAAAATACCGGCAGCCGGCGCCGGTGTTCGGCCACGTCGGTGATCAGATCCTGGTAGCCGTCGGCCAGTTCGGCCAGCCGGACCCAGTGCAGATGCGCCTGCGCGTCCACCCCGTGGCGGCCGCCCATCCGCGCCCGGGTGCGCGTAACGGACTTGCCGACGGTGCAGGGCAGGCCCAGGGCGTGTTGGGCCGCAACCCATTTCGCTGCCATCCGGTCGATCACCGCACCGAGGGTTTCGGTGTGCAGCGACGCACCGGATCGGTGCGCGATATTGTCTGCCACCCAGATGTCGATGCCTGCAACCTGTTTCGAGCGTTCGGCATCGATATCGTCGACCAGCCGGCTGCCGTGGGCCAGCTGATCGCTGCCCGCGCCGGGTGTGTGCGCGGCCGCGAGCGCGGCCTGCCGGCGTTCGTGACAGTTCCCCAGTTCGTGTGCGGCATCCAGGATGGGCCGATGTCGGCCGTGGCGGTCCACCGGTGCGCGGAACGCCCGCAGCAGTTCGGTCACCGACGGCAGCTCGCCGAATCCGATACGGCCACCGGCATATTCGGTCGCCATAGCATTCCCATCCTCGCTTCGGGACCGGATTGTGGTTGCGCCAGGACCGGGGAGGTTCAGGGGAGGGGCGCTCCCCGGCCACGGCGCAGTCCCTACCTCCTGCGCACAGCAGCCCACCACAAAACTCACGGTGAAAGAACCGGGAAATCCGCGACGATGCGATGAGAAGTGCGTCCAGGAGAGGGGACTCTCTCAGCAAAGCGCGTCGAGATAACCCGCGCAACCAGCTACGCCGCTAAAGGCGAAGCTGCCGGGTAATCGTTATAGACAGTTACGGCTGAGTCACGCGCGGGCGTAGATCGATGAGCTATCGAATCGCTGTGGCTGGGGTGCTCGATACGGTCGTCGGGCGTGACGGCGCACCGCGGGCAACTGGCCCGGCGAGATGGCTGCGCGGCGCCCGATTGTTCCGTAACCTGGTATTTCGTGCCCGCCTACGTGTCCTCTCCGGAGCTGACCTTCGGCTTCCTGTTCGCGCTGGAAGATCCGGAGCGAATCGCTGAGGTGGTGCGCGACCTCATGGAGCGCCGCACGGTGTCGGTCTTCCGGCTGGCCCCGATGTCCGGCGCCGACGGTCCGCCCGAGCGGTACGTGGTGAACTGGGCGTCCATCCCGCAGATCTCGATCACCACTGCGGCTCCGGAAACTGAGGAGTTGCTAGATCGGAGAACTATGCTGGTTAACGCTTTTCTTGGTGAGGGCGGCGAGATCCGCCTGTACTCCGCGAAGAGGCAAAAGCCCAGGTAGAGCTCATGTTCACTAGATCTGCTTCGCTCACTGCGCATTAATCGTTACAGTGATTTTAAACATGAGACCTCTCAGTCTTTTATCAGCTATAGACCAGTGAACTCTTAGATCGACCCGTCAGGGTGGTGCTGGTCGGTGGTCCAACACGGAGCACCGACTGTTCTACCCCCCTAACAAGAGAGGTTGATCAATATGATCCCGGTCATCATCAACACTGGTTCGGCTGCGCTCAACGGAGTCCTCGGCACCGGCAGCGCCGCATTCCACGGCCTGGCCAGCACCCTGTTCACCGGCTCCTTCGGCTAAATCGCAGCCGACGCGAGCTAGAGCTTGCATCCCGCCCCGGTGTCTGGAGACTCCGGGGCGGTTTTGTGTCTGGAGGAACCTGTCCGAGCGGCGCCGGGTCAGCTTGCCCGGGCCATCCGCCGGGCCAGCACCTGCTCCAGCAGTGCCACCAGCACCTGCTTCACGGACTCCCGGTCGCGGGCATCGCACTCGAGCACCGGGACGGACTCCTCGACTCGCAGGGCCTCACGCACCTCGTCCAGATCGAATCGGGCGCTGCTGTGGAAGCGGTTGACCGCCACCACGAATGGGGTGTCGTGTCGTTCGAAGAAGTCCAGCACCGGATAGCAATCCTCGATCCGGGCGGTGTCTACCAGGATCACCCCGCCCAGCGCGCCGTCGAGCAGATCGTCCCACAGGAATTCGAACCGTTCCTGGCCCGGCGTGCCGAAGATATACAGCACCAGCGACCGATCCAGGGTTATCCGGCCGAAGTCCATCGCCACGGTGGTGGTCGTCTTGTCCGGGCGTAGTCCCGGATCGTCCACGCCGACCGACACCTCGGTCATGGCGGCCTCGGTGGACAGCGGCTCGATCTCGGAGATGGCGCCGATGAGGGTGGTCTTGCCCACGCCGAAGCCGCCGCTGACCACGATCTTGACCGACATGGCGCCCGGGTCCGGTGGGAAGCCGGGCTGTGTCGATGGAGCCCGGTCGCTGGCCCTGCGTGGTGATGCTTCGCTGCCGCCTCCGGGCCTGACGCGGCCGGGCTCGGGGTTATCGGCAATCTCAGAGTGCCCGAACAAGATCCCTGATCCTCTCGATGGCTGCGATGGTTGGTTCGTGGGCCGAGGCCACCTCCGCGTGGCCGGCGAGCACCAGATCGCTCACCACGATCCGGGCCACGCCGATCGGAACATGCAGTGCGGCGGCGATTTCGGCGATGGAATGGGGATGCCGGCACAGCAGCGCCACGGTCCGCTGCTCGAACCGCAAGAGCGCCGAGGGCGCCGCCGGGGTCGTGCGGACCAGAGTCTCGATGCGCAGCCCGTCGACCAGCGGGGCGGTCCGCCCTGCCGTCATCAGGAAGGGCCGCACCACGGGATCGGTGCCCGTATCGATGGCGTCGTGCCGGCCGGTCATCTGCGTAGTGCTTCTCGTAATTCGGCGATCAGCGCCGGGGTGAGCAGCGCGCCGGCCCGGTCGGCGAGCACGGCCATCTGATATCCGACGAGGCCGACATCGCTGCTGCTGTCGGCGATCACGCCGATGCAGCTGCCGTCGGAGACCGCCGATACGAGCAGGAAGCCGCGTCGCATTTCGATCATGATCAGCTTCAGGCCATCGAAATCGTAACTGCGCGAGGCGCTTCGGGCCAGGCTCACCAGGCCCGACACCATTGCGGCGAGGCGGTCCGCATCGGCCCGGTCCAGGCCGTCCGACGTCGCCATCAGCAGCCCGTCCGAGGACACGGCGACGGTATCGCGGACGCCGTCGGTGGTGCGCACGAAATCGGTGAGCAACCAATTGAAAGTGTGTGAACCGGATTCCGGCAGTTGGGTGGTCACCGGGCGTCCTCCTGTGCTGTTGATGCCGGAACCGCTACCGGCTCATGCAATTCGCCGCGCCGGTGGCCGGCGCGGAAGCTGGACAGCATACCGCGGATCTGGTCGGGGGAGCGGTCGGCGACCGGCGGTGCGGGGGGCTGGGGCGGGCCGGTCGTGACGGGCGCGGCCGGGGCCTCGGTCTTCCTGGCGCGCTTGACCAGACCGTTGCGGGTCCGTTCCACCGCGGGTGCGGCGTCGTTGCCCGCATCGGCGGAGACCGGATGTGCGGGTCCGGGTGTACTCGGCTGCGGCCCGGGATCATTCGCCGGTGTTGCCGGGGTCGTCAAGCGAGTCGGCGGGGTGCCCGGGGCGACCGCACCGGCCGTCTCGTGGCCGGGACCCGTCATCCTTGCCGTGGAGCGATTTCGTTGCGCGGCGAGTGAGTTCAGTGAATCCTTGATCCTTCCCGGGGGCAGCGTCGGAAATGGATCCGGGCGGGATGCGGTGTCTTGCTGGGCCGGACCGGAATTCGTGCGGGATGCCGGGACTGTGAGTTCGGCGTGGTGCTGCGGTGCCGGTGCCAGCGCCGTTCTGTCCTCGACGGCCGGAAGTACGGCGGGCTCGCTGACCGCGGGCAGCGCGGTCTGCGCCGAGTGCAGCTCGAGCGTGCGGGGCACGACCGGCCCGGCGAGCAGCGTGAGCGGCACCATCATCCGGGCGGCCACGCCGCTGATCGGCGAGACCGTCAGCTCCACCTCGATGCCCAGGCGCTTGCTCAGCCGCCCGACGACGTAGTGGCCCAGGAAGCGGGTCGGCACGACCAGGAAGTCGGCCTCGCCGCGCAACCGCGCATTGGCCGTATCCAGCTGCTCGGGCGACATGCCGATGCCGTGATCGACCACGGCCAGCAGATACCGCTGCCCGACCTGGCGGCCGTAGATCTCGACCTCCACATCCGGTGGCGAGAAGGCCAATCCGTTCTCGATCAGTTCGGCCAGCATATGGGCCAGCTCGCTGACGACGGTCCCGATGATCGGCACGTCGTCGATGCGGCGCAGGACCACTCGGCGGTAGTCGTCGACCTCCGACAGCGCCGCACGGATCACGTCGGTCAGCGGGATCGGGTCGCTCCAGCGTCGCGGGCTGGCCTCGCCGACCAGCACCAGCAGGCTCTCGGCGTTGCGTCGCATGCGGGTGGCCAGGTGATCGAGCTCGAACATATTCGACAGCGCCCGAGGGTCGAGCTCCTCGCGCTCGAACTCGCTGATCAGCGCCAGCTGGCGGCGCAGCAGATTCTGGTTGCGTCGCCCCAGATTCGCCAGCGATTCGGTGGTGTTGCGGCGCAGCAGTGCCTGCGCCGAGGCGAGTTCGTAGGCGGTGGTCTGCACGCGGTCGAATGCCCTTGCCACCGAGGCTATTTCAACCCCGGCCCCGGCCGGTGACGGCACCGGCTCGGGCGGGCCGGGGTCGTCCGCGTCCGGCGCCCGCCAGGCCTCGATCAATGCGGGGAGCCGATGCGTGGCGACCTCGTCGGCCGCGGTCGCCAGCGCCGCCAGCGGCCGCACGATGGCTCGCACGCCGGCGAACACGAGTGCCACCAGTATCGACAGGGCGAGCACCGCGCCGATGCCGTAGGCGGTCAGGGTCAGCGCGGCGGTGCGGCGCAATTCCTGGGCCCGATGGCGGATGTCCGCGCCGATGGCCTGCTGCACACTGCGTTCGGCGTCGATCACCGAAGTCATTTGCGCCCACCAGTCCGCGGGCCGGACCGGCGCGAGCAGCGGTCCGCGCTGCGATCCGAGGGCGACGGCCTCCGCATCGGCGGACCGGGTCGCACCGGCCGAGTGCAGCGCGGCATCCAGCAGCGCGCGCTGGCCCGTGCTCGCATCGCGCGGATATACCGCGAGCGCAGCCTGTTTCGCCGCCCGGATGTCCAGGAACTGCACGTACTCCCCGGGGCCGAATCCGCCGGCGGCGAATACGCCGTTGAGGAAGCCGCGTTCCTGACCGGTGAACTCTTTTGCATCCCCGAGGGAGTACAGGGCCTGCAGCCCGCGCCAGACCTGATCGTCGCGCGCGGAATCCAGGCCCGGCCGCGCCTGATTCAGCGCGGCTATCGCGCCGGTGTAGAACGAGAAGGCTGCCGCGCGGTCGATGCGGTGCGCGTCGATCCCGGCTCGCTCGTCGCCCAACGGCGCCAGGTGTTCCAGGGCCGTGCGCACGTCGCCGTCGCCGGGGGCCCGGGAGGCCAGCGTCGAGCGTAATGCCAGCAACGCCCGGTCGGTGGCGGGTCGCTGCGGCGCGAGGGCGTCCTGCATCGTCGCGTCGCCGGCGAGCATGCCGTTGGACAGGCCGCGCTCGCGCTGCACCTCCTGCACCAGATCCTGGACCGAGAGCGCCAGCGACACCGCGCGCACGGTATCGGTGGTCGCGCGGTAGGCGCGCACCTGACCGGCCACGAGCAGCCCCAGCAGGACGAGCACCAGGACGATCGAGACCGCCAGCACCCGGACCAGCTGACCGCGGATGGTGCGGGGACGCAACAGCCCGAACATCGCGATACGCCGCTTGTTACCCTTTGGCAACAATGGCGCTCGACGGAATTGCACTTCGACTCCTCATTTCCGCTCTCCGCACGCGCTGCGGTCCGAGCTGCGGAGAATCAGAAGCAAGATGACACACGGCGCAGTTCTTCGCAACACGAGCGGGCCGGTGTGACGCATGGAACGGAGTGTCGCGCGTGTCAGCACAGTCGATGACACATCCGCGTCGGAAAGAACCATGAACGTGACCTCGGTGCGAAACAATTGGTGCATCGCGGCTCGGCGACGAGCCGGAAACGCCCGAGAGGAGCGTGATCATGCAACCAGACACCCCCGCCTACCCCGTCCGCGTTCGTGGTGATCTTGATCCGGCGCTGTCGCGCTGGCAATGGATCATCAAATGGATTCTTGCGATTCCGCATATCGTCGTGCTGTTTTTCCTGCACATCGCCTACTTCGTCGTGACGGTCATCGCGTTCTTTGCGATTCTGTTCACGAGTCGTTATCCCAGAGGACTTTTCGACTTCAATGTGGGCGTCATGCGCTGGAGCTGGCGCGTCCGGTTCTATGCGTTCTCGCCGGCGGGCACCGATCGGTATCCACCGTTCAGTCTGCGCTCGGATGAGAATTATCCGGCCGACCTCGAGGTCGACTACCCCGAACGGCTGCACCGCTGGCTGGTGCTGATCAAGTGGTGGCTGCTGGCCTTCCCGCAATACCTGATCGTCGCGGCATTCACCGGCGGCTTCTGGCGCTGGCGCGGCGGTTACGGTCAGCACCATCATCACCACGGCCACTGGATGGGCGGCGGTCACGCCCACGGTCACTGGATGGGCGGGGGCATGGGCTGGCTGTCCCTGCTGACCGTGCTGGTGATCATCGCCCTGATCGCACTGCTGTTCACCGGCCGCTATCCGCGCGGGCTGTATGACCTGGTGATGGGTCTGAACCGCTGGGTGATCCGGGTGAAGGCGTACTCCTCGCTGATGCGTGATGAGTATCCGCCGTTCCGGCTCGACCAGGGTGCCCGCGAGCCCGAATCGCCCCCGGCGGAGGGATAGTCCGAACCGGTCACTGCGCGCCCTCGCCGCCCGGCGGGGGCGCGCAGTCGTGTGTGCGCAGCCGCAGCGTGGCGCTCTGGGAGCGATAGATCCGCCGCACCACATCGTCGATATCGGGCTCCTCGATGGACAGGTCACGCACCTCCGCGCGCGCCGAGACCGCGGCGAGAAGCTGGGCGGCGGTGATGATTTCGGGATCGAACGCCAGGTGCTGCCGGATCCCGCCGCCCTCGCTGGCGACCAGTTGCGCGCCGTGCAGCCCGGTGAGATCGGGCGCGGGTGCCGCCAGATCGACGACCAGCATCCGGCGCACCCGGACGGTGGCGGCCAGGCCCGTGAGCGAGCCGTCATACACCAGCCGGCCGCGGTCGACCACCAGCACCCGCTCGCACAGCCGCTCGATATCGCCCATATCGTGGGTGGTCAGCAGCAGGGTGGTGCCGCGCTCGATGCGCTCATAGGACAGAAAGTCGCGTAATCGCTGCTTGGACAGCACATCCAGCCCGATGGTGGGCTCGTCCAGGATCAGCAGTTCGGGTGAATGCAGCAGCGCCGCGGCGATTTCCGCCCGCATCCGCTGGCCCAGCGACAGCTGCCGCACCGGGGTATCCAGGGTGTCGGCCATCTCCAGCTGTTCGACGAGTTCGTGGCGGCGCTTGCGGGCGCGGTCCGGATCCAGGCGGTGGATGGCGGCCAGGATCGAGAATGATTCGCCCAGCGGCAGATCCCACCACAGCTGCGAGCGCTGCCCGAAGACCACCCCGATCCGCCCGGCCAGCTCGCGCCGCTGGCGCACCGGCTCGAGCCCGCAGGTGCGCACGGTGCCGGAGGTGGGCACCAGAATTCCGGTGAGCATCTTGATGGTGGTCGACTTACCCGCGCCGTTGGCGCCGATATACCCGACCGCGGTGCCGGATGCGATGCGGAAGCTCATCCGGTCGACCGCGGTGATCACCTCCCGCCGGCGCCGCCGGTGTCGCCCGTCCTTCGTATGTATGACGAATTGCCTTGTCAGATTGCTGACTTCGACGGACATCCTTATCCACCACCTCCCTGATAGTGCCGTACTCCCGAGCGCCAGCACAGCAGTGCCAGCCCCCACACCCACGCCGCCGCCACCGGACTCGCCCACACCAGCCAGCTCGGCAGCCATGCCGGCCCGGGCAGATTCAGCAGCGCGATCGTGGGCAGATAGGCCACGAAGGACACCGGGACCGCGAAGCCGAACAGCAGTTTCATCGGTGGCTGGAATACCGAGCTCGGCTGCTGCGCGGCGAACGCGCCGCCGTAGGTGAAGCTGTTGGTCAGTTCCGAGCCGTCGACGAGGAAGAACTGCAGGCCGGCCGCGCAGACGAACAACCCCGCGAACAGCACGCTACCCGCGGCGATCGAGAGCAGCAGCATGGCCAATTTCGTTGGTGTCCAGGCGATACCGTTGACCTGCATGCCGATGATCAGCACCGTGGCCGCCACGCCCGCGCGGGTCACCCGGCGCAGCGAGATATCGCTGGTGATCAGCTGCAGCAACAGTGGCTGCGGGCGCAGATGAAAGGCATCGAGGGTGCCCGCGCGGATGTAGGTGGGGAGGGTATCGGTATGCCCGAACACGATCTGGGCGATCGCGAAGGTGAGATTGGACAGGCCGAACAACAACAGCATCGCGTGCAGATCGAGCCCACCCAGCACCCGCACGTTGCGGTAGATCACCCAGACCTCGGCGAATTCCACCGCACCGACCAGGAGCGAGGAGAGCATATCGGCCGCGAAGGACAGCGGATAGGCCTGCTGCGAGCGCATTCGCGAGCGCAGCACCGCACCGTACGGGGTGAACCATGTTCCTGATGTCCGGGTGGTATCGAGTGTTTCAGCCACCTTGTACCTCCAGTTTACGGCGGCCCGCGCGCAGCAGCACCCTGCCGAGGAGAATTGCTACTGCGACCCAGACTACTTGCACGGCAACCATTTCCAGCGCGTCCAAACCGGTCGTTCGCCCCGATAGCACATCGATGGGCGTCTGCAGCAGCGACGGGAACGGGGTGAGATCGGCCACGGTGCGCAGCCAACCTGGAAACAGGTGCACCGGGACGAACAGCCCGGCCAGGAACGTCGCCACGATCTGATACAGCAGCCGGATGCCCCGCGTCTCCACCATCCAGAATCCGGCCAGGCATACCGTGAACAGCAGCAGGAACGAGATCATCACGGCCAGTACGACACTGAGCGCTCCCAGTAGATACGGCGCCGCGCCGTGCGGCATCGTGAGCTCGAAGGTCAGCAGGCCGGCGGCGATACTCGGCAGTCCGCGCAGCGCCAGCGCACAGCCGGCGCGGCCGAGATCGGTGGCCAGATAACAGAATTGGATGTCGACCGGGCGCAGGAAGTCGATCGCGACATCGCCGGTGCGGATTCGTTCGGCGATGTCCAGGGTTGGGCCCATCACCCCGAGCGACCCCAGCAGTCCCTGCGAGAGCCAGACGTATGCGCCGATGGAATTCGGTGTGTAGCCGCCGAATCCGGTGGGAGTCTGCACGGCCGCCACCATCACCGAGGCGCGCACGAGCCCGAACACCACGGTGGTGACCATGCCCGCGAACATGGCGAGCCGGTAGTGCCACTGTCGGAGAAATCCGGCCTCCGCCAGTCGCCAATAGACCCCTGCGGTGGCGCGCACAACCAGTCAACGATACGGCGGGGTGTAAGGGTTAACAACGGACTCGGTGAATCCGGATGTTCTCCAAACCGATATCGGCCGGTTGCGCACGCGCTATGGTGTTTGCAGAAGCCGGACGCCCTTCCGCGGGTGCCCGGCTTCGCCAGTCTCATCGGCGCCTGCCCCGTCCGTGGGCCCGATTCGGTTCGGTGGGGTCCTCCGCCGTGTCACCATTGAAGGTCAAACGTGAGCTGGGACACAGTGTTGCGTAATTGTGACCTCCATCTCGGGCTGCGTGCCATATGTTGTTGCCTACAACATATGGCCCCCGCCGCCGGTCACACCCGAGCCGGCGACGGGGGCCGCCAGTTTGAAAGGTTCACCTGATGAGGATGAAACGGTATGGGGCCGTCGCCGTTGCACTTGCCGGCCTGCTGACCCTCGCCGCCTGCGGTTCCAACTCGTCCACCAGCAGCTCGACCAGCTCGAGCGGGAGCGGGGGAGGAAAGAACGGGACCGTCGGAGTGATCTTGCCGGAGACCGCGACCTCGGCCCGCTGGGAGGGTTTCGACCGCCCGATGCTGACCAAGGCGCTCAACGCCGCGGGATTCGACGCCGACGTCGAGAACGCGCAGGGCGATGTGCAGAAGTTCAGCTCCCTGGCCGACGGCATGATCGCCAAGGGCGTCAAGGTGCTGATCATGGCCTCGATCAACAGCGAGGTCGGCAACGCGGTCGCCAACAAGGCGCACAAGGCCGGGATCCCCACCATCGATTACGACCGGCTCAACCTCGGTGGCTCCTCGGACTACTACGTGTCGTTCGACAACGTGAAGGTCGGCGCGCTGCAGGGCCAGGCCCTGGCCGATGCGCTCAAGTCCAAGCCGGGAGCCCAGGTGATCGAGATCGAGGGCGCCCCCACCGATAACAACGCCACCCTGTTCCATCAGGGGCAGGAGCAGGTGCTCAAGCCGCTCTACGATGCGGGCACCCTGAAACTCGTGTCCAGCCAGGCCATCGACGGCTGGGACAACCAGACGGGCGGCCAGATTTTCGAGCAGCTGCTGACCGGCAACGGCAACAAGGTCGACGGCGTCGTCGCCGCCAACGACGGCCTCGCCGGGGCCATCATCACCGTCCTGAAGAAGGACGGCCTCAACGGCAAGGTGCCGGTCACCGGCCAGGATGCCACCACCGACGGCCTGAAGTCGGTGCTGCGCGGCGATCAGTACATGACGGTGTTCAAGCCGATCCAGGACGAGGCCAACGCCGCGGCCAAGCTCGCCGTCGACCTGGCCAAGGGCGATAAGGCCGCCGCGGATGCCGTCGCCACCGCCACGAGTCAGGATCCCAAGGGCAACCGGACCGTGAAATCGGTGCTGCTGGACCCGCATACGGTCACGCGGGATCAGGTCAAGACGGTTGTGGACCAGGGGTATGTGACGTCGAAGGACCTGTGCTCGGGCGATGTGGCCTCGGTGTGCACCCAGCTCGGGATCTCCTGATTCGCGCAACTGCCGGCATCCCGGCGTGCTTGTGGCCGGGAGCCGCGGAGTGCACCGAGATTCCGGCCGAGAACATGCCGGAATGACGAAAGGTGACGAGTAGTGAGTGAGCCGCTGCTGCAAATCTCCGGGCTCAACAAGAGCTTCGGTGCGGTCCATGTTCTGCACGATGTCGAATTCACCGCCCCGGCGGGCGAGGTTACCGCGCTGGTCGGCGATAACGGCGCGGGCAAGTCGACGCTCGTGAAATGCATTGCCGGAATTCATGGTTCGGACTCTGGAACCGTGAAATTCCGGGGCGAAGAGGTGCACCTGCGCGGCCCGAGAGAGGCCGCCGAGTTGGGCATCGAGGTGGTCTACCAGGACCTGGCCCTGGCCGACAACCTCGACATCGTGCAGAACATGTTCCTGGGCCGTGAACGCGGCAAGCCGTGGTTCCTGGACGAGGCGTCCATGGAGGAGGCGGCGCGGCGCACACTCGCATCGCTGTCGGTGCGCACGGTGAAATCCGTGCGCACCCCGGTGGCGTCGCTGTCCGGTGGGCAGCGACAGACCGTGGCGATCGCGAAATCGGTGCTGTGGAACAGCAATCTGGTGTTGCTGGACGAGCCGACCGCCGCCCTCGGGGTGGCACAGACCCGGCAGGTGCTGGATCTGGTGCGCCGGCTCGCCGAACAGGGGCTCGGGGTTGTGCTGATCAGCCACAACCTGGCCGACGTGTTCGAGGTCGCCGACCGGATCGCGGTGCTGTACCTGGGCCGGATGGCGGCGCAGGTACGGACTTCGGAGGTCACCCAGAACCAGGTCGTGGAATTGATCACCGCGGGACGTTCCGGCGAATTGGGCCTGGCCCGGCCGGAATCCGCGGTGCTGTAGATGCTGTAGCAGGATTAGCAGGAAAGTAGTTGTGAGATGACGCAAGTTTCGGCCGAGACGGCGGGCGGCGGGGAGAGCCCCGAATCCGCCGGTGCCCAGACGGCGATTGGTGATTTCGGCATCGACACCACCACCGTATCCACGGCGGAGGCCGTGCGCGCCTATCTTGCCCGCGTGAGGGGCGGCGAGATCGGTTCGCTGCCTGCGCTGCTGGGTCTGGTGGTGTTGGTCGTGCTGTTCGCCTCGCTGTCGGATGTGTTCTTCTCGCTCAACAACATCGCGAATCTGATAGCCCAGGGCGCCGGGCAGACCATCATCGCGATGGGCATCGTGTACGTGCTGTTGCTGGGCGAGATCGACCTGTCGGCGGGCACCGCCTCCGGTGTGGCCGGAGCGGTGCTCGCCATGCACTATGTCGACAACGGAAATCTGTTGACGGGCATGGGCACTACGGTGTTCTTCATATTCAACGGCCTGCTGGTGCTGGCCGCGGTGCTGGCGGCGCTGCTGCGGATCTGGCCCGGGGTGGCGATGTCGCTGCTCGGGATCGTGATCACAGTGATCGGCTTCCATGCCAATCCGTGGATAGAGATGCTGCTGGCGGTGTGCGTCGGCACCGCCATCGGCTGCATCACCGGATTCCTGATCTCCAAGATCGGAATGCCCTCGTTCGTGGTGACGCTGGCGCTGTTCCTGGCCTGGCAGGGTGCGATCCTGCAATTGATCGGTGAGGGCGGCGTTTTAGGCATCAGCTCCTCGCATGTGCTCGATTCGGTGGCCAATGGCAACCTGTCGGTGCTGTGGAGCTGGGTGCTGTTCGTTATTGCCGCCGGTGGTTATGGCGCGGTCACGATGATCGGTCATTTCCGAAGGCGGGCAAAGGGTTTGGTGGTGCAGCCGACACCGCTGGTGATCGGTAAGGTGGTGGTGCTGCTGGTGTTGGCCGCGGTGGCGACGGCGTTCATGTCGGTGAACCGGTCGCCGAGCGCGCTGATCAAGATCTCCGGGGTGCCGTACGTGGTGCCGATCGTGCTGGTGCTGCTGACCATCGGCACCTATGTGCTCAACCGCACCACCTACGGGCGGCACCTGTATGCGATCGGCGGCAACCGGGAGGCTGCCCGCCGTGCAGGAATCAACGTAACCCAGTTGCGGGCAAGCGTTTTCGTGATCAGCTCCGGCGTTGCGGCGGTGGGTGCGATCGTGTACTCCTCGAAGGTCGGGTCGGTCGATCCGCAGGCCGGCGGCCTGAACACGCTGCTGTTCGCGGTCGGCGCGGCGGTGATCGGCGGCACCTCGCTATTCGGCGGCAAGGGCCGCATCGCCGACGCGGTGATCGGCGGTACCGTGCTCGCGATCGTCTCCAACGGCCTCGGTCTGCTCCGGCAGCCGGCGGCGGTGGTCTCGGTGGTCACCGGTCTGGTGCTGCTCCTGGCGGCGACCGTCGACGCCCTGTCTCGCCGCAGGGCCGCAAATACGGGTCGATGAACCCAAGCGGCCACCCGGCCGAATGTGACAGGGCGTCGAATCAAGTAGATGACCATGACATTCGGCCGGGTGAGTCGCGGGTACAGGTGCGTTTGCGCGCTGTCTCGACGGCGCTCGGCGGACCGGCCGAATGCCACGGTGCGTCGGATCAACTTGATGAATGTCGCAGTGGGTCGCGCATACGCACCCAGTGCGGGACGGAGTGAGGGGTTGTCGATGTGTGAGGTGCCGTCGTGAATGTCGCCCGGCCCGATGAGGTGCGGCGCTTCAATCGGGCCTCGTTGTTGCGGACGTTGCATGTGAGCGGTCCGGCCACGCGCGCCACGTTGGCCACGGAATTGGGATTGAATCGCTCGACCATCAAGATGCTGGTGGACGGGCTCGCGGGGGACGGCGTGGTGCAGGAACGGGTGCCGCGGGTGCCGCAGGGGGCGGGGAGGCCGTCGCTGTTGGTGCTGCCGCAGCCGCAGTCGGTGGTGGTGCTCGCGGTGGATGTGCAGGTCGAGCACGCGGGGATCGCGCTGGTCGGCCTGGGCGGGCAGATACTGGGCCGCAACAGCTGGAATCTGCGTGGGCGGCAACGGGATCCGGACGAGGTGGTGACGCACGTCGCGGAATCCGCGGCGCTGCTGGCCCAGGATCTGGACCTGCATCCGGTGGCGGCGGGGATCTCGGTGCCCGGCGTGGTGCGCCGCACCGACGGTCTGGTCCACAGCGCGGCGAATCTGGGCTGGGACGAGGTGCCGTTCGGCGAGCGGATGGGCACCGTGCTCGGGGTGCCGGTGGTGGTCGGCAACGACGCCGAATTCGGTGCCCTGGCCGAATATGTGCGCGGCGTCGGGCGCGGGGCCTCGGATGCGGTATTCGTCTCCGCCGATGTCGGGGTGGGCGGCGGGATCATCGCCCAGGGCGCGCTGCTGCGCGGCTCGGCCGGATATCTCGGCGAAATCGGCCATATGACAGTGCATCCCACCGGGCGCACCTGCCATTGCGGGAATGTCGGCTGCTGGGAGACCGAGGTCGGCGAGCCTGCGCTGCGCCGGGCGCTGGGCCTGGCCGCATCCGGGCCGCGCGGTGCGATCGCGGCCGAACTGCGTGAGCTGCACCGCGATTCGGATCCGGTGGCCCGCCTCGGCGAGTATGTCGACTGGCTGATCCTGGGCCTGGTCAATGTCGTGAATATTCTAGGCCCGGAACTGGTGGTGCTGGGTGATCTGTTCGCGATTCTGCCCGACGCCGTGGTCCAGCGCGCGCGGGAGGAGGTCCAGCGGCGCAGCATGGTTGCGCGTGCTCACGGTGGGCTGCGGATCGAAAAATCCTCGCTCGGACCGGATCTCAAACTCCTGGGGGCGGCGGAGGCGGCGTTCGAGGATGTGCTCTCCACCGTGTGACGGGCGAAAGGCCTCATGTCCCGACGACAGTGGACATGAGGCCTTTCGTGCTGCCCGGACCGCGGCGCGGTCCTACCTACTGCGCAGTCCCTCGTCTAGTGCGCAGGGGGGCACTGCGGCGGGTTGCCGGGCGGCGGTCCCTGATGCCCGCTCGGCGGCGGCCCCTGCCGAGCGCCGGGTGGCGGTCCCTGATGTCCGTTGGGCGGCGGCGCGCAATGCTGCCCGCTGGGCGGGGGTCCCTGTGGCGGCTGCGCATTGGCCACAGCGGCCCCAATTCCCAAGGTCCCCAACGCCAGTCCGCCGATCGCCACAACCGCGGCCAGCCTCGACCTGATACCCATACCAACCTCCTGATTACCGGACCGGAATCCGAAACGCCGGCCCGCACCTGCCGGACCGCCACATGGAATCCTCGGACCTGGACATTTGCCTGCGGTTGGCGCAGGTTAGGTGTGAGCTGTGAAGTGCTGGTAGCCACCGGGATGACCACCAGCCGATCGGGTCGCTCAGTTCGAGGTGGGGGCCGCCGGGGTGGACGGGGTTGCGCTGGGGCGGGGCTTGACCTGGTTGATTTCCTTGGCGGTGATGGTGGTGCCGGACTGCTGGCCGCGCACGGCCACCATCTCGCCGAGCGCGAACTGTGACTGTTGAGCCGGGGTCTTCTTGGTGCCGAAGACAGTCTGCGGGGTGATGGTGACGGTTTCGGTGGTGCCGTCCTTCTCGGTGAGGGTCCAGGTGCCCGCGTTCTCCGAGGCGATGGTGCCGAAGACCGCCTTGCCGCCGTGGTGCATGCCGGGCTTGGCCGAGCTCGAGGCCGCGGCGGAGGTGGATGAGGCCGGGGTCGAGCTGGAGCTGCCGGACGAGCCGCAGGCGCTCACGCCGACCACGATGGCGAGGGCCACCCCGGTGGTACCGGTGACCAGCGTGATCGTGCGGCGGCGGGAGGGCTGTGACGAGGAACCCGAGGGGGTCGAATGTGTCATGGCCGCAACCCTATTCACTCTTCCTGGGAGGTTGCTCGGTGCCCACTGTCAGTTCTCCGGGCACTAGCTGAGGGGCAGCTGAAGGTGTGGACGACGCCCATCGCCGATGCGAGGTGTGGTGTACGGAGGCCTACGTCGGTCGGACTCCGGCGGCCGCAGCACATCCTATGAACTTGGGTCGGCCTGAACCGGTAGGTCGGCACGGTCCAAGAGCAAAGAACCCCGCCGCACCTGGGTTGCAGGTGCGGCGGGGTGGATTCGCGGCGGTTGCGTTGTGGGCCGTCGCGACCGTCGGCACGGAAACGGGTGTGACAGGGCCGACGGAGTCGGATCAGCTCAGCGGGAGCAGGGCGGTGGGGGCGTCCGCCGCGGATTCGGCCAGGGGCTCGAATTCGGTGATGTTGTCGATGTCGGCGGCGCCCATGGAGATGTTGGTGACCTTCTCCAGGATGATCTCGACCACGACCGGAACCTTGAACTCCTGGGTCCATTGTTTGGCGCGGGCGAAGGCGGCGGGGATGTCCTTCGGGTCCTCGACTCGGATTGCCTTGCAGCCCAGGCCCTCCGCGACGCGGACGTGGTCCACGCCGTAGCCCTTGGCCAGGCCCATGGAGTCGTCGGCGTTGATGTTGTCGAAGCCGAGCTGCACGAAGTAGTCCATGTCGAAGGCGCGCTGCGCCTGGCGGATCAGGCCCAGATAGGAGTTGTTCACCAGCACGTGCACGTACGGCAGGTTGAACTGGGCGCCGACGGCGAGCTCCTCGATCATGAACTGGAAGTCGTAATCACCCGACAGCGCAACGACAGTGCGCGACGGATCGGCCGCCACCACGCCGAGCGTCGCGGGCACGGTCCAGCCCAGCGGCCCGGCCTGGCCGCAGTTGATCCAGTTGCGGGCCTGATACACGTGCAGCATCTGGGCGCCGGCGATCTGCGAGAGGCCGATCGTGGACACGTAGCGGGTGTCGCGCCCGAACGCCCGGTTCATCTCCTCGTACACCCGTTGCGGTTTCACCGGGACGTTGTCGAAATGCGTCTTGCGGTGCAGGGTTCGCTTGCGCTCGGTGCATTGCGCGACCCAGTCGGAGTAGTCGGGCAGGGTTCCGGCGGTCTTGCGCTCCTGGGCCACCGCGATCAGCTGCTCCAGCGCGGCCTTGGCGTCCGAGGCGATGCCGTAGTCGGGGGCGAACACCCGCCCGATCTGCGTGGGCTCGATGTCCACGTGCACGAAAGTGCGTCCATGGGTGTAGGTTTCCAGCCCGCCGGTGTGGCGGTTGGCCCACCGGTTGCCGATGCCCATCACGAAGTCCGAGGCCAGCATGGTGGCGTTGCCGTAGCGAGTGGAGGTTTGCAGGCCGACCATGCCCGCCGCCAGCTCATGATCGTCGGGCAGGATGCCCCAGCCCATCAGCGTGGGCACCACGGGCACATTCAGCAGCTCGGCCAGCTCGACCATCAGATCCTCGGCGCCCGCATTGATGATGCCGCCGCCGGCGACGAACAGCGGTCGCTGCGAGGCGGTCAGCATGTCCAGCGCCTTGGCGGCCTGCGCGCGGGTCGCGGCCGGCTTGTAGACCGGTAGCGGCGCATAGGTTTCCGGGTCGAACTCGATCTCGGCGACCTGCACGTCGATCGGCAGGTCGATCAGCACCGGGCCGGGCCGGCCCGAGCGCATCAGGTGAAACGCCTGCTGGAACGCGCCGGGAACCTGGGCCGGTTCCATCACGGTGACGGCCATTTTCGTGACGGGTGCCGCGATAGCTGCGATATCCACGGCCTGGAAGTCCTCCTTGTGCAGGCGGGCGCGCGGCGCCTGCCCGGTGATGCACAGGATCGGAATCGAGTCCGCGATGGCCGAATACAGGCCGGTGATCATATCGGTGCCGGCGGGGCCGGAGGTCCCGATGCACACGCCGATATTGCCGTGCGCGGCCCGGGTGTAACCCTCGGCCATATGCGCGGCACCCTCGACGTGGCGGGCGAGCACGTGCTTGATGCCGCCGTGCGCACGCAGTGCCGAGTAGAAGGGGTTGATCGCGGCGCCGGGCAGGCCGAAAGCCTGTGTGGCGCCCTCCAGTTCCAGGATTTTAACGGCCGCGTCGACGGCCCGCATGCGTGGCATGTCGTGTACTCCAATGTGTGCGTTGATGTCTCGTGCCGAATACCTGCCCGCTCGGGGAGCCGTCATCTCCGGCGGGCTCGGAACTTCGACCGAGATTGGTCTATTTACTTGTGCCGGAATGACGGTGTTGGCGGCACCCTCAGTGTTCTGCGGCCGGGATCCCGCGATAGGTGCGCCAGTCGCCGATATCGGAGATATCGGTGAGCTTGGGGGATCCGAGCTCACTCGCACGCAGCACCGTGGCCAGGCAGGCCGTGCCGTCCTCGAGTTCGATCAGGTCGAGCTCGAGCTCGGGCGGCTCGTTCGGGATCAGGTTGTCGCGCAACACTTCCATCGGCACGTCGTACACCTCGCCGGTGACCGGGTGACCGTGGTCGGCGGTGGCGATCATGGCGGGGAAGCGGTCGCCGACCGAGTAGTAGCGGTATTTGGCAGCGCTACGGGCGACGCGCAGGAGCGGGGCGCCGTCGAGCTGGCCATTGAGGTGCCCGCCGCGCATCCCGTCGCCGTTGAGGAACATCAGGACCATCGGATCTCCTTCTGGAGTCAGTTGCCGGGGGTGGTGGCGGTGAAGCGGCTCTCGAGCTGCTCGCGGCCGGCGGGGGTGATTCGGCCGAACAGGCGCAGTCGGGCGATGCCGCCATCGGGAAGTACGTTGAGCCGCACCTGATTCACCGGCCGATCACCCGCGAGCCGGAATCGGTGGAAGGTGTCCGGCTGCAGTGGCGTCGGCTCCAGCAGCGATACCAGCTCGCCGTCTGCGGTGTAGCCGTCGAGCGAGATCCGGGCGGGGGAGTTGCCCTTGTAGTGCGTGGTGTCGAGTTCGAGCACCGACGGGACGGCCTCGGCGGCCAAAGCAACTGTCACCCAGTCGTTTCCACTGTCCCGCCGCCGCCTGGTCTCCCAGCCGTCTGCCATGAATCGTGAAATGCCCGGCTGCAACATGTTGTTCGGCGGTGAGAAGAAACCGTCGCTGCATGCCACGGCGTGACCGCCGTTGCGCAGCGCCGCCAGATCGAACGGGACGTCGTCGATCCACTGCGGGTCCGGGACCGCGGTGCCGTGCACCCGGACCCGGGCGATGCCGCCGTCGGGATGCATATTCACCCGCACGTGCGTGACCCGGCGATCGCCGGACACCTCGAACACATTTCGCGTGTCGCCCTCGGCGGGGGAGACCGGCACCAGGGTGTGCCAGTCGGTGGCCAGCAGCTCCTCCACCGATGGCTGCCCCGCGACGCAGGCGCCCTCGACGGAGACCTGCGGCGGATAATTGCCGATGAAATGCGCTGTGTCGACGACGATTCCGGCCGGTACGCCGGCGATGCCCAGGCGGATCAGCGCCCAGTCGGGTCCGGCGCTGCCGTCGCGGCGGCGGCGGGTCTCCCAGCCGTCGTATACCTGACCCTTGTTGTTGAAGGTGTGTGTCTGGTAGACCGAATCCTCGTCCTTGATGAGATTCTCACGCTCGGCGAAGAATTCGTCATTGGCGGCGACCACGCTGCCGCCGACCTGTCGGGAGGCCAGGTCGGGAAGTTGGGACCAATCACGCCTGCCTCCGCTGCGCTCCGGCACGCGCGAGGCACGCTGTGTCGACGATTCGCTCGCAAGCTCAGTCATAGAATTTATCCTTTCTGCAGCAGGCGCCCACGAATGGTCGCCGGTGATCTGTTAGGCGGACGTCGCCGCGATGGTGGACGGTGGCGGCACGGTCACTGTGGCGTGCCACCCGGCCGCATCGTTCCTGCGGAAGCCGGAACCCGTAGACGGCGGGATAGGGTTCCGACCTCCGCGGGAACGACGCGAGCGGGCGTTCGGGTGGTGCCCGTCGCTCGGGAGGAAGTCGGAAACCCTTTGACGGCTAGGTATTTCCGGCTTCCACCGGGGCGACGGGTAGCGCATGACGACCCTCGGCGGGGCCTACGGGGTGGTGAGCTGTTCGCGGGCGATCAGCTCCCCCTGACGCTCCAGCAGGGACGCGGCCTCATCCTGGCATCGCTGGAGATCGGCCTCGAGCGCGGTGAGCGGATAGGCGGCGGTGAAACCGGCGGCCCGCCACTGCCCCTCATCGAGCAACAACCGCCCCGAGACGGCGACGGTGCGCACCCCGGCCTTCTCGGCGCGGGCCGCGACACCCGCGGGCGCCTTGCCGTGCAGGGTCTGCTCGTCGAGCGAACCCTCCCCGGTCACCACCAGGTCCGCGCCCTTGACCACGCGATCGAATCCGACCAGGTCGAGCATCACATCGATACCGCCGGACCGCCGCGCGCCGAGCACCGCGAGCGCGCCGAAGCCGATGCCGCCGGCCGCACCGGCGCCCGGCCGGTCGGCGACGTCGAATCCGGTGCGCTGGGCCACCAGCCGGGACCAGTGCGCCAGACCCGCCTCGAGTGCAGCCACCTCACCGGCGCTCGCACCCTTCTGCGGTCCGAAAATTGCTGCCGCACCGTGCGTTCCGAGTAGCGGGTTGTCCACGTCGCTGGCCAGCACCAGATCCACCTCGTGGATCCGCGGATCGAGCTGATGCAGGTCCAGATAGGCGATATCGGTGAGACTGCCGCCCCCGGAACCCACGGGCAGGCCGTCGGCATCGAGCAGCGATGCGCCCAGCCCGGCGAGCATTCCGGCGCCCCCGTCGGTGCAGGCGCTGCCGCCCACGCCGAGAACCACTGTGCGGCAACCGGAGTCGAGCGCGGCCAGGAGCAGCTCGCCCACGCCGCGGCTGGTCGCGGTGAGCGGGGCGAGCATACCGCCCGGCAGCCGGGACAGCCCGCACGCCGCGGCCGCTTCCACGACCGCGACGGTGCCGTTGTGCGCGAACCCCGCTCGCACCGGTGCCCCGGTCGGGCCAGTGACCTCGACCGTGGTGCAGTCGAATCCGGCGGCAACCGCCGCGTCCACCGTCCCCTCCCCGCCGTCGGCCACCGGGACCCAGCGGATATCGGCGTCGGGGCGGACCCGCCGGATACCGGCGGCCACCGCCTCGGCGACCTCCCCGGCGGTAAGCGAGCCCTTGAACTTGTCCGGGGCCAGTACGATTCGCGGCGGCATGGTCTACTGCTCGCCGCGCCCGTTGAGGTTCTCGATGACCTTCAGCAGCGCCGAGTGATCCAGCGTGCCGTAGCCCTGCGCGCGGCCCGCGGCGATGAGGGAGGCGGTCAGCGCAGCGGTCGGCAGCGAAACGTCGGCCTGCCGGGCGGCATCGGTGATGATGCCCATATCCTTGTGGTGCAGGTCGATCCGGAAGCCGGGGGCGAATTCGCGGGCCACCATCGACTTGCGCTTGCGCTCGAGGATGGTGCTGCCCGCCAGGCCGCCGGCGAGCACGTCCAGGCCCTTGCCCGCGTCCACGCCGAGGGCCTCCATCAGCACGATCGCCTCGGCGACCAGCGCGTAGGTGCCGCCGACGACGAGCTGGTTGGCGGCCTTGACGATCTGCCCGGCGCCGTGCGCACCGATGTGGATGAAGGTCTTGCCGACCGCATCGAAAATCGTTGTGGCGGCGGTGAAGTCGGCCTCGTTGCCGCCGACCATGATCGACAGCACGCCCTCCTCGGCCCCGCCCTGACCGCCCGAGACCGGCGCATCGAGCACCCGGTATCCGGCCTTGGCGCCCGCCTCGGCCACGGCGATCGAGCTTTCGGGCCGGATGGTGGAGAAGTCGATCAGCAGCGCACCCTTCGGTGCGTAGGTGAAGACACCACCCTCACCGAGCACCACCTCCTCGACCTGAGGATGGTTGGGCAGCATGGTGATAACGATCTCGGCGTCCTTCACCGCGGCCTCGAGGCTGTCGACGGCGCGGCCGCCGTCGCCCTCGAGCCGGGCGTACGCCTCGGTGTTCAGCGTGTAGCCGACCACTTCGTGCCCGGCCTTGGCCAGGTGAGAGGCCATGGGCGAGCCCATGATTCCGAGGCCGATGAATCCGATTCTGGTCATGTTGTTACTCCGTATATCTGTTCAGCGGGTGGGCAGCCAGGCCAAGCTGTCGGCGCTGGCGCCGCTCGGGACGTATTCCGCGGCGACATAACCGCGGTAGCCGGTCGCGCCGATCTTGTCGACGTAACCGAAGATGTCGATCTCACCGGTGCCGGGCTCGTGGCGGCCCGGCGCATCGGCGATCTGTACGTGGGCGATGCGGTCGGCATACGCGTCGATGACCTTGTCCAGATCGTCGCCGTTGACGGTGAGGTGGTAAAGGTCCGCCAGCAGGCCGATATTCGTCGCGCCCTGTGCCTCGCGGACCCGATCCAGCACGCCCACAACGTCATCGGCGGTCTTCAGCGGGTAGGCGGGCATGCCGCTGACGGGCTCCAGCAGTACCGTACCGCCGATCTCACCGATCGAGCGGGCGGCCAGGGCCAGGTTGCGGAGCGCCACCTCGTCCTGCGTGCCGGGCTCCTGGCCCTCCAGGCGGTTGCCGTAGAGGGCGTTGAATGCCTTGCAGCCCAACCGGCGTCCGATCCGCACCGCAACCGCGACGCTGTCGGCGAACTCCTGCTCGCGCCCCGGCCACGACACCAGCCCGCGATCACCCGCGGGCATATTGCCGGCGAACAGGTTCAGGCCGATCAGTTGCACACCGGCCTGTTCGATGGCGGCGACGAACGCCTCCACCTCGTCGTCGGCGGGGGTGGCGGTGGCGAAGGGCCACCAGAATTCCACCGCGCCAAATCCGACGGCCTTGGCCGCGGCGGGCCGGTCCAGGAGGGGGAGCTCGGTGAACAGGATGGACAGGTTCACCGCATAAGGAAGGGGTTGTTGTGTCATGCCGTCTCTTCTTCTGCGATTGCGTGATCTTGATTCCGTATTGTGGAATGTTTCTTCCGCTATACGACGGTAGCGCCTCTCGGGTGTGGTGGTCAACACTTTCCCTGAATCCGGACGAACCTTCGCCAACCCGTTGACAGCGTGTTGCGATCCCTCCTACATTCGTTCCAGTGGAATTTAGATTCCGCATTGTAGAAGTTGATGAGGTAGTCTCGACTACATGGTTTCCGGCCGCGAGACCGGCGGATCGATCGGAATTCGGAGGTATCCGGTGACCCAACAGTTTACGATCGCGCAGCTCAACGCGCTTGCCGCCGACGACTGGCGCACGAGCCTGACCGGCGTGGTCGGCGTGCCGGAGTGGGTCGAGGCGGTCGAGTCCGTCCGGCCGTACGTCGACCGGGAGGCGCTGCTGGAGCTGGCGCAGGGGCAGGTGCTCGCCCTCGTGCCCGATCAGGTGCGCGCCGCACTGGCCGACCATCCACGCATCGGAGGGTCCACCGCGCCCGGCACCCAGGCCGCGCGCGAACAATCCGGCGTCGACCCCGCCGACGCCGAGCTGGCCACCGCGCTGCGCGAGGGGAACCTCGCCTACGAGTCCAAATTCGGCCTCATCTATCTGGTGTGCGCATCGGGCCGCACGGGCCACGAGATGCTCGCCGATCTCACCACGCGACTGGACAACGATCCGGACGCCGAAATCCTGGTCACCCGAAGAGAACTCGCCGCGATTGCACGAAAGCGGCTGGAACGGATGGTTACTCAATGACGCGTAGCGCAATCACCACCCATGCGCTCGACACCGCCGAAGGTCATCCCGCGCGGGGGGTTCCGGTGCGGCTCGAGGCCCGCACTCCGGACGGTTGGCGGGAGCTGGGCTCCGGCCGCACCGACGCCGACGGCCGCTGCACCGATCTGGGCCCCGACCGGGTCGAGGCCGGTGACTTCCGGCTGACCTTCGACACGGCCGCCTACTACGGCGACCGTGCCACCTTTTTCCCCGAGGTGACCGTGACCTTCACCGTCGCCGATCCGCAGCAGCACCACCACGTGCCGCTGCTGTTGTCCCCGTTCGCCATCTCTACCTATCGAGGGAGCTGACCAGCCATGGCCATCCAGCTCGGACCTAACCAGTACGGCAAGGCCGAAAACCGTCTCGTGCGCGTCTATCGCGACACCGATCGCCATCAGATCCGCGATCTGAACGTCTCCACCGCGCTGCGCGGGCGGTTCGCCGATGCGCACATCACCGGTGATCAGCGCGATATCCTGCCGACGGATACGCAGAAGAACACCGTCTTCGCCTTCGCGAAGGAAAAGGGTGTCGAGGCGATCGAGGATTTCGCACTCACCCTCGGCGATCACTTCATCGCCCGCTGCCCCGGCGCGGACGGCAGCCGCATCGAGATCGATGAGTACTCCTGGGATCGCATCCCGGTCGACGGCCTGCCGCACGACTACTCGTTCGTGCAGTCCGGTGGCGGCACCCGCACCACGGTCGTCAACATCGACGGCGTCGGCCCGGAGCGGCGCGCGCACGTGGTATCCGGCATCAAGGATCTGGTGGTGCTCAAGACCACCGGTTCGGAATTTCACGGCTTCTTCAAGGACAAGTACACCACCCTGGAGCCGACCAACGACCGGATGTTGGCGACCTCGCTGGTGGTTCGCTGGCGCTACAACCCCACGGGTGCCGCGGGTGAGGGAACGGTCAACTGGGACAAGAGCTTCGACTCGATCCGCGCGATCCTGTTGCGACAGTTCGCCGTCGTGCACTCCTACGCGCTGCAGCAGACCCTCTACAGCATGGGCCGCGCCGTGCTCGAGCAGCATCGCGACGTCGCCGAGATCCGGTTCTCCGCGCCGAATAAGCATCACTTCCTGTACGACCTGGACCGTTTCGGCGTGGACAACCCGGGCGAGGTGTTCATCGCCGCGGATCGCCCGTACGGCCTGATCGAGGCCACCGTCGAGCGCGACGATGCCCCCGAGGCGGGATCGGCCTGGCACGGAATCCCCGGATTCTGCTGAGATGGGCTGACATCGCATTCCGCAATGCGGAGTTCCGGATGGCGGAATGCGCTGTAATGATGGTGGAAACGCCAATTTCAGGAGGAAGATCGTCGTGATCGACACCCAAGCCCGGGCGAGCGGCGGCGTGCAGTCCGTCGATCGGGCCTTCGAACTGCTGGAGTTGGTGGCCGACGCGGGCGGGGAGGCGACGCTGTCCCAGCTCGCGGAGGCCTCGGGGCTGCCGCAGCCGACGATCCACCGGCTGCTGCGCACGCTCATTGCCGGGGGGTATATCCGGCAGCAGCCGTCGCGGCGATACTCCCTGGGGCCCAGGCTGATTCGGCTCGGCGAGACGGCCGGGAAGGTGCTGGGCTCCTCGGCCCGCCCGCACCTGACCAGGCTGCGGGATCTGACCGGGGAGACCTCGAATATGGCTGTGCTGGACGGGGATCAGGTCGTCTATGTCGCGCAGGTGCCCTCCCCGCACGCGATGCGGATGTTCACCGAGGTCGGTCAGCGTGTGGATCTGCACTGCACCGCCGTCGGCAAGGCGGTGCTGGCGACGCTCTCGAGCGTAGAGTCCGACCGTATCCTGTCGCGAATCACGATGAGCCCCCGCACCATTCACACCATCATCGACCCCGCGGTGATCCGCGAGGAGATCGACCTCATCCGTCGGCAGGGATTTGCGGTCGACGACGGCGAGCAGGAGATCGGCGTGCGCTGCTTCGCGGTCGCGATCCCGAATGCCCCCACCCGCGCGGCCCTGTCCATCTCCGGCCCCCAGGCCCGTGTCGCGGGCCTGGATATGGACGCGATCATCCCGCTGCTGCAGGAGACCGCCGCCAGCCTGGGGCGGGATCTGAACGCCGCGGGGTGAGTCATCGGAACCGGAACCTGACGGGTGGCGGTGTCTCAGTGGTCGCCGGTTGACGACCGCGGCGGAGGGATTTCCCCGGATCCACGGATCAGTAGGCGGGTGAGGATCACCCGGCGGCGAGGTGGGGAGACGTCGCCGTCGAGGCGGGCGAACAGGAGTTCGGCGGCGGTGCGGCCGATGACGGCCGGGTCCTGGGTGACGGCGGTGAGGGCGGGGGTGAGCAGCTCGGCCAGGGGGAGGTCGTCGAAGCCGATGACGGCGATATCCCGGTGCAGGCCGCGCTTCTGGATGGCGCGCAGCACGCCGACGGTGACCAGGTTCTGGGCGCTGAAGATCGCGGTGGGGCGGTCGGGGCGGGACAGCAGCGCGTCGGCGGCGGCCTCGGCCGCCTCGGGGTTGTGCAGGTCGGCGCAGATAAGGGTGGGGTCCAGGGTTATTCCGGTGCAGGCCAGGCCCTCGATATAGCCGGCGTAGCGTTGCGCGGCGGTCCAAATCTTCTGCAGGTCACCGAGATAGGCGATGCGGCGGTGTCCGTGCGCGGCCAGATGCTCGATCGCGAGGCGGGCGCCGGCACGGTTGTCCACGGTGACACTGTCGATTTCGGCGGCCGCGGGCAGGCGGTCGACGAAAACCACCGGGGTGCCGCGCCGTTGTTCGTGGATCAGCATGCCGTGGTCGGTGCCGACCGGCATCACGATCAGCCCGTCGACGCGGCGCGACAGCAGCGCGTCGAGCACCTCGCGTTGACGGCCCGGATTCTCGTCGCTCGAGACCGCGAACACCAAAGTGCCACGGCCGTGGGCGAAATCCTCCACCGCGCGGTGCAGCGCCGAGGCGAACGGGTTGGCGACGTCCATGAGTACCAGGCCGATCGCCGCGGTCTTCTGGCCGTGCCCGCGCAGCGTGCTGGCCGCGAGATTGTGCCGGTAGTCGAGCATGGCGGCGGCATCGGTGACGCGCGCGGCCAATTCGGGGGAGACGCCGGGCTCGCCGCGCACCACTCGCGACACCGTCTTGATGCTCACGCCGGCCAGCGCGGCGACCTCGCGCATGGTGGCTCCCCGGCGCGGGGCGTGCGCGGCGCGGGCCTGGGGGTTTGACAACGCTGACATCTCCTCCTTTCTAGCACGGCGGATCAGGCTCGAATCACAGGGAAATACTCGAGCGTTTGGCCCTAGACGTGAGACAGATCACGATCTATGGTCTCTGACAACGTTGTCTTTCGGAGTACCCGCAGGAGCACATCGATGTCCTCTCATGCCATACCCTCCCGTGCCGTCCGCCTCGCCGCTGTCGCGGTGGCGCTTACCTGCGTCGCCCTCACCGCCACCGCGTGCGGCAAGGGCTCCGGCGGCAATGGTCAGGTCGAGGTCGGGCTGATCACCAAGACCGATACCAACCCGTACTTCGTCAAGATGAAGGAGGGTGCACAGCAGGCCGCCGATGCCGCCGGGGTCAAATTAGTCACCGCTACAGGCAAATTCGACGGTGATAACGCCAGCCAGGTCACCGCGATCGAGAATATGGTCGCCGAGGGCGTCAAGGGCATCATGATCACCGCCAGCGATACCAAGGCGATCGTTCCGGCCATCGCGAAGGCCCGCGCCAAGGGCGTGGAGGTGATCGCGCTGGACACTCCGACCGATCCCCAATCCGCGGTCGATGCGCTGTTCGCCACCAACAACTTCACCGCCGGCCAGCTGATCGGCAAGTACGCCAAGGCCGTCGAGGCCGATAAGCCGGTGCAGATCGCGATGATCGACCTGAATCCCGGCGTGAGTGTCGGCACGTTGCGGCACAACGGATTCTTGTCCGGCTACGGCGCCGCCCAAGCCACCCAGGATATGACCCAGGATGTGACCGCGCCGAATGTGGTGTGCGCTCAGCCCGCCCAGGGCGATCAGGCCAAGGCGCAGACGGCGATGGAGACCTGCCTGCAGAAGGATCCCGGTATCAACCTCGTCTACACGATCAACGAGCCCACCGCGCTGGGCGCGTACACCGCGCTCAAGACCGCCGGCAAGCAGAACGACGCGCTGATCGTCTCCATCGACGGCGGGTGCTCGGGTGTGCAGGCGGTCAAGGACGGCGAGATCGCCGCCACCGCACAGCAATACCCGCTGAAGATGGCCTCGGAGGGTGTGCAGGCCATTGTTGCCTACGCCAAGACCGGCAAGAAGACCACGGGCTTCACCGATACCGGCGCCAACCTCATCACCGCGAAACCGCAAGCGGGACTGGACTCCAAGGACACCCAATACGGCCTGGACAACTGCTGGGGATGATCCCGGCACGCAGAGACCGTCATCCCGGCACACTCTTGGCCGGGATCGACTGCACCCGTACGTAATCGCTCACCGAAGCAAGGAACCGCATGACAGCACCCGCCACCGCACAGGCACCGCCCCGATCGGTGTCGTCACTCGTATCCCGCGTGCTGAGTATCCCGAACTTCGGCCCGATCGCGGTGATTCTCATTGCGGTGATCGTCTTCTCCTCGGAATCCGATCGCTTCCTCACCGGCGGCAACTTCTCGTTGATCGTGCAGCAGGTGATGGAGGTCGGCACGCTGGCCATCGGGCAGACGCTGATCATCCTGACCGCCGGCATCGATCTGTCCAACGGCGCGGTGATGGCGCTGGGCAATATCGCGATCACCAAACTCGCGGTGGACTCGGGACTTCCGCCGCTGCTGGCGATCGTGCTGGGCCTGGCGCTGACCGCGGCGTTCGGCCTGGTGAACGGGGCGCTGGTGAGCATGATCAAGCTGCCGCCGTTCATCGTCACCCTCGGTACGTACGGTATCGCCTTCGCGCTGACGCATATCTACTCCGGGGAACAGACCATCTCGGGGCTGCCCTCGATGCTCACCTTCTTCGATAAGACCTTCCCCCTCGGCAGCACCGACATCACCTATGGTTCGGTGGCGATGCTGGTGCTGTTCGCCGTGGCCTGGTATGTGCTGCGGCAGACCTCGGCGGGGCGGCACATCTACGCGGTCGGCAATAATTCCGAGGCCGCGCGGCTGAGCGGAATCGATACGCGCCGAGTACTTCTCGGCGTCTATACCGTCGCCGGGCTGATCTACGGTCTGGCCGCGCTGCTGCTGATCGCGCGCACCGGGGTCGGCGATCCGAATGCCGGACAGACCGATAACCTCGATTCGATCACCGCGGTGGTGCTGGGCGGTACCAGCCTGTTCGGCGGTCGCGGCAGCGTGATCGGCACGCTACTCGGTGCGCTGATCGTCGGCATCATCCGAAATGGCCTGCAGCTCATGGGTGTCGCCTCGATCTATCAGACCCTGATCACCGGAATCCTGGTAATCGCCGCGGTGACGGTGGATCAGTTCAACCGCAGGAGGCAGCAGCGGTGAGTGATCAGACTGATGCGAAACAGCCTGTGCTGCAGGCGAAGGGCCTGGTCAAGCGCTACGGTAACGTCACTGCCTTGGACGGTGCCGACCTCGACCTGTTTCCCAACGAGATCCTCGCGGTCATCGGCGACAACGGTGCCGGAAAATCGACGTTGATCAAGGCGCTTTCGGGCGCTCTGGTACCGGATGAGGGAGAGATCCTGGTGGGCGGCAGGCGGGTTCGGTTCCGCCGACCCATTGATGCCCGTCGCGCGGGGATCGAGACCGTCTACCAGGATCTCGCGATGGCGCCCGCGCTCGATATCGCCGATAACCTGTTCCTGGGCAGGGAACTACGTCGCCGCGGCATCCTGGGTACGGTATTTCGGATGCTGGACAAGGATAGGATGGCGCGCGAGGCGCAGCAGCACATGGCCAATCTGAAGATCGGCATCCACCCTTCGAGGGGTCGCAACATGAAGCAGGCCGTGGAAACGCTCTCGGGCGGGCAGCGCCAGGGCGTCGCGGTGGCTCGCAGTGCCGCCTTCGCGCAGCACGTGGTGATCATGGACGAGCCCACCGCGGCGCTCGGGGTCAAGGAGACCGGCATGGTACTGGACCTGATCCGCGAGGTCCGCGATCGCGGCCTGGCCGTGATCGTGATCAGCCACAACATGCCCAACGTCTTCGAGATCGCCGACCGCGTGCATATTCAGCGGCTGGGGCGGCGGGTGGCGGTGATCGAGCCGCACGAGTTCTCCATGTCCGACGCCGTCGCTATCATGACCGGGGCCATGGCGGGCGAGGAGGTGGACAATCATCGTGTCCGAGACTGAGCGAGGTGCGGGCATCATCGCGGTCGCGGGCGAGGCGCTGGTGGACATGGTGCCCACCGGCACGCCGGGCGAGTTTGCCGCCATGCCGGGTGGCAGCCCGACCAATGTGGCCGTCGGCCTGGTTCGGCTGGATGTGCCGGTGCGGATGCTCGCACGGATCGGTACCGGGACGCTCGGAGACAGGGTCCGGAACTTCCTGCGGGACAACGCCATCAGGCTCGACCATACGGTCCAGGGCAGCGAGCCGACCTCGCTGGCGCTGCTCGACCTGGACGCGAACGGCGTGGCCCGCTACGACTTCCGCATCGACGGCACCGCCGACTGGCAGTGGACCGACGCCGAACTGGGCCACGCCCTCGACGGAGATGTGGTGGCGCTGCACACCGGATCGCTGGCGATGACGCAGCGGCCCGGCGCGGATGCCCTGCTGCGGCTGGTCGAGCTGGCCCGCGCGGGGGCGACCATCTCCTACGACCCGAATATGCGGCCGCAGTTGATGATCCGCGATGATGCCCGCGGCCGGGTGGAGACCATGCTGCCGCTGACCGACGTGCTGAAGGTCAGTTCGGAGGACCTGGCGTGGCTGTATCCGGGCCGCGCACCCCAGGACGTGCTGAGCGACTGGGTCCGCCGGGGCCCGGCACTGGTCGTGGTCACTCTCGGTGGCGACGGCGCCCTGGCTGCCACCGCCGAAGACCCGACGCCGATCCGCCGCCCTGGCAGGCGAATCGAGCTGGTGGACACCGTCGGTGCGGGCGACGCCTTCGCCGGCGGCCTGCTCGCCGGCCTGCACCGCCGGGATCTGCTCGGCGCGCATCGACGGAAGGCATTGCGCGCCGTGGATGGCTCGGAACTCGCCGAACTCATCGACGAGGCCATGCTGGTGGCCGCGCTGACCTGCGGGCGACGGGGTGCCGATCCGCCGACCGCGCAGGAGGTTCGCGCCGCCCAAACTCTCTGAGCGCGCTCCACACCGTGATCCGGTGGCCACCGTCCTACGTATGGTGGCCACCACCGTCATTCCGGCGTGCTTTTGGCCGGGATCCATGGTGACCCGCTGCGTGACGATGGATTCCGGCCAAAGGCACGCCGGAATGACGGGTGGGTGCGGCCGGGATGATGAGTTGCGGGGTCGGTGTTAGTTGGTAGTGCCGCCCGACGGAGAATCGATCGGCGCCCCCATACCTGGCAGCGCGCCACCCGGGCCTGATTGGCCGGGGCCGCTGGACATCTGGTTCGGGTCAGCGGACATTCCGTTCATCGCGCCCGGGCCGTTGCCCATCCGGCCGTTCCGCCGTCCCATTCCGGCGCTCGGCTGGGCGGTCGTGCCCTCGGCGATGACCGTGGCGGCGGACGTGCCGTTCGCGTCGGTGGCGCGAATGCTCACCGTGTCTCCGACCTTCGTGCCCGAGGTCGCGCGGGTGTCCGAGCCGATGGTGTAGGTGTGGACGTAATTGTCGACACTCTTAGCGGTAATCGAGTCCGCCGTGACGGCGGTGACGGTACCGGTTTGGGTCAGCTCGGTGGTATAGCCGCCGTTACCGTCGGAGACGACGAACTGGCCGTGCAGTGCCCCGCCACCCGGGCCGGAGGAGTTCCCACCGGGCCCGCTCTGCCCGCCGGGCCCGCTCATGCTCATGCCGGGTCCGCCCGGCCCACCGTGGTCGCCGGTGGCACTGCCGGAGGCCGCATAGATCACCCCTCCTCCCACCGCCGCGATGACGGCGGCGACGCCCACGGTCGCAAGGGTCTTCTTCGTCGACCAATTCGACGGCGCGGTCTGCGGCGCGCCCCAGGACGGTTCGCTCGCCGCGGGCGGTTCGGGGCGGGTGGGCTGCACGGGGTCGGTCATGATTGACAAGCTCCTGGTGGGGTGGGTTCCGGCGGGACCGGGTGGGTTCGCTCCACCGTCGGCGGCGAATATAGGTGTGCGCTGTGCGCGGATTCAGCATCGGATATGCGCATCGGGGCGTTCGCGGATGGTGTGCCCCGGTCAGTGCGTATCTCCGGACGCTTCAGAGTTCACAGCCCGCGCACAGCCAAGGCAAAGCTGCCTCCGAGCACGGCCGTCGATCATTGGTGTTGTGACCGCGATGACCAGTGCCAATGCCCCGATCGACCGACCCGTGATGCGCCGCGCCGACGGCACCCCGGTCACCGTGCTGGTCGTAGATGACGAGCCGATGCTCGCCGAGATGCTGTCGATGGCGCTGCGCTTCGAGGGCTGGGAGGTGCTCACCGCAGGCGACGGCCGCACCGCAATGGCCCGGGCGCGCGAGACTCGCCCCGATGTGGTGGTGCTCGATGTGATGCTGCCGGATATGACCGGCCTGCAGGTCCTGGGCCGGCTGCGCGAGCAGATTCCACACCTGCCGGTGCTGTTGCTGACCGCGAAGGATTCGGTGGAGGACCGCATCGCCGGGCTGACCGCGGGCGGCGACGATTATGTCACCAAGCCGTTCAGCATCGAGGAGGTCGTGCTGCGCTTGCGGGCGTTGTTGCGGCGCACCGGAATTACGCTGCGCGACAGCGGGGCCCAGGTCGTCGTGGGAGATCTCGTGCTCGACGAGGACAGTCACGAGGTTACCCGCGGCGGTGAGCCGATCACGTTGACCTCCACCGAATTCGAGTTGCTGCGGTTCTTCATGCGCAACCCGAAGCGGGTGCTGAGTAAGGCACAGATCCTCGACCGGGTCTGGAGCTACGACTTCGGCGGCACCTCCAACATCGTCGAACTGTATGTCTCCTATCTGCGTAAGAAGATCGACAGCGGACGCGACCCAATGATCCACACACTGCGGGGTGCCGGATATGTCCTCAAACCCGCTACCTGAACCGCCGGTGCCGGGTACCGGAGGCGCGGCCTTCCCGCTGCGGCCGGTGTTGTCGCAGACGTCTCCCGCCGCGGGGGTTCGCGACAGGACGGGCGCTGGTGTGCGCCAAGGGAAATCGGCTCGACACGGTGGGGTTCGAGGTTTTCGGCGGCGCACCCCGGGCACTGATTCGGGGACGGGCCCGCTGACCCCGGATACCGAGGCGCCGCGTGGCGGTGGCCGGTGGTCGCCGCGCCGCTGGTCTTTGCGGGCACGGTTGCTGATCGGCCAGGTGCTGCTGCTGGTGGCGGTGGTGGTCGGCATCGGCGCCGCGACCGAGTTTGCGCTGCATCAGTTTCTGGTACATCAGCTCGACACCCAGCTCACCGATGCCGAGAATCACTCGCTGATGGAATCCGGCGGTGGCCCCAGCCTCGGACCCATACCGGACGGTAAAGACGGGCGGCCCCCGCCCCCGCCGCGGACGGAAACCTCGGGCGTCGGCCCTGCCTTCCTCGATCACCCCGGTGTGCAGCCCGATACCGTCGGCGCCGTCGTCGACGGCGGTAAGGTGACGGTCGCAGGGCGGATGGGCTCGGACGGTACGCAGGTCGCGTTGTCGGATGCGGCGCAGGCTCAGCTCGCGTCGGTGGCGGCCAACGGGAAAACCGTGTCGCTCAGCATCGACGGTGTCGGGTCGTATCGCGTTGTCGCGGAACAGACGTGGAAGAAAACGACTGTGGTCACCGGACTTCCGCTGACGTCGGTGGACGCGACACTGATGTGGGCAATTGTCGTGTCGGTGGTCGTCACGCTCATCGCGCTGGCCGTCGCCGTCACCGTGGGTATCTGGGTGATCCGTCGCGCGCTGGCGCCGCTGGATCGGGTCTCGGCTACCGCGGCCCGCGTCGCGAACCTGCCGCTCGATCGCGGGGAAGTCGAGCTGCCCGTGCGTGTTCCGGCCGCCGACGCCGATCCTGGCACCGAGGTCGGCAAGCTCGGTGCGGCCGTGAATGTGATGCTGGACCATATCTCCGGAGCCCTGTCGACCCGGCACGCAAGCGAGATCCGCGTGCGTCAGTTCGTCGCCGACGCCAGTCACGAGCTGCGCACCCCGCTGGCCGCGATCCGCGGCTATACCGAACTGGCGCAACGCAATCGCGATGAAGTGCCACCGATCGTGGCCGATGCGATGGGCCGGGTGGATGCCGCGGCGCATCGCATGTCCGGACTGGTGGAGGACCTGTTGCTGCTGGCGCGCCTGGATTCGGGACGACCGCTCGACCGTCAGCCCGTCGACCTGACCCCGCTGACCATCGACGCGGTGAGCGACGCCCATATCGCGGGCCCGGACCACCGCTGGGACCTGAAACTGCCCGACCGGCCGGCGATCGTCAACGGCGATGTCGCACGCCTGCATCAGGTGCTGGCGAACCTGCTGGCCAACGCCCGCGTGCACACCCCGCCGGGTACCACGGTCATCGCCGCGCTCGGCGTCGACCCATCGGGCGCCGCCGTGTGGACCGTCCGCGACAACGGCCCCGGCATACCCGCCGGCCTGCAACCCGAGATCTTCCAGCGCTTCACTCGCGGTGACTCCTCCCGCTCGCGCCAGGCAGGAAGCACCGGCCTGGGCCTGTCGATCGTGGCCGCCGTGGTGAAGGCACACGGTGGCGAGCTCACCGTGGACAGTGTCCCGGGCCGCACCGAGTTCACCGTCCGCCTGCCCCTGTCCCCGTAGCGACGGGCGATCTACGGTTCGGCGAAGTAGATCGGCCGGATCGTGACTTTGCCGGGCTCGGGGATGGCTCGTGAACCGGGAAGGCTCACAGGGCGCGCACAGGGGCGGCATAGCTCGGGACCACATTAGGTTTGCAAGCTGGTGGGGTGACCTCGACATTGCTGGAACCTGTAGTCGCCCCGCCGGAGCCCGCGGAGCCCGCGCGGCATAATTCGCGGTGGACGCGGCGGCTGACGCTGGCGGTGCTGCTGGCCGCGACGGCCGTGCTGTATCTGTGGGATCTGGGGGCGAGCGGGTGGGCCAATCAGTTCTATGCCGCGGCCGTGCAGGCCGGATCGGTGAGCTGGAAGGCGATGCTGTTCGGATCCAGCGATGCGGCCAACGCGATCACCGTGGACAAGACGCCGGGCGCGCTGTGGGTGATGGATATTTCCGCGCGGCTGTTCGGTGTCAATGCCTGGAGCCTGCTGGTGCCGCAGGCGCTGGAGGGCGTTGCGGCGGTCGCGGTGCTGTATGCCGCTGTGCGGCGAGTGAGTGGACATTGGGCGGGGATTCTGGCCGGTGCGGTGCTGGCGCTGACTCCGGTGGCGGCGTTGATGTTCCGCTACGACAATCCCGACGCGCTACTGGTGCTGATGCTGGTCGCGGCGGCCTACTGCGTGCTGCGCGCGGTCGAAAAGAGCGCCGCGGCATGGTGGTTGCCATTGGCGGGCGCGCTGATCGGGGCGGGATTCCTGGCCAAGATGATGCAGGCATTCCTGGTGCTGCCCGCGCTGCTCGTGGTGTATCTGATTGCGGCGCAGCGGCCCTGGCGGCAGCGGCTGATGCAGGTGGTCGGTGCGGCGCTGGCGATGGTGGTGTCGGCAGGCTGGTATTTGGCCCTGGTAGCCCTGTGGCCCGCGGGCTCACGGCCCTTCATCGGCGGCTCGCAGCACAACAGCGTGCTCGAATTGGCGTTGGGCTACAACGGTGTCGGCCGGCTGACCGGCGATGAGACCGGCGGATTGGGCAATACGAACTACGACGTCGGCTGGACCCGACTGTTCGGCGACCAGATGGGCGGTCAGATCGCCTGGCTGCTCCCGGCCGCGCTGATCCTGGGTGCGGCCGGACTGTGGGTGACCCGCCGGGCCCCGCGCACCGACCCGACCCGGGCCGCGCTGCTGGTGTGGCTGGGTTGGCTGCTGGTCACCGCCGGGGTGTTCAGCTTCGCGAACGGGATTCTGCACCCGTACTACACGGTGGCGCTCGCGCCTGCGATCGCCGGTGCGGTTGGTATCGGTGCGGCGCTGATGTGGCGGTCCCGCGGCGATATTCGCTCCCGGGTGGTGCTGGCGGGGGCGCTCGCGGTGACCGCGGCGCTGGCGTGGATACTGCTGCACCGCACCACGGACTGGCTGCCGTGGCTGGCGCCGGCGATCGCCGCGGCGGCCGGGATCGGTGCGGTGCTGCTGCTGGTGGCCGACCGGCTGCCCAGGGCGATGGCGACTACCGCGCTGTTGCTGGCGGTGATCACCGGGCTGGCCGCGCCTGCCGCGTATTCGATTGCGACTGTGGCGACTTCGCACAGTGGCGCGATGCCCTCGGCGGGACCTGCCGGTTCCGGAGGGCCGGGCGGGCACGGCGGTCCGGGGCACTGGAACGGCGGTGCGGGTGCGGGAAATGCCGCGTCGGTTACCGGCAATTCGGCGAATACCGGCGGCTCGGCGACCTCAGGTGCAGGCAATGTCGCCGGAGGCACGACGAATTCGACGAATAGCGGTGTTGCTGCCGGATCCTCGACGACCGGAACCTCGTCGGGTGGTGCCCAGACAGGCCCTGGCCGCGGCGGCCCAGGCGGCATGTTCGGCAATACCGACCCGAGCGCGAATGTTGTTGCGGCCCTGAAAAAGGATGCGGCCGACTACACCTGGGCAGCGGCGACGATCGGCTCCGACAATGCGGCCGGATACCAGCTGGCCACGAGCGATCCTGTGATGGCCATCGGCGGCTACAACGGCACCGACCCGGCGCCCACCCTGCAACAGTTCGAAACCTATGTGGCGCAACAGAAGATCCACTATTACATCGACGCCTCGGTGATGGGCGGAATGCACGGGGGCACCTCGTCCGGCGGCAGCCAGGAGTCCACCGAGATCGCCGCCTGGGTCAAGGCCCACTTCACCCCGCAGACCATCGACGGCACCACGGTCTACGACCTGACCGCCCCGGTCTCCTGAACCCACGCCATAACGACACAATCCCCGTCCAGTAGTGGACGGGGATTGTGTCGATTGAGCGGATGACGGGATTTGAACCCGCGACCCTCACCTTGGCAAGGTGATGCGCTACCACTGCGCTACATCCGCACACCGTGTTACCGCGGCGAGAGAAAACGATAGCCGACCGGGCGGGAAAATATCGAATCGCCTGGTCAAATGGCTGCTATGACGGGGATGTGATCTCTGCCCTCACAGGGCCCGCACAGGACGGACCAATTTCCGGCCCATTGCGGCGGTCGATGCTTGGGGCAACGACGAGAAGAGGACCATCCATGACGATCACCGACGCGCCGGTGCGCAGGGCCGCACCCGTCGAACCGGCCGAGCCTGGGGCGGTAACGCCGCCGTGGCGCCGCTGGGTCTACGGCCCGCCCGAACAGCCGCGCTGGGCCCGGCCCGGGCTGTGGGCGCTCCTGGTTACCACCGCATTCCTGTATCTGTGGGGCCTGAGCCGCAACGGCTGGGCCAACGACTTCTACGCCGCGGCGGTGCAGTCCGGGACGAAGAGCTGGAAGGCGCTGCTGTTCGGTGCGCTCGATCCGGGCAACTCCATCACCGTCGACAAGCCGCCCGCCGCGATGTGGGTGATGGGACTGTCGGGCCGGCTGCTGGGCTTCAGCTCGTTCTCGATGCTGCTGCCGCAGGCGCTGATGGGCGTGGCGTCGGTGGCGCTGGTGTATGCCGCGGTGCGGCGCTGGAGCGGTCCGGCGGCCGCCCTGCTGGCCGGGAGCGCGCTGGCGCTGACCCCGGTGGCCGCGCTGATGTTCCGGTTCAACAACCCGGATGCGCTGCTGGTGCTGCTGCTGGTCGTGGCCGCCTACTGCACGGTGCGCGCCACCGAGAACGGCAGCGGGCGCTGGCTGGCCCTGGCGGGCGTCGCGGTGGGCTTCGGATTCCTGACCAAGCTGCTGCAGGCGTTCCTGGTGCTTCCGGCGCTGGGCCTGGTCTTCCTGGTGGCCGCGCCGATCGCGCTGCGGCACCGGATCGTCAAGCTGCTGGGCGCATGCGTGGCGATGGTGATCTCCGGCGGCTGGCTCCTGGCCCTGGAAGCCCTGTGGCCCAGCGCATCCCGGCCATATATCGGCGGCTCCACGAATAACAGCCTGCTCGAGCTGGCGCTCGGATACAACGGCCTGGGCCGGGTGTTCGGCGGCGAGGGCAACGGTGGCGGCGGTGGCGGCGGCGGCGGCGGAATGGGCGGCGGCAACACCGCATTCGGCGGCAGCACCGGCATCACCCGCCTGTTCGGCGACTCGTTCGGTACCGAGATCTCCTGGCTGCTCCCCGCGGCGCTGATCGGTCTGGTTGCGGGACTGTGGTTCACCCGCCGCACCCCGCGCACCGGTCGAACCCGTGCGGGCCTGATCCTGTGGGGCGGATGGCTACTCGTCACCGGCATCGTGTTCAGCTTCATGCAGGGCACCATTCACCCGTACTACATGATCGCGCTGGCTCCGGCAGTTGCGGCGATAGTGGGCATATCGGTGACCGAATTGTGGCGCGGCAGAAGTAATTTCGCGGCACGCGGTGCGCTCGGTGTGATGCTGGCCGCCACCGGAATCTGGAACTACGTCCTGCTCGACCGCACGCCCGACTGGTATCCGGCGCTGCGCTGGATCGTGCTCATCGGCTCGATCGTGATCGCGGCCGTCCTGATCGTCGGCGCACATCAGCTGGGCCGGTTCACGGTCATCGTCGCCGCGGCGGGGCTGCTGTTCGGATTCGCGGGTTCGGCCGCCTACACCATCGACACGGTTGCCACCGTGCACACCGGGTCTATCCCGACCTCGGGCCCGAACTCCGGCCAGGGATTCGGCGGGGGCTTCGGAGGCTCAGGGCACGGTGCCAAGTCGGGAGAAAATGCCTCCGATGCACGCGCTGCACAGGCATCCGGCACAGCGGCATCCGGCACGACAGCCTCGGGTACTGCGACCGCAGGTGCGCCGGGCGGTGGCTCGGCACCGGCAGCACCTGCTGGCGAGGGCGGTCAGGGCGGTCCGGGTCAGGACAGCTCCGACAACACCGCCGTGGCGCAGCTGGTGAAATCCAGCTCCAACTACCGCTGGGCGGCGGCCGCGATCGGCTCCCAGTCCGCAGGAAGCCTCGAATTATCCACCGGCGCATCGGTAATGGCGATCGGCGGCTTCACCGGCAGCGACCCGTCACCAACCCTGGCCCAGTTCGAGCAGTATGTGGCCAATGGCGATATCCACTACTTCCTCGCCGGTGGCGGTGGCGGTCCGGGCGGCGATTCGGGTGTGGGGTCGCAGATCACCGCCTGGGTGAAGCAGCACTACACTGCGACCACCGTCGGCGGCACCACGGTCTACGACCTGACCAAGCCGATTTCCTGATCGCATCACGGCCGAAGACGACGATGGTTCTGTCTCCCTCATCGGATACAGAACCGTCGCTGGTGCAAAAACCTAGTTCAGGACAGCGGAATCCGCTGTGTGAACGCTGGGGGTGGTGCGGCAGTGATCGAGAACACGGCTCAGCTCAGCAGCACGTGCACCTGCAGCTCACCGACCAGGAAGCCCAGGATGCCGCCGATCGCCACCAGCTTCCACTCGTCCTGCTTGAAGGCCGGGCGCAGCAGGCCCTCGTATTCGTTGTCGGTCATCAGCCGGGTCTTCTCTACGACCAGGTCGCGCAGATTCAGCGTGCGCGTCGCATGCTCCTCGAATCCGGCTGCGGCGCTGCGGATGTAGGTGAGCATTTCGGGCACCATATCGCGCTTGAGAGCGATGATGGTGTCCCCGGCGATCATGGTCACCAGTGGCCTGACGGGTGCGGACTGGGCGTCGATGAATTCGCTCATCCGCCGAGTCAGGAGGGAGGTGAGGCGATCGGCGCGATGGCCGTCCAGGATGGCCTCGAGCATCTTGGCGGGAGTGAGGATTTCCGTCGCGATCAGGTCGGCGTAGTCGTTGCAGACCTGTTCGCGGCGACGGTGGAACAGGCCCTGCCACGGCACGATGCCCAGCACCCGGCGGCGGTTCACCGGCCGGAAAATCATCTGCAGCGCAAGCCAATCCGTGGACAGCCCGGTGATGCCGCCGAACAGCGGCATCAGCATGGGGGAGTGGGTGAACGCCCAGGTGAACATCTGCACGAAGCCCAGCACCGTGCCGAACAGCAGTCCCGACCGCACGATGAAGCGCAGCTCGTGATGCCCGACGTGGCGCACCATCCTCACCAGCAGCGCCTTGTCGTTGACCAGGGTGTCGATCGCGATCGACCGCAGATCCATCACTTGGTCGAGATTGAGGCGCAGATCGTTGACAATATCGTCGATCAGTTCGGGAACGTCGCGCTGCACGCGCGCGATCATGGCCGTGCGCGCGATCTGCGGCATGGTCACCCAGATTCGCGGCTCGTAGCGCATCATCAACTGGTGCACCATGTGTGCGATGGCGTCGTCCAGGGGTTCGCGCAGGGTGGTGGTGAGCTCGGCGACATCGACGCGGCCCAGGAGTTCCTGCGGGTCGATCAGCCGGGAGAACATCAGATCCACCGCGATGGTCGCCATCCGCGGCGCCGCCTTGGGAATTACGCCCTGCCAGCCGAACCATGGCCGGATGCCGACGAACTCTAGAGGCCGGCACAGCATCTGCACCGCAACCAGCTTGGTGGTCCAGCCGATGAGCGCGGCCACGACGGGTATCGAGCAGTACAGCATCCAGTGGTGCAGGAAGTCGGCGATCACCCGACCGCTCCGAGCTGGAAGGATGTCACGGAACTCACGGCGGAACAGTAACAGGTTCTACCGAGCGTCCCGGTTGCCGGTCCGGCCCGTCTGATCAGGCGGACGGAGCCACGAACATGTACCCCTTCTCCTCCACCCGCCGCCGGATCCGCCACTGCCCGTCGATGCGTACGAACGTGTCCAGATACCACAGCCCGCACAGCATCAGGCTCTGTTTGCCCTGCGCGTCCGCGACGAGCATCGGGTTGTGGCACAGGGTGCGCCCGGTGGCCGCATCGCCGTCGACGGCGATCGAGGAATTGCTGATCAGATGCTGGAAGGCCAGGAAGTTCGGCAGCATCTCGGCCAGGAACTTCTTGGTCGAGGCGAGATCGCCCGCCGCGCCGCCCATCGCGGTGTAGTCGATGTACGCGTCGGCGGTGAACACCTCATCCAGCAGATCCCACTGCCGGGTATCAACCGCGTGCGAATACCGCACCATCAGATCCTGGATCTCGAGCCGATCCGAAATCTCTTGCAACGACAACATGCGGGACCTCCGGTGCAGCGGTGAGCGTGACACCATGTCACCAGCATCCGCGGCCGGACGGGACGGATTCGGCGAAAGTGTGGCGGCGAGGCGAGCGGCTGTTCATCGGTGGGGGTCGCCGAACCAGTGACCCAGCGCCGATTCCAACCCATCGGTGCTGTGGCCGGGGCCGGTGGTCCAGCACACGTAGCCGTCGGGACGGATGAGCATCGGCTCGGTGTCGGCGCCGTGCCCGGTGCGGTCTATCCGATCCGACCAGGGGTCGGCGAGGTCGGCGAGTTTGTCCAACGGGTCGAGCAGGATGCCGCGGCCGGAGCGCAGCAGCTCGTGCAGCCGAGTCGGGCCGAGGTCCAGGTCCGGTGCCGGGAGGCCTATGGGTGGCCGGTCGTCGCTGCCGGGCACCGGGTAGCGAATGCCCATACCGGACAGCATGTCGTCGAGGTGGTACTGAACCTCTGGCAGTTGGGACAGGGACGCGAACAGGTCCTTGGCGGCGGCTACGTCGGGGTCGCGGGTGGGCCACGGCGGCCTGCTCCAGGGAAAGCGCCTCGTGTACAACCGCTTCCAGCTCGCCGCGACCGGCAGCGGCGAACAGCTCGGCGGTCCCTGCGAAACCGGCGTGACATCGGTGCTGTTGTTGCCTCAGGTCAGCAGAAACTGTATGAGTGGCAGAATCACCGCCGTGTAGGTCCCGAACACCGCGGTGGCGATGTGCCCCCGGGGTAAGCGGGGCAGTCGTGTGGCGATACCCGCGTAGGTGCCCAGGGCCACGAACAGCATTCCCCACGCCGCCAGCGTCCGGCTGCCGATGCGGCCCAGGTCGCCGGACAGGAGGATCGCCATGACCGTGATGGTCAGCCCGGCGGCCACACCGCAGAACCACAACACGGTGCCGGCGTGACCGTTCATCACGATCGCTCGCCCGCCCGCGGCGACCAATCTGCGTGGTTCGGCCAGATGGGCGGTCCGGGAGTGGTCCTGCAGCACCGGTATCCATGTGCGGGTGGGGGTTTCGTTCGATGCCTGCAGGGCCAGCGTCATTGCCGTGAGTGCCTGCGCCGTCGCCGAGGTGGTGACATATCCGTCCGGCGAGGTGCGGAATCCGCCGTACTGGCTGTGCATCCGATCGGTTTCCTGCAGGTCGAGCAGGTTCGTCAGCGCCTGTGAGACCGCCGGATCGGTGGATGATCGGTCGTCGGCAGCGAGGACCGCGCTCAGTGCCGCGTGCAGCGTCAGATGCCGCCAGTTGTCGGCGGCGCCGTCCTGGACGAACGTCTCCTCGGCGACGGCGATATCTCCGCGCCGCAGCGCGGTCAGCAATCGGCATACGGCCAGCTCGCGGGCGTGGACCAGGCGTTCGCCGCCGACGGCCGCGATCTCGGGTCGTGTCAGCGCCGCCGCTACATAGGCCGATTCGTACAGGGGCCTGTGCTGCGGCTCGTGCTCCAGGATCGCCGCCACCAGGCATCCCAAGCCCCATAGAACCGCCTGTGCCACACCCGCATCGGACTCCGCGGCCCGTTCGAGCGCCGTGATCGCGTTGGCGGTGGTCATGATCGACACCGGCCCCGACCGGCTCGACATCGGCCACCCGCCGGTGTCGGGATCCTGTGCCGTCAGCAGCGATTCGCGCAAACTCACCACGTCGGGATCGGCGGCGTCGTTGCCCAGGTCGCGCAGCGCCCGCAGCCGCCAGGAAACATCGATCGGCGCGATGCGCTCGCCGTCGTCCATCGCGGGCGTGCGCAGCATCTCCGAAACCCTTTGGGCCCAGGGTATTTCCCGGCCGCTGAGCTCGAGCGCACACACCACTTCCGCGGTGCTCACCGCATTCGGCGGCACATCCGGCAGCCATCCCCAACCCGCACCCCGATGCCCCTCCCTCAACTGATTCCGGTACAGCCAATCCGTCGCCGCACCGATCCGCATTTCCAGATCCATCCGCGCAGCACCGCCTTTGTCACCGTGCGACCCCCCGTACTGTCACAAATACCCGCCGGAATCCACGCACATGCTCGGCGGTGCCGGATAGTTATGCGAATTGGACTGATAAGAGACCCTGGGAGGCCGTTGTATGCTCGCGTCGGCTATTCTTCTGTTTTCCTGCTTGCGGTGATCTACCCGGATGGTGCGCCCCAGGATTTCCCGATCCTCGCGGCGCCGAACATTGTGCAGCGCCAATTCTTCTGCCACGTTCGAGCCTCGGAAAAGACCCGGATCTCATGAATATTCGCGCTATGTCCAGCCGGATCGTGGTGGCCGCCGCCGCGTCTTCCGCAATCGCTGTTACGGGCGGCAACGCGTCGGCCGGTGTGGTGGCGGCACTACCCATCCGGCAGTACGGCCCAGGGCCGCCTCGACATCGAGGTCCGCCGCGCCGGGATCAACACCGGAAGTTCCTGCCTCACCAACGGAGTCCCGCTGCCGATCAACCCCCGGACCGGAACCTTGGCGTAGTGGTTACTGCGACAGCCGCCGATTCGGCTGCAGTAACCTGCGGTGCAGATGTGCCCAGCGGTGATACCTGTGCAGCGCGACCTTACGCGTCGGTCCAGTAGCCGACGCGGACGTGGTGGGTGGCCTCGCCGCCGGCGACGGTGATTCGGCTGGTGACCGGGGGGTAGCCGCGGGCCACCACGGTGTATTGGCCGTCGGCGAGGTCGGGTACCAGGTAGCGGCCGGTGTCGTCGGTGCGGACGGTGGCGGTGATATCGCCCGCATCGTCCAGGATCGCGATTTGGGCGTCCTGGACCGGTCGATTGTCTTCCGCGAGTACGGATCCGGCGAGTACGGCCTGGGGCGCCAGGGCGATGTCGTGGTGCAGGACTCCGCTGCCGGGCACGGTCAGGGTGGCCGCACCGGGGCGCATGTGCTGGGCCAGGGCCACGAGTGTGTAGGTGCCCGGGACGACGCCGTGGCAGGCGTAGGCGCCGTCGGTGGAGCTGACCGCGGAGCCCACCACCTCGCCGAGCTCATCGGTCAGCGTGACGATGGTGCCGGGTACCGGTTCGCCGGTCGCGGCCGAGCGGACCGCGCCGGACAGCTCGCCCGCCCCGCGGAGCAGCACATCCACGTGCCGTGGCGTCCAGCCGATGGCGACGCCGGTGGCCGAGGGCTGATGGCCCGGCGCGGAGACGATCAGCACGTAATTCCCGGCCTCCGGTGCGTCGATGAGGTAATCGCCGTCCGGATCTCCGGTCGTGCGCGATACCTGCTGACCGCGTGGGTCGATCAGCGTCAGCGTGGCATAGGGCACCGGCTGGCCGTCGTGGTGCTGGATGCGGCCCAGGACGCAGTTTTCGGTCCCGGCGTCCGCGCGCGCGAGCAGCGCATCGAGGCGCCGGTACGGGTCCGGCTCGTCTTGCGGCGTGCGCGCGTCCGCATCGCCGAGTAGCTCGGCGAGCTCGTCCGGGACGGCCGAGCCCGCGGCGGCCTGTTCATCCTGCAGTGGAATCTCTTTCATGAATAGCAGCACCACTCCGGCCAGTACCGCAACCGCCGCGGCGACGGCGAACACGGCGCGCATCGAGTCGGTATATCCGATCAGGATCGGCGTTCGTACCTGCTCCGGCAGGGCGGCGATGCCGCTGGTGTCCTGCTGTAGCCCGGCCATCCGGCCCGCGCCGAGGCCGGCCGGGAGCTGCCCGCCGAACGCCGCGACGATCCGTCCGGGGACGAGGTTGAACAGGATCGTCAGGAATATCGCCACCCCGATGGTGCCGCCCATCTGCCGGACGAATGTGGCGGTTGCCGTGGAGGTGCCGCGGTCCTCGGGGCGACAGGCGTTCTGCGCGGCGATGATCAGGGTCTGCATGCAGCCGCCGAGGCCGAATCCGATGATCCCGCAGTACAACAGCGGCTGCCATAGCGGGCTGTCGTATTCGACCCGGGCAAACATCCCCGCACCGGCGGCGAAGGCGAAACTGCCGGCCACCGGCAGGATCTTGTAGCGCCCGGTGAGCTTGGTGACCGTCCCGGACAGCTGCGCGCCGATCATGATCCCCACCACCAGCGGCATCATCATCAGCCCCGCCCTGGTCGGCGAATACCCGCGCACCACCTGGAAATACAGCGGAACCAGGACCATGACGCCGAACATGGCGATGCCGACGATCGTGCCGCCGAGAATGGAGACGCTGAACGTCGAGCTGCGGAACATGCGCAGCGGAATCAGCGCCGCATCCTTCATCAGGTACTCGGCCAGCAGATACAGCACGAACCCCACGGCCCCGATCCCGTAACAGAGCAGCGCGCGATGCGAGCCCCAGCCCCACTCGCGGCCCTGTTCGGCCACGATGAGCAGCGGCACCACACAACCTGTGAGGGTGAGCGTGCCGAACCAGTCGATGCGGTGATTCTGGCGCGCGTGCGGCACATTGAGCACCTTGGCCACCACCGCGAACGCGATCACCCCGATCGGCACATTGACCAGGAACACCCAGCGCCACCCATCGATGGTGAGCAGGTGGTCATAACCGGACAGGAATCCGCCCAGTACCGGGCCCAGCACGGTCGCGACGCCGAACACCACCATGAATCCGCCCTGATACCGGACGATTTCACGGGGCGGGACGATATCGGACAGGATCGTGAACGCCAACGCCATCAACCCGCCCGCGCCCAGCCCCTGGAACGCCCGGAACCCGGCGAGCTCATACATCGAGGTCGCGAACGCGCAGGCCGCCGACCCGATCAGGAACAGCGCGATCGACGCCAGGTACAGCGGCTTTCGCCCGTAGATGTCTGCGAGTTTGCCGTACAGCGGGGTGGTGATCGTCGCGGTGATCAGATACGCCGTCGTCGCCCAGGCCTGCTGGTCGAACCCGTGCAGGCTGTTGGCGATGCGCACGATGGCGACGCTCACGATGTTCTGATCGAGCGCGGCCAGGAAGATGCCGAGCATCAGTCCGGTCAGAACGGTGCGAATCCGCCGTGGCGAGAGCGACGGTCGGTCGGTCGTCTCCGGGGTCGGACGTGTTTGCTGGCGCTCGATCGTGGCGTTCGTCAATGTCGTGAGGTCCCTGGGGTCGGATGGGGGGAAGACATGGCACAACATTGGTTATTCGTCAGCAAAACGGATTTGGATCGGCAATCTTGTGTGGCTTGTCCGGCTGGTCCCCACAGACCGGACATTCGGGTCAGCCCTAGTGCGCAGCGCGGTCGCCGGATCGTCAGCGGCCCGGTGCGTGGCCGGCCGCATCCCCTCCCGTGCCTCGGTAACGCGAGGGGAGGATGCCGGCGCGGACGATCGAGTGCGCGCCTCGGTCGGCGGAGGCGGGATCGGCTGCGGCCGCATGCGGCGGACCGATCGATCGGCACCGACCCGGAGCTACGGGATCCGGTGGTACGAACCGTGAGTCCGTAGGACGCGAAAGATGGCCCATTTATCGAAATTGGATTATATCAATATGGATTGTCCCGTAATGCAATGTCGCTAGCTTAGACTTTATTTCATCACGCTGAAATATGTTGCAGCACTACGAAATTGGAGGTAGATTGATCAATTGTGAATCAGGGCAAAGAGAATCATCACGACGCCTACTTTCGGGACGTAATGACCGAGCCGGGGGCTATTGCCGCGGAGCTGCGGGCGGTGTGTCCGGACGAGGTTGTCGAGGAAATGGATTGGGACGTATGTGAGCTGATGTCGGGCAGCCTGATCGATGACGATCTGCGTTCCACGCACACCGATGTGCTGGTGCGCACCCGATGGCGGGGCATCGACGCGTACGTCTTCGTGCTCGCCGAACATCAGAGCAGTCCCGATAAGCTGATGCCGTTCCGGATCCTGGAGTACATCGTCGGGATCTGGCGCCGCTATCTGAACGACAACGGGGGTGCCGGGCTACCCGCGGTGATCCCCATCGTGGTGTTTTGCGATCCCCGGGGGCTGCGCTGGAACGCCCCCACCGATATCGCCGACATGATCGATCTGCCCCCGAGGATGCGGCCCCTGTTGGAACCGCACCTGCCCCGGATGCGCCTGCTGCTCGACGACCTGAACGCGGTAGACCTGCCCGCGCTGCGCGCCCGCAACCTCCCCGTGAAGGCGCTGGTCATGCAGTGGGCGCTGAAGACGGTGCCCGGTAACGAGTACCTAGGGCAGGACCTGCGCGAGATCTTCGCCGAGCTGCGCGAATTGCATGACGGTGTCCGCGGCGACGCGGATTGGATGCAGTTGCTCGCGTATCTTCGTAGTAAAGGTCGAACTCACGAGAAAGAGCTGATTCCAGTGGCCAGAGAGCTGGGACCCCGAGCCTTGGAGAGCCTTATGACGACAGCCGACATGCTTCGGGCCGAAGGTGAGGCCCGAGGTGAGGTCCGATGGCGGGCTGCGAGCTTGCTCGAGCAGTTGTCGGAGAAATTCGGGCAGGTGTCCGATCAGAACCGGAAGATTGTCCTGGCCGCTGATACCGAGAAGTTGCAGGTCTGGAGCAGACGAGTCCTGTCTGCTCAGACGGTGTCCGAGGTTCTGGACGAGGAACCGAGGGCACATGACGGACAAAAGGACTGCAATGGACCCGTTTAAGAGCTCGATGACGACAGCCGACAGGCTTCGGGCCGAAGGTTGGGCCAAAGGTTGGGCCGAAAGTCGAGCTTTAGGGTGGGCCAACAGCCTATTCGAGCAGTTGTCGGAGAAGTTCGGTCCCCTGCCTGAGGGCGTGACCGAGGCCATTCAGTCGGCCGATCTAACGCAGCTGCGAAGATGGTCCAGGCGAGTGCTCTCGGCAAGCACGCTCTCCGACGTTATGGATTCGTAACCGAGGACCGATGGTGGACGCGGGTTCGGATGCGCGGGGGCGCAAGAAGTCCCGCGGGCTCCGGAGTCGGCCGTAGCCCGGTCCCGGCGTAGTAGTGATTGGCGGGCTCTACAGCCACGGCACACCCGCCCGCAGCAGCACATTCGCATACGGCTGGGCCTCGCCGGTGCGGACCACGAAGCGACAGTCGGCGATGCGACGTTTGAAATCCTCGTGATCGATCAGCTCGGCATGCAGGCGATCGTTGAGAAGTGTTGCAGTGTCTGGGTTTTCGGTGGTTACATCGCGACTGCCCCAGGCCGCCTCGACGGTGACCTCGCTCAGGATCAGGTCCAGGACGGGCTCGAAGCCGGGAAATCCGTAGCTGATCCCGAGGTCGATGACCGGGACCCCCTTGGGCACAGGAAGCCCGGAGTCGCTGACGGCGAACAGATCGGTATGCCGCAGCCCGGTCAGCGCCGCGACCAATTCGGCATGGATGAGTCCACTGGTACGCACGGTAAAATCTCCAATTCGTTTCACCCCCTGCCATTCCGGCGTGCCACCCCTGTCATTCCGGCGTGCTTTTGGCCGGGATCCACGGTGATTCATCGGGTGTGGATTCCGGCCACAAACACGCCGGAATGACGGGGGAGGCTAGGTCAGGGGATGGGGGTCAGGCGAGGGATTGAGGGGCCGGGACCTGGGGGAGTGCCGCGGCGATGAGGTCCTGGGTGGGGTAGGAGGTGTGGGTGCCGGGGGATTGGACCGCCAAGGCCCCCGCGGCGGTGGCGAGGGTGACCGCCGCGCCGAGGTCGGCGCCGTCGGCCAGCGCGGTGGCCAGGGCGCCGACGAAGGCATCGCCCGCACCAGTCGAATCCACCGAATCCACCTGGGGCGCGGGCTGGTACGCGCCCGCGACCGCGTTGTATCCGGTATCGCGCCGCGCCCACACCGAGCCGGCGGAGCCGAGTGTTGCCACCACCGAGGGCACCCCGCTCAGGCACAGCGCACGCGCCTGCTCGAAGGCCTCCTCGGGGGTATGCGGGACGGACCCGCTGATCGCCGCCAGCTCGGATTCGTTGACGATCAGCGGATCGCAGCGGCGCAGCAGCTCATCGGGCAGCGGTGCCGCCGGGGCGGCGTTGAGGATGAACCGCCGGGCCCGACCAGCGGCCCAGCTCACCACGCGCAGTGGCACTTCCAGCTGTGCGACCACGACCTCTGCCGCGCCGATCAGATCGGTCTCGGCAGTCAGGGTGTCGAGTTCGGATTCGCTCTCCCAGCGGAAGTTTGCGCCCGGATCCACGACGATCTGATTCTCACCACCCGCCACGGTGATATATGCCGTCCCGGTCCGGGTATCCGGGACCTCCCGGACCGCGGCCAGGCCGATGCCGTACTCCAGCAACGATTTCCACAGTCCCGGATCCGCGTCGCTGCCCACGCGGGCCACGAATTCGACCCGTCCACCGGCCCGCACGGCCGCCACGGCCTGATTGGATCCCTTGCCGCCCAGATTGGTTCGCGACCGGAACGCCAGCACCGTCTCACCCGGCGCAGGCAGCCGCGCCACCTCACTCACCACGTCTCGGTTGACCGAGCCCACCACAACTACGCTACTCACAACCCTGCCTCACTCGGCGTCGGTGTCATCGGCCCAGTCACGACGCTGCCTCCGCGGTCTCCAGATTGCCGGGTATCGCACCGGTGATCAGCCCGACCAGCTTGTCCCCATCGACATCGGAAACACTGTGTGCGGCAACGGATTTTCCGCGCCGAAGCACCCGTACATTATCGCAGATCCGCATCACCTGGGCCATGTCGTGGCTGATGATCAGTACGGTGACTCCGCGCTCGCGCAGCTTGCGCACCAGCTTCTCCACCGCCGCGGTCTCCCGCACCCCCAGCGCCGCGGTGGGCTCGTCCATGATCACCATGGCCTCGCCCCACGCCACCGCCCGGGCGATCGCGATGGACTGCCGCTGGCCGCCGCTCATCCGGCGCACGGTGCTGCGCACCGTGGGCACATCCACGTCCAGCTCGCGCATGATCTCCGCGCTGCGGGATATCATCTTGCGCCGGTTGACGATTCCCAGCGGATATACCAGTTCCCGGTTGAGGAAAAGGTTCTGCCACACCGCCAGATCGTCGATCAGCGCCAGATCCTGGTACACCGTTTCGATGCCCATCTTGCGGGCGTCCTCGGGTGAACGCAGCTTCACCGGCTCGCCGCGGAACAGGATCTGCCCGGTATCTGGTGCCTGCACACCGGTCAAACAGCGCACCAGCGTGGACTTTCCGGCGCCGTTATCGCCGACGAGCGCGGTGACCTCGCCCTCGGGAATCGTCAGCGAGACACCACCCAGCGCGCGCACCGAGTCGAAGGATTTGGTGAGGTCCCGGGCCTCGAGTAGTGGAGTTTTCATATGTCGCGCCTACTTTCGGAACCGGGAGATCCCGGCGGCCAGCAGCAGCACCGCGCCGACCGCAATCGGCTGGTAGTACTGCGAGATGCCCAGGATGGTGAACCCGTTGATCAGCGAGGTGAACAGCACCGCACCGGCGACGGTGCCGAGCACCGAGGCCTTGCCGCCGTTCAGCGACGAGCCGCCCAGCACCACCGCCGCAATGGAACTGAGCAGGTAGGTGGTCTGCAGCGAGGGGTCCGCGCCGCCGTTCCGGGCGACGAGCATCACCCCGGCGATGCCGCACAGCAGCCCGGACATGGCGTAGGCGAACAGTCGGATCTTGTTCACCGAGATGCCGGTGTCGCGCGCGGCCTCCAGGCGCCCGCCGGTGGCGAGCAGATGGGTGCCGATGCGGGTGCGGAAGATGATGCCCCCCACCAGGAGCGCCGCGATCAGTGCCATCAGCCAGAACCAGCGCACCGGGCCGATGCCGTCCAGGGCGAACTTGGACAGGAACGGGGAGCTCACCGCGGTCGTATTGCCGTGTGTCAGAAGCAGAGTCAGGCCGCTGACCACGCTGAGCATGCCCAGGGTGACCACGAAGTCGGTCATGTGCAGCTTGCCGACCAGGTAGCCGTTGAGCACGCCGACCACCAGGCCGCCCAGGATCGCCACCACGATGCTCACCGCGATCGGATAGCCGCGGCTGTTCATGAAGCCCAGAAGTGCTGCGGCCCAGGGCAGATTCGCGCCCACCGACAGGTCGATGCCGCCGACCGTGACCGCGAACTGCTGGCCGAGGGCCAGCACGGTCAGGATCGTCGCGGAGACCAGCAGGTCGCCGATGTTGGACAGGGTCAGGAAGTCCGGGGTGGCGATGAAGAACGCCACCCAGAGCAGCACCAGCGCGATCGGCGCCGCGTATTCGGCTGCCTTGGCGAGGATTTCCGTGCGCCCCTCACGCGCACCGTCGCCCTTCTTGTCGCCGCCCGAGGACCGACCGGGATCGGTGGGCGCGATGTCTGCCGCCGAGCTCACTTGTTCAGCAGTCCTTCCACCGGGTTGTCGAAGGCGACGATCGGCTTCGGGAACGCCGAGATCTGCTGATCGACGTTGTCCTTGTTGATGAATGCAATCGGGGAGACCACGCGGTCGGGCAGCTTCTTACCCTGATGCAGGGCCAGGCAGGACTGCACCGCCATCTGCCCCTCGGCGTAGGGGTATTGGGTGACGGTGCCGGTCAGGGGACCGGCCTTGATCGCATCGAGCGCGGCCTGGATTCCGTCGGTGGAGATGACCTTGATCTGCCCGGTCTTGCCCGCGTTCTTGATCGCCTGCGCCGCGCCGAGGCCCATGGTGTCGTTGGCGGCGTAGACGCCGGTGATATCCGGGTGCGCCTTCAGGATCGCCTCGGTGACCTGCAGACCCTTGTCCTGCTCGTAGTCGGCGGGCGCCTCCTGGACGACCTGCAGCTTGCCCGCGACCGCCTGGTTGAAGCCCTTGTCGCGGTTGATGCCGTTCTGCTCACCGGCGATGCCCTGCAGGATCGCGACCTTGCCGGTGCCGCCCAGGGCCTCGAGCATCTTCTGGCCGGCGGTCTGACCGGCCTGGACGTTGTCCGAGCCGATGAAGCTGGCGTAGCTCACCCCGGCGGCCTTGGAGGCGTCCGGGTCGATCTGGGTGTCCAGGTCCAGGATCGGGATGTTCTTGCGGGCGACGGCGGTGAGCGGGGTGATGACGTTGGTGCCGTTGACCGGAACCACGCCGAAGCAGTTGAAGCCCTGTGCGGCCATGGTGGAGATCTGCGCGTTCTCGCCGTCGGCGTCCGTCTCGGACTGCCCGGCCTGCACCGTCACCTTGACCCCGAGCTTGGCGGCCTCGGCCATCGCGCCGTCGCGCAGCGCGGCCCAGTAGGGGTTGGTGAAGTTGCGGGTGACGATAGCGATCTTGTAGTCGCCTGAGCTGCTGTGATCGCCACGCCCACAGCCGGCAGCGGCGAGCGCACCGACGAGGACAAGCGGCGCCATTGCACGCCTGAATCGAGCATTCATGGGTGTTCGACCTATCCGTATCCGAGCTATCAACTCGTGTTGATCAACACGAGTTGATGAGTAGTGTGTGACCTGACTCACCGGCTGTCAAGTGGCTGGGCGCAATAGCGTGGGTTTGCGGCGCGGTGGTTCGCAATGGTGTTTTCGTGGTGGAGTATGAGGAGATCCGGTATGGCAGTGACACGGGCCGATGTGGCGCGCCTGGCCGGCACGTCGCCCGCCCTGGTGAGCTACGTGCTCAACGGCGGGCCGCGACAGGTCGCCCCGGCGACCCGGGTCCGCATCGAGGCCGCCATCGCCGAACTCGGCTACCGGCCCAATATGTCCGCGCGCAGCCTGCGAATGAACCGCGGCCACGCACTGGGCATGGTGATCCCCGACGGCGCCAACCCGTTCTTCTCGGAGCTGTCCGCGGTGATCGAGGCGGCGGCATTCGCGCGGGGATATCCGTTGTTCGTCGGCAATGCGGCGGGGGATCAGCAGCGCGAGCGGGCGTACGTGCGGACCTTTATTGATCGCAGAGTTGAAGGCCTGCTTGCTATTTCGTCTTCGTGGGAGACCGGTATCGGCGATGCGTGCGACGAGGTCGGGATGGTGCTGGTCGCCCTGGACCGTGTCATCGATCCCGCGCGCTTCGCCCACGTGATGTGCGATTCGGTGGGCGGCGCGGAACAGGCCGTGGCCCACCTGATCGAGCACGGCCACCGCGAGATCGCCTGCCTGTCCGGCCCGCACGTCTCCACCGCCGAGGACCGCGTGCAGGGCTATCGGAATGCGCTGGTCGCCAATGGATTACCCGAGGGGCCAATCGTCCGGACCGATTTCGGCGGTGCGGCCGGTTACCGCGCCCTGGCGGACATCATCGCCGGACCTCACCGCCCCACAGCAGTTTTCGTCACCAGCGACCTGCAGGCGATGGGCATGCTCCGCGCCGCCTACGACGCGGGCCTGCGCGTCCCCGACGACCTCGCCGTCGTAGCCTTCGACGGCATCGAATACGCCCGCTACACCCGCCCCGGCCTCACCACCATGGTCCAGCCCACCCGCCGCATGGGCGAACTGGCGGTAGACCTCCTCCTCGAACAAATCGACAGCCACACACCCGATCCGGGCATCCGCAACCTCGACGCAACCCTGAAAACCCGAGGCTCCTGCGGCTGCCCCGACGAATTCTGAGATGGTGTCGCACGCTGGTTTCGTGGGTCGGATGTATGTCGTTACCGGTTCGGCATCCGGAATCGGTGCTGCGACTGCGGCATTGCTGCGCGAGCGTGGCGCCACGGTCATCGGGTGCGATCTGGGCGATGCCGAGATTCAGGCCGATTTGTCCACGCCGGACGGGCGGCAGTCGCTGATCGATCAGGTGGGCGAGCGCGGGCCCATCGACGCGGTGCTCGCCATTGCCGGGGGTGGTAAAACCGGTCTGCTGGAAACGAATTACTTCGGTGCCGTGGCCACCTTGCATGGGCTGCGGCCGTTGCTGGCGCAGAGTTCCGCGCCGCGCGCTGTGGCAGTGTCGTCGACCTCGTCGCTGGCTCCGGCGGACAAACATATCGTTCAGGCCTGCCTGGACGGCCAGGAGGCCGCCGCCGTCGCGATGCTCGAGGCTGACCCGGCCCATGGCGGCGCGGCCGGCGGTTACGGGGTCGCCAAGCGTGCGCTGAATCGGTGGGTGCGCACGGTCGCCCCGACAGCCGAGTGGGCTGGATCCGGCATTGCGCTCAACGTCGTTGCCTCGGGTGTTGTCGACACACCGGCGGCCGCATGGATTTTCGCCGACGATGAGGTGCGCAAAGCTGTCGAATCCGCTGCGCCGCAACCGTTCGGCGGGTTTCCCGGGCGACCCGAATGGGTCGCTGAGCTCATCTGCTGGCTGGCGAGCGCGGACAACCGCTTCGTGACCGGCCAGGTGATATTCGCCGACGGCGGTTCGGAGGCCGCGGCGGTCGGGGATCATCACTGGCGGTGACGAACGCCGAGGTGGGGGCCGTCCGGACCGTCGACTGTGATCAATAACGACGGTCCTGGTCGGGGGACGGCCGTATAATCGAGGTGTCGAGAAGGGCATTGTCATGAAGAAGCGGACGACCCTCGTGCTGGTTGTCTCAGCGCTCGCCACCGTATTGACCGGCGTGATGGCCTCGGGTGCGCAGGCCGCTCCCGCGCTGGGGTCCGACTGCGCGGTGCTGGGTCCCATCGGCTCGAATGCGATCCCGACCCTGGGGCCCCTGCAGAACGAACCGCAGAGCCAGGCGAGCCCGAGACTCAACGCCTATCTCGGTCAGTTGCGGTCACAGGAAGGCGGCCTGAGCACCGCCCAGGGCAAGGCCGACCTGCAGGCCTATATCGGTGCCCTGGGCAACGCGACCTCCCCGTCGGCCGCGCCGCAGATTCTCGCTGCCCTCAACAAGATTCAGACCGACTGCCCGTCCTAGCCGTTCGACGGGCAGATCACATCGACGGGGCCATCGACGACTACACGGTCCCCGTCGCCTCGGAAATCCCGTCGTCGTCGCAGACGGATTTGACCAGATAGACCGCGCCGTTGATATGGCCGGCCGCGGCCGGAGCGGCGCTGAGCCGGTACCCCGCGTTCTGATACATGCGGATGTTGCGCTCGCTGCGGGCGCCGGTGAACAGCACCAATTGCTCGGTATGGGCCGGAGCGCAGCCCTCGATCAAGCGGAGCAGGTGCGAACCTATCCCGCGGCCGGCTAGGTCGGGAGCGACCATGAGGCGGCCGATCTCCCAGCTCGCGCCCTCCGTCCGCCCGCGCACCGCGGCGACAAGGCGCGCGCGCCGCCGGACGACAAGGGTCGTCCAGGTCTTCGTCCAGGCCAGTACCTCGTCATGGGTCTCCCGCAGTGCGGGATGGTCCAGCGTGTCGTTGATCAGCGCCTCCTGGACCCAGCAGCATCGTTGCAGCACGACGAGTTCGGCAAGATCGTCATCGGCGAAGGCGGCGACCGTGGCGTTGGGTAGCACGGCCGAGAGGGCATTGTGGGGAACATCTGGCACTGGCGCAACCTATATCGGAATCCCGCAACCTGCGAGGCGATTATCCGGGTGGCGGTCACGATGACACGCTCCTGCGTGCCCTCGGCGCGAGCACCCCACGGATCGGACCCAGCGCGATACCGGCCCGCACCACTCCCGGAGGCTATGACTCGGTAGCAGGGTCACTCCGGGCGCGTGGCGCGGTAGTAGACGATGCGGCCCAGGTGGCGGTGGGGTTCGGAGCGCAGGAGGGTGTACTCGAAACCGGCGGCCTCCAGCAGGCCGGAGATGCCGGTATTGGCCCTGACGGTGTGACTGCGTTGCATCTGCCGCGCCAGGAAGCCGTCGGTCGGGGAGATTTCGCCGCCGAGATCCAGCAGATGCAGGCGGCCGCCGGGCCGGAGCACGCGGAAGGCTTCGGAGAGTGCTGCACCCTTGATGTCGGTTGGCAGGTGGTGCAGCATCAGCGCCGAGAGCACCCGGTCGAATTCCCCGTCGGGGTAGGGCAGGTCCTGGGCGTAGCCGCGCTCGAAGCGTATTCCTGTCAGGCCGTGAGCCTTTCGCTCGGCGCGGGCCAGTGCCTTCGAGTCGGGGTCGGAGCCGATCACCTCGGCCGCGGGTTGGGCACGTTTGGCCTTGGTGGCGAGATTGCCGGTGCCACAGCCAATTTCGATTATCCGGTGCCCGGGCTCGAGCTCGGCCTGCTCGATGAGCCGGTCGTGGAGCCCGGGCGTGCCGAAGAGCCAAGAGATCAGATCAAAGGCGGGGAGCATCAGGTCGGTTCCGGCCGCGGGCAGGTAGTCGTGCCGGTTGCCGATCGTCGGGAGAATGGAATGTGGATGATTTTTGCTCATAAGCTCTATGGTGGACCCTGGAAAAGCCTGGAAGTTGGGTGATAATCGGGAAAAGTAGGACTATCTTTGGATCTGTGATCGAGGCGACCCGGCTGGTGCGCCATCAGCGCGGTGTACCGGTCTACGACTACCGGAGCGATCCGGCCACGCCGCCGGTGTCGACCATGCGGTACCGCATCTCGATGCCCGTGCCGCATAAGCACATTCATGGTTTCCCGGCGCTGTGGTACGTCGCCACGACCGGTGCGCTCTATGTGATCGCGGCCGGGGAGGTGGTCGACGAAGCAAGCGTCGACCCGGACGATTCCGGTATCGCGGTGTTCTTCGATCCCGGCGCGCTGGGCGACGATGCGCGGGCGCCGTGGCCGGCGTGGCACTCGCATCCGCTCCTCTATCCCTTTCTGCATGCACAGCACGACGGCATCTTGAGGCTCACCGTGCCGCGGGAGCGACGCCCGTTGTGGGACAGCACGATCGCGGCCATCGAGACCGAGCTGGCCCAGCGGCAGGTCGGCTACCGGCAGGCGGCCTGCGCGCACCTGACCCTGCTCCTGATCGACCTCGCCCGCCTGAGCGCCGACGTCGTGGGCGATCTGCGCCGCCGCGGTGAGCCCCTGCTGGCCGAGGTCTTCGACGTGATCGATAAGCGCCACCCCGAGCCGCTGTCGCTGCGCGACGTGGCGCAGTCGGTCGGCATGACACCGGGCTACCTGACGACGGTGGTCCGCCGCCGCACCGGCCGCACGGTCCAGGAGTGGATCCTGCAGCGCCGCATGACCGAGGCCCGCCGCCTACTGTCCGAAACCGACCTCCCGATCGCCGAGATAGCCCGCCGCACAGGCCTACCCGACCCCGGCTACTTCAGCCGCCAATTTCGCCGCACCTTCGGCGTCACGCCGCGCAACTGGCGCACCACCCCGGCCCGCTGAGCGCAATGCCGACCTTCACGCCTCGACGCATGTGTTCCCTGAGGACAGACGGGAGCTGCGGTCGGCAAGCCGGTCCGTTCAGCGATCCACCGGCACGGCGCACGACCGGTAGGGCAGTAGGTCGGCCTAACCTCAGGGTGCTCTCACGATTAGCGGGCATGATGCAGGGGTGGCGCAGGACCTGGCACACACCGATATGACGCTGATCCGCGGCAATGGCCAGCGGCTGCTTGTCGTCGATGACGATCCCGGAATGGCGGATCTGCTGGTCACGACGTTGCGGCTGGCCGGTTACGACGCGACGGTCACCGGGAGCGGGGTCGAGGCGCTGCGGCTGTGCCGGGAGGAGCCGCCGGATCTGCTGGTCCTGGATCTCACGCTGCCCGATCGGGACGGGCTGAGCATCTGCCGCGCGCTGACCGAGCGCGGTCAGTCCGTGCCGATCCTTGTCGTGACCGCCCGCGACGCCGTCGAGGACAAGATCGCGGGGCTGGCCCAGGGCGCGGACGACTACCTGGTCAAACCGTTCAGCGTGCCTGAGGTGCTGGCCCGGGTGCACGCGCTGCTGCGCCGCGCCCGGACCAGGCCCGAGCCGCCCGCGGCGCTGCAGTACGCCGAGCTGTCCCTGGACGAGCAACAGCGCCAGGCGCGCCGTGGTGAGCGGCGAATTCCGTTGACGCCCACTGAGTATCGGCTTCTCGAACTCTTCCTGGCCAATCCGGAGCGGGTGCTGTCCAAGGAGCAGATCATGGATCACGTCTGGGAGTACCGGTTTCGCGACCAGGTGGTGGAGAAGCTGATCTCGCGGCTGCGCGGCAAGATCGACGCGGATGCGCCCGCGCTGATCCATACCGTGCGCGGCTTCGGCTACCGCCTCGGCGGCGGCATGGGCGGGTCAGCGCCGACGGCGGTAGCGGAGCGTAACCAGGCAGGCGCCCCGAACATGCCCCATGAACCCCGCAGGTCCCGCTGAATGGCCGGAGACTGGCGGGGGTCGATGCGCTCGCGGCTCACGGTCGGCATCGTGCTGCTTGCGGGCATCGGGTTACTGATCGCCGATACCGCGCCGGTGGTCACCCTGTGGTTCTACTTCCGGCACAACGCCGACTCTGCGCTGTATCGGGCCGAACGCACCGTCGAGGCCGTCGAGGCTACGCCGGGACCCTATGTGCTGTCCTCGATCCAGCAGCTCGAGCCCGATGAGTTTTATATTGCCTTCCTCGACTCCCGCGGTCGGACTGTCGCCGAGTCGGCCGGGGCGCAGGCAAATTCGACGGCATCGAAACCCGCGCTGCCCGAGGTGATCCCACCGGGATATGCGGCCCGGCCGATTCCGGCCTCGGCCGCGGGCAGCCGCACGCACCGTTACCGGGTGCTGGCCTTCACCCTGCCGCCGGGGCGCGCGGTCGAACAGGTCAAGGGTGCGCCCCCGATTCCGGTCGCCCGGATCGTGGTCGCGCGCAGCCTGCGGTTCGACGACGACGTGCTGATGTGGCTGCTCGGCGTCGAGGCCGTCGCGACGCTGGTGGTGCTGGTCGGCATCGCGGTGCTCAGCCGGACCGTGCTGCGCGTGGGGCTGCGGCCGCTGCGGGATATGGCCACCACCGCCTCGGCCATCGCGGACGGTGAGCTGGACCGCCGGGTGCCGGTCACCGAGCGCCGCGACGAGGCCCGCGAGGTGGGGCTGGCGCTGAACCGGGCCTTCGAGGCCCGGGAGCGCGCCGACACGCGGCTGCGGCAGTTCATCTCCGATGCCTCGCACGAGCTGCGCACCCCGCTGGCCACCATCCGCGGCTGGGCGCAGACCTGCGGGCACGGGCTGGCCCAGGACCGCGCGTCGCTCGACCATGCGATCGCCCGGATCGACGCGGAGGCGGCCCGCATGCACCGGCTGGTGGCCGCAATGCTGCAGCTGGCCCGGCTCGATCAGGTCAGCGCCGCGACCGAGGAGCCGGTGGACCTGGGCGCGCTCGCGCGCGAGGCGGTCGGCGACGCGCGCGCGGTCGATCCCGAACGGGTGGTGGACCTGTTCGCGGCCGAACACATCTACGTCTCCGGGGAAGTCGATCAACTGCGCCAGGTGCTGCAGAATCTGCTGTCCAATGCGCTGCGGCATACCCCCTCCGAGGCAAGGGTTTCGGTGACCGTCGCGGTATCCGAGTCGGGTGAGGTCGAGTTGACCGTCGCAGATTCCGGTCCGGGACTGGATGATTCGTCCATCGATCGGGTATTTGAGCGGTTCTATCGGGCCGGGGGATCGGGCACCGACGGTACCGGACTCGGCTTGAGCATCGTCAAGGAGATCGTCGAGCGGCACGGCGGCGCGATCACCGTGCGCTCGAACGGCGGCGCGATCTTCACCGCGACATTTCCCCGCTGCCGCTGACATCGCGCCGGGCGCCGTCTGTGCCGGATGGTGCTCGCGCCGAGTACTGCTGCCGGTGTCACCTGCGTCGTGGTCCGGCATCCGATGCCGTCGAACCTGGAAACCGTCAGGTTTCGGTCAGCTTTCCGGTGTACCGGTGTCAGCCTCGCCTGATGTCCTGGATTCATGAGGATTCGTCACCAGGGAGGTATGCGCCGTTGGTTGCCCGAATAACGACATCGGATGCGGTTGCGGCCGTCTCGCCGATTCCCGCGCTGCGCGAGCGACTGCTGGTCGGGGCGGTGTCGGCCGCGCCGATCGCCACCTTCACCGTGGGTTTCACGGCCAGCCGGTCGCTGGTGGTTGCCGCCGGTGCGGCGCTGGCGGCGGCGCTCGTGGTGAGTTGCTGGCGCATCGCCACCCGGCGGCCCATGCTCACCACCGTGGCCGTGGTGGCCGTGGTCGTGCTGCAGGTGACGCTGGCGGCCGTCAGCGGCAATGCCGCGAATTTCTTCCTGCCGCGCATCCTGTGGATGGTGTGCTGGTCCCCGGTGCAACTCGTGCTGATCCTGATCGGGCGCCCGCCATTGGCCTGGGCCGTCGGGCGACTGAGCGGTAAGCCAGGGGAGTGGCGGCGGTGCGCGGTGCAGCGGCGGGCCTACAGTGTGGCCTCGCTGTTGCCGTGGAGCCTGGCCACCGTGGAAATGGTTGTCGCGCTGTGGTTGTACATGCACGGCCACATCGCCCTGCTGGGCGGCACGGAAATGCTCATCAACGGCGTCCACTTGCTTGCATTCCTGGCCGCCTGGCGTATTGCATTGCGGCTCATAGGGTCTCACCGCTGCGACGATGTGCCCGAGACCGGCCCCGTCGATGAAAGGATTCGTTCGTGCGTATCGACGTAGGCCCTTCGCGCTGCATCGGATCGGGGGTTTGCGCCCTCACCGCACCGGAGGTCTTCGATCAGAACGACTCCGATGGCACCGCGCTGCTGCGGCATTCGGAACCGCCGGCGGCCGAGTGGGAGGCGGTGCGACTGGCCGCACGATCCTGTCCGGCCGCCGCGATCTCGATATCGGAATGACCGGATCTCTCGTACCCGAGGAGTTTTCATGAATGCAGCTGTGACCGAGCCGATCCCGCTCGATATCGACCGCGACGATCCGCTGCGGCCGGTGCCCGCCGTACTGGACCGATTGACCCAGGCGCCGGTTCGCCGTGTCCGTTTCGCCAACGGCGGGGTCGCCTGGCTGGTGACCGGACACGAGCTCGCACGCCAGGTGCTCGGCGACGGCGTGCGATTCACCGTCGTCAAGGACGGCACCCAGCCCGGTAGGCAACCCAATCCGCTTCCGTCGCTGCCCTCACCGGCGTTCCTGCTCGGCGTCGACGGCGACCTGCACCGGCGCTACCGCGCGATGGTCAACGGCGAATTCATGGTGAAGCGGATGACCGCGCTGCGCCCGCGCGTGCAGGAGATCGTCGATCACTGCCTGGACGAGGTTGCCGCCGCCCCGGGGCCGGTGGACCTGGTGTCTGCCTTCTGCCTGCTGGTGCCCTCGCTGGTCATCGCGGATCTGGTCGGCGTCGCCCCCGAACATCGCGCGGCATTCCAGGCCGCGGCGCTGGGGCTGCTCGGCATCAACTCGACCGTGCGGACGCGCGATGAGTCGATCGCGAACCTGGGGGCCATCCTCGACGGTGTCATCGATGCACGATCGCGGGATCCGCAGGACGACTTCGTATCTCGGCTGCTCGCCGAACAGCCGGACCTCCCGCGTGCGGAGGTGCGGAACTTCTGTGTCGTCTTTCTGGTCGCCGGGCACGAGACGACCGCGAACGCCGCGGGTGTCGCCACCGGTCTGCTGCTGGAAAATCCGGACCAGCTGGAGCGGTTCCGCGAAAGTCCGGCGCAGGAAAGGGCATTCGTCCAGGAAATCCTGCGCTACCTGGGCGCGCTGGGCGACGGCGGCGGGCTGATGCGCCGCGCCCTGGTCGACCTCGAACTCGGCGGGCAGCAGATCTCGGCGGGGGAGTGGGTGTCGGTGAGCCTGCCCGGCGCCAACCTCGACCCCGGCGTCTGCCCTCATGCCGCCCGGCTCGACCTGGACCGCGCCCCGGCCCCGCATCTGACCTTCGGCTTCGGCGACCACGTGTGCCTCGGTCAGAACCTGGCCAAACTGGAACTCGAGGTCATGCTCGGCACCCTGTTCGCCCGCTTCCCGGCGCTGCGTCTGGCGGCTCCCGCTGCCGAATTGACCTGGCGCATAGAGTCGATCGTGCGCGGGTATCGGAGCCTGCCGGTGCATCGGTGAGTCGCAGACCGCGGGGCGCTGCGTGCATCCCGCGGTTCACGGCCGGATCTCTACGCGGTGATGCTCCGCTGCCCGTTCTCCAAGTGCTTGCCATGCGGGCAGCGGCCGCCGGGTAATGGCGAGCCGTAGGCCTGGATCGGGAGTGCTACGTGGGAGGCGAGCCCGCCAGCAGCTGCACGACCGAGTGCACGAACTCCTCGAGCCGTTCCCGGGGATAGTCGTCCGGATCGCTGACCGCCATGCGTCCGAGCATTTCGGCGACGGTCAGCAGGGATCGGGCCAGCAGGCCGGAATCCATTGCCGCCCAGCGCGGATCCAGCGCGGTCCCCATCCGGACCAGCACCTCGGCCTGCTCGATGATCCCCGTGCGTGAGGTGTGCAGTGCCTCGCGGTATTCGTCCGGTGCGCTGGCGGGGGTGGTCAGGATCAGGCGCCAGCGAGTCGGATTCTCCAGGGTCACTCCGACGAACGCCGCGACGGTGGCCGAAGCTGCGGTGACCGGGTCGGCACCGAGCAGATCGGCGGGCAGGGTCTGGGCGACCTGGTCCAGGGCGCGTTCGCGCTCGCGTTCGAGCAGCGCGGCCACCAGTTCGGCGCGCGTGGAGAACACGGTGTACAGCACGGGCTTCGCGACGCCCGCCTCCTGGGCCACGGCCTCCATGCTCAGCTCGTGCAGTTCGACACGGCTCAGCACGGCGAAAGCGGCATCGAGCAGTTGCGCGCGCCGCTGCTCGGGTGGCAGGCGCTTGGCATAGCGCCGGCGCGGCCGGTCGGCCGTGGCGGGCTGGGTGGTTCCCGCCGCACGACGGTGAGTCGCCGCGGTGCTCTCGGTTGTCACTGCCTGCTCACCTCCACGGGTTCATAGTGTCACGAATCAAAGCTACGGGAGTGTTGTATTGCTCTCGAGCAATTGCTACGGTGGTGTTGTATTCGCCATCCGGGCGGGCAGCGCAGAAGGAGTAGCCGATGGGCTTCGATCCGACCACCCTTCGCCGTGACGACTACGGGTTCTTCGGGCCCGGCTCACCCAGCTGGAAGATCTGGACCGCCCCGACCGCGGTCATCGGCTTCCAGCGCGCGGTCGTGCTGGAACATTTCGACCCGTTCCTGACCGCTGCCGTGGCCGATGCGCGCGGGATCTACACCGATCCGCGTAGCAGGCTCGACCACACCTTCGCCTATTTCCTGATCGTCGCCATCGGCGACGGCCGCACCGCCGTCCAGGCGTCGGAACATCTGATGCAGGTGCACTCGACCATGACCGGCATCGAGCCGATCAGCGGCAAACGGTATGCGGCCAACAGTCCCGAGACTCAGCTGTGGATCCATATCACCGGCTGGCATTCGGTACTCAAGGCCTACGAGGTATTCGGCCCCGGTCAGCTGAGCCCCGAGGAGGAGCGGCGCTATTGGGCCGAGTGCGCGATCGCGGCGGAATTGCAGACGTGCAAGCCGCAGGACGTGCCGCGGTCCCGCGAAGAGGTAGAGGCCTATTTCGAGCGCGTGCGCCCGCGCCTGTGCAGCTCCGAACGCGCCGAGGAGGGCATGCACCACCTGCTGTGGACCCCGCCGGGCAACGGGGCCGGGCTGTCCTATGCGCTGGGCAGCAGGCTGCTGTCGCTCGCCTCGGTGGCGACGCTGCCGAAATGGATGCGCAAACTGGGCCATTTCGACCGCCCCGGCATCGTGGACCTCGCGGTCCGGCTGCCCGCGAAGGTAATCGTCTGGGCGACCTCGCGATTCAATTCCTACGGGCTTATCAAGGCCGCCCCGCTCATCGCCCCGATGGCAGGGCAGATCCTCGCGCAGCATCTGGCCGCGCCCGAACCCACCACCCCCGAGACGATCACCCCCGCCCGTGCCCGCGAGCTGTACGGCGCGCGCGGCACGTCGATCCCGGCCGCGATCTGACCCCCTCAGATGTCGAATCCGCTGGTGTGGAGGGGAATTCGCGGATGCAGCGGTGATCTCGCGGCCCGGTCGAGCTTGCTTATCGGTCCCTGCCCGGGCCGGTGAGGTGGTAGTCGGCCGGGTCCGGCGCGGTGAGCATCGCGGTCATCCGGCGGCGGTCGAACGGCCACAGGTCGATGGTGTGCTCGTCGGTGAAATACCAGGAGTTGCAGCCGGTGTTCCACACGGTGGGCCCCATCGCCTCGGTGACCTCGTCGTAGAACCGGTCGGTGGCCGCCTCGGTCACCTCGACCGTATCGACCTCTCCGGTGCGAAAACTGTTCAGCCAGTGCGTGATATAGCGGGCGGTCAGCTCGGCGGAGTACTGCAGTGGAATGGATCCCGTGGGGGAGTTGGGACCCAGGACGGTGAACAGATTCGGGAACCCCGGAATCGCGGTCATCCGGTAGGCGCGCGGGCCCTTCGACCAGGCGTCGTCGATGGCGATATCGTCGCGACCGCGCAGATCCATCGGGCGCATGTAGTTGTGCGCCTGGAAGCCGGTCGCGAGCACGATCATGTCGACCGGATGTTCCCGGCCGTCGGCGGTCCGGATCGCGGTGGGGGTGATCTCGGTGATTTCGTCGGTGATCAGATCGGCATTCGGCGCGGAGATCGCCCGATAGTAGGTGCCGGACAACACCTGGCGTTTGCACAGCGGCTGGTAATCGGGGGTGAGCCTGGCGCGTAGGCCGGGATCGCGGATCTGAACCTGCAGGCTAGCGCGGGCATATGCCTGCACCAGGCTGCGCCGCCAGCTGGGCCGGATCACGATATCGGTGAACATCCCGGACGCCTGCAGGGCCGCCCGGTACATCCCGCGACCGAGGCCGGGCACGGCAGCCAGCAGACGGGTGACGAACTCGGGCTGCGGAATTCCCATGGGAGCCCACAGCACCCACTGCGGGCTGCGGACGAAATGCAGCAGCGCGTCCGCGTCCGGCTGCAGTGCGGAAACAACCTGTACGCCGGTGGATCCCGTGCCCAATACGGCGATTCGCTTACCGGCCGTGGCGATGTCGTCACTCCAGCGCGCGGTGTGCACGACCGGGCCGGCGAAGTCGTCGAGGCCGGGAATATCGGGGACGCTGGGATGGTGCAGTACCCCGGTGGCGGCGATCACGAAATCCGCCTCCAGGACCGTGCCATCGGCGATGGTGACGTGCCACTGCCGCCCGTCGAACCGCGCCGCGGTCACCTCGCTGTTCAGCCGCAGGTGCCGGTCCAGGCCGAAACGCTCGGTCACCTCGCGGTGGTAGCGCTGAATCTCGGTGCCGGAGGCCCACATTCGTGACCAGTCCGGCTTCGGCGCGAATCCGAACTGGTAGAGGCCCGACGGCACATCGCAGGTGAGCCCGGGATACCTGTTCCAGTGCCAGACACCGCCGACGTCCGAACCCTTCTCCAGGATGGTGAAATTCGTGAAACCGGCCTGCTTGAATACATAACCCGCGGTGATGCCTGCGACACCGGCGCCGATGATCACGATCCGCGGATCGCGTGCGGTTGGTCCTGCCTGCATGATGATCCCTACTGGTCGAGCTTGCCGATGGCGCGGACCTGGTCTTGATACGCGGCGCGGGTCTTCGCATCGGCGGGATACAGGGCGCGATCGCCGTTGATCAGCCGACGGACCAGCCGCACCGCCGGTTCCGGGGCGGCGGAGAGGGCGAGGTCGATCGGGTTGAGGTAGCCGGGGACGGCTGTTTCGGCGCGGCGGTTGTGGCAGGTCTTCAGGATCGCGGCCGCGACGTCCTGGGGGTCGACGGTGGGCAGGCCGTGTCCCAGGGCGAAGCCCGACGAGAGCCGAGTGCGCACCGCGGTGGGCAGCACGGCACTGACGCTCACGCCCTGGTCCGCGAACTCGAGCCGGGTCGCGGCCGACAGGCCAACGGCGGCAAACTTGCTCGCGTTGTAGACCGCCAGGCCCGGCAGCGGGATCTTGCCCGCCAGCGAGGCGACGTTCACGACATGTCCGCGACCTCGGGCGATCATGCCGGGCACCACGGCTCGCATACCGTGGATCAGGCCCCAGACGTTGACGTCGATCGTAGTGTGGCCCACGGTATCCGGCTCGTCGAGGAAGGCGCCGGCCGGCATCACGCCCGCATTGTTGACCAGGATGTCGATATCGCCGAATTCGGCGACCGCCGCATCCCACCGTTCACGGTCTCGCACATCCAGCTCGAATGCGCGGGCGCCCAGTTCCTTTGCCGCCGTCTGCGCGGCGGCCAGGTCGATATCGGCGATGGCGACCTCGGATCCGTTGCGGGCGAACAGTTCCGCGGTCGCCTGCCCGATACCGCGCCCGGCGCCGGTGATCAGGACCCGGGCGCCGCGCAGGTCGATGGCCGGATAGCTGGAGAAGATCTTCATGCGAATGCTTCCTGTTCGATGGTGCGGCGGGTGCTTTTCAGGCTGTGTTCGAAGGTCGCACGCCGTCGGCGTCCGTCCATGAAGTTCGGACCCATCACCGCGAGATCGGCGGCGGTGGCGGCCACGTGCAGCACCCGGGTCCCCCTCGCCCGCACCGTGGCGATCTCGGCATCGAGGGTGGCGCTCATGCGGTTTCGCAACTGCCGTTCCAGGAGCTGGCCGGGCCCGGTGGCCCGAATCCGGCCGGTCGAGGCCATCGGCGTCAGCACCACGAGCTCCTCGAGTTCCAAGGGGGCCAGCAGATCCGCGGACGCAGTCGAGACCACTCCGCCGTCGACGTAGCGGTGGCCGTCGATCGCGACCGGCGGCATCCAGCCGGGGACGGCCCACGAGGCCCGCAGTGCCGCACCGAGCGGCACCGCGGGCGTATCCGGAGAGCCGAATGCCACCCGTTCACCGGTGTCGAAATCCGTTGCCACCAACCAGGTCGACGGATGCGGGACCCAGTCGCTCCCCGGATTCAGTCCGTCCGCCAAGCGCTGCAGCCACTCCGCGTTGCCGCCGCCCACGGGCAGCAGGCCACTACCGGCGATCAGCAGCTGTTGCGGAGATCCCTTGCCGCGCAATACCAGTCGCGGTGATCCGAGCCGCGGTCGCGGCAGTGGTGGAAATCTGCCGGGCGCGTCGCGCAGGTGGCGTGCCAGTACCGGGTTAGCGGACCTGCCGAGCTCGAGATCCACCAGCTCGCCGGTGCCGATCCCGCTGCCGAGCATGGTCGCGATCTCCGCCCCGGCCGAGGTGCCGATCAGCACGTGCGCCTCGCGCGGATCCCAGTCCAGCACGTCCTGCAGTGCGGCGAGCGCGGCGATGATCCACGCCCCGCCGAGCGTGCCTCCGCACCCGATCGCCAGGCCACGCCGATGTGCCCCGTATGTGTTACTCACGGTTCCGAATACTATCAGTATTCGGATACTCATGGAATCTATAACTTCCGGGTATCTAGAATCTCCCTGTGGCACGTCTGACCCGGAACGAATCGCAGGCTCGCACCCGCGAGAACCTGCTGACCACCGCCCGCACCCTGTTCCTCACCGAGGGCTACGCCAAGACGAGCCTCGAGCGCGTCGCCGAGGCTGCCGGCTACTCGAAGGGCGCTGTCTACTCGAATTTCCACACCAAGTCCGAGCTGTGTCTCGACGTGCTGGCGTTGATCCACGAGACGAAGTTCGCGGAGGTGGCCGCGGAACTGGCCGACGGCGGCACGCTCGACGAGCGCGTCGAACGGCTCCGCGGCTGGGCCGAGCGGACCCTGGGCGACGTCGGCTGGACCCTGCTGGAATTCGAGTTCGCCGTCGTCGCCCGCGACGATCCGAGGCTGCAGGCGGCCCTGGCATCGAACCTGGCCTCGGTGCGCGGCATGGTTGCCGCACAGTTGCAAACCCTCGCGCAGGACCTCGGCATCGACCTGCCGCTGCCGGCGGGCGATGCCGCCACGATGATCCTGGGCCTGGGTCTCGGCCTGGGAATCCAGCGCGCTATCGACCCATCGCTGTCGGCCTCGCTGCTCTCGGACACCGTGCGCACGCTGCTGCGTTCCCGGGTGCCCCGGCCGGTCGGCGACCTGCGCGAGTGACGCGCGGGCCGAGGTCGGCGGTTCGCCGCCCGCCGCTCAACTCGGTTGGCGCAGGGGCAGGCCCGCGGCCTGATAGATGGCGTCGATGACGGTCATGTTCTCGACCGCATCCTGGGGTGAGGTCGGCACCGGTTCGCCGCGCAGCACCGCGGCGGCGAAGGCGTCGAGCTGATAGGCGTAGGTGGTGCGGTGTGCGAAGCGTTCGATCCGCTTGCCGCGCGGCGACCGGACCGAGAGCCAGTGCGGCAGATTCGTCGCCACCGGATTGAATATCCGGAGCTGCCCGTGCTCGCCGGTCACGTGGACGCCGAGCCGCAGGAGGTCCGAGGACCACATCGAACAGCGGATCCGGCCGGTATGCCCGGCCGGGAATCGCAGCTCGGCCGTCATGGCTCGATCGATATCCGCGCTGTGCAACTTCGCCTGGGCCGAAATGACTTCGGGATTTCCGCCGCCGAACACTCGGGCCATGTGCACCGCATAGCACCCGGCATCCATCAGCGCGCCTCCGGCGAGCGCATAGTTGTACCGGATATCGGAGAACTTCGGCAGCGGAAAGCACATCGCCGTCTCGACTCGGGTGAGCTCGCCCAGCTCACCCGAGGCGATGACGTCCTCCGCGGCCCGTGCCAGCGGGTGGTAGCGGTAGTGGAACGCCTCCATCACCACCCGATCGGATTGCGCCGCCAGCTCGGTGATCTCGCGCGCCTCCTGCGCATTGGCGGTGAACGGCTTCTCGCACAGCACATGTTTGCCCGCGGCCAGGGCCGCCCGCGTCCACCGCCCGTGCAGGCCGTTGGGCAGCGGGTTGTAGACCGCATCGAGATCGGGCGCGTCGAGAAGTTCCTGATAACTCCCGAACACCGTCGGCACGCCGTGTTTGTGGGCGAACTCCCTGGCCCGCACGGTATCCCGGGCGGCCACGGCCGCCACCACCACCTCGGAATTGTGCGCAGCCGGTCGGATCAGGGCGTTCGGTGCGATGCGCGCGGCACCCAGTATGCCGATACGAAGCGGAGCATCTGCCATCCAAAAACCCTACCCGCAAACCGTTTCGTTCGGGCGTTGGCCATCGAGCCGGGCGCGGTCGGCGGCTTCTCGGCCGGCATCCCAGCCGTTGCCGTTCCGGATGGCGATCCCGCGATTGCGGATCGTGGGGAACAGGGTGTCGAATGCTTCGTCGACCGCGAGTTGGCGCGAGGCGAGGACCGGAAGTAGGCGTTCCTGGTCCGGTGATTCCGCGATCGTTGTCGCGTTCGCTTCCTCGAGACGTTCACCGATGCGGGTGGCGTAGGCGAGGAGGAATGATTTGCGGAACGAACGGCTGCGCGCGTCCGCGCTGCGCTGTGGTTGGTTGCCGCTGGCGATCATCGCCCTGGTCGCCTGGACAAGCAGCGATGTGGTGAGCAGTTCGACCGCGGCCAAGTCGGTCTCGTCGCCGACGACGGTCATGAACCCGAACGCCGAGGAGAAGATCGCGCGGCAGCGGTTGGCCTTGGTGACCACGTCGACCAACAGCGCTTTGGCATCGACGTAGGGGGTGTCCAGCCAGATCCGGCGGGTGGCGGGCAACTCGGGCATGGCGCTGTCCGCCTCGATCAGGACTCGATCGAGCGCGTACTTGGTCATCAATTCCTGTGCCTTGGCCGACAGCGCTTCGGCCTCTTCGGGGTACGAGGTCGACTCGGCCTTGGCCAGCAGCCCCCGGATGCGGCCCAGGACCTTGGCATCGACATCGTGGTGGGCGATGGTTGGTCGCGTGGTGCCCGGCAAGGGGCGGATGAGTTCGAGCTTCGGCAGCTGGATCAGCAAGGCCAGCGCCTCGATTGCCGTGATCAGCGCCTCCAGCGGCGTTAATAGTTGTTTCGCCGCGAACGCCTCGATATGCGTGCCCGATTCCGGCCACCAGACGGCGGCGCGCATCTCGTCGAGCTGCACGTGCCAGGTCTCGTCGATTGTCTCCGGAGGATGCGGCCGCACATAGGCGGCGACGAGGTCGGTCAGGAAGTCGATCGTGAACTGATCGGCCCGCCGTCGCGCGATCTGATGAAGATCCCCGGGCAGCCAGCCGTACTCGAACATTCGCGAGATAACATGCTGCCCCGCCAGCTGCACTCCCCGTGCCTGCGCCGCAGTCAGCGGATCGCGGCCTAGGAGCTCGACCGAGAAATGCTGGGCGGCACGGGGTTTGCCCTGGGCAGACTCCATAGCCGCGGTGAGGATCGCCGTGCCGATCTCCTCGGGGCTCATCGGCCCGGGCGCGGTGGATGCGGTATGGCGTGCCTGCTTGGTTGTGCGCTGCCGATTCTTCTTGCTCACCGATCCAACCCCCTCGCAGTCCGACGTACTCGATAACCTGCACCATAGAACGGCCTACCGACACGAACCGGTCGGGGTCGTGCGGGACCGAGCTGATGTCTTGTCCGAATACGAAAAGGACGGTGTCCGAGAGGGTTTCGCCGGCGCCATCATCGACGACGAACAGCGCGACCGGGGCTGCGCGGCATGCGCGCGACCGCTTACCTGCCCAGCCGGTGCCGGGCGGATTCGGCGAGTTCGGTGCCGCGGTCGCGCAGTTCGGGGCCGCGATCCCGCGCGGTCTCGACCAGGCGAGTGCCGCGCCGGCGTGCGGTGCGCGCCAGCACCGCTCCGCGGTCCTTGACCGTGTCGGCGAGCACGGGGGCGTTCTCGCCGGCGAAATCGGCCAGGCGGGTGGTGGCCTCCGCGGTGCGCTCTCCGACATCCGCGGCGCGCCCCCTGGCGACCTCGGCCCAGCGCGGGCCCCGTTCCCGAACGGTGTCGGTGAGGTCTGCGGCCTGGTTGCGGGCGGCCTCGGCCCAGTGCGGGCCGTGTTCGCGGACGGTGTCGGTGAGGTCTGCGGCCTGGTTGCGGGCGCGTTCGGCCAGGGCACGGCCCGCGTGCGTGGCCTCGCGCGCGCGCCGGGCGACGGTGTCGTCGGCGGCGAGCGCACCGATCGGCAGCATCGAGGACACCGCCTGTGCGGCATCGCGTGCCGCGCGCCTGCCACGCCAGCCGAGCGAGGGCCTGCCCTCGGTGTCGGCGGCGGCGAGCATCAGCCCGCCGAGCAGCCCGGCATCCTTGAGGAAGGCGGTGCGTTTGGCGATGCGGCGGTCCGGATCGTCCTCGGCCCAGAAGTCCTGTTCGGTGGCCAGGGCCGGGACCACGTTGGCGGCCAGGACGAGCGCGGCGATGCGCGGCGCCCTGCCCAGGGCCAGGAGTAGTGCGGCGCCGGTCTGGCTCGCCGCGGTGATCCGCACCAGCCGGGTGGGATCGTCGGTCAGTTTCGCCGCGAACGTATTCTTCGTGCGCGGCTCCAGCTGGATCAGCTTTTTCGCGCGCGCTTCCGGGTGGAGCAGCGTATTTACCCCGTCCACAACAAACGGGGTCGCGAGCAGGGGTCGGGCAATTCTACGCAGCAGCATCATCGTCTCCATTGCGGTGGGATTCGATTATTTCGACGGTGCGGCGGCGGGGCGGGTCTTGCTCGCCTGCCGTTGTGCTTTGCGGAGCTCGCGGCGCGTGACGGCGTGTCCACGGGCCGAATGCCAAGATCTATTGAACGTGAGACTGAGTCCGAGCATACCCACCGCGCCGACCGCGATGCCGCCGAGGAACAACATTCCGGTGGATCCGCTGAAAATATGGCCGAATACGCCGAAGCCGCTCGTCAGCGGATGGGTCGTACCGATATTAGCGCTGACCGCGGCCGCTCCGACGACCAGCGCGGCGATCAACAGGATAAATCCTATGACGATCATGATAATTCACGTCCTCGATATCGATGAGTTTTATGGGAGCGCAATGCCCGGTTCGCCGGCGGCCAAACAGGAAAACGGCCGCGGATACGGCGGACTCGGGGCGCCAGGCGGTGATCTCACGCAATCCGACCGGTCCGCTCGAGTGACTCCGTCCCAGGTCGGGCCGCATCACCGCGACGGATCTCGGCGCGGCCCTTTTCGCGGCCGGGCCGGGTGGGTACCCGAGTAGAAGTCCGATCCATCGGAAGCGAGGTACCTGGAATGCTCCACGAGCCGATATCCGACGCGCGCCCGCGTTCCCGTCATCGAGTGAACAGTTACGACAATATCGAGCCCTGGTTCGACAAGCTGTCCGCCCTCCCCGCCAGCGACCCGCATCGGGATACGTTGCGGGAGCAGATTATTCGGAGATGCCTGCCGCTCGCAGAGCATATCGCCGCCCGATTCTCCGGTCGCGGAGAGACATTCGAGGATCTGCAGCAGGTCGCACGAGTGGGCCTGGTCCTGTCCGTGGACCGGTTCGACGTCGCACGGCAGCACACCTTCCTGTCCTTCGCGGTGCCCACCATTATGGGCGAGGTCCGCCGCCACTTCCGCGACTACACCTGGGCTACGCGCGTTCCGCGCGGGATCAAGGAGCTGCGCCTGCGCCTCGGCCCGGCCACCGACCGGCTCGCCCAGCGCCTCGGTCGCATGCCCACCGCGCGGGAGCTGGCCACCGACCTGTCCGCCGACCCGGTCGACGTCACCCAGGCGGTCCTGGCCGGCAACGCCTACCAATCCAGGTCCATGGACCCGGTCACCGAGGAGGACAACGAGAACTCCCCGATCCTGGACCATCTCGGCACCGTGGAGCACTGCTACGCCCTGACCGAGGACGCCCTGGCCGTGCGCCCACTGATCGCGGCGCTACCGGCCCGCCAGCGCCGCGTGCTGATCATGCGGTTCTTCGAATCCAAGACCCAGTCCCAGATCGCGACGGCGATCGGCGTCTCCCAGATGCAGGTCTCGCGCATCCTGTCCCACACGCTGGAATCCCTTCGCGAACAAGCACTCTGCGACGAACCCAGCCCCGCCTGAGCGCGGTCGGACCGCATCCGGCGCGGGCGACGCCGCCGCAGCGGCGCCGCCGGGTAGCGGCGGGGATCAGGTCTGGCCGGGGTCGGTCATCCCTGTCGCCGATCAAGCATCCGGGGTGTTTGCGCCCTGCGGTAGGACGACGAAGGCGCCGTTGCCGTCCGCGTCGGTCTGGGTGTCGAGGATCTTGTCGCTCAGCTGGGTGACCGCGCGCTGGTCCAGGAAGATCCGCGATCCCTCGGCGGTGAGCACCTGATCGTCGTCGGCGGGCGCCGCGGCGACCGAGAGCTGCAATGTCTCGGCGCCCGCGGCGGTGAAGATCCGCAGTCCGGCGCCCTCGGGCGAGCCATCCGTGGAGGTGATCGTGCGAACGGCCTCGAGAGCTGTGGGGGTGAGCATCAACATATTTCCGGCTCCTTCTGCTGTCGTGACAGGGGCCCGGGAGGCCGGTGGGCCTCCGGGGTGCGCGGGCCGGTCGTCGATCCTTTTCGCCGCCGATGGTGATTGCCCGCGTCCCGCACGAGATAGCCGATAAAGTCCTCGCCAAACGTGGCCGGTCGGGTTTATTGAGCGCGTTCCTCGAACATGTCCACGAGGGCGGCGGCGAGCAATGCCACGGCCCGATCGTCATCGTGGGCCAATTTCCGCATAGTGCCCAGCGCTACGGTCCCCGGCATCTCGGCGAACGCCTGGGTCAGCCGCATCCGTGCCGCCGAGTCCGCCGGGTGGGCGGCGAGCGCGTCCACCAGCGCACCCATGATCCGGCCCGACCATTCGGCGTCCTGTGCCAGGGTGCCCAGGAGCTCGGCCGCCTCGACGTCGTTCGGGCCCTGCACCACGGTGTCGACGAGCGTCGGCACGGCGCAGGTCATTCCGCGCGCGCCCAGTGCCAGCGCGGCATGCCTGCGGATGGCCGGGTCGCCGTCCGCGAGCGCTGCGGTGAGCGCCGCGGTTGCGCCCGCGCCGGGCAGCTCGGCTAGGGCATGCACCGCGCGCCGCCGGACCTCGGGGTCGTCCGCGTCCAGGCCGGCCGCCAGGCTCGCCACACCGTCACCGCCCGAGCGTGCCAGCGCCCACCGCAGGGCCCCGGCAACGTTCTGATCGGATTCGGCCAGGAGCGCCTCGGCCAGCAGTTCGGCGGGCATCGACACGTCCTGGCCCGGCGCCAGGACGGCCTGCTGGCGCCGAGCGGCGCTGTGCGAACCGAGTCCGTGCAGGAGCTCGACGATGCGCAGGACGCCCTGCCAGCCGGCGGGCTCGGCCGCATCGACCGCGCGGAGCCGCTCGAGTAGCTCCCGCTCCCGGTGCAGTCGTTCCTCGGACTTTCGGATGAGGTCGGCGACCAGCGTGGGCGGGGTGAGCCCGGGATCGTCGAGCACGCGACCGATCTCGCGCAGCGACAGCCCCAGGGACCGCAGCCCCTCCACATGGAAGATCCGCCGGATGTCCTCGGGTCCGTATTCCCGGTAACCACCCACGGTCCGGCCGGTCGGCCGGACCAGCCCGAGGGCGTCGTAATGCCTGAGCATCCGGGCACTCACCCCCGAGCGACGGGCCAGCTCACCGATCAGCACGCAGGTGTCTCCTCCCGGTCCGGACCGAGTGCGACCACCCGCCTCGCCGCATCGACGGCGAGGTCGAATCCCGCATCCGGGTCGCGCAGCAGCCGCTCCGTAGCATGCGCATGCGCACGCACCCGCGGGTCGCGACTTGCCAATGCCGTGTGCAGGACCGGTTCGATCACCTCGCCGAGCGCAACGAGGGCCCGGCTCAAGCTCAACTGTATCTCCCGGTCACCGCGCCCGAATTGAGTAGCCAGGTCCGCGGCCAGCCCTTCGGTGTTCTCGCCGGGCACGAGAACGACGGCCGCGCGCCATGCACTCCGTGCGACCTCGTCGTCGGCGTCGTGCAGCAATGACCGGGAGATCGCGGGCCACACGCTCTTGTCTCCGATCTTGGACAGCGTGTGCAATGCCTGGCTGCGGGCCTGAGTGCGTTCCGAACGCAGTTCCGCGCGCAGCTTCGGAACGGTGATGTCCGAGGGCAGCCGGGTCAGCGCCCACGTGAGCATGTCGCGCACGAAGAAGTCCGGCTCGACCGCGCACCGTTCGACGAGCGCGTCGGCGAAACCGGGCCGGGGATGCGTGCCGGCCGCCAGCGCCGCAGACAGCCGCATCGACGAGCTCTCGGCGGCCAACGCGGCGAGCAATTGGGTGTGTGTCGAGTTCATGGAATCAGTGAAGGCCTTGTCACAGTGACAAGGTCAAGCGACATTGTTGGTCGGGCGATCACCCGCAACGATTAATGCCTCGACGGTCGCGGGAGATCCCGGTAGAACTTCGTGAATGAACGCCAAGGAAGAGGCGCGGTGCTGGCTTGCCACGGAGGGGGTCACCGAGGTCGGCGACGGGTCCTGGCTCTCGGAGGGTGAACGCCTGTCGGCCAATGAGATGGCTCACGAGTGGGCCTCGGTGATGGTGGGGGATACCGACCTCGATGAGTCCGGCCGGCTGCGGTTGGGCTTCGGACTGCTGGACCTTCTCGGCGAGTACTGGGTCACGGTCGAGATCGGCTTCGTCGTCGCACATGTCGACGATCCTCGCGTCCACGAGGTGCTCTGGCGGGAGTACCGGGCGCGGCTCGAGGCGCCGGAGTCGGCCGAGGCGATCACCTATTCGCTGTGGGTCGACTGGTTCGAGGACTACCGCACGGTCGAGACGGCGTTCGCCCAGGTGCTCGGCAACGATGCCGGGAGACTGCGGAGCGGGGACGAGGCGCTGCTTCGGCGTGCCCGGCGGGTACTCGAGGTCTCGGGGCCGGTGCCCTGGGAGCTGAAGGAACCCGTCTACCAGGCGGTGGTCGATATGCCCGAACTGCAGGCCGCGGTGTTCAGGGGGCTGCTTCTGAGCTACCGCGACCTCTACGGAAATATCGAGCCCGAATCGGCGCTGCGTCTGCTGGCACGTCTTCCCAACGACCTGGAGCATTTCGACAAGCTGTGCGCGGTGCTTGTGGCGGGGCATCGCAACCACTACCGAAGCCTGGAGGCTTGGAACCAGCACGGCTAGCGTGCGATCCATTCGGTCTTGTGACCGAAGCCCGGTGCTGAGACGCTGGAGTATGGAGGTGAGCTTTTCGCCGATGGTTTGGCGAGCGCTGCCGGGCTTGACTTAGAGCATGACAACAACGAAGAGCCACAACGCAGTTCAGACCATTCTCGTCACCGCCGGGACCGGAAAGGTGGGGCGGCGAGTTGCAGAACGACTGGGCGCCAACGGGATTCCGGTTCGTATCGGATCTCGGTCCGCGGATATTTCGTTCGATTGGGAGGACCGAAGCACCTGGGAGCCCGTGGTTCGCGGCGCGGGTGCGGCGTTCATCATGTATACCCCGGATATCGGGGATCCCCGTGCGGGAGAGACGATTCGGGCATTCAGTGAGCTGGCCGTGGCGAACGGTGTGCGGCGGCTGGTGCTGCTCTCGGCTCGTGGTGAGGATCAGGCTGCCGCGGCCGAGGCGGCGGTGCGGGACAGTGGCGCGCAATGGACTGTGCTGCGGGCCGCGTGGTTCGATCAGAACTTTGATGAGGGTGTCTTCACCGACATGGTGAACGCCGGCGAGGTCGCCTTTCCCGCGGGACAGGTGCTCGAGCCCTTCATCGACTCCGACGATCTCGCGGACGTCGCCGTCGCCGCGCTGACGCAGGACGGGCACGCCGGGCGAAACTACGAACTGACCGGGCCCCGACTCCTGACCTTCGGTGCCGCGGTCGAGGCGATCGCCCGGGCGACCGGCCGGGATATCCAGTATTTTCCCGTCACCGGTGAGCAGTTCGGCGCGGTGCTGAAATCCGAGTTCGGCATGCCGGATGAGGAAGTGATCGGGATGCTCGACATCTTTGCCACCCTCCTGGACGGTCGCAACGCCACTGTGACCGATACCGTCCGCAATCTGCTGGGGCGCGAGCCGGTCGACTTCGCCGAGTTTGTGCGCAACGCCGTCGCGGCGGGCGCCTGGCAATAGGACGGTCCCGGGTGTTTTAACCCATGTATCGGCGATGTTTCGAGTTGATATCCCCGGTTGACGATACTGGTTGTGGGGTCAACGATTGGTACATTGGCGTTGCTGTTTTCTGATTGGGGCACACGATGGTCGGCACCACAGACACCGTGAAGGGCCGCCCGCAATCCGGACAGCTGCACCGATCGGTGGGGTTTTGGGGGTTGACGTTCATCGCGCTCGGTTCCATCATCGGCTCGGGCTGGTTGCTGGGCGCGCTCGGCGCCGCGAAGTCCGCGGGCCCGGCATCGTTGATTTCCTGGATCCTGGCTACGGCGATGCTGATGGTGCTGGCGCTTATCCACGCCGAATTGGGCGCCGCTTATCCCGTTGCGGGCGGGACCGCCCGGTTTCCGTATTTCGCCTTCGGGACCCTGGCCGGTTTCTCCGCCGGGTGGGCGGCGTATCTGCAGGCGGTGGCCCTCGCACCCATCGAGGTCGAGGCCAGCATCTCCTACCTGGCCAGCACCAGCTGGGCCAAACATCACCTGACGCTCTTGCACCCCAACGGCACCCTGACCCTCGTCGGACTGCTGATCGCCAGCGCGGCCATGCTCGTATTCACCATCGTCAACCTGTTCGGGGCAAAGCTGTTGTCATCGAGCAACAACGTGCTGGTGACCTGGAAGCTGATCGTGCCGATTCTGGCGATCATCGTGATCCTGTCGCTGAGCTTCCACCCCTCGAACTTCCACGCCGGCGGCGGATTCATGCCGTACGGGATGCACGGTGTATTCGCGGCACTGCCGCTCGGTGTGGTGTTCTCGTTGCAGGGCTTCGAGCAGGCCGTGCAGATGGCCGGGGAGGCCCGCAATCCGCGCAAACACCTGTCGCGGGCGATCATTTCGGCGATGTGCATCGGCGCGGCCGTGTACATCCTGCTCGAGGTGGCCTTTATCGGTGGGCTCGCACCGAAGAATCTGCTGCACGGTTGGGCGAATCCGATCGGTGCCAGCGACTTCGGTCCGTATTACACGCTCGCCATCGCGGCGGGGGCCGGCTGGCTCGCGACGATCCTGCTGATCGACGCCGTGGTGTCACCGGGCGACACCGCGTTGATCTATCTGGCCACCTCGTCCCGGCTGTCCTACGCGCTCGGTAAGGAGGAAGTGCTGCCGTCGAAGTTGACGGAGACCAACAAGCGGGGCGTGCCGATGTACTCCATCATCCTCGCCTTCGTCATAGGCGAGATCATGTTCCTGCCGTTCCCGAGTTGGAGTTCGCTGGTAACCCTGATAACCGGCGCAACGGCGATCATGTATGCGTTCGCCCCGGTCTCACTGGCGGCATTACAGGCCCGCGACCCCGACCGGCCGAGGGCCTACCGCGCGCCGTTTCCGAAGGTGCTCAATCCGATCGGCTTCGCCTCCGCCAACCTGATTATTTATTGGGGCGGCTTCGAAGCGATGTGGAAGCTGCTCGCAGCCCTGTTCGTCGGTCGGCTGCTGTTCGAAATTGCGCTTCGGCGCTCGAAAGATGTGCGCCGCACCGACATCGATTGGCGTGCGGCGTCGTGGATCTGGCCGTGGCTGATCGGGATGACAATCATCGGTTTACTCGGCCGCTACGGCAAGGGGGCGCACGACGCCCTGCCGAATTGGATCGACTTGCTCGTAGTGATCGGGTTCAGCCTGGTGATTTTCTACTACGCGGTCAGCCTGGCGATGGAGTCCGGCAAGATCCAGGCGGCGGTGGAGACCGAAGAACGGCAGCTCGCAGAGGCACCCGCACTGAACCTTCCCGGATAACCGAGGGTACGACCACCCCAGCCCTGGTTCAGGCGGACAGGGCCCGCAGGATCAGTACGGCGACGGCGACGACCAGCATCACCGCGGCGTTGGGTGCGCCTTTGAAGTCGCTCTTGCGCAGGTGGGCGCCGACCGCGCCGATGAAGTAGAGCACCACGCCGACGGCGGCGGCGATGCCCAACGGCGTGTACCAGATCCCCACCACCAGGCCGATTGCACCGGCGATCTCACATGCGGCGAGGAACGGGAGCATGCCCAGTGGCACCCCGATGGCGGTGAAACCGTCGACGAGCTGTTTGTTGCGGGTGAGCTTGGCGGCGGCCGAGCCCAGCAGGGCGACGGCGAGCAGGACCCCGACGATGTCGTAGGCGACGGACATGTGCACTCCTCATAATGATTGGCGACGCTTTACTATGGACGATGACAGATAGTATAACGCGTTCAACTATTTATGAGCTTCGATTATCTGTGCGCTGGTAGAATCTGATAGGTGATAGAGGAGAGTCCCGGGTCGGCACTGGCTCGTGCGGGCCAGATCGCTGGCATGCGCATCCGGCAAGCACTGCTGGCACACGGTCTCAAACCCGGCCATTCGCACGTGCTCATGGTGTTGGCCGACGGCGGCGCGACCGGTCAACAGGCCCTGGTCGAGGCAGTCGGCGTGGATCCGAGCGTGCTGGTCACGATGCTCAACGATCTGGAGGCGGCGGGGTTGGCCGAGCGGCGTCGCGATGCGGCGGACCGCCGACGGCACATCGTGGAAATCTCGCCACGTGGCATGCAGTTGGTTGCCGACGTATACGCCAGTATTGCGTCGGCGGAGGCAGAGCTGTTCGCCGACCTGGAGGCGAGTGAGATCAGTACGTTGCAGGCACTGCTGGCGCGGATCAACGACACCTCGGCTGACACCGGCTGCGACGGGACCGAGGTCTCCTGACCTTGGAGCCAGTGGGTTGAGGTCAGAGCCGCTCGATGATGGTGGCGTCGTTGCGCTCGACCAGCGCCCGCAGCATGTGGGACAGCAGGGTGGCGGGCTGGACACCGGACAACTGCCCGCCCGGTTTGCCCTTCCAGGACGGGGTGCGGACCGCATCGACGATGACTGCGTGGGTCATGACTGTTCTTCCTGGATGCCTAGCTTCTCGGCGAGGCGGTCGAGCTGGTAGTCGAGCCCGCCGAGCAGGGACTTGCAACTTCAGCATGTTCAAGGTGTGCTGCTTGACCCTGGGCAACATCGGATCAGTAGCCCGATTCAGCAGCTGAATCGGGGTGACGTGCGGCCGGAAATACCGGTGCCCGGTCAGCAGGTCGGCGGCCTGCTCGTCGTCCATCAACGCGCGCGGAACCTTCATCTCGAAGTTGTCGAACAGGTGCCGCACGCAGTACCCGCAGTCCAGCGGGCACCCCACGATCCAGTTCACGCTCAACCCGGACTTGCGGTACTCGATCACGTCCAGCAGTTCCGGCCGCATCTCCGCTCGCTGTGCGATGTCCAGCAGTGGAACGCCGTGACGGGTTCTCGTCGTTGTCATGGCCTTGCGCCTCTCACTCGATTCCGGGCCGCTTCCGCGCGGTGCCCACATCGAGCAAAACGCCCCACCCGACAGGCAAGAAAGGTGGCAAGTCGACCGAAACACCACTTGCCACCCCCGCGCGATAGGCCAGAATGGACCCATGGACAGGGGGTTGACGAACGACCCGAGCAGGCAGCCAGAACTGCCGCCATCAACCGTTGCCGACGAGCTGGCACGCGAAATCAAGCGATTGCGCCTCGAAGCGGGCATAAGCCAGCGCGTACTAGCGGCCAAGATCGGATACTCGCGTCAGTACGTCTCCATGACCGAGTGGGAAGACGCCACCCTCCCCTCGCAAGAGCTTGTGGCGGTGCTCGATACCGCTCTCAGCGCCAATGGCGCATTGATCGCCCTACGCGCCCAAGCTAAGACCGATCAGAGAACTAGACGGCACGTCCAAACAGACACAGACGGACCTGGCACATCGCTGACAGCAAATGTGTTCAGCCCCTTCAATTTAGAGGCTGTACCAGCCGGTTACGTGTCCGCCACACGGCTCACTCAAAGTGTCGTATCGTCCGATGTCGATCAGGTAAAAGAGGCTGCGCGGTGTGCCGCGACAACCGAGAATCTTCACGGTGGTGGATCGGCCACTACTGCTGCCGACCAAGAGCTTTACCGATTCGCGCCGCTGCTGCGCGGCCAGACGGCACCTGCGACACGGCGTGCATTGTTCGAAGCCATCGGAAATCTGAGCGGTGTCGCGGCATTCGCTGCATTCGATGTTGCCGACTTCGCCGCCGCCGAACAGCATGCCCGATTTGCTCTGTGGTGCGCGGACGCTGCCGGATCATGGGAACTCCGGGCCAGCACACTTGCCGATATGGCCCGCATGACCGCCTACGCCGGCAGCACAGATGATGCCCTGTCGCTGATCGAACTTGCCCAGGTACGGTCCGACCGTCTCTCCGCCACCACCCGGGCAATGCTCGGTGCACTGCGGGCACAGTTTCTCGCAACACTCGGTCGCACCGATGAGGCGTTGAACGAGGTCGCGCGCTCAGACGAGCATTTCGCCGACCGTACGCCCGGAGATGACGTGCCCTGGATGTGCTATTACGACGAAGCCGAGCACATGGGCAGCACCGGTAAGGCTCTTATCCCGGTTGCACTGGCGCGAGATCAGATCAAGCTGGCCGCACCTCGTATCAGTCAGGCAATACGGCAACAAGGTGAGAACTATCCTCGGTCTCGAACGTTCTCGCTGACACGACTTGCCACACTGACCATGCGTATCGGCGATCCCAGAGAAGCGGCAGCGATCGGTTTGCAGGCCGCCAGCAAGGCGAAAGATTTTCACTCCCAACGGATCCGCGATGAACTGCGGACATTAGCTCGCGTGTCCATCCGGCACCTACACATCCGGGAAGTCGACGAGCTGTACAGCACACTCACCACTGATTCGGATGGGATACTTCCGTGAGCGAGCTTGCGAGCGAACCAATGACACAGCGCGCACGGCGCACGGCTGAGCCGAGCGCCAGCGAGGCGCAGCCGTGAGCCGTTCCGCAGCGCAAACGGCAGACGAGGTACTCGCCCAAGCGGCGAAGCTCAGCGGATTCGGAGTCCACGGTGCCGTGACAATTCGCAACGGTTCCCATGCAATCTTCGAGCTGCCTAACGGGATCGTGGCCCGGATTGGCAAACCGCACAGCTACGAGACTGCGCAGCGGGAATTGCGTATCTCTGAGTGGCTCAATCGTTCCGGCATTACCACCGTGCGAGCCGTGCGTGGGGTTCTGCAACCGACGGTGGTGGATGAACGGCCCGTAACCTGGTGGGATCTGATTCCCGACCACAGGCCGTCGACACCCGAGGAGCTGGGTGGGATGCTCCGGCGCTTGCATGCGCTGACACCACCCACAGAATTCGAGCTACCGAGCTATGCCCCATTCGACGGACTGCGAGAACGAATCGAGTTCGCAACTACGATCGACGACGGCGACCGTTCGTGGCTCCTGGACCACCATGCGCGGCTACAGCAGCAGTACAACGAGATTGACGATCCAGCCACAGCATGCGTGATACACGGAGATGCCTGGCAAGGCAATCTCGTGGTGCCGCCCTCGGGCGAACCCATCGTGCTCGACCTGGACAAAGTATCCGTAGGTCGGCGTGAATGGGATCTCGTTCAGTTAGCGGTGGACTACACCGACTTCCGGCGGATCACCGACAGTCAGTATCAAGGCTTTGTCGACGCCTACGGCGGCTACGACGTAACTCGCTGGCCGAGCTATCGGGTGCTAGCCGATATCCAAGAACTCCGATGGGTTGGTTTCGCAATAGACCGATCAGACGCCGGGCAAGCAGTGACTGCCGTGGCCAAGCAGCGCATCGCCTGCCTGCGTGGACTGGTACCGAAGCCCTGGACGTGGACAGCGCTCTGAGCTTGTTCGACCTACGGGGCAAAGCCCGTTGCTGGGTTTTCCCAGGTCAGCTAGTATCGCAGATCAGCTGCAAACGGACGGCGTAGACGATCACGGCGCGGTGGTGCCGGTTCATCAATTACATTGCGGTACAACGATACTGAGACGGATCCGCCGTGCGGCGTCAGTCCTTCATCGAATAGCGGATGGGCAGGTGTTTGAGACCGCCGACGAAGGTGGTGGCCACCCATTGTGGTGTGCCCGCGAGTTCGATGGTCGCCAGGCGCGGGAGCAGCTCGGCGAACAGGGCGCGGGTTTCCATGCGGGCCAGGGCCGCGCCGAGACAGAAGTGGACGCCGAATCGCGAACGCGAGGTGTTTGTTCGGGTCGCGGCCCACATCGAAGCGGAACGGCTCGGTGAAGACGTCCTCGTCGCGGTTCGCGGAGGGATAGGACAGCAGCACCGACTCGCCCTCCCGGATCTGCACGCCGCCGACCTCGGTGTCCGCGGTGGCCGTGCGCATGAACTCCTTGACGGGGGTGACCCAGCGGATCATTTCGTCGACGGCGGTCGGCAGCAGCGCGGGGTCGTCGCGCAGCCGGTCCAGCTCGCCCGGATGCTCGATGAGGGCATGCAGGCCCCCGGCGATCGTGGAGCTGGTGGTGTCGTGGCCGGCGGTGGCGATGATGATGTAGTAGGAGATGGTGTCGAAGTCCGCCAGATAGCTGCCGTCGACGCGGGCGTTGGCGATCGTCGAGGCCAGATCGCCGGTGGGGTGGGCGCGGCGCGCGGCCGTGAGCTCCTGGAAGTAGGCGAAGAATTCCAGCAGCGTCTGCATCCGCTCCTCGGGAGTGGTACCGCGTTGCAGTTCCGGATCCTGGCCGCCGAACATCTGCTGGGTGAGCCAGAGCATGCGCGGAAAGTCCGATTCGGGCAGGCCGAGCAGCGAGAGGATCACATAGAGCGGGTAATGGACGGCCACCTGCTGGGCGAAATCGCATTCGCTGCCCAACTCGGCCATCCGGTCCACATAGCCGCGCGCGAGTTCGTCCACCCGCTGCTGCATGGCGTGCATCGCCTTGGGCTTGAACCAGTCCGCGCCGATCGCCCGGATCACGCGATGTCCGGGATCGTCCATGTGAACCAACGTGCGCAGCACCAGTCCGTCGGCCTCGTTCTGCTGCTGCTGGGCCTCCATCTCGGTGGGCACCAGCATCGGCCGCGGGCCGCTGACGAACAGCCAGTTGTTTCGCTCGATTTCCATGATGTCGGCGTGCCGGGTGACGGCCCAGAAGGGTTGGTAATCGTCCGGCTCGACGCGATGCACCGGGTGGTCGCGGCGCAGCAAGGTGAGTGCCTCGTGCAGCCGGGTCTCGTCGGCGTAGGCCTCCGGGTTGGTCAGCGTCAGGCCCGCCTCGGTCACGGTCATCGTCACGGCGTGCTCCTGCGTCATGATCCGTTCCTCGTCGAGCCGGGAACCAGTACAGCTACCGATCTTTCGGACGAAGCCCGTCTGATAATTTCTACGGTAGAAGCTGATCCGTGTCGAGACAAGGGGCAGCGCCGAACGGCGCAGTCGGGTGTGTGGCGTAATGCGTTGCGGTTGTTTGCCGCTCACGAAGGCGCGGAGTCGCCGGTGACCGGGCGGTATCGTGCGCCGGTGAGGACGAAGTCGACGATGCGCTCGGTATAGGCGTCGCGCGTGTCCGCGAAGGCGGGCAGTTTGTCGGCCGGTGTCGACAGCACGTGGTTGGTGAGAATGCCGCCAACCGCGTCAAGGATCAGCGCCGGTGAGGTCCCCTGCGGAAGCTCCCCGCGGTCGATGGCCCGCAGCACGATGGATCGGCCGACCTCGGTGCGCCGCCGATTCATTCGCTCCATCTCCCGGCCGAACAATTCGGGGTATACCCGCGCCTCGACCATGGCCCGCAGCAGCACCAGGCTGTCGGGAGCGAGGAGATCGTCGAGAATGAGCCGGGCCATGGCGATCAGCTCCGAACGCACCGATCCGATCTTCACATCGGGGTGCGGCTTGTCCATATGGCGGTGGGCGAGGACGGCCGCGATCAGCTTTTCCTTACTGCCCCACCGGCTGTAGAGCGCGGCCTTGCCCACCCGTGCCCGGCGGGCGAGGATATCGAGGCTGAATCGGGCCCAGCCGACCTCGGCGTAGAGGTCCAGCGTCGCGGCGAAGACCCGGGATTCGAGGTCCGGGTCCGGCGGACGCCCGGGTCCGGATCTCGCCGGGGCATTCGACATGCCGCTTATTTTGCCAGTACGCCCGATCGCGCTGTCAGGTCCGGGGCAGGGTGGGTCGGCGACGTCGAGGCCGACCGGTCACGGCTCCCGGTAGGCGACCGCGGATGACGGTCCGTGATGGGCGCCAGCGGCGTCGCGCCCGGTCTGCCGTGGCTCACGCGATGCCGAAATCCTTGATCTTGCGGTAGATGGTTGCCCTCGACATCCCCAGTGCCGCAGCGGCTTCGGCCTTGTTGCCGCCGTTTTCCTGCAGGCTGCGGACGATCGCGTCGCGTTCGAGCGCTTCGATCTGGCTGAGCCGCCGCCGGGTCAGCGAGCGGCACTGCGGTGGCAGCTTGTCGATGTGGATCACTCCGGACCGCTGCAGGGCGATCGTTTCCGTCAGCACCCGGCGCACCTGAGCGATATTGCCCGGCCATGCGAGTTTGCCGAGTTGGCGCATGGCGTCGGGCGCCAGCCGGACGTCGGCGCCCTTGGTGATCTCGCGCAGCAGGAACGGGACCAGATCCTCGAGGTCCTCGATGCGGTGCCGCAGCGCCGGGACGCCGACGGTGTGGGTGAAGAACGGCAACAGGTGTGAGTCGACGGCCGGGGCGTGGGTGGCCGAATTCATCGTCGCCGCAATCCATCCGCGGCCCGCGCAGCCCTGAAGTATCTCCGCGAGCGGCTCGATCGCATCGGTCGGTATGTGGTCCATATCCGCGAGGACGATGTTGAAGTCGTTGCCGCCGGTTTCCGTGGTCAGTGCCGCGAGCAAGCTTTCCGTATCGGTGAACTCGGCGGTCCGCAATACCCGGACCATCTTGTCGGCACTGATATGGGCCGCGACCGCCCTGGCGAGTTTAGTTCGCCCGGAGCCCTTTTCGCCGTCGAGCACCACCCACTCGCGATCGCGGCAGCAACGCTCCACCTGCTGACAGCTGCGGCGCCAGGAACTGCTGCGCCCGGCGACTCCGGGCAGCGCGACCGCGGCGGGCGAGATCGGCGCGCGCACCGCGCGGTCCGTGGTGAGTTGCACGTGCAGCACGATGTTGCGATGCCCGCCACGCACCGAAATGCGCTCGACGGCGGTCACTTTCGCGGTATGCCCGCTCGGTAGTGCGGCGAGGAGGGTGTCGGCATGCCCGGGGCGCGCCAGATCGGTCGAGTGTTCGAGCAATGCCACCTGGTCGTGTGCATCGAGGGCCTGGCGCAGGTACTGGTTCATCAGCACGACGTCGCCCCCGATGGCCAGCACGCCCAGCGGGTACCGGCGGCATTGCCGCAAATAGGCCTCCAGCAGCGCGGTCTCGCTCGCACTGGCCAGTGCGTTGAGCCGATCCTCGATCTGGCTGCTTGCGCTCTTGGCGAGCGTCAGCAGCAGCGGATCGGATCGGCTCGCCCAGCAGGTGAGATCGATGACGCCGAGGACCGATCGGGTCAGGGGATGGCGAATCGGGGATCCCGCGCAGGCCAGGCGGCCGAGGGTGCCGAGGTAGTGTTCGCCGCCGCGAATGTAGGTGGGGGCGGCCGTCTCGAGGGTGGTGCCGATGCCGTTGGTGCCGACGAAGGCCTCGGCGTAGCTGTAGCCGGGCGCGAGTCGCACGCTGTCGAGCGCACGCATGATCGTCGCGTCGGAGGCGAAACGCTCGAGCACCAGCCCGTCCGAGGATGTGAGGATGACGCTGATCGTTTGTGCGGCAAGGTCGTTGGCCAGCCGCTGCAGGACCGGTGCGGCGGCATTGGTCAGCGGCGAGTCGAGGTTCGGATCCCGGACGTAGGGCAGCTCCACCTGGTCGGGATGGATATGCAGCGCGCGGGATCTCCGCCAGGAGTCCAGGATTGCGCCGCGCACCGGCAGCGCATCCAGCGATCCGGCGTCTAGGAACTGCTCGCGAAGTTGCTGCAGCGTCGCTGAGCCGCCGGTCCGCTCGCTCATGGTGTCGAACGCCGGTTCGCTGCGCTCGCTCACGACGTCGTCGGCGTGAGGGTTCGTCATTGCTATCACCTCGGTACTGACTTGCTGCAACCCACGGTAGCCATGTCTCAATGTGCGACGCGTCTCAACTCGAGACATCCAGCCTATCGCTATTGATGTGCCATGGATCACAGGAATTCAGATCGGCCTGGCCCATCAGGAGGAAGACGTTGAGTAGGCAGAGCCTCAGCAAGGCACATCAGAAGATCACCGAATTGTCGTGGGAGCCGACCTTCGCCACCCCGGCGACCCGGTTCGGCACCGACTACACCTTCGACAAGGCCCCGAAGAAGGATCCGCTCAAGCAGATCCTGCGCTCCTACTTCCCGATGGAGGAGGAGAAGGACAACCGCGTCTTCGGCGCCATGGACGGCGCCATCCGCGGCAACATGTTCCGCCAGGTCCAGCAGCGCTGGATGGAATGGCAGAAGCTGTTCCTGTCGATCATCCCGTTCCCGGAGATCTCGGCGGCCCGCGCGATGCCGATGGCCATCGACGCCGTCCCGAACCCGGAGATCCACAACGGTCTCGCGGTGCAGATGATCGACGAGGTCCGGCACTCGACGATTCAGATGAACCTCAAGCGCCTCTACATGAACCACTACATCGATCCCGCCGGATTCGATATCAGCGAGAAGGCGTTCGCCAACAACTACGCCGGCACCATCGGCCGCCAGTTCGGCGAGGGCTTCATCACCGGCGACGCGATCACCGCCGCGAACATCTATCTGACGGTGGTCGCCGAAACCGCCTTCACCAACACGCTTTTCGTGGCCATGCCCTCGGAGGCGGCGGCCAACGGCGACTACCTGCTGCCGACGGTGTTCCATTCGGTGCAGTCCGACGAGTCCCGGCACATCTCCAACGGCTACTCGATCCTGCTGATGGCCCTGGCCGACGAGGACAACCGGCAGCTGCTCGAGCGCGACCTGCGCTACGCGTGGTGGAACAACCACTGCGTGGTCGACGCCGCGATCGGCACGTTCATCGAGTACGGCACCAAGGACCGCCGCAAGGACCGCGACAGCTACGCCGAGATGTGGCGGCGCTGGATCTACGACGACTACTACCGCAGCTACCTGATCCCGCTGGAGAAGTACGGCCTGAAGATCCCGCACGACCTGGTCGAGGAGTCGTGGAACCGGATCGTCAACAAGGGCTACGTGCACGAGGTCGCCCAGTTCTTCGCCACCGGCTGGCCGGTCAACTACTGGCGCATCGATCCGATGACCGACCAGGACTTCGAATGGTTCGAGGACAAGTACCCGGGTTGGTACAACAAGTACGGCAAGTGGTGGGAGAACTACAACCGCCTGCGCTACCCGGGCCGCAACAAGCCGATCGCGTTCGAGGACGTCGACTACCAGTACCCGCACCGGTGCTGGACGTGCATGGTGCCGTGCCTGATTCGCGAGGACATGGTCACCGACAAGGTCGACGGGCAGTGGCGCACCTACTGCTCGGAGACCTGCGCCTGGACCGATATCAAGGCGTTCCGGCCCGAGTACGAGGGCCGGCCGACCCCGAACATGGGGCGGCTCACCGGCGATCGCGAATGGGAGACCCTGCACCACAACCAGGATCTCGCCGATGTGATCAAGAACCTCGGCTACGTCCGTGACGACGGCAAGACGCTGATCCCGCAGCCGCATCTGGATCTCGACGATCCGAAGAAGCTGTGGACGCTGGACGACGTGCGCGGCATCAACTTCCAGAGCCCGAACGTGCTGCTGAACGAGATGTCCGACGCCGAGCGCGTAGCCCACATCGCGGCCTACACGGCCGGCGGACCGGGCGGCCGCCCCGCCAAGGTCGGCTGAGCCGACCCCACCGAGCGCCCGGTGACGACGCTCCCGCACGCGAGCGTCGTCACCGGGCCCGGAGAAATGAGACTTCCCATGAGCGACACCCACCGCGTCAGATTCGATCCGGTCGAGCTCGAAATCGAGGTTACCGAGGACGAAACCATTCTCGATGCGGCATTCCGGCAAGGCGTTTCGCTGATGCACGGCTGCCGCGAGGGGCAGTGCTCGGCCTGCAAGTCGTTCCTGCTCGACGGCGACATCCAGATGGATCGCTACTCGACCTTCGCGCTCGCCGACTACGAGAGCGAGGAAGGGTATGTGCTGCTGTGCAAGTCGCACGCCTACAGCGACTGCGATATCGAGCTGATCAACTTCGACGAGGACGAGCTGCGCAATGCCGTTCCGCTGCAACAGCTTCGCACTCGTATCACGGCTCTGACCGACCTGACCCACGACATCGTCTCGCTGGAACTCGAGCTGATCGAGCCCGCGGCATACGAATTCAAGCCCGGTCAGTACTCGGATGTGATGATCCCGGGCACCGAGGAACACCGTTCGTTCTCGATGGCAACGACGCCGACCAACCCGGGGCTGCTGCAGTTCATCATCAAACGCTATCCGGGCGGCCGGTTCTCGGGTCTGCTGGAGAACGAGCTCACCGTCGGCGCCGAGCTGTTGCTGCGCGGTCCGTACGGCTCGTTCACCATCAAGAACGACTCCGAACGCGACATCGTCTGCATCGGCGGCGGGGCCGGGATGGCGCCGATCCTGTCGCTGCTGCGGCATCTCGTCGAAATCGGCAGCACCCGGCGGGTCCGCTACTACTACGGCGCCCGCACCGCGGCCGATCTGTTCTATCTCGGCGAAATCGCCGAGCTGGGCAGTCGGCTGGCCGAATTCGCCTTTGTCCCAGCACTTTCAGAGGAGACCGCCGCCGAATGGGGCGCGATCGGGGTCGCCGACGGCGATGTCGGATTGGTCACCGATGTGGTCGACCGCCGCGAACCCGACCTGACCGAGGCCGAGATCTACCTGTGCGGGCCACCCCCGATGGTCGATGCCGCCATGGCGATGCTCGACAGCAAAGGCGTTGCCCGGGAACGGATCCACTTCGACAAGTTCACCACGTCGGTTCCGCAGAACTGATTTCAGAGAAAGAGAGTACAGACTATGAGTGCACCCGCCGCCGAGCGCGCCAGCAAGCCCGAACGTAGTTTCCCCAAGCCGGAATTCACCGACGCGGAGGCCGGCGCCCTCGAGTTTCCGAGCTCGGGCAGCCGCAGTTACAACTACTTCACCCCGGCCAAACTGCGGGCCACCACCTACGAGGACGTGACCTTCGATGTCCAGCCCGACCCGGCGAGGCATCTGAGCCAGGGCTGGATCTATGGATTCGGCGATGGCCCCGGCGGCTATCCGCAGGAGTGGACGGAGGTGAAATCCGTTGACTGGCACAAGTTCCGCGACCCGAACGAGGAGTGGGAACAGACAATCTACCGCAACAACGCCAACGTTGTCCGGCAGATCCAGCAGAACCTGGCCAACGCCAAGCTCGCCGGCGCCTACGCCTCGTGGACACCGGCCTGGGCGAAGTTCGTCGAACGCAACCTCGGCGCCTGGATGCACGCCGAGAACGGTCTCGGCCTCCACGTGTTCACCGCGGTGCAGCGCTCGGGACCGACCAACATGATCAATACCGCGGTCGCGGTGAACAGCGCGCACAAACTGCGTTTCGCGCAGGATCTCGCGCTGTACAACCTGGACCTGAGCGAATCGATGCCCGGTTTCGACGGATCCGTGCACCGCACGGTGTGGCATACCGATCCGGTATGGCAGAGCGTGCGCCGCAATGTCGAATTGCTCACCGCGGCAAGCGATTGGGCCGAGGCGATGTTCGCGACCAATGTGGTCTTCGAACAGCTCGTCGGCGTGCTCTTCCGCAGTCACCTGGTCATGCAGATCTCGGCGCGCAACGGCGATTACGTGACGCCGAGCCTGGTCGGGTCCGGCGAGCAGGACTACACCCGCGACCTGTCCTACACCCGGGCGCTGTTCTCGATGCTGATGCGGGACGAGAAGTACCGCGACCACAACCGGGCCCAGATCGGCGAATGGCTGGCCAAGTGGGTGCCGCTGAGCATCACCGCCGCCCAGGACCTGCAACCGATCTGGTCCCATCCGCAGGAGCGGACCGTCCCGTTCGCCGAATCGTTCGAGGCGGCCAAGGCCGGCCTGCGCAGCGTGCTGGCCGATCTGGATCTCGAGGAGCCCAAGGAGCTGAACCGATGAGTACTGCCATGGAATTCGGCGCCGGCGTCGGATCGTCGAATATGTGCGGCGTCACCCTGATGAACAACCAGAACGGGTACGTCGTCGCCGAGGTGATGGGCCGCAAGGACGGCGTCTCGATCACCGAGTATCCCTCGATGATCCGGGTCGACGGCGGCACCGTGCTGACCTTCGATTTCGAGGAGATCACCGACGCGCTTGGTGCGGAATTCGAGCTGTCCGATTTCGAGGAGATCATGTCGACCCACTACGGGCGGATGGTCCACTTCGACGACCGGACGATGCTTTTCGCCAATCCCGAGGATGCGGCCGAGTACATCGATTTCGACCTGAAACCGGTGTAATGCCCGTCGTGCTCAGCACCGCACACGCCCCGGCGGACCTCCAGGCGGTCATCGCCCGCCTGGAGGCCGTCGGCTGGCGGATAGACGAGATGCGAATCAACCCGCGCCCCAGCGCATCACACAGCCCGAATCACCGATAGACGGAGCACCACCATGTACGAGAAGGACGGCGAGAAGTACTTCATCGTCGACGCACACGTCGCGCTGTGGGACGCGCGACCGGAAAACCAGCGCAATATTCACGGTAAGCAGTTCATCGACTGCTTCTACGACTACCACCGCAATCTCAGCCCGGAGTCCGAGCTGTGGTCATACGAGGAGTACCTCTACTACGGCGGCGAACGGCTGATGAAGGACCTGTTCGCCGACGGCCACGTCGATCATGCGATCTTCCAGCCGGCTCGGCTCGCCGACTTCTACCGCAACGGCTTCGGCCAGACGGAGGAGGCGTTCGCGCTGACGCAACGGCATCCCGACAAGCTGACCTACAACCACAACTTCGACCCCCGCTTCGCAGAACAGGGACTCGAGCAGTTGCGGCGCGATGCGGAACGATTCGGGCTCAAGGGCGTGAAGCTGTATACCGCCGAATGGCACGGTGACTCGCGCGGCTACAAGCTCGACGATCCGTGGTGCTACCGCTACCTGGAAGCATGTCAGGAGCTGGGGATCCGCAACATCCACGTGCACAAGGGGCCGACGATCCGCCCCCTGGACCGCGACGCCTTCGATGTCGCCGATGTGGACAAGGTCGCCACCGACTTCACCGAGCTGAATTTCATCGTCGAGCACTGCGGCCTGCCGCGCCTCGAGGACTTCTGCTGGATCGCCACCCAGGAGCCCAACGTGCACGCCGGACTCGCCGTGGCCATGCCGTTCATCCACACGCGGCCACGGTATTTCGCGCAGATCATCGGCGAGCTGCTGTATTGGCTGGACGAGGATCGAATTCAGTTCTCCAGCGATTACGCGCTGTGGACACCGAAGTGGCTGGTGGAGAGGTTCGTCGACTTCCAGATCCCGGCAGATATGACCGAGTATGCGCCGATCTCCGTCGAGCAGAAGAAGAAAATTCTCGGTCTCAACGCCGCCAAGATGTACGGGATCAACGTGCCCGCCGAGTTCGCCGTGTCCGGCGTCCGTGCGCTGCCCGAACCGGTGGTGATCTGACATGTCTACCTCGGAACACCTTGCGCGGGATGTTATTCCGGCGGCGGCGCGGCGGGACGGCGTGGGTAGCGCATCCCCGCTCGACCGGGTGTGGGCCGCGCTGGACACCGTGGAAGATCCCGAACTCGGCGAATCGGTGACCGCACTGCGGTTTGTCTCCGGCATCAGCGCCGAATCCGGCCGGGCGATCGTGCGATTGCGGCTGCCTGCTTACTTTTGTGCGCCGAATTTCGCGTACCTGATGGTCGCGGATGCCCATGACGCGGTCGCGGCGGTGCCCGGAATCGAATCGGTCACTGTGCTTTTGGATGATCACTTCGCCTCGGAACAGATCAATGCCGGCGTCGCGCAGGGGGCGGGGTTCACCGGAAGCTTCCCCGGCGAGGCGGCCCGCGAGCTGGACGAATTGCGAAAGACATTCCGCCGCAAGGCCTATCTTGCGGCCTTGGAACGGGCCGTGCGCCGCCTGGCGGCGGCGGATCGGATGGACGCGCCGTTGCAGCTCACGCTCGGCGACGTGCCCGAAGGCATCGAACGCACCTCGCTGGAGCGCCGCCGCGCCGCAATCGGCCTCGACAACGATTCGAGCGCAATGCTTCTCGTCGGCGAGGACGGTGTCCCAGTGAAGTCAGGCGAACTCGCCATCCGGCTGCGGTATGCCCGCTCGGTGCGGGTCAGCATCGAGGGTAACGCCCACTTCTGTCGCGGGCTTCTCGCCACCCGCTACGACGAAACGCCGGTCACCACAACGCAAGAGAACGGAGCAGTGCAATGAAGGCCGTACAGCTGGCCGCCTACGACTCGAAACCGGAGCTGGTCGAGATCCCCGACCCGAAGCTCGAGTCACCACTGGACGTGATCGTGCGAATCGGCGGCGCGGGCGTATGCCGCACCGACCTGCACATCATCGAGGGCCAATGGGAACAGAAGTCCGGTGTCGCGCTGCCGTACACGATCGGGCACGAGAACGCCGGCTGGATCGAGGAGGTCGGCTCGGCCGTGACCGGGCTGAAGGCGGGTGATCCGGTGATCCTGCATCCGCTGCTGACCTGTGGGTTGTGCCGGGCTTGCCGCGCCGGCGACGATGTCCATTGCGCGAGTTCGCAATTCCCGGGCATCGACACCGACGGCGGCTACGCCGAATACCTGCGGACCAACGCTCGCGCGGTGGTGAAGCTGGATTCGACCCTGGAACCCGCGGACGTGGCGGCGCTCGCCGACGCGGGCCTGACCGCCTACCACGCCGTCGCCAAGGCGGCGCGGTCGCTGCGGCCGGGGGATAAGGCGGTGCTGATCGGCGCGGGTGGGCTCGGGCACATCGGCATTCAGGTATTCGCGGCCCTGTCGGCCGCGGAGATGATCGTGGTGGATCGCTCGCCGGCCGCCCTCGCGCTTGCCCGCGAGATCGGTGCGCATCACACGGTGCAGGCGGATGGAAACGAGGCCGATGCTGTCCTCGAGATTACCGGCGGCAAGGGCGCCGAAGCGGTGATCGATTTCGTCGGCGAAGGTGGTGCCATCGAGTCCGGTGTCGCGATGCTGCGGCGCGCGGGCAATTACTACGTCATCGGCTACGGCGGCGTCCTCGCGGTCCCCACGATCGACATCATCTCTACCGAAATCAATTTCATCGGCAACCTGGTCGGCTCCTACAACGACCTGGTCGAGCTCATGGTGCTGGCCGCGCAGGACCGGGTACGGCTGCACACGACGAAATACTCGCTGAACGACTTCGGGACCGCACTGCGCGATCTCGCGGACGGTCGTGTCCAAGGCCGGGCGATTCTCGTTCCCTGACAAGACGATTCAATTACAAACGATATGACGAAGGTGCGTGCGACATGGCAAAGGAACTGCGCTTCAGCGCGAATGCCCGCGGGCTGCTCGAGCAGGGGGTGAACGCGGTCGCGGATGCGGTGAAGGTGACGCTGGGCCCCAAGGGCCGCAATGCGGTGCTGGAGAAACTCACCGGCCCGCCGACCATCACCAACGACGGCGTGACCATCGCGAAGGAGATCCAGCTTCGAGATCCCTTCGCCAACATGGGCGCTCAGCTCGTCAAGGAGGTCGCGACCAAGACCAACGGGGTCGCCGGGGACGGCACCACGACCGCGACGGTGCTCGCTCAGGCCATGGTGCGCGAGGGGTTGCGCGCGGTCGAGGAGGGCGCGAACCCGATCCAGCTGAAGCGGGGCATCGAGAGCGCCACCGCCGCCGTGGTCGAGGTGCTGCGCGAACGCAGCCGCACGGTCACCGAGGAGGCGGACCTGCGTCATGTCGCGATGCTGTCGGCCAACAACGATACCGAGATCGGCGACGTCATCGCCGGCGCGCTGGCGAAGGTCGGCGTGAACGGCGTGGTGAGCGTGGAGGAATGGCCGCAGCTCGGGCTCGGTCTCAGCTATATCGACGGCATCGAATTCGATCACGGGTATCTCTCACCGTATTTCGTGACCGACAAGGACCGGATGGAGGCGGTGCTCGACAACGCCTACGTCCTGCTGACCAACCAGAAGATCTCCACCGTGCAGACTCTGATGCCGGTGCTCGAGCAGGTGCAGCGCACGCAGCGGCCGCTGGTGATCCTCTGCGAGAACATGGACGGCCCGGCGTTGAGCATGCTGGTAACCAACAACGTGCACGACACGTTCCGCTCGGTCGTGGTGCGCGCGCCGGGATTCGGGCATCGCCGGGTCGCGGAATTGGAGGATCTCGCGGCACTGCTCGGCGGCACCGTGGTGAGCGCCGATTCCGGTGTGGCACTGGAGAATATCCGTATCGAGCATCTCGGTCAGGCGCGCAAAGTTACCGTCGCCGAACGATCCACGACGCTCGTGGACGGTGCGGGGGCACCGCAGGAGGCGACGGCGCGTATCGCCCAGCTCGAGCGGGAACTCGAACGCGCAGAGAACGAACACGATCAGGACAACCTGAAGCTGCGCATCGCGCGGCTGTCGGGTTCGGTCGCCGTCGTCCACGTCGGCGCCGCCACCGATGTCGAGCTCAAGGAGAAGCTGCATCGCGTCGAGGACTCGCTCTCGGCCACCCGCGCGGCCATGGAGGAGGGGGTGGTCGCCGGTGGCGGCACCGCGCTGCTGCAGGCGCAACCGGCGCTGGATCTGCTGGAGCTCACCGGGGATGCCGCCGAGGGCCGCGAGATCGTGCGCCGCGCCGTCGAGGAACCGTTGCGCTGGATCGCAGTCAATGCCGGCTATGACGGTGACGCGACCGTGGCCACGGTCGCGAAACTACCTGTAGGACATGGATTCAACGCCATGACCGACAGCTACGTCGACATGTTCGACGCCGGAGTCATCGACCCGGTCAAGGTCACCCGCTCGGCCCTGCGCAGCGCCGCGTCCATCGCCGCGCTGCTGCTGACCACCGAGACCCTGATCGTGGAGGAGGTCATGGTGAATCCGGGCGCGGTGATCGCACCGGGATTCGGCGACCTCGCCGAGGGCCTTGTCCGCCCCTCCAACATCTACTGACCGACCGGCAAATGGGTTGTTCGCAGCGCGCGCCGCCCGGGCCTACAGGCGGGTCGGGCTGTGTCGCGGCAGCCCGCATCCTCGTCGAGCGTCGCGGCTACACCGCCACCTACCTGATGAACTGGCTGGTGACCGCCCTGTACGGGCGCAATGCAGTCCGGACCGCCGCGCACGGTCACCACCGGCAGCAGCCGCGCTCAGTACGCGCGGCCGGAGAGCTCCTGGGTGCCGATGACGGTGAGCATGTCCAGCTTGTCGGCGCTGTCGGTACCCAGCGCGGGGGTGAACCAGAGCAGGCGCTGGCGGCCGTCCTCGCTGAACAGGTTGAGGCAGTTCACGTCCAGCAGGCCGAGGGTGGGGTGGTTGAGACGTTTGCGGTCGTCGCGACGGAATGCAACGTCGTGTTCTGCCCAGATGCCGGCGAACTCGGCAGAGCGGTGCAGCAGCTCGGACAGCAGCGAGCCGGCCTCGGTGTCCTTGGCGTCTCGGCGGGCGACGGCGGCCCGCAGGTCGGCGGCGAACGCCCGGGACTGGGTCTGGTGGTCCTGTTCCGGGTAGAGCAGCCGTGCCCCGGGGTCGGTGAACCAGCGGTAGACGAAGCTCGCTTGCCGGCCACGAAAGCCCGACTGGTCACCGAGCAGGGCGATAGCGAGTGGGTTCTGCACGAGGGTGACGTGCAGGTCGGTGATCACCTGCGCGGGCGTCGAGGTCAACCGGGTGAGCAGGTCGAGCATGCCCGGATGGACGTGGGAGGCCGGTCCGCCGCTGCGCGGCACCGGACGGTCCGCGAGATGGTAGATGTGATCGCGCTCGTCGGCGGTGAGCCGCAGTGCCCGCGCCAGTGCCGCCAGCATCTGCTCCGAGGGCTGCGACCCGGCCCCGCGCTCGAGCTCGTTGTAGTAGTCCACCGACGCCCCGGCCAGCAGGGCCACCTCATCACGACGCAGCCCGACCACCCGTCGCCGCGGACCGGAAACGAGCCCGACCTGTTCGGGACGGATGCGCTCACGTCGCGACCGCAGGAACGCGCCCAGCTCGGCGCTCTTCGAAGAGCTCATGGTTCCAAGTCTGCGCCGGGTCGGGTCGCGGATACAGGGGATGACGTCCCCTGGCTGTGTCTGCCGCAATCACCCATCGTGGAAGACATGACAAACGTTCACCCTGACACCCCCGCCGAGGCGGCCGGACGGGTCGCCATCGTCACCGGCGGCTCGCGAGGCATCGGCCGGGCGGTCTCGCACAAGCTGGCCCAGGCCGGGTCCGCGGTCGTGGTCAACTACGCGGGCGATACCGCCTCCGCGGAAGAGACCGTGACCGCGATCACCTCCGCCGGCGGGAGGGCGATCGCCGTGCGGGCCGACGTCGCCGATGAGAACGCCGTGGCCGCGCTCTTCGACCGGGCCGAGGCCGAGTTCGGCGGGGTCGACGTCGTGGTGAACAGCGCCGGCCGACTCGCGCTCTCGTCGATCGCCGACCTCGACCTGAACGTCCTGGACCAGTTGCACCGCACCAACATCCGCGGGACCTTCGTCGTCGCCCAGCAGGCCGCACGGCGCCTGCGCGCCGGCGGCTCGTTCGTGAGTTTCTCGACGTCCGTGGTCGGCACGCAGTTCCCCACCTACGGTGCGTATGTGGCCAGCAAGGGGGCCGTCGAGGCGATCACCCTGATCCTGGCCCGCGAGCTGCGCGGACGCGACATCACCGTCAACACCGTCGCTCCGGGCCCGACGGCCACCGACCTGTTTCTCGACGGCAAGACCGAGGAGCAGATCGAGTCGTTGGCGAAGATGCCGCCGCTCGAGCGCCTGGGCACCCCCGAGGACGTCGCCGCCGTAGTCGCCTTCCTGACCAGTCCACAGGGCCACTGGGTCAACGGCCAGATCCTGCGCGCGAACGGGGGTCTGGTCTGACAGCTGATCCGAGCGCTGCGCCACCGGGCTGATCACCAACCACTTCCTGCCTATCCAAGGAGAAACACCATGCCCTTCGCCAACTTCAAGGTTCCCGCCGGCACCATCAACGCCGAGGACAAAAAGAAGATCATCGACCGCACCACCGACCTCTACGCCGAGATCTACGGCGAGCGCGCCCGATCGACCACCGTCGTGCTCGTCGACGAGGTGCTCGACGGCGGCTGGGGGGGTGGCCGGCAACGTGCTCACCGCCGCCATGCTCAACGGCGCGGACTGACCTCGGCCCGCACCCCTGCGCAGCGGTCCGGCAGCTACACGTTGCCGGACCGCTGTGATCAGCAGAGCTCCGGCGCATTGCGTGCGCTCCGGGTGGGCGGGTCGGTGCTAGGCCGTCAGGTTGAAGCCATCTCCTGCCGAATAGATTTGGGGAAGGGGGAGTGCTAGCGTCGGACCCAACCTTGCGCTATGTCGGCAAGGTTCCACCATGAGACGTATTGCGGGTCTTCGGATTCCAGCTTCCATTCTGATGCCAAGGCGTCGAAGAATGCATCGTCTGCGGTCTTGCCGCCCTTGGGTTCTCCGATGTACACCAGGCGATCACCTCCGGTGCGGCTGAACTCCGCGAGCGCCGTCGAGGCCATGGGGTTGCCCCATCCTGGCGGCCAGCACATGAACAAGACGTGGTTGGATCGATCGCGAACTCGTTCGGAATATGCTGCACGATCATCGATTCGGTGCCACACATCACGTTGCCCGGATGCTCCGGGGAAGGAGATGTTGTCGGTGGCGTCCGGTGGTTCGGAATCGTAGGCATCAACAGTTAGGCCAGTGGCAGCCAGTTGCGCCGCCCAGTAACCGCGACCCGCGCCAAGCTCGACCACGGTCCTGTCAGCACAGAAGTCCGTCATCCAGCCGATCGTCTCCGGTGACGGAACCGCATACGCGTAGACCGCTTGCAAGATTGTCTGTGCGAACCCGAGTCGTGCACTGCCCGCAGGACGTCCACCGTCGATGACTCTGCGACCATCGCGTTCGGAGATCGAGGGCGTGATTATGTCCCAGTAGGGATTTCGACTCTGGGTGTCACCTCCGGTCATGAAGTTCACGAATCGGAGGTCGAACGCAGCATCGGCCCGGTCGTCACCGCTGCCGGGAATCATCGGTGCCGTGTCCAGGTAGTCGGCAACTTTTGGGTACTCGGCTCGGAGTCTCTGCTCATCACCGAGCAACGCGGCCAGCTCATCACGACGATCCGGCGAGAGAACGAATCCGGTCATGATTTTCATTGTGCCTTTTGATCTCCGTGAGATGCCAGCGAGTGCGGGCTAGAGTCGAGTCCAGGCAGCCGAGCGCCCAGTTCCGTCGACCGACACTTTGCCTGCAGTCTTCAGCTGATCGAGTACGAGTCGAATCGTCTGATCACTGACCCCTGGGACGGCGGTTCTGATGTCAGCCAGCCGGAATATCGTTGGCGCATGGCTGAGGATGTGCACGCGGACCCGGTCCTGCTTTGTGCCGGGGCTCTTCGCTGCTGCCGTCCGGTTTTCGTTCGGCTCGCGCAGCGTCGTCCACCACCACGCCTTCGATCGCCGAAGAGGCGGTGATACTGAGCACTCGAGCACGGCTCGCGAGTTCCGTCAGCAGCCCCGGTAGCCGATCGCGATACAGCGCCTCGCAACCCCGCCCGAAGTCGATAGCCGACAGCCCGGTCACAAGACGCGCGGGCACGCGCCCGATCAAGATGTCAAGATCGGTGAAGCTGCGCACTGAACCTCCCAACCAACCTACTAAACATGCTAAGCGGAGAGAAATTTAGCATGTTTAGTAGGTTGGTTGGATAGTTTATCGACGGCTTCGGACGTGCGATGTCGGGAACTCGGCATCGTGCTGCCGACCGGGTCGACGCAGCGCGGGCGTAACTCGGCCGCGGGAACTGGCAAGAATCCCTAACTGTTTGAGTGTCCAGGGGGCTGGGTACCTATCAACTTGGCAGTGCTTGCGCAGGTCAGAGACCGAATGCGCCCCCGGCAGGAATCGAACCTGCGACCTAGGGATTAGAAGGCCCTTGCTCTATCCAACTGAGCTACGGAGGCATTGCGGCATCAAACACCATGCCCGGTCGGAGGCATGCTGTCCAGCGGGTTGATTATAGCGACTGACCAGATCTATATGAGCTGACGGCGGGCAACACACGGGCATGTCGGGCGCGTCACAGCGGCTATTGCCGAGGTCGGGGCGGGGACGCTGCGCTCGTGGAACCGCACTAGGCTCGACCGCATGTCGTCACCGCAGGACCCGTCCGCCGAACCTGTCAGTCAGGCCCCCCGGTCGGATTCCGCGGCGATGTTCCCCGCACTCACCACCATGGCCCTGACGCTGGCGGCCTTCGTCGCGCCGCTGGTCGTGGCCCTGTCCGCGGCGCAGGCACTGACCCTGCTCGGCATCCCGGATCCCGGAGCTCTGACCACCTACGGGCTGCCCGCGCTGCGGGCGATCTCCGATCTGTGCGCCGCGCTGACGATCGGATCGCTGCTGTTCGCCGCGTTCCTGACCCCGCCGCAGCGCAATGGCCTGCTCGATGTGGGCGGTTATCGGGCGCTGCACCGCGCCGGGATCTGCGCGCTCATCTGGGCCGGGTCCGCGGCGCTGCTGGTTCCCCTGACGCTCTCGGATACCACCGGGCAACCTGTGCGCACCATCTGGCGGCCCGAGCAGGTGTGGCATGCGATCGGGCAGGTGGAGGTCGCCGGGGCGTGGCGGTTCACCGCCTTCATGGCGCTCGCGCTCGCGATCGGCTGCCGCCTGGCGCTGCGGTGGGGATGGACGCCGCCGCTGTTCGGGTGGTCGCTGCTGTGCCTGCTGCCGATCGCCCTCACCGGGCACTCCTCCGCGGGTGGCGCGCACGACCTCGCGACCAACAGCCTGATCCTGCATCTGGCCGGGGTCACGGTGTGGACCGGCGGACTGTTCGCCGTGCTCGCCCACGCCGTGCGCGGCGGCGCGCACACCGATCTGGCCGCGCGCCGGTTCTCGGCGGTGGCGGCCTGTGCCTTCGTCATCGTTGCGGTCAGCGGCGTGATCAACGCGTGGGTGCGGGTGCCGTGGAGCGATCTGCTCACCACCACCTATGGACAGCTGGTCATCGCCAAGACCGTGGCGTTGTGTGTGCTGGGTGTGATCGGATTCTTCCAGCGGCGCAAGGCGATTCCCGCGCTGGCCGCCGACCCGGGCGACCGCGCCGCGCTGATCCGCTTCGCCGGCGTCGAGGCGCTGATCTTCGCCGCCACCATCGGGCTCGCGGTCGGGCTCGGCCGTACCCCGCCGCCGGACCTGGGGACGGTGCCGACCCCGGTCGAGGTCGAGATCGGCTACTCGCTGCCCGGGCCGCCGACGGTCGCTCGCATTTTATTGGATTGGCGCTTCGACCTGATCTTCGGGACGCTGGCGATCGTGCTGGCCGTGCTGTACCTGATCGGGGTGCGGCGGCTGCGGGCACGCGGCGATGCCTGGCCGGTCGGGCGGACCATTTCCTGGATGTGCGGCTGCGTGGTGCTGCTGTTCGCCACCAGCTCCGGGGTCGGGCGCTACGCCCCCGCCATGTTCAGTGTGCATATGGCCCAGCACATGATGCTGGCGATGCTGGCGCCGATCCTGTTCGCGCTCGGCGGCCCGGTGCTGCTGGCATTGCGGGTGCTGCCCGCCGCCGGTAAGGCCGGCGTGCCCGGCATGCGCGAGTGGATTCTGGCGGCGGTACATAACCCGGTGTCGCGGTTCATGACCCAGCCGGTGGTCGCGGCGGCGTTCTTCATCGCCGGGTTCTACGTGCTGTATCTCGGCGGGATATTCGATGCCACGGTCGGCGAGCACGGTGCGCACCTGGCGATGAACATACATTTCCTGGTGTCGGGCTATCTGTTCTATTGGGTGGTGCTCGGCATCGACCCCAAGCCGCGTCAGGTGCAGCCGATGACGAAGGTCGGCATGGTGTTCGGCTCGCTGCCCTTCCACGCCTTCTTCGGTGTGGCGCTGATGAGCATGACCACGACCGCGATGGGTGGCTGGTTCTATCGGGGGCTGGGCCTGGGCTGGGATCACGATCTGCTCGGCGATCAGCACACCGGTGGCGGCATCGCCTGGGCCAGCGGTGAGATCCCGCTGGTCGTGGTGATGCTGGCGTTGCTGATCCAGTGGTCGCGCAGCGATTCGCGCGAGGCCAAACGCATCGACCGGGCCGCCGATCGGGATCATGACGCCGATCTGACCGCGTACAACGCGATGTTCGCCGAGCTTGCCAAGCACGATGGGGAGCAGCGGTGACGGTGAGTGGGGTGGCGCGCCTGTATCGATCCGATGTGCGCGCGGCACGACTGCGGCTGGGGCACCGCATCCGGGTGACGCCGGTATTTCACACCGAGGTCGCCGGCCCGCACGGACCGGTCAAGGTGACCCTCAAACTCGAACATCTGCAGCACGGCGGCACCTTCAAGGTGCGCGGCAGCCTTAACGCGCTGCTATCGGCCGGTGCGGACGAGCGCCCGGTGATCATCGCCTCCGGCGGCAACGCGGGCATCGCCGCGGCGCTGGCGTGCGCGATCCAGGGCCGCCCGTGCACGGCGGTGGTGCCCGAGTCGGCTCCGCACACCAAGGTGGCCGCCATGTGGGCCTACGGCGCCGAGGTGCTCTGGCACGGAACGACTTACGCCGACGCACACCGCTATGCCGACGAGCTCACCGCCGAGCGCGGCGCGGTGCAGTTGCACGCCTACGACCTGCCGGAGGTGGTGGCCGGGGCGGGCACGGTCGGGCTGGAGATCGAGCGGCAGGTGCGGGGGCACCCGCCGGTGCTGGTTGCGGTCGGAGGCGGCGGCCTGGCCGGCGGAATCGCCGCCGCGCTGGGCCCGCGCGGGCGCGTCATCGGGGTCGAACCCAAGGGCGCGCCGACCCTGCACGCAGCGCTGGCCGCGGGCCACCCGGTCGACGTGCATATCAACAGCATCGCCGCGGATGCCTTGGGCGCCACCAGGATCGGCGGTATTGCGATGGACCTCGTGCGACGGTACTCGATCGGTTCGATACTGGTCAGCGACGACGCGATCGCGATGGCGCGGGAATATCTGTGGCGGGAGTTCCGGATCGTGGTCGAGGCGGCGGGCGCGACCGCGCTGGCCGCGATCCAGAGCGGCGCCTACGTGCCCGAGCCGGGGGAGCGGCCCGTCGTCGTGCTGTGCGGCGCCAATACCGATCCGGCGACGCTGTAGGCCGACGTGTCCGAAACATCGGGTATTCACATCTCGAAAGTTATCCCCAATGTGGGATTCGAGGTGGCGGGGCCGCCCAGGATCGATAACGCTGGAGTTCATTGCAGGGGGCGCAGGGACTGCGTCGAAATACCAAGGGGTGGAATCATGTACGAGGCATATACGGCCCTGATCGGCAACGTGGTCACGCACCCGGTGCGGCGCAGCCTGCCCAGCGGGGAGCAACTGGTGACGTTCCGGATGGCCAGCACGGCCCGCCGGCTCGATCAGGGGCGCGGCGAGTGGGTCGACAACGGCACCGTATACGTCACGATCAACTGCTGGCGCCGGCTGGTCGAGGGGGTGGATGCCTCGCTGCGGCTGGGCGACCCGATCATCGTCTACGGGCAGCTCCGCTCGGCGGAGTACCGCACCAAAGACGGATTTTCACGGCACGACCTGGAGCTGCGGGCCAGCGCGCTGGGGCCGGACCTGGGGCGTTGCACCGCGACGGTGCAACGCCGCGGCGCCGTCCGGAACTCGCCGCCGCCCGTGAGCGTTACCCCTGCGGCAGTCCCGGATGCGGCCGTACCCGACGCCGCCGCACCCGTGGCGCAGGCCCCCGATACCCCCACGACCACCCTCGACGGAGACGCTTCGCGTCACGGATAGGATTCCGCACTATGGCTGAGTTCATTTACACGATGAAGAAAGTTCGCAAGGCGCATGGGGACAAGGTCGTACTCGACGACGTGTTCTTGAACTTCCTTCCTGGTGCCAAGATCGGTGTCGTCGGTCCGAACGGCGCCGGCAAGTCGAGCGTGCTGAAGATCATGGCCGGAGTGGACCAGCCGAATAATGGTGAGGCGTTCCTGGCCCCCGGCGCGACCGTCGGCATCCTGCAGCAGGAGCCACACCTGAACGAGGACAAGACCGTCCGCGGCAACGTCGAGGAGGGCCTGGGCGAGATCAAGGTGAAGCTGGACCGCTTCAACGAGATCGCCGAACTTATGGCCACCGACTACTCCGACGAGCTCATGGACGAGATGGGCAAGCTCCAGGAATACCTGGACCACGCCGACGCGTGGGATGTCGACTCCCAGCTCGAGCAGGCCATGGACGCGCTGCGCTGCCCGCCGCCGGACGAGCCGGTCACCAACCTCTCCGGTGGTGAGCGCCGCCGCGTCGCGCTGTGCAAGCTGCTGCTGAGCAAGCCCGACCTGCTGCTGCTCGACGAGCCGACCAACCACCTCGACGCGGAGAGCGTGCTCTGGCTCGAACAGCACCTGGCTTCCTATGCGGGCGCCGTGCTGGCCGTCACCCACGACCGGTACTTCCTCGACAACGTCGCCGAATGGATTCTCGAGCTCGATCGCGGCCGCGCCTACCCCTACGAGGGCAACTACTCCACCTACCTGGAGAAGAAGGCCCAGCGACTCGAGGTCCAGGGTAAGAAGGACCAGAAGCTGCAGAAGCGCCTCAAGGACGAGCTGGCCTGGGTGCGTTCCGGCGCCAAGGCCCGCCAGGCCAAGAACAAGGCCCGCCTCGGGCGATACGAGGAGATGGCGGCCGAGGCCGATAAGCACCGGAAGCTGGACTTCGAGGAGATCCAGATTTCCCGCGGGTCCGCGGCTGGGCAACGTGGTCGTCGAGGTCGAGCACCTGGACAAGGGCTTCGGCGAGCGCCAGCTCATCAAGGATCTGTCGTTTACGTTGCCGCGCAACGGCATTGTCGGCGTCATCGGCCCGAACGGCGTCGGTAAGACCACACTGTTCAAGACCATCGTCGGACTCGAATCCTCGGACAGCGGTGAGGTGAAGGTCGGCGATACGGTCAAGCTGAGCTACGTCGACCAGAACCGGGCCGGCATCGACCCGAAGAAGAATGTGTGGCAGGTCGTCTCCGAGGGGATGGACTTCATCCAGGTCGGCAATCAGGAAATGCCGTCGCGCGCCTACGTCAGCGCCTTCGGTTTCAAGGGCCCGGACCAGCAGAAGCCGGCCGGCGTGCTCTCCGGTGGTGAGCGCAATCGCCTGAACCTGGCCCTGACCCTCAAACAGGGCGGCAACCTGATCCTGCTCGACGAGCCGACCAACGATCTCGACGTGGAAACCCTCGGCTCGCTCGAGAACGCGCTCGAGCAGTTCCCCGGCTGCGCCGTGGTCATCTCCCACGACCGCTGGTTCCTGGACCGCACCTGCACGCACATCCTCGCGTGGGAGGGCAATACGGACAGCGAGGCCAAGTGGTTCTGGTTCGAGGGCAACTTCGAGGCATACGAGGCGAACAAGATCGAGCGGCTCGGACCGGACGCGGCCCGTCCGCATCGGGTCACCCACCGCAAGCTCACCCGGGACTGAGGCCCGGCAAGGCTTCGGCTACCAACGAGTAACAATCCGGCAAAACGTGTGATTCGCCACACTCGGATGGAGTGCCAAATGATCACCGGCGCAACATTTGTCGGGCTTCACCTGGTCCTTAGGTTTTGCTGCAGTGAGGTCGTACCAACCGGACCGTTCTGATGGCTGGGCGCCGCCCCTACATTGGGGGTAATCCGCCCCCGGCGCGCGCGGCGCCCAGCTACTCTCGACTCCGGCGTCACTTTGTTACGGAACCGAATCCGAGGAGTTGGCGAAGACAATGACCGTCTCGTCCGAATTGTCCAGTGCTGCGTGGGCCGTGGAGTTGCCCGAGCCATTGCGAAGTGAACTTGCGGCGCTCGAGCAGGCGTACTTCCGCCACGTAGACGCCGGCGATGTGGACTGCGCTATTACAGGAAGCTCGAGCCAGGTGTTCCGCCGACACCTGGAGTTGGGTATGCAACGCCGCGCGGGGGAGCGCCGAGTGCGCGTGCACCATCCGGACGACGGCCTCGGGCTGGGCGCGGCGCTGCAGCTGGTCACCGACGATATGCCCCTGCTGGTCGAGTCGGTGACCGCCGCGTTGACCCGCATCGGTGTCAGCGTCAGCGAGGTGATCCACCCGATCTTCGAGGTGATCCGCGATGCCGACGGCCGGCTCGAGTCTGCCGCCCCACACGAGGTGGACGGCAACGGCGTGGCCGGGTTGCGCGAATCCTGGATGCATATGCAGTTGCACCCCTCGACCAGTCGTGAGCTGCTGACCCGGCTCGAGAACGAGATTCCCGACGTGCTCACCGACGTGCGCCAGGTCATCGGCGATACCGAGGCCATGCGCGCGATGCAGGACGGCCTGGCGCACGAACTGAGCCTGGCGGCCAAGAACGGCACGCCGCCGTTCTCCCCGACCGATCTGGTCGATTGCGCGAACCTGCTGCGATGGCTGGCCGCGGGGAATTTCACCGTGCTCGGCTACGCCCGTTACGAGCGTGACGCCACGGACTCGAAATCGGTTGTGGTGCCGGATAGTTGCCTCGGCGTGCTGCGTCCCGACGTCGGCACCGACTTCCGGGTCCCGGTCAACGGGGGCGACCGGCCGCTGCTGCTGCTGACCCAGGGCCTGGTGCCGGCGACGGTGCATCGCTCGGTCTATCCGTACTTCGTGGGCGTCGCCGACTTCGACGATTCCGGCAAGCTCGTCGGCAAGCATGTGTTCATCGGCGTGTTCACCGTGAACGCTCTGCACGCGAACGTGCTCGACATCCCGGTCATCGAGCGCCGCGTGCGCTCGGTCATCGAGGCCAGCGGGTTCGACCTGGATTCGTTCTCCGGTCAGGGCATGCTCGAGGTGATCCAGTCCTTCCCGCGCAGCGAGCTGTTCTCCTCCGATGTGGAGACGATGCGCCGCACCGCCAGCGCGGTGCTCAACGTCAGCATGCGCCGGCAGGTGCGGCTGTTCCTGCGCTCGGACTCCTACGGCAGATTCGTGGCCTGCATGGTCTATCTGCCTCGCGACCGCTACACCACCAAGGTCCGGCTGGAGATGCAGGACATCCTGGTTCGTGAGCTCGGCGGCGTCTCGATCGATTATTCGGCCCGGGTATCCGAAAACGAGCTTGCCAGCGTGTATTTCACGGTGCGACTGGCTCAGCCCGGTACCCCGGTGGACACCACCGAGGCCAACCGGCTGCGCATCCAGGACCTGCTCGGACGGGCCAGTCACACCTGGGCCGACGACCTGCGCGACGAGGTATTCACCTCCACGGTGCTCGATCCCGCCGTCGTGCAACGGTATTCGGGCGCCTTTCCCGAGGCGTACAAGGAGGATTTCGAGCCCGGCCGCGCCCTGGCCGATATCGTCCGGCTCGAGGGCCTCGGCGTCGACCGAATCGACCAGCATCTCTACCGGCGTCCCGAATCCACGCCCGGCTCATGGCGTTTCACCCTTTACGTCGGCGCCGGTACCTCGCTGAGCCAGGTGATGCCGCTGCTGCAGAGCCTGGGTGTCGAGGTGGTCGACGAGCGTCCGTATCAGCTCAATTTCGAGAACGAACGGGTCTGCTGGATCTACGATTTCGGCCTGCAGGCACGCCCCGATCTGCTGCGGCGATCGCTGGACCGCAATATGGACGCCGAGCTCGTCGAGACGTCCGACCGGCTCGATGCGCTCGACGCCCAGGAACGCGGGCTGCGTGATCGATTCACCGAGGCGTTCGACGCGCTGTGGTACGGCCGTGCCGAGGCGGACGGGTTGAACGAGCTCGTGCTGCGGGCGGGGCTGGGCTGGCGCACGGTGTCGATCCTGCGTGCGTATTCGAGGTATCTGCAGCAGGCCGATTTCCCCTACAGCCAGGCCAACATCGCCCGCGTGCTGCTGGCCTCGCCGGATGTGGCGCGGTTGTTCGTGGACCTGTTCGCGGCGATGTTCGATCCCGATTCGGCCTCCGCGGAGCGTGCGGCCGAGCTCGAGGCCGCGGTGGCCGAGCGGATCAACGAGGTGGTCAGCCTGGATGCCGACCGCATCCTGCGCGCCATCCTGAGCCTGGTGAAGGCGAGTCTGCGGACCAATTACTACCGCACCGACGAAGCCGGTGACCCGCGGGCATATCTGTCGATCAAGGTGGAACCGCGCGAGATCGCCGAATTGCCCAAGCCCAGGCCGCAATTCGAGATCTTCGTCTACTCCCCGCGGGTGGAGGGCGTGCATCTGCGGTTCGGGCCGGTGGCCCGTGGTGGGCTGCGCTGGTCCGACCGCCTGGAGGACTTCCGCACCGAGATCCTGGGCCTGGTGAAGGCCCAGGCGGTGAAGAATGCGGTGATCGTGCCCGTCGGCGCCAAGGGCGGATTCGTGCTGAAGCATCCGCCGGCCACGACAGGGGATCCGGTGCTCGATCGCCAGGCGCTGCAGGCCGAGGGTGTGGCGTGCTACCGCACGTTCATCTCGGGTCTGCTGGACGTGACCGACAATGTCGATCACGCCTCGGGCGCGGTGGTTCCTCCGGCGCGGGTGGTGCGCCGGGACGGCGACGACACGTATCTGGTGGTGGCCGCGGACAAGGGCACCGCGACGTTCTCCGATATCGCCAACGATGTTGCGCAGTCGTACGGGTTCTGGCTCGGTGACGCATTCGCCTCGGGCGGGTCGGCGGGCTACGACCACAAGGCGATGGGCATTACGGCCAAGGGCGCCTGGGAGAGCGTGAAGCGGCACTTTGCCGAGATGGATATCGATACGCAGACACAGGATTTCACCGTGGTCGGCGTGGGCGACATGTCCGGTGACGTATTCGGCAACGGAATGCTGCTGTCCCGGCATATCCGCCTGGCGGCCGCGTTCGACCACCGGCACATCTTCCTGGATCCGAATCCGGATGCGGCGACCTCGTTTGCCGAGCGGGAGCGGATGTTCGCGCTGCCCCGGTCGTCGTGGGCCGATTACGATGCCTCGCTGATCAGCGAGGGCGGCGGCGTGTGGGACCGCACCGTCAAGTCGGTGCCGATCAGCGCCCAGGCCCGCGTGGCGCTGGGCCTGGGCGAGGAGGTGACCTCGCTGTCCCCGCCGGAGCTGATGCGGGCAATCCTGCTGTCCCCGGTGGATCTGCTGTGGAACGGCGGCATCGGCACCTACATCAAGGCGAGCACCGAGTCGCATGCCGATGTCGGCGACAAGGCCAACGACGCGATTCGGGTGAACGCGAATGCGTTGCGGGTCAGGGTGATCGGCGAGGGCGGTAACCTCGGCGCCACCGCGCTGGGCCGGATCGAGTTCTGCACGCACGGCGGCAAGATGAATACCGACGCGCTGGACAACTCCGCCGGTGTGGACTGCTCGGACCACGAGGTCAACATCAAGGTGCTGCTCGACGGCGTGGTGACCAGCGGTGAGCTGGCGGCCGCCGACCGCAACCCGCTGCTGGCCTCGATGACCGACGATGTGTCCTCGATGGTGCTGGCCGACAATGTCTCTCAGAACTTCCTGATGGGCATCTCCCGCGCCGAGGCACCGCGGATGCTGAACGTGCATACGCGCCTGATCGAGGAACTGGAGGCGCGGCGCGGCCTGGACCGCGAGCTCGAGGCGCTGCCCACGGACGCGGAGTGCAAGCGGCGCATGGAGGCCGGTTCCGGGCTGACCTCACCCGAGCTGTCCAATCTCATGGCGCACGTGAAGCTCTCGCTCAAGGCCGATCTGCTCGAGACCGACCTGCCCGACAGCACCTACTTCTCCGCGCAGCTGCCGCAGTACTTCCCGGCGCCGCTGCGCGAGCGGTTCGGTGCGGCGATCAAGCGGCATCGGCTGCGCAGCGAGATCGTCACCACCATGCTGATCAACGAGATGGTCGACCTCGGCGGCATCACCTATGCGCATCGCCTCAGCGAGGAGATCGGCGCCAGCGCCAGCGATTCGGTGCGGGCGTTCACCGCGGCCGGCCAGATCTTCGATCTGTATTCGATCTGGGATCGCATCCGTGCCGCGGATGTTTCCGTCGCGGTCAAGGACGAGCTCGAGATCCAGACCAAGCGCACCCTGGACCGGGCCTCGCGCTGGCTGCTGACCAATCGGCCGCAGCCGGTGGCGGTGGGTTCGGAGATCAACCGCTACAGCAGCGGGGTGCGCGAGCTCGCGCCGAAGGTGCCCGGCTGGCTGCGCGGCCACCACCTCGACACGCTGGAGGAGCAGTCCGCCACGCTGATCGCCCGCGGTGCGCCGCAGGCGCTGGCGACCGAGGTGCTTGGCCTGCTGAATCTGTTCCCGCTGCTCGACGTGATCGACATCGCCGATATCACCGAACGCGAGGGCGACGAGGTGGGGGCGCTGTACTACGCACTCAACGAACACCTCAAGATCGACTGGCTGCTGCAGGCGGTCAGCCATCTCGAACGCGGTGATCGCTGGCATGCGCTGGCACGGCTCGCGCTGCGCGACGATATGTATTCCTCGCTGCGCTCGCTCACCCTGGATGTGCTCTCGGGCGGCGATCCGGAGGAGACCGCCGAGGAGAAGATCGCGTACTGGGAGTCGAAGAACCAGGCCCGCCTCGGCCGCGCCCGCGCGGCCCTGTCGGAACTGTTCGAATCCGGCACCCACGATCTGGCCACCCTCTCGGTGGCCGCGCGGCAGGTCCGCAGCATGGTCAGCGGCGTCGGCGCGCAGTCGGAGCTGGTGCGCTGATATCCCGTGCCGGTTCCCGCTGTGGGAACCGGCACGGTCCGCGCACTGGATCACCGGACGCGGCGAATATCACTCGGGGGCGCCGTGGTGGCGGGTGTTCGACACAACACGGGCATACTAGGAAGCCGAATCGGTCCTACACTGCGCATCGGCGCGCCGGGCCGGTCGAGCATGCTCAGCGAGCCCGCGCCGCCACGGCGGAGGGGCGGCAACCCGATCGGGAGGTATTGCGTGACGAGTGTCGGTTCGCCCACCAGCGGCGGGGGTGCGCGGGATGCCGTGCTGCCCCGGCGTTTCCACACCACGGTCGAGGTTCGCTGGTCCGATATGGACGTCTTCCAGCACATCAACCACGCCCGGATGGTGACCCTGCTGGAGGAGGCTCGGATTCCCTGGTTGTTCGGGGACGATCGGCCGACCAAGAGCCTTCGCACCGGCTGCGTCCTGGCCGATCTGCACGTGCAGTACAAGGGGCAGCTCCGTCACGAGGACACCCCGCTGGACGTGGCGATGTGGGTCCAGCAGCTGCGCGCGGTGGATTTCACCATCGGTTACGAGGTCCGCGCCTCGGGTGCGGCGCCGGATTCGCCTGCGGCCGTGCTCGCCACCACCCAGATGGCCGCCTTCGATATCGATTCCCAGCGCCTGCGCCGGCTGACCTCGGCCGAGCGCGAGTATCTGGCCCTCTGGAAGTGAATCTCGTACCCGAACCGCTAGCACCCGGACAGGGGATGCTGCGGATTCCGGACCCCGCCGAGCGGGAGAATCTGACGACCTTCGTCGCGCGGGCCGTGCGCCTGGATCCGGCGGCGGTGATCCGGCTGCGCAGGCGCGGCGATCGATATGTGTCGGCATGGGCCGCAACCGGTTTCGAGGCGCTCGCGGTGCGCACCGTGGTCGCCGAACTAGGGGTCGACGATGTCACCGCCGGAGGCGATGTACTGCTGTCGGGGCTGCAGGGTCCCACCACGAACGATCGCATCGACCTCGGATTCTCCATGGATTCGGCGTGGCGCACGGCCCTGCCGCCGGTGTCGGGATTTGTTCATATCGACGACGTCCCGGCCCGCACGCTCGTCGAATTGGCCGAGCGTGGTGCGGAATTGGCCGCCGAACACGGGAGCGGTCACGGCCCGCCGGTCTCGCTGCTGGATCAGGCGGTGCTCACGGTCTCCGGCGGCTCGGACCGGGTCGAGGTCCCGATGCGCGTCGTATTCGCCCTGACCGCCATGGGTTTCATCCCGCACGCGGGCGAGCGGGCCCAGGCGCGCCACATCTCCTCGACCGAGATCGTCCGCGTGCGCGCCACCCGCACCTGGCTGCGCCTGGACGCCCGCTACGGCTCGGTGGCCCGCCGCCGCGGCCCCGCCCTCCTCGCGCAGTGAACCCGCGCCCCATGTCCGAATGAAGGTGACCTCCTGTCCGCAAGGCGGGCTGAGGGCCACCTTTATTCGGGGCGCAGGGGGGCATCAGGTGGAGGAGCCGCCGCCGGCGCTCAGGAGGGGGCCGCGGGTGGGGCGGTCGTGAGCACCGGGCGCAGGGGGCCGGTGGAGAGCTTGGTGACCAGGGGAGTGGCGTAGCGGCGGAGCAGGATTGCGGCGATATAGCCGGCCATGACGCCGACGATAATTCCGGCGGCGACGTCGTGCGGATAATGCGCGCCGACGTAGACGCGCGATATGCCCATGACCGCGGCCGCGATCAACGCCCAGATGCCCAGCGCCCGGCTGACCAGCAGCAGTGCCACCGCCATGGCGAAGACGACGACGGTGTGATTGCTGGGGAAGGAGTAGTCGCCGAGCGCCGGGCATTTCTCGAGCCGGAAGGCGTCCGGGAAGCGGTAGCAGGGACGCCGCTCGGCGAAGACTAGTTTGATGGCGTCGTTCACGACATAGGCGATGATCGCGACGACCGGCACCGCCAGCGCGGAGGCCATCGCCGCCGCAGCACTTGATGGCGGCGCTTCCGAGGGGCCTGCGTGGTTACGCTCCGCTGCCGCCGCCGGGCCCGCCGGGCGCACCGCAGTGCGCCGGCGTGCGATCCACCAGGCGATGAGTATGAACACCACGAACAGCCCGAAACCGATGGTGCTGTATGCGGTCATCGGGGTGTTCAGCCACGGGGTATCCCGTGCGAACCGGGTCATGTCGACGTACCAGGATCCATCGATATTCGACGCGTCCAGGCTCAGCAGGTCCGGGGGCATGTCCTCGATCTCGAATCAGGGCGCGTGGGCGCACCGTGGTCACAGACCATCCACACTGGCATACCGTCGCTGAGAATTCACTGAGTGCTGGTGTGTTGTTGGCGCGGCCGTGCGGAAGTTCAGGCGACGCCAAGCAGGCGCAGCAGGGCGGTCGTGGCGGCCGCGGCAAGGGCGACCAGGACCAGCGGGGCGCGCCGCCAAGCCAGAATCGCGGCGACCAGAACCCCCGCGGGGAGGGCGAAGTCGGCCTTGTGCCCGGAGGGGACGAGGGTAGTAACCGCCAGCGCGGTCAGCAGCACCACCGAGCCGATCTCGAGGAACTGGGTGATGCGGGGCGGGAAGGTGATCCGGCGGCGCAGGACCGGACCCGCGAAGCGAATCCCATACGTTCCCGCCGCGAGGGTGATCGCCCCGGCGAGCAGCGCGATATTCACGCCACCTCGCCGACTCGCGGTGGCGCTGGAGGCGCCGCACCTCGCCGTCTGCCGATCAACCCGCCGCCGGTCAGCGCCAGGAATGCGGCGGGCAGTGCCAGCAGCACTGGTAGCCCGGCGGGCAGGAACGGGGTGGCGGCCGCGGCGGCCACCGCGCCCGCCAGTGCTGCGCGTCGAGTGTCGCGATCGCGCAGGGCCGGAATGGCCAACGCGATCAGCACCGCCGGAAAGACCGCGTCCAGGCCGAATGTGCCGGGGTTCGGTATCGCGGTCCCGATGCCGACGCCGAGCAGCGCGCCCAGCGGCCAGGCCAGCAGCACGCCCAGGCCGCTTATCCAGTAGGTGGCGCGGGCGCGGGCGCGATCGGGTTCCCCCAGGGCCAGGGCCACCGACTCGTCGTTCATCACATGCGTGCCGATCATCCGGCGCCAGCCCGTGCCCAGCACATCGGGCAGCGCCAGCCCGTACGGCAGGTGCCGGGCGTTGACCAGCAGCCCGGCCAGCACCGCGGTCACCAGCCCGCCACCGGCGGCGACGATGCCGACGAACAGGAATTCCGAGCCACCGGCGAGCACCAGGACGCTCAGCACCAGCGGCAGCCAGGCGGGCAGGCCGGAGGTGACCGCCGTCGCCCCATACGACGCGCCGGTGACGCAGACAGCCAGGCAGACGGTGGCAATACCGGTGAGGGCACCCCGATCCAGTGTTCGCCATATCGAACGCACGGTTTCTATGGTGAACGCGGCGCTGCGATTCGTCAATATGGCCCCCGGCTCGTACCCTCGGGAATCACGATGATCGAGCAGGACAGCACCCCAGGGCCGGCTCCGCAGGAGGCGATCGCCGCGGCGCTGCGGCGCGAACGCGCACGGGCCGGGCTATCGCTCACCGAGGTCGCCCGGCGGGCGGGTATTGCCAAATCTACGCTGTCGCAACTGGAGTCGGGATCGGGTAATCCGAGTATCGAGACCCTGTGGGCGTTGTGCGTCGCGCTCGGTATCCAATTCTCGAGCCTGCTCGATCCGCCGCGCCCGCAGGTCAGGGTGATCCGTGCCGGGCAGGGGTCGGTATTGGCCTCCGCGCAGGGCGATTACCGGGTCACGCTGTTGGACGCCTGCCCACTCAATGTGCGCCGCGATCTCTTTCGCATCACCGCGGAGCCGGGGCATCCCAGGGATTCCGAACCGCATTTGCGCGGCGTCGTCGAACATGTGGTGCTGGCCGCGGGGCGTGCGATGGTCGGTCTCACGGATTCGCCCATGGAACTGTTGCCGGGCGATTACATCTGCTATCCCGGCGATCGCCCGCATATCTTCGAGGCCCTCGAGCCGGGTACCTGGGGCATGCTCATCAACGATTACAGCTGAGGCCCAAGGGGTTTCGGGCCCAGCTGATCGGTTCCGGTGGAATGAACCCGGATTCACTTGCCCTCGGCGACAACGGCTTTCCACCATGCGACGGTCCCGGCGGCCACCTCTGTCAGCGGCGTCGCCTTCAGGCCCAGCCGGGCCTCGCTCGCGGTGGAGTCCAGCTGGAACGGCCGGTCGAATTGGTAGTTCATCTCGGCCAATTCGCGCATCTGCTCGTTGAACGGCCCCGCGGCACGCAGCGTCCAGCCCGGCACGGCAAGGATCTTCGGCATCGGCTTGTCCGCCGCCTCGGCCAGCAGCCGCGCCAGTTCGCGGATCGACACCGCCGGTGCGGTCGGCGCGTGCAGGAAGCTGTTCCACAGCGTGCGGTCCTGTGCAGCGCGGATCATCGCGGCGGCGAGATCGGGCATGTAGGTGAACGAATGCGGCAGATTCACGTTGCCGAAGGCCTGAACGGCCTTGCCCGTCAGGATGTTCGGCACCATGCGTTCCCCGGCGTGTGACACCCGCACGTGCGGGCCGATGAAGTCCGAGGCGGCGACGCTGACGGTCGGGGTGGCCGACTCCTCGCGGGCGCGCAGCAGCGCCACCCGCACCGCGGGCTTGCCGAAATCGGCTGTGCGTGGCGTATTTTCGGTCATCGGCTGGTCGAGGGGGCCGTAGGAGTAGAGGCTCTCCGGGAATACCACCACCGCGCCCGCCTGCCCGGCGACGCTCAGCACGTTCTGCTCGGTGGCCGGAAGTTCCGCCCACCACGTGCGTGCGGCGTACTTCGAGCCGTGGGTGCAGTGGTACACGGCCGCGGCGCCCTCGACGGCGGCGGCCAGTTGCTCGCGCTGGGTCGCATCCACGCGCCGGCGCTCGATCAGCGGGTGCTCGGGTCCGCTGCCGGAGCGGGTCAGGATGCGGACGCTCTTGCCCGCGGCGGCCAGCTGTTCGGCGACGGTGGTGCCGACCGGTCCGGCTCCGGTGACGACGTGCAATTTGGACATTGTGTGCTCCATTCGCTTTAGAGAGCGTCGCTCTCTATTGCTATGAGCGTCCTCCATCGCACACTACTTGTCAAGAGCAATGCTCTTATTTGCGAGCGCCGCACCGGATGTGCTGCCTCGACCGGGAGTCCTGGGCGGCAACCCTGTCGTTGCGGCCGGGCAATCCGTCAGCTGCAGTCGGGGCCGGAGGGACGTGTGGACCGCGGCGTGTTGGAAGGTGGCCGCACACCAGCCGAGTGCGGGGCGTGAGCATGCCGCCGGATCCCGCACGGAGCGATCGAACGGCAATCGGTCCCGGTGCGCCTGCCGACCGGCCGGTCACGATTCGCTCCGGCCGTGCGCGGTCTACGGACGGCTTCGCCGACAGCGCCGCTTAGGCGGCGCCCTCGCCCAGATACTGCAACCACACCGGATCCAGATCGGAGGTGGTCGACAGCAGCCGCCAGTGCGGACCCTTCGGCGCCACCATTGGATGGTGCAGGGTCCAGCCCAGGTCGCTGAGCATCTTGTCGGCCTTGCGATGATTGCAGGGCGCGCAGGAGGCCACGCAGTTCTCCCACGAATGCGCGCCGCCGCGGCTGCGCGGAATCACGTGGTCGATGGTTTCGGCCTTGCCGCCGCAGTACGCGCAGCGGTAGTGGTCGCGATGCATCAGCGCCGCGCGGGTCATCGGAACCCGCGCGCGGTAGGGCACGTGGACGTAGTTGCGCAGCCGGATCACCGAGGGCAGTTCGACCGCCGCCTCGGCGGAGTGGACGACCGGCCCCTCGGCATTGTGGTGGACGGCGTCGGCCTTATCGCAGATCAGCAGCACGATGGCGCGACGTGCGGACAGTGCGGTCAGCGGCTCGAAGGTGGCGTTCAGAAGCAGCACCCGGCGCTTGACCCACGCGGCCGATGGGGGATTTTCCAGGGTCCGATGCACGGGGGCATCGCCGTGGGAATGTTCGGGATGGGAATGGTCGGACAAGATATGCAGCGGAGTAGCCCCCGACCCACGATTATGGACGTCGGCGGGCTGGAGTTGTCGGTGTGTTCTGGCCTCGTGTGATCGGGCGCTGTGCCGCTGCTTCATGGGGACCCCGAATTCATATTGTCCGGTTCGTATGGTATCTGGGCAGACACTGCCATCCAGTTGACCATGGAACTCGAACCAATGCACGGTGATTTCGCACATTGTCGGGCATGTTCGGGTTGACGGCTGGGGTGGGGGAATTCTGGCCCCGAGTTCCGGTCGGTATTCCCAGGATCGCGGATCGGGGCCGGTCCGTGGGCTACGGTCCGATCTCGATTGTGTGCCGGGTCGGCGGGCGGCGTTCCCGAGCGGCCGGGACCATTCGTGCGACCTGCCCCGACTATGCTGCGAGGACAGCGAAGGCAATCAGACACAGCAGGAGCGAAGTACGTGGCCGTTGAACGCGGAGCCGCCGGAGCGGCGAGCACACCGAGCCAGGCAGCCCCGGCCGAGCCCGCCTCGTTCTATGAGGCGGTCGGCGGGGCCGAGACGTTCCACAGGCTCGTGGCCGCGTTCTATCGCGAGGTGGCCCGCGATGAGGTGCTGCGCCCGCTGTATCCGGAACAGGATCTGGGCCCGGCCGAGCGCCGGCTGCGAATGTTCCTCGAACAGTACTGGGGTGGGCCGCGTACCTACTCCGACGAGCGCGGGCACCCCCGACTGCGGATGCGGCACAATCCGTTCCGGATCGGGCCGATCGAACGCGACGCGTGGTTGCGCTGCATGCATATCGCCGTCGGCGAGATCGACCCCGAGGCGCTGGACGATGAGCACCGCCGGGCGCTGCTGGACTATCTCGAGATGGCGGCAAATTCGCTGGTCAACTCGCCTTTGTAGGGGTTGCTGCACAAAATCCGGTGAAACTCAGACCTTTTCCGGACGAGGGCGTCGTCTGCTGACAGTTTGCCAAATATCGTCAACACTGACCAGTCCGGGCGCATTCGCCGGAAACCTTTGGCACTATTGAAAGTTGTGACACCTTCATCACCTGGAGATCCGGCGGCGGCAGCGCCGGGGACGGGGTCCTCCGAGGTAGTGCAGACGGCCGGACAGTGGTGGCGATCGGCGGTGTTTTACCAGGTCTATCCGCGTTCGTTCGCCGATTCCGACGGCGACGGCGTCGGCGATCTGGGCGGGCTGCTCGATCGGCTCGGCTATCTGGAGTTGCTCGGGGTCGATGCGCTGTGGATCTGCCCGGTGATGCGCTCGCCGATGGCCGATGGCGGCTACGACGTCAGCGATCCGCGAGATATCGACCCGCTCTTCGGCGATATCGGGACGCTCGAGGAGTTGATCGCCGACGCCCACGACCGCCGGATCCGGGTCGTCATGGACCTGGTGCCCAATCACACCAGCGACCGGCACCCCTGGTTTGCCATGGCCCTGGCGGCCGGGCCGGACAGCCCCGAACGCGCCCGCTACCTCTTCCGCGACGGGCGTGGGCCGGGCGGGGACGAGCCGCCCAACAACTGGCCGAGCATCTTCGGCGGCCCCGCCTGGACCCGCGTGCGGGAGGCCGACGGCTCGATGGGCCAGTGGTATCTGCACCTCTTCGCCGCCGAGCAGCCGGATCTGAACTGGGACAATCCCGAGGTCATCGCGGATTTCGAGCGGACCATGCGATTCTGGCTGGATCGCGGTGTCGACGGGTTCCGCATCGATGTCGCCCACGGCATGGCCAAACCGCCCGGACTGCCCGATATGGACGATGTTCGGACCAGGATGCTGGCGCACGACGACAACGATCCCCGGTTCAACAATCCCGGCGTGCACGACATCCACCGTCGCCTGCGCAAGGTGCTCGACGAGTATCCGGACGCGGTGTCGATCGGGGAGGTCTGGGTCGAGGACAACACCCGCTTCGCGGAGTATGTGCGCCCGGACGAACTGCACCTGGCGTTCAACTTCCGGCTCGCCGAGGCATCCTATGACGCCGCGGAAATCCGTGCCGCGGTGGACAACTCGATCTCCTCCGTGCAATCGGTCGGCGCGGGCCCCACCTGGACGCTGTCCAACCACGATATCGAGCGCGAGGTCACCCGCTACGGCGGCGGCGCGGTGGGGCCGGCCCGGGCGCGGGCGATGATGCTGCTCGAATTGGCGCTGCCCGGCGCGGTGTTCGTCTACAACGGCTCCGAGCTGGGGCTGCCCAATGTCGACGATCTGCCCGAGGAGGCGCTGCAGGATCCGGTCTGGGAGCGGTCCGGGCATACCGAACGCGGCCGGGACGGGTGCCGGGTGCCGATTCCGTGGGAGGGGCAGCGGCCGCCGTTCGGCTTCACCACCGCCGAGCGAACCTGGTTGCCGATACCCGCGCGGTGGGCCGAGTTGACGGTGGAGGTCCAGCTCGAACGGCTGGATTCGATGCTGTCGCTGTATCGGATGGCGATCGAATTGCGCAGTGCGCGACCGGAATTCGACGGCTCGGTGCTGGACTGGTACGGCAGTCCGGCCGGCTGCCTGGCCTTCCGGCGCCCCGGCGGACTGGTGTGTGCGCTGAACGCCTCCGACGAGCCGATCCCGCTGCCACCGGGGGAGGTACTGCTGACCAGTGCGCCGATCGAGGGCGGGATGCTGCCGGTGAATGCGGCCGCCTGGTTGGTTTAGTTACCGACACAGGCGGCCCGCAGCGATTCTGTCGGGCGCATCGACTACCGTTGGGCTGTGAGCATTCTCGAGACAGTGCTGATCTATGCCGGCATCCCGCTGGTGATCTACGGGGTGATCGCGGGTTTGTCGTTCCTCGGCAAGCCGCTGCCCGGGGCAAAGCCGGCCCACTACACCCTCGGTGACAAGTGGACCGCGGACCCCGTGCTGTGGAGCGCGACCGACGAGGTGACCGGACGCGGTCACCATGAGACCTCGCATGGCACCCATGCGGCAATCGAATCCGCCGAGTCGGACCTGATCGGAGGCCGGGCAAGTGGCAAGTACTAATTGGCCCGCGGTGGTCGAGGCCGACCTCCCGCACGGATATGTCGTGACGACCAGTGGACGCGTTTCCGGGGTCCACGAGTCGGGCGAGGTGTTCAGGGAGGCGCCGTTCAGCGATGCCGAGCGGCTGCTGATGGACAACACGCTGACCGAGGTCACCCGGGCCACCAAGGTTCGGTTCAACCTCTACATCGGCGACCTGGGCGCGGATACGGCCGCCGGTGCGGATGCGATTTTCCCGCATACCCCCGAGGCCGCGCGCTCGGTGCTCATCGCCGTCTCGCCGAACGATAACGCCGTCGAGGTGCGGTCCGGCCGCGACGTCGCCGACCGGGTCAACGACGACGCCTGTGTGCGCGGCGCCTCCGCCCTGCTGGCCTCCCTGCGTCAGGGCGAGCTGATCGACGGCCTGGTGTCCGCGGTCCGCCTCATGGGCAGCGATATCGGCCGTCCCAGCTGAGCCTGCCGGGATAGCCACCTAATGGGTGCGTTTGCGCGTAAAGGGTGCGGCGTTATCTGCTGTGAGCAGAATGAGGTCGGAACGCGGGGTGGGCGATCGTAGGCTCGAGGCATGGACCAGCATCCGCGACTGCATGCGATTCCCGGCGGGCGTGCGGGTTCCCCGCGACCGGAATCGGCTCGAACCCGGTCCGAGGCAGCCCGGCCGCGTCAGGCCCAGAGGCGGCAGCAGAGCGTCACCACGCAGGGCCAGCGGCCGGGCTCGATCGACACAGCCCGGCCGGATTCGGCGCGGTTGCGCCCCGCACCGGCGCCAGCCCCCGACGAGCCGCTGTGGCGGGAGGTGCTCGGGCGCAGGCTCCGGACGCTGCGGACCGAGCAGCGCGAGACACTTGTCGAAACGGCCGGGCGGGCAGGGGTTTCGCCGCAATACCTGTCCGAGGTCGAGCGCGGGCGCAAGGATCCGTCGAGCGAAATGATCGCCGCGCTCGCCGGTGCCCTCCGCATCACCCTGATCGGCCTCACCGAACAGGTCGTCCGCGACCTGCACGAGCGGCGCGGCACGACCTTCCCCGCGCCCCGGCCCGGTGCCGGACCCACGCTCCTGGCACTGGCCGCCTGAGACTCGCGGCTCGGACCGGGCCCGGATGGCGGACGTGCGCTGCATCCGGCCGGGTCGGCAGTCCCCTCTAGTTGTCCGTGTTCAGGATCTGGTCTGCCAGGCCGTATTCGACGGCCGTGCGGGCGGTGAAGACGCGGTCGCGGTCGGTGTCGTGGCGCAGCGTTTCCACCGTCTGGCCGGTGTGTCTGGACAGGATCGCCTCGATCTCCGCGCGCATCCGGACCAGCTCGTCGGCCTGCAGGATCAGGTCCGGGATGGCGCCCTGGCCGCGTCCCGCCGGCTGGTGCAGGACGGCGCGGGCATGCGGCAGCATCGAACGGCGGCCCTTCGCGCCGCCCGCGAGCAGGACCGCGCCGACGGCGATGGCCTGGCCCACGCAGGTGGTCACCACCGGGGAGTGCACGTGCTGCATGGTGTCGTAGACCGCGAGCATGGCCGGCAGATCGCCGCCCTCGCAATTGATGTAGAGGTGGATCTCCTGACCGGGACTGTCCGCATCCAGGTGCAGCAGCTGCGCGATGAGGGCATTGGCCACCCCGGAATCGATCGGCGTGCCCAGGTAGACGATCCGCTCGGTGAGCAGATGCGAGTAGACGTCCATGATCCGCTCGCCGCTCGGATGCCGGGCGATCACATTCGGAATCGTGTAGCTGGTCATGAGTTGATTCCCACTTTCGGCCGCTGCGGAATGACCTGACCGAACGACTCGACGATGTGGTCGATGAAGCCGTACTCCCTGGCCTGTTCGGCGGTGAACCAGCGGTCGTGCAGGGAATCCTCGTAGACGAGATCGAAGGGCTGCCCGGTGTCCTCGGAGATGATGCCCAGCACCGTGTTGACGGTGTAGCGAAGATCGTCGGCCTGCACCTCGACCTCGCCCGCGCTGCCGCCGATGCCCGCCGAACCCTGATGCATCAGAATTCGCGCATGCGGGAGCGCGAGCCGTCGTCCCGGCTCGCCCGCCGACAGCAGGAATTGCCCTGCGCTGCAAGCCAACCCGAGCGCGAGCGTGGACACCTCGCACGGCACCAGCCGCATGGTGTCCCGGATGGCGAGCATCGAGGGCACCGAGCCGCCGGGGGAGTGGATCCACAGCGATATCGCACCGTCGAGGTCCTCGGCGGCGAGGGTGAGCAGCTGCGTCATCAGCAGCGTGCCGTTGTCGTCGTCGAGTGCCCCGTCGAGCACCAGAATGCGGCGGGCGAGTAACTGCTCGCGCATCCGCCAGCTGAACATCGGAATCTTGTTGTCGTCCTGAGCCATACGTCCACGGTGCACCGACGCTCACTCCGTTGTCGCCCCACGCTGCCCACAGCAGATCCGCCGACAGCAGCGAGCCTCACTGTCATTCCGGCAAGCTTTTGGCCGGAACCCACCGGTACCCACCAGGTTACGAGAGATCCCGGCCAAGAACATGCGGGGATGACGGTGCGGCATCCATGTGTCCGGCGGGCCGTGGCGGCCGATCGTGGTGGGCGCCTGTACGCCGCAGCACTGCGCCCCCTCCCGGGCGGGGAGGGGGCGCAGGCCTATCGCCGGCCCGGGACCTAGCCGGCGTCGAAAGCCCTTGCGCGCAGGGAGCGTTCGATGCCGGCCTTGCCCTCGATCACCAGGCGGCGCAGGGCCGGAGGGCGGTCGTCGGCGAGGAATTTATCGGCGACGGCCACGGCCTCGTCGGTGATCGCCCAGTGCGGGTAGAGGCCGATGACGACGGTCTGGGCGACCTCGCTGGAGCGGCGCTCCCACACCGCGGGGATGGCGGCGAAGTAGCGTTCGACATACGGGGCGAGCAGCTCGGCCTGACCGGTCGGGGCGAAGCCGCCCACGATCGCGCGGGTGGTGATGTTCGGCAGCGCATCGTCGTTCATCACCGAATCCCAGGCGGCCTCCTTCACCGCGGCCTGCGGGCGGGCGGTGGTGGCGGCGGCGGCCTGGCGGCGGCCGGCGGCGGTCGGATCGCGGTCCAGCTCGGCATCGATGACCGGCGTGGCGGGCCCGTCGGCATCGATCACCCCGGCCGCGGCCAGCGCCTGCACCACCCGCCAGCGCAGATCGGTGTCGACCACCAGCCCGGCCAGGCCCACCTGCGCGGGATCGCCGTGCAGCAGCGCGCCCAGCACCTCGGTATGCGCGGGCGACAGGCGCGCGCCGGTCAGGGCGTTGACGAAGGCCAGCTGATGATCCGAACCCGGATCCGCGGCCCGCGCCAGCTCGATCAGGCGATCGGCGAACTCGCCCCAGCCGTGGGTGGCCGCCCAGTCCGGATCGGCGTAGCTGCCGATCGCGGTCTGCGCCTGCATCAGAAGACGTTGCACCACACCGATTTCCGACTCCTGGCCGACCCCGCGCTGTACCAGTGCGACGAAATCGCGGGCCCGCAGCTCGGCCTGGCGGGTCATCTCCCAGGCGGCCGACCAGCACAGCGTGCGCGGCAGCGAGTCGGCGATATCGGCGATGCGGGCCGAGACCGTCTCCAGCGATTCCGGATCCAGGCGCACCGAGCAATAGGTGAGATCGTCGTCGTTGACCAGCACCAGCTTGCCGCGTTCGGTGCCTACCAGTTCGGGCACCGCGGTGCGCTCGGCGGCGTCGAGGTCGATCTCGACGCGCTTGGTACGCACCAGCTTTCCGTCCTTCTCGTCGTACACGCCGATGGCGAGACGGTGCACCCGGTGCTCACCGGCGCCCGGTGCGGCGCCGGACTGCACCACCGCGAACGAGGTGAACTTTCCATCGACCACCTCGAACTCCGGCCGCAGGGTGTTCAGCCCGGTGGTCTTGAGCCACTGCGCGCCCCAACCGGAAAGATCACGGCCCGAGGACTTTTCGAGGGCGCCGACCAGATCGTCGAAGGTGGCGTTCCCGTAGGCATGCTCGGCGAAGTAGTCCCGCAGGCCCGCCAGGAACGGCTCGCGGCCCACGTAGGCGACCAGCTGTTTGAGCACCGAAGCGCCCTTGGCGTAGGTGATTCCGTCGAAGTTCACCTCCACCGCCGCCAGGTCGGGGATGTCGGCGGCGATCGGATGAGTGGAGGGCAGCTGATCCTGCCGGTACGCCCACGACTTCTCCACATTCGCGAATGTGGTCCAGGCGCTGGTGTATTCGGTGGCCGAGGTCTGGCAGAGCACCGAGGCGAAGGTGGCGAACGACTCGTTCAGCCACAGGTCGTCCCACCACTTCATGGTGACCAGGTCGCCGAACCACATGTGTGCCATCTCGTGCAGCACGGTCTCGCAGCGCCGCTCATAGGAGGCGCGAGTCACCTTGGAGCGGAACACATAATCTTCCAGGAAGGTGACCGCGCCCGCATTTTCCATTGCACCGGCATTGAATTCGGGCACGAACAGCTGGTCGTACTTGCCGAACGCATACGGCACACCGAAATTGGCGTGGTAGAAGCCGAATCCCTGCTTGGTCTCGGTGAACAGCCGATCGGCGTCCATATGTTCGGCCAGCGAGGCGCGGCAGTAGATGCCCAGCGGGATGCCGCCGTGGTCGTCGGCGTAGGTGTCGGTCCACTTCGCGTACGGCCCGGCGATCAGCGCGACCAGGTAGGTGCTCATGGGCGGGGTGGTGGCGAAGGTGTGTTCGACGACCGGAGCGGAGCTTGCGGAGCGACCAGAAGTCTCAGCACCGGTTCCGATTTTTTCGGTCGCCGCGCCGTTGGAGATCACCTCCCAGTCCTGCGGGGCGGTGACGGTGATGTCGTAGGTGGCCTTGAGGTCGGGCTGGTCGAAGCAGGCGAACATCCGCTTGGCATCGGCGGTCTCGAACTGCGAGTACAGGTAGACCTGGTTGTCGGTGGGGTCGACGAACCGGTGCAGGCCCTCGCCGGTGTGCGAGTATTCGCAGTCGGCCTCGACCACGAGCTCGTTGCGCTCGGCCAGGCCGGTCAGCGTGAGGCCCGTGGCCTCGTCGTAGTCGCCGATCTCGATCGCGGTGCCGTTGAGTGTCGCGGAGCGCACCCCGGCCGCGACGATGTCGACGAAGGTCTCCGCGCCGGGCTGTGCGGTAAAGGTGACCGTCGAGCGGGAGACGAAGGTTTCGCCCGCGGCGCTCGCGTCAGGCCGGCCCGTCAGGTCGAGGTCGATGCGATAGTTCTCCACGCTGATCGTCGCGGCCCGTGTGATGGCCTGCTCACGGGTGAGGTTCGGTGCGGACAAGGAGACTCCTTCGCTGGTCGAAGAACGTACCGGGTGGGCCGCCCCATCCGGCGTTCGGAGCGCGGCGCTGCCGGCTCAGTGCGTCGTGCGGTCCGTGCCCGCAGTGGCGAGTGCGCGGCCGCAACGATGCCCAGAATGCCACGTCGCCGGGGGCAAGGGTGTGCACATGCCTGACGACGGTGTCTCGGTAGGCTGTGCGGCGTCGGGATGTATCGCCGTGGCGCAGGGCAGACCAGGAGGACAGTTGAAGCACATCCACGCGGGCAAGGTGCGCGATCTGTACGAGGACGGCGACTCGCTGATCCTGGTGGCCTCGGATCGGGTGTCGGTCTACGACGTGGTGCTGCCGACGCCGATCCCGGACAAGGGCGCGCTGCTGACCCAGCTGTCGAACTGGTGGTTCGACTATCTGTCCGATATCCCCGATCACGTGCTGTCGACCACGGATGTGCCCGCCGAATTCGCCGGGCGCGCGGTCCGGGTCAAGCCGCTGAAGATGGTGCAGGTGGAGTGCATTGCCCGCGGGTATCTGTCGGGGTCGGGCCTGAAGGAGTACCAGCGCACCGGCTCGGTCTCGGGCATCGCCCTGCCCCCCGGCCTGCACGAGGGTGACCGGCTGCCCGAGCCGATCTTCACCCCGACGACCAAGGAGTCGCAGGGGCACGACGAGCCGATCACCTTCGACGACGTGGTGCGGCAGGAGGGCCGCGAGGCGGCCGAGCGGCTGCGTGAGCTGACCCTCGAGATCTACTCGCGCGGCGCCGCCTACGCCGCCGGCCGCGGGGTCATCATCGCCGACACCAAGGTCGAATTCGGCTGGGACGGTGACGTTCTCACCCTCGGCGACGAGGTCCTGACCTCCGACTCCTCCCGCTACTGGCCCGCCGCCCAGTGGGAACCCGGCCGCCCCCAGCCCTCCTTCGACAAGCAGTTCGTCCGCGACTGGTCCACCTCGACCGGGTGGAACAAGGAGTACCCGGGCCCGGAAATCCCCGACGACATCGTGGCCGCCACCCGCGAAAAGTACCGCGAGGCATACGAATTGATCACGGGCGCGCAGTGGGCAGGAGCTCGGCCCTGACCTGGTGTGGGAAAGTTACCAACCGAGTTCGGACCAGTACTCCGGCGTTTTCGATCGGGATCCCTGCGATCAGGCGGTAAGGCCCAGAACCTCATCCGCGAGGTCGGAGTCGGCGCCAACGCTGATCGAGATTCGTACACCAAGCGCACGGCCGAGTCGATCCAGCATCGCCAGGGTTGGCACACCGCCACCACCGGCTTCCAATCGCGACACGGCAGGTTGAGTCATCTGAGCACGCCTGGCCAACTCGGTCTGCGACATTCCCAGGGCCGTACGACGCTTGAAAACGGCTCGACCGAGCGCTATGTCGACCCTGGCCATCTCCCGACCCGCACGGTATTCATCCGTGTCCCGTTTCGCCGCCAGCACAGGATCGTCGGCGAGCCGGCTGTGAACCTTCTTCATCGGACCTCCTTCGATGTATCGATGACATCGACAACCTTGTCGATGTCATGGTTCGCTACGCACAACTTGCGTGCTTCCTTCGCCCGTGACACCTGAAGTCGCTCGTTGTCACGAGTCTTACGAAACACCGTCAACATGACAATCCGGTCCGCACTTGCAAACCAATACGACACCCGCATCTCCACTGGGTGAAGGTGGATGCGCAACTCCCACACCCCGTCACCGAGCGATCGAGACAACGGCATACCCAGACCGGTCCCTTCCTCTGCGAGTAAACCGGCGACCTTCATCAACACGAGCCAGCTGAGCTGGCGTGAGTGAACGCAGCCACTCCATCACCTCCGGCTCTGCGCGGATCTTGAACAACCCCATGCATCTGATGGTATACCCCGAGCCTTGACATGGTGCCGAAGGTGATAGAGGTCTGGCCGGACTCACTGACGACCGGCTCGGCACAGGGCCCTAGGCCTACCGTCAGCGATCATTTTTTACTCTAGTTCCCGACCCGACTTTCGGAGGCGGGCGGCGCGCAGGATGAGGTAGTCGCGTTCGGGGATGCTTGGGGTGTGGTGGGCGGCGGCGGTGTAGTGGGTGATGGCGGTGGGGCGGTCGCCGGCCATTTCGTGCAGGTGGGCGCGGACGGCGTCGACGCGGTGGTTGGCGGGCAGGGCATCGGCGATGGCGTCCGCGATGGCCAGGCCCGCGGCGGGGCCGTGGACCATGGCGGTGGCGACCGCGCGACTGAGGGTGATCATGGGGTTGGGGGAGAGGCGCTCTAATCTGGTGTACAGCACCAGGATTCGATCCCAGTCGGTATCCTCGGTGCGCCGGGTCTTGGCGTGCAGGGCAGCGATCGAGGCCTGGATGCGGTAGGGGCCGTCCAGGCCGGATGCGATGGCCGCCGTCGCGAGGCGGATGCCCTCGTCGAGCTGGGCTCGGTTCCAGCGGGTGCGGTCCTGCTCGGGGAGGGGGATCAGCTCGCCGCTGGGCCCGGTGCGGGCGGCGCGGCGGGCGTCGGTGAGTAGCATCAGCGCCAGCAGCGCGGTGACCTCGGGGTCGTCCGGCAGTAGCCGGTGCGCCAGCCGGGTCAGGCGGATCGCCTCGGCCGACAGGTCGGTGCGCTGCAGGCTCGGACCGCCCGAGGCGGTGTGGCCCTCGGTGAACATCACGTACAGCACGTGCAACACCGATTCGCGTCGATCGCGCCAGGCGGTGCGCGCGAGGGCGGGCGGCATCGTGAAGGGGCGCTCGAGCGTGGCCAGGCGCCTCTTTGATCGCGAGATGCGTTGCGCCATGGTCGATTCCGGAATCAGGAAGGCGCGTGCGATCTCCTCGGTGCTCAGGCCGCCCACCGCGCGCAGCGTCAGGGCGATCGCGCTCGCCGCGGACAGCGCCGGGTGACAGCACAGCAGGAACAGCGTCAGCGTGTCGTCGCGTGCCGGGGCGGTTTCGTTCTCCGCCTGGACATCTCGCGCCACGACCGCGACCTCCCGGTTGCGCCGCGCGATATCGGCCCGCACCGAGTCGGCCATCCTGCGCTGCGCCACCTGAATCAGCCAGGCCCGCGGATTGTCCGGCAGACCCGCATCCGGCCACTGGGTCGCGGCCGCCAGCATCGCCTCCTGCACCGCATCCTCGGCGGCATCGAAATCCCCGAACCGCCGCGTCAGCACGCCCAGGACGAGCGGCGCGAGTTCGCGGAGCAGGTACGCGACCTCGCCCTGTGTCGAATCAGCCGCGGCGCCGGCCGATCCCGCGGCGCGGACGTTCGATGCCGCTATGCCGGGATCGGCCGGTGCCGGATCGGTGGCGTCGGCCTCCGCCTCGACCGGGTGGGATCCGTGTGCATACTCAGGCATCTGCGGGCGGGGCGTCCATGACCTGGCGCACCTCGATATATTCGCCGATCGGCTTGCCGCCGGGGCCGGGCGCCGCGGATGCCCGGGCGGCGATCTCGACGGCACGCTCGGGGCTCTCGACATCGACGATCCAGTAGCCGGCCAGGAATTCCTTGGTCTCGGGGAACGGGCCGTCGGTGACCACCGGTGCCGAGCGGCCGTCCGAGTTGACGATCCGCGCCTGGTCGGGGAAGGCCAGGCCCTGAGCGTCGACGAGTTCACCGGAGTTGCTCAACTGCTCGCCCAGCATGCGCTGAAAGTCGATATGTGCGGTGATCTCCTCCGGCGTCCACTCGCCCATCGGGGTGTCGCAGTAGGCGGCGGGGGTGTAGGTCTTCAACAGCATGTACTTCATGGCAGGCTCCTCGATGTCGTGCACCCCTGGAGTGCGTTCACGGTTAAGTCGGAGCCCGCCGCATGAATTCGACCTACCCGCGATGGTGACCCTCGTCACAGCGGAATCGAGGTGTCGGCCAACCGCTGCGGATCGACCGGCTCACCGGCCAGGATCAACTCCCTGATGCGATCGGTGACATCCCAGACGTTGACGTTCATCCCGGCCAGCACCCGATTGCCGGAATCGAGCCAGCAGGCCACGAATTCGCGGGCCGCCACATCCCCGCGCGTCACCACCGTGGTCTGCTGACCGGGCGCGACATATCCGGTGTACTCCATTCCGAGGTCGTACTGATCGGTGAAGAAGTACGGCAAGCGATCGTAGGTGGCCGGTTTGCCCAGCATGGTCAGCGCCGCCACGGCCGGTTGATTGAGCGCATTCGCCCAGTGCTCCACCCGGATTCGCCGCCCCAGCACGGGATGCTGCTGATCGGCGATATCGCCGACGGCCACGATGTCCGGATCGCTGGTGGCCAGGCTCTCGTCCACCAGCACCCCGCCCTCCACCGCGAGCCCGGCGTCCACCGCCAGCTCGGTATTGGGCCGCGCGCCGACCGCCAGCAGCACCGCATCGGCCTCGATCACGGTGTCGTCGTCCAGGCGCACGCCGGTCGCCCGCCCGTCGGCGGTGCGGATCTCCGCGACGCGCACGCCGCAGCGCAGATCCACCCCGTGCGCCCGATGCAGCTGCGCGAACACCTCGCCCATCGCCGGCCCCAGGGCCGCGAGCAGCGGCGCCGCCTCGGATTCGAGCACCGTGACCTCGAGGCCGTGTTCCCGGGCCGCGGCGGTCACCTCCAGGCCGATCCACCCGGCGCCGATCACGACCAGCCGCCGGGCGGTGCCGAACAGCTCGATCAGCGCATCGGACTCCTCGATGGTCCGCAGTCGGTACACGCCCGCGGCATCGACGCCCGGAATCGGCAGCCGTCGCGTCCGCGAGCCGGTGGCCAGGGCCAGCTTGTCATACGGCAGGGTCGAACCATCGGGCAGCGCAACGGTTTTCGACGCACGGTCGACCGTGGACACGCTGGTGCCCAGCATCACCTCGACGTGGTGGTCGCGGTACCACTGGGCGGGCTGCGCGGTGAAGTCGGACAGTGCCTTCTTACCCAGCAGATGCTCCTTGGACAGCGGCGGCCGCTCGTACGGCAGGTGCTCCTCGGCGGCGAGTAGCGTGAGGGATCCGGCGAAGTCGTTGTCCCGTAGTGCCTCCGCGAGCTTGGCCGCGGCGAGACCGCCGCCGACGATGACGAACCTGGAATCAGTGGTCATCAGGTGTTTGGCGCGGATGCCCTCTCGTTCAGGAGGGGGAGGAAGCGCCATCTCCTATCGGTGTCGGTGATTCTGGTTTGTGGCAGAGCGCGACCACACAGGCTGACTTCGACCCTACTGCGACCCCAGCGACACGATCGGGAAATATCCGGAACTCTCCAACGTTGGAGAGAATTGACGGTGGCTCTGCGCCGCCGCTCTCCCATACTTTCGAGAGGACTGCACCGTGACCGATGCGACAACCGGCACCAAGGACCGGGTGGACTTCTGGTTCGACCCGCTGTGTCCCTGGTGCTGGATCACCTCCCGCTGGATTCTGGAGGTCGAGAAGGTCCGCGATATCGAGACGCACTTCCACGTGATGAGCCTGGCGGTGCTCAACGAGGGCCGTGAGGGGCTGCCCGAGCGGTATGTCGAGATGATGAAGTCGGCCTGGGGCCCGGTGCGGGTCGCCATCGCGGCGGCCCAGGAGCACGGCGACAAGGTGCTCGCCCCCCTTTACACCGCGATGGGCACCCGCATCCACAACCGCAAGGACGAGTACGCGCGCGAGGATCGCGCCGAGTCGTTTGCCCTGGTCGTCGCCGAGGCGCTGGCCGAGGCGGGCCTGCCCGCCGAGCTGGCCGCCGCGGCCACCAGCACCGACTACGACGAGGCGCTGCGTGCCAGCCACCACGCGGGCATGGACAAGGTCGGCCCGGACGTGGGCACCCCCACCATCCACATCAACAACGTGGCGTTCTTCGGCCCGGTGATCTCGCGCATCCCGCGCGGCGAGGAGGCCGGCAAGGTATGGGACGGCGCGGTCGCACTGGCCTCCTATCCGCATTTCTTCGAGCTGAAGCGAACAAGGACCGAAGACCCTGTGTTCGACTAGATGGGGCGTCGGCCCCGCGACAGCGGGGCCGCAACCACCTGACACAATCGCTGCCATGCGCGTATACCTGGGTGCCGACCATGCCGGCTTCGAACTGAAGAACCACATCAAGGACCACCTGGAGCAGGCCGGGCACGAGGTGTTCGATTCCGGCGCCTACCAGTACGACGCCGTTGACGACTACCCGGCGTACTGCATCGACGCCGCGCGCCGCGTCGTGCAGGACGAGGGCAGCCTCGGCATCGTGATCGGCGGCAGCGGCAACGGCGAGCAGATCGCGGCCAACAAGGTGCCCGGCGCCCGCTGCGCGCTGGCCTGGAGCAGCGAGACCGCGAAACTGGCACGCCAGCACAACAACGCCCAGTTGATGGGCATCGGCGGCCGCATGCATCCGCTGTCGGAAGCCCTCGCCATCGTCGACGCGTTCATCACCACCCCCTGGTCGGGCGAGGACCGTCACCAGCGTCGCATCGACATCCTCGCCGCGTACGAGAAGTCCGGCGTCGCCCCCGAGGTGCCGGTCAGCTGACGGACGTGTCCGGATAGTGCGGCCTGCCGGGCGATGGCACCGAGCCCGCGCCCGGCGGTTCAGTCGTCCGGAGCCAGGACGGTGGCGTTTCGGGGCGGAGCCCCTGGGTGGAAGGTGAACGGCGCAGATGCCGGAGGGTCATACACTGCATCGGCTGGCGAAGCTGCATCATGCGCGGTTCGCCGGGGGTGTGGTGCGGGTGTCGAGTCCGCAGGGGCGCTTCGCCGACGGTGCGGCGCTGGTGGACGGTCGGGTGCTCGTGCGTGCCGAGGCGTGGGGCAAGCATCTGCTGCACCACTATGATTCGGGGCTGGTGGTGCATGTGCACCTCGGGCTGTACGGGGCGTTCACCGAATCGGCGGGTCCGCTCGGGGATCCGGTCGGGCAGGTGCGCATGCGGATGGTGGGTGCCGGGCGATCAGGCGCGGAACTACACGGAGCTGAACTGCGTGGCCCCACCGCCTGCGAGGTGCTGCACGACCCGGAGGTCGTCGCGCTGACCGCGCGGCTGGGCCCGGATCCGTTACGCCGCAACGCCGATCCCGAACGCGCCTGGCAGCGCATCCATCGCTCGGCACGCCCGCTGGGCGCCCTGCTGATGGACCAGGGCGTGCTGTCCGGGGTCGGCAACGTATACAGAGCAGAAGTTCTTTTCCGCCACGGCATCTCGCCGCATCGCCCTGGAAAATCGTTGAGCCGCACCGAATGGGACGCTGTGTGGGCCGACCTGGTGGAGCTCATGAAGGTCGGCGTCCGCCGCGGCAAGATGCATGTGGTGCGCCGCGAACACGATCACGGCGCACCGCCTTACGCCGCCGATCGCCCCCGCACCTATGTGTACCGCCGCAGTGGGGAACCCTGCCGCTTGTGCGCCGCGACCGTCCTGCACGCGACGATGGAGGGCCGAAACCTGTTCTGGTGCCCAGACTGTCAATCGAGCTGAGTCCGATCCCCGGCACGGGCGGCGGGAGCCGCCCGGTTCAGAAATTCCCGTCGAACCCGCCGCCGTCGTCGTCCCAGCCGCCGGCATCGAACCCGCCGTCGGCTTGGTCGTACCCACCCTGGTCATATGCCCCTTGGTCGAAACCGGACTGGTCGGTGCCGCCCTGGTCATAACCGCCCTGGTCGTACCCCGCCTGATAGTCCTGCCCCGCGTCGAACCCGGTGTCGTACCCCGACCCGTACCCGCCCTCGAATCCGGCCGCGTTGTACCCCACCCCGGACATCCCGTCGAACAGCGTGTCGAACAACAGTGCCGACCCCACGCCCCACGCCCCGGCCACCAGGGCGGTCTTCCACCACGGCTCGGAATACCAACCGGCCGGAACTGGCCGGCCGGCGACCCGGCCGCCCGGATAGTAGTTCGGGGTCTGCGGCGAGGGTATCGGGGCGGCCTGGATCCGGCGCCCTTCGAAGTCGATGGCGCGTTCCTCCGAGACCCGCCCGGCCGAGCGCTGCCCGTCCAGCTCCGGAACCGGGGGTCCCGGATCCAGGCCCATTGCGGTGCGCGCGGCCCGCACGTAATACAGCCCCTCGAGGGCGGTCTCCTTCGCCAGCCGGGCCTGGGCGGTGGTGCTTGCCTGGTCGATCTGCGATCCGGCCGCATTCAGGCGTTCGCCGGCGTCGGCCAGGGCCTGCTTGGAGGCCTCGTCGGTACCGGTCAGGTTGTAGACCTGCCCGCCGAGGCGCTCGATGATCCGGCGCGCATCGGCCTTCGCGTCGGCCAGCTGGGCGGCCTGGTGACTGCGCGCGGTATTGCGACCGGCGAAGGTGATCACCAGGAAGACGACCAGCACGAGGACCAGAATGACCAGGAGTATGCCCACGCAACCAGCCTACAAGGATGATTGCCGGATAGTTGCTCCTCAGCCCGCGACCGCGGCGTCGTAGTGCAGGCGGGCGGGGATGAATCCCCCCGGCTCGGACTCCTCATCGTCCAGCTCCGACACTGCAAACCGCCGCTTACCCGCGGTCTTGGCCGAATACATCGCCCGATCGGCGCTGCGTAGCAGGTCGGAGAAGTCGCAGGCGCGCCCCGCGGGGCAGTATGCGGTGCCGACACTGACCGAGACCGGCACCGGGCCCGAGGAGCTCGGCACCGGATTGTGCAGCGCGGTCAGCACCCGCATGGCCACCTCGCCGAGGGTATTGCGGCGGGCAGGCAGGGCGAGCACGAATTCGTCGCCGCCGTACCGGCAGACGACTGCCTCCTCCGGGCAGGCCGCCTGCAGCCGCCGCGAGATCTCCACCAGGACCTCATCTCCGACGCTGTGTCCGTGGCCGTCGTTGATCTGCTTGAAATCGTCGACGTCGATGAGCAGCAGGCCGACGCCGCGGGACCGGTCGGCCGCCATCAGGCGCACCTGCTCCTGCAGCAGCGAGCGGTTGGCCAGATCGGTGAGCGCGTCGTGGGTGGCCTCGTGCCGCAGCTGAGTCTGCAGGGCGGCGATCTCCTGGACCCGCACCGACACCGCGGCCTCCAGGCTGGCCTCCTGCTGGGCCAGCGCTCGCTGCTGCAGTGCCTCGGCATAGCTTTCGATGGCGTGGCTGGCAATCAGCGGCCAGCGGGTGAATACCAGCGAACCCGGCTCGCCCGGCGCGAAGCCCAGCAGGGCGCGCGAGGCCGGTGCGAGCATGCGGGAGCGGCCGAACGGCTCCTCGGCCAGCCGCCGCCCGATCCTGCGGGCCGCGGGCACCGGAAACGGTTCCGAGCGTGCAAGATCCAGCAGTTCGTTGATGAGCGCGGTGAGCACCCGCTCCAGATGCTCGGGCGGGACCGTCAGGCCGGTGTCCCGGTATACCGCGCTCACCCAGTCCCGCGACGTGAGCGTGACCGCGGCCGCGGTCACCGTGTCGACCTTGGTGAGCATGCCGCTCACCCGCCGCAGACGCGTGTCGCGGACTCCGGGCTACAGCCCCGGAGATCGTGCCTACTGCTATGCGGTCCGCTCCACCTAGCTCGGTGCATGCTCACCGCCCCCTTTCCAGATACCCCCGTCCGGCAAAAAGGATCCTAGCAAGCCACTCGACTTCGAAAAATGGTGTTTTACAACCTGTTCCGAAATCTCGCGAATGGCGATCGTCTGAGCTATCGCCGCGCAAGCTGCGGCGTTACATCGCCCTCCCGCGTGTCTTCAGCGACGCGCCGGGGAATGCCTGGATAGGTATGGCGATCGCCTCCCCGAGCCGCGCGTGCGATGTTTGCTCGTCCGGAGTGAGGGCGGTCATACCGCGGTGCTGCCGGATCCGGGCGAGCGGACCGGGGATCCGACCAGCGGGGACGGCCGCGACCGGCCGGGCGATTGGCGTTTAGGAAGTCAGGTTCGGTACAGTCTCAGTCGCAGACGACATCGAGGCGATCCCGTCGGTGTCGTGTGCCTGCGGGCGTAGTTCAATGGTAGAACCTCAGCCTTCCAAGCTGATGGTGCGGGTTCGATTCCCGTCGCCCGCTCTGGTGGTCCCTTGAGCACCTTCGGGGTGTAGCGCAGCTTGGTAGCGTACCCGCTTTGGGAGCGGGCGGTCGCAGGTTCAAATCCTGTCACCCCGACCATTTTTCGTGCTCTACCAGCATCTATAGCTCACACGCCAAGGGTGCTCTCAGGGCTCATCTCTCGTATCCGGTTCCCGCACAAGCCCCCTCACGTGAGGGTGGCTTTCGACCACTTCACACCTCGGTCCGCCAAGACCGGGGGTGAGGGTTGAGGTGATGGTTGCGTTGCCTCCCAAATCTGTGGTGATGGAGCGCCTTCCGGCTCCGTCCCTAACGTACCCAATCGGGTCGCAGCGGCGGAGCGGGCGGCGCTGGCGGTCAGAGGTCGATGTCGAGATCCCCGACCGCCTCCGAGAACGGCACGGTGTCGTGCTCGCGGTCGACGATCGAGAGGCGGTCCTCGAGATCCTCGATGTGGTCGAGTAGGGCTTCGTAGCGCTCGAACGACATGAGTACTCCTTCGGGTTTCGAGTTGGTGAGGATGATGACGTCCTGGCCGCTCTGCGCGAGCTCGATCTGAGTCGACAGCTTCCGTCGTGCGTCGCTGACCGAGACCAGGTGCGGCTTGACACGCACTCTGCGCAAGGGATGGCGGACAGCTCCGACGAGCTTCGCCGCCTCAGCCGCGGTGAGGGCCTGGTCCTTCTTGGTGGTCATTGCTTTCCCTTCCCCCCGCCGGCCTGTGCGGCAGGGGCTGTCCTGGCGTCCGAGGCCGTCACTTGTAGACGCCGCCTCGGATGCCGACCTTGGTCACGGTGACGATGCGCACGCCGTCGTCGACCACGTACACGACTCGGTAGCCGCCCACTCGGATGCGGTATCCGGGTGCGCCGCTGAGCTTGGTGCAACCGCTCGGCCGGGGGTCGAATCCGAGGTCCGTGATCGCAACGGTGATCGCGGCCCGCTGGCGGCGGGGCTCGACGGCGCTCAATTCCTTGAGGGCCTGACGCTCGATGGTGACCTCGTATTCGGGCTGCTGCGGCTGTGTCATGGGTGGTTCCTCTCGTTGTCGGGGTGGCGGCCCCGGCGATCTATGCATCGCTGAATGTACCCTGCGATGTACGTAATTTGGTACCTAATTCAGCTCATCATTATGTGACGATTGACACGTGAATGGTCTATCATCCCTGCTTGTTACGTACATATCTCGTATGTATGTTGATTATGTACGACGCATCGGGGCCGCCACCCCAGCCAAGTACCGACCACCCACCCAAGCGCGACCGCCGCCACGGCCGCGCCCCGCGAAAGGAACCACCATGACCCAGGCCCATACCGCCCGGCACGACATGCTCGACAAGGTCCGCAAACTTCTCGCAAAGGCCGAAAATGTCGCAGGCACACCCGAGGCGGATGTCCTCAACGCCAAGGCATTCGAGCTGATCGCCAAGTATGGCATCGACGAGACCGCAGCCCGCGAGCGCAACGGCGAGGGCCCCGCCCCGATCGAGATCGCACGGTTCGCGATCAGCGGTCAATACCAACGTGAGCAGTCGTTCCTACTTCACATCCTGTCCAGGGCATTGCACTGCAAACCGTTGATGCTGGACGGTAACGAGAGCCACGTCGTATACGGCACGGCCGGGCACATCGAGCGGCTGCGCGTCCTGTTCGCGACTCTGATGCCGCAGATGCTTGCCGGAGCCTCCCGTGTCCGCCCCCATTACGGGGCACAGGTCGGCGTCAAGGCGTACCGCATGTCGTGGATGCGGGGCTTCTACCTCGAAGTCGGTTCCCGCCTGGAGGAGGCCGAGGGGACCGCGGCGAAGGAGTCCGAGCCCGGCACCGCGCTGGTGTTGATGGATGACGCCAAGCGCGCTGAGGCCGCCCTGCAGGCCGACCATGGCGGCCAGATGCGCGACGTCACGTCGCGCTCACGCCACGACGGCAGCGCCGCCGCTGCTGGCGCCGCTGCCGGACAGCGCGTGAACCTCGGGCAGACCGGCGTTACCGGCCGACGCACCCTCGGCCGGTAACCCCTCCAGCACCCACCCAGGCCGGGCCTGCACGTCAGGCCCGGCCATCCATCACGGGGCCGCCACCCCGCACCGAAAGGAACCACGTCATGAGCGCGTTCGCGCCCACCGCCGAGCAGCTGCACATCCACCACCTGTTCAAGACCGGACAGCCCATCCGAATTCGCGCAGGAGCAGGCACCGGTAAGACCACCACCCTCACCCAGCTCGCAGAAATCGTTCAGTCCCAAGGGCGCGCCGGCCTGTACATCGCCTTCAACCGGTCCATCGCCAATGAGGCGGAAACCAAGTTCCCCGAGTGCATCTCGGCGTCGACCGCGCACGCTCTCGCCTACCGGAACATCGGCCAGACCCGGCACGCTCCCCTGTTGAACAGGATGCGCCGAGGTGCGCGCATCCCGATCGGCGAGACCGGCCGACTCTTGAACGTCGATCGGTTCGTCGCGTACGTGGGTGGCGAGACCTTCACACTCACCGAGTACGAGGTCACCCGGCACGCGCTCGCCGCTGTCGACCGGTTCTGCAAGAGCGCGGACCCGGAGCTGACCAAACGGCACATCGCCCGGATTCCCGGCATGGACGATCGGGACCTGCACGGCCAGCTGGTCGAGTTCGTCTACCCGGTCGCACAAGCTATTTGGGCCGATCTGCAAGACCCCTACGGCAGCGCAGTGGCGTTCGGGCATCCCCACTACCTGAAGTTGTTCGCGCTGGAACGGCCGAAGGTCGGCCCAGATGGCGGTGTCGTGTTTCTCGACGAGGCACAGGATACGAGCCCCGTCCTCGCGGGCATCATCGACGACCAAGTGCATTTGCAGTTGGTCGCAGTCGGCGACCCGGCCCAGGCCATATACGGATTCACCGGCGCGACCGACTACATGACGCAGGCCAGTAGTGCTATCGAGGGGCGCTTGACGCAGTCGTGGCGATTCGGCCAGCCGGTCGCGGACGCAGCGAACACGTTGCTTACCCGCCTCGGCGACGACCTGCGTCTGACCGGCAACCCCGGCCGGGCCAGCGTCGTCGATCACGCCGCGAGTGGACTACGCGTCACCCTGGCCCGGACGAACGCCACCGCGATCGAGCACGTGATGGCTGCCCAGACGGCCGGACGGCGTGTGCACCTCATGGGCGACAACCGGTACGCCGTCCAGTTCTGCTTCGACGCCGCCCTGCTGATGAACGAGAACCGCTCGGCGTCGAAGAAACCGCGCCTCGCCGACCTCGCGGCGTTTCGCACCTGGGATCAAGTTGTCGAGCACGCCAACGACTCGACCGACTCCGCCGACTGGAAAGTGCTCGTGACGTTGATCGTCAAGCACGGCACCGCGAAGGTGCGCGCGGCACTGGGCGGCGTCGTGAACGAGCACGACGCCGACGTGATCGTGGCAACCGCCCACAAGGCCAAGGGCCGCGAATGGGACAGCGTGCACCTCGCATCGGACCTGGCCGACGCCGTCGAATCCGCGGCCGAAGCCATTCAGCAGTCCGAAGCGTGGATCCGTGACGAAGGCCGGTTGAGGTTCACCCCTGCGGGCGAGGAAGTGCCGAAGCACGTGCACGACTGGCGGGTACGGCGCTCCAACGACGGCCAGACTCCAGATGAAGCGTTGCGCCGCAGCCAGAAACGACTCAAGGACGAGCTGATGCTGGCGTACGTCGCCGCGACCCGAGCTCGGAGCCTCCTCAACCCCGGTGGCCTGATCGCCGCCAGCACGACGACCGAGCAGCAGAGTGACGGCCTATAGTCCCAGTCGGCCGCGTACAGTCGCGGTATGCACCGACGAGAGGGCCCTATGGATGAGCGCGACCGACCCTGACACCTGGTGGACCGCGCAGCAGTGCGCCGACTACATCGACGTCAAGCCGCGCACCTGGCACGGATATGTCAAACGGCCGACCAAGACCAACCCAGCGCCCCAGCCGATCAAGAAGATCGGTAGCACTCCGGTTTGGGACAGCGAAGAGGTCATCGCCTGGAACGAGTCGCGGCCCGGAGACCCGATCAACGCATAGAGCTGGCCGCCACCAGCGCCCCCGAAAGGAACCACCCGATGCTCACCGCTGCCCGCACGGCCGCCGCAGGGACCATCCTCATCGCAGCCCTGTCGTCGGTGCTGTCGTTCGCCGCACTCAGCGACGTAGCCCGTCGCTCCGGAGTCGGCATCCCAGTCCTGTGGCCGATGATTGTCGACGGCCTGATCCTCGTCGCCACCTTCGCCGTCGTCGCCGTCCAAGGCTCCGCGTACGCATGGATGATGCTCGGGTCCGGCGCAGCCGTCTCGATCGCTGGCAACATCCTCGACGCGGTCACCCCTGAAGGGCCGATGCCCAGCCAGATCGCCGCCGTCGTCGCAGCGGTCCCGCCCGTCGCTCTGGTCGCCGTGACGCACCTGACCGTCCACCTTGCGCGTCATGCGTCAGTGACGCGTCATGCCACGACACCGACAGATAGTGCCGCGCAATGGGATTCTGCCGAACCGCTGGCGCCCCTGGCGTATGAGCCCGCGGAGCAGTGGCCGGCTGCATACCCCAGCGCGCCGAGCGTCACACCCTGGCACCGGAACGACGCGATAGCCGATGCATGGTCGTGCCGCGATGACGTGGAAGTTGTTGCGCCCGCGCCGGTCGTCGAGGAACGCTACGAGGACCCCGACACCGGCGAGTTGCCCGTCCTGGCCGACCCAGTACGCGGACCGCGTGATGTCGCGGAGGAATTGATATGCAACACCGACCTGTCCAACTATGCTGTCGCCGAGCGCGTCGGCAAGTCGGAGGCAACTATTCGACGGTGGCGCAAGGTCATTGAAGACGACCGGGTTGAGCAGCGCACGGCCTGATCCACTTTGCAAGTCGCTGGCGCAGTCGGCCGGGCCTCGTCCGCGAACTCGGCCGCTCAGCTGGCCTGTTCGATCAGCGCGGTACGCGGGCTCTTTTGACACGAGCATGGAGGGGCAGACCGGGCGGATACGGTCCGGAGCCGACGTGCGGTCCCTTCTCCATAGGGGCGGTATGACGGTACGGCAACAACACACGCGTGATCTACATTCCGGTGCGACTCGATGCCCGCTCCCGGTAGCGTTGGGAGCAACGCAGTATGCCTACGTCTCATCCCGTGTCAGTCGGGGATCCGTACTGGCTCGGCAGCTTTCGCTTTACGTGTGCTCGGTGAGGAGTGGATCAGATGCCAGACTCGGTCTCAACACCAGTCGATGATGTCTGGCGTCCCCGCCCGAGATCGAACACATCAGTGCAGGATGCGAGTTACCCGGAGTGTGTAGAGATTCTGATACGGGGCGACCATCGGATCGGATCGATATAGATGGAGACGGAGAGCGACGACATCTTGCGCTACATCAGAACTTTTCAGCAGGCTGAGCAGAATGCTGTTGTACGCATGAAGGAGTTGGGGTTCAGCGACGCGCACCTGACGGTATCTGGGGCGGACAGTGGTATCGACATCGAATCGTCGCAGTCAGTAGCCCAGGTTAAATGGACGGGAGCTGCCGCCGGGCGGCCCGAGATGCAGAAACTCTTCGGTGCGCGGGGTATTCGAAATCATTTACAGATGTTCTTCTTTGCGGCATCTGGATATAGCCAACCTGCCATTGTCTATGCCGACGAAGTTGAGATCCGTCTGTTTGCATTCGATCCGATCGGGCAGATCGAACCTGCGAATTCCGTGGCGCGTTTATTCGTAAAGGAGCTCCAACGGAAGAGAAAAGCTGAGCGTGTGGCAAGTGAACGCGCTGAAGCCGAACGTGTGGCAAGTGAACGTGCCGAGGCCGAACGTGTGGCAAGTGAACGTGCCGAGGCCGAACGCGTGGCAAGTGAACGTGCCGAGGCCGAACGCGTGGCAAGTGAACGTGCGGAGGCTGAACGCATCGAAAACGAACGCGCCGAGGCTAAGAGACAGCCGTGGCCGGTGACTGTCGGAGAATTGACTGCACAGGTAGACAACTTTTCCCCCCTGAGCTTACCCGTTCCTGTGGTCGGCATGAATTCGGTGCAGCCGCCGATCGCAGACCCCAAGCTCCAGATTGCTAGTTCAGGGCGATCAATGATGGTAGATAGCCCTCAAACCGCCGGACGCAAATTTGTTGTCGCTAGCCTGTTTGTCGTCGTGATTCTATGTGTGCTTGGCGATGCGTTTATGGCATTATTTTTTGTTGCTGGGATATTCGTCACCAGCCACGAAGTCAGTGTGGCCAGCATCGTTGTTTTGGTCATGTGTCTTGCAATTATTGGGTTGCTTGCGTTCATCGCTAGTCGATGCATGCGGAGGCTTAGGGTCCTAAGATGGCACGCTTCCGAATCCTCACTGCTAGTTGCGAACTCGCAGGGGTATGCCTCATATTTTCCGCGGTGTGCCCCGACGCTTGGAGATCGCCGAGCAAGAAGTATGCTACGCAGACTAAGAAATGTCCTTGAGCCCGGCGAGATGCTTTGGGTATTCGCAAGTCCGAATAGCACGCATCCTCTTATGAACGGTTTGGCTGTAACGAATAATCGGATATTGGCCTTCTTAGTTCATAGGCTTTCAGTCGAAGGTCCGAGAATAGTTGTATATGCAGAAGACATTAGCCGTATAGATTTTAGTGATACCAAAATCGGAATGAAGGAGATGGTCGTCACTACTCACTCAGGCGAATCGAAATCGTTTGGGAGACTAGATCATGGCGATGTCAGGTTTATTGCGTATTATGCGAACTATCTTGGCGCAACAAGGTCGCCGAACTGAGTAATACGCTGCGTGCGGGCCTCGAATCGGTCGATGGCCGGGGAGTTGTACTGCTGCTGGAACAACGGGTAGTTGCCGGTGAGCGCGATCTTGAACGCGCGGTGCGCGGCATCCATCTTGGATTCGTTGGCCGAGTCGGGCCACGAGGTGATGACCGCCTGGGTATCTAGGCGGACCACCGAGAATGTGCGGCCCACTGCCCGGAACTCAAGGTCGACGTCGAGCGGGTAGGTCCCCCCGAGGCCGCGTGGGGTCTGCGTCCCGCCGATCATGGTCATGATCCGGGCCTTGCCTCCCATGAAGACCGCCCAGACACCATCGTTGGTCGAGGCATCATCGGTGCAGCGCAACGCAACGATCGTTTCGTTGTTGTCGGCCAAGGCGTATGGAGTGGGTGCAGTCAGCCGGAACCCGACTACCACGTCGTCCTGCGGAGCGACGACGTCGGTAGGGCGGTACCAGAACGCCACCTTGCCCGTCGTTCCCATGGCAGCGAGCACGATGTGACCGTCGGCTACACGGCCCTTCACGCCGGAGATGTACGCCCAGGCCGGGCCGAGCGAATCGGGATAGGCGGTGTTGAACTCGTAGACGAACCCGAAGGGCGGGACCGCCGCGCTGAAGACCTTCTTCCAGGCTGAGCCGTTCCACACCCACCCTTCCCTCACCTTCCGCCCGCCAGCGCTCAGCGTCTCGATCTTCTGCGAGCCGACATAGAGGGGCATGGGCTACTCCGGGATGCAGTACAGGACACCGGCAATCGGTGTGCTGGGAAGTGATGCGACAACCTGGATGGCGTCGCCGCGCAGCGCCGTCGTGGACGTCGTGCCGATCGTCAGCAGCGCCGCCTGTAGACCGGTCACGTCGGAGATGGTGTGCACGTGTGCCTTCGGTGCGCGGGCGTCCGACAGGCGCGGATCGTTGCCCTGCGTCACCGCTCCCGCCGTCGAACCGAACAGCGACGCGACCGCCGATGCGACACGCGCGTCAGTCAAGTAGCGGTTCGTCGAGCCCTCGGGCACTGCGTCAGTGGATCCCGGAGACGGCGAGATCTCGGTGTAGGACGAGCCGCCCCACCGATAGACCTTGTTCGAGTCGATCGCGATATAGATCTTGCTGGGCTCGCCCGCGCCGGGGAACGCAGCTGTACTGCCGAATTCGAGTACGTCATCGACGTATGACGGCAGCTGCGTCGCGGGCACCTTGCCGGATGCATCGAGCGCGGCGTACCCGTTCGCGGCCCCCTTCATCGAGGCCAATTCGCGAGCATTGATCGCGTCGCTGATCGCACCCGATGACGCAAGCTTGGCCTGCGACAGTGCGCCATCTGCGATGTGGGAGTTGGTGACGCCGTTCGCTGCGATGGATACGGTGCGGTCGACGCTGAGGTCGCCGCCGCCCGTCAATCCGCCGGCTGCGGTCACGGTGCGGCTGGAAGGCACGCCGCCAGCACTCGCCGCGTCCTGCGCAGACTTCGCTGCGTCGCCTGCCGACTTCGCCGCGTCGGTCGCCTTCCCCGACGCGACGTCGCGCGCCCCGACCGCTACGTCACGCGCGGCCACAGCATCGGTCTTGGCGGTTTCCGCGGCTGCCCGATCGGCAGCGGCGCCAGCGGCATTCGCCGCCGCAGCACCCGCCTTCTGCGACGCGGTGTCGCGTGACGCGTCAGTTGCGTCGCGTGCCGCAACTGCGTCATCGCGGGCCGCGACGGTCACGTCACGCGCTGCGACGGCGGTTGCCTTGTCGGCGGCGACTTGAGCGGCGTCCTTGGAGATGTCGCGTACGCCGTCGGCCGCACGTACGGCCTCGTCGCGGGCGACGCGGGCAGCGTTCGCGGCCTGCCATGCCTCGGAGACGACGGCGGGCGCCTGCTCCTCGTATTGACCGAATAGCGGCGACAGGCGGACCGGCGTCGCGGACTGCGGAATGGTGATGTCCTGCGGGCGAGTCCAGCCACCGAGCCGCAGCATCACCTTTGCTGGGCCTGCGTCGAGGTCGGGGGTGGTGAGGTTTCCAGCGACGATGGCGACGCTGACTCGGTTCGGCGTCGTCACGCCTTCCCGGTCTACGTCCTGACTCAGGGCGGGCCGCCAGATTTCGCAGATGCCGTCGACAGGCCCGTCTCCCAGGTCACTGAAATGGTCGAACAGGACGGTCACCGGGACCTCCTCTTTGCTTGAATGGTGAAGCGCGGAAGCATGAGTGTGGCTAGCCGAGAACGAACCAGGGGATCCAGTCACCGGTCTTGATGCTCGACGCGGTGATGAAGTCAGGGATGGTGTCGCAGTCCTTGACGTAGCCGTAGATGTTGCGCGGGTACACGCCCGGCGGTTGCGCCGGAATGCTTTGGTGCACGCAGGCAAGCGGACGGTTCGCGGTGCCGAACGAAGGGCTGATCTGAAGGACGCCCACGGCGAAGACATCGCCCTGCTTGACGGTGATCGTTGGCAGATCGATACGGAACTGGGTACCGGCAGAGGCGATTTGGGCCTTGACGTCGCCGCTGTCCCAGATCTTCGACAGGTTGCCGTTGCTGGGGTCCATTTTGAGCATAGCGACGGTGAACGACTGCGGGTCGAATCCCCAGCCGCCTCGTCCCGTGATCATGCCGACTGTGCCGTACGTGCGGTCTCGGGTCGCGCGAATGAATCCGAGTTCGAGTACACGGGTCGCGGGCAGGTAGTCCGGCGACCTGCGCTCCTCACCGACAGCGGGCGCGTTGGAGCCACCGGAGACCGTCGTCCAGTTCACCAGCTGCGACAGCGGGAACGTCGGGTCGTCTAGCGCGTTGATGTTCTGCCACAGCGGGATATTGGTGGGGATGTCGCTGAAGTTCGGCTTGCCGCTCGCGGTCGCCTGTGCGTAGGTCGCGACGCTCTGGGCGGTGCGGGCGGTCTCCCGCGCCGCGCTGGCGGCGGCCTGAGTGGTGGCGAGATTGCCCATGCCCGAGCGGGCTACGAAGCTGGCCAGGCCCCACGAGTAGTTGGGGATGATGCCCTGGAAGCGGGTTTCCGAGGAGAAGCCGACGGTGCGATGTGTGGCGTCGACCGGGTAGCCGGAGGTGTCGGTGTGCTCAATCACGCTGGTGCGGTTGACGATCACCCGGTATGTGGTGCCTTCGGCAACCAGCTCGACCGTGTCGGATTCCTGCACGCCCTTGGCGTAGGTCTTCCAGTTGGTGAACTTCCAGGTGTCGCCGCTGCGGGTGCCGCGCCCAAGCTGGATCGAGCGCTTCCAGATGTTGGCGTAGACGAACTCGGTGAGGTCGGCGTTGGCGCGCACGAAAAGCGCTGTCGGGCAGCCGTCCATCACTCCGGCCGGATTGACGATCGCCGCAACCGAGTGGTTGTCCTCGCTCATCAGCTGTGGACAGATGGCGTAGCGGATACCGGCCGAGATGCCGTGGTTATCGAGGCGCGCGGCGAAGTCGATGATGCCGAGCCCCTGGCCGGTGCCGCCCTGAATCCAGCCGTTGCCCAGCATGTTCGACTCTTTGCGGTTGAAGTTGTCCACGTAGGACGCGCCGGTCGCGAGGCGAGATTCCAGCTGAGCGATGGCGGAACCGTGCGCGGAGGTGATGCCGAACAGGCTCTTGAGGAACGTGTCGACGAAGCCGCCGAAGATCGGCATGACTTCGGGCGGCGGGATAAGACGCTTCACAGGGGCACCTCGTCGGCGATGAGTTGTGGTGGCGGGGGCGCGGATTCGCTGCCGGGCTGGGTGCGCGCCCAGGCGAGGAGTTCGCGGATGTAGTCGACGGCGAGCCGGTAGCGGGCGCGTAGAGCGTCGATGACGCTGTGCAGTTCGCGGACCTCCTTGCGGAGGCTGTCGACGTCGTCTCGCAGCGGCTTGACGATGGACTCGAAGTCCGCGCGCTGAGCGTCGAGCAGCATCTTCAGGTGGTCGCCGTCGAGCCGCTGGCGTTCGATGTTGTCGTCGGCGGTGGCGTTGCGGGCCTCCACCCTGGTCTTGAGGCGGGCTGCGTGCCAGACGCCCCATGCGCCCGCGAGAACGCCGACGAGGGTGAGGCTGTCGTTGATGTAGGGGGCGATGGTGCTCACCCGGCCTCCCATTCATGGGCAGGAACGGCGGAGGCCGCCTCCCGAAAATCAGGGGCGGCCTCCGCGGCTGAGGTCGGTGACGGGTCAGGCCGGCGGTTCTGCGAGCAGCCACGGCGCGAACCGGGCCAGCAGCTCGTTGACGGCGGGTAGCGCCATGACGCGGGTGATGCCTGCGCACGCGGCCAGAACGACTGCTACCGCGCCTGTGACGGGGATGCCGCCGGTGATCACGATGATGGGGATCAGGGTGGCCAGGGCGAGAACGACCTGGAACACGGTGCGCACGGTTGCGCGCCACGGGTATGCGGTCTGCGACGGCGCGGTCAGGGAATGGTCACCCATACGGGTCTCCTTCGGGGACGGGGTGATCAGGCGTCGAGCTTGGCGAGGATGGCGTCGAGCTTGGCGTTGAGGGCCTTGTCTCGTTCGTCCTTCTCGCGCCGCCAGCGGTCGAAAGACTCGACCTTCCTGTCGGTTTCGAGGACGTAGCCGACCAGTGAGTCGCGGTAGTCGGACTGGTGGCCGGTCTCGTCCTTGTAGCGGGACTGGAATCGGTAGCCGAGTTCCTTGGTGATCAGGTTGTACAGCTCGTCCTGCTTCGCTTCGGACAGTGCCATGAGGAAGCCTCCTTCTCGTTGTTCGATCCGTGCCTGGATGTCGGCGCGGAAGCGGTTCATGTCGAGCCCGCCGGGGTCCCACTTGCCTTGCTTGCGGCCCGCCCATTCCTTGTGCGCGATAACGCGATCCGCACCGTAGCCAAGGCGGCGGCAGATGGCGGCGCACACCTCCACGTACGCCCAGTACTGCGCTGGTCCCCACCCCTCGGTGCCGTTGTTCGCGGCCTCGATGCCGATCGTTCGATTGTTCGCCGCGTCTTCCGGCAACCCCGGATACGAGCCGTATCCGGCGTGCCAGGCGACGCCGACACCGCACAGGGTGACCGTGCCGTCCTGGGCGAGATGGATCTGCGATAGCAGCCCCTTGAGTCCGGGCACGCCGTACATGATTTCCTTTGCAGGAGTCCGTGATCCGCCGGTGTGATGGCAGACCACACCCCAGATGTCCCCGAAGTCGCCCTGTCCTCGATCACGCCATCCTGGCGCTTCAACGACATTCAATCCTTCGGCGCGCAAAACGTCTGCAAGCCATACTGGGTCGCCGTACCAGCCCATGCCGGTACCTCCTCATTTTCGATTGGTGACGGAATTAGCCGGTGCCGTTCGCGATGGCGCGCGACAGTCCGGCGAAGCCCTTCATGCGGTCGATGAGCTTTTCCCAGGCGTCCTTGACTTCGCCGTCGTCGCCGATGGTGATGAACTCGGTGCACTTCTCATCTCGGGAGTCCTCGACCTCGACGGCGGAGATGTAGTCCTCGATGACCGTGCCCCGGTCGTAGAAGGTCATGATGTCGCCGACCTTGAAGCGGCGGCCGGAGCCGTCGTCTTCGCCGAAGGAGAATCCGCGCCCGTCGATTCCGCCGGCCTGGACTTCCAGCTTCAGCGACTCCCCGCCGCCTGCGGCCTTGAGCCCGGCCATGCCGATAGCGAGGCCGTCGAGCGAGTAGGCGCTGGTGTTGTCCACGAAGATCTCACCGAACGCGTGCGGGCCGAGATCGGCCTTCAGCTTGTGGTCGTCGAACTTCTGGTAGGCGAAGAAGATGTCGTCGAACAGGTCGCCGACGAGGATGTCTCCGAGCGCCGCGCCGGGCAGCAGCCAGTTCAGCAGTGCCTTGATGGCGGCGTTCGCGGCCCACTCGACGACCTGGTTGATGAACTCCGGGGCCTTGCCGCCGACGATCGCGGAGTGCGCTTTCGGGTGGCTGACACCGCGTGTGTAGTTGGTGATGTGGCCGGAGTCGGTGCGCCACTGCATCCAGCGGCGGTCGCGCTTCTTGTGGGTGTCGAAGACGTATCCGGCCTTCTGCGCCTTGCCCCACTGGTCCGGGTCGGCCAGGCCGAGGATGTTGCCGGGGTTCATGAACCAGAAGAAGTTGTCTCCGGACAGGTCCAGGACGTTCTGCAGGCGCGCGAGGGTGTCGGTGTTGAACACCCACGGAGAGGGGCCGTCCTTCGGGGTCCACAGGTTGCACGACAGGCCCAGATCCGCGGAATCGACTGTGGTCTTGTACAACTCGTCGAGCTGGGTGAACCGGGCTGAGATGATGACCAGTTCGGCGGTCAGGTCGTCGATGGCCTCGAGGATGTCGTCGAGCGTCTTGAGGTCCTTCAGCTGTGGCAGCTCGGGGATCTCGTAGCGGATCGGCAGCTTCATGTAGACCGGCTTCTGTAGCCGGATGACGTTCTTCGCCAGGAAGTACTTGAACACGAAGTCGGCCGGGCCGAACATGATGTCCTGCTTGCCCGTCAGGCCGACCTGGACCTCCGGCGGGAACAGAGGGTTGACCCACGCGAGGATCGTGAGCAGCCAGTACAGGTTGGAAACGCAAGTGGCTGTGAGGATCTCTTCGCCGGGCTTGCCCGCGATGGTCGCGGACATGACGCGGCCGTCCCAGGGGATCCCGTTGTAGTAGGTGCGGATCGGCACGACGTCGCGCTTGCACTGCATCAGCCGGGCGGCGAGCGGGTGATCCGCACGAACCTGAATCGTGGCGGTGCCGGGCACATTCCAGAACCAGCCGAACCGGGCCTTGATGTACGGGCCGAGCGGGCGGGACTGGGTGTAGTCCTGATTGAAGACGGTGATGTCGAACGCGGGCGGCGTCTTCGTGTTCGGCCGCCACAGCGGATTGGGTGCGGCGTATGTCGGGGCGCTCATGCGGCGGCCCGCTGGTACTTCTGCGGTAGCCACACCTCGACGCGGCTATCGGCGGTGGTGGCGACGCCCTCGATGTTGAGCGGCACAGTCGTTTTCGGAGGAGCGCTCTGGTACCAGGCGACGTTGCCTGCCTTGCTCCACACGTCCTTGCCGGTCCAGTCCTTGATGTGCGGGAACTCCGGGTTGGTCTCGACCGTCCACCCCTCGTTGGGCTGAAGCTTGGGCAGCAGCACCTTTTCGGTGCCAATGCCGATCGAGAACGCACCGGGGCCGGTGAGCCGCCAGAACGGCCACGTAGGAACGTCGCCGTCGTTATGAATGCTTCGGCCTGCGAACTGGTCGGGAGCCAAGGCCGGCGGATTGACGGGCTTTCCGTTCCACCAGGATTCGTCGGAGACGAGGACCGCGTCCTCGGTGCACCAGCCGACGGTGTCCAGCAGCTCGTACGGTGGATCGGACATGGCCGTCTCCAGCCGTACGTACTGCCAGCGGTTCCCGCCGCCGGGGGAGATGACGTGCCATTCGACGAGATTGGTTCCGTCGCCGAGGCTTTCGCGCCAGGTGTTCCACAGGTCGAACGCTTCTTCGCCCGGTTTCACGGGGCCGACGCGGACGGTGATGCTGATCGGGTTGATTTCTCGATTGGTGCCTCGGTAAGTGGCACCGGCTTGGCGGGCGTTGGCCTGCCGGACATGAGCCATCGGCGCTCCGCCCACACCCAGGGGAGCTTGGGCGAGGCGGAGCGGGCATTCGGGGTCGCCGAATCGCCAGATGGCTCGGGGCTGTCCGGGATACTCGACGCCGCGCAGCTCGTAGCGAACTGCCATTACAGCTTCCCGTCTAACGAAAGATGCTGGAGCCTAGAGCCCCAGCTGAGTGATGTTGATGTTCGCGGCGCGCGCCCCGGAGTCGATATCGACCGAAACCGTCACGGGCTCTTGGCTACTGGCCGCTGCGACTATCGCGTCGAGCTTTTCGCCGAGCTGTTCCAGCTGGCCGTCCAGGCCGGGAATGGCGGTGTTACTGGTGTCGAAGCCGACGAACTTGCCACTTTCGTCCCAGCTGGACCGCGCCGCCAGTGCGCCGCCGACGAGGAGGCTCAGGGCGCGGTATCCGTCCTGTGCGATCCTGTTGAGTCCGGCTCCCTTGCCGGGTGTCGACAGCGGGATATCGCCCTGGTCGCCCTGGGTGATGACACTCCATGAGCCGGTGTGCACGCCGCCGTCTCCGGAACTGCCCACCCCACCGAATCCGCCATTGGCGTAGGGGGTCAGGGAGAAGCCGAAGCGGTCAGCGACTTGCTGCAGGATTGTTGTAGAGCGGGCACGCTTGGCGGCCGACAGCGGGATGTACGCCTCGCCGCCGGTCTCAGGTTCCGCCCACTGAATCAGTCGGCCTGTGGCGGGCTTGATTTCAGCGGTATCCGGCAGCTTCCCGTCGGCGTAGCGGTCCAGGTCGACTCCGCCATCGGCTCTGAAGGTGCCATCGGGCACACGTACCGGCCCCTGCACGAGCCCCTGGTTCGGGTCCTGGCCGGAGTTCTGTGTCGCCTGCGCGCGAACGTCCCTGATCTCGTTCGTCGTGTAGGTGGTGATTGTGCGACCGCTGTTGTTGGCAATGAACGCGTCGAGGACTTGCTGTGCGGCGGCGATTTCCGCAGTGACCTTTGACTTGCCGTTGGGCAGGTTCTCGACCTTGAAGCCGAATGCCTCCAAATTGCGCTTCGCGTCCTCGGTCAGCGCCGTCACCGTCACCGTGTGGCTGTCCGGGATATCAGATATCGCGCCACCGAGAAGGCGAGTCATCTCGGCTGCGCCGGAAGCTTGTTCACCAGCGGTGCGGACCGAGTCACGCATCGCGTCGATCTTCGGCTTTGCAGCGTCCAGCTTGTCGGCGAGCGAGCGAACCCGGTCCGCGGCCCGGTCCATCTGCTCGCCGTACCAACGGGCGGCGTTGCCGCTGCCCTCGATCGCGGAGCCGACGTCCTTCATGCCGGGGATGTGCTTGATGATTCCGCCCAGCTTCGAGGAGAACCCGCCCAGTATCTCCAGAGCCTTGCCGATGCTGTCGCCGATGCCCTCTTGCAGCGTCGCGAACATGCGCAGCGTGCTGGACGCGAAGGCGACAAGGCCGTCCAGACAGGCAAGGCCGGCATCGGCCAAGTTCGCGAAGAACGAGATGATTTCCGGCTTGTGGGTCGATACCCAGTCGGCGACCTGCTGCAAGGTGGGGCCGAACGCCTCGGCGATGGAGAACTTCACCTCGCCCATCGCCTGAGTGATCGAGTTCTTGGCGGCCTCGAAGCGGTGTGCGGTCGTATCGCCGATCTTCTGCGTGGCTGTGTCAGCGGTGCCAGCGACATCGCCGAATTGCTGCACGGCGGTGTCGAGATCCAGAGCAAACGCTGCGCCCTGGATGTCCTCGAACTTGGTCCCGAACAGCGCCAGTGCGGCGGTGTAGCGATCCTGCGGATCCTGGACGCTTCGCAGCCCGCGCAGTAGTTGCGCCATCATGTTGCGCGCCGCCTCGCCGCCGGAAGCCATCGCTGTCCGTGCCTCCTCAGCGGAGACTCCCAGCTTCTCGAAACCGGCTGCGCCTTCGGCGGTTCCGTCCGAGACCCGGAGTTTGAACTCCTTGAGGCTGTCGATCACAACGTCGGTATCGCGGGCACCGGCCTTCACGCCCTGAGCGACCAGCGCCCAGCCTTCAGCGCCGACCAAGCCCAGGGCACGCAGCTCTGTGGAGTATTCGTCGAACGAATCCAGCAGGTCCCCGCTGACATTCAGGTTGTTCTGCTGGGCCTTGATCAGGAGGTCGAATGCTGCGGTTCCGTCCTTGGCGATGCCGTTCTTGATCGCCTGCCCGGCCGATCGGGCGACTGCCGGGACTTCTTCGCCCAGCAACTGGGAGACGACGTCCAGCTTCGTGATCACCGGCTGCATCTGATCGGCGGTTTCCTCGCCGTTCAGCAGACTGGACTCGATCGCCGCCTCCACGGCCTGCATGTTGGAGTTGACCGAGTCTCCCCAACCGTCGGAGAACGCGTTACCGGCTGCGGTGCCGATGACCCGCATTGTCTGATCCTTGACGCCGAGGCGGGCTTGGATCAGGGCGGAGTTCTTCTCTATCTGCATACCGTCGGAGATCGCCTCTGCCAGAACGGCACCGGCGGCCAGGCCGATACCGGCGACTCCGACCAGCGCCATTGCGATCGGGCCGCCCTTGTCGCCCAGTCGCTCGAGCTTGCTGGCGAATCCGCCGACGAAGGAGTCACCGAACGAGGAACCGGTCGATGCCGCGCCCGACGCTCGCTGGCCAAGATTGGCGAGCGTGTCGGAGGCGCGCCGGGCAGCCTTCGACAGGTCGGCGGGCAGGTTGATGCGGTGGGTGGCGTCGGCGGCCTGCCCTGCCGAGCGTTCGATCCGCCGGACGTCGCGGGCGGCTTTCTGCGCGGTGTCCCCGAATCGCTGGACGTCACGGGAGGCGTTGCGTGCGCCCAGGCCGCCGCGCTCGATGCGGGCACCGGAGTTGGTAAAGCTCCGGTCGACCTGGCCCGCCGCGCGCTCGGCAGCGCCACGCAGGCCGGTGAAGCCACGCTCAGCGCTTCCGAGGGTGCGTCGGAACCGGGCATCGTCGAGGGTGAGTTCGGCGTAGATTTCGCCGACTCTGGTTGCCATATGCGGCTCCGTTCAAACTGCCTGTCTGGTGATCGCCGCCGCACGACTCCGTCCGACCGACGAACTGTTTGAAGTGCCTGTCGTCATGCGCGCTGAGGAGAAACTCGGATCTGTCGGGGGTCATCCGTAGCATTCGGTTGCATGACTCAGCAGTCGCTTGTTTCGTTGGTGGTCGGGTTGGCCGCCGCGTTGGTCGGTGTGCTGGCTCCGGTGCTCGCTCACCGGTACTCATCTCGTGACAAACGCGAGAATTTGAAACGAGACCTCGAGCTGGCGCAATTGATGGCCGAGGATGAATACGGATCTCGCGCGGAGTTGATGGCGCATATCGACGACAGGGTTGTGAAGCTCGTTCGGCATGAGAAGCCGATGAAGCTGCTTCGAACATCGATGGTATCGGGGGCAATGTTTTTCGGCTGTCTAATCGGCATCAATGCGCTGGCGGTTGGTCAGAGATGGACCTTTTACCTCGTTGAGGTCGCGGCCTACACGGTCATGGGAATCACAATATTGGCACTTGCGGTTTTCTTAATCTCCATGGCTGCGTTAATCATGTCGATGCGCTCGGCCTCGGTTGGGTATCAGATCCTCGCGGTCCTGACGTTCCCGGTTGGCGCCGTCGGCGTCATTATCGTGTGGTGTATCGGCACACTGCTCATCCTGGGAACGAACCTCGTCCGTCAGCGGTATGGATTGACAGCGATCGAATGGGACAGGTCGCCGATTGCCGGGATGAAGGAACTATGGTCGCGACTTCGTCGACCTGAGAATTCTCCGGATAACGCAGCAGAGGTGAGAGTGGCGGAAGCCTGAGCCAGGGTAGACCGTTGAGGGCAGGTCCTGGAACAGCGCGGCCGTATATTCGCACCGACCTCCGTCCCGCACAGCTTGACTAGTCGGTCAGGTGTCTGCGGTTGGGCTGTCCTTACCGGCGTCAATAACGGCCTGGATGTCGACGAAGTCGGCGAGCTGGGCGAATTGCCAGTTAGCGCGGCCGAGGCTGGGGCTGCCGCCGAAGTGTAGGAGCGCGGTCCGGCCCGCGTGCATTGCCATCGTGTCCGGTACACCGTCGCGGGCCATCTCCTCGCGCGCGGGGCCGAGAATCTTGCGGATCTCTTCGTACTCCTGTGCAGCGGAGAGGTTGTCGTCGAGGACGAGTAGCCGCAGCCGGTCAGCTTCGCGGATGCCGGGGCTCTTGATCTTGTAGATGACGCCATCAATCGGCAGGGAGAGGTCCGGGTCGTAGAACTCGGATAGGTCGCGCAGGGCGCCCATAGGTGTAGTCCTTACACGGTAGGGGGAAGGATTGCGCGGTGTAGCCGCGTGCCCGGCGAACTCGCGAGGTCGTGGATGCGTACCTCGAGCCAGCGCCACGGACGTTCATGCAGCACACCGGAATTGACGTCCACTCCGTACGCGGAGTGCAGGTCGAGTTCGATATCGCGCCAGCAGGCCAGCACTTCTCGCCACGAGCGGGTGGGTGAGATGGCGTTGACCGGGGCCATCTCCGGCGGGTTGAACCAGGCACGCAGACCGCTCGCTGGGTCGACAGGGCCGCCGCCTGGGTCGTTCGGCCCGAGGTAGCCCGGCGCTGAAGTGTCCACAGCGGCGCCAGGTTCGCTGTTGCCGTCGGGGGCGATCTCGCCGTTCCAGAACGCTGCCGCCGCGTCGGGGCTCTTGCCGAAGTGCAGCAAGGCAGTACGTCCGGCTAGCGCGATGACGGTGGAGTCTGCGCCGAGTCGGTCGAGCTGGTCCCACGCTGCGCCGAGCAGCCGCCGCACCTCGACACGCTCCACCTCCGGGGTGAGTGCGTCGAGGTCGGCAAGGAGCCTTCGCAATCGCAGCCCATCCCAGGCGGAAGGGGATGCGATACGCACCTGGTGGCCGCGCACTGGCAGATACAGGTCCGGGTCTAGGAAGTCGTCGAATTCCGGCACAGTGCACGCCTTTCCGGTGCCAATGCCGCAACGGCATCCGGGCTAGTGAGAGTCCGCCGTCCGCCGCTCAGCACGGGATCGGCGGCTCTCATATGAGTTGGAGTTGGTTCGATCACCGCCGATTCGACGCGATCATTGGTGATTTACATCACATGCCAACTGGTATGTTGGCCTTAGGTAGGGCGACATAGTTTGCTGGATGTTGATGGGATTTTTCGTGGACGGACCCCGAAAGGGCGCTGAACGTCGCCAGTGCGATTTTACGTCTACATATAAAAGTTGCTGACCCACCTGACCAGCAGGGCTCCAAGCTGCGGACACTGGATTCGAACCAACTTGAGCGAGCCATAAGTCCAGGTAAAAGCACGAATTTGAAAGCGGTTTAACAACTCCAGCTGTTGTGCAATGACGGGGGACCCGAGTTTGCTGGCGCTGCGTTCGGGGTGGCGTTGACTCCTCGTTGTCAGTCGCCCACGTCGGATAGGCTTGTCCCAGCACCGATTTCCCGGGCTGTTAGGGAGTCGGTGACCTGCTCTCCTTGCTTGGATTGTGCCACCCAGACGGGTGTCACTATCTGGATAAGGAAAGTGGGAGCAGCGATGTCGTCCAAGCGCAAGCATCACCCGAGGGCAAAGACCCCAGCCCGATCACTCGGAGCCGAGGCCTTCGTCATCATCCTGGTTCGGTTCGCGACCGTACTGCTGATGCTGATGCATTAGTCGCATCGACGGGGCCGGATTCTGCTGCAACAGATCCGGCCCTTTGCTGTTGAGCAACCGAACTATCTAACACTCTACCCGAATTTCTACAAGGTACCGAGGTCAGAGAGTGAGCGTACTGAGCGCAGCGGCTCGTCCACTATGCGATGCCTACTGTGCCCAACGGGGTCAGGCTGCTGCCGGAAGCGGTCACAGCGGCGGCGCTGCCGGGCAGGGTCAGAACGTAAGGGCCGCCTGCGCTACCGGTGACGGTTGCCTTGCCCGCGCCTACGGTTGCCAGCGCCTCCAGCGCGGTCTTAACAGCAACCGCAGTCGCGTTGTAGGCAATACCGGCCGTGGTCTGGCCATCCACGGTCACGGTGAAGGTGCCGCTGGTCGAACCGTCCGGGAGGGTGATGGTCTTCGCCGTCGGCGCGGACGGCTTGGGGATCTTCTTGTGCTGGCCCTTGCCGGTGAGGGTGCACGTGAAGCCGTACAGGCCCTCCTTGTCCTCAGCTGCCGACACCCAGGACACGGCGAAGTAGCCTTCCTTGGCCTCGTCGATGTCGTCGGTGCGCCAGTAGCGGACGTGCGCGGTGTTCGCAGCGCCGATCTCCTCGCCATGGCCGCGCAGCTTCTCCTGACCGGGATCAGCGACGAAACCTGCCGCGAGGTTGCCCTTGCGCAGGCCGGCGATTTCCAGGTTCTCGCCGATGGCGGTGGCGATCTGCGACTTACGGCCGTTGGAGTGGATATCACCGTCGTCCTGGAGGGTGACGTCATTGGACGGCGAGACCTTGTTCAGGCCCATGACGAACACCCACTCGGGGGTGCCGGACTGGGCGGTGCCGTAGTTGATGTCGACCTGGACGGCGTAGTCGCGGGCGAGCGCGGTCGCCATACCGGCCGAATTGGGAGCCTGGAGAGTAGTCACGGTGTCGTGCCTCCTGGGTTGAGGGTGAAAACGTAGGAGTCGGCGCGCTCATAGCGGCCGTTCGAATCCGGGGCGGTGAGCCCGCGAACCTTCCTGCGGCACAGCAGCACTCGCACGCAGCCGGGGAACGTCAGATGTGTTTGGTCGTGCAGAATGCGGCTGGCGGCGTCGGCGGCGAGGTCGACGGCACGCGGGTCTTTCCCAGCCGTACGCCAGCGCAGCTGCACGTACAGGTCCGGGTTGTGGTCGTCGCGGTCGAACAGCTCGTCGTACACGGTAATCGCCAGTGCTGCTTCTGGTTTCGCGGGCAGCAGGTTGAAGGACACCGCCGGGATATCGCCTTCGGGATATGCGCCGACCGGCTGGTAGCGGGCAATGCCGGCGCTGTGGAGGTAGCGGGCCAGGGCGTCGACGAACCGGCCGGTGTCGGTGCTCATGACCCGAGCCGCCGCGTAACGGCTGCGCCTGCAATGGCTTCCAGCTCCGCACCGTACTGATTGAGCGGCTTTTCCAGGTACTTCGCGGTGCGGCCGTTCGCATGGTGGAGGGTCAAGTCCTCGTGCTGGCGCAGCGCGTACGGCGTGTTGTAGCCGACGCGGGCCTTACTGTCGCGCACCTCGGCGGTACCGGAGTTCTGGAGGGTGCCCTCTTCGATCGGGACGAGCGCATTCGCCTGCGCGAGAAGTACTTCTGCCGCCTCGAACAGTCCGGCTTCCAGGCCCTCGCGGGCGGCGGTCGAGACCTGCTCGCCGTCCCATCGCATCGACAGCGCCATCGCGCGGCCTCCTTACTATTCGAGGTAGACGACTTGGGTGTCCGGGAACGGCGGGCCAGCATGGGACACGGAGACCGACACGGCGTCTGCTGTGCCTCCGCCGAATTCAGCGGGCAGTGTCAGCTCGGAGCCGGGCGGTATCGGGGCGACGGTCGGCGGGAAGACGACCGAGGTCGACGAGGTGACTTCGTCGCCGCTGCCGTCGCGAACTACCTGCCGCTTGGCGGCGACGTTGCAGCGCTCGCCTGTCGGAGCTTCGTACTCCGGCCCGGCCGCGCCGCTGCCGACGTAGCGGCGCACGAATACCCAGTGGCGCCAGAACATCGCGAGCGGGTCACTCATCGCCGGGCCACCATTGAGGAGGCGAGGCCAGCATTGCGCAGCTCGATTCGGGCGGCGGCGGCCAGCTCGGTGAGCAGCCGCGCGCGGGCGGCGGCCTGATCGGTGTTGTTGTAGCTGACCGACGAGCCGTTGGTGGATGCGGAGGCGACGGTCGGAGCAAGACCAGCCGCCCCCGTCAGCGGGTTGATGTCGTTGCTGATCCACTCGCGCACCTGCACGCAGGTGGCGACGGCCAGCGCGCCCGCCACGATCGGGTCCGTCGGCATACCGGCCGGGGTGACGTCGTACAGGTCGTTCTTCGTGGCAGTCCGCACAATTTGTGTGGCCGCCTGGATGTAGCGGGCGGCGTCGCCGACGGCGAGCTTGTCGAGCTGGGCCGCCGTGACATGCTCGGCGAGCTGGTCGACAGTGGCGTAGGTGAGCACTGAAGCCTCTCAGTAAGATTGAAGATTCATTGGTGGATAACCTGTGCTGCATGGCATTTGAACTTGCTCCCGCGTTGTTTGGCCTCGGAGGAACGATCGTCGGCGGCGGAATCACCTTCGCGGCTAACTGGTTGACCGCCCGCAATCAGCGGGTACTGGCCGATAACACCCGAATGCAAGCTGTCCACGATCGAAGGGTTGAGTCTCACCGCGACCTGCTTGTTCGAACCGATCAGTTCATGGAATCGGCACGAGCATTCCGAGCCATCCTGTTGGACATGGGAGACGCCGAATCCACTGCACGGCTGCACGGTGTCTATCTGGAGAAGTGGACGACGCTGTTCGATGTGAAGGCACCAGCAACGATGGCTGGGCCTTCATCACTTGATGCGTACATTGCCGGGCTGTACGAAGCGCTCGAACGTTATTCGGCGCATCTTGATTACTGGCGCGATCAGGGACCAACGAGGAGCACCAACGCTCTCGACAAAGAGGCTGGTCGTCGGATGTCGGTCGTCCATCAGGCGTATGCCGAATACGTCGACGCGGTACGCACTGCCATCACCCCCTCCGGGCGAACGCGGCACCAGCTCTTTAGACGCAGCAAACCGGCAGCTTGATGTTGCACGAGAACGGGCGGGACACCGACGCAGTGAGGCGTCGATCTCCCGCCCCGCATTGGCCGATTATGCGGCGGTCGTAGGAGCCAGCAGCACTGACGCCGAGGCTAGGCCCTCGGGACGGAAGACCTTGCCGCCGTAGATGTTCACGCCACGCACGATGTCGGCGAACCGGTTCGGGTCACGGATCGTCTCGACGTTGGACAGCTGGTTGGCGAACGACGAGGCCTCGGAGACGCCCGCGACGATCACGTAGTCGTCCTTGGCTGCGCCCGCGCCGCCGACCTTGTTGATGTTGTTCGATTCCAGGATGTCGAAACCGGCCATGCGGCCGACGGTGCCGTTGAGCAGCGGGCCGACGCTGCCCAGCTTGTCGGCGCTGATGAAGCGCTCATCGAGCAGCAGCGGTGACAGCAGCTCCGGCGGGATCGCTAGGTAGCGGCCGTTCTTGGTGACCGACGCGCGGTCGAGCTTCTCCCGTAGCTTGACCGCGACGCGGTACATGCTGAGCTGACCGGTGGTGGCCTTCTCGGGCTCGCCCTCGGTCACGGTGACGCGGCCCAGCTGGTTGCCCGCCAGGACACCGGCGGTGAGCTGCTTGTACAGGAACAGGTCGACCTGGTTCTGAAGCTTGTAACCGGCGCGGGCGGTGGCCGGGTCTTCGAAGTTCACCGCCGACTGCAGCTCGTCGACGTCGTTGACGCGGAACGCGAAGTAGTCGCCCTGGTCGATGATCATCGCGGTCTCGCTGTCGGACAGATCTTCGACGTCGAGATTGGTGTTCTTGTCGTACTTCTTGACGGTCGGGTCACCGATTGACGAGACGTGGACGGTGTCGCCCTTCTGGCGAATGGTGCCCTCGTACTTGCGGTTCGCCACCTTAGGCTGACCGAAGACCAGGTCGGCCTCGAACGGGACGAGGACCTGGTCGGACCAGAACTCGGGAATGAAGTTGATAGCCATGTGGCCACTCCTTGAACGTGGTGCGGGTTACTTGCGGCCGAGGATCTGGTTGGCTCGGCCTTCCTTGACCGCCTTCACGCGGTCGGCCGGGGAAAGGGCCTGGTACTGCGCGTAGGTGAGCTGCCCGGAGTTCTCGCCCTTGCCGCTGCCGGTGTCGGAACCGGACCGCTTCGGCGGTTTGGGTGGCTCGGCGACGGCGGCGAGGCGGAACTTCGTCGGGTTCTTCTCGACGGCCTTGGTGATCTCGGCGGCCACTTGGGCGGCGAAGTCATCGGCGGTGAGGTCGAGCTTGGACACGACCGAGGCGAAGGTGCGGGAGTCGAGCAGCGCATCTGCGTCGATGTCCTTACCGGCGGCTCGGTAGACGGCCAGCTCGACACGGGCGTCGTTTGCTTCCTTGACTGCTGACTCCAGCTGGCCGGTCAGCTTCTTCGGGTCGTTGGCCTCGTCTTCGGAGACGAACCCGAACAACGTGCCGACCTGCTGCTTGAACGACGTCAGGTCGTTCTCGGCCTGGCTTGCACGGGTCCGGTACTTGGCGGCGTCGTTGCGTGCGGACCGCAGCCGCGGATCGTCGGCCTGGCTGCCCTTCGGCTCATCCGTCGCGCTCTCGCCGGCCTCGGGGGTGCTGGTGTCGTCCGAGACCTGTTCGCCGCCCTGTGCACCGTCAGTGACGTCAGACGCTGCGGCCTCGTCGGGCTCGGTGCCCGGCATGGTGGGAGTTGTTTCGTCCTCGGTGGGAGCGTTCGGGGCAGTGGGCATTGTGGACCCTCCTGGGGTGCTGGGTGACAGAGCACGCTCACGCCGGGTGGCGCGCACGAAAGAGGCCCCCGGCGCGTGCTGGGGGCCTCGATGATTTGTTCTTGTTAGAGGTCGAATCGTGCTCGGAGAGCGACCTTTAGGCGATCTAATTGTGCGGTGGTGAGTTGGCCGGACGGTTCTTTGAGCCAGCCTTTGTCGAATGCGGCGATGTCGTAGGCGGCGATGACCAGACCTTCGTCCAGTGGGACGGTGAGCAGCTTCATCGCCGATGGCACTTCGCGGTCGGGGCGGACTCGTGCGGCCAGGAGTCGGCGGCGGCCGAGCATTCCCGGCAGCGCTTCGAGGATGACCACGGTCGCCTCCTCTGCTCCGACGGGGCTGACAGCCTTCCAGAGTTGACCTTGCGTAATGGCCGGGTAGGTCACTCGCCGAACTCCTGCGGGAACTGATCGGCCAGCTCGGGCTGGGCATGGGTGGCGTCGAATTCGGCGAGGGTGCGCAGGTCCTCTTCAAGAAGACGCTGGCGGACCGCGCGGGCGATGTACTCGGACACATTGCCGTCGGCGGAATCGCGCACGGCCTGGGCCAGCTCGTCCGGCATTGTGATGGTCAACTTCGTCATACAGCCAACGATACAGCATTCAGCTGTATCAAAGTATGGCGTTGCGTCTAGGCTTCGTCGGGCACGTCCAACGCGTGCTTGAGCCGCCCGCGTAACCACATTCTCGCCAACAGCTCCCGGGCAGTGCCGGGCGCGGCCGGGACGTACGGATTCACCGCAGCCACTTCACCGGCCGCCGCCGCGCCCTCCTGGTAGGCGCGAGCGAGATCACGTCCGCTCATCGCAGGAAATCTCCTCTCGCGCTCCGCATCCGGTCGGCCTCCGCTGGGTCGAGTAGGTCGGCCTTGAACTCGTCGAGCGTCGGGCGGCCGTGCTGGTCCCAGTAGGCGCGCAGCTCCTCCGAAGCGTACTTCTCGGCGGTCGTGGCGTTGCCGAACCACAACGATCGCGGATCAACTCCGGCCGCTTGTCCGGCCCTGGACAGCATGTAGCCGTTCGTTGCCTCCTCGGCGGCCAACCAGTTCGTGTAGGCGCGGTCCCTGAACGCGTGGCGAACCAGCTCGGTGAACGACTTCCCCTCGTACCCTTGCCCGCGCAGCATGCCGATAGCCGCTTGCGAGCGTTGGGTTTTCACCGAGATGCCGTACGCCTTCTCGACAGCATCCTCATGGTCCCAACCGTCGGCCATGAGCTGGTCGTACTTGCGCTCATATCCGGCCCACCGTTCGGCCCGCTTGGCGATGAGCTTGTGGCGGTGCTGGTCCTCGGCCTCGATGCGGTCGAGTAGAGCCATATCGAGGTCGTTGACGGCCGTCTCCGCGAGGTCGGCAAGCTCCTTATCGTCCAGATGCTCCAGCTCGCGCTTGCGCCGCGTCAACTTCGCCTCCGCCTTCGCGACCGGCGACTTGGCCGGGAGCTCGGGCGGGTTCGGATTGCGTGTCAGCTTCGTCAGCGTGTGCGCGTTGCTCGCGTCGCCGTCGCGCAGCTGCTCACGGTGCAGGCGGCGGATGACGCCGGTCCGGTCGACGTGGTCGCGGATCACGGCCTGGCGGGCACGAACTTTCGCGGTCGCAGACTTCTTCGCCTCCGGGGTGATGGCCGCGGCTTGCTGCCGTTTCGCTTCACGCACTTGCCGTTCCAGGCGGCGAAGCTGCTGCTCGTCGGCGTAACTCTGCTCGTCGTACGGTTCGACCTTCGGGCGAGATGCGCCCGGAACCCACAGAGTGTGAGTGTGTTTGCAGTTCGGGTGATGCAGGCCGGCGCTTTCCGCCTCCCGCATGGACGCGACCACCGATTCAGTGACAGCGGCGCCAGTGAATGGTGAAGTGCTCTCAACCTTCCCGTTGGGAGTGCGGCCAGTCAACGACACGATGCAGCCCTCGAACCGCCTGCACTGCGGTGCGGGGCGCGGGTGTGAGGAGATGACGACCAGGTCGTAGCCGCGCTGCAACAGCCGGTCCGTATGGCCCTGTTTCAGGGCGCGCAGAGCGGCTGTGCGGACGGCCATTTCGGCGTAGGTGTCGACGCGCCAGTTCCGTCCAGCCTTGTCGCGGAAGCTGCTGATCCCGCGAGCGGCGAACTGATCGAGAGCGGCCTGGGTCGCTTCTCGTCGGGTACCGACGCCGGTCACGACGCGGCCCGCAACGTCGGCGACGACCTGCCGGTAGCCGTCTACCGTCGATCGCAGGATCTGCGAATGCGTCGACACGACAGCCGCAGTGGCTTCGGTGGCGAGGGCGGCTACCGCTTCTTGCGAGACGACCGGTGCGGGGGAGCTGGACGGCGGCCCCGGAATGTCGCCGTCGGCGGCAGCGACTCCAGTTGCATGCGCGGCGAGTAGCGCGGCCTCGATCTGCTGTGCGACAAGCGGATCGAGAGACAGCAAGAACCCGCGTGCCTCCTTCGACAAGCGGACCATCTCGCCGAGCTGCACGCTCACCCACTGCGGAGTGTCGATGCCCTTCTCGATCGCCTTGGCGACGCGGGCAAGTAACTGCACTTCAGCGTCGGCGTAGATCTGGGCGACTCCGTCTTGCAGTCCTGCGACGGCGGCGGGCTCGAACGCCATGGGCAGACCCGCCTTCCGTTATGCCGCGAACAGCGGCTTGTCGCCGTCGTCTCCGATGTCCTCTGCCGGGTGCGCCTCGTCGGGCGGATCCTTGATGTCGGGGTCAGGTTCGGGGAATGGCTGGTCCGCGCCCAGCGTGAGTGGGTCGGTGACTGCGCCCTCGTCGAAGATGCGAGCCACCTCGTCGGCTACCTGGATGTCGTCGTACTCCGGATTCAGGTAGCGGACCTTCCACTCGGTCGAGGCCGCCCTCGCGGATTCGACCGCCTGGAGGGTCTGTCCCTTGGACTGGACCGATTCGCGGGCAGCGGGCGGCCAGTGCACGTCGAGCTCCTGGCTCAGGACTGCGCCGGTCTCGAACACGGCGGCATCCACTTCGATCAGCGTGCGGGCGGCCTTCGCCAGGACGGACTTCCAGATGCCCGAGCGCGCCTTGAACGTCGCGGTGCTGGCGTCCTTCTTCGCGTCGACTTCGGTCGCGGTCATGGCTGCGCCGGATTCATCGGCGAGCCCGAATGTATACGGGGAGAATCCGACTCGTCGCAGGATCGCGCGCAGGAACCCTTCGCCGGTGCGGAGGTGGTCGTCGACTCGGATTGCGAACTGGTGTGCCTCGATGACGGGGGTGCCGTTGGGGACGCCGCCGACCTTCTCGTATACCTCCTGCTCGACGTTGAACGTCGAGCCCTTGCCTGGCCCCTTCACCTCTAGCAGGTGCTCGGAGACCATGAGCCGGGCCTTGGCCAGGCGCACGTCACGCGCCAGCGACGAATAGGTTTCGTCGATTTGGTCCATGAGACCGATGACGGCAGGGTCGCCGATATCGGACCGGCCGAAGTGCTGGAGGGTGCCCTTTCCTCGAAACATCGGGTTGGGCAGCGCATTCGGGAAGTAGAAGGCAGTCAGGTCGGCGGTGCCGGTGTCGACGTAGCCCTCTTCGTTGACTGGAATGCCCTTGGTCTCAGTATGTTCGGTCACATCAATCTGGCGGCCCAGCGTCACTGCGGTGCCTTCGTAGAGGCCGTGGTAGATGCGGCCGTACACCTGCGTCTCGGTGCCGTCGGAGTGGAACTCGACATATCCGGGCTCATGCCGTTCCAGGTGGCGCAGCACGCGGTCTCCGGCTTCGTTCTGGTCGACGACCTCCCAGAAGGTCACCGCGGATAGCTCGCCGTAGATGAACTCGGGCACAGCCTGATCGGCGCCAACGAAGTCGAGCCAGGCGTGATCCTTCACCGCTGCATTCCAGACGATGCGCGCGTAGACGCCACCGAGAGCCGAGCCGGCCTCGGCTCCCTGGAGCATCGCCGAATGCATCTGCGGCGAGTTGAGGATCTTGTCGACCCGATCGCGGGCCTCACCGTTGGCGTCCGCGTCGTCAGTGGCGATACGAAACGCAACTGGGTCGGGCAATAGCAGTGACGCGGCGGTCTGCACGATATCGGCGGCGATCGGGATGTGGATCTGCCGAATCTGGTTCGACACATCGGGTTTGGTGCCCCAGAACAAGCGCTTGATCCGATTGCGCAGCGTGCTGCCGAAGCCTGTGCGGGCGGGTTCGCCGTGGCTGGCGGACAGCTTCTCGGCGTCGCCTTCCCACCACACCTGGCAGGTGGCGAACATTTGGAATGCGGAGGCGAGGTGGCGGGGCGGCCATGGTGTGTTGGCGTTAGGCAACGGCATGTCTAAGCTGCCTCCTTGGCTGCGGGGATCGGGGTCCGTAGGTGTGAGAACCAGGCGAATTGGGACGACGCCACCGAGTAGCGCAGGGCGTCGCAGAAGTGGTCGTCGAGCTTGACCGGCTTATCGATGCCCTTGTCCGATTGCTTGGAATCCCATACGTAGCCGTGGATTTCGGTCAGCAGCCGTTCGCAACGCTCGGAGATGAGCAGCTGGCCGGTGGAGAACAGGGCGGCGACGGTCCGGATACCGTCCAAGACTTCGTTGGTGGCGTCGGCGACGCGGGCAATGTCGTCGCGGTACAGCTGAAGCTTGAAGCTCGCGGCGGCCGGATCGACGAACACCCACTCGGGTTCGTACTTGGTATCGCGCAGCCATTCCGACAGCGCTGCAGACAGTTCGGCGTCGGTGCCGCGCGGCGGCGACCATTCGTCGATGACGTACAGCCGCCCGTCCACCCCGAGGCCGAGCAGGATTCCGGCAGTTGGGTTCGTCGTGCCGTAGTCGATGCCCATCGCCAGCACCCGCGACATCTGCGGAAGCTCCTTATGTGGGACAAGGTGTTTCGCCTCATCGAACGCGGAGTAGATCGCGCCGTCCGCAACGACCCACTTACCCAACACGAATCGCAGGTACCAGACGCCGGTGTAGCTCGATTTCAGCGACGCGACGAAGTCCGGGTCGAGGTTCGGGTTGTCGTCCAGGATGAACGTGAACCGGTGCAGGTCCAGCGGCCGGTCCGGATCACCGGGCTGGAGTCGTGCGTAGACGTCGCGGCGGTCGACGATGCTGCCGTCGTCCTGAATCCAGAACTTCGCACGGTCGAGCCACTGCATCTTGAACCAATGGCGCGGCGACTCCGGATTGCCGGTCGCGAACATTTGCGCGCCGGGCACCGACAGCCGCGAAAACAGCATGTTCCAATACGACTCGGGCAGGGTCGGTGCCTCATCGACGTACGCCCCGGCCAACGTGAGGCCCTGGATTTTCGTGCGGGCGGCTTCATTGTTCGCGCCGACGAGGATCACCGTGCGTCCGCAGAGGTTGACGGTGCCGTTTCCTCGATTGATCGAGACCCGGCCGGGGCCGAGCATGTCCTGAATCGGCAGAATCAGATTGTTGATGATGGTCCGCTCGGTGCGGCCGGTCATCAGCAGCGTGCCGGGCGGACCCTGGCGGCAATAGCGAATCCAGTCGATCAGGGAACAGATCGTCTTCGATGATCGGACGCTGCCCTCGTAGATATTCAGGCGTGCGGTCGAGTTCTGCACGGCGAGGACCTGTTTGCCGACCAGCGGCCGAAGCGCGCTCATTCCGTCGTCTCGCTGGCGCCGCTGTTGAGCATCGCGTCCAGCCACGCATCCACGGCGGGCAGATCCTTACCGTCCTGGGCGATCTTCTGCGCGGCCAGCTGGTCGAGGCCGGCGAACTTTGTGCGGCGCTCCATGATCCGCAAGGCGCGGTCGATCGCGTGGAGCTCTCCGCGCGACGCCTTCTTCCAGATGCCCAGCAGCATGGCGTCCAGCCGGGACAGCTCGAGCTGGAGCAGCGATTCCGCTGGCTCACGGGTCAGCTCTTTCATCGCCTCGTCGACATAGGAGTGTGCGGTCGAGGTCGAGATGTCGAGAGCCTGCGCGATCTGCCGGTAGTTCGCGCCGGTCTCGCGCAGCTGAAGCGCTTGCGCCATCCTCTTGCGCTTGTCGATGGATTCGGGGCTGGTTTTGCTCTTGCCTGGCACCGAGGGTGCCTCCTTGCGGTGCGCCGGGCGCACCTGGCGGCCGGATCGGGGGCGGCCGGGCCGTCTGGGCTGGCCATCCTCACCCCTCCCACGGGGCCGACCTCATCCGCCAATGAGCGCCGTGAGGTGTGCGCGGGGGCGGCCTGCCGGGGAGGGGCGAGGAAGCGAGACGCCCACGCTGCGACCAGCGGAAGGGCTGGGAGCGTGGGCATCTGCGAGGACGCGCGACTATGCCGCCGTCCTCAGACCTGTCGGGCGTATGGCGTGGAAAGGAATGCACGCGCCGCCGACGGCTGGAGCCTATCGGTGATCTCGCGACACTGCGGATTTGGAGTCAGAGGTGGCGGTCGATGTCCCACGGTGGGCTACACCGGGTCGGAGAAGGTTACAATGTGGTTCACTACGCGGGGGGCCGCCGTTCGGGTATCCCCAGCACACTGGCAACCAGGACGGGAGAGGCATGCGGCGGAAAACGATGCAACGCACCAGGATCGCGCGAGCCGTCGGCGCTGTACTCGCTGCAGGCGCAATGACTGCAACGGCTGGTTGCTCTGGGGGATCGCACTCCACGACCGCCAGCAGCAGTACCTCGGCTGTGCCCGTGAGTACGGCACCTGCGGCGTCTGCACCAGCGTCCAATACCGCGTGGAATCCCTGTTCAATAAGTGATGCCGACATCGCGGCATCGGGACTCAATCCGGCTAAAAAAGAGCCTGACACGGGCAAGTACGCCCAGAAGTTCCCAGGATGGGACGTCTGCGCATGGCTGAGCGACAGCTGGTACCAACTCAACGTGTACTCGACCAACGCTCACACCTTCGACGAGGTCGTCCACAACACCACGCTGTTCCGCGACCCGCAGCCCGTGACGGTCGCAGGGCGTAGCGGGATGCTGCTGCCGTCGGTGAGCGATCCGGAAGACTGCACGATCGCCTTCGATATACCTAACGATCCCATTCAGTTGGAGGTGTCCGCCAAAATCAGCGCGGATAGCCCTGGGGACGCCTGCACAGAGGTCACACGGATCTCGAGTGTGCTGGCGAAGGATCTTCCCGCCACCGGGAAGTAAGCAGAAGAGCGGGGAGCTGACCATGTCAGAGCTGGACACCTGGAAGCAGCTTGCTAACGAGGTCGCCCGAGGCAACCTCATGCTGAGCGTGGACCCTGAAGGCTTGAGCGCGGCGATCAAGCAGTTGCAGGACTACATCGACGGCATCGACGAGCTGGGTCCGTACATTCAGACTGTGTCTCATGTCTCCGGTTTCGGCGGTTTCCAGATCGGTGTCGACCTGGCGCAGAAGTTCACTGACAAGGGTGGCGGCGACGAGTCGATCAAGCAGCGCCTCAAGGAGCTTTCCGACGAGGCGAAGGCGATCCAGGAAACGATCCGCAAAGCCGCTGCTGCCTATGCCGAGACCGATCATCAGAATGCCGCCAGTATTGCCAAGGTAACTCCGTCATGACTCCGACCCAGCCGTCGAGTTACCTGGACCAGAGCGGTGGGGACTATCTGCGGTCTCAGCTGACGGCGATGCAGAACGGCGTCTACGCGACGATGGTCTCACCAGACCACACGAAGGCGTGGGACTCGGATCAGCTTGCACTGCAACGCAAGATCAATGACCTTGCCCAGCAATCGAACACCAGTACTGACCCGAAACGACTTACGGGCGCAGATAATTTCGAGCATCTGAGTCTTGAGCAGATTCGCGATCTAACCAACGAGATCAAACCCGAGATGGTGCAGGCAGTTTCCGAGGCTTGGGACAAGATCGGTAAGGGCCTGGGTGATCTCACCAGCACCCTGTCCACGGGGTTGCAGGGCATGCTGGCCAATCATTGGCAAGGCCAGGCCGCCGGGAGTGCGGCTCAAGCGATAGGTCAGTTCGTCAACACCTCCACGACCGTAGGGCAGGGCGCGGAAGTAGTGGGGATGAAGGTGGCGTTCGCCCAGCGTGGCAGCGATGAAACCTTCCGGATGCTGGGGCCGATGCTCGAAGCGGCCGCACCGACCGGCCCACCCATCCAGGTTCCAGGCTTGCCAGCCCTGGGGCCCGCGGCGATTCCGGGCGCGTCGACCTCGGTGATTCCGATGCTGGCTGGTACGCAAAACGCGGCGCATCAGAAGGAGGAGGCGCGGCAGGCGGCACTACAGGTGCTCCGAAACGTGTATTCGCCCGGCATCCATGGCGGAGATCAGGGCGTACCTGTGCTGCCGTCGGTGCAGCAGGCTGCTAACCCGTCCGGGCCGATTACACCGGGCTCGATCACATCAGGCCCGACCGGCCCGACCGGTCCAGGTGCGACGAAACCGGGCAGCTCGTCACCGAATTCCCCGACATCGGCAAATCAGCAATCCGGTCCCGGCAACGGGCAGCCGACCGGCACCACGCCCGCACAGGACTCGGGCAACCAGACTACGAAACCCGCGGATTACAGTGCCGCTCAGCCTGATTCCTCAGGGCTTGGCAACTCCACGTCCACCACTCCCGCGAGCGTAGGGCCTAGTACCGGCTCTGGTGGCAGTCCCTCGCTCGCAGGCCTGGGTGGTGCCGTTCCGGACGGTGCGGGAGGCGGCGGCTTCGGAGGTACGGGCGGCGGTGGTACCTCACGGCCAGGTGGGCCGGGTTCGAGTGTTCCCGGCAAGCCGGCGCCGCCGGCCTCGTCAGCGCCAGGTGTTGCGAGTGCTGGCAGGGCTGCGGGTACGGCCGGTACGTCACCAGGAATGATGGGTCATGGTGGCGGACGCGGGAAGTCCGAGGATGACAACGAACATGAGATTGCTGACTATTTGCACGGCCAGCACCTCGATGAGTGGATCCAAGACGGGCAGACGGTGACGGCGATGCCCGCCTTCGGGGCCATCGGTGAAGAGGGAACGGTGTGGCGGCGGCGGCCCAAGGCCCGGCCGTCGCAGGGGCAGCCTCCGGAAGATCCGCGGCCTGCACCACGGCCGCCTGAGCCACCTCGATCCGGCACGGTGCAGGGAGAGTATCGGTGATCCACTGGCAGCTGACCAGCCAGCAGTACGAGGCGGTCTTCTTTGCCATGCAACGTGACCGTTTGCCATATCCGACGTGGCATGCTGAACATGCCGTCGACGAAGCCGACCTCGATCGGCAGCGCCGCGAGGCCATCGATGCCCTGCAGCCCCGGGTGGATGACGATCTGGCTCGACTGCTTCACACACTCGCCGGACCCGACGTGCGTGTCCATGTACATGGCTGCATCGGCAGTGAGATGGACGACTCCGACGACCAACTCCGGGCGTATGCCGGATTCGGGCAGTCGATAGCGGCGGTGGCGATTCAGGCGGCCGATCCGCGTCCCGGCGTCAGTGGTGGAGTCACCGTCAGCTTGTGCAGCCATCGGCAAGCGGAATTGCTGCTGGCCCGCATGCTTGGTGAGCAGCGTCCCGGACAGCACAAGATTGCTGCGCTGAAGTCCGAGCTCGACATTGAACCGGAATGGGTCGGCAGCTGGAACCGTCCGCCTACACCACGCGAGCGCGTCGAGAGATTCTTCACCCGCCCCCGGACCGGATGGGGCGAAGTGCTCTGCTACCCGGGGCCGTTCCTTGACAATCGAACGGACGGCGTGGACGGCTTCCTTTGGATGGACTTCCCTCGCGATGGCCGGTACTACGTCCGCGAGGATAACCACAGCTACACCGCCACGCCGATGGACCATGACCGATTCGTCGGTCACGTCAGGAGCCTAGTCTCGCGGGTCCGCGCATCCAGCGAGACGCCCAAAGGGCAAGCCCACCGGTAGCGTTTCGCTCACACTTGTCCGTTCGCTTCACCGCAGGTAAGCGCCATCAATGGCCTAATGGGGCTGATTCGATGTCAACCGAACTTTGAAATCAGCGCCGACACCAGAGCGATGAGGCCGGCGGCGGTCATCGAGGTGAACAGCACAATGAGTGCCGGTGAGCTGCGTTTGATGCGTCCTCCGCGGCCCACGGTCGCACCGTAGGCGATGAATGCTCCAGCCAGTATCAAGCACAGTCCGAGTGCCGCATAGGCCAGTCCGCGCGTGGTGTCGCTGAAATGGGTTACCGATGCGCGCCCCATCCAGTAGCGTGCCGACAAGGTTGTCCACGGTTGATAATGGGATCCCGCGTCCAGCGGCACGCTGGAATGGGTGCCCGTTGCGGGAGTGGCAGAGTTCGCGACGAACTCGCCGTGACAGGTGGTGGTGCCACCGAATTTGCTCGATGAGTCCGTGTCGCATTGCAGCACAGCGTATGTGCCCGCGACTCCGGCAAGTCCGGCCGAACGAGCGAAGTTCTCGGCACCCGACAACCCTACGAATGCCCCGATGATTGCCAGGCCGACTGCGAGTATTAGTCCGGCCCACCTCTTCCAAGCCGCGGGCGCGGGGGCAGGTGTGGTGAGGCGGTCGAGTTCAGCCCGCGTCTCTCGTTCGAGGCGGTCTCGCTCCGATTCTGGGTCTGGGGTTCCTTCGCTCATTCGATGTATGTCTACCCTTCACGCTGTGGCCCTCGAGCACTACCGTCGTCAATAAATCGGTCACCACCAATGATCTACAGCCCAGCCAACACCCAACGACGCGACGATGCCGACGCCGACGGCGGCAGCAGTGACCGGCCCACCTCCCCAAGACGCGGCCCAAGCTTCCGGCGCAGCTGCCAAAATCGTTGACGTAACAGCAGTACCTACTACGGCACCGCCGACATCCTTGGTCACGGTCTTCGGAATATCGCCATGATTTGCGCCGTCGGCAACATCGTAGATGGTCTGTCCGGCCGTGATCGCCGCCCCCAGATAGGGGACCTTCTCGGCAAGGGCGGCAACAGTCGATCCTTTGGGTAGCAGTTTCGGAAAATCGTCAGCCATATTCCTGGTAAAGGCGTTGGCGACCTTGGAATCCTGCTGATTAAGCACAAGACCGGCGTTGGCCGTCATCGTTCGTTCGGACTGTTCCGCTGCTTGCTCACCGTTCTTCACAGCTTGCTCTGCCATATCGTCCGGAAACGGGACGCCGATGTCTTTTGCGTGCTGAATGCCTGCCTTCAGGTCGGTCAGATACTTGCTGCGTTCCTCGGCTGCCTCGGTCCATTTCTTGGCCTGATCGACCGCGGTTTCAATAGTGCGATCGACAGTGTCGGCAGCCAACCAATATTTTTCGGCCTCGAACTTTTCTTCCTCGCCGACCGCAGCTGCCGCCGCGGCGTCCAGAGCAGTGTGGGCGCCTTTTTCCAGATTTCGCGCGTCTTGCACCAACGAGGACGCCGCCTTGTACGCACCGGTCTGCCGTGCCCGGTCGGCATCACTTGCATGAGCGTCTGGTCCGAGGATCCAGTCGTCGTTGGTCTGCAGCCCCCCTTGCTCTGCAGTTGTTCGGGCCTGGCCGAGCCGAGTTTTGATCGTGGTCAGATCGTCGGCGAACGTAGTCAGTGCCTTACTGAGTGTTTCGATGCTGGTCGACAGGTCTTTTGCGCCATCGGACATATTGGTCAAACTCTCACGGAACCGTTCTCCGGCGCTGTTCGCGCCGCCCTGCCAGTCGGATTCCGATTGGCTGCGGGCGGCACCAATAGAGCGTTCGCCATCGTCATAGACCGCAGTCGAGACCGTATGCAGTCCTGTCGCCGCCGCATGACATGAGTCCGGATCTCCGGAAAGATGGATACAGAGCGGAGAAGTCACGGCCGCCAACTCCTAGATTGCTTGGAACTCATTTGACCGCCCTCGGATTGCTTGGAGGCGTGACACCGTTGATGTCTTTACTGTTCTGTTGATCGACATTCTTATAGGCGGCGTCGCTGGCTTGAACAACATCTGCGGCTCGCCCTAATTGAGTTGCCAATTTTCCCACGCCTTGGTACAGCTTGACCATAGCCTCGCCAAGTTTATCCGTCGACGAACCAGCGTCCGGCACCTTCGGAGCCGCTTTAGCCGCGTCTTCCAAATGTTCCGCCCCGAGCGCAAGCGTTTTCGCTGTGGGCTTGAGATCTTCGACCTTGATCCAGTCGTTGGACATACTATGGCCTCGGCTTCCACATGTCGTGCCACACATCGACCGACCAGTCCTCAGCCTCGTCGTCGAAGTCATCGTCATCGTCGTCGTAACTGCTCGTGGCCACGGCCGGTTCTGTTTTCGGTCGACGCAGTTCTTCCGGGATTTCCTCGTCGAGCAACATCGTCTGATATCCCGTGGCTGTTTTTATCTCAGCGAGGCCTTGTTCGTCGAGGCCGGCCCAATGCTGCTGCGGCCCCCAACAACGCACCAATTCTTCGATGGACGTGTAAGCCAGCAGGGCAGTGCCGCCGTCCTTTAACGGAAGTAGCTCCACATAGACCTGCCGATCGGTTTTGCCACGTGGGCGAATCGGCACGTATGCGATGATCTTCGGATCGGCTCTCCCCATGCATGGCACTTTACATCAGGCCCTCCGACGGTGCTGGGGTGTCAGTGAGGAAGCGCACAATATCCGACCGGTGGGTGTCGAGGTCTGTCAATTCGCCTGTGCAGCAGCCTCTACCGGTCTATGTTCTCCGGCTATGGCCAAGCTGACTGAGGAACAGCGTGCGGAGCGCGCAGCGAAGCGTCGACTCCGAGAAGCGCTCGAAGCTGAGGAGCGTGCAGTACGACGGCGCGAGCTCGATAAGCAATGGACGCGAGAGGGCACCTGGCTGACCTGGGAAGAGCTGGAAGCGGGGGAACCGTGTCGTGGATGCGGGAGGGCGATCATCGACAACCTCGGTGATTTTCCAGCCCGCATCTATGAAACACCGGAGCAGAAGGCTGATCGTGAAGCCGAAGACAAGGCCTACCTGGAGCGCCATTCCGGGTGTTACGCCGTTAGGTGGAGCATGGAGGGTTGCCGTACCAATCACTGCGGATGGTGCTGCCCGATGCCGCCGCTCAGTCCGGCGAAGGTCACCGAGATCGCGAAGCTACTCAGGAGTTTTCCGGAACACCCCGAGCATGAGTACGTCACGTGGCGGCTGTCATTGACGTGCGGCCACTACGCCGATTGCCGTGCCCACCAGTCAAACCAGAGCTACAACGCCAGCACAATCGACTGCGCCGAGTGTGGTGCGATCCGCGGCGTGATCGCCGCGAAGCAGTTGCCGCGGAACGATGTTGCCGAAGACTCGCAGTCACCCAGCAACGAGGTCGAAATCGCCGCAGTCGACAAGGAGATTCAGGCTCTCCGCAAGAAGCTTCGAGCTGCGGAGCGCCGCCGGAAGACGTTGGTCGATTAGGAAATCCGCACCGTGGGTCGGTCGCTATCGCTCCCACTCCATCGTCGGGTACTCCCTTTCCTCAATTACTGGCCGCTCGATCTCCGTCGCTGCCGGCCTCTCATGCTTCATCCGCAACTCGTGCTGTCGTTCCGCGAGATTGGCACGTTCGAGCGCGTCCCTCGACTGGAGATCGGTGTAGTCCCAGAGACATTGCAGTGCTGCTGCGCGGTCGGCCCCCGCCTCGAGCTGGGCGATCCGTGCCGACAACCGGTCCATACCTTCGCATGCTTGGCCGATGTCGACGGCGGATTGCCCATGTCGTGTCTGGTCGAGCACCGTGAGCAACGCGCGGTCTATCGGCGCCTGTTCCCTTTTGAGCCAATCGTTTTCATTCTCAAGGGCTGTTCTGCTACGCCAATCCACATAGCCGTGTAGCCGTCGCACCGCCCACTGCCGTGGCACGTTCGGATCTAACGCGTTCACCTGTACTGTCAAGTGAACCACGTCGCGCTGAACAGTCTCAGCCTCCGCCACCGTGGACAAATCCATGAGCGCGACAAGGTGATTCCGCAACTGCCGTTCGATCTCTTCTGCTTCATCTATCGATGTCATCCATCGATGGTGGAGGAACAACGGTTGCAGGACAACCATTTCCGCTTCGGCTCACCGTATGTCCAGATTGACCCGGGTTCTCCACACTGTGCTGAGCCTGATACGGGAGATCACGGTCCGCGCCAGAGGCATTCGTCGAAGCGGAACCCGGTCAGGATGCGAGGGAGCACGGCCGTAGCCGAAGGTTCTGCGCACGGTGCAGTTCCAGGACGTCGCCCAACTGGAAGACGATACCGCTGTCTTCGTCGCGTCCGGCGAGTCGTCCACGCTCGTACCACTTGCGGATCGTTGCGGCCTTGAGCGGAGTGCCGTTGAAATGCGGCAGCAGCCGTGCTAACTCGGCCGCCGTGCCGGAAACCTCTTGCGCTTCCTGCCACATCCAGGCGCGATACTCGGCCGCCTCGTGACCGCGACCGCACCCGCGGCACGCCACCGTCCGCAGGTGCCCAGGCGCGGACACAGGGGCGCCACAGTCGAAGCAGTAGCCCGAGAAACGTAGGCCGGCGGGAACATCCACGACGCCCCAGGCCTTCGTGATCTCGCGCAGGATCGATCGCATCCAGAATGCGTTACCAGACCCGCGGTTGTGCGGTAGTTGCTCGAGGATGACGAGGGCGGCCTGGCTCGGCGGGAGTGCGCGAGGCGCGTACGGGACGGGCGCGGCGGCGTATCGGAGCGTGCGCAGCAGGGTACGGCGCTGCTCGCTGGCGCGGTCGTTGAGGATCAGCGGCCGGTCGTGGCCGCTGCCGGGCGAGCCTTCTCCGCGCGGGCGCGTGACGTCGGTCTTGGTGATCGTCACGTCGAGCTGCGCGAACAGCTCGGGGATGCGTCGCAGATCTCGCACGAAGGTGGCGCGCAACGCTTCAGGTACGACGGACAGCGGAATCACCTCTCAGAACAGTTGGTCGGCTGGGGCGTTGGGGTGGATGAACCGGACGGGGGCGAGAGCGTCGAGATAGGTGGCGCGGCGCGGCGCGTTCACCTTCCCGCCGGGCCAGCGGTCGACTTGTCCGACCAGGTAGCCCTTCTTGATGGCGTAGAAGCCGCCGCGCTGGGTCTGCGGGTCGGGACGGTGCCCGGCGCGGATCCACGCCGTGTACTCCTCCCACAGATCTGGCTGCCGGAAACGCATATGCAGGATGAGGTGACAGGTGATGCACAGTGGCACATACGTTTCCGGCCGTGAGTAGTCTTCCAGGTGGCCGTGGATAGCGCCACCGGCCTGGTCGCATACGACGCATTCCGACGGCGGTTCCCAGAGGCCGGATGCCCACATCTCGTTGAGTTCGTCTTGGACGCGTTGCCGGTAGTCACCAGAGAACCCGTTGTAGGTGGACATTCCCATGGTTGCGCTACTCCTTCGCGGTCAGGTAGACGCGATGCTTGCCATCGAAAGTTACTGCTTTCCAGCATCTTTCGAGATTGGCCACCTCGTCGATAACTGACCGTAGCCTGTGTTTCGCGTCCTGGCGAGGTGCGCGCCCTTCCACAAACAGATGTCGCACACCAGCTTTCGTGAGCGTTTCGCCCAGCATTGCGGGCTTCACTCCGGCGTCGTCCAGCTCTGGCAACACCCTGCGGGCCGCGACGATGGTCACGCCCGACGCCCGTAGGAACTCGCCGAACTCCGGCATCTGGCTGGGCGTGAGCATCCAGTGCCGAACCGGCACGCTCGGCCCATAGGTACCCGCCGTTCGCCCGGCGTCGATAGAGTTGGCGTCGGCCTCGACGGCGTGCACAACAAACCTGGCCTTGTGGAGCCGTCGCGCCAGCAGGCCGGTCGACGAACCGAGATCCAGCACCGCGCCATCCGACGGCGACACCTCCGAGCGGACCAGGTTGTAGATGTCGTCATGGATGCGCGGGAACCGGCCGGACCGCTGCCAGTCGTACAGGTGCTCGGCGGAGTCGAAGCGGCTCACGCGGTGGCGTCCTTCGGGTACCAGGCGGGTGAGTACGCCCACTCGCTGATCTTGCGGGCGGAGAACACGCCGTCCTGGGCGAGTAGGTCGACTTCGGCGCGGGTGCCGCCGATTTCGGCCGCGATCTGGCCCGGGTCGAGGTGGTGGACATTCAGCAGCTCGCGCACGATGGCCGACATCTCCACGGCCGCGTGACTTCCCTTGGCGCGGTTGATGCGGATCGTCATCAGCATGGCCGTCGGCTTGTCCACGTCGAGTACCGCGACCGGCACGCGGCCCTTCCAGCGCTGCCGCACGGCCTTGGAGTCCTGCGACAGCCGCCAGCGGTGAAAGCCGTCGATGATGATGCGGTCCGGGTTCACCATGAGCGGCTGAATCCAGCCGGTCTGCAGTAGCGACCGCTCCAACAGGCGGAGTTCCGGCTTGTGAACTCTGTTGGGGTTCCACACGTTCGGATCGAGGGTGTCTGCCGGGATCCACTGGATGTGGTCGATCGGGTTCGCGCCCACCGGAGTCGGCGCCAGGCGCGAAAGACCTTCGATGTTGCTCACTTCGCGGCTCGTTTCTTCTGATCAGCCTTGGTCAGCGGGGTGATAGTGCGTTTGTAGGCACCGGCCATGAACTGCTTGAGGACGTGGTCGGGCGGGTAGGCGGCCGGGTTGCGGGCGGCAGTGATACGCATCCGCTGCAGCACGGTGAGCGCCTTCTTCTGCTGCGCCTCGTCGGTGATCGTCTCCTGGACGTACGCCTGCACACCGTCGAGAGACTGCCCGTACCGCTGCATGAGCGCCTCTCGGTCCAGTTCGGCGTAATAACGTTCCTGCACAGCCATTTCCGGGACGAGCGAGATCACCTGCTCGTAGAAAGTCGGCGCATAGGCCCGCAGCCGACCAAACGTCTTCGCCGACTCCGCGTGCAGCGGCGTCGAAACCCGCAGCGGTGTACCGGAAAGCACCTGCGAGTCGTAGATCGGGCAGTACCGGATGCCCTTCTCGTAGAAGTACCGGAAGATGTCGTTCTCTTGCCAGTCGAACAACGGCTTCACGGTCATGATGCGCGGGTCTTTGCTGGCGTTGATGTAGTTGTCGTGCAGCTTCGCCTTGAGCGCGTTGAATCGCATGATGGACTCTGCGGCTCGCACCCCGGTCACGATGGCGATCTTGCCCTTTTCGCCGCGCGAGACGACGGTGTCGGCGGTGTACTGGTCGAGCACGAGTCCGCGCGGCAGGCCGAGCTTTTCGGGTGTGAGTGCCCACTCCGGCACGGGCCGCATGTGCTCGCGGTCGGGGTCCCACTGGATGTAGCGGGTGGACTGGCCCAGGATGTACTTCGTCGACTCCAACGGCACGCAGTACCAGCGCAAGTCGATCCAATCCAGCTGCCGATACTTGTTGACGAAGTCGACGACCTGATCGGGGATCAGTTCCTCGTCGCGGAACACGACCTTGAGGGGCCGGGTGTCGCCACGCTCTAACGAGACCTCACGGACCAGGTGCAGGGCGGCGAGGGAGTCCTTGCCGCCGGAGAACGCGACCATGACCGTGTCGAACAGGTCGTAGACGCGGTGCATCCGCTTCTTGGCCTCCTCGTACACGTTGGTGTCGATGAAGCCCTTCACGCGGGCCATCAGGCGCGGTCCCCTTCGGTGGCCTCCAGGTACTCGGTCAGTCGCTCGGCGACGGTGCCCTTGTCGCTGTAGGTGCGTTTGAGCCACTTCGTGAACTCGAACCACACGTCTTGCTGGTGCTCATCGTCGAAGATCAGGTTGTAGGAGATGACCGGATCGCCCAGGCCGGGCTTGTCGTCCGGCAGCTCCGGTTCGCCGGGCTGAATCTGGTCCAGCAGCGCGTCCAACTCGGCGTCGGTGTAGCCGGTGCCGTCGAGGTCTGCGACCTCCTGCAGCAGGTCGGTCAACGCGTTGATGTCGTAGTGGCCCTTGTCGGCGAGCCGGTTGTCCGCGATCACGATTCGCTTCGCGCGGTCATCGTCCACATCGACCCAGTGGACGTCGATCTTGTCCCATCCGAGCGAGATGGCGGCCTGCATGGTGTGGTTGCCCGCAAGTACGTAGCCGGTCGACTTCTGCACGACGATCGGCCGAAACTGCTGGTTGGCCTTCAAGCTCTGTGCGATGGCCTCGACGTCGCCGCGACGCGGGTTGCCGGGGAACGGGGTCAGCTTGGCGATGGCGACGAGGGTCATTCGGAGATCCGTTCGGCCAGAGCGGCGTAACCGCAGATGTCGGTGTAATCGTCTCGGTGGTAGACGTGCTTGGAGCGCGAGACCTTCAGCAGCACCATGAGGTTGGTGACGTCGCGGGTGCAGATGGGGTGGCCGAGGTATGCGGACCACAGGCCGGCGATCCGCTCGAACGATTCGGCGGGGTTTCCGTAGGTGTCTATGCGGTCGCCGTCGATGATGGCGGCGGCCTCGTGCAGGACGGTCGGCGCGGGCGGGGCTGGGGCCGGGGCCGGGGTGGCGAACTTGGCGCGGGCCGCCCAATCTGAGGCGAATTCGTCCAACTCCTCGAAGTCGTCGTGTTCAGGCTCGTCGACAGCGGCGCCAGGAATCGGGCCGTCGGTGGTGAATTCGACCGGCTGGTCGTTGGCGGCGGCGATGCGCTCGGCCTCGGTCGGCATGAGCGGGTTCGCACCAGTGGCGACGGAGCTGGTGTCGATCGGCAACGCCTCACCGTCGGGGAAGCGGGTGAGCGCCTCCTCCAGCTTGGCGCGCAGCATCTCCTTGGTCACTCCGACCATCTGCGGGGGCACGGCGGATCTCCTTCAGGTTCAGGGGGTTACGGGCAGTGGTCGCCGTCGTCGGCGTCTTCCTCGTCGTAGGGCGGTTCGCGCCAGGCGTCGGACCTCGCGGCGGCGGCGATATCGGCAGGGTCGAATCCGCAGTGCACTTCCACGTGCAGGGCGATGCCGAACGGCAGGTGCAGGGCGAGGCGGATCATGAAACATCCGCCAGTTCGGCCGGGTAGCGCCAGGTCAGTTCGAGCCACAGTGCGCCGGGCTCGCCCTGCGCGGCTTCGTGGATGATCGGCTCTGGCTTGGCCATCCAGCGCGGCGAATCGTCTTGCACCATGCCGTAACCGATCTGGGCGGGCACGGGCCGTTTGGTGTGGCGGGAGACGCTGGCCGGTTTGCCGACGGTGAGTGCGTCGCACACGGGTTTGAGTGTGGCCCACAGGTTGTCGGTGTCGCGGACCCTGCTGTCTCGGGGCCGGTAGTGCAACTGCACGGTGACGTGGTCGACGTCCTTCGGTAGCCACGCCAGCATGGCGAGGCGACAGGTGTCTTTGCGGATCTGTTTGCGGGCGCGGGCTTTTGCGAACGTTGCTCCGCGGGATGCGCCGGAGTCGTTCATTGACAGCGGTGGTCGGGTGTACGGCAGCGGCAGGATGGCGGTGTTGTTCATCGGGTGGTTCCTCGCGGGCGTCGATGGCGGTCGACAGTGGGGCGGGTCAGATTTCGACGGTCACTTCGGTGTCCGACGCCAGGGTGAGCGGGCGTTCCCCGGAGTAGCCGGTCGTGACGTAGGCGACGAGGTGGCTCGATCTGCGGTCGAGGCCGGCGATTCTCACGCGGTGGGTGCGGCCTCGGTCGCGGTAGATGAGGGCCTTGCCGACGTCATACCTGTTGAACTGGCCGAACAGTTTGTTCATGCTGCCTTCCCAGTAGTGCGGCGGTGCTTGGATTGGCAGCCCAGGCATCGGCCGTCGGAGTGGTAGCGGGCGTGGCCTTCTGGGACCGGGTCGCTTCGGCCGACGAGGGGCCGGGCGCAGTCGGTGCAGTGGGAGGGGCGCAGCTGGTAGACCTTGGCGAGCTGTCCGGATCGGCCGGTGGCGGCGTAGCAGCCCTTGCACAAGCCTCGGGCGGCGAGCCGGGCTTCGTTGACGCCCAATGGTTGTCCGGCGGGGATGAGGCGGCGTTCGCATCCGGGGCAGACGGGGATGCGGTCTTCGGGGCGGCCGTACCGATTGATCACTTCGCGCAGTGCGAGGGCGGTGTTGTTGTCGCCTCGGCAGACGATCCCGGCGGCGATGACGCCATCTGCGGGGAGGGTGATATCGGGCTCGGTGGCAAGCTGCCCAGCTCCGAGTGCGGCACGGGCGCAGTCGACAAACCTTCTGATGGGGCAGGATGTTTCGCAGACGGCGACGGCCTCGATGGTCTCGGGATAGAGATGCCAGTCGGGGTTGTCGCCGGGCTGAAGGAATCGGGGGTCGAGATGGCACGATGCCTGTTCTGTCCGCGTGCCCTCCATGCCCCGATCCTTGACCACTGCGCACTCGCTGCGCAAGGCCGTTGCGCGTCGAAGCATGTCGCGCACACCGTGGGTCCGCGGGGTTTCTCGACGTCAGATGCGAGATTCGCTCCGGTAACGCAACATGCACAAGCAACACCTGGCTACCGGACGATCGCGCGTACAGACACTGACTGACGCGCCGGTGCTCAAGATCATTCAAGCTGGCATGATGTCGCCCAAATCAGTGCCGACGAGCACTGGGGGATTCCGTCATTCCTGACGGCAGCTCCCCGATACGGCATCACGGCGATCGGCCCAGCGCCGCGCCACCTTCGTCCCGGACTTGCAGGTCGCCTGTGCTCAGGTCAGTTGGAGCTGTAGATTGGCCGTCGACGAGCCGGGCGGAGGTACATGACTGTGGGTTGGCTGCATCACATAAACGGGTGGGCTCTTGCGCTATGGGTCTATGTTTTATGCGCGGTCGTCTCGTTCATGCCTGCGGCCAAGCGACTCGTGAGTAGTTCTGCGCTAAAAGCTGGTGGGCCGAGCTTCGATGCATCGCCGCACTTCAGCGAGGCGGCCAAACAGCAGTTGACACAGAACTACGAGCGTATCGCCGGGACATTGACGTTCTGGAAGACGAGGGCCGAGCGGTACCACGCGGTCCACACATACTCGCTCTTCTGGATGGCAGTGTCGGCAGTGGCAGTACCGACCCTTGCACAGAACATTGCTAACAACCCCTGGTCAAAGTGGCTGATTACCGTTATTTCCGGGCACGCGGCTCTACTGCTGCTGATGGTTCGCACCTTTCGAGTCGAGGCCAACTATCGAGCCTTCCGCGATGGTGAATCATCGTTCTATGACCTCTATCGGAAGATGCTCGATCGCCCCCGAGCGTTCGGCAGGACCGAGGAGGCGCAGCTACGAACCTACTTTGAGCAGGTGGAGCTGGCCCGAAAGTTCATTCGCAATGCCGAGATCGACAACTTTCCGTCCGTTGAAGATCTGAACTCCGCACTTCCCTCCAGCGAACACTGACGACGTCGCGCGGGTCCTATAGTGCCGCGATCCGGTCACACCAGGGACAGGTCTCTGATGTCCCCGCCGGCTGTGAGGTAGACCAACGCCCCGCGCCGGGCTTCCGTGCCGCGCATTTCCCGGTAGTAGTTCGAGCCGCCGTCGAGCGTCGAGGACTGGATACGCGCCCGGTTGTCGGTCGTCTCCAACTCCCACGTGTGGTAATGGCCGTGCACCAGAACATCAGCGGTGCCGGGGTTCTGGCCGTGGAATGCTTGGGCGGCCCACCAATCCATGGCCTTGCCCTTACGCCATTGGTGGCCGTGGACGATCGTGAAGACGGTGTCTCCGGCCGCGACGGTCATGTAGCCGCGCTCCGGGTTAGGGGTGCGAATCTCGATGTGCCCGAACGCATCCGGATTCCGTACTAGGCCCTTGCGCACGCTGTTGGCGGCGTGGGTGGCCCATCCGTCGCCGGGGCGTGTGGTCTGGAAGCGTTGCGCCTCATCGTGGTTGCCGTTCACTACGTCGACGAGCACCTGTTCGGTGTCGTCGGAGAATGCCTCGATCGTGGTGTACAGCAGTTGCTCGAACACGGCGATCTGATCGGTGAGTGTGAGATCGGTGCGCCACCAGTTGCGGCCGTTCTGGCTCTGGTTCCCTTCGACGCAGTCGCCGGGGAACATCAGGTGCACGGGGCCGACAGCGCGAAGGCTGCGCAGCTGCCGGTACTTCTCGACCGCACGGTCCAGTGATCCGAGATAGCGGTTGATAATGCCGTCTGTGCCGCCGTTGTCCGACTTGCCGATCTGCAAATCGCTGGCCTGGAAGTTGAAGACGGCTGGGCCACCATCGACGGCAGGCCGGCGGGGTGCAGGATGGTCGATGATCTGAGCAATCAGCTGATCCGCGGTGACTTCGCCCGGCCGCTCGGTCAGGACGTAGAAGCGATCAGCCTGGAGCCATTCGCCCGCGAAGTTCTGCCAGCGCGAGATCCGTACGGGCCGATCGGGATCGAGTCGCACACCTTGTCCGGCCAGGCCGTGCTTCTCCAGGAGTTCATCGAACGCGACCGTATCCGATGCGGGGTGCGCGTCGGAGTCGATGAAGCCGGTGCGGCCGTCGAATTCGATGCGCGGCTTGTACTGCTGTTCTTTGGCGGCGGGCTGGGCAGCGAGTTCGGCGGCGATTCCCATTCAGCTCAATCCTTTCGGGGGCACGGGCAGTTGCCGAGGGTGTGGGCGTAGAACATGGAGGGGCTGCCGGTGTAGCCGTGGTTTCGGGCCACGCGCAGCAGGGCGGACTTGGGGCGGCCGTCGGCTAGCCACGCATCCGCGTCGGCGCGGTCGGCGTCCGGCAGGGAGTCGAACCAGCGGCCGGAGACGCACGAACTCTTGGCGGTGTCGGCCTCGGCGGCCAGCTCGGCGAGGAGGCTCATGTCCGGCCTACTTGGGTTCGGCCAGAACGGCGAACGGACCCTGTGCGGCGAGGTCGAGGCTGTCGAGTGCGACATCCGAGCCGGTGGTGTACCACCAGCCGTCGACCTTGTGCCAGATCGTATGGAACAGCTCGCACTTGAGCACAGTGTCGTTGCGGTGGGCGTCGAGCCAGGCGGCAGGGAACGCGGGGTTCGCGGCGATGACGGCCGGGCGATCACCCTGTGCGGCGAGGTGGAAGCTGATGTCCGGTTCGTCGATGAACTCGATTTCCTTGGCGCAGTGGGTGAGTGCGTCGAGGGCGCGGGACAGGGCCAGCAGGCGGCCTTGACCGAACGGGCTGGGATCGGCGACCGCTTCGGCGATGGCGTCCAGGACTGACTCGATGGTGTCGGTGACGAGGTCGGACACGGGCAGACGTCTCCTCTGGGGTGGTTCTTTAACGGGTGCAGCCTGGCGGGACCGCAGTTATTCGGCGATGACGTCGTACGTTGCGGCGACGGCATCTGCCGGAGTGGGCGAGAACTCACCCGACGTTCCTCGGAGCACCCAGTCTCCGACCTTGAGCGGAAGCCACTGAGCGTGAACGGCATTCCACACTTCGGCGGTCACGTTCGCGTCGTGGTAGATGGCGGGGTACGCCTGGTCGCCTGGGTATGCGCGAGTGCATGCAGTGTTGCCGTATGCCCTACGGCCTAGCATTTCTGCGTTGATGTCGTGAAGGTTGTCCCCGGTGTACTGGACGGCCTTGATACGGACCAGTTTCGTCCGAAGAGTTACGGCGGGCATCAGGCTGTCACCTCGATCAGCAGGGCATCGACGGGGGTTTCCACGGTGAGGCGGGCGGAAAGCTCGCCGCTCGCCGCTCCGATGGTGATCGGCCAATCGGGTACTGGGTTGGCTCCGTTGGCGGGACCGAGTGAGACGTTCCAGCAGCCGGTGTCGGCGTCATCGTCGAGGCAGACCCGGAGTCGCCCTGCGGTGGAGACGATGTGGAACTGAGCGCCGTTGTAGGCGTCGTACGTCTCGGCGAGGGTGGCGGAATCGTCTGCGGTTTCGACGAATGCGATGTCGTCGTCTTGTCCGTGGAAGGTGAACCGGGGCACGGTATAGACGCTATGGGCCGACGGGGCGGGTTGCAGAGTTGGAGCCGCAGCCGCCCCGTGCATCTGTCTGCTCTACGGGCAGTGCCTGCCGGAGATAATGCCCTCGAATTCCCCCAGGCCACCGACCTGCGCCATACCCAACCGGCCGATAGCGATCGTGCCATTCGCAAGCCGGTTGTCGAACTTCGCCGTCCCGCCCGTCGTGCAGTTGATCTGCACGAAATAGCCGCCCTCGGCCAGCGTCGGCCCCAGGGTGCGGGACACCGTGTTGTACGTGTTGAGCAGGTCGGTCGGGTCTGCGCTTCCGGTAGCGACGCGAATCGCTTTGCCCTTGAACTCGTACGTATACGGCGGCGGCTCAGGGAACGCCGTGGTGGTGGCGCGCGCCGGGGTCACCTTCGTCGATGTGGTGGCCGTCGCCTTGTCGTCGGCGGTCGAACATCCGACGAGGACCGCAGACGCGAATACGGCCACACTGGAGGCAAATGCGGCATTACGGACAAATCTCATAGCCCCGCATACTGCCAGCCAACTCCGGCAGCGGCAGAACCCCGCCACGGCGGGGTTCGTCATACTGGGCCGCTACCCTTCCCAACCGACCTCACGACGGAACGCATCACGCCGACGATCCTGCAACTCCTGGAGCTTCAGCAAACCCTGCCGATGCTCCTCGAGCCGGATCGACGAGCCGCCCATCGACAGCTTCTCGGTGAGGGCCCGAATCTGGTGATCGAGAGCTACCCGCTCGGCGTGCGCGCCTTCGTCAACAACCGGCGGCCGGTCGATCATCGGGTTGGTCACTTCGTGGCGCCTTCGGTGTGGAGAGTTGCGGCGGTGAGCTTTTCGGCGGCGACGTGGGCGATGGTCGAGCACTGCCGGGCCTGCGCGTCGGGGTGCGCGGTCGGGTGGTCGAGGGTCGACCGGATCCGCTGAAACGACTCGACAGCGTCGGTAGCGGCGACCTGCAGCTGGTTCGCGCGGCGGTCGGTCACGTGGTGCGTGTGGTTGAGGTCGCGGTACCGGCGGTGCACGTTCGCGATGTGGTTGAGCAGGTCGGCCACCTCGTGCGTGGAGAGGGTGAGGGACGGGTGTTTCTCGCCGGTGAGGATCGCGTTCCCGGCAACCTCTGCGCAGCGGGCGTGCAGAACATCGAGGATGTCGGACATTCAGATCACTTCCCAGATGGCGGAGGAGCGGGCACCGGACTTCTTCGGCGGCTCGGCCATTCGGATGCGGCCACGGCGGCAGGCTGCCCGGATCGTGAGGGACACCGTGCTGGTGATGGCGTCGGGCATGTCTACGTTGCGTGTGGAGAATTGGAAGCCGGTGCCGTTCGCGATCAGAGCGTCTATCCGCTGCTCGACCGCGATTCGTTCCGGGGTGCGGTACAGGAATCCGGTGCGGCGGAGGGCGTGCTCCAGGCCGGCGGCGGTGTAGCCGAGGCGTTTGGCGATGGCCTCGAACGGGAGGCCGTCGTCCGCCAACCAGCAGAAGTCGCTGACGAGGTTGGCGTTGGAGACCTCGGCCTCGATCGTGGTGGCCTTCGTACCGAGCGGGCGGCGGCGTGCAGTGAGCTCGCCGAGGGAGATGTCTTCTTCCACCTCGAACATGGTGGCAGGCATGTGGTTCGGTCCTTTCGGGGCGCTGGCGGGCGCGGCGGTCGGATAAGGTGGGATGATCTGAGACACTGGGCGGGACGACACCCCTTCGCCGTCCCGCCCAGGCCATTCACGCGGTTAGAACGGTGCTTCCTCGTCGCGGGCGTTCGAGCCCCACGGGTCTTCTCCACCACGCTGCTGCGGGCGGCTGGCGCCGCTACCGTTGCCGCGTGTGGTCTTGTTGACCTTTGCCGTCGCCGACTTCAGCGACGGGCCGACCTCATCCACTTCAAGCTCGACGACTGTACGCTTTTCGCCCTCACGGGTCTCGAAGCTGCGCTGTTTCAGACGGCCCTGCACGATAATGCGCACGCCTCGGGTCAGCGACTCGGCGACGTTCTCCGCCGCCTCGCGCCAGATGTTGCATCGCAGGAACAGGGTCTCGTCGTCCTCCCATTCGTTCGTGTTCTTGTTGAACTTGCGCGGGGTCGAGGCGACGGTGAAGTTGGCGACGGCCGCGCCTGCCGGGGTGAATCTCAGCTCGGGGTCGGCGGTCAGGTTGCCTATGACGGTGATCATGGTGTCGTTGGACATGGGTGGTTCCTCTCGGGTTGGTGGAGAAGGATTACAGATCGAGGGCGGCCGAGATGTCCGGCGGCGTCCAGCCTTCGGGCTTGAGCACCTTGCCGTCCTCTCGCTTGCGGCATGTGCCGTCGGGCAGGATCTTCGCCAGGTTTGAGCGGGTGACTTCCGCTGCGGCGGCACGAGTTCCGGCAAGACCGGCGGTCTCCAAGCATCCGCCGTAGGCAACGACGGTGATGTCCAGGAGCGCGTCAACGATCTCGGCGATGTCCCAGTCCGCCGATTTACGTACCGTGTCCAGCTCATCGGTCAACCAGTCGACACCGCCGGGAGTCCTGAGACCCAAAGCGATGTCGTACATGTCGATGCCCAGACCGTTGATGAGCTCGTACAACTCCTCGAGCAGCATGAGCAGACGGGCAGCGATGATGTTGGACGGCGGCAGTCGGGGTTTGTCCGGGATGGGCTGGCGCGCTGCGGCCATGAACGTCTCGACGCCGCCCAGCAGATTCGGGGTGGTCACAGGTTATTTCCTTCCTCGGTAGATGGCATGGTCGGCGTGCTGGGCGTTCGAGCATGCGGGGCATCGGCAGCCCCAGTTCTGATACGTGTAGGGCGTTCCGTGCGTGAGCGGGTCGCCGCTGCTATCCACGGCGGCGAAGGGGCGGCCGTTGACGATCACCCGCTGGGCGCGGCGGCGGGCTCGCACCCGCGCGGTGTAGGCGCGCAACGCTTCTCGGCACTCGTCGCACCGGCAGCCTCCGACTGTGTAGCTGGCGACCTTGCCGTGGACGAGGTCCGAACGAACCTCGAACATGGCGGTCACCGATTGACCCCCGGCACGGGCAGGAAATCGCGGCTGGCGAGTCGCTCGATGGCCGTATCGGTCTGGCGCATCGGCTCGGTGACTGCACCGTCGTACTCCTGGCGGATGACCGTGAGATACGCGCGGGCGGTGTCGTTCTCGGGCTCGATGCGATCGACGCGTAGCCAGCGGGTGTTGCTGTCGCGGCGGTCGCGGAACACGTCGCCGACGGAGATGGTCAGGCCCTTGCGAGTGGTGTACTCGTTCACAGCAGGTCCCATTCGTAGTCGCGGGCGGTGTCGGTGAAGTGGTCGCTGGCATCCGCGCCGTAGATGGCTTCCAGGGCGGCGATCCGCTCGTCGGACGGCTCGGTGTCGATGCAGTCGGAGCATTCGCAAGCCGCGGGCTCGTTGTCCGGGTTCGTGCACCATGCGCAGTCGCACTCGGGGCCGCTGGTGAGCTGGTCGGGGTGGCAGGTGGGGCAATCGCCGTAGTCGTCGCAGAAGTGGTGTGCGCCGATATCGGCTGTGGCGTCGACGAATTCGCCGATCATGGTGGTTCCTTTCGGCGGCCGGGGCGGGGGCTGGCGGACCCATGCGCCCCGGCGCGGATGGTTACGCGGGGTTGTCGAGGTGGAACGAGAGGCGGCGCGCTGCGGCGTCGATGGCGGCATCGTTCTCGTCGAGGAACTTCGTGCGCTCGACCTGAAGTTCGATGATCTGATCCTGCGCGCGGCGAACCTTGGCCTCCCACAACGCATGTGGCGTGTGCAGCTTGGCCAACACGTCGGCAAAGAGGGCTTCGAGCTTGTCTCGGGCGGCCGGGGTTGCGCAGTCGTCCCACTTGCCATCCGACTTCCGCACCCACCAGGCCGCGTGGCTGCCGGGCCGGTTGGTGCAGCCCTTCGCGGCCTCGACCATCAGATCGACGCTGGCGTTGTAATCGACTCGGTTGGTGCACAGTCTGGGGCCGCTGATCCTGAGGACCCATCCTGCGGCGCTGCTGTTGTGCTGCTTATCGCGCCATTGGTAGGTGGCCTCGAATCGTCCGGATACCGGACCTTCGGCGAGGTAGATGCGGTGGCTCTCGGAGGTGGTTTCGCCTGTGTCGGTGAATTTCTGGCTGGTCATGGTGGTTCCTTTCGTGCCCGGTGGCGGCCGGGCTGGGTGGTTGATCGTGGCGGCGGTTAGCGGGCGATGATGACCGTGTGTTCGCCGCTGTTGTTGCAGTGGCGGCAGCCGTTGCCGTTACAGAGCTGGCACAGCGCCCAATGCGTGTCGGCGATTGCTGGTTCCTTCGGGTGTTGTGACCGTGGCGGCGGTCAGGCTGCGTCGTCGGCCATGTCGAGCAGGTCGCGCTCGTACTCGTGGCCTTCGTCGTCGATGTTGAACAGGAGCCCGAGCGGCTGCTGTGGCCGTTTGGTGGTGCGGAGCGCCGCCCGCAGATGGCGGCGCTTCCTATCGAGGTCGGTCACAGGCCGGCGGGCTGACGCGGGGCAGCGTCAAACCTGGCGTTGAGGTCCCACGCCAGGTCCTCATCCTGATACGCCTCGAGGGCGGCGCATGCTTCGGCGAGCTTGCGGCTCAGGTACTTTCCGTCCTCGTCAGTGCGGTTTTCGGCGATGATGCGCTGCCCCTCGGCGACGCTGTGGAACTCACCCACATGGATGGTCGCAGCGATCGGCCAGCCGCCCTCGACGAATCCGGCGACCTTCTCGCTCGGGACGATGAGGATGTCGCCGTCGGCGATGTATGGGCCGTACTGGGCGTGGTCGTATGCCTCACCGGTGGAGGCGAATACGTGAATGCTCATGGGTTTGCTCCTGGTGGGTGGTTGAACCTCCCCGGTCGATGGCGGTCGACCGGGGAGGTGACTGGTTCCTTTCGGATCCCGGTGGCGGCCGGGATATGTTGCAGTGCACGGGCTTTCGATTCATGTCCGTGCGGTGCAACCGGGATGACACTAGCCTGCACGTTGTGCGGCCGTCAAGTCATACTACGCGATACTGCGCACTACCTGCGGTGATGTCGAAATTTGTCACAACATACCCCCTAACTAGGTGCAATGTGTGACAGAAGGAAATCTCGCGCAATGCTTGCAACCATATCACTACGCGTCACTGCGCACACGTGCTCTTGCGTACACGCGTACTCGCGCACACGCGTGTGACCGCACACGCGTACCCGCGCACACACGCGTGGTGCCACACGGCCTCGCGCCCGACCTCGAACGCGGCACACCGTGCCACTCACTTCGCGCCACGCCCGCCGTGCTGGTCGGTAGAACTCATCCGGAGCTGGCGGAGAATGCCGTCCAGATCGCCCGAGAACGCGCGAACAGGGTTTGGGCCGGACATCGCCCCATCCGACCCGTCGACAACCCGCCTGCGGCGTGACAGTGGCTTCCGAGGCTCGTGTGTTCGGGTAGCCGACTCGAACAACGCCCGCGCAGCCGCTCGGGCCTTCTCCGACGCGGGCGGTGCCGCTGGTAGTTCCGGCCGGTATTCCGGCGCGTATCCCGGAGCCCTTGCTGCTGAACGGATTCGGGCGGTGACGTGTCCGGGCATGAGCCGCTCGGTCTGCTCGGCGTAGTGGGCGCGGATCGCCTCGGCGGCCTCGTCCGGGGTCCAGCGTGCCCGCCTGGCGGCGTCGAGCCACGAATCGACCATGAGGCCGTCGATGTTGCGGGAGTCGTAGCTCTGGGCGAGCTGGAGCAGGGCGACCACGGTGTCTCGGGGATCGCTGGACACGGGAGCCTCCTAGGCAGTGATTGCGCGGGACGAGCCGAGATTCGACAGCGTGCCTTGCAGATTGGCAGACGGTGGGACGGGAAGGCCTGCGGCGCGCAGGATCTCCGGGTTCGGATTCGACTTCAGCGCTTCGGCTTGGGCGAACTTCATCTCGGCGGGGGTGAGCTGGCGGCCGTTCGGCATGACCGGGCGTTCCGCGGCTGCCGGGCGGCGGGTCTCCGAGGCGCGGCGAATCCAGTTGCGCCAGGTGGCTGTCCAGTCGGCGCGCCGCTCGCCCTTGCTGAGCCAGTAGTCGGCGAACTTGCGGTGCTCGGCTTCCACGTCGACGGCGGGGCATTCGGCGCGCATGGCGTCGATGACGGCCCGGTCTGGCATCCAACCGTGAGGGAGCGCGGTCGCGCGCTTTTTGCGCGACTCTCTAACTACTTCGTTAGAAGTAGTTGGTACGGGACGGGTCGGGTGTTCAACGGGCGCTGCTTCGTTTGTGCTTGGCACGATGCTCAGCCTCGGCGAAGCATCATGCTTCGTGTTCGGTTCGCTGTTCGGTTCGTTCAACTCTCCCCTTCTGGACTGCCCGGACCGCCTCCCACCTGCGCGGCCTGCTTCGCGGAGCCGCTCGCGCCGCGCCTCGACATCAGCCTTGGACGGGTTGAATTTCGACCAGTTTTTGAACGAAAAGTCGCCGTTGTCGTGCTCGTGCCACAACCCGATTTCGACCAACTCCCGAGCGATTTTCGGTCGGATTCCGAGCATTTTCTGTGCGTTTTTCGATACGACGCCGTCGGTGAGCTGGTCCGCGCAGTAGCTTCCGGCGGTCGTCCAGACCCCAATTGCGGCGAAGCTCGCGCCGAGTCTTTCCGGGCTGGACCAGAACTTGTCGTCGACCTTGAACCAGGTCATGCCGCGTACTCGCTTTCGGTGGGGTGGTTCGGGCGAAGGAAGATCGAGTTGCGGGGACGGGCGGCGGTGAACAACGTCCACTGAGTGCGCGCGGCGATCTCCCAATCGGTGAATCCGTCGGCGACCAGCTGGCGGACCAGTAGGCGACGGTCGTGCGGCGTGAGGACTTCGGCGGGCAGATCGCCGGCCTCGACTCTCGTATAGGTGGTTGGTTGTTCTGCTTTATAACGGGCGGGAATGGTCATTGTGGTGTGCCTGAAGTGTTTTCGGCGCGCTGCGGCGCGTGTGTGGCGGACCGTACGCCGCCCCGGTGACATGGCCGGGGCGGCGTACCGGCGGTTATGCCGCTGAGCTGTAGTGCTCGTGGCGGGTGACATCACCGGCGCGAACCACCTGGGGCAGATGCCCGATATGGAACATGCCGTCGACCCGTGTGCATGGGTAGGCGTTCATTCGGCGGCCGGGGACCTGCCCGCACATCTTCCGTGCGGCCTTGCGGCTCGGGTATGCCCGCTTCTCACAGGCCGGGCACCAGGTCCACGCGCGATAGTCATTGCCGCTCATGACGTGCACCTTTCGGCGGTGTGCCGATCGAACCGTTCTACCAGCCGGTCGATGGCTGCGCGGCCCAGGGCTGCCTCTGCCTCGACCTGCCGGTCCGGGGTGGTGTCGAGGTACATGCCGGTGAACAGGTGGGCATCGACGACCACGACCGTGCCGCGCCCGAACAGTCGCGGACGGTTCTGGCGCCGCTTTCGCGCAGACTCGTTGTGGGCTTCGCGGCACCACTCGCACGGCTGCTCGGCGCGGCGGTAGTGCCGGTAGTATCCGGCATCGGTGCCGCAATTCAAGTGCACGAACGGCGTTTTCATGCCGCTACTCCGAGGGTGGCGACTCTCGCCTGAGCCTTGGCGCGGATCTCGTCGCACAGGGCTGCGGGCAGGTCCCCGGCGGACTTCCACACCGCCTGCAGGTCTTCGCGACTCACAGATTCGACCTCGATAGCGGCTCGCATGGCGGCGGCCCGCTGCTCGTCCTCTTCGGTGAGTGGGCGGGCCGTCTTGCGGCTCACGGCGGCCCGTGCCCGATCAGCCACTGACGGCGGGCCAGCTGCGGGAGTCTGCGGAGCGGAATCGGTCTCGACCGAGCCAGGGGTGAGCTGCACGTAGTCGCGGGCCTGCGCGGTGGTCGGGTCGCACTTCAACACGTCGAAAATCAGCCATTCGAGGGTGAATGACGGCGCAGGGACGGGCTTGTCGACGCCGGGGCGGACACCGGCGTGCACCGAGCGGACACCGATCACACGGGGCGCGGCGTCGCGGGACAGCCGCACCCATGCGGACGCGTCGAATGCTAGGTTCTTGTGTCCCTCGACCTTGTACTCCTTGGTGTTCGGGATCGGCTTGCCCTGGTTGTCCAGTGCCGCGACCTCTTTGCCGCGTGCGGTCGCGACGACGACGCCGGGGAACGTCATGAGCAGCCGCATCATGCGGCCGTGCCGCTCGGCGGCGTCGTTCCACAGATTCATGGCCGGTTTGATCTCGGCGTCCGGGTCGTCTTTGAGGAGTTTCTGTGCGTACTTGGAGCGGCGGGCACGGTCGGAGACCATGTCCTTCAACAGCTCCCACTCGGCGGTCATGGAGTCGATAAGCAGGGCTACGGGAAGCTCGCCGGCCTGGGCCGCCTCGGCGGCAATGGTGTGCACTTCGGTGAGCTGGTTGTAGATGTCGCGGAACGTGCCGTCGTGCTCGATCACCTCGTAGTCCGCGCCGGGGATGGCGGCGTACTCGTCGGCCGCGCCCTCGGCGAGGTCGAGCCAGAACGCTCGTCCGATGCGGGCGCTGGTGGTGAGTTCAGCCATTGCCCAGGACTTTCCGGTCTTCTCGCCGCCCTCCACGAGGATGAATGGCCAGGGTGTCCTGCCGGTGGGCTTGCGGGTTTTGAGGGGCATTACTTGGTTCCTTCCGGAGTGGGCGGCAACGTGGCGGCGTGCCAATCAATGGGCTTGCGGAACTTATAAAGGGCCACAGCATTTTTCGTGGATTGGCGGGTGGCGACGGTCTGGGCGTTCTTGCCGTGACCGACTACGGCGCGGCGGGTGTTGCCCATGACGCGCAGCATCTTGGATCGGGCCAGGTTCAGGGCTTCGTCTGCGTCGTCCGCGCCGTGAACGGCGGCCTCGAATTCGCGGGCCAACTCGACCGATATCTGCCAGTCGTAGTCGCGCTCGATGTCGCGGTGAGCGCGCCGGATGGCGTTGTAGGTTTCGCCGTGCCCGTCGACCTCCGGCGGCTGCCCGTCCGGGTCTGTTGCGCTGCGGTAGAACTCGGCGCAATGGGCCTCGATCGCTGCCGCGAGGTCGGGGTCGTAGGGGATGAGGTATTCGGTCTCGTCGTAGAACGGGCCGAGGCACACCACGTACGTTCGCCGCAGGCCTGACATGTGCATCTGCCACTGGACTTGCAGGAAATACCCGAGGGGGATTTCTGCGGAGCCCGCAGGCCCCCATTGGTAGTCGCCGCGCCCGTCGGTCTTGGCCTCGATGCCGAACGTCTCGCCGGTGCGATCGTTGGCGGCGATATCGTCTGGGTTGGCGGCGGCCCACGCTTCAAGGCCGGTTCGGGTGAATGTCTTTGTCCCGCATTGGCGTAGCTCGGGGTGGCGACGAAAGAACCGGCGGAGAATGATCTCCTCGAAGTCCTGGCCGCGCTCGGTGGCTTCATTCGGCCCGTCGGGGTCGATCTCGCCGCGCAGCAGGTGCCATTCCTTGGTGGGGGAGCTGTACTTGCTGGCGTCGAAGATGCCGGGGATCTTGGATGCGGTGATCTTGCGTGACCACCGGACGCTACCGGGCTCCAGCGCCGCGACCTCGACGCCGGTCATCCGAGCAGTCCCACGCGGGCCAGCCATACGATGCCGATGCACGTCACGGCCAGCGCGGCTGCGAGCGCGGCGATGACCAGGTGGGCGATGCTGATGGACAACGCTTCTCGGCTGCGGTCGCTCATGCTGCGACTGCCAGTAGCGTCGCCAGCGCGGCGAGCTGATCGAGTGCCTTGTTAATGGCGTCGACCGGCTCGCGGGCCTCGAGGATCATCCAGGTGACGTCACCGGCGGTGGACGTCCCAGGGAGCCCGACGTACTCCTCCGGGAGGTGGACAGTGACCTCGAATCCGAAGGATCTGCTGGTCAGGCACCACAGTGGGACACTGCCGATGACCTGCGGTGCACGCTCGTCCAGCTCGGCGATGGCGTCGGTGAGGATGCTATGGTTGACGGGCATCTGGTGGGTGGTTCCTTTCGGGTGCACTAGGCCGACACTGTTTTTCTCTTGGCGGAGAGGTGTCGGCCGCCCCCGTATCCGGGGGCTTTTCCGGTGTGAGCGTTGGTTAGGCGCTCAGCGGTTCCCATGGGCTCGCCTGGAGCCACACGTCGACATCGGCGGGTCGGATTCGCTTGGAGCGGCCGTCGCCGCCGGGGGCGCAGGCGGGGAGGTTGCCTGCGGCGATCTGCCGGTCGATGAACGGGTAGCTGAATCCGGTGATGTCGGCGACTTCTTGGACGGTCAGGGCCAGGCGCTGATTCAGCGGGATGAGGTGGCGTTCAGCCTTCTTGGACACGGGTGGTTCCCTTTCGGTCGTGCGTGGCGGCGCACGGTGTGGCGTAATCGTCATCCCCAATGTTTCGATGACATGAAGATCATATGCGCAGTGGATGCGCAGAGCAAGTCTGTAGAATCAGGGATGATGGGAATCAGTCCCGCTCAGACGTAAAAAATCGTTCAGACCTGGTGCGCAGTGCGCGCGCATTTACTACTTCTTTACTGAATTCCGTCTTTACTTCGTGCCACTGCGCAGGCCACACTGTTGGAACTATGGAGCAATGGGAGTTCGGCCGACGAGTGGAGGCGGCGCGGGAAGCCGCTGGCCTGTCCAAGCGTGCAGCGGCCAAACGGGCGGGGATCAGCGAGAGCCGCTGGCGGCAGCTGGAAGCCGGGGTTGAGAACATCCGGGGACAGACCTTCGCGGTGAAGACCACTCCGGAGACAGTCGCGAACATCGCGAAGGCAATCCGGGTCGACAGAACCGAGTTGCTCGAGGCCGCAGGATTCGATCCGGAGATGGTCGACATCCCCGACGGCATCGAAACTTACACGGTAGATGTCGCCGGTTTGGACGCCGAGAAGGTCGAGAAGGTGCGCTCGTATGTCGCGTTCTTGAAATCCGAATCGGGCGATTGAAGCCGCGGAGCCCGACGTCCCTGGGAACATCGGGCTCCCGTGCTCAGGCCACCGGCGCAGTGTCGTTCGTCACGGGGACCAGCGTGTAGACCATCCACTTGCGACGCCCTGGATAGGACGGCTCCATGATGGTGATGTCGAAGGATTTGATGTCGCCGTGCGCCATGTCCCGCACGCGAAGCACTGTGACCGGCTGATTCAGGTCGACCTCGGTGTTCCACATCTTGTCGAATGAGGGATTGACCGAGCACTTCGAGCGAAGTTCCTCGATACGGTCGGGTGACAATGCGCCAGGGCCGAGCCACTTCAGCCCGTACGCGAAGTTGTGGGCGATCTGCTCCCAGTCCGGGAAGACCCATTTGGCAATCGGGTCGGTGAACAGCCATTCGAGCAGGTTTGCCCCGCCGGTCAGTCTGAGTATTGAACGATGCCAGTGCTGGTTCGTAGCGGCGACGTCTCCTGATGGCAGGTACAGGTACGCGGCCGGTGCGCCGATCACATCGAGAAACGCCTTCTCCTGCTGAGAGAGGGGCACCCTCGACGGACCGTAGAGTCGCCCGAGCAGGCCTGGAAACAGGCCGTCGACGAGGAACCTGCGGTAGTTGAATGCAATGCCCAGGGCGTCGAACAGTTCGGTCAGATATTCCAGGCCGGGTGACCGAGTGCCGTTCTCCACCTTCTCCAGCGCCGATACCGACTTGGTTGTCCGGTCCGCGAGTTCCCGCAGCCTGATCCCTCTGGACTCGCGACGCTGCCGAATGAACTTGCCCAGCCAGACCACGCCTTGATGCGCGTCGTGCACAGGTGTCTCCCGTCTTCACGTGCTGATCGGCCCGCACTTTTGGTGCGGGTTTGTTGACGTATCACCCAGTGCTAACGGACGCTTTGCCATGCCGGTCTCAGTGCTGTGAGCAATAGGGCAGCAACGCAAGCTGATGCCGCATCGACCATGCGCGGTCCGCGAACCTCGTCGGGAAGGTTCGGCCTGGGGCGACCCCCGCTTCGGCCCGCATGGTCCAACCGTCCCATCCGGAAACGACGCGCAGCGCTGGTCGCGTGACCAAGTGTGCAGCATGGAGGATTACCCCGTGCATATGGGGGCTTTACTAAGTGATTACCATTACCTTGCTCGCACGTATCTGCCTGGACTGATAGTTGCGACACACGACCTGCCCATCGGGCGATCCTGGTACATCAAGGACGATCACACCATCCTCATCGACTCGAAACTGCCGCCCCGATACCAGCAGCTCCAGACCGTACACATGCTCGCGCATCTTCAGCTTGGGCATGGTTCGGCAGGCGCACGGCAGGCACGCGCGGCACAGCAGGAGCGGGAAGCCACCAGGCTGGGAACCGAATGGATACTCCCGCCAGCGAAGCTCGCTCGACTGTTGAACACCGTCTCGACCAATGCCACGCAAATCGCAAGCTATCTCGGGCTGAGCGTGTGGTTTCTGGCCGCCGCGCTATCCGCCGTCCCGCGCGACTACTGGCAGCAGGTGCGAGCATTAACAGACCTGCGGGTCGAATGGCCGCAGATCTCACCCAAGGCCATCCCTCAATGCGTCCTGCTCGACACCTTGCCCACGATGGCCGCCGCGCCACCAGGTCCGCTCGCCTCATCGCGAACTTCAGCCGGGCCGCACCGGCCGGGCCAGCTCACGAGCCGCCCGGCCTTCGCGGACATCAGACGGACTGGAACACCACGTTCCTCCAGTCGCCCGGAGCCGTGATCGTCTGCCGCTGCGATATCGGGCTGATCTGGACGAGATCGGCGACACCGTCCTCGGGCTCATCGTCATAGTCGTCGAGCGAGGCGAAGCCGTCCTTGACCTCGGCGTCGACGATGTCGGCCGTGCCGGCCTCCAGCGCCAACACCTCCGGCTCGTCGAGCTCGACGACGAACTCGGCGTCGATCAGGTCGTCCAGCGCCGACAGACCCGCACGCTTCACACCCAGGTCGGCGTGCGCATACTTCCGCTGCACAGCCGCGGAGTTGTGCCCCATGATCGCCATACGCACGTCTTCGGGCACCTTCGCCTCCAGCAGCAGCGTCGCCGTGGTGTGCCGGGCCGCGTGCAGCACGACGTCCGGCGCATCAGCGCGCTTCAACGCCTCGGCCCACAGCAGCTCGTCGAGCTTCGCTCGCATCGGCGTACCGGGCTTGACCTTCTTCTGGCCGGGCGGCGCGACGAACAACAGCCCCCAGGGGTTCGGTGTCATGGTCTTGACATGCGCGCGCAGCAGCGCCAACAGTGGCCCAGGGATGGGGATCATGCGGGTCGACTTATTGGTTTTCGGCCGCACCAGGCACATCGCCTTGTACAGGGGCCGGATCTCGAACCCTTCTGCGATGTCGTACGCCTCCAGCGGGTAGACGTCGCCAGTCCAGCGCTTCCCGTCCGGCTTGCGGTTGAGCGGGACTTCTTGCAGAGCCCACGACAGATCGAACGTGCCCTTTTCGAGGTCCAGGGCATCGGGGTGGAGGGTGAGGCCGAGGCATTCGCCTTGCCGGACACCGGTCAGCAGCGCCATGGCCCAGCGCACCGCCAGGGGATCCGCTGCCTCCAGCGAGGTTCGGATCACTGCGCGCGCAGTGTTGGAGTTCAGGGCCTTGCGCGCCTTCTGCTGGCGCCCCTGGCCGGTGGGCAGCGCCCGCTGTTCGCCCGAGTCCTGTGCGTTCGAGTTCGGCCGGGGCTTGGCCACCAGCTCGGTGACGTTCTGCTTGAGGCCTAGGTTCGGTTCCTTCTTCGCATCATCGAGCGCCTTGTGCAGCACGTTGTAGGCGATCTCGGCGGTACGCAGCGATTTCCCGGTCTTCACGATCTCCTTGAGCATGTACCGGATGTGCTGCGGCTCCAGCTCTTGCAGCTTGCGCTGGCCGATGTACGGCACGATGTTGCACTTGATCGCCGACTGGTAGTTGCGCCAGACACGCGGGCGTAGTCGAGGCTTAGCGATCTCGACCAGCCAGTAGGCGAGCCAGGCTTCGACGGTCGTTGTGTCCTTCCGCAGCGACTCGCCCTGCTCCAGCTTCAGCAGGATCTCTCGGCGCAGCTTGACGACGTCGCCGCGGTTCTTGCGGCGGATGACAATGCGGTCGGGCTTGCCGTCCGGCTTGACGCCGATCTCCATGTACCAGGCGTAGACGGTGTATTCCTTGCCCTTGCGCTTCCGCGTCTCCTTGAGGATCTTTCCTTCGCCGCGCGTATTCGACATTTGGGTGGCTCCTTGTGCTCCCGGCCGATGAGTTGGCGCTCAGTCGGTGGGATGTGGGGGTGAGGATGGGGGTGATGTATGCGAAATAAACCCAAATAACGAGGTATGAAGAGAAGGGGTTCTACCTGGGGTTTTTCAACAAACTCACAGGTCTGATCCTACGCACCGTCAACCTTCCAAGCTGATGGTGCGGGTTCGATTCCCGTCGCCCGCTCGAGGGTCCTCCCAGGGTCCGTAGCCTACAACTTAGGCTGCACCCGGGGTCCAAAAGGTCCCCGGGGTGTAGCGCAGCTTGGTAGCGTACCCGCTTTGGGAGCGGGCGGTCGCAGGTTCAAATCCTGTCACCCCGACCACATTTCGACATCTACGAACCACCGCATCCCGGTGTGAGCGGTGTGTCGCGGGCCCCCGCCTACAATTGCGGCCTGCAGTCCAGCATGCTCGGAACCATGAAATACAGTGCCGGAGTTCTGCTGTTCCGCCGCACCCCGGAAATCGAGGTGCTGCTCGGTCATATGGGCGGCCCGCTGTGGGCGCGCAAGGATCTGGGCGCCTGGTCGATCCCCAAGGGCGAATACGATCCCGGCACCGAACAGTCCGATGCCGCGGCCCGCCGCGAATTCCAGGAGGAGCTGGGGCTGCCGGTGCCAGACGGGGAATGGATCGTGCTCGGCCAGGTCCGTTACGGCAGCGGTAGCAGCACCAAGGAGCTGACCGTCTGGGCGGTCGAGGCCGATCTCGATCCGGCACAGGTGAATCCGGGTACGTTCGAGATGCAGTGGCCGCCGCGCTCGGGCCGGATGCAGCAGTTCCCGGAGATCGACCGCGTCGAATGGCTCGCTCCGGTCATCGCCCACGACAAGCTCGGTGCAGGCCAGCGGCCCCTGCTGGACCGGCTCGTCGATCATTTGGCCGCCCCGTAGGCCCTGGGAGCAAACGCTCAGACCGCATGCAGCGTTTTCCCAGTTTGGCTCGGTAAAGATAGGCCGCATGAGCCCTCGAGTCGTGGACACAGCGATGCCGCACGCTCGTGCCGGAACCGACCCCGGCGGGGCGCGGCATTGGCAGGGCGGTATTTCGAGCGAACCGACCGAGCCCGCTACTCCTGCCGGGGACACCGCGCGCACCACCGAGGGTACGCACGGGCGAGCCGGAGTGGTGGGTCGTGCGTACCGCCGCGTCCGGTCGTCGCTGGGCCGGCGGATATCGGCGATCCCGCTGCGGGTCACCCTCGTGGTCGGGCTGCTGACGCTGGCCGGGCTGGTGCTCACCGCCTCCGGGTTCGCGGTGACCTCGGAGCTGTCGAAATCGCTGACCGATCGCACCGATGAGCAGCTCCACGACGCCGCACACACCTGGGCCCGGCCGGGCCCGATGAAGCGTGTCGGGAATACCTGGATGCCCGCGGATGCGCCGCTCACGCCGGAGAAGACGGCCTCGTGGGATCAGCCGCGCCGTTTCTTTGAACTACGCCGCGGGCCCAAGGGGGAGTTGTATCGCCTGCAGACCGATCGAGTCGACCCCAAGCCCGAACTGCCCACCCTGCCCGTGCACACCCCGACGACGGTGCCCTCGGTCGGCGGCTCGTCGATGCACTGGCGAATCCTGCAGGTCACCAACGAATACGGCACCACCACGGTCGGGCTGCCGTTGAACGACAACGTCGACACCGTCTCCAAGCTGATCGAATTCGAGATAGCCACCAGCGTCGGCGCCCTGGTGCTGCTCGGCGTCGGCGGCTATCTGGTGGTCCGGCGCAGCCTGCGCCCGCTGCGGCAGGTAGAGGAGACCGCGGCGGCGATCGCCGGCGGCGATCTGAACCGCCGGGTCCCGGTGCGCAATGTCGACACCGAGGTGGATCACCTGGCCCAATCGGTGAATGCGATGCTCGTCCAGATTCAGCACGGCGTCACCGCCACCGAGGCCTCGGAGGAGGCGGCGCGGCGTTCGGAGGCGAAGATGCGGCAGTTCGTCGCCGATGCCAGCCATGAGCTACGCACCCCGCTGACCACCATCCGCGGCTTCGCCGAGCTGTATCGCCAAGGGGCGAGCCAGGATCCGAAGCAGGTGCTCGAACGCATCGAGGCCGAGGCCGGTCGGATGGGTCTGCTGGTGGAGGATCTGCTGATGCTGGCCCGCCTGGATGCGCAGCGTCCGCTCGAGACCCGGCCGGTGGATCTGCTCGCGCTGGCGGGGGATGTGGTGCACAGCGCGCAGGCGATGGGGGCTCGGCAGCCTGGCACGAATCATCCTGTCGCACTGGATGTGCGGCCCGGTCCCGGCACGCTGGAGGTGGCCGGTGACGCGGCCCGGCTGCGGCAGGTGCTGGCGAATCTGGTCGGCAACGCGCAGCACCACACCCCGCCCGGAACCCCGGTGACCGTGCGCCTGACGCCCGGCGAGGATCGGGTGTCCATCGAGGTGAGCGATGCGGGGCCGGGTCTGTCGCCCGAGGCGGCCACCCGGGTGTTCGAGCGGTTCTATCGCACCGACTCCTCCCGCAACCGCGCCAGCGGCGGCAGCGGGCTGGGGCTGTCGATCGTGCAGGCGCTGGTGACCGCGCACGGCGGCACCGTCGGCGTGGACAGCACCCCCGGGCAGGGAGCCACGTTCACCGTCGTGTTGCCGCGCGGCAATTGATTGTTGGTTGGCCTCCCAGGCACCTCGCAGCTGTGATCCAGTGCCCGCCAAGCCTGGACCGCGAATCTTGGTGACATGACCGAGACTTCGATTGTTACCGCAAGGGACCGCAGGGGCGCGGCGGTAACCGCTCCCGTATTGGATGTGGTGATACCCGTCTATAACGAGGAACGCGATCTCGGCGTCTGCGTGCGCCGGCTGCACGAATTCCTCGGCGACGGGTTCCCGTTCTCCGCGCGCATCACCATCGCCGACAACGCCTCCACCGATGCCACCCTCGACGTCGCCAACTATCTGGCCGCCGAGCTGGACGGCGTGCGGGTCGTGCACCTGGACCGCAAGGGTCGCGGGCGGGCGCTGCGGGCGGTCTGGGAGGCCTCGGACGCCCAGGTCGTCGCCTATATGGACGTGGACCTGTCCACCGACCTCAACGCGTTGCTGCCGCTGATCGCGCCGCTGGTGTCGGGGCATTCGGATCTGGCGATCGGCACCCGGCTGGCGAAGTCCTCGCGGGTGGTAAGGGGACCCAAACGCGAGTTCATCTCCCGCAGCTACAACCTGATCCTCAAGGCGTCGCTGCAGGCGCGGTTCTCCGACGCCCAGTGCGGTTTCAAGGCCATGCGCACCGACGTGGCACGCAAGCTGCTGCCGCTGGTGCAGGACGGTGAGTGGTTCTTCGATACCGAGCTGCTGGTGATCGCCGAGCGGGCCGGGCTGCGCATCCATGAGGTGCCGGTCGACTGGGTCGACGACCCGAACTCGAGTGTGAACATCGTGGACACCGCCCGCAAGGATCTGCTCGGCGTGTGGCGCGTGAGCAAGGGCCTGGCCTCCGGGACGCTTCCGGTGAACGAGCTGCGCGAGGCGATCGGGCGCGAGCCCCTGGTCGACGGCGTGCCGCTGGGCATGGTGGGGCAGCTGGTGCGCTTCGGCATCATCGGCGTGGTCTCCACGCTGGCCTATATGGTGCTGTACCTGCTGCTGCAGTCGGTGGTCGGCGCGCAGCCGGCGAACTTCCTGGCCCTGCTGATCACCGCGATCGGCAATACCGCGGCCAACCGGGCCTTCACGTTCGGGGTGCGCGGCAAGACCAAGGCGATGTCGCATCAGGTGCAGGGGCTGCTTATTTTCGCCCTCACCTGGGCGCTGACCAGTGGTTCGCTGTTCGCGCTGCATCACTGGGCGCCCGCCGCGGCCGTCCACCTGGAGCTGCTGGTGCTGGTGGTGGCGAACCTCGTGTCGACCGTGCTCCGATTCGTCGCGCTGCGCTGGGTGTTCCGCAACGCGGTGCCCGCCGCCGCGATCCGCAGCGAACTGGCGGCCAGCGAGATGCAGCTGTCCGTTCAGGACGAGCGGCTGTTCGCCGAGCTGTAAACCTTCCCGAACTATCGGTCATCGGTTCGTGGCCGGGATCCTGTCGAGGGTCCCGGCCACTGTCGTGTCCGGAGTGCCGGGGTCGGCACGGCGCTCCCAGGCGCTTGCCAGCTTTGGCTTAGACCGGGCGGGGATAGTTAGGGTTGACGCCTCAGACCGCGGCCGAGCCGGCCACGACACCGATAGGAGATGGCGCTTGCTTCCTCTCGTGAACGAGAGGGTATCCGCGCCAACACCTGATGACCGACACTGTGATCGCGCCGAGTCCGTCGGCCACCTCACCCACACCCGCCGATCGGAGAAATTCGCGCTGGGAGATCGTCGGCGTGGTGGCGCTGCTGCTCGGCACCGCGGTCGCGTACCTGTGGAATCTGGGCGTCAACGGGTGGGCCAACTCGTTCTATGCGGCCGCGGTGCAGTCCGGCGCGCATTCGTGGAAGGCATTCTTCTTCGGCTCCTCGGACTGGGGCAATTCGATCACCGTCGACAAGACCCCGGCCTCGCTGTGGCCGATGGAGCTCTCGGTGCGGCTGTTCGGCATGCACGCCTGGAGCATGATGCTGCCGCAGGTGCTGCTCGGCATCGCGTCGGTGGCGCTGGTGTATGCCACGCTGCGGCGCACGCATGGCTCCGCGGCCGGACTGCTGGGCGGACTGGCGCTGGCGGTGACTCCCATTGCGGCGCTGATGTTCCGGTACAACAATCCCGATGCGCTGCTGGTATTCCTGATGATCGCGGCGGTGTGGGCGATGACCCGCGCCCTGGCCGACGGGCGCGCCGCGACGCGATGGCTGGTGCTGTGCGGGGCGCTGGTCGGATTCGGATTCCTGGCCAAGCAATTACAGGTGCTGCTGGTGCTGCCCGCGCTCGCGCTGATCTATCTGTTCGCGGGGCCGCCGCGGCTGGGCGCGCGCCTGCTGCAGCTGTGCGCGGCCGCGGTGGCGATGCTCGCGGGTGCGGGCTGGTGGGTGCTGATCGCCCAGCTGTGGCCCGCCGCCTCGCGTCCGTATTTCGGTGGCTCCAAGCATAATTCGATCATCGAGCTGACCATCGGCTACAACGGGCTCGGCCGGCTGGGGGTCGGCTCGTCGAACCCGTTCCCGGGTGCGCCGCAGGGTGAACGTCCGCCCATGAACTTCTTCTTCCGCGGAAACGAGCCCGGTATCACCCGAATGTTCCAGGAGACCGTGGGCGGCCAGATCGGCTGGCTGATCCCGGCGGCGCTGGTGCTGCTGGTCGCCGGAATCATCCTGCGGGGCCGGGTGTCCCGCACCGATCCGCAGCGCGCGGCGCTGCTGCTGTGGGGCGGCTGGATGCTGGTGACCATGCTGGTGTTCAGCTTCATGCAGGGCCTGTTCCATCAGTACTACACCGTCGCCCTGGCCCCGGCCGTCGCGGGAACCGCGGGCCTGGGTGCTGTCATGGCCTGGCGCGAGCGAGATCGGGCGTGGGTGCGGATCACGCTGGCGCTGGCGGTGGCGGTCACCACCGCCACCGCGATGATGTTTCTCTCGCGCACAGCCGATTTCGTGCCGTGGCTGAGGTGGGCCGTGCTGGTCGTCGGAATCGCGGCCGCCGTGGCCCTGCTGATTCCACGCGGTCGCGCGCTGACCCCGGTGGTGGCGGTGGCGGCGGTGCTGGCCGCGGTGGCGGGCCCGATCGCATACTCCGTCGAGACCGTCGCGACACCGCACGAGGGCGGAATCGTGTTGGCGGGACCGAAGACTCAGCGGGGTGCGTTCCCCTTCGGTCCGCCGCCCGGCCAGGCCGAGGCGGGGAAGAAGGATCAGGAACATCCGATGCCTCCGTTCGGTGGTCCGCCCGATCCGGCCCTGATCGCCAAGCTCCGCACCGGTGCCGCGAACTACACCTGGACTGCGGCATCGGTCAGCTCGATGATGTCCTCGGACCTGCAACTCGACTCCGGATACGCGGTCATGCCGATCGGCGGCTTCGCCGGGGCGGACCCGTCCCCGACGTTGCACCAATTCCAGGACGACGTATCCCACGGCCGGATCCACTACTTCGTCGCCCGCCCGTCCGGTGAACGCGGCCCCGGACTCGGCAACAAGACCTCCGCGGCATCCGGGATCACCCAGTGGGTCCAGGACCATTACCCGGCCACCACCATCGGCGGGCTGCCGGTGTACGACCTGACCGCCCCGAAAACCGCCGCAAAGTAACAGGATCCGCAGAGGACGGGCCGCCGATACCGTTACCGGTGCCGGCGGCCCGTCACGACATCAGTAGCCGATGGTGAAGCGCCGCTGCATGAATCGCGGCTCCTCGATCTCGTCGAGCAGCGCCACCGCGGCGTCGTCGAAGGAGATCCGGCTGTTGCCCTCGGCGTCGAGCACCGGCTGATCCCCGCCGACCCGGTATCGGCCGGTGCGCTCGCCCGGGCCGATCCACTCGGCCGGACTGAAGTAGGTCCAGCGGCGGTTCGAGGTGCGCAGGACGTCCAGGGCATCCCGGCCGCCGCGCACCGCGGCCGCGTACTCCCGTGGCAGACCCACTTGGTCGAGGGTCTGGAGCAGACGCTCGTCGTCGTCCGCGGTGACGCGGCCGGGCGCGTATTCGAGGCTGCCCGCACCGCCGATCACGATGAGGCGGGTGCGCGGATGGGTGGTCAGGGCCCGCAGGAATGATCGCGCCACGGTCGAGTACGTCGTCGGGTCCGCAATGGATCTGGCGAGGGTGTCGTCGAAATCGGCCGCCGCATTGCCGGGCTGGTAGCCGCTCACCAGCACGTCCAGGCCGGGCAGTTGGGCGGCGACCGCGTCGCTGTCGAAGACGTCGAGCGCCGCCCAGCTCAGTCGGGGGTGGGTACGGGTGGCGTGGGCCAGGTCGCGGGTGAAGGCACTGACCTGGTGTCCGCGGTCGAGCGCCTCGGTGACGACCCGGCTGCCGATATTGCCGGTGGCGCCGACGATGCCGATGTACATGGGGTTCTCCTTGCACGAGAGATTGGGCTGTGTGAGAAAACTATACGGCGTGAAGTTTTATCACACAGTCCTGTAATATCACACCTGTGTACAGTGGCGCAGGTGAGCACTGGGCCAATCACGCGGCGGGCGCGCCGACGGACCGAGACGACGGCGGAGATCAAGGACACCGCGCTGCGACTGATGGGCGACGGCGGCCCGGGCGCGATCACGCTGCGGGCGATCGCCCGCGAGATGGGGATGACGGCGAACGCGGTCTACAGCTACTTCGCCACCCGCGACGATCTGGTCACGGCGCTGATCCGGGATGTGTACGGGGATCTCGCCGACGTGCTCACCGCGGCCCGTGACTCGCGCCCGGAGGGCGACGCCGCCGGGCGAATCCTGGCGTGGGCCGGTGCATTTCGGGAATGGTCATTGACGCATACCGAGGGCTTCCGGCTGATCTACGGCGATCCCATTCCCGGGTATCGGGAACCCGAGGGCGGTGCCGCACCCGAGGCCGGGAATCGAGTGTGTGCCGTTCTCACCGGGCTGGCGGCGAGTGCGCGGCCGGGTGCGGCGGCCGCCCACGCCGGCGACGAATTCGACTGGACGGACTTCGACCCCACGCTGGTCGCCGAGGTTCGTGCGTTGTTCCCGGATCTGTCGCCCGTCGTACTGGCGATCGCCCTGCGCATGTGGGGACATCTGCACGGCCTGGTTTCCCTGGAGATCCTCGGCCATCTGCGGACGCTGACCACCGATCCGGACAAGCTGTACCGCGCCGAGGTCAAGCAGATGATCCTCGGCCTGGGGCTCGAGCCGCCGAGCTGAGCCGGGCCGGAGTCACCGGGCCCGGGCTCTCGCCGGGACGTCGCCCGGCACGCTCTTCGAGCTCCTTAAAGTCGTGGGTCGACGGGTTCGGACTCCAGTGCCAGGACCGCGAACACGGCCTCGTGTACGCGCCATAGTGGCTCGCCTGCGACGAAGCGGTCCAGGGCCTCGAGGCCCAGGGCATATTCGCGCAGGGCGAGGGAGCGTTTGCGGCCGAGCCCACGGCTGCGCAGGCGGTGGAGCTGGTCGGGACGTAGGTATTCGGGGCCGTAGATGATGCGAAGGTATTCGGGCCCGCGGCATTTCACGCCCGGCTGCACGAGTCTGCCGCTGCGCGTGGCAGTTCCGTGCACCAGGGAGTCGATCGGCTTGACGACCATGCCCTCGCCGCCGGCCGCGGTGAGGGCATGCCACCAGGCCGTTGCCTTCTCCTGTGCCTGCGGCTCGGACAGGTCCACGACGAGCCGGCGGGTCGGGGTGAAGAGCTCGGGATCCGCGGCGGCCAGCGCATCGAGCGCACGGAGGTGCCACTCATGGTCGCGCGCGGCGTAATTCACGCCCTCGGCCGCCAGGATCTGGAACGGGGCCAGTCGCAGCCCATCGAGGCCGTCCACGGGCCAGCAGTAGCGGCCGTAGGCGGCGGTGAATGCGTCGGCGTCGACGCGGCGTGTAGCAGTGCGCTCCGCGAGCTCGCCGATGTCCACGCCTCGGGTAGCGGCCGCGGCGACGATCTCGGCGGCCGCGCCCAGCGCCGCACGCGCTGCCGCGCCGACGGCCGCATACTGATCGCGCAGCAGCCCCATCGCCTTGGCCGACCACGGCATGAGCTCGGCGTCCAGGGCCAGCCAGTCCGAGCCCAATTCGCGGAACAGGCCCGATGATTCAGCCGCCGACCGGATCCGGGCCAGCACGGTCTCGGTCAGCGCGGGGTCGTCGAAGAACGGGCGGCCGGTGCGGGTGTAAAGCGCGCCGGTGCTGCCGTCGGCGATGCCGAACCGGTCGCGGGCGACCTCGGGCGTGCGGGCCAGCACGGCGACCGCCCTTGACCCCATATGCTTTTCCTGGCACACCACGGTCGCGACCTCCTCGGACCGGTAGTACGCGAACGCCTGGGCCGGATGTTCGAGCAGCTCGCCGGAATCCGCGGTGGCACAGGGCGACATCGTCGGCGGCAGGTAGATCAGCCAGCGCGGATCGATCGCGAAGCGGCTCATCACCTCGAGTGCGGCGCCGGCATTCTCCTCCTGCACGCCCACCCGCCCGAGGTGACGGGTCTCGACCACCCGGCGGCCGAGCACATCGTCCAGCTCGAGCACGCCCGGATCGCGATGGACCACGCCGTCCGATGCCGCCGCGATGTCCTGCAGCGGCCGCACCGGCTCACACCACACCTGCTGCGCGGGAACCGATACCGGCTCGCGCTCGGGGTAGCGCAGGGCGGTGAGCCGCCCGCCGAAGACAGCGCCGGTATCCAGGCACAACGTGTTGTTGACCCAGCGCAGTTCGGTGGTCGGGGTGTGCCCATACAGCACCGTGGCGCGGCCGCGGTAGTCCTGCGCCCACGGGTACCGCACCGGAAGCCCGAATTCGTCGGTCTCGCCGGTGGTTTCGCCGTACATGGCGAACGCCCGCACGCGTCCGGACGCGCGACCGTGGTACTCCTGCTTCAGCCCGGCGTGCGCAACCACGAGACTGCCGCCGTCGAGCACGTAATGACCGATCAGGCCACGGCAGAAATCGTGTGCGGCCTTGCGGAATTCCTCATCCTGCGCATCGAGCTGAGCCAGCGACTCGGCCAGCCCGTGCGCGATGCGGACCTTCTTGCCGTCCAGTGCGCGGACCAGCTTGTTCTCGTGATTTCCATTGACGCACAGCGCATGTCCGGCGGCCACCATGCCCATGACCAATCGCAGCACGCCGGGGGTATCGGGTCCGCGATCGACCAGATCGCCGACGAATACCGCCGTGCGGCCGTCGGGATGATGCGCGTCGACCGGCCGGTCGCGGTCGTCGCGGCGCAGCAGATAGCCCAATTCGCCCAGCAGCGACTCCAATTCGGCGCGGCAGCCGTGCACATCGCCGATCACGTCGAACGGGCCGGTCAGCTCGCGCCGGTCGTTCCACAGCCTCTCGTCGACCGTGGTGGCCGCCTCGATCTCCTCGACGCCGCGCAGCACGTACACCCGCCGGAAGCCCTCGCGCTCCAGATTGTGCAGGCTGCGGCGCAGATCGCGCTGCTGGCGGGGCACCACGTGAGCACCGAGGTGGGCACGTTCGGCCCGTTGGGTATTGCGCTCGAGGCATACCCGATCCGGGACATCGAGCACGATCGCGACCGGCAGCACATCGTGCTCGCGGGCGACACGGATCAGCTCCTGGCGGGCCATGGGCTGCACGTTGGTGGCATCGACCACGGTCCGCAGCCCGCGCCGCAGCCGCACGCCCGCCATGTGGTGCAGCAGCGCGAAGGCGTCGTCGGTGGCCGACTGATCATTCTCGTCGTCGCTGACTATGCCGCGGCAGACATCCGAGGAGACGATCGCCGTCGACCGGAAGTGCTTGCGCGCGAACGTGGATTTACCCGAGCCGGTGCAGCCGATCATGACCACCAGCGACAGGTCGGGAATGGACAGCTCCGCCATTACCTCTGCCCCGCCTTCTCGAAAACGGCCAGCTGTGTCGGCGAACCCAGTTCCGGGTCCTGGTCTCCGACCGGTTCGAAACGCACGTCGTATCCATAGGTTTCGGCGACGCCGTGCGCCCACGAGGTGAATTCCGCACGGCTCCATTCGAACCGGTGGTCGGGGTGCCGGAATTTTCCGGCGGGCAGCGCCTCGTACAGCGCGTTGTATTCCCCGTTCGGGGTCGTCACGATCACCGCGCCGGGCGCGGCGGACCCGAATACCGCCTGCCCCAGCGCATCCAGCCGGGGCGGATCGACATGTTCGATCACCTCCATGAGCACGGCCGCGTCGTAGCCCCGCAGCCCGGCATCGGAATAGGTAAGGGCCCCCTGCCGTAGCAGGATCCGCTCGGCCACCCGCTGCGGCGCCCGATCCAAGCGCAGCCGCCGCTGCGCGATCCGCAGTGCCCGCATCGACACATCCACCCCCACGATCTCGGTAAAGTCCTTGTTCTTCAGCAATTCTCGCAACAGTGCACCCTCGCCGCAGCCCAGATCCAGCACCCGCCGGGCCCCGGTCTCGCGCAGCGCGCGCAGCACGGCAGTCCGCCGCGCCACCGCGAGCGAGGGCGCCGCGGCGACACCCGCGTCCGCGGCGGCCGGGCCGTGTCCATCGGGCCCTGCGTGGTGACGCTCCGCTGCCGCCTCCGGGCCCGACGCGGCCGGGCCGGGGGATTCGCCGTCCGGTTCGGCCGTGCCGGTATCGACCTCATCGAGATCGGCCTCGTCGACGGCGTCCAGGCTTTCCGGGGCCGCGTCGTCGATCTCGGCGAGACGGGCCAGGGCGGTTCGGACCAGCGACTGCTTGCGGGCCAGGTAGCGGCGGGTGATCCAGGCGCGCTCGGGATGCCCGGTGAGCCAGCCCGCACCCGCGCGCAGCAGCTTGTCGACCTCGTCCGCGGCGAGCCAGTAGTGCTTGCTGCCGTCGAGCACCGGCAGCAACACGTACAGATGCGACAGGGCATCGCCGAGCCGCATGTCCGCCGCCAATTCCAGTCGCACGTAATGGGATTCGCCCCACTCCGGGAAGGTCGGATCGAGCGGGATCGGGGTGGCGTGCACCTGCCAGCCCAGCGGGGCGAACATGCGCTCGGCCACCTCCGCGCCGCCCCGGCACCGCACCGCGGGCAGCTCGATCCGCAGCGGCAGCGCGGTGGCGGCCAGCTCGGGACGCAGCTCGCACCGACCGTGCAGCGCGGTCTTGAATACCGTCGAGATCGCCACCGACAGCAGCGACGACGCGGCATACGGCCGGTCGTTGACGTACTGCTGGAGGCTGAAATCCGGTGTGCCGCGCGAATTTCCGCGCACCAGCCGCACCGGGTCGATCTCCAGCAGCAGCGCGGCGGTGCACCGCTGCTCGGTGGCCTCGGGGTACAGCACATGCGCCGACCCGTACGACTGCTCGAACACCTGGGCCCGCGCCGGGTTCTTGTGCAGGAGAAAACCCAGGTCGGTGGCGGCCCAGTCGGCGCCCTCGGCCCGCGTGCACGTAATGGTCAGCAACACCCTGCGATCTTTACCCGGAGCCCGGCACCGGGGCAACCGATTTGTACAAGCGTGTCGGATGGACGGGGATCAGTGCCCGCCGGGCCGCAATCCCCGTCACCGCTCGGACGAATCGCCGGTCTCACGCCCCCGGATACGGCCAGCGCCAGTCGACGACCTCGGGGATGTCCTGGCCGTGTTTGCGGGTCCAGGCGCGGGCGGTGGTGCGGGCATCGGCCATGTCCTGGCGCAGGGCGGCGGCGCGCTCGCCGAGTCCGGGGACTCGGTCGATGACGTCCATGACCAGGTGGTAACGGTCCAGGTCGTTGAGCATGACCATATCGAAAGGCGTTGTGGTGGTGCCCTTTTCCTTATATCCGCGCACGTGCATGCCCTGGTGGTTGGTGCGGCGGTAGGCGAGGCGGTGGATCAGCCAGGGGTAGCCGTGGAAGGCGAAGATGACCGGGCGGTCGGTGGTGAACAGGGTGTCGAATTCGCTGTCGGGCAGGCCGTGCGGATGCTCGTCGCGGGGCAGCAGGCGCATCAGATCCACGACGTTCACCACCCGAATCCGCAACTGCGGCAGGCGTTCCCGCAGGATAGCCGCGGCGGCGAGGGTTTCCAGCGTCGGCACGTCGCCGGCGCAGGCCAGCACCACATCGGGGCTGGTGCCCGCCTCGTCGTTGTGTCCGGCCCACTCCCAGATGCCGATGCCGCGGGTGCAGTGCGCGATCGCCTGCGGCACCGAAAGCCAGTCCGGCTGCGGCTGTTTGCCCGCGACCACGACGTTCACATAGTGGCGCGAGCGCAGGCAGTGATCGTAGGTCGACAGGAGCGTATTCGCATCCGGCGGCAGATACACCCGCACGATCTCCGGGCTCTTGTTCAGCACGACGTCCAGGAAGCCGGGATCCTGATGGGTGAACCCGTTGTGATCCTGTCGCCACACATGCGAGGAGAGCAGGTAATTCAGGCTCGGAATGGGCCGCCGCCAGGGTACGGCGGAACTGGCGTCGAGCCACTTGGCGTGCTGGTTGAACATCGCGTCGACGATGTGGATGAACGCTTCGTAGCAGGTGAACACCCCGTGCCGCCCGGTGAGCAGGTACCCCTCCAGCAGGCCCTGGCACATATGCTCGGACAGCACCTCGATCACCCGGCCGGTGCGATCCAATTTCACGTCGTACTCGCCGATCTCGGCCTGCCAGTTGCGCCCGGTGACGCTGAGGATGTCCTGCAGCCGGTTGCTGGCCAGCTCGTCGGGGGCGAAGGTCAGGAAGTTCTCCGGGTTGGCCGCGGTGACATCGCGCAGCCACACACCCAGCACCTGCGTCGCCTCGTGATCGGTCGAGCCGGGCGCGGGCACCTCGACGCCGTACTCGCGCCAGTCGGGCAGCTTCAGATCCCGCACCAGCGCGCCGCCGTTGCTCACCGGATTGGCGCTCATCCGGCGGTCACCCGTCGGTGTCAGCGCGAGCAGCTCCGGCACCGGCGCGCCCGCGGAGTCGAACAGTTCGTGCGGGCGATAGGACAGCAGCCACTGCTCGAGCACCGCGCGGTGCCTGGCGTCGGTGCGTGCGGCGGGCAGCGGCACCTGATGCGCGCGGAACGTGCCCTCGACCCGATCGCCGTCCACCACCGGGGGACAGGTCCAGCCCTTGGGCGTGCGCAGCACGATCATCGGCCAGTGGGGCCGTGCGGTGTCACCGCGATCGCGCGCCGCCCGCTGAAACTCGGTGATACGGTCCAGGCAGCCGTCCACCGCCGCGGCCATCGCCTGATGGACCGCCGCCGGATCGTTCCCGGCGACGACGACCGGGTCGTATCCGTATCCGCGCAGCAGGGACAACAGCTCGGGCTCCGGAATCCGCGCCAGCAGAGTGGGATTGGCGATTTTGTATTCGTTCAGCGCCAGAATCGGCAGCACCGCCCCGTCGCGGCCCGGGTTGAGGAATTTGTTCGCGTGCCAGCTGCCCGCCAGCGGGCCGGTCTCGGCCTCGCCGTCGCCGACGACGCAGAACACCGTCAGATCCGGATTGTCCAGCGCGGCCCCGAAGGCATGCAGCAGCGAATATCCCAGCTCACCGCCCTCGTGGAAGGAGCCGGGCGTCTCGGGCGCGCAGTGGCTCGGCACCCCGCCGGGATAGGAGAACTGCGCGAACAGCTCCCGCATCCCGTCGCCGTCGCGCGCGATGTGGCTGTACAGCTCGGAGTAGGTGCCCTCGAGCCAGCCGCAGGCGTTCGGTCCCGGGCCGCCGTGACCCGGACCAGCCACGAAGACGGCGTTCAGATCGCGGGCCCGGATCGCGCGGTTGGCATGCGCCCACACCAGATTGAGCCCCGGCACGGTGCCGAAATGCCCGAGCAGGCGCGGCTTGACCTGTCCGGGTTCGAGCGGCGTGCGCAGCAGCGGGTTGGCCATCAGATAGATCTGCCCCACCGCCAGATAGTTCGCCGCGCGCCACCAGGCGTCCAGCCCGGTCAGCTCCCCGCGCCCGAGCGGGCCGGGCGTGTCGGACAGTTCGTAGGGTGTCGGTGCGATCGTCTCGCCGCCGTGGCCGCCGACATTGTCGGCAGCGGTATCCACGTTGCTGGTTGCCGCCGGGTGTGTAGCGGCCGGGCCGGTGCCACCCGTCGGTATCGGCTGGGTCATGCGCAACTCCCCTCGGATCGAGGTTGTGCTCGCGGACGTGCGGACGTGCCATATTTCTGGACGTAACCGTTTCGAACCGGTTGCCAGGCTACCGTGCACGGCCGGTCTCGGCACGAGCCATTTACCGTGTGGCGCAGGCGGAACTGAGCCGCGGGTCCCCGTGGAATCACCGCGCGGTCATGTCCATTACTCTGCGGCCCATGCAGACATTGGGCAGGATTATCGGTTCTACCGCCGTCGTGGCCGCCGCGGTCGCGCTCACCGCATGCGGCAGCAGCGACACCAAGTCCTCGGCGAGCAGCTCATCAACCTCCGCAGCGGCCTCCGCGACGGCGCAGGCCGCCGCGCCCGCGAGCCACGGCCGCGAATGCACCGCCGACGATGTCAAGGTGGCCGGCGGCTTCGGCGAGACGCCGACCATCACCATCCCCGACGACTGCGATCCGCCCACCCACCTGATCACCAAGGATCTGGTCGCGGGCACCGGCCCGGCCGCCGCGGCGGGCCAGCCGGTCACCATGAACTACGCGCTGGTCACCTGGTCGGACAAGAAGACGCTGGACAGCTCCTTCGCCCGCCACGAGCCCTTCCCGCTGACCCTCGGCGCAGGTCAGGTCATCCCCGGCTGGGATCAGGGCCTGGTCGGCATCAAACAGGGCGGCCGACGCCTGCTGATCATCCCGCCCAACCTGGGCTATGGCGAAGGCGGCAACGGAGTCAAGCCGAACGAGACGCTGGTCTTCGTCACCGATGCGGTCAAGGTCGGGAGCTGATTCACCGGGGATGGCGAGCCGGCGGAGCTTGCGGAGCCGGTGGGGTGGGTGAATACAGCCGACTCACCGGGGTCGACTAGGCTATTCGGGATGCGATCGGGGGGACCGAACACGTCAATACCGAATACGAACAACTAATAAGGAGCATGTCCGTGAAGAGCACCGTCGAGCAGCTGAGCCCGACCCGGGTCCGCATCAATGTCGAGGTGCCCTTCGAGGAACTGAAGCCGGACTTCGAGCGCGCCTACAAGTCGCTGGCCGGCCAGGTGAAGATCCCGGGCTTCCGTCCGGGTAAGGCGCCGGCCAAGCTGCTGGAGGCCCGGCTGGGCCGCGGCGCGATCCTCGAGCAGGTCGTCAATGACGCGTTGCCCGCCCGCTACAGCGAGGCCGTGGCCGCCGGCGACGTGAAGGTCATCGGCCGCCCGGAGATCGAGATCACCAAGATCGAGGACGGCCAGGAGCTGGCCTTCAGCGCCGAGGTCGATGTCCGCCCGGAGATCACCCTGCCCGATTTCGCGGGCATCGCGGTCTCGGTCGATCCGATCGTCATCGAGGACGAGGACATCGCGCAGCAGCTGCTGTCGCTGCGCCAGCGCTTCGGCACCCTGACCGCCGTCGAGCGCGCGGTGCAGGACGGCGATTTCGTCTCCATCGACCTCTCGGCCACGGTCGACGGCCAGGCGGTCTCCGAGGCCTCCACCACCGGCCTGTCTCACGAGGTCGGCTCCGGCCAGCTCATCGAGGGCCTGGACGAGACCCTGATCGGCATGGCCGCGGAGGAGTCCAAGGACTTCACCTCCACGCTGGTCGCCGGGGAGTACGCCGGTAAGGAGGCGGTCGTCACCGTCAAGGTCAACTCCGTGAAGGAGCGCGAGCTGCCCGAGGCCGACGACGAGTTCGCCCAGCTGGCCAGCGAGTTCGACACCATCGACGAGCTGCAGGCCGATCTGCGCACCCGCGTCGAGCGGGTCAAGAAGGTCGAGCAGGCCGGCGAGATCCGCGACAAGGTGCTCGAGGCGCTGCTGGAGCAGACCGATGTGCCGCTGCCTGAGGGCTCCGTGCAGGCCGAGGTCGACTCGGTCGTGCACGATGCGGTGCACGGCTTCGATCACGACGAGGCCAAGTTCGCCGAGGCGCTCGAGGCCGAGGGCTCCACCCGCGAGGAGTTCGACAAGGACACCAAGGAGGCCGCGGAGAAGTCGGTGAAGACCCAGCTGCTGCTGGACGCCATCGCCGAGGCCGAGGACACCCAGGTCGGCCAGGACGAGCTGATGGAGCGGATCATGTTCCAGGCCCAGCGCTACGGCATGGCGCCGGAGCAGTTCATCCAGCAGGTGCAGCAGGCCGGCCAGCTGGGCGCGATCTTCGCCGACGTGCGCCGGGGCAAGGCGCTGGCCGGTGTGGTGGGCCTGGCCACGGTCACCGATACCGCGGGCAACGCGGTCGATACCGCGGAGATGTTCGGCGCCCCCGAGGATGCCGAGGAGCAGGACGACACGGCAGCCGAGCCGGCCGCCGTGGCCGCTGAGTAACTCTGCAGCTGAGCGCTAGCTTAAGTTGCGCTCTAAGCGAAGACAGGGCGGTACCGGGAGATCGGTGCCGCCCTGCTTCGTTAGGGTTTGTGTCAGGGAGACAGAATGGCTGCGTGCTTGCGAGTGGCGAGCCGGGTGAGAGAGGGCAGGTATCGGTGAGAATCAATCGGACGGTCACCACGAGGGGCAAGCCGGACTCGGTCACCCGGTCCGCCTGACCGCGGCGCGAGGCCCTGGTCGGCGGTAACGGCCGGTAGCGAACAAGCACACCCACAAGGACTTTGGAGACGATGATGGCCAATCTTTTCGACCCCCGCACAGGACTCGGCGGCATGGCGCCGCAGAGTGCGCAGTCGCGCTACATCCTGCCGTCCTTCATCGAGCATTCGAGCTACGGTGTCAAGGAGTCGAACCCGTACAACAAGCTGTTCGAGGAGCGCATCATCTTCCTCGGCATGCCGATCGACGACACCGTCGCCAACGATGTCATGGCGCAGCTGCTGGTGCTCGAGTCGCTGGATCCCGACCGCGACATCACGATGTACATCAACTCGCCCGGCGGCGATGTCACCGCGCTGATGGCCATCTACGACACGATGCAGTATGTGCGGGCCGACGTGGCGACGGTCTGCCTCGGCGAGGCCGCCTCCGCGGCGGCGGTGCTGCTGGCGGCGGGCACGGCCGGCAAGCGCGCCTGCCTGCCCAACGCTCGCGTGCTGATCCACCAGCCGCGCACCGGCGGCGTCCAGGGCCAGGTCTCGGATCTGCAGATCGCCGCGGCGGAGATCGAGCGCATCCGTTCCCAGATGGACAGCATCCTGGCCCTGCACACCGGCAAGGACGCCGCGACGATCCGCAAGGACACCGATCGCGACAAGATCCTCAATGCCGAGGAGGCCAAGGAATACGGGATCGTCGACCAGGTCTTCGACTACCGCAAGCTCAGCGCCCAGAAGAAGTGAGCGAACGCGGCGTCGTCGCGGTGCGGTGCATATCCGATATCGCGACACGCCCGGTGCGCCCGAGCAGGTAGACGTCGATATCCCCACACACGCGGGGATGAACCGGGCCAAGTTGTCGACCTCGACCCGGCCGAGCAGGTACGGTCTTTCCAGGGACCTTTGCTCATGGTTACCGGCAGGCCGCAGAACTCGCGGATAGTGTTCGTGCGTATTGCTTCGTGACGAACACCGATCGGGATTCGGCGGGTAGCGTTGTTTGAAGGCGGCTTGTCGGTAACCGGAACAGACGGTTGCACGCGGACAAGGAAGTAGGGACCCACGAGATGGCGCGCATCGGTGATGGCGGCGACTTGCTCAAGTGCTCATTCTGCGGAAAGAGCCAAAAGCAGGTCAAGAAGCTCATTGCGGGGCCAGGTGTGTACATCTGCGACGAGTGCATAGACCTGTGCAACGAGATCATCGAGGAGGAGCTCGCCGAGTCGAGCGAGGTCAAGCTCGATGAGCTGCCGAAGCCCGCGGAGATCCGGGATTTCCTGGAGAACTACGTGATCGGCCAGGACACCGCCAAGCGCACGCTCGCGGTCGCGGTCTACAACCACTACAAGCGCATTCAGGCCGGCGACAAGAGCCGTGACGGCCGTGGCGATCCGGTGGAGCTCACCAAATCCAATATCCTCATGCTCGGCCCCACCGGCTGCGGTAAGACCTATCTGGCGCAGACCCTGGCGAAGATGCTGAACGTCCCGTTCGCCATCGCCGACGCGACAGCGCTGACGGAGGCCGGCTATGTCGGCGAGGATGTGGAGAACATCCTGCTCAAGCTGATCCAGGCCGCCGATTACGATGTCAAGCGCGCTGAGACGGGCATCATCTACATCGACGAGGTCGACAAGATCGCCCGCAAGTCCGAGAACCCGTCGATCACTCGCGACGTCTCCGGCGAGGGTGTGCAGCAGGCGCTGCTGAAGATCCTCGAGGGCACCCAGGCCAGCGTGCCGCCGCAGGGTGGGCGTAAGCATCCGCACCAGGAATTCATCCAGATCGACACCACGAACGTGCTGTTCATCGTGGCGGGCGCGTTCGCCGGCCTCGAGCGCATCGTGCAGGATCGGGTCGGCAAGCGCGGCATCGGATTCGGCGCCGAGGTGCGCTCCAAGGCCGAGATCGACACCAGCGATCACTTCGCCGACGTGATGCCCGAGGATCTGATCAAGTTCGGCCTGATCCCGGAGTTCATCGGCCGCCTGCCCGTCGTGGCCTCCGTGACCAACCTGGACAAGGAATCGTTGGTCAAGATCCTCTCCGAGCCCAAGAATGCCCTGGTCAAGCAGTATGTGCGGCTGTTCGATATGGACGGCGTCGACCTGGAATTCACCGAGGACGCCCTCGACGCCATTGCGGATCAGGCGATCCTGCGCGGCACCGGCGCGCGCGGCCTGCGCGCGATCATGGAAGAGGTGCTGCTCCCGGTGATGTACGACATCCCCAGCCGCGACGATGTCGCCAAGGTTGTCGTCAACGCCGACACGGTCAACGACAACGTGCTCCCGACCATCGTCCCCCGCAAGGCGCAGCGCCCCGAGCGCCGCGAGAAGTCGGCGTAACTCGTCCGGGCCCTCTCGCTCGAACGGCCGAAGCCGGCGGAGTCGACCGCCCACCCCGTATAGCGACTGCCCACCGGGCTATATCCGGTGGGCAGTCGCTATTTTTGCGGGGTGGCAGTCTTACCGTGGCCATGACGGGTTGCGGCCCAGGTGGGCCAGGATGCGGTCGAGGGGATCGGCGTCCGGTGCGCTCGGCAGTTCGGGGGCGAAGGATGACTGCATCGCGGCCCGGGCCTCGCCGGTGGGCACCATCTGGATGATCTCCAGTGACGGCTCGACGAACTCGTCGTCGAGCCGATAGGGCAGGTCCAGGGCGCGGGCCATATCCCAGCCGTGCACGACGTAGTCGATGAAGTGGGCCCGGATGGCCATGCTGCCGGGAGCCTGGGCGCCCGCGCCGAATTCGGGCAGCTCGAAGAGCTGGTCCAGGGTGGCCAGGTCGGCATAGGCGGCCGTGACGTCCGCGACGGCCTCGGCATAGTCGCGCACGGGATCCGCCGCGAGCGGCTGCACCTTCCAGACGTCCAGGTCGGCGCCGTTGCCGCGGGCGGCGGCGGCGAACCCCCGATGCTGAACGGTCATGTGGGCCAGCAGATCTGCGACGGTCCACTCCTCGCAGGGGGTGGGGTGATCGAGGTGATCCGCCGTCAGCTGCGACACGATCTCGACGCTGTAGTCGACGACGCGGCGATTCAGATCGCGGATATCGGTAGTAGTCATACTGCGATAATAAGCTCGAACAGATCGTATGTCCATGCTTATAGATTGTTGCTGAGCCGGTACGGCTTTATCGCCGGGCCCAACATCGCACCCGCTCCGGACCGGTGACGAACGATGTTGCCGCTCGCGCCCGTGGTCGGAGATCGCCGTTGACCTCCCGTGGTTCGCCGTTGAACCTTTGTCCGATATAGGTGGAATCGTCGCCACCATGGATCCCGTTACCGTGGTATTCTCACCGACTACGACGGCGCGGCAGCCGGAAAGTCATCGGCGCCGGATTCTCCGTTCGCCGCCCGAACACCGTTCGTAGCTACGGGTAATTCGGGCAGGCGATCCGGACGATAGGTGGTTTGTGTCAGGCGGTCTCGGTGACCATGTCCTCGGGGCCCCAGTAGGCCTTCATGCCGGTGATTCGCCCCTGCTCGTCGAACTCCATCACATCGACGGGGGACAGGGTCATCTTGTGCTCACCGAAGCGGGTGACCAGCGTGAACCCGACGACCGCGTGGGATCCGACCACGCGCACCGTGTCGATCCGGGTTTCCCGCGTGGCGGCCTCCAGCGCCTGGTACATCTCCCGGATGGCGTCGTGGCCGTGCCGCGGTGTGCTGCCGATCGGATCCTCGACCACCGCGTCCGGCGCGTACAGCGCCACGATGTCCTCGGTCGGGCCGGTGGCCACCAGCTTCACGTACTGCTCCACCACGCCCCGGATATCCGCCGCCATCTGCACTCCCATGTGAATTGGAACCTGTTCTAATGGCGCAGCCTAACATCGCCGCTGCCGCCGAGGCCCCGGCTATCGCGCTGAGTGGGACCGGAATGCGCGCTCGGCGACACCGGATCCGTTCACGCTGTCGCGGACGTCTGCGCCGCATCGGTGGCGAGGGCGAGCACGCGGTGCTGGGAGCTGTAGAGGTTCATGCTGCCGCCCCTGACGAAGGCCGCCAGGGTCAGGTCGGACTCCACGGCCAGGTCCACCGCCAGGGAGCTGGCCGCAGAAACGGCGCCGAGCACCGGGATGCCCGCCATGACGGCCTTCTGGACCAGCTCGAACGAGGCCCGGCTGCTGACGATCAGGATCAGGTCGTGGGCCGGGATGCGACCCTCGAGCAATGCCCAGCCGATCACCTTGTCGACCGCATTGTGCCGCCCGATGTCCTCCCGCACGGCCAGCAGGGTGCCGTCGGCGGTGAAGAGCCCGGCCGCGTGCAGTCCGCCGGTCGCATCGAAAACCGTTTGACGGGAACGTAACTGCTCGGGCATGGCGGCCAGGGTGGCGGGGCCGACGAGCGGCCCACCGGCGGGCAGTGCGAACCTGCTGCGGGTGCGGACCTCGTCGAGGGCGGCCTTGCCGCACAGCCCGCACGAGCTGCTGGTCAGGAAATTGCGGGCGGTAACCGTTGTGGGCGTACGCAATTGGATGTCGAGCACATTGTAGGTGTTCTGTCCGTCGGCGTCCGTGCCCGCGCAGTAGCGGGCGGAGACCACATCGTCGGGTGAGCCTATAATGTTCTCGCTCAACAGGAATCCGTGCGCCAGATCGATATCGTTGCCGGGTGTGCGCATGGTGACCGTCAGGGACTGCCCGCCGATCCGCAGCTCCAGCGGCTCCTCGACGGTCAGCGTATCCGGACGCTGGATCTGCCCCTCGGCGGTGATCCGCACCATCTTGCGCCGCGCGGTTACCCTACTCATCGCGCAACCCCCTCATGCCGTGTGGGCGTGGGGCTCCAGGCGCACCGTGACAGCCTTGGAGACCGGGGTGTTGGAGCGTTCGGCCACGTGGTTCAGGGGGATCAGCGGGTTGGTTTCCGGATAATAGGCCGCGGCATTGCCGCGGGGTGTGGAGTAGGGCACCAGCCGGAAGCCGGTGACCTTGCGTTCGACGCTGTCGGTCCATTCGGAGATCACGTCGACCAGATCTCCCTCGGCGAATCCGAGCGCGGCGATGTCTTCTGCGTTGATCAGCACCACCTTTCGGCCGTTGTGGATGCCGCGGTAGCGGTCGTCCAGGCCGTAGATCGTGGTGTTGTACTGGTCGTGGCTGCGCATCGTCTGCAGGATCAGGCGGCCGTGCGGTACCGGCAGCCAATGCAGGTCGTTGACCGCGAAATTGGCCTTGCCGGTGGTGGTTCGGAATTCGCGGGCGTCGCGCGGCGGATGCGGCAGTTGGAAACCGTCCTTGTCACGGACCTTCGTGTTGTAGTCCGCGCAGCCGGGGACCACCCGGGAGATCGCGTCGCGGATCGCGTCGTAGTCATTGCGCAGGCGCGCCCACGGCACGGAATGTTCGGGCCCGAACAGCTCCTGAGCGAGCTCGCAGACGATGCCGACCTCGCTGCGTAGCTGATCGCTGACCGGGGTCAGGCGGCCGGTGGACAGATGCACCATCGACATCGAATCCTCCACCGACACCTGCTGTTTCAGGCCGTCGGCGATATCCAGATCGGTGCGGCCGAGAGTGGGCAGGATCAGTGCGGTCCGTCCGTGCACGACGTGGCTGCGATTCAGTTTGGTCGACACCTGCACCGTCAGCGTGCAACCGCGCAGCGCGGCCTCGGTGAGTTCGGTGTCGGGGGTGGCCGAGACGAAATTGCCGCCCATGCCGAAGAATACGTGCGCACGGCCCTCGTGCATGGCGCGGATGGCATCGACGGTGTCGTAGCCGTGCTCGCGCGGGCTGGTGATGCCGAACTCGGAATCCAGTGCGGCGAGGAAGGTTTCGGGCATTTTCTCCCAGATGCCCATCGTGCGGTCGCCCTGGACGTTGGAATGCCCGCGCACCGGGCATACGCCCGCGCCAGGCTTGCCGATCATGCCGCGCAGCAGCAGCAGGTTCGTCGCCTCCTCGATGGTGGCCACGCCGTGCACCTGCTGCGTCAGGCCCATGGCCCAGCAGATGATCGTCGAGGAGGACCGCGCCAGCAGCCCCGCGGTGAGCTCGAGCTGCTCGCGCGACAGGCCCGTCGCCTCCAGCACGACATCGAGATCGACCGCGCGCATATGCTTTTCGTACTCGGCGAAGCCGGCGGTGTGCGCACCGATGAAGGCATGGTCGACCACCGTGCCGGGGGCGCGGTCCTCGGCCTCGAACAGCAGCTTGGCCAGGCCCTGGAACAGAGCCATATCCCCGCCGAGGCGGATCTGCAGGAAATCGTCGGCGATGGAGATGCCGGTGGTCAGGCCCCTGATCGTCTGCGGGTCGCGGAAGCCCAGCAGCCCGGTCTCGGGCAGCGGGTTGATCGCGATCACCCGGGCGCCGTGCTCCTTGGCCTTCTGCAGGGCCGAGAGCATCCGCGGATGGTTGGTGCCGGGATTCTGCCCGGCGACCACGATCACCTCGGCCGCGGAGAAGTCGTCGATCGTCACCGACCCCTTGCCGATGCCGATCGACGAGGTCAGTGCCGTGCCGGAGGATTCGTGGCACATATTCGAGCAGTCGGGCAGGTTGTTGGTGCCGAAGCTGCGCACCAGCAGTTGATAGGCGAAGGCGGTCTCGTTCGCGGTGCGGCCGGAGGTGTAGAACAGGGCCTCGTCGGGTGAGTCCAGGCCGCGCAGGGCCTGCGCGATCAGCCGATAGGCCTCGTCCCAGGCGATGGGGGAGTAGTGCGTATCGCCGGGACGCAGCACCATCGGGTGGGTGAGCCGCCCCTGCTGGCCCAGCCAATAGCCCGATTTCTCCTCCAGCTCGGCGATCGAGTGCCGGGCGAAGAACTCGGGGGTCACTGTGCGCAGCGTCGCCTCCTCGGCGACCGCCTTCGCGCCGTTCTCGCAGAATTCGGCGGGCCGGCGGTGGCCGCTGGGCTCCGGCCAGGCGCAGCCGGGGCAGTCGAAGCCGTGCCGCTGATTCAGCCGGGTCAGGGTGCGGGCCGTGCGGACCACGCCCATCTCCTGCACCGCTCGCCCGAGCGCGACCGTGACCGCTGTGACACCCGCGGCCTGCTGTTTCGGCGGGGTGATGGAGACCTTGGACTCGTCGATATCGCGGGACGGGGCGTTGCGGTGCATGGATCTATCGTCCTCCAGATGCGACCGAAGGCGCGATTTGCCCCCATTTTTCCGGCCGGGGCGCAAGTATCGATGCCACGTTCCGGGATCCCTCGTTCCGGAACGCGGCAGCGAGGATCGGAACAGGAACCGGATGGATATCAGACTCAGCACCGCGCACGCACGCTCGCAGGCAGCACCCGCAGACCAGCAGGCGCCGGCATCCCGCCCGCCCGCAACGACCCGCCGCCGTACCGCCCGACTCGCCGTGGCCGCGTTCGGACTGGCAACGGCGGTGCTGAGCGCGGTCCCGGCCACCCTGCTCGCCGCGGCCCCCGCGGCCAACGCCACCGCCATCCGCATCGGCGTGGACGCGGATATGAACTACGGCCTGGGCACCAACTACGGCACCGGCTGCCAATACACCGTCGAGGTGGCCGTCACCGACGGCGCACAGCCGGTCCAGGTCTTCGACAACAACGCCCCGATCGGCTGGTTCCGGCCCACGGGCGCGCAGGCCATAGTGCCGTGGACGCCCGCCACCGCCGGCCCGCACCGCATCACCGCCGTGCAGGCGGGAACCCCGCCCGGCGCGCCCACCCCGTATGTCGACCTGCGCGTCGCCGACGGCCTGCACATGGGCAACAACTGCGCCGTGGTCGGCTGAGCCGACCGGCTCCTCCGTCATCCTGGCACGCTCTTGGCCGGGATCCACCGCGAGATCCCGGCCAAAAACATGCCGGGATGACAAGGGGGTGCCCTACCGGATGTCGAAGTTCATCGGGCCCGGTGTCCACCGGGCGGAGCGTTTGACGGTGGTCGTATCCAGTTGGGCCGTAGTGGCATTCGGGTCCAGCGGGACCAGGCGCTCGATCTCGCCCCAGTTGCGCTTCCAGTCGTCCTTCAGATAGGAGGGCATCACCTCGGCGCGGGTGAGTAGCTGGATGTAGCCGAGCGGGCCGCCGGAGGTGTGGCTCTCCCAGTTGGTGGTCATGATCGCGGCCGCGAAGTCGGGAGTGATGCGGTACTTGGGGACTTCGGCGACGCCGTCGCGGTGACCGAACGGCCGCTGGCACGGGAACTGCAGGCCGACAAGCCAATCCAGCAGCACCGGATCGGTGTGGCCGACCAACGAGTCGAGGGTCTGCATCCGGGGCACGCGCGGCGGGGTCACCGCGACCCACTGCAGCGGGTCCGAACTGTCCACCGACGCGACGATGCGCACCACGTTCGCCTGGGCGGGCAACTGCTGCAACGGGACTCGCAGGTTCCGCCAGGACGGTTGCAGCACGCTGACATCGTCCGGGGTGACCTGGCCGAGCGACTGCACGCTGCCGCCGGTCCCGGTGACGCCGTATTCGAGCTGCACGCTCTGGCCACCGACGGGCAGATTATCGATATCGGTGGAGGCGATGCGCCCGGCGGCGGCGATCGAGACGATCTCGCCGCCGTAGCCGCCCTGCGCGTTCTGGGCGGGTAGCCGGTACCAGCCCGAGATGAGCGACTTCTGCGCGCCCGGGCTGCCGTAGCTGCCGAGCATCGGGGTCGTTGCCGGGTTCAGGTCGTACGGCAGCGGAATGGTGCTGCCGTTGATACCGGTCGTGGCCACGCCCGGGCCGCCGGTGCTGTCCTTGCCGGTCTTGGTGGTGGTGCCGGCGCTGCCCAGGGACTGGCCGACCGAGGACGCCGCGGCGGTCGAGGCGTCGGGGAGCAGGTCGTTGAGGTTGAGCCCGTCGGGGGTGAAACCGGTATTCGCGCCACTGCCCAGGGCCGTCGCGGAATTGCCCGACAATGGTTGCAGCACACCGGTGTTCGGGTCCGGCTCGACCAGTACGTCGTTGGCCCAGGCGCACGGGTTGCCGGTCAGTGCCGCGGCGTTCGACGTGGCCAGCGACACCGCGGGGTACTGCTCGACCGCCGCCTTGACGAAGGATGCCACCTCGAACAGCACGATCAGCGCCGCGGCGATGGTGATCATCGGGATCGGCCGCCGCGGTTCGCGTGCCGCCGGGCCCTCGGAAGCACCGCCATTGACACTGAACGGCTCCCGGATATGGAACCAGCCCGCGAGCACGACCAGCAGCAGGGCCAGGGCCAGCAATACCGTGCCCGCCCCGATTCCGTGCACCGAGATCGGCTTGTCCCACCAGGAGACCCGGTAGCTCGCCACGTACCACCAGCCGTTCGAGCTGGCGAACGAGATGGCCAGCACCCCGACCACCGCGGCCGCGGTCAGGGTGCGGTTGCGGGCCGAGCGCATCGCGTGCGGACCGACGGCGACCGCGGCGACGACCGCCACCGCCGCGCCGAGCCCGGCGAATACGCCCAGGTGGTGGCTGAACTTGGTGGGGGAGAACGCCATCAGCGGCACCGCGGCGATGGTGGTGCCGACGATGCGCCGGGTCGGTCCCGCGGCCAGGCCGGGAATCCGGCCGTTCTTGCGCAGCAGCGCCAGCAGCGCGATCGCCAGGGTCAGGACCATCATCACCATCGCGAACCGCCGCGCCAGCGACCCGTCCGGGGTCGGCTGGAACAGGTCCTGATAGACGAGATAGTCGGTGTACCACGGCATATCGGGGCCCACCACCTTGTGCGCCTGCTGCATCGCCTTGATCTCGGCGAACGGCTGGCCCGCGAAGACGATGGTGAGCACCACCAGCCCCGAGGCCAGCGCGGGTGCGATCAGCGCGACCCAGCCCGCGGTGCGCACCCGGGTCACGATGATCTGCACCAGCGGCCGCGCCCCGGCCAGCAGCGCGGCGAAGCAGATGAGCCCGGACGGGTTGGTGACCACGGCCAGCGCGGCGGGAATCAGCGCGAGCGCGGCGGGGGCCAGTCGTCGCGTCGCCAGCGCGCGTTCCATCGACACCCAGGTCAGCAGGACGGCGAAGGCGATGGCCGGTTCGGGCCGCAGGCCGTTGTTGTAGGGCAGCCAGAACGCCAGCAGCATCAGCCCGCCGGCCCAGATCGCGGCCCGTTCGCGGCGTGCGCCGATGCCCAGCCGCGGCAGCACTTCGCGGCTGATCAGGAACCAGCACGCGATGCCGAGGATCAGTTCGGGCAGCCGCACGACGATGCTGGAGACGGACAGGCGCGACAGGAGTTCGAACAGGTTGTCGTAGGGGATGCCGATGGGGGTTTCCGGCACCCCGAAATAGGCGAAGTAGTTGGCCAGATACCCCGCGTGCCCGGCGGTGCGGGCCATCCCGAAGATGTACCCGTCGTCGGAGGTGCCGCCGCCGATGAAATACCACACCACCAGCGTGCCGACGATCACGCCGTCCACCAGCCGGGGCCGCCACCAGCGCCGGGGCAGCACGCGCCGGTTGCCGCGGCCGTCCGCGCAGTCCAGGCGGTGCAGGGCGTACAGGGCCACGGCGGTTGCGAGCAGCGCGCCGAGGATGGCGGCCAGCTTCAGCCCCGTCGGCGAGGTGGTGAACCGGGAGTCGATCACGACGTCGGCATGCATTCCGGCCGGTGCCGCGCCGGTCAGGTCGGTGAACAGGCCGACCAGTTGCGGGCGGTGGTCGCCCGCCAGCACAACGGGAGCAGCACCCGCGGTAACGGTGGTGCTCGCGCTGTCGGAGGAGATCGTGATCCCGCAGCCGCGTGGCAGGTCGGTGACCGGGGTGTCCAGGACGGTCTGGTCGCGCAGCACGACCTGCAGCCGATTACCGCCGTCCGCCGGTACACCCGGTGCCACCAGGGCGGTCAGGCCGTAGTGGTAGGACGACCCGGATGTCGCCGGGACCGTGCCGAGCAGGGTGCCGCCGTGCGGGCCCAGCGCCCGGACGGCGGTGCAGGGGATCTCGGCGCGCACGCTGGTCGGCGAGTACGACACCAGGGGGGCGGTAACGCTGGTCGCCCGGCCCGCCTGCGGCCAGCTCAGCGACGACTGCTGCTGATGGACCGGCAGGAACGGCACCGCCACGGCCAGCAGGGCCCCGGCGAGGCCGGCCACGATGGCGATGATTCGCCACAGCCGGGTCCCCCTGCGTAGTTGAGCGGGGGTGGCCACCGGCCGGTCGTCGGCCGGTGGCCGGCTGAGCGTCACGTTCACGGTTCGCGATGCTATCAACCGGTGCCGGGGCCCCTGTTGGGTCGATGACGGTGCGGTGCCGTCAGCCCGCGGCGGCGACGGGCTCCAGGGCCGTCGTTTCGCCCACGGCGGTGCGGGTTTCCGGGCGCAGGCCCAGCAGGGCGGCGACGATCGTTGCCGCGCAGGCGCCCGCGCCGACCCAGAACGCCACCGCGAACTGGCCCTCCTGCGGCAGCGGCAGGTGCGGAAGGAGTTTGGCGGTGAGCAGGGTGGTGATGATGGCGCTGCCCAGCGAGCTGCCGACGGTGCGGGAGATCGAGTTGATGCCGTTGGCCACGCCGCTCTGGTGATGTGGGACACTCGCCGCGATCAGGGCGGGCATGGCGGCGTAGGCGAGGCTGATGGAGATGCCGATGACCACGCTGGACGCGATCACCGACCCGGTCGCATCGTGCGCCAGGGCCATCCAGGCGAATCCCACGGTGCCGACCATGCCGGACAGCGCCAGCACCCAGCGGCCGCCGATCAGGCCGACCAGCAGGCCGCCGACCGGCGCCGCGACCATCGAGGCGAGGGTGCTGGGCAGCAGATACTCCACCGAGGCCCGCAGGATCGAGGCGGTGAAGCCGTAGCCGGCGATGCGCGCGGGCATCTGGGCCAGATACGACACGCCCATGAACAGCAGGAACATCGCGAAGCCGATGAAGACCCCGGACAGATTCGTGAACAGCACCGGCCGATAGGCGAACATCTTCAGATCTACCAGGGGCGCCGCGGCCCGCCGCTCTACCACCACCCACAGCACCGCCAGCACGATCGCGCCGGCGAAGCAGCCGAGTGTCGCGGCCGACGTCCAGCCCCATGCGTGGCCCTGGGAGATCGGCAGGAGCAGCAGCACCAGGAAGCCGCCCAGGGTGAGCGCGCCGGGCAGATCCACGCTGCCGGGATGCCGCTTACCGGTGGCGGGCACGGCCACCGCGGCCAGCGCCAGCGCCACGACGGCCAGCGCCGCGGTGAACCAGAACACCACGTGATAGCCGGGGTTGCTGCCCTGGGTCAGCAGTCCGGTGGCGACCAGGCCGATGCCGCCGCCGAAGGCCAGGGTGCCGCTGACGATCGCCATCGCGCCGTGCAGGCGTTCGGCGGGAATCTCCTCGCGCAGCACCGACAGCGCCAGCGGGAAGATCGCGGTCGCCACGCCCTGCAGGGCCCGGCCGACCAGCAGCACGCTCAGCGAGTCGGCCATCGCGGAGACCGCCGAGCCGACGACGGCGACCACCAGCACGCCCAGCAGCGTGGGTTTCTTCCCGTATAGGTCGCCGATGCGCCCCAGCAGCGGGGTGAACACGGCCGCCGACAGCAGCGTCGCGGTGGTCACCCAGCTCACCGAGATCGTGGACACGTGCAGTTTCGTGGCGATCAGTCCCAGGATCGGCACCGCCTGGGTCTGCATCACGGTCACGATCATTGCGGCGAATGCCAGCACGCCGGTCAGCAGCGAGCCCTTCCGCTCCATGCGGCACCTCCAGAAGCTTGACTACAGATATGTTTGAAGACCTCAATCATTTAAGACCTCAAATATATTCGTTGTCAATCGTGTCGGTAGGATCGCGGCTATGAGTCAGGCCACACAATCGAGTCCGCTCGCGCTACTGATCGGGCGATTCGTCTCGGCCTACCTGCAGGATTTCCTGACCGCCGCCGAGGAGCACGGCCTGACCCTGACCCAGGCCAAGCTGCTGCTGGCACTCAACGAGCCGCCCGAGGAACTGCCCATGCGCGAGCTCGCCGGCCGCCTGGCCTGCGACCCGTCGAATCTGACCGGCGTCGCGGACCGGATGGAATCGCGCGGACTGGTCCGGCGCACGGTGAACCCGGCCGACCGTCGGGTGAAATACCTGGCCTCGACCAAGGCGGGCAGCGAGCTGTCCACGCAGATCAGGGCGTCACAGGTGCGGGCCTACAAGGCGCTGGCCGAGCTGACGCCGGATGAGGAACGGCTGCTCGAGGGGATGCTGGAACGTCTCGTACCCAAACTGGAAGCGGCCGAGTAGACCGGCGAATACTGCAGCGGCACTCGTCATCCCGGCATGCTTGTGGCCGGGATCCAGCTGGGCCGATACGCAGGGATTCCGGCCGACAACGCGCCGGAATGACGTGAGTGCAGTTGCAGTACTAATCCGGGCGGTCGGCGAAAAGTAGTGCGGTATCGCCGAATTCGTGCCAGAGGTAGCCGGTGTCCAGTGCCGCGCGGTAGGCCTCGTCGACGCGTTCGGCGCCTGCGACCGCCTCGAGCAGGTGCAGGTGTGAGGCGCCGGGTTCGTGCCAGCCGGTGATCAGGGCGTCGACCGTGCGGGCCGGGTGGTCCGCGCTCAGGACCAGGTTGGTCCATCCGGTGGCTGGGTGCACCCGACCGGATCGGTCGGCGGCCGATTCCAGGGCGCGGGTGACCGTGGTGCCGACGGCGACGACCCGGCCGCCGGTGGCGTGGGCCGCATTCACCAGCCTGGCCGTGCTCGCGGACACCGCATAGCGTTCCGGGCTCGGCGGCTCGCTCTTTTCGGGGGAGGACAGGCCGGTGTGCAGCGTGATCGGGGCCAGGGTAATGCCGGCGGCCACCAGGTCCGTCACCAGTGCGTCGGTGAACGGCCGACCGGCGCTGGGCATTTCGGCGCTGCCCGGCTCGCGACCGAATACCGTGCTGTAGTACTCGGGCGACCACCGCTGTGTCACATAGGAATAGGTGATCGGGCGGCCGTGCCGGGCCAGCAGGGCGGGGACGTCGGTATCGAAATCGGCGATCCACAGCCGGGACGCGGGCGGAAGCCAGGGGGTGCGCAGGGTCGCCCTCGCCCCCGGAAGCTCCACGCGGGCACCCGGTTCCGGGGAGGCTGCGGTGAACGGAACTCCCTCGGGCGCTCGCAACTCGATAATCCAGCCCCCGTCGTCCAGCCGGGTGGCGAAGTGCAGTACGGCGGGCAGGTCTCGATAACGGGCATCGACCGCCGCGGTCAGGGTTGCGGAATTGTTCACCACCACCAGGTCTCCCGGACGCAGGAAGCGGGGCAGCTCGTGGAAGCGAGAATGGGTGATGATCCCATTGTCCGACACCAGCATTCGGACCGCATCGCGGGCGAGACCGCGCGCTTCCGGCGGTGCGGTGGCGGCTCGGTCGGCGGATAGTGTGAAATCGTGCAGTACGGCAGTCATTGCGCGCACCTTCCGGTGTCCGGTCGGAGCCGGACTCGATAGTAGGTCACTGGATTCCGGCCAAAGTCACGCCGGAACGACGGAGCGGACCGCTCAGCGCGGGACCGTGAGCCCTGCGGCGGTATAGCGCCCGCTCGGCGGGCGGGTGTCGAGCAGGCGCAGCAATGCCGGGACGACCGTTTCGGGCTCGGGGCGGTCGGAGATGTCCTCGTCCGGGAATGCGGCCTGATGCATGGCGGTGCGCATATCGCCCGGGTCGAAGCTGTAGCTGCTCAGGTCCGGATTCTCGGCGGCGAATATGGCGGTCAGGTGGTCGAGTGCGGCCTTGGATGCGCCGTAGCCGCCCCAGCCCTCGTAGGGGGAGACCGCGGCATCGGAGCTGATGTTGACCACAATGCCCTTGGCTGCCTGCAGCTTCGGCAGTGTCATTTGCAGAATCGCGAGGGGGGCAACGATATTGGTTGCCAGGACCGTGGTGAAGTCGTCGAGTGGATATGCGGCCAGGCGCGGCATCGGGCTCGGCCCCAGGGCGCTGGCGTTGTTGATCACCAGATCGAGCCGGTCCAGGTCGGCGACGACGGCGGCCAGGCGGGCGCGGTGCGCGGGGTCGGCCACATCGCCCGCCACCGCCATCGCACCGGTTGCCTCCCGCACCAGGGTCAGGGGATCCAGGGTGCGGGCGGTGAGGATCAGATCCCAGCCGCGCGCGGCCAGTGCCAGGGCGCTCGCCCGGCCGAGCCCGGCCGAGGCGCCGGTGATGAGGGCCGTTTTCGTAGTGGACATGAATCCATCGTGAAACCTGAAGGTATCTTCAGGTCAAGGGGGGACGTTACGCCTAGAGTGAATCGTGTGTAGTTGGGCGCGGTGCGATGAATTTCGCGCCGCGGGGTCGTCTCATCAGTTGCCAGTCCGTCAACCTCAGCAACAGGAGCCACCGATGACGTACACCTTCAAGCCCGGCGATCCCTGCTGGGTCGACCTGTTCACCTCCGACCCGGATCGTTCGATCGCGTTCTACGGCGAATTGCTCGGTTGGACCGCCGAGGCCGCGGGCCCCGAGTACGGCGGATACATCACCTTCAGCAAGGACGGCAAGGCCGTCGCCGGTGGCATGCGCAACGACGGCTCCTCCGGCGGGCCGGACCAGTGGACGGTGTACCTGCAGTCGGCGGATGCCGAGGCCACCGCCGCCACGGCGGCACAGCGCGGCGGCCAGGTGGTGCTGCCTGCCATGCAGGTCGGCGAGATGGGCAGCATGGCGATCCTCGGCGATCCCGGCGGCGCCGGGATCGGGGTGTGGCAGCCGCAGGCGCATACCGGGTTCGAGGCGATCGGCACCGTCGGCGATGGTAAGTGGATCGACCATGTCGGCCACCCGTCCTGGTTCGAACTGCACACCCCGGCCTATGACGATTCGCTGCGGTTCTACCGCGAGGTGTTCGGCTGGCAGGACCCGTTCACGGTTTCCGATGCCCCGGAATTTCGTTACACCACAATTCATTCCGTCACCCCGATGCTCGGCGGAGTGATGGACTCCACGGCGTTCCAGCCGGCCGGTGCGCCGGGTGGATGGCGGGTCTACTTCGGTGTCGAGGATGTCGACACCGCGGTGAAAACTCTTGTGGGCCTTGGTGGTTCGGTGGAGCGCGAGCCCGAGAACACCCCGTACGGCCGCCTCGCCGCCGTCCGCGACCCCAGCGGCGTGGCATTCAGCCTGGGCGGCAACACCGTTTAGGCGACACCATCGGAGAAAGCAGGCCGGATATCGTCGCGATATCCGGCCCCTGCCCGCCGCGTGCATAACCGGTTACAGCCCCACCGCGCCGTCGATGCGCTCGCGTAGGAGATCTGCATGCCCGCTGTGGCGGGCGTATTCCGCGATCATGTGGGCCAGTACCCAGCGTAAGGAAACCTCGCCGAGCCAGCTGTCCTCACCCGTGATGCTCAGATCGGGCGCCGCGACGGTGAAACGCTCGGCGTAGGCGACCTCCGCGCGCCACGCACCCCAGGCCGCGGTGATCGACGCGGAATCGGTGTTCGCCCCGTCGAAATCGTCGTCCGGACGCTGCTCGGAGGCGAACAGCGGCGGGGCCGGTTCGCGGGCCAGCACCCGCCGGAACCAGCGACGCTCGACGTCGGCCAGATGGCGGACCAATCCCAGCAGCGACAGCGTCGACGGCGCGACCGAGCGCCGGGCCAAATCCGTGCCCAGGCCGGCGCACTTGAGTTCGAGGGTGGCGCGCTGACCGGCCAGGATCTCGGTCAGTACGCTGCGTTCGTCGCCTGTGGTGTGCAGGTGAGTGCGTGGATCGTGCTCGGGTGCAACGAACATCTCGGCCCGTCGGGTATCGGTCGGCGTTTGCCGGGTGTCAGCCACTCCCGCCTCCTTCGCATCGCGGATGCCGACCGGCTCACAGTGGGACTCGACCGGTCGGGCACGATCCGGACGATATCGCGTGCGGCCGTTCGCCGGAACTACTCGGCGGTATATCGGACCTTCCGGGGGGAAGGATATTCGCAGTGCCTCCGGTTTGCAGCCCGGTATCAGAACATGCTCTCCGCGGTGTAGCGCGCAGCGTCGCGGTCGGCAGCGACCAGGCCGATGCGGGTTCGCCGGTCCAGCAGGTCGTCTGCGTCCAGGGCGCCCTCGTGGGTGATGGCATGGGCGAATTCGGCGCGCAGCACGTCGATCCCGGGGGCGACGGGTTCGGCCAGCGCCGGATCCCGGTGCGCGAGTTCGGCGATCGCGGGCGCCTCGCTGCCATAGCGCTCGATGAGCAGTGCGGGGGCATCGAGGCGGTCCCGGGCGGCGCCGGATACCGCGCCCGTCAACGGGATTCGCCTGGTCCGGCACGGGCCCGCGGCCAGCCCGGCATGGGCGACGACGGCGTCGACGGCGTCCTGGGCCATCTTCCGGTAGGTGGTGAGCTTCCCGCCGACGACCGTGATCGGCCCGCCGGGGGAGTGCAGCACCGCATGTTCGCGGGAGATGTCGGCCGTGCTGTTCTCGGCGGTGCGCAGCAGCGGCCGCAGGCCCGCGAAGCTGCCGCGGATATCGCTGCGGTGCAACGGCTCCCGCAGCACCGTATTGACGGTATCGAGCAGGAAGCCGATCTCGGTGGCGGTGGGTTCGGGCCGGTCGGGCACCGGCCCGGGGGCGTCCTCGTCGGTCAGGCCCAGGTATACCCGGCCGTGCGCGGCGGGGAAGGCGAAGATGAACCGGCTGGTGCTGCCGGGAATCGGCACCGTCAGCGACGCGTCGAGTCCGCCGAACGCGGCCGCGTCGAAGACCAGATGCGTGCCCCGGCTGGGCCGCAGCTCGATATTCGGATCCAGTTGATCGGCCCACACGCCCGTGGCGTTGACGACCGAACGCGCTCGCACGGTGAGGGTCTCGCCGCTGGAGGTGTCGCGCAGCACGGCCTCCTCGCCGCTCACCCGCTCGGCCTGCATACGGGTGAGGATCGCGGCGCCGTGGGCGGCCGCGGTGCGGGCGATCGCCACCACCAGGCGCGCATCGTCGACCAGCTGACCGTCCCAGGCCAGGAGCGCGCCGCCCAGGCCCTCGCGGCGCAGGGTGGGCGCCAGCCGCAGCGCCTCGGCCGCCGCGGCTCGCCGCGACCGCGGCAGCACCGCGGCGGGGGTTCCGGCGGTGCGCCGCAGCACATCTCCGGCGACGAATCCGGTGCGGATCAGCATTCGCTGGGCGGCGCCGATTTCCGGCAGCAGCGGCACCAGCTGGGGGATGGCCCGGGTCAGATGCGGCGCGGTCGCGGTGAGCAGTATGTGCCGCTCGACGGCGCTCTCGTGCGCGATCCCGACTCCGCCACTGGCCAGATAGCGCAACCCGCCGTGCACCAGCTTGGAGCTCCACCGGCTCGTGCCGAACGCCAGATCGTGCTTCTCCACCAGCACCGTCCGCAACCCTCGCGCGGCCGCGTCCAGCGCCACCCCGGCCCCGGTGACCCCGCCCCCGATCACCAGCACATCGACGATCCCGCCGTCCCCGACCTCCCGCAGCTCCCGCTCCCGCCGTGCCGCATTCAGCGCCGAATCCCCGGAACCCCGTGCAGATTCACTCATCTCACCACTCCATCGCTCGGATCGTTGTTGGGCCGGAGGTAGCCGTCGATTGCGCGGGCCAGCTCCGCGTCGAGCCGGGACTCGGCCAGGAGGTGGCCGACCATGGCGGCGGATTGGACGGTGGACTGGGCGATCAGCAGCAGCATGGTGGCCAGTTCGTCCGGGTCGCCGGGGCGGATCGAGCCGTCGTGCTGACCCTCGCCGATCAGGGTCGCGAACAGCCGGATCAGCTCGCGCTGATTGCGGCCGAGGCGGCCGAACACGTAGGTCAGCATCAGGTCGGTATCGGTGCGGAAGATCTTGGCGAACAGCGGATTCGCGCGCACGATCGCCGCACCGGCCACGACGCCGCCGACGAGGCGGGCCCGGGCGGCGCCGGTGCCGGGCACGGTCCGCCCGACGATGCCGCGCAGCTCCCGCACCAGCAGCTCGGCTACCAGCGATCCGGTATCGGGCCAGCGGCGATACACCGTGGGGCGGCTGACCCCGGCGCGCCGGGCCACCTCGGTCAGCGTGGTCCGCCGCACCCCGAACTCCTCGACGCAGGCGCGTGCCGCGTCCAGGATCGCCCTATCGATCGCCGAGGTGCTCGTCTGTTGGTTACTTCTTGACATTATGTGTAAAACTGTAACGCATGGTCGATATGCGGCAAGACGCGTCATCCTTCGCAATGCCGGGCGAGTCGCCGTCCAGCCCGAGTATGGTGTGGGACGCCTGGGGCATTCCGTCAGGTCATGCGCCACTTTCGGAGCAGATCCGGTCGTTGCTGGCGCAGGTTTTCGGAGTGTCCGGTGAGCCGGTGACGCGTCGCGATGAGGGCAACGTGCCACTGCGTGCCTCGGCGCTGTCGCAGGCCCAGCTCGCAGGGTTGTCCACGGTGGTCGGCTCGGATCATGTCCGCGTCGACCACCGTGCCCGGCTGCTGCACACCGGTGGTAAGAGCACCCCGGACCTGCTGCGCCGCCGCCTCGAGGGCCCACAGGACGCCCCCGACGCGGTGCTCTTCCCCGCCGACCACGAGCAGGTGCTCGCGATCCTCGATTACTGCGCCGAACATCGCATCGCCGTCGTGCCCTTCGGCGGCGGCACCAGCGTGGTCGGCGGTGTGGACCCTGCGCGCGGAGGCTTCGATGTTGTTATCGCCCTGGACCTCCGGCGCCTGGGTGCGCTCACCGATCTGGATCCGGTGAGCGGCACCGCGACCCTCGATGCCGGGGTGACCGGGCCGCAGGCGGAGGAATTGCTGGCGGCGCACGGCCTTTCGCTGGGGCACTTCCCGCAGAGCTTCGAATACGCCAGCATCGGCGGGTTCGCCGCCACCCGCTCGTCCGGGCAGGCCTCGGCCGGATACGGCCGTTTCGACGATATGATCCAGCGGCTGCGCGTGGCCACCCCCAGCGGCACACTGGATCTCGGCCGCGCCCCGGCCTCGGCGGCGGGACCCGATCTGCGCGAGCTGTTCTCCGGTTCGGAGGGGGTGCTCGGCGTGATTACCGCGGTGACGCTGCGGGTGCATCCGATTCCGGAAACCGTTGCGTATCAGGCCTGGTCGTTTCCGGATTTCGGCACCGGTGCGGCCGCGTTGCGTGCGGTGGTCCAGGCCGGCGCCGCGCCGACCGTGCTGCGGCTGTCCGATGAGGCCGAGACCGGCCTGAATCTGGCCCGCTCCGGCGATATCGGCGGCACCGCGGTGACTGGTTGCCTGGCCGTGACCACCTTCGAGGGCTCAGCGGCCCACGTCGCGGCCCGCAGCACGGAGGCGGCCGCGCTGATGACCGCCGCCGGCGGCGCCGCACTGGGTGAGCAGCCGGCGCGGGAATGGGAGCACGGCCGCTTCGCCGCGCCGTATATGCGTGATGCACTGCTGGATGCCGGAATCCTCTGCGAGACCCTGGAAACCGCGACCAGCTGGTCCAACCTTGCCAATCTGAAGGCAAAAACCACTGCCGCGCTCACGGATTCGCTCAGTGGGCAGGGCACCCCGCCGCTGGTGATGTGTCATATCTCGCATACCTATCCCACCGGCGCCTCGCTGTACTTCACCATCGTCGCGAAACAGCTCGAGGATCCGATCGCCCAGTGGCGCACCGCCAAACGGGCCGTCGGTGACGCCATCGCCGCGGCCGGCGCCACCATCACCCACCACCATGCCGTCGGTGCGGACCACCGCCCGTGGATGACCGGCGAGATCGGCGACCTGGGCGTGCGGGTGCTGCGCGCGGTCAAGCAGGCGGTCGACCCGGTCGGCATCCTGAATCCGGGGAAGCTGATTCCGTGAGAGTGCATGCAGGCGGCTCCGTGCTGCTGGTGACGAATCCGCTGTCCGGTCACGGGCGGGGATCGGCGGCGGGCGTCGTGGCGGGCCAGCGGCTGCGCGAGCGGGGTGTGGAGGTCGCCGTGGTGAGCGGCGGCACGGCCGCGGAAACGGTTCGCCTGGTGCGCGATCGGCTGACCGGCGATGCGCCACCCGATGCGGTCGTGTGCGCGGGCGGCGACGGGCTGGTCTGCCTCGTCCTGCAGGCGCTGGCCGGGACCAGGGTTCCGCTGGGGCTGGTGCCGGGCGGCACCGGCAACGATCTGGCGCGCGAACTCGGTGTGCCGCAGGATGATCCGATCGCCGCCGCCGATGCGGTGCTGGACGGTTCGCTGCGCACCATCGACCTCGGCGAGGTACAGGCCGGCACTGCCACAACGGAACTCGGCGCACCGGAACAGCCCGTCAGATTCGCGACGATCGCCGGAACCGGCTTCGATGCCCGGGTGACGTTGCGCGCCAACCGGATGCGTTACCCCCGGGGGGCCCTGCGCTACACCGTCGCGGCACTAGCCGAACTCGCCCGCGGGCTGGCGGTGCCGTATCGCATCGAATTATCGGATGGGTCCGGGGATCGCACCGTCGTCGAGACCGCGGCGATCATGGTGGCCGTCGGCAATACCCGCAGCTACGGCGGCGGCATGCTGATCTGTCCCGATGCGGTTCTCGACGACGGCCTGCTGGATCTCACCGTGGTCGGCGCGATGTCGCGGCCGCAGATGATGCGTCTGCTGCCCGCACTGTCGTCGGGGCGGCGCATCGACCATCCGGCGGTCAGCCAGTACCGAGCGGCCTCGATAACCCTCACCGCGCCCGGCGCCCCGGTGACCGCCGACGGCGACCCGGCGGGCGCCCTACCCGCGCGGTTTCGCGCGTTGCCGGGCGCGCAGCCGGTGATTGTGCCGTGAACCGGCGGAGTGTGGGTCATCTCATAACCCGCATGCGCTACCAGTCCTGGACGACGACCAGTCCCGGACCCGGATCGAGGACCATGGCGACCTTGCCGTTGGGCCGTCCCGCGGCCTCGCCGATCACATCGGGCATATCGGCGTAGACGTGACCGCCGTTCGCGTGCAGTTGCGAATCGGGCCGGATGGACACGCTGATGGCGCTGCTGGGCACGACCTGCTCGATCAGGGCCGGGATCGGACCGTTGGCCAGCGCTTGGGTCTCGCCGTGGTTGAACTCGACACCGATCCCGCCGGACTTCGGATTGGTGACCGGAACGGCCGCGGCGGCCGAACCTGCGCCCAGCACTCCCGCGACGGCCGCCGTGGCGGCGGCGATGACGATGGTCGCAGCGATGGTTCGAGTACGCATGGATACCCCTGTTTCCGTGAGTGATCGGCGCACCGATCCGGCATGGACGACTTCCGGGGAGTAAGTGCAGCAGACGTTTCGGCTTTTCGCCAGTGCAGCGCGGATTCGATGGCTCACTTCCCCCGCGTCACCTCCACGGGCAAAGCTGCACCAACACAATGGATTCGGGCAAAACCTGAGAATTCGATATGGAAACGGGATTATGGGTCGAATCGGCGGTAGCCTGAATCTTGTGGGCGGGGTTTTCGGTGTCCCTCATCCGCCGAAAACCCCGCCCCTCGGGTTTTCTCCCCACACCTACGGGCCCCTAGTCCGCGCCGGTAATGCAACTCCTTAGAATCACACGGTGACCAGCACAGCCCCTGAGAACTCGCGAAATCGTGCCGATGCCCTCCCCAAGAGCTGGAACCCCGGCGAGGTAGAGGCTGACCTGTACGAGCGCTGGGTAGCCGCGGGTTATTTCACCGCCGACCCGAGCAGCGATAAGCCGCCGTACTCGATCGTGCTGCCCCCGCCGAACGTCACCGGCAACCTGCACATGGGTCACGCCTTCGACCACACGATCATGGACCTGCTCACCCGCCGCAAGCACATGCAGGGCTACGAGGTGCTGTGGCTGCCCGGCATGGACCACGCCGGCATCGCCACCCAGTCCATGGTCGAAAAGCAGCTTGCCGTTGACGGCAAGACCAAGGAAGACTTCGGCCGCGAGCTGTTCATCGAGAAGGTCTGGGACTGGAAGCGCGAATCCGGCGGTGCGATCCAGGGCCAGATGCGGCGCCTCGGCGACGGCGTGGACTGGAGCCGCGACCGCTTCACCATGGACGAGGGCCTCTCCCGCGCCGTGCAGACCATCTTCAAGCGCCTGTTCGACGCGGGCATGATCTACCGCGCCGAGCGCCTGGTGAACTGGTCGCCGGTCCTCGAGACCGCTATCTCCGATGTCGAGGTGAAGCACGAGGACGTCGAGGGCGAGCTGGTCTCCCTGCGCTATGGCTCGCTGCACGACGATGAGCCGCACGTGATCGTGGCCACCACTCGCGTGGAGACCATGCTCGGCGACACCGCGGTGGCGGTGCACCCGGACGACGAGCGTTATAAGGCCCTGGTCGGGACGACGCTCCACCATCCGATCACCGGCCGCCAGATCCCGATCGTGGCCGACGACTACGTCGACCCCGAATTCGGTTCCGGTGCGGTGAAGATCACTCCTGCGCACGACCCCAACGACTTCGAGCTCGGCCTCCGCCACGGCCTGCCCATGCCCACCATCATGGACAAGACCGGCAAGATCGCCGATACCGGAACCGAATTCGACGGCATGGACCGCTTCGAGGCACGCGTCAAGATCCGCGAGCGCCTGGCCCAGGAGGGTCGCATCGTCGCGGAGAAGCGGCCGTATATCCACAGTGTCGGCCACTCCGAGCGCTCCGGCGAACCCATCGAACCCCGGCTGTCCATGCAGTGGTGGGTGAAGGTGGAATCCCTCGCCAAGGCCGCCGGCGACGCGGTCCGCAATGGGGACACCACGATTCACCCCGCAAGCCAGGAACCGCGCTGGTTCGACTGGGTGGACGACATGCACGACTGGTGCATCTCGCGCCAGCTGTGGTGGGGCCACCGGATCCCGATCTGGTACGGCCCCGAGGGCGAGACCGTGTGCGTCGGCCCGGACGAGCAGGCGCCCGAGGGCTGGGTGCAGGACCCCGACGTGCTCGACACCTGGTTCTCCTCGGGTTTGTGGCCCTTCTCGACCATGGGCTGGCCCGATGCCACCGCGGAGCTGGCGAAGTTCTATCCCACGAGCGTGCTCGTGACCGGCTACGACATCCTGTTCTTCTGGGTGGCGCGGATGATGATGTTCGGCACGTTCGTCTCCGGCGATCCGGTCATCGCCGCGGGCAAAGCGGACGCGGCCGTGCAGATCCCGTTCCGTGATGTGTTCCTGCACGGCCTGATCCGCGACGAATTCGGCCGCAAGTACTCCAAATCCAAGGGCATCGGTGTCGACCCGCTGCTGTGGATCGAGGAATACGGCGCGGACGCCACGCGATTCACCCTGGCCCGCGGCGCCCAGCCGGGCAGCGACCTGTCCGTGGGTCCCCCGCACGTGACGGCCTCACGCAGCTTCGTCACCAAGCTGTTCAACGCCACCAAGTTCGCGCTCATGAACGGTGCCGCCCCGGGCGTGCTGCCGGATCGCGCCACCCTCACCGACGCGGACCGGTGGATCCTGGACCGGCTGGAAACCGTGCGCGCCGAGGTTGATTCGGCCTTCGATCGCTACGAGATCGGCAAGGCGTGCGAGGGGCTCTACCACTTCGCCTGGGACGAACTCTGCGACTGGTACCTGGAATTGGCCAAGGTGCAGTTCGTGCAGTCGCCGGAGCGCGCCGCGAGCACCCGCATCGTGCTGGGCAACGTCCTGGATTCCGTGCTACGCCTGCTGCATCCGGCCATCCCGTTCGTCACCGAATCGCTGTGGCAGGCGCTGACCGACGGGGCCCACGGCAATTCCATCGTGATCGCGGCGTGGCCGCAGCCCTCCGGTGTGCCGGACGATGAGGTCGCCGCGCACCGGATCTCGGATGCGCAGCGCCTGATCACCGAGATCCGCCGCTTCCGCAGCGATCAGGGCCTGACCGATAAGCAGAAGGTGGCGGCCCGGCTGATCGGGATCGATACCGCGGATCTGGTTGCGCAGCAGGCCGAAATCGCGAGTCTGGCCCGGCTCACCGAGCCCGGCGATGGTTTCGCCGCCACCGCCTCGCTCGAGGTGCGGCTCTCCGGTGCCACCGTCACCGTCGAACTCGACACCTCCGGCACGGTGGACCTCGATGCCGAACGCCGTCGACTGGAGAAGGATCTGGCCACCGCGCAGAAGGATCTGGCGAGCACCGCCGCCAAACTCGGCAACGAGGCATTCCTGGCGAAGGCCCCCGACGATGTGGTGGCCAAGATCCGCGGCCGCCGCGAGGTTGCCGAGTCCGAGGTGGCACGCATCGGCGTTCGCCTGGAGGAAATCGAGCGGTCGGCGGGAGCGTCAGGCCCGGAGGCGGCAGCCTGCGTAACCACGGAGGGCCCCGCGGACGCCGCATCGAACACGGCGGGAAACAAATGAACTCCGAACCGGAATATCAGCAGGGCGCGGCCGAGCGCCTGCACTCCGGCCCGTCGCCGGTGGAACTCGCCGAGATGGCGCTGGTCGAGGCCGAGCTCGACCGGCGCTGGGGCGAGACCAAGCTCGAGCCGTCGCTGACCCGCATCCAGACGCTGCTCGACGTGCTCGGGTCCCCGCAGCACAACTATCCGGCTATCCAGGTAGCGGGCACCAACGGCAAGACCTCGGTCACCCGGATGATCGACGCGCTGCTGACCGCCCTGCACCGGCGCACCGGCCGCATCACCAGCCCGCACCTGCAGCTGGCCACCGAACGCATCGCGATCGACAACGTGCCCATAACCCCGGCCAGATACGTCGAGCTCTATCGCGAACTGCAGCCCTACCTCGAGATGGTCGACAAGCAGTCCGAGGCGGCACGCGGACCGAGACTGAGCAAGTTCGAGGTGCTCGTCGCGATGTCCTACGCCGCGTTCGCCGAGGCGCCCGTCGACGTCGCGATCGTGGAGACCGGCATGGGCGGCACCTGGGACGCCACCAACGTCGTCGACGGTCAGGTCGCGGTGATCACCCCGATCGGCCTGGACCACATGGACTACCTGGGCACGGATCTCACCTCCATCGCGGGGGAGAAGGCCGGGATCATCTCGAAGGCTCCCGAGGATCCGCTGTCCCCGCGCGAGACCGTCGCCGTCATCGCCGAGCAGGAGCCCGAGGCGATGGATGTGCTGCTGCGCCGGGCGGTCGAGGCCGATGCCGCCGTCGCCCGGGAGGGCTCGGAGTTCCGGCTGCTCTCGCGTGCGATCGCGGTCGGCGGGCAGGTGCTCGAGATCCAGGGCCTCGGCGGGGTGTACACCGAGATCTTCCTGCCCCTGCACGGCGAGCATCAGGCCCACAATGCCGCGCTGGCGCTGGCGGCGGTCGAGGCGTTCTTCGGCGCCGGCCCGGACCGGCAGCTCGACATCGACGCCGTGCGAGCCGGATTCGCCAGCGCGATCAGCCCGGGGCGGATGGAACGAATGCGCAGCGCGCCCACCATCTTCCTGGACGCCGCGCACAACCCGCACGGCGCGCAGGCGTTGGCGGCGTCGCTGACCGGCGAATTCGACTTCCGCAAGCTGATCGGGGTCGTCGCCGTGCTCGGCGACAAGGACGCCGCCGGCATCCTGGCCGCGCTCGAGCCGGTCCTGGACGAGGTCGTCGTGACCACCAACGGTTCGCCGCGGGCGATGCCGGCCGACGATCTGGCCGATATCGCCGTGCAGCGGTTCGGCGACGAGCGGGTCATCACCGCGGCCACGCTGGCCGATGCCGTCGAGACCGCCATCGCCCTCGCCGAGGAGGCGGGGGATGGCGATGGTGGTCCGGTGTCCGGAGCGGGGATCGTGGTAACTGGATCAGTCGTCACCGCGGGTGCGGCCCGTTCATTGTTCGGAAAGGATCCGGCTTAACGCCTCTCCTGCCGGAAAACAGGGGATTTCACGCTCAGACCGCGACCGAATAACTACCCGAAGGCGGTGATCCGAACGTCTTACATCCTCAACACGTATGTGGTCGCGCTCTGCCACAGCCAGAAAGTTCGTCCGGCGAGGTCGAGTGTAACTGCCGCCACCGACACCGAAAGGAGAAGGCGCTACCGACCTCTCGTGAACGAGAAGGTATCAGCGTCGAACACCTGATGACCGAGAATTCCATACCGCAGCCCGCGACCGACCCATGGAAGGGCTTTCGCGGTGTCATGGCCGGCACGCTGGTCCTCGAGGCCATCACCGTGCTGCTGGCCCTGCCGGTGGTCTCCGCGGTCGGCGGCGGGCTGAGTTGGTGGTCGATCACCTATCTGGTCGGTCTGGCGGTGCTGATGTTCCTCGGGGCCGGGCTGCAGCGCCGGCCGTGGGCGCTGGGGTTCAACATGGCGCTGCAGGTGCTGCTGCTGGCGGGGACGTTCATCCACCTGTCCATCGGTATCATCGGCATCGTCTTCGTCTCGGTGTGGGCGTTCATCCTGATCCTGCGGGCGGATGTGCGCAAGCGCATGGACCGGGGCCTGTTGCCGAGCCAGCGGGCCCAGTAGGCCAGAAGCTGATCGCTTCGCTTGGGAATTCCGTAGTTCTTCCGGATAGGGTGACGCACGTGACTGAGCAGACGTTGGTACTCATCAAGCCGGACGGCGTGGCCCGTGGCCTGGTCGGTGAGATCATCACCCGCATCGAGCGCAAGGGCCTGAAGATCGCGGCGCTGGAATTCCAGCAGGTGCCGCAGGATCTGGCGGCGGCCCATTACGCCGAGCACGCAGAGCGCCCGTTCTACGGATCGCTGATCGAGTTCATCACCTCGGGCCCGGTCGTCGCGGCCGTGCTCGAGGGACCGCGGGCCATCGCCGCATTCCGTCAGATTGCCGGCGGCACCGACCCGGTCGAGAAGGCCGTACCCGGGAGTATCCGCGGCGACTACGCCCTGGAAACTCAGTACAACCTCGTCCACGGTTCGGACTCGCCGGACTCCGCCAAGCGCGAGATCGCGCTCTGGTTCCCGCAGTTCGCGCAGTAATTCCGGTCCATCCCCGCCTTACGTGCACAGTCGCCCCGGGAGCTACGCGGAGGCAACTCAGGCACAGTGCAGGCAAGGTAAAGACCGCCGGTGTGGGATACTGGCATTGGAAGTGCTTCGATATCGGCCAGATGTGCTGGTGACGAGCGCAACCGCATGGCACTGCGGATCGACGCCGATCATCGCTGCCCCGGACGGTTACCTAGACTCGGCTGTCCGGCGCACGCTGGATGAGCGCTCGGGCCCTGGTGCTTTGATGCCATAGCCAGGCGCCGCGTGACCGGTTACCGGAACGACGACAGACACCGTGATAACGGGTTGTGCGGGGCGAGACCATATGGCCTTACGTCCAGGGGACGTGAGGCGAACAGACAGCGCCCCCGCGTTGGCCGCGTCACTCTCGCACGTGAGTGGGACGCGCCCGGGGGTCCGAGGAGATTTCGTGGCCGATCAAGAGCCGCAGGAAACGTCGAAAGAAACCAATGGACGAGCGCCCCAACCGGCGCCAGGGGTAGGGGAGGCGGCGCAGTTGCCGGAACGTATCCGGGTGCACGCGCTGGCGAAGCTGCTGGGAACCACCAGCAAACGCATTCTGGCCCATTTGACAGATATGGGATCCGAGGCACGCAGCGCCCAATCGAGTCTGGACCGCACGGTCGCCGAATCCGTGCGCGAGGCGTTCGTCCCCGCGGATGAGACGCCCGGCGATCAGCCGCAGGCGGGCACCGTGCCGGTCGAGGCGGCACAAGCCGAGTCCAAGCAGGCGGATACGCCGGCGGATCCCGAACCCGAGGCGGCCCTCGCGGTGCCGGAGGGTGTGACCCTGTCCGCCGCGACCGACGCCACCGAACCCGCCCCGCCGCCGCGTCGGCAGTCGCTGTTCACCAGCCCGTTCCGGGCGCACCAGGCGAAGGCCCCCGAGCCGGTGACCTTCGAGGCGGCTCAGGGCCCCGTTGCGGCGCCGCTGTTCCTGCCGCCGGATGCCGCGGCCGCCGAGGAGGCCCGCCGTCGGCGCCGTGCCGCCCGCCAGACCAAGGCCGAGGAGCAGGCCGAGGAAGAGGCCGCGGAGCAGACCGCCAAGAACCAGGCCGCAGCGGATCGGACCGCCAAGAAGCGGACCGCCAAGGATGCCGTCGCGCAGGACCGGTCGGCCCGGGGCGAAGCAGCCGGGCCCGCCGAGACCGCGGCCGAGGTCGCGGACGAGTCCGATACCGACGCGGGCGACTGGGACGACGATCAGTCCCGCGACGACACTGACGACACCGACGACGACGGCGGCCGCTCGCGCCGTCGCCGCCGGGGCCGCCGCGGCCGTGGCCGGGGCCGGGGCGAGCAGTCCGCGGACGGCGAGGGCGATGAGTCCGACGAGGAGGACGGCGACGAATCCGCCGAATCCGCCGAGGATTCCGCCGACACCGATGCCGAATCCGAGGCCGCCGACGACAGCGAGTCGGTGCCCGAGGGTTCCACCCGCCGTCGCCGTCGCCGTCGTCGCCGCAAGACCGGCGAGGAGGGTGCCGAGTCCGAGTCCGAGTCGTCGGAGGACGATCCGCCGAATACCGTCGTGCACGAGCGCGAGCCGCGCAATAAGCGCCGCGCCGCAGCAGCCTCGGTCGACGAGGTGCAGGGCATCAGCGGCTCGACCCGTCTCGAGGCCAAGCGTCAGCGGCGCCGGGACGGCCGTGAGGCCGGTCGCCGTCGTCCGCCGATCCTGACCGAGTCGGAGTTCCTGGCCCGCCGCGAGTCGGTGGACCGGGTGATGGTCGTGCGGGAGAAGGTGTTCGCAGGAGCGGGCATGGCGGGTGACCACCCGGAGGCGGTCACCCAGGTCGCGGTGCTCGAGGACAACATCCTGGTCGAGCACTTCGTGACCACCACCGGATCGGCGTCCATGGTCGGCAACGTGTACCTGGGCAAGGTGCAGAACGTGCTGCCGAGCATGGAGGCGGCATTCGTCGACATCGGCCGCGGCCGCAACGGCGTGCTGTACGCCGGAGAGGTGAACTGGGAGGCCGCCGGGCTCGGCGGCAAGGAGCGCAAGATCGAGCAGGCGCTGCGGCCCGGCGACACCGTGCTGGTGCAGGTCAGTAAGGATCCGGTCGGGCATAAGGGCGCCCGGCTGACCACCCAGATCAGCCTGGCAGGTCGCTTCCTGGTGTATGTGCCGGGCGGCACCTCGACCGGTATCAGCCGCAAGCTGCCCGACACCGAGCGCAAGCGCCTCAAGGAGATCCTGCGCGATATCGTGCCGCAGGACGCCGGGGTGATCATCCGCACCGCGTCCGAGGGCGTGGCCGAGGCCGAGCTGGCCCGCGACGTGGAGCGGCTGCAGGCCGCCTGGAAGACCATCGAGGAGCAGGCCAAGAACGGCTCGGGCGCGCCCAAGACGCTCTACGAGGAGCCGGATCTGTTGGTCAAGGTCATTCGTGACCTGTTCAACGAGGACTTCTCCAAGCTCGTCATCGAGGGTGAGCGGTCCTGGACGACCGTCGAGAACTACATCCGCACGGTCGCGCCGGACCTGCTGGTGCGCGTCGAAAAATATGACAACAGCGGTTCCGTTGATGTGTTCGGCAGCTACCGCATCGACGAGCAGCTGGCCAAGGGCCTGGATCGCAAGGTGTGGCTGCCCTCGGGCGGCACCCTGGTCATCGACCGCACCGAGGCGATGACCGTCATCGACGTCAACACCGGCAAATTCACCGGCGCGGGCGGCAGCAACCTCGAGGAGACGGTCACCCGCAACAACCTGGAGGCGGCCGAGGAGATCGTGCGCCAGATGCGGCTGCGCGATATCGGCGGCATGATCGTCGTCGACTTCATCGACATGGTGCTCGAATCCAACCGCGATCTGGTGCTGCGCCGGCTGACCGAGGCGCTGGGGCGTGATCGCACCCGGCATCAGGTCTCGGAGGTGACCTCGCTGGGCCTGGTCCAGATGACCCGCAAGAAGCTGGGCACCGGGCTGGTCGAGGCGTTCTCCACCACCTGTGAGCACTGCCACGGCCGCGGCATCCTCGTGCACGACTATCCGGTCGAATCCGCACCCGCGGAGGAGGGCGCGGGCCGCCGCGAGGGCCGTCGCCGGCGCAAGGATAAGGACAAGCCGGACAAGCCGATTCCTGCCGCCTTGCCCGTCGCGAGCCCCACACCGGCCGAGGTGCACGCCGCAGAGGAGGAGGCGGCCGCCAGGCGGGCGCATCCGGTGGCGCTGGCTATGGCGGCGCATCACGGCGAGGATGGCGAGCATCACGACGCCGAGGGGCACGAGGCCGAGGGAGAGCCGGAGACGGTCGAGGCGGCGCATGTGCCCGCCCGCAGGCGTCGGGCGCGGTCCGGTCGCGAGAGCGGCCGGGAGCAGATCGCGGCCGAGTCGGCGTCGGTCGCGCGGAATCAGGAGCCGATACGCGACCACAGGTCGCGCGGTGAATCGGCGGTGGCACAGGACGATACGGCCGACCGGGCCGCCTCGGTCGATGCACCGGCCCACGCCGCGTCGGCGCCAGCCGCGGCCGATCCGGTTCGCCGGGGGCGGCGCCGGGTGGCCCGCACCACGGCCGCCCCAAGCACCGACAGCGCCGGTGCGGTGTTCGTGCTGTCCAGCTCGGAGCAGGCACAGACCCCCGCGGCCGCGGTGACCGATTTCGAACCGGTGATGGTGCCGCGCAGCCGCCCGCGCCGCCGCGGCGCAGGTCGCGCCGCCGGTGCCCCGGAGGAACAGAACGACTGAGTGCACGCTCAGGAACATGTACGTGGCCCCGCCGTCTGTCGACAGACGGCGGGGCCGCTTGCGTCGGCGACGTGGAGTTGTGAGTGACGCAGAGTGACCTGAGTGACCTGGTTTTGTCGCTCGGGGATACGTCCTGTAATCTCGCATAGTCGCTGCTCGGCGTCAGCACCGCCTTGTGCGCTGGCCCGTGGCCCGGTTCTAACGTGAGCCACCAGGCGCTGAGGCGGCGGTGACTATCAGACCAGTCGTGCGGCGGTTTCCGGTATGAAATCCGGTGGCAGCCGCGCGAGCAGAGTGCCTAGCACTTAGTAGAGAAAGAGGGCAGCCGACCGATGGCAACGTACGCGATCGTCAAGACCGGCGGAAAGCAGTACAAGGTCGCGGTCGGTGACCTGGTGAAGGTCGAGAAGATCGACGGCGAGCTGGGCAGCGCAGTATCGCTGCCGACCGTGCTCGTCGTGGATGGCGCTGAGCTGACCACCGATGCGGACAAGCTGGCGAAGGTTTCGGTCTCCGCCGAGATCGTCGACCAGACCAAGGGTCCGAAGATCCGCATCCACAAGTTCAAGAACAAGACCGGCTACCACAAGCGTCAGGGCCACCGTCAGAAGCTGACGGTCCTGAAGGTCACCGGCATCAAGTAACCGGACATGCGGGGGTTCGGTTACCCCGCACACGCCCGCCAGACTTCCTGGGACCACACCATCCCAGGCCACAAGGAGTACAGCAGCTATGGCACATAAGAAGGGTGCATCCAGCTCGCGCAACGGTCGCGACTCGAATGCTCAGCGGCTCGGCGTCAAGCGCTTCGGCGGTCAGGCCGTCAACGCCGGCGAGATCCTGGTCCGCCAGCGTGGCACGCACTTCCACCCGGGCGTGAACGTCGGCCGTGGCGGCGACGACACGCTGTTCGCCCTCGCGGCGGGTGCGGTCCAGTTCGGCACCAAGCGTGGCCGCAAGACCGTGAACATCGTGGTTCCGGAGCCGGTGTCGGCCTGAACGGGGCTGGCAAGCCTGCGTAGCCGGCGGGGTGGGTAAACTCTGCCGCACCGGAGCCTATTACACACACTTCGAAGCGGGTCAGGGTGAGGACACCCTGGCCCGTTTTGCTATTCCCAGCCGACCAGTCCTGAAGGAGGATCTAGAACATGTCCAAGTTCATCGACCGCGTCGTGTTGCACGTCCACGCCGGAAAGGGCGGACACGGGTGTGCCTCGGTGCACCGCGAGAAGTACAAGCCGCTCGGCGGGCCAGACGGCGGCAACGGCGGCAACGGCGGGGAAGTGATCCTCGAGGTCGACCCCAATGTGCACACCCTGCTGGACTTTCACTTCCATCCGCACGCCAAGGGCGGTAACGGCAAATCCGGCGAGGGCAGCAACCGCGACGGCAAACAGGGCGCGGATCTGCTGCTGAAGGTGCCGGACGGGACCGTGGTGCTCGGCCCCGACGGCGAGGTGCTCGTCGATATGGTCGGCGCCGGTACCACCTATATCGCCGCCCGCGGCGGTCGCGGCGGTCTTGGCAATGCCGCGCTGGCGTCCAAGGCGCGCAAGGCGCCCGGATTCGCGCTGCTCGGCGAGGACGGCGAGGAACGCGATGTCGTCCTCGAGCTGAAGTCGGTCGCCGATGTCGGGCTGGTCGGATTCCCCTCGGCCGGGAAGTCCTCGCTGGTGTCGGTGCTGTCGGCGGCCAAGCCGAAGGTGGCGGACTATCCGTTCACCACGCTGGTGCCGAACCTGGGCGTGGTCTCCAGCGGAGACACCACCTTCACCGTCGCCGACGTGCCCGGCCTGGTCCCCGGTGCCAGCGAGGGCCGCGGTCTCGGCCTGGATTTCCTGCGGCATCTCGAGCGCTGCGCGGTGCTCGCGCACGTGGTGGACTGTGCCACCCTCGAACCCGGCCGCGATCCGGTATCCGATGTCGATGCGCTCGAGGCGGAACTGGCCGCATACAAGCCCGCGCTGAAGGCCGACGCCGAACTCGGTGAGCTGGCCGACCGCCCGCGCGTGGTGATCCTGAACAAGTCCGATATTCCGGATGCGGCGGAGCTGGCCGAGATGGTGACCGCGGAGTTCTCTCAGCGCGGCTGGCCGGTGTTCACGATCTCGGCGGTGAGCCGGGAAGGGCTGCGGCCGTTGACCTTCGCGCTCGCGGAGATGGTGCGCGAGTATCGCGTTGCGCATCCCAAGGCGGCGCCGACGCGACCGGTGATCCGTCCGGTGGCAGCCGGGGAGAGCGGGTTCAGCGTCGTCCGCGATCCCGATATCGAGGGCGGATTCATCGTGCGCGGCGAGCGCCCGGAGCGCTGGGTGCACCAGACCCAGTTCGACAACGACGAGGCCGTCGGCTACCTCGCCGACCGCCTGGCCCGCCTGGGCGTCGAGGAGAAGCTGGCCAAACTGGGCGCCGTACCCGGCGCGCCGGTGACCATCGGCGATGTCACCTTCGACTGGGAGCCGCAGGTATCCGCGGGCGTGGATATGGTCCGGACCGGCCGCGGCACCGACCTGCGCCTCGAGCCGAACGAGCGCATCGGCGCCTCCGAGCGCAAACTTGCCTCCCGGGCCCGCCGCGGCCTGATCGGGGAGAACGAGATCCCCGAGTGAGACCCGCCGCGCTACCGCTCCGTCATTCCGGCGTGCTCTTGGCCGGAATCTCCAGGCGTACGGTGGATCCCGGCCAAGGGCCTGCCGGGATGACGGACGACGTCGGGGCCGGGATGACGGACGACGTCGCGGCGCGAAACTCTGTAGCCTGCCGCGGCTGTCGCCCCTACCTTTGGGGCGTGGAAGATATTGTGGTGCTGATTGGTTCAGGTGAGAGCGTATGAGTTTATCTGTGACGCAGGAAGGTTCGGGGCCGGAGCTGAGTGACGCGCGGCGGGCGATCGCGTCGGCGCGCAGTGTCGTGGTGAAGATCGGATCCTCGGCGTTGACGAGCCTCGAGGGCGGGCTGGATGCCGGGCGGCTGGATCGGCTGGCCGATGCGATGGAGGCCCGGATGTGCGCGGGATCCGATGTGGTGGTGGTGTCCTCCGGTGCCATCGCCGCCGGTATCGCGCCGCTCGGATTGTCCTCGCGGCCAAAGGATCTGGCGACCAAGCAGGCGGCGGCGAGCGTCGGTCAGCTGGCCCTGGCGCACGCCTGGGGCACCTCCTTCGGCCGATACGGCCGCACGGTGGGGCAGATACTTCTGACCGCCGGTGACTTCTCCCGGCGCGAGCATCACCGCAACGCTCAGCGCACCCTGGATCGGCTGCGAGCGCTGCATGCGATCGCGGTGGTCAACGAGAACGACACCATTGCCACCGACGAGATTCGTTTCGGGGATAACGATCGCCTGGCGGCGCTGGTCGCGCACCTGGTCGGTGCGGACGCGCTGGTGCTGCTGTCGGATGTCGACGGCCTTTACGACGGCGACCCGCGCAAGGGTGCCGCCACCTTCATTCCGGAGGTGCGCAGCAGCGCCGACCTGGACGGCGTGATCGCCGGCAGCGGGGGCGCACTCGGCACCGGGGGGATGGCCTCGAAGCTTTCCGCGGCGCGGCTGGCCGCCGACGCCGGGGTGCCGGTGCTGCTGGCCGCTGCCGACGCCGCCGCGGCCGCGCTGAGCGGGGCGAGCACCGGGACCGCCTTCGCCGCGCGTCCGGTTCGCCTGTCCGCCAGGAAATTCTGGGTGCGGCATGCCGCCGACAGCCGAGGCGCGGTCCTGCTCGACGCGGGTGCGGTGCGCGCGGTGGCCGAGCGCCGCCGCTCGCTGCTGGCCGCCGGGATCACCGGCGTGCGCGGCCGCTTCTACGGCGGCGACGTCATCGACCTGATCGCCCCCGACGGCGCCGTCGTCGCCCGCGGAGTCGTCGAGTACGACAGCACCGAACTGGACACCATGATCGGCCGCTCCACCAGCGAACTCCCCGACGGCATGCAACGCCCGGTCATCCACGCCGACGACCTGGTCAAGGTGTAAGGCCACAGCAACCCGCATTGCCCTTTCGCTGCATATTGGTCATACTTATGACCATGAATGTGAAGCTAGCTGAGGTGAAGGCCACTCTGTCCGAGACTGTGTCTCGCGTGCGTACCCAGCACGAACGAGTCACCATCACCGTGCACGGTGAACCGGCGGCCGTTCTTATCGCCGTCGAGGATCTGGACGCACTCGAGGAAACTATCGCGGTGCTGTCCAACCCCGACACTGTGGCACGACTGGTCACCTCGGATGCGGAGTTGGCGCGGGGCGAGGTGGTCACTGCCGACGAGTTGGCCGCAGCGATGGCGAATCGCGCCCGGTGAGCGACTACGCGCTGGAGACCACGCCGACCGTGCGGCGCATGCTGACCGAGCGACTTCCTGAGGCGGTAGCTGCGGCGGCGTTCGAGTTCATGACTGGACCACTCCTCGACCGGCCGTACCGCGTCGGCAAACGGCTCCCGCCCCCCATGGATGATCGGTTCTCAGCACGGCGCGGTACATATCGGATTATCTACCGAATAGATGATAAACGGATGGTGATCACCGTCGTCGATGTCGGTCATCGCCGCGATATCTATCGAACCTGATTCGTTACTTTAGGGAGTGTTGGAACCCGGTACTCAGTGGTTGGGGGTGACGCCGGATTGGCCGGGGGGCGGCGAGGTGGAGGTTTGCGGGATGGGGCCCGTGATGCCCGGCTGGCCGCCCGGGTCGTTCAGGTGTGGATCGCCTCGTTGGCCAGGGGGCGGAGGTGTTGGGGGGCTTGATGATTCGGGCGGGGGAATGGGGGCCGGGGAGGGGGGTGGTGCGGGAGTGGTGGGGGTCTGCTGGGAGGGCGTGGGTGGCGCTGGGGGAGTGGTGGTTTGCGGAGGTGCTGGCTCGTTCGGGGTGGTGGGCGGCGGCTGTTGGTTCGGCTGCTGCTGGGGTGAATGTGATTGCGGTGCAGGTGAGTTCGGGTGCGCGGCGCTCGGTGAGGTGGCACCCGGTGGTTGGGGAGGTTCGGGCAGGGCCGGAACTCCGTTGCCCGCCAACGAGTATGCGGGTTTGTAGATCATATTCATCGCCAGCACCGCCTCCTGGCGCACCGCCTCCTGTGCCTGCTGTGCGTCGATGACGCGAGCGCCTTCCAACAGGCGGGCGACGTCGCCGATCGGTCCGGGCTCGCCCGGCGGCGCGACCGCCAGCTTCACCGCCTCGGCCGCGGCAGCCACGGCGCCCAGCCGCCCGCCGACCTCGGCGATGACCTCGGCCAGCTCGTCCATGGAGGCGGCGAAGCTGCGGGTGGAGGCGCGCGCGGCGTCGGCGGCCACGCCCTCCCAGCCGGCCGAGTCCATCACGCTGTCACTGGTATTGCCGGTGATCGGCAGCGACGCGGTGATGGTTGCGGCGGCGTCCAGCCACACCAGCGAGGCCTGCAGAATATCCCCGGGATCGATCTGCTGGGTCTTCGCGTAGATCTCCTCGTGCGGGATCGACTCGAAATGTTCCATCGCACTGATGTATTCGGGGTCGGTGCGGCGCGGTTGCGCGGCGCTCATCGAGGTAGCCTCGACGAAAGTGCGCGCAGGGCAGCGGCATTGGCGGCGTCGGCCTCCTCATACAGTCCCGCGCTGATCAGGAAAGCCTCCTTCATCCGATAGGAGGCGGCAATGTACCGGTCCAGCCCCGCGGCGGCGTCGCGCGCCTTGCGGGCGAACCCGGCCTGCAACTGCTGTGCGGAGAAGAAGCCGCCGAAGCCGTGCAACCGCGACACCGATTCCAGGTTCTGCTGTAACGAATGCAACTCCTCGGCCTGTTCCTCGTACAGTGCGGCGCAGCGCCGTGCCGCATCCGGGTCGAAACGTACCGTGCCGCTCCGCGCCGCCTGCAGGAATCGGGCGATATCGGCTTGGCTGGTTTCGGTCGTCACTGCGCGCACCCCCCTCGAGGATCGGTCGGTCGTGCCCAGCCTAGTGGCACGGTCGCGTGCCGGGGGTATGACGCTGCACGTGGGCTCGTCATCGCGGAATACGTTTCTGCAGGTGCGTACCAATCTGCTGGATCGAGGCAGGGGCTAGATGCACCTGGTCACCCGCGCGGATCAGATACCGCCCGTCGCCGACGACGTCGATCCAGGTGTAGTAGATCGGCGTGGGCGGATTCTCGCGGTCCAGACGCGGTTCGATGCAGATATGCCCCTCGGCGGTATGGGGTCTGAGCAGGAGCCGCCGGATGCGGGGGGCCAGTGGATCGGCGGCGATCACGGTTTCCTCGTCGCGCACCGCCTCGGCGGCCGCCGTGCGCGCGGGCTCCCGACCGGGCGGGGTGTCGGGCAGCAGCGCGGCGATCCGGGCGCCCAGTTTGGCGGTGTGTCCGATCGAAATATGGACCTGCCCACCGAAATCCGGGGATGGACCGGAATCCTGCACCGCCAGGACCGCATGGTCGTAGACCGCGGCGCCCAGCGCCCGGATCTCGCTTCCCGGGGTATGCCTGCCCCCGATGGCCACCACGCGGGTATGCGGCCGGGCCAGGATGCGCAGGCACGCAGACAGATCCGGATCGGAGCCCGCCGGTAGGCGCGCGGATAGTTCCTGATGCAGCGCGTGGGCCTCGGCCTCGGTGCGGGGGCCCGCCAGGATCCGGATCGGGAACGGGTGACGGTCCAGGTCGGTCTCTCGCCAGATAAAATCGAACTCATCCGGGGTGAAAGACCAACTCACGCTGAAACACACCCTTCACCCGATCAATCCCCCAAGCCGGGACAAGCCTAACGGTGTAGGGCACTGGCGGCCAGGCGAACGGTCACCACAGGGCCACCGAAAGGGCAGTGGGAGGGCCGCGCGGAACGCGCATGCTTGACACTGCACCCGGTGCCGCAGGAGATGTCCCTTCGCGATTGCGGCACACCGGATCCGGTGCGGTCCGCCCTTGCCGCACCGGGCTCGCGGTCCGGTATCCGCGTATGCGGCACCGGGTGCGCACGACGGTGATGACGGGCGCGGCCTGCGCGGGTGGTGCAGGCCGCGCCCGTAGGCCGCAGTTCTGGGAGGTACACGAGATGTACGTACCGCAACCCGGCGATCCGCAGAGTTGGGCCGGTGGTCCGAGCGCAGCCCTTCCGGATTGGCATGAGCTGCTCGCGGCGTTCTGCGGGCATATCGGCGAGGAACCGGACGCACATCCGGTGACCCGCTGGGCTCGGGCCCTGGCCGAACTCCATCTGGCCCGGCGCGAGTCTCCGCTGCGCACCGCCGAGATCGATTGCCGCAGAGCCGAGCTCATCGCCCACATCGACGACTGGGTGGGCCGGCACATCCCTGCTGCCCGGAGCGCGCGGTCGCTGGGTTCGTTCGTGGACGGTATGGCCGCCGCGCAGGTGCGCGCGATCGCGCTGCTGCGGAGTGCGGACGATGCCGCCGACGAGCGGGTGCATGCGGCCTGGTTTGCGCTGGCCGAGCTGGCCGACCACTGGACCGAACTGACCGATCGGTCCGATACCCCGGGACGCTGGTCCGGGCGGTCCCGAGCCCCGGGGCAGTGATCCCCCGGACAGCGATCGGCGAGATGCGGGCAGTGATCGGTTATTGCCGGGGCGACGGTGATGTGGTCCGTTCGCACATCCGAGGGTTTGATCGGGCCGCTATCGGGAACCTTGGGGTGACCCGGTAACAACAGGTTCATGATCAGCGGGGCGGATATCGCAATGAGCAGCCGAGCCGAGGAATACCCGAGGCCGTCTAACACATCCGAGCCCACACCCGGGCAGGGCGGCGGGATCATCGCCGATGAGGGCGCCCGGCTATCGCGCGACATGACTGCGGCCGAATCACTGCGGCGGCTGGCGCGGGTGCGATTCGGCCGAATCGTATTCTCGCGGTATGCATTGCCGACGATCCGGCCCGTCAATCACATCGTCGAGGGTGAGACGGTCGTGGTTCACACCACTCGCAGCACCACGCTGTCCCTGCAGCGGCAGGTGGTCGCGTACGAGGCCGACGTCATCGACGAACGCACCGGCCACGGCTGGTGTGTCATCGTCACCGGCACCACCGAGGTGATCGAGGATCCGGACGAGGTGCAGCACTACCTCGACCGGCTGCGACCGTGGGTGCCGGGGCCGGACGACCATATCGTGCGGATCCTCCCGGATATGGTCACCGGGCTCGAATTCGTCGATCCGGACGCGGCGATGCCGTAGGCGCCGGGCCCGGCCGCGTCAGGCCCGGAGGCGGTAGCGGAGCGTCACCACGCAGGGCCCGCGGCCGGGCCCGATCGGCACAGCCCGGCCGCGTCAGGCCCGGAGGCGGCAGCGGAGCGTCACCACGCAGGGCCCGCGGCCGGGCCCAATAGACACAGCCCGGCCTCAGTAGCCGGCCGCGACGTCGATGCGTGCGAGCAATTCGCGGCCCTGCACGAACCGGGCGACGTTCTCGGTCACATGGTCGGCGAAGGCGATGCCGCGCAGCTGGGCCGGATTCGAATCGTGCGGGGTCACCATCGCATTCGGCAGCTCCCAGAGCGGATGTCCGTCGGGCAGCGGTTCGGGATCGGTGACGTCGAGCCCGGCGCCGCCGATCGTGCCGTCGCGCAGCGCCTGCACCAGCGCGTCGGTGTCGACGAGGCTGCCGCGGGCGATATTGATCACCCAGGAGGTTGGCCGCAGCTGAGCCAGCTCGGCCTTGCCGACGAGGTGGCGGGTTTCGGTGGTGGCGGGCGCGGCCACCACGACATGATCGATGCGCGACCAGATCTCCGAGAGCCGATGCGCCGGAATGGTATCTACTACGCCCGGCTGGTCGATCGGGGCGCCCGAGCGGTTGACCGCGATCACCCGCGCACCCAGTGGCGCCAGCATGCCGATAAGTTCGCGGCCGATACCGCCCGCGCCGACGACGGCCACGGTGGCGCCTCGCAGCGTGCCGATCCGCGGGGCCAGCTCATCCCTGCTGCGCCAGCTGCGTGCGGCCAGGTGCGCGGGCAGCTGGCGCACGCCCGCCAGCAGCAGCATCAGCGTATGCTCGGCGACGCTGCGGGCGAAAGCGCCTGCCGCGGAGGTGAATACGACGTCCGGATGGCGGTCGAAAACGGAGGTGTCGAACCATTCCTCCACGCCCGCGGAGAACAGCTGCACCCATTCGATGCCCGCGGGCAGCCGGTCGGGAAATGCGGCCGGGTCGCCGTCCCAGACCAGGGCGCGGGCGCGGTCCAGTTCGGCCAGTTCCCCGCCGCCCTCGGTGATGGCCTGCTCCAGCAGCGGCGTGTGGTTCGGGCCGAGTGCGATGGGGGTGGCCGTCATGGTGTTCTCCTGTGCGGGCATATCCGGGGCTGTCCGGTTCGACGGTAGCGGGCGCGATGAGAGTCGGTTCGAGCGGATACGGGGGTGTGGACCGCGCCGCCGGCGATGATCTGCGCCGAGGTGGGCCGAGTCGGATGGCGCGTGCTGCCGTTGAGGTACGCCGGGTGCGATCGACGCGACCTCGGAGTACCTATGGCGGTGCGCTATATGCGGTCGGTGGTGTCCTGGTCTGCGTCGAGGTCGACCTCTACGTGGTCCCGGTCGGCCCATTCCAGGAGGCGATCGAGGTCGAAGACGGCGTCGTCGATGCCGGCGTGCAGGTCGCCGAGTTTCGCATAGCGGGCGGGCACCGTCGCGATGGTGAAATCGCGTGGATCGATATCCGGGATCTCGTCCCAGTGCAACGGGGTCGAGACGGTGGCCGCGGGGACACCGCGCACCGAATAGGCGGCGGCGATGGTGTGATCGCGGGCGTTCTGGTTGTAGTCGACGAACAGCAGGGCGGGGTCGCGGTCGCGCCGCCACCAGGTGGTGGTCACATCGTCGGGGGCGCGGCGTTCGACCTCGCGGGCGAAGGCCAGCGCGGCCCGCCGAACCTCCTGAAAACCCCACTGCGGCGCGATGCGCACGTAGATGTGCAGGCCCGCACCGCCGGAGGTCTTCGGCCAGCCGACCGCGCCGAGGTCGTCGAGAACCTCGTGCACCACACCGGCCACCCGCTGCACCCGGGACCACGGGCAGTCGGGCATCGGATCCAGGTCGATGCGCCACTCGTCGGGCTTCTCGGTGTCGAAGCGACGTGAATTCCAGGGATGGAACTCTACGGTCGACATCTGCACTGCCCACGCGATGTCGGCGAGTTCGCGCACGCACAGCTCGTCGGCGTGGCGGCCGTAGCGCGGAAAGTACACGCGCACAGTAGATATCCATTCCGGTGCACCGGCGGGAACCCGCTTCTGGTGCACCTTTCCCCCCGGTAGCCCCTTCGGGAACCGGTGCAGCATGCACGGCCGGTCCCGCAGTGCGTTCACGATGCCGTCACCGACGCTGAGGTAGTACTGCACCAGGTCGAGCTTGGTGGCCCCGATATCGGGAAAATACACCCGATCCGGGTTGGACACCCGCACCGCACGCTCGCCAACCGTCAGCTCCACCGCCGGCGCCGCAGACTTACTGGCCACTCGTCCGACAATACCGACTCGATCATGGTTGGGCGCGCGAACACGAAGCTGCCCGGCAGGGATGTTCGTGGGACTCCGAATTAGCCATGGCCGCGACCGTGCCCGCCGTGCACGCGGCCGCGGCGATCGCATCGCAGTGACCGATGACGGCGGGAGGTGCGGTCCCGAACGGACCCAGGATTCCGCGCAACGGCACACCGTAAGCGAACCGTCGTGGATGCGCCCGGCCATCCGAGCGCACCAGCGTAAACGCGTCCTCGGTGATATCCAGGCTGCCCAACGGGTATCCGAGTGGCGCGGTGACATCGCGGATCACATGAGGGCGGCAGTCTCCGGCCGCCAGCATGGAGGCCATCAGGGGATCGGAGGCGTGGCGCACATCGGTCGCTGGCAGTCGGGCATCGATGAGGACACGAGCGGTGACCCTGGACTGGTCCACCATCGCGGACTCGGCAGTAAAGACCGCGGTTTCCCGATCGATCGTTACGCGAGTCCGGGGCCCGGTCAGGTGTACGACCCCGGCCTCGAGCAGCGCGAGAAGCTCCTCCACACGCACCGGCGGGGGTCCCCACACCAGGAATTTGGACAGGCCGTCGAACCAGTTCTCAATGTCCCGGCGGTAGGACGAGCCAGCAATACCGTGGTGACAGACCGCGAGGCGCACCGGCTCACGCAATCGCCGCAGAGCTGCGGTCGCAGCTCGTTGCGGGCTTCGACCCAGCCCCGCCGCGGCCTCATCCAGCACCACGCGGTGGTAGGCGGTGACGAAGTTGTGGAAATCGGCACTATGGCGGAACTGATGCCCTGACGCGGGAGTGGCGTACTGGTCCCAGTCCCAGCGCATCCACGGCTGGGGAAACAACTCGCTGATCAGTTCGTGCATCTGCGGGGAATCCCAGGTCGCTGCGGCATATCGCGCTGCGAATGAATCGTATCCGTAGGTGCCGTGCAGCCGGGAGTATTGCACCGTATAGAACGCCCAGCCCACCTCCTTGGCCACCAGCGGCCACACGTCCCGGGTGAAGTCGCTTACCCCCGGCCCCCGCGCGCGCACGGCCGCTATCGCCGCCGCGGTGAGGAAGCGCGGTGTAAAGGGCTGTGTTCCGGTCGGCGAAAAATCCGCGCGCACCGGATAGGGCACGCCGCGCCTCGAACCCCCATAGATCACCGGTTCGTCTCCCGACGGCTCGTAGCGTAGGCGTCCGGCTTCCGAACGAAAGCTTCCGCCACGCCCTGTGGTCAGCAGCGTGACGTAGTCGTAGAACGAGAGCCCCAATCCGTCGAGGATCACCGGTGCCCCCGCGGCGATGCCGGACAGGTCCGCCTCTGCCGCGCACATCGGTGGTATATAGATCAGACCTAGCTCTTGTGCCGCAACGGCTTTCGCGCGCTCCCGCGGTGCCATATCTACGGCATAGTGCCCCTGGGTCAGCACAACCGCGTCCACGTCGAGCGCACCGACTCCGTTATCCACCACCAGCCGCTGCCCGCCATCGGGTAGATCGCTAACCGAAACGGCGCTCCCGCGATGAACCCGTACCTGGACCATCCCTCCGGCCCGGCGCACCAGAAACCGAAACGCCCACTCCAAGTACGCCCCATAGAAGGCGCGAGGAACCGCGGTCTGCGGTTCGATGGTCGCGGCGATCTCCCGGCACGTTGACGGAAGCCCGTCGACCAGGCCCCGCCTGACCATCACCGCCCAGTCATGGACATTCGGCCCGGTCAGGTTGGACGGCCGCGGCGGGAACACTGTGGCCTCAGCTGCCGGAGTGTTCATCAGCAGTGACCGCGGCTGATCGCTGCGCCACACCCGGCCGGCCCCGGGGACAAACGGTTCGATCACATCGATCTCGAGAGCGAATGTGCTGGCCATCGACGCGGCAAACGCGCAGAACCGGTTCACCATCATCGTCCCCTTGGGACCCGCACCGACAACCGCGACTCTAACCTGGCCGTGCATCCAGTTCCTCTCTTGATACGGACATCGATAGACTTCGATGAGTTGTGGCGAGAAAGCAGACGTCGATGCCTGGGCTGAGCGTGCCGATTCCGGTAGCGGCCGGCAACCGCGGGAAGCGCTCACCCCAGGCGGCGGGCGGCATCTACCGAATATCCGGCAGGGAAGACAAATTGGAACGTGCACCGATTTCACGATCACATGAAATCCAATTACTTACGCGCGCTCACCATTTACTGGCGGCGGGTCCGCATTCGGGCAGAAAATATACCCGGCGACAGGAAAGTTCTCCCCTGGGCAATGACATGAAAACGAGTCTCCGAAGGAGGCTAATTCTATAACACAAATGACGCAACAGACGCCCCGCAGGACGGAACTGCTACTCAATGCAAATGAACAAGAAGTATTTTAAATCCTCCATACGTATCGCCTCGCCAAAATCGGACAAATGGCGGCCGGTAGAATCAGGAATGTTACACTAAAAAGTGTAACATGTCATCGCCTGGCGCACCAGGACGATATGTAACGTGCCGATATATAGCGGCATTATCAAAGGTGAAACGACGCTGAGCGTCGGCCAGGACACCCCGCCGCGGCACCTCAGTCGGTAGCGAGGGGCTGACGCAAAGGTGACCGACGGGTATGTCGGGACGGTACGTCAGTGATCGAGCCGCTGCGGAAGCGGTCGAGCGCCTGCGGTGATGACCGGAAATCTGTTGTGCCCGGAACTTGCGACGGATGTGTGCCTATCCTTCAGGGAGAACGCGCTGATGGTAGCCATGCAGTTCCCGGATCTCGCTGGTGACCTGGACGGTGAATGTGTTGGGAATCTCGAGGTGGGCCTCGAGCAGGCCCAGTACCAACTCGCCCAATTGGGCTTTAAGTACCTCGGAACGGCCTGGCAGGATGTCAACGATTGCATGGACGATGTGATGGTTGGGGTTTCCGTCGCCGACAACCGTCTCATCCAGGTTGATGAAGCGGGTTTTGAAACCGCCCAGGGCACTGTCGATCAGATCAGAGGCTGCAGCATGCAGGGCCAAAGCGAATCCCCTCCTGTCGAATCCCACCCTCAATGCCGTCGGGTACTGCACCGTAACCTGTGGCACGTTCAACCTCTTCCCGTGACGAGACATCTGGCGATCATTCTGCCAAACGTTCCCCGGCTTGCTAGCGTGAACGAGTGTTTTCTTGCGCCGAATGCGGTTTCGAATACGATCTGACGTCGGCTATCCAAGTATCGGTGCTAGCTCCGCAGTGTGCGATCGAATATGCGGAGCTACTGAGCGCCGCGCCCGAGGTGCTTCGACGTCGCGTCGCGCCGCAGCTTTGGACCCCGCTCGAGTACGCCTGCCACATTCGCGATGTGATGCTTGTCCAGCGCGAACGGCTGCTCGCCGCGCGACGTAGCGATGCGCCGGTCGCCGAACCCATGGGGCGGGAAGAGCGGGTCGAGCACGACGGATATATGCAGCAGCAACCGGCCGACGTTGCCCGCCAACTGCAGGACGCGACACTGTTGTTCACTCATGCGCTCGACCAGCTCAGGCCCGGAGATTGGGAGCGGACACTGACTGTCCCCTATCCCGAGGCCGCCGAGCGGTCATTGCGCTGGGTTGCAGTGCACACCATGCATGAGATGCGCCACCACCTGTTCGACATCCGTAGCCAGCTGGAACATCCGGAAACTCAATAGCCGTTCATCCTCAGCCGACTCACCTCGAATACCCCGGGACGCGGTATGACAGCCGTTGGCCGTCATCGAACCCGGGCTACGCAAACTGGCTTGGCGCGATCGTGCGGCAGCGGCACGCGGAGGCAGGTGACCTACGTCATGGCCGAAATCCGCACTCACGCCCAGTATCCGGCGTCGCGGCGATCCAGTGCACACCGATGTCGTGCGGCAGGCCGCCCGTGCCGATCTCGATCATGGTTGAGGACGCGAACACGGCCCCCGCACCCGTACTGAGCACCCCCCCGGCGTGGCTGATCAGCGGCTGTGGCCCGCTACAGCCGCTGATCAGCCGCCAGCAAGGGTGCTCAGTACGGGGATCCGCTGAGGGGCCGTGCATCCTATGACGGCGTGGCGAGGGCGAAGGGGAGTATCGCGGGGGCGCCCGCCAGGCGCAGGGCGTGGGCGGCGAGGGTGAAGGTCCAGCCGGTGTCGGTGAGCGCGTCGACCAGCAGGATCGGGCCGTCGGCGGCGGTGAGGTCGGGAGCCTCCCACGCATCGAACAGGGCGGCGACGCGGTGTGCGGAGTTGGCGGCCGAGACCGGCGGGCGACCGGGGCGCAGGGGGAGAGTGCCCAGATCGCGCAGGCGGCCGATGCGGGAGAGGTGGGCGGCCAGATCGGCGGTGAGCCGCGGATGGGTGGGTGAGGGCATGGCCAGCACGGCGGTGGGACGCTGGGCCCATTTCCAGTCGCGCAGCACGGCGATGCAGGCCTCGACGATGTGTTCGGGGACCGGCGCGTCGGGGCCGTCGAGCAGGGGCCGCAGGCGCTGACCCCAGCCCAGGTCGCTGAGCCGGCCCAGCACGCGGCCGGTCTCGGCGCCGTTGGTGATCTTGCCGGACAACGGAACTCCGAGCTTCGCCATGCCGGTCGGCCACTGCTTGCGGGGGGACAGGTCGATACCCGGCCTGTCCAGACGGGTGCGGATCGTCGCCAGATCGGCCGTGTCGACGGTGACGTCGGGGCGGCTGCCGGTGCAGTTGTCGCAGCGGCCGCAGGCGGATGCGCTCGGCGCGCCGGGATCGCCGCTCAACGCCGGGTCGTCGAGCTGGCGGCGCAGGAAGGTCATCCGGCATTCGGTGGTCGACTGGTAGTCGATCATCGCCTGCTGCTCGGCCTCGCGGGCTGCCGACAGGCTCTCGTACCGGTCGGTGTCGTAGGCCCAGGGCTGGCCGGTGGCGAGCCAGCCGCCGCGCACCCGCCGCACCGCGCCGTCGACGTCGAGCACCTTGAGCACCATCTCGAGCCGGGAGCGGTTGAGCTCGACCAGCGGCTCCAGCGCGATGGTGGACAGCGGGCGTTCGGTATCGAGCGCATCGAGCACCGCGCGCACGATATGTTCGCGCGGAAAGGCAACGGAGGCAAAGTAACTCCAGATGCGACTGTCCTCCGGCCCGGGTAGGAGCGCCACCTCGGCGCGCGCGGTGGCGCGGCCGGCACGGCCCACCTGCTGGTAGTAGGCGATCGGAGAGGATGGCGCGCCGACGTGCAGAACGAAACCCAGATCCGGTTTGTCGAAACCCATGCCGAGCGCGGAGGTGGCGACCAGCGCCTTCACCTCGTTGTCCAGCAGGGCCTGTTCGAGGACCTCGCGCTCGGCCGGGTCGGTCTGGCCGGTGTACGCGGAGACCCGATGCCCGTGTGAGCTCAGCACATCCGCCAGATCGTGGGCGGCGGCCACGGTGAGGGTGTAGATGATTCCGGACCCGGGCAGATCGTGCAGATACCGGCTGATCCAGGCGGTGCGCCGGACCGCATCCTCGATGCGGACCACCGACAGGTGCAGTGATTCGCGGTCCAGGGTGCCACGCAAAACCAGTGTGTCGGTGCCGATTTGGGTGGCCACATCGGCAACAACGCGGTCGTTCGCCGTCGCGGTCGTGGCAAGTACCGGAATATCCTCGCCCAGGTCGGCGATGAGGGTGCGGATGCGGCGATAGTCGGGGCGGAAGTCGTGACCCCAGTCGGAGACGCAATGTGCCTCGTCGATCACCACGAGCCCGGCATCGGCGGCCAGCTTGGGCAGCACCGAATCGCGAAAATCCGGATTGTTCAACCGCTCAGGGCTGACCAGCAGTACATCGACATCGCCGGAGGCCACCTGCGCGTGGATATCGTCCCACTCGGTCATGTTGCCCGAGTTGATCGTCGCCGCGACGACGCCCGCCCGCCGCGCGGCGACCACCTGGTTGCGCATCAGCGCAAGCAGCGGCGACACGATGACCGTCGGCCCCCGCCCCGCCGCCCGCAGCAGTTTGGCGGAGATGAAATACACCGCCGACTTACCCCAGCCGGTGCGCTGCACGACCAGTGCGCGGCGCCGGTGCGCCACCAGCGCCTCGATCGCGGTCCACTGATCCTCGCGCAGCCGGGCCTCCGCGCCCGCCAGTTCACGCAGCAACTCCTCGGCAGATTCTCGCAGCGTGCTCGTCATGCCGCTCATCGTGCCCGACCCCACCGACACACACCACATTCCTCGCACATCCGCACCCCACCCCGGATCGGCGCCTGCGTCCGTGTCCGGGAAGAGTGCGGACCAGGCGGTCGCGGGTTCGATATGTTCGCACCGCGCGAGGGTTGCCGCTGACCGGCCGCTCCGGCTCGGTGGACGCATCCATGCTCCGGGCTCCTGCAAAGAGTGCGAAGCGCGACCCGAGGTGCGGCTGTGACCTGGTCGAATGACTATGGAACCGAACGGGGGTACCCCGCGTCGAATGAGAACAAGCCGATTTGTTTTCAATCCGTTCGGGGAGGTCGAGAGTGAATCAGTATCAGGGGTGCCGCATATCGTGGCGCAACGGAATCAATCCCCGCACACCGCGGGTGCGCTCCATCCTTCGGCCCGGCGAGCTCTGTGAACGGTCAGCTCCGCGCCCCGCTCGGCGTCGCCGCGGCGAAGGCGATGCCGAGTGAGCGCCGCGAATTCGCTGCCCCGACGCCGGGCGGCCGAGCGGAATATCCACCGAATGTGTGCGGGCCCGGTCGCCCGCCACCGGACTCGCGCCGCCGCGGCCCTGTCCGCCATGGCGGGTGACGCCGTGCTGAGCCACCAGTCGGCCGCGGTGATCTACGGTGCACCGATCTGGTCCGCACCGGTCGATCGCCTGTGCATCACGCGAAACCGGCGCCATGGCGGCCGGATCAAGCCGCATATGAAGGTGCACTGCGCACCTGTCGAGTCCGTCGCCGAGGTCGACGGCATGCTGCTGACCACGCCGGCCCGCACCATCGTCGACCTGGCGCGCACGCTGTCCTTCGAGACCGCGGTCGTGGCCGGCGACTGGCTGGCCCGCGAATTCGGTGTCACCGCGGGCGATCTCGCAAGGGAATTGGAGCACGGCAGGTGTCGCCGCGGTATCGACCCGGCGCGGTGCGTGATCCGATTCCTGAATCCGCACTGCGAAAGTGTCGGTGAATCGCTGAGCCGGGTGATGCTGCGCGGGCAGGCGTTGGCGTTGCCGCGCTCGCAGGGCGAGGTCTGCACCGCCCAGGGTGAGTACCTGGGCCGCGTGGACTTCTATTTCGGCGACAGCGGTGTCGTCGCCGACTTCGACGGTCGAGCCACCCCGGGCCGCGGAGGACCGCACCCCGGCGCCGCGGCATCCGCCGTGAAGGCGCGAGAGGACGTACTGCGTGACAACGGATTCCAGCTGATCCGCTGGACCTGGGACGACCTGTTCACCGACGCGATCGCGGCCCGCCTCGCCTCCGCCCTGGCCCGAGCCGGCCGCCTTCGGCCCGCCGGCTATATCCGCCAGGCGGCACTGCCCGAGCCGGCACCGCTGACGATCAGGAAACTGTGAAATACCCTCTTCAGGCGGTCTCGGCGGCGAGGGCGAGCAGGTGGGTGCGGACGCGGTCGGGGCGTTCCTCCGGGATGAAATGTCCGCAGCCGGCGACGTATTCGACGGTGTAGTCCTGTGCCGCGGCGGTCTGTGCCGCGGCGAGGGAATGGTGGATCGCGCCGTCGTCGAGGCCGAACAGGGCGCGGATCGGCAGGGCGGGGCGAGCATGCCCGGTCCCGCGCCGGGACAGCGCCTCGTGCAGCAGGAATGTGCGGTAGGTGTCGGTGGCGGCACGGGCGACGACCGGATCGCGGAAGCGAGCGGTGTAGGCGCGCACCACGTCCGGGGTGAACTCCGTGTGGTCGGTGACCGCCATCGAGAAGACCCGGTCCAGGTAGCGAGTGCGGCGCTGCAGCGGCACGCCCAGCGTCGCCACCAGCGGCTGGTACATCAGAAACCGCCAGGCGTGCGGCGCGAGCGTGCGCGGGGTCTGCCAGGGGTGAGCGATGTTCAACGGCGCGAACCCCGCGAACCGTTCCGGCTCGCGCAGCACCATACGGAATCCGATGAACCCGCCCCAGTCGTGCCCGACCAGCAGCAGACGGCCGGGCTCGCGTGTCTCGGGCACCAGCGAATCCAGCAGGGCCAGCAGGTCGCTTGCGACGTCGTCCTTGGCCCAGCGGTGCGGGGCCGGTCCGGACCAGCCGTATCCGGGCAGGTCGGGTGCGATGAGGCGGATACCCTCCGGCGGATCGGCGAGCAGGTGGCGATAGGCGTAGTGATGCTGCGGCCAGCCATGCAGCAGCAGGACCGGACGGCCGTCGGAGGGGCCCGCCTCGGTCACGTGGAACCGCACACCGCGCGCGGTGATCTGGCTGCGGCGCACGCCGGGGATGGGCGGCGGCTCGGAGATCGAATCGGCCATATCACCGATGCTATCCACCCGCGGCCCGGCCGCGTCAGGCCCGGAGGCGGTAGCGGAGCGTCACCACGCAGGGCCCGCGGCTGGGCCCGATCGGCACAGCCCGGCGAGTCGCCCCGCCGGGGTTTCCGTGTCCGCACGAATATTTCCCGCACCGGGCGCGAGAATGGGCCGCAGCGGCGATGATTGTCGGGCGCTGCGGGCGACAGGGAGGACGGGCGATGCCGAACAAGTTCGACTCACCCCCGGGCTGGGCTCCGCCGGGCGCGCAGTTCCAGAATCGCGGCAGAACCGGCCGCACCCTGTTCGGTGTGCTGATCGGGCTGGTGCTCACCCCGATCGGCATCGCGTTTGCGGCCAAGGGTGGGGCGGATATCCGCTACTGGGTGATCGTCGGCGCCGTCACCGATCGGTGGACCGCCGCCGGGGAGATCATCGTCGGCTCGGTGCTGCTGATGCTGGTGGCCGCGCTGGCCAGTTTCTCCGCGACCGGAACCGTGGTGGGCAGCCTGGTGTGGGGCATCTTTCCCGGAATCCTGCAGATCCTGTTCCCGGACGACACCTTCAGGTTGATCGGCGACCTGCCGTTCACGAACGCCACCTGGCAGGTGGCGCTGAATTCCTGGGTCACCAACGGATTCGCGCTGATTTCCGGTTTCATGCTGCTGGGGGCCGGATTCGCGGCCATGGTGCGTCGGCGCTGAGCTGCTATGTCTATGTTCGCGCTGTCATGTTCGCTCCAAGGCCTTGCGTAGCGCCGCGAACGCCGCGATGTTGGCGCGGCGGCCGTCGGGCAGGTGATCGGACATGGTCATGAAGCCGTGGATCATCCCGTCGTAGTGGTGTATTTCGGCATCGACCCCGGCCGCGGCCAGGTGCCGCCCGTAGGCCTCGCCCTCATCGCGCAGCGGATCGAATTCGGCGGTGACGATATACGCCGGGGGCAGGCCGGCGGGGTTGCCGTGCAGCGGCGCGACATATGGGTGCGCGGGATCCGCGTCACCCAGATACTGCTCCCAGTACCAGCGCAGATGGTCGTCGGTGACGAAGTAGCCTCGCGCATTGTCGCGGTAGGAGTCGCTGGCCCGCGCTGGATCGAGGAACGGATACAACAGCAGCTGCAGGGCCAGTGCGGGTCCGTGGCTGTCGCGGTTGAGCAGGGCCGTCACCGCGGCCAGGTTGCCGCCGGCGCTGTCCCCGGCCACCGCCAGCCGGGCCGGATCGCCGCCGATGCTGGGCGCGTGTGCGGCGATCCAGTCCAGTACCGCATGGGCATCGCGCGCGGCGGCCGGGAATCGGTGTTCGGGGGCCCGGCGATAGTCCACCGAAACCACCAGGGCCCCTGATTCATTGGCCATCTCCCGGCAGAACTGATCGTGGCTGTCCAGGTTGCAGATCACGAATCCGCCGCCGTGGCAGAACATCACGACCGGTAGCGGCCCCACCGCCTCGAGCGGAGTGTAAATGCGCACCGGAACCCCGGCGGTCCCGTCTGGTCCCGGTATCACCCGATCCTCCACGGCGGCAACGGGTATCGGCTCGACCGGAACCGGGGGGCGGGCCGCGAGCAGGCGTCGCGCCTCGGTGGCGTCGAGCACCTCGGTGCCCAGGGCCGGGAATGCGGCGGCCGCCGCGTCCACGACCGCTCGGGTCTGCGGTGTCATCGTCATCGGTACGGCCCTACGCCTCGAGATCGGGCAGGACGAACTTCCCTGCCGCCAGTCCGCCGTCGATCGCGACCTCTGCGCCCGAGATGTAGGCCGAGGCGTCCGAGGCCAGGAACGCCACCAGTTCGGCGACCTCCTCGGGCAATCCGGTTCGTTGCAGCGGCACTGCGGGATAGCTACCCGGTCCGGTGGTCAGCGTCGGGACCATCGGGGTTGCGATCGGCCCGGGATGCACCGAGTTGACGCGAATTCCCTGCGGCCCCAGCTCGAGTGCCGCGGTTTTGGTCAGGCCGCGCAGGCCCCATTTGGAGGAGCCGTACGCGCTGTGGCGGGGCAGGCCCGCGAGGCCCGCCTGGGAGGAGATGTTGACGATGGACCCGCCACCGGCCCGTGCCATCGGCTCGACCGCGGCGCGGATGCCGCGGAATGCGCCCACCAGGTTTACGCGCAGAATCCGTTCGAACTCTTCGGGTTCGGTGTCCACGAGCGGCTTGGCGGTGTAGATGGCCGCGTTGTTGACCAGCACGTCCAGCGCGCCGAATTCCGTGGTGGCTACCGCGATCGCGGCCTGCCAGTCGCTGTCGTCGGCAACATCGTGCCGAACGAAACGCGCTGCCTCGCCTAGGGATTCGGCCAGCGCCTTCCCCTCGGTCTCCAGCACGTCGCTGATCACGACTCGCGCGCCGCGGGCCACGAACAATGCGGCCTCGGCGGCGCCCTGGCCGCGGGCGGCACCGGTGATGAGGGCGACTTTGCCCGTCAGGTCGACCATGGTTGAGCTCCTTGGCAATTCGTTACTTGTTCCGGAAGTGGGGAATAACCTTCTCGCCCCAATGCCGGATGGTCTCCAGGCATGCCTCCTGAGGCACCGTGCCCATCTGGATCAGGCACAGGATCTCATCGGCGCCCGCGTCCTGCAGCCGCTCCACGTAGGCGATGGCGTCCTCGGGGCTGCCGTAGGCGTGCTCGGCGTTGAAGATTGCGGTCGAGCCGGACTTCACCGGGATCTTCGCCTCGTGCAGGTAGGCCACGTGCTCGTCGGCGGCCGCCTTGATCTTGGCAACCTCGTCGGCGGTCGGATCCACCGCCTCGTCGGGCACCGGACCCGCGCCGTAGTAGTGCTTGATCGACTGCGCGAAGAAGCGCTGGCCGCGGGCGCCGATCTGCTGGGCCCGCTCCCGATCGTCCAGCACGATAGTCGGGCACAGCGCGGCGAAGTGGTCGTTGACCACGGTCGAGACGAATCGCTCACCGGTGCGGGCGGCGATGGCCTCGTCATAGGTGCGGCGCAGCTCGGCGATCTCCTCGATGCCCGCGAAACCCAGTACCAGCGCGCCGATTCCGTAATCTGCGGCGAGCTTGAGGGTGTCCCTCTTGGTGCAGGCCATGAACAGCGGCGGGTGCGGAAGCTGCACCGGCCGCGGCAGCAGCGAATGCGGATCAATATCCAAAAGCTCGCCGTGGTACTCGAATTCGCCGTCCGGATCCTGCCACGCCCGGCCGATCAGCCGCAGCGACTCCTCGACCTCCCGGTAGGTGCGATCGGGATCCACCCCGCACATGGAGGTCTCCACTGCCGTCGCGCCGCGGCCGGCGCCGAGGTTCAGCCGGCCGCCCGAGAGCACATCGAGCATGGCGGCGCGTTCGGCCGCTCGCACCGGGTGGTTGAAATTGAACGGCATGCACACCACGCCGTGGCCGATGCGAATGCGCTGGGTCTTGGCGGCGACCCAGGTCAGGAAGATCTCCGGGGCGCTCATGTGCGCATACCACTTGAGGCCGTGGTGCTCCACGGCCCAGACCGTGTCGAAGCCCACCTCGTCGGCCAGTACCGCCTGCTCGACGCAGTCCCGCAGCACCTGGGCCTCGTGTTCGGCGGTGGGGTTGGTCATCTGTGCTTCGAAGATCATCGAGAACTTCATCCGCGGGACTCCTGTGCTGTACCTGTGGCGGTGCCCGTGAGGGCGCGCCGCCATGCCTAACAGAAATAGTCCTATCACTATGTGGGGAGGTCAGGTCCAAGTCCCGCTGGCCGGGACCGCCCGATGTCGCGGTGTGCGTCCGGTCATAGCGTCGTGCGCAGGCGAACCGGGGGCACACGAGGAGGAATATTTATGGGCAGGGTCGACGGTAAGACGGTGATCGTGAGCGGTGGCGCCCGCGGAATGGGCGCGGCCTTCGCCCGCCGCCTGGTCGAGGAGGGCGCCTCGGTGCTGATCACCGACGTCCTGGCGGACGAGGGCAAGGCGGTTGCCGCGCAACTGGGTTCGGCCGCGGACTTCCTGGGGCTCGACGTCACCGACGAGTCGTCCTGGCAGGCCGCCGTCGCGCGCGCCGAGGAGGCGTTCGGCCCGGTGTCGGGACTGGTGAACAATGCCGGGATCGTGCACGTCGACCCGATAGAAACCCTCGCCGAGGCCGACTATCGCAAGGTGATCGACGTCAACCAGGTGGGGGTCTTCCTGGGCATGAAGTCGGTGGTGCCCTCGATGCGCCGGGCCGGCGGCGGCTCGATCGTGAACATCTCCTCGATCGGGGGCATCATCTCCTTCTCCAACATCCTGGGCTACGTCGCCTCCAAATGGGCGGTGCGCGGCATGACCAAGGCCGCGGCACAAGAGTTCGGGCCCATGGGAATTCGGGTCAACTCGGTGCATCCGGGGGTGGTGATCACCGAAATGACCGCGGAGTCGCAGCGCTCGAACACGATGTTTCAGAACCAGCCGCTGCCGCGCGCGGGCACACCGCAGGAGTTGGCGAATCTGGTGCTGTTCCTGATATCCGATGAGTCCGGTTACAGTACCGGCTCCGAGTTCGTCGCCGACGGCGGCTACACCACCCAATGAAATATCAGTAGGACAAGGACATTCGCGGTGAAGAATTTTGCGGGCAAGACCGCCGTGATCACCGGTGCCGGCGCCGGAATCGGCCGGGCGCTGGCGCTGGAGTTGGCGCGGCACGGGGCACGGCTGGCGTTGTCCGGGCATAACCTGGACAACGTCGCCGAGACCGCGGTGCTGTGCGAGAAGGCGGGCGCCACCGCGCGTGCCTACCGGCTCGATGTGACCGACCGCGATGCGGTCTACGCGCACGCCGATGAGGTGGTGAATGATTTCGGCGCCGTCAACATCGTGGTGAACAACGCGGGGGTATCGCTGATCGCCAGCGTGGAGGAGGTCAGCTGGGATGACTTCGAATGGATCATGAACATCAATTTCTGGGGCGTCGCCTACGGCACGAAAGCCTTTCTGCCGCACGTGATCGCCTCGGGTGACGGTGCGATCGTCAACGTCTCCAGCATGTTCGGCCTGGCCGCGTGTCCCACCCAGAGTTCCTATAACGCAACCAAATTCGCCGTGCGCGGATTCACCGATGCGCTCCGGCAGGAGATGAAGATCGCCGGGCATAAGGTCGTGGTCAACTCCGTGCATCCCGGCATGATCAAGACCGGGATCGCGTGGAAGGCGCGCGCGGGCGGTACTCGCGACCGTGACGCCCTGGCCACGAACTTTGACCGCCTGGCCAAGACCAGTCCGGAAAAGGCGGCCGGCGCCATCCTTGACGGTATCCGTAAGGACAAGGCCAAGGTGCTGATCGGGGCCGACGCGCGAGTGATGGACCTGCTTCCCCGTCTACTCGGATCCGGCTATCAGAAGGTCATCACCGCGCAGATGAAGAACGAGGTGGACAAGTAGCGGGGGTAAGTTACGCCGAATAGTCCGCGCGCAGATCGGTTTTACGGACCTTGCCCGCGACATTGCGGGGCAGCGCGTCGAGGAAATGGATGTGGCGGGGAATCTTGTAGCCCGCCAGGCGGTCCCGGGCCCATTCGAGGATTGCGGCGGCATCGGCGGCGTCCGGATCGGCCGGGACGATGAACGCCGAACCCGCCTCACCGAGGCGGGCGTCGGGGACGCCGATCACCGCCACATCCTCGATTCCCGGATGTTCCAGCAGAATTCGCTCGATCTCGGCCGGGTAGGCGTTGAAGCCGCCGACGATGAACATGTCCTCGAGTCGGTCGGTGATGCGCAGGTAGCCGAATTCGTCGAGGGATCCGACGTCGCCGGTGTGCAGCAGGCCCTCGGGATCTATGGCGGCGGCGGTGGCGACCGGGTCGTCGAGATAACCGTGCATCACGTTCGGGCCCCGCACCGCGATCTCCCCGCTCTCGCCGGCCGCGACGGGTTTCCCGTCCGCGTCCAGGATGCGAATCTCGCTGCCGGGCAGGGAACGCCCGACGGTGGTGGCGATCAACTCGGCCGGGGCGTCGGGCGGGCAGACCGATACCACGCCGATCGATTCGGTGAGCCCGTAGGCGGTGAATACCTGTGCGATCCCCAGCCGGGCGCGGATCTGCTCGACCAGGGCGACCGGGATCGACGCCGCGCCGGTCCCGGCCAGGCGCACCGTCGGCAGCGGTCGCCCGGCGCGGATCAGATCGCCGAAAAGCGTGGGAGATCCGGTCAATACGGTGATCTGCTGCCGATCGACGAGCTCGGCGACCAGGGCGGTGTCGAAGCGCTCGACCGGCACCATGCACGCCGCCCGCAGCAGGGACGCGAGGATCCCGGCCTTGTAGCCGAAGGCGTGCGAGAACGGATTCACCAGCAGGTATCGGTCGCCATGCCGCAACGTGACCACCGTGGCCCAGCGCTCGAAGACCGTCAGGGTCTGGCCGTGGGTGGCCAGGACCCCCTTGGGGGTTCCAGTGGTGCCGGAGGTGAACAGAATGTCACTGATGTGTTCGGGTTTTATTGTCGCGGTCCGTAGTTCGGCATCGTGTACCGGAATCGCGTGCCGGGATTCGAGGAATTGCGTCCAGGGGACGAGCGCTCGCGCCGCCGCATCGTCCGGGGCGCCCGTATCGGCGATCAGCACGATCTGCTCGAGATCCGGCAGTGCGCGGCCGGACTCGGCCAGCATGCGCGGATAATCCGTGCCCAGGAATCCGCGCACGGTGAACAGCAGGCGAGATCGGCTGCGCACCAGGATATCCGCCGCCTCCGGTCCGCGCAGACGGGTGCCGACGGGGATCAGCGTCGCCCCCGCGCCGAGCAGTCCGAGCGCGGTGACGATCCATCGAGCACTGTTCGGCGCCCAGATCGCGGCCCTATCGCCCGCGCGCAGCCCGGCCGCCATCGCCGCGCGGGTCACCGCACGCGCCGCGGCGTGCAGCTCGGCATAGCTCATCGGGCCGTCGGGCCCGGCCGCGTCAGGCCCGGAGGCGGCAGCGGAGCGTAACCCCGCAGGGCCCGCGGCCGGGCCCAATAGACACCGCCCGGCGAGCGCCGGCATCGCCCCGTGGTCGCGGGCCTGGCGCGCCAGTACCGCGGGTATCGTCGCGCGGCCGTCGTCGGAGGCCGCGGTCGGTTCGGGCCGATCCATAGGGCCATCGTGCCGCATCCGATGCCCAGATCCGCGCGAGAAGACGCGGCGAGTCCCATTCACCGGTTTCCCACACCGGCCGGCCGGGGTACTGCTGGGGGAGGTTCCAGCGGCCGATGGGCAGCGCGCGCGAACGAGATCCTGCTGAGCGGGACCATCGCTACAGGTCGCGGGCCCTCGCGCGGCACGCTCATGGCAGGACCCGCCGCGCCGGGCTCCGCGCCGGCTCGAAGGATGTGATTCCCGGGTGGTCCTGACATGAATTCACGACATACGAGGAGTGCTATGACCGCGGGCGCGGAGCTGGATCGACGACCCGACGGCGCCGCGGCGGGGGCCGCCGTCGTCGGACTCGCCGGCGACTGCACCCTGTCGCGGGAGCGAATCGGCGGCAAGGCCTGGAGCATCAACCATATGCGGGCGCTGGGACTGCCGGTGCCGCCGGCGTTCGTGCTGACCACCGAGGCGTGGGCGGATTTCACCGCGCGCGGTGACATCGCGGACGGCATCTGGCGCGCGGTCCGCGACGGCGTCGCCGAGCTCGAGCGCGGCACCGGTCGCGGTTTCGGCTCCGTGCGCAGGCCGCTGCTCGTCTCGGTGCGCTCGGGCGCCGCGATCAGCATGCCCGGGATGATGGATACGGTCCTGAACCTCGGCATCAACGCCGAGGTCGAGCGGGCCCTGGCGGACGAGACCCGAAATTCGGTATATGCCAAGGACACTCACGATCGATTCGTCGCACAGTACCGCGAGACCGTACTTCAGAACGTGGACGCGGCGGTCCCACAGGATCCGTGGCAGCAGCTGCGCGGCGCGATCAGCGCGGTCTTCCGGTCGTGGGATTCCGAGCGCGCCAAGACATATCGGCGCACCCGCGGCGTGCCCGACACCCTGGGCACCGCGGTGACGGTGCAGGCCATGGTATTCGGCAATCTGGATGCGCAGTCGGGCACCGGGGTGCTGTTCAGCCGCAACCCGAATACCGGCGACGGCCCGGCCTTCGGGGAATGGCTCGTCGGCGGCCAGGGTGAGGATGTCGTCTCGGGCCGTACCACGCCCCGGCCGCTCGGCGAGCTGGCGGCCGCGCAGCCGCGGGCGCATCAGCAGCTGATCGCCGCGGCCGACCTGCTCGAGCGCGAGGGCCGCGATATCCAGGATATCGAATTCACCGTCGAATCCGGCACACTGTGGATGCTGCAGTCGCGGACGGCGAAACGCTCGGCCCGCGCGGCGGTCCGGGCCGCGGTTGCCATGGTGCAGGAGGGTCTGATCGATGCGCGCACGGCGTTGGGCCGCCTCACCGCCGATCAGGTGCGGACGGTACTGCGTCCGTCCTCGGCGGACAATGCCGGGCATGAGGCCCTGGCGCGTGGCGAATCCGCCTGTCCGGGACTGGCTTCGGGCGTGGTGGTGACCGACCCGGACGAGGCGGAGAGGCGCGCCGAGACGGGACAGGACGTTATTCTGGTGCGCCGCACCACGAGCCCCGACGATCTGCACGGAATGATCGCCGCGCGGGCTGTTGTTACCGAACTCGGCGGCGCGACATCGCATGCGGCGCTGGTGAGTCGCGAGCTCGGGCGGCCATGTGTAGTCGGCTGCGGCACGGATGTCGTCTCGGCGCTGGCCGGGCGGACGGTCACGGTCGACGGCGGCGCCGGGGTGGTATGGGACGGCGAGGTATCCGGCACGGCCGTGGATGCCGCGGTCCTCGACGATATCGGCACGCTGTCCGGGTTGGCCGGTGTCGAGCCGGACCGGCTCGCCGACCATCTCGCCGGATTCGGCACGGAAACCGCTGTGGCGGAACCAGAGACGGATGAGATCACCGAGCTGACCCTGTTGCGCCTGATCGGGGTGAAGGGTCGCGTGCGCGCCGAGGCGGCCGCCGCGAGCCTGGGCGGCGCCCAGGACGAGCTGACCGCCCGCCTCGAGGACCTGACCGGCCGCGGGCTGTGTGCGGGGACCCCGGCCGGGGTCCGGCTCACCCCCGAGGGCCGTGCCGAGCTGGAAAGGCTGTTGACACAGGAACGTTCGGGCATCGATGCGGTCGCGCTCGAGGCCGCCTACGACGATTTCTGTGCATTCAACGCCGAGCTGAAGACGATCGTCACCCGGTGGCAGATGCGGGATCCGGCCACGGTCAACGATCACACCGACGCCGAATACGATGCGGGCGTGCTGGTTCGCCTCACGGACCTGCACGAACGGGTACGTCCACTGGGGACATGGCTGGGCCTGATCTCGCCCCGGCTGGCCCGGTACTTGATTCGGCTGGATCTGGCCGTGCAGCGGATCGGGGAGGGAGACCACGCCTGGGTGGCGCGCCCGATCATGGACAGCTATCACACCGTATGGTTCGAATTACACGAGGATTTGATCGGGCTGTGCGGACTGAGCCGGGCCGAGGAAGCGGAGGCCGGTCGTGCCCAGTAATTCCACGGACGACCGATGGGTCGAATTTGCCGAGATCGATAACGTCCGAGACCTGGGCGGGCTGCCCGTGAACGGCGGTGGCCGCACGCGTTTCGGCGTCGCCTATCGCTCCAGCACCCTGCAGCACGCCACCGAGTCCGATCTGGAGCTGCTGCTGGGACGCGTGGGCCTGCGCACCCTGATCGATCTGCGCCTGCCCGATGAGGTGGAGCGCGAGGGATACGGATCGATGGCCGGCGCCCCGGTGCGGGTGGTCAACCTTCCGATCCGCAAGTCGGCCCAATCATCGCTGGCCGCACGGGATCTGGTGCCGGACAAGTCCCGGGTGGACCTCGCGCAGCTGTATGGTCAGCTGCTCGCCGGAAGTCCGGTCGAGATCGTTTCGGCCGCGCGCCTGGTCGCCGATCCGCAGCAGCGTGCGGTCGTATTCCACTGTGCCGCAGGCAAGGACCGCACCGGGGTGCTCGCGGCGGTACTCCTGGATGCGGTCGGGGTTCCTGCCGAGGTCATCGCCGCCGACTACGCGCTGACCAACGAGCGGATGCAACGGGTGCGCGACCGCCTGGACACGCTGGCGTCGTATCAGGGGCTGCCGGCAGCCAATACCGGCGTACTCGCCGTCGACGACACCATCATGCTGCGCTTCCTGAAGGACCTGTACGCCGACCACGGCGGGGCCGCACCATGGCTGCGGGCGCAGGGGCTTTCCGGGTCGGAGCTGGAATCGCTGCGGGATGCGCTGGTATCTGCCTGAGTTCAGCGTGTCGGCGTGTGCCCGGGGGCCCGAGGCGGCACCGTAGGTGGTATGCAGGTGACCGCGGGCCCCTTCCGGCTTCTCTACGATCCGAGTGCGGGGGAGTCGCATCCCTGGTACATCAACGACCACACCGTGATTCGCGACGAGTCCGGGCGCTGGCATCTGTTCGGGATCACCCATCCCGAACCCGCGGACCCCTGGGACGAGACGGAATTCGCTCACGCCACGTCCGATGCGCTGGCGGGCCCGTGGACCAGGCGGCCCCCGGCATTGCGCGTGGACCGCGGCTACGGCGAGACGCACCTGTGGGCCCCGCACGTGATCCGGAGCGACGCGGGCTATGTCATGTTCTATGACGGCGGCGGCGAGGACCACACGCGGACCGCGATGAATCTGGCCACCTCCACCGACCTGTACCACTGGACCCGGCACCCGGGCGGTCCGGTGTTCCGTGACGGCTATGACGCCCGCGATCCGATGGTGCGGCGGATCGGTGACCGCTGGGTGATGTACTACTGCGCGACCAGCGATCCCGCCGGCGGTAACCACGTGGTCGCCTACCGGACCAGCGCTGACCTCGTGCACTGGAGCGATCGTGCCATCGCCTACACCGATCCCGCGACCGGAACCGGGGCCGGCCCGACCGAATCGCCGTTCGTGGTGCGGCACAACGATTCCTGGTACCTGTTCATCGGTCCCCGTCCCGACTATGTCGGCACCGACGTCTTCCGCAGCGACGATCCGCTGCACTTCCGCCCGCAGGACCGCGTGGGCCACATCCCCGCTCACGCCGCCGAGATCGTGGAGGACGACGAAAGCTGGTGGATCAGCAGCGCAGGCTGGGGACAGGGCGGAGTCCACATCGCGCCCCTGCACTTCCATGACCCGGTGTGACACTGCGACGCCGACGTCCATGGATTCCGGCCAAAACCACGCCGGAATGGTGTGAATACGGAATTCTGATGGCTCGGCCTCGGACCCTCGAGCCCGGCCTCGTCGACGGGAGTGCGCGCTGATGTTCCTGGGAATCGACATCGGCACCGCCAGCTCGAAGGGCGTGCTGACCGACACCGCCGGCCGGATCGTGGCCAGGGCCGAACGGGCACACGGCGTCTCGACGCCGTATCCGGGCTGGGTCGAGCATGACGCCGAGACGGTGTGGTGGTCCGATTTCGTCGCCATCGCGCGCGAGCTGATGGCTGCGGCCGATGCCCGCGACGCCGTACTAGGGCTGGCGGTCAGCGGTATCGGCCCCTGCCTGCTCCCCGCCGACGCCGAGGGTGCCCCGCTGCGCCCGGCCATCCTGTACGGCGTCGATACCCGCGCCACGGCCGAAATCGCCGAACTGAACACGGAATTGGGCGCTGAGCAGGTGCTGGCCCGGTCGGGATCCCCGCTCACCAGCCAGGCCGTCGGCCCGAAGCTACGGTGGCTGGCCCGGCACGAGCCGCAGGTCTACGCCCGCACCCGCATGCTGCTGATGGCCAGTTCCTTTCTGGTGCACCGGCTCACCGGACGCTATGTGCTCGACCATCAGTCGGCGAGCCAGTGCGTGCCGATGTATGACCTGCGCCGCCGCGAATGGGCTACGGACTGGGCGGAATCGGTCGCCCACGGTCTGGAGCTGCCCGAACTGGCCTGGCCGACCGAGGTTGTCGGGCACGTCACCCGGGAGGCCGCGGCCGCCACCGGACTTCCGGTCGGACTGCCGGTCACCACCGGAACCATCGACGCGTGGGCGGAGGCCGCCAGCGTGGGTGTGCGTGAGCCCGGCGACGCCATGGTCATGTACGGCACCACGATGTTCCTGGTGCAGGTGCTCGCCGATCCGCGCCCGCATCCCGGCCTCTGGGGCACCTGCGGAACCTGGCCCGGCACATACACTCTCGCGGCCGGGATGGCCACCTCCGGCGCGGTGACCGACTGGCTGCGCCGTCTGGTCGGCGGGGAATTTGCCACGCTGGTCGACGAGGCCGCGCAGGTGCCCGCCGGCAGCCGCGGCCTGATCGTGGTGCCGTACTTCGCCGGTGAACGCACCCCGCTGTTCGATCCGGACGCCCGGGGCATCGTCGCGGGCCTGACGCTGGGCCACGGCCGGGCCGAGCTGTACCGGGCGGCGCTCGAGGGGATCGGCTACGGTGTGCGGCACAACCTCGAGGCGATGGCCGACGCGGGTGGCCGCGCGCATCGGCTGGTCGCCGTCGGCGGCGGCACCAAGGGCGGCCTGTGGACCGGGATCGTCTCCGATATCACCGGTCTGCCGCAACAACTTCCGGCCGAGACGATCGGCGCCTGCCTGGGCGATGCAATGCTCGCCGCGGAGGCCTCGGGCGTGGACACCACCGCCTGGAATCCGGTCGTCACCACCATTGAACCGAACCAGGACGCGGCCGCGCGCTACGCCGAGTATTACCCGCACTACCGAACCCTCTATGAATCGACCCGTGAGACGGCCCATTTCCTGGCTGCCGAGCAGCATCGCAGTGCAGCACAGTGACCACCGAGACCGGCGAGGCGATCCCCGTCAACCCGGCGGGAGTGGCTACGTCCCGACAGGTCCTCGGGAATGCGGCGTCCGCACGTCAGCGCGCGGTCAGGTCGGCTCGTTGTGCATGATCAGGCAGGTGACACCACGCTCGGGGTGAGCATGCGACGGGGCCACCGGGCGGGTGACGGATGTCCCGGACCGTGACGCGGCCCGGATTTCGTGGAAGAATTCGGCCTATGCAGGCGAGTACGAGCACCGGGAGGGCCGCATGCCGACACAACCGCTGACGCAGCAGACCTTTCAACCCGTCATCACCACGGGCGGCATCGTGCTCGTGGATTTCTGGGCCACCTGGTGCGGCTGGTGCACGAAATTTGCGCCGGTGTACGAGGAGTCGGCGCGGATGCATCCGGACATCGTGCACGCGACCGTCGACGCCGATGCCGAACAGCAACTGTCGGCCACCGCGCAGGTCCAGAGCCTGCCCACGCTGCTGGCCTTCCGGGACGGGTTGCCGGTCTACTCCTCGCCCGGATTCAAGAATGCCGGGCAGCTGGAGGAGATCGTCCAGGAAATCATGTGGCTCGACATGGATGAGGTCCGCCGCGAGATGACCGCGCAGCATCCCGAGCTCGCGCAGCACGTCTCCGCGCCGCAACAGGCCGCGGTCACCGTCATCCGCGGCGCGGGGTTGGCGGCCGGGCCCACCCGCTATGGCTGGCCAGGTTTGGTCGCGCGCTGAACCGTCGCCGCTCGACCCCGCACACCGCACCGCGCCGCATCCGCTGGTCGTCGGATGCGCCGCAGCGGCCGCGTGGAACGCCCGGCCGACAGGCTCAGGCCGTGCGTGTCCCCGGCCGGTACGCCAGCCCGGCGCCCGCGGCCAGCAGACCGACCAGCACCATGTACACCCACCCGGCGCGGTAGTCACCCAGCGAGGGGACCGCGGCGCGGGCCAGGATGGCGGTCAGAATCGCCACGCCCAGTGCGGAACTGGTCTGTCGCGCCATCATCAGCGTCCCAGACCCCAGCGACAGCTGGTCGGCGGGCAGCAGCGACGAGGCGCCGAACAACGGCGGCTGCAGCAGGGCCGTGCTCGCCCCGGCCAGGATCGCCCCGGGCAGGAACATCACCGCGTACGAGGTGCTGAATCCGGCCGCCAGGATCCACCAGGCCACCCCCACCGCGATGGTGAGCCCGCCGAGGGTCGCCGAGGCGCGGGCGCCGATGCGGGCCACGATGCGCCCGGACAGCGGCGAGAGCAGCAGGCAGGCGATCGGGATCGGCGTGATGCCCAGGCTGGCGCTCAGCTGCGAGTAGTGCCACCGCTGGCTCAGGAACAGCGTGCCCTCCAGGATCAGCGCCGCGAAGGCCAGGTAATAGCAGAACACTCCGGCGGTCGCGATGCGGAACAGTTTGTGCCGCAGCACGACCGGGCTCACCACCGGATCGGGATGCCGACGCACGTGCCAGGCGAACAGGCCCGCCAGCGTCAGCGCGGCGACCAGCATGCCGATGGTGGCGGGGGAGGTGTATCCCCACGCGGAGGCCTGCACGAAGACCGTGGTCAGCGCGGCGGTCGCGCCCAGAATCAGCGCGGCGCCGAACAGATCGAGCCGCCGCTTGGCCTGCTGCCGGATGTCGGGAAGCACCCGCAGCCCGAATATGAAGGCCGCCACGGTGAACGGCACGTTCAGCAGGAAGATCCAGCGCCACCCCGCCTCGAGCAGTAGCCCGCCGATCACCGGCCCGCTGCCGGCACCGGCCGCGGCGATCGCGGTCCAGATTCCCATCACCGTGGGATGTTCGCGGGAATCGAACGACGGCAGCACCAGTCCCAGGCCGGTCGGCACCAGCAGCGCCGCGGCCGCCGCCTGCACGATGCGGGCCGCGATCAGCAGGCCCAGGCTGGGCGCGGCCGCGCAGGCGACCGAGGCCAGCCCGAACAGCGCCATGCCGACCAGGAATCCGCGCTTGCGCCCGGTGTCGTCGGCGAGGCGGCCCGCCGGGACCAGCAGCGCGGCCATCACGATCGTGTAGGCGTTGAGCACCCAGGACACCGTGCTCGCGCTCGCGTGGCCGAACGAGGTCTCCAGGGTCGGGAAGGCCACCGTCACCGCGAAGAGATCCAGTATGGCCAGATACTGGGCGACTGCGGCCACGGCCAGGATCCGCCATCGGTGCGGCGACTCGGTGACCGGAACGGACGGTAGTGGCCGGGCGGTGGCGGTTTCTATCATGAGTGAAACTATCCAGCCACAAGATCTGGACTGCCAGTGTCAGAAATGTCAATATGCGCTAGATTACTGACATGACCGAGAGTCGGGCGGGAACCATCGCGATCGGCGTGGCCCCCGGGCAGCCGATCTTCGAGGTGGCCATCCCGTATCAGATGTTCTTCGAACCGCCCCCCGGTGTGGACGCGGCGGGCTGGTACGACCTGCGGCTGTGTGGTCCGCGCGGCACCCGCCATGCGACGTTGCGGGATCCGTTCGTCACGCTCACCGATTACGACTACGACGATCTGATCGCCGCCGAGACCGTCATCGTGCCCGCCACCCCGAATGTGCGCGAGGATCCCCCGGCCGATCTGGTGGAGGCGGTGCGCGCGGCGTACGAGGCAGGGGCGCGGGTGGTGGCGCTGTGCTCGGGCGCCTTCGTGCTCGCCGCGGCCGGATTGCTGGACGGTCGTCGCCTGACCACGCACTGGAAACACGTTGGCGCCCTGCTGGATCGGTTTCCACACCTGAACGTCGACCCGTTGGTGCTGTACATCGACGACGGCCGCATCCTGACCAGTGCCGGCACGATGGCCGGTATGGATCTGTGTATTCACCTGATCCGCAAGGATCTCGGCGCGCAGGTCGCCAACGCCGCCGCCCGCAACATGGTGGTGCCGCCGCATCGCGCCGGCGGCCAGGCACAGTACGTTCCCTCGCCGGTGCCGGTCGCCGCCGCGGACTCCGGTCTCACCGCCACCCTGCAGTGGGCCCTGGAACGGCTCGAAAATCCGCTGACCGTCGGCGATCTCGCCAAGCGGGCCGGGTTCGGCGAGCGCACCCTGGCCCGGCGCTTTTATGCCGAGCTCGGTGCCACCCCGCTGCAATGGTTGCTCACCCAGCGCCTCATTCGTGCCCGGGAATTGCTGGAGGCCACCGACTTCGGCGTCGATATCGTCGCGCAGCGCTGCGGTATGGGCAGCGCCGCCAACCTGCGCGCCCATTTCGGCCGCGAGGTCGGCGTCTCACCGAGCGAGTACCGCCGCTCCTATCGGTCCGGCCGCCACGAGGTGGTCACCATCTGAGTAGCTTTGGGCCCGATCTCAGGGGCTGTCGGGGGTCGGTTCGGAGCATTGCGGGCACTCGTCGGGTGAATTGAACGGGTGCGGGTGGCCCAAGGAGGTTAGTACGATCCAGCACCCGCGGAGCATCTCGCATGTCTGCAGGGTGCAGTCGGCGTGCACGTCGCGGGTGAGTTCGTGATGCATCTGCGCGAGCGACAGTGCATCGCCGGGGAATTGGTGGTGGGCGGGATTGCCGGGGGCAGGCATGTCAGAACCCCAGGTGGGGAACGTCGGCAGGGATGAGCTTGCCTGCCTCGATCAGGCGGCGCTTGGCCTGGGACTTGATCGGGCACATCGTTGCGGGGCAGTCCAGATGAAGCTGCATGATGGTGTGCGCGTATCCGGTTGTCATCACGGGCAATTCCCGGTGGTTCGTTATTGGAATATCGAACATTGGAATACTCCAAACTGGACGAGGCATATTGGAATACCCGGTTGCCGAGGCCAAAGTGGTTCGACGACAGTGGCTTTCGAATCACTGGTACATCCCGGCAACCGGGGGTATGTTCGTTTCTACGCCCGGGTGGGATGGGAAGAAGCCTTCCGTGTGGCGAATCGCCGAAAAATATCGTCACAATCCAAAAGTCGCCGGGAAACCATTCCAAATTTCTACGAAACCGAGAGTGAGGCAAGCTGATGGCTTCTGGAAGCACAGTGCCGCGCCGCATGCTGGGGCGGCGGTTGAAGCAGTTGCGGGAACGATCGGGCGTATCGCAGGCCACGGCGTCCAGGGCGATCCAGATCGCGCCACAGACGTTGTGGCGCATCGAGACCGGACAGCCCGGGCCGAAGTTGAAGGACATCTATGTGGAGACGCTGTGCAGGCTGTACAGCGCGCCGGAGGATGAGACGCCGGAGCTGGTCGGGCTCGCGGCGGAGACGAAGAACAACGGGTGGTGGCATGCGTACGGGGATGTCGTGCCTGCGGACTTCGATCTGTATCTGGGACTGGAGGAATCGGCGTGCAGGCTGACTACGTTCCATCTGACGCTGTTGCCGGGGTTGTTGCAGACGGCCAACTATCGTCGGGCGGTCATCTGGGCTGCATACCCCGGAATACCCACGGCAGATGTCGAGAGTCGCATTCAGATCTCGGCAAACCGTCAGGCACGTCTGATGGAACCTCCGGAGCAGTTCAGCGCGACTATGTTCCTGGGTGAGGCGGCTGTGCGTTACCGAGTCGGCGGCCCTGGAGTCATGGATGAGGAGCTCCACCACATCCTGGAGGTGTCGCGCCTGCCCTCGGTGTCCATCAGGGTTGTGCCGATGACGATCGAGATGCCACTGCCGCTGCTTGTGGGGTCGTTTTCTCTGCTCGAGTTTCCATCTCACCCAACGGCTCGGCTGAGTGAGCCTCCCGTGGTATATGTGGAGGGTTATACGGGCGCTCTCTACCTGGACAAGAGGGGTGAGATCGACCAATATAAGCTGGCGTGCAAGGCGATTCGTGCCGCGGCGCTCAGCGAGGAAGACACCAGGCAACTGGTTCGAGACATAGCTAGGGAGTACCAATGAACACCGAGCTATCGACGGCGCGCTGGTTCAAGAGCAGCCATAGCGGTCCGGACCGCGACTGCGTCGAGGCAGCGTTCCTCGGCGGCGGGGTCGGGGTGCGTGACTCCAAGAACTCCACTGGCCCGGCCCTGATCTTCTCTCCTGCCGAGTGGGATGTCTTCACGGCAGGTGTGAAGGAGGGCCGGTTCGACCGCGCCTGAGCGGTCGCATACTCACGAGATCGCATGAGGTCCGGACACTTTCGGTGTCCGGACCTCACGTGTTCAGCCGGAGCGGGGGTTGTCATCGTCCAGCAAGCGAGTCGCAGGCTGGAACCTTCCTATTGCAGGCATAGGATGTGGTCGGTACGGTCAACGAGAGCTTGGCAGGGGCGGAGTACGTTCCTGCAGCCATATAGTCGGCGGAGAGGACGAGATGGCCAGCTGGGGGAAGGTGATTCAGGGCGGTGTACTGGGGGCAAGCACGATTTTGTTGATTGCGGGGTGCAACTCCGGCGGGGGACAGGCCGCCCAGGGGGCCACCAAGGCACCTACGACATCTACGATCGCACCAGACGTGCCAGCGGGGTTCGATGTATGTAAAGACATTCCGCAATCAGTACTCCAAGCCGAGAGCTTCGGTAATCCCGATCCTGATATCCACTACGCAGATGGTGCTGTCAAGTGGCGTGGTTGCGGCTGGGATCAGAAGGGCGGTGATGGATACTCGGTTACGATTGATATGACGAACATCACTTTGCCGATGGCGCGGGCAAATAAACAGTTCTCCGTTGTCAAGGAAATGACAATTGATGGTCGGCCGACAGTTGTGTATATTCCTGCCGGTCAGCAGGGTACAGCGGAGCATTGTCTGATGGATGTGCAAGTTAAGGGGGGTAGCTTGGAGTTGAGTGTCATTAACGACCCATCTGCGAAGGCGACCGCTGGGCAGGATTCATGTGAAATCGGTGAACGTCTTGCGAATGAAATCGTTCCGGCATTGCCGTCAAGTCTCTAGGTTGGGCGGATCTCCGGTCGCACCGATTGAAACCGCTGGGAGGGGTAGAACATGAGCGAAGGCGCGACAACTCCATCGCCGGGACCGTTGGCCAGCGCGATCCACGACGCTAAAGATGGGAAGTTGACCGTCAACTACGATTCGAAAGATGTCGTAGTGAACGCCGAGGAGTTCGCGTACATCGATCGAGACTGTGCCGCATTTAAGCAGGAGATCAGAGGGCTGCAGCGCATCGCCGCGAGGATTTCCGATCGAGAAAAATGGGGACTTGGCGAGTCTACAGATGGCTTGAAATCTGCAGCGGCTCTGGTTGCGCATTTCCGTGGTAAAGCCAGCATTATAGACGCAAGCAAAGACTCGGATAATAATATCCATGATATTCTCCAAAAGCATTACGATATAATTGACGATATCCAGACTTTACACAAGACAATCGCCCAGCAATATGTCCAACAGGATCAAGAATTCGCCGCCCGCTATAACCAGCTAATGGCGAATATGCCGCCGAGCCTCATCGGTAATACGACGGTCCAGCCGGGAGTGATAGCACAGGTCGGAGTGGGGCAGGATCGATGACCGATAACGACCCTCCCCGCATCACCGATGGCGGCGAGAATCCGGACAGCTGGGATCACTGGCGGATCTACCATGCTTTCAATCCGCTGGTCCCCGACTCCGCCCACGACGCCTCCCTCGATTACACCGAGATCGCCCAGCGCTGGGAGCAGGCGGTGGATCTTTTCAACGCCCGGATCAACCATTCGAGCACTGCGGCCTGGCAGGGCCTTGCCGCGGATTCCTCGCGCAATGCGATCAGCAAATACGCCACCGAGGCCCTGAATCTGACCGAACCGCTGCAAACCCTCGCCCAACGGGTCGGCTCGGCGGTCGACGGCATCAACAACACCCGCAACGGCGTGGACAAGCCCCCGGACGGCGGCAGCATGTTCAACCCGCGCAGCTGGAATCTGGGTATCTGGCACGGTCCGAGTTCAGCTGCCGTGCGTCACGACTGTGAGAACCAGGCCCGTGAGCGTATGAAAACGGACTATGTGAGCCCGTTCGTGGCGGCCGACAGCACGATTCCGGCGCTGCCCGTTCCCAACAGCCCTACCGATCCGCTGTATGTACCCCCGACCGGTGCCACCGGCCCGGGCGTGCCGGTCGGCCCGGGCGTCTCAGTGGGCCCCGGCGGCCCGACCGGCATCACCCCTACCAGCGGCAACGGCCCGCAAGGCCCGGGCGCCAGCGGCCCCGGCTCGCAGCAGAACACGCAGCCGTCGAGCACTGACTCCTCCACCACCCCGTCGGGCCTGGGCGCGTCGAACACCCCGTCCAGCTCCGCGACCCTCCCCAGCAGCTACACCACCCCGTCGAGCACCTCGACCACACCCAGCGGCTACAGCCCAGGCGCCGGCGGCCTGGGTGGCCTCGGTGGCGGCCTCGGTGGAGCCGGCGGTGGTCTCGGCGGAACTGGTGGCGGCACAACAGGTTCCGGCGGTCCAGGCCGCAGCGTGCCGGGCACGCCGTCCACCGGCCAGGCCGCGGCCGCCGCAGCGGCGGGCAAGGCCACGACCGGAACCTCCGGAATGACCGGCATGGGCGGAATGGGTGCGGGCAAAGGGAAGGGCGAGGGGGACGACAAGACCCATGCGCTCCCTGAATGGCTCCGCAACATGGAGAACACCGAGGCCCTGCTCGGGCCCGAAGAAAAGACGATCCCCGGCGGCGTGATCGGCGGCGACCACGCCGACCCCGGTCCGATCCCCAGCGAGTGAGCGAATCGGTACGAGGGACGGACATCACGGCTGCGCACGATGGGTACCGTGTCGATCTCGAGCAGCTGGATCGGACCGCCGCCCACCTCGCCGGTCTGCAGGAGTTCATGGCGAGATCGCTGGCCGACCTCGACGCGCGGCTCACCGCCGCGAACCGGCAGCGGAGCGGGCCCGCGGCCGCGGAACATGCTACGGCGCAATGGGAATGGATGATGTCCGCGTACCTGGTCGTCAACGACATCGCCGGCTTGCAGCGGGCCGCCGCGTACGCGCACACCGCCTACCTCACGGGGCTCGAGGCCACCGACCGCAGACTCGGTGAGCCGAGTCGACATCAAGTAACCACGATCGATGTGCGGCCCAGCGTCTACTACACCGCCGCGGACGCGTTGTTCGTCGCGGCCTGCAAGCTGACCTATGCGGTCCAGGATGCGTACGGCGGTCTCGCTGCATGCGGTTCCATGGCCGGGTCCGACGATGACGACGTAGCGTGGTCCAAGTCCTACGACACCCGCGCGGCGCAGGCCATCGACTTGGCCACCGCGCTGGCAAGCACACTGAGTTCCTACTCGGAGGCGCTGCGCACCCTCGGTTACAACCACTGCATGGCCGACTACATGGCGACCACCGGCGTCAAGGGGCCCGCACCGGAAAGACCCGTCGACCTACCGCACGCGGTGGCCGCGTTCGCCCCACTGCCGCCCTCGGCGGGCGGGCCCGGCAACGGGCTGTCCGACCCGTTACGCCTCGCCGAAAAGGTCGGCATCCCCATTCCGGACGGCGATACCGACAAGCTCGGCGCGGTCGGCGATGCCTGGGCCGCGTTGCGGGACACCCCCGCGGTGAGCGGGCTCTCGGACGAACTCGGCCGCGTCATCGAGTCGATACGGCAGCTGCAATCACCCGAAGTCGACACGGTCATCAACGATCTGACGAGTCTGCGGGACTCGGAGATGGCCTCGGGATTCGGTGATCTTGCGCGGGACTGTCACGATTACGCGGCCGCGCTGCACGATCTACGCCGTCAACTGAAGAAGCAACTCGAGAAGATGGCGAAAGCACTGAACAGGGTGACCGGTATCAGCCCCGAAATCACCGTCGGGGCGTCATCGGTGACATTCGGCGGCGGCGCACCGAGCAGACCGAGGCCATGGTGGGCGCCCGAAAACCTCATCGCCCGAATAAGGCGACCACCAAAGGGATAAGCCCTCGGCTCCGAGGTGAGCCGCGGCGCGGACGGACGCGCCGCATGAACGACACGTACGACAACGATGCGATGGGAATCAGATGGCAGCCGAGTGGGCTTGGGAGCCCGATGATTTCGCGGTTCTGTGGTACAGCGCGGCGAACGACCGGATTCCGCACCCGCTGCGCTACACCAGCCGCCTGGCCAGTCTGGACGAGGTGGCCGCGCACCGCACCACCGTGCGCGCCCGCTACGACGCCGACGAGTTCGAACTGATCGAGCTGGCGCTGCACACCCTCACCGCCTCGGATCTGCGCATCGAAATCGGCGGCGACTCCACGATTCTCGGCAAGGGAAAGCCCCGCGAATACCGAGTCCTCGGCGCCCGCACGCCCTATCACGCGGTGATCCTCACCCAGACCGCCGCGGACGGGATCGACAGCCAGATCCGCTGCCGCCTGTTCCGCGTGGAGCAGCTGCCCGCCCGCCTGGCGGCACTGGTGCCCGCGGTCCCGCCCGGCCGCGAGCGCGCCGAAACCTTCCACGTGAAGGATCTGCAGTCCGCCCCGGCGACAGGTCACCGCACCGACGGCCCCCGCCGGCGTTTCGGCCAGCTCACCGCCGACCTGACCGGCACGGGCGTGGCGGGCCTGCTCACCGGAAGCCTCCACCACCGCCCCACCCCGTGGTACGCCCTGGCCTGGTTCGACCGTCCCCGCGACGGCCGCTACGTGCAACTGCAGACCCGCGAGCACCTCACCGTCCGCCCCGCCACCCCTGCGGACCTGACCACCAGCTTCGAAACCTGGATCGAGAAGGCCTTGGCACGTCTACGTGAGGACGAGCTCGACACGTGGTGATGTCTCGCCGGATCCGAGCCGATGGGACTCTTGCCATAGGCTCGAACTGACCGGCCTCGGGTGAGAGAAGGGGATTACATGTCGGATGCCCGAACCAACTCGTTCGAGGTGGTGCCCGTCACCGTCTCGGACGCCGGAAAGTACGTGCAGGACACCGCTATCTCGTTGCGGAACGGGGTCCGCTCGGCGGACACCGAAATACAGACCCTCATGACTACTTGGAAGGGCACCGCCGCGGACGCCTACCTCGCAGGCTGGGAAGAGACCAAAAAGGGGGCCCTCGAGGTGCTGGACGCTCTCGCGGCCATGGCCGATCTGCTCGGCGTGGTCGCGGTGTCCTACACCGACATCGACGACCGCCGCGCCGCGGACACCGCCCGCGTCACCAGCTCACTGAACCTGCCCTGAACTTCCTATTTCTACATAAGGATCTGTTCTGTGAGTACCGATAGAAGCTACCGGGTCGACCTCGAGCACCTGGATACGGTGACCGCGAAGGTTGCGGGCCTGCGGGGGTTCGTCGAGGACTCCCTCTCTGGAGTGGACCAGCGCATCACCGCCGCGCACCAGCAATGGAGCGGTGCCGCGGCGGACCGGCACGCCGCGGCGCATCGAGAATGGATGCGCGCGGCCGGGGAGGTCAAAGACGGCATCAATGCCATGCACACCGCCGCCCGGACCGCACACACCGCCTATACCGAGGGCCTGGCCGCCAATCACAAGACGCTCGGAGCATGAAGGGGATGACAACGGGGAAGATTCGATGACCACTATTGACGTACAACCGAGTATCTATTTTACGGCCGCCACTGCTCTTTCCACCTCCGCGACAGACTTATTCGCAGAGATCCAGGCCATTTACAAGGCGCTTGCGATGTGCGGATCCATGGCGGGGTCCTATGACGAAGCCAAGGACTGGGCCCAAAAGTACGACACCACGGCCGCGCTCGCTATCGAGCTGGGCACGGGCCTGGCGAGCACGATGGACACCTACGCCAAGGCGCTGCGGACGGTCGGCTGGAACCATCAGATGGCGGACTACAATGCCACCACCGGCACGAACAAAGGCTCCGCGCCCGTGCGGCCTGCCGATCCGCTGCCCGCGGTCACGATGTGCCAGGCTCCGCCGCCCTCCGCGGGCGGGCCCGGCAACGGGTTGTCCGACGTGATACACCTGGCCGAAAAGGTCGGAATCATCATTCCCGATGGAGATACCGACAAACTGAAAACGGCCGGTGATGACTGGCTCGTCGTGTCGAGAGCGCCCGCGGTCGGTGGGCTAGCCGACGAGATCGGCCGCGTCATCAATTCCGTGTCACTGGTGCATTCACCCGAAGCGGACACCGTGATCGCGGACCTGAAAAATATGCAGGAGGGCGCTCAAACACTGTTCGAGCTGTGCGGCGGGCTCGCCGCGGACTGCTATGACCATAAAATCGCTCTCGGTTTCCTGCGGTCGAAACTCGAGAAGCAGCTCGAAGACCTCGCGATAGAAATAATCGATGAGATCGGTGTCGGTCTCGCGATCACCATAGTTGCCTCCATGGTGACCTTCGGCATCGGTGCACTTATCGAGGCCGCCCGAGTCGCCCGCATCGTCGAGAGATTCGCGGGCCCGATCGCGGACATGGTCAGCGATTGGAAAAAAGCGCGGGACTTCAAAAAAGCGGTCACGGGCGCCGAAGATGCAGAGAAAAAAGCAAAGGACGTCCAGAAGCTCGAACAACGGGTCGATAACACCGTTAAGGAAGAATCCCCGAAACCAGAAGGCCCCGGAACACCCACCCAGGTTGCTGATGTCAATCTCTCCGGAGATGAGAAATTTGCACTTGGTGAATACACGGGCCCCGACGCCGAAGCGCTCAACTACGGTTTGCGCACCGGAAACATGAATCGCCGACAAGAACTCATCGCGGACGATTTCTCATCCGCGCTGAAGAAATTTCCGGACCATAAGGGATTGGTGATACGCCGTGTGAACTTCAAGGAAGCAGACCTGGCCCGCTACAAGAAAGGGGCCACGGTCACCGAAGATCAGTTCTCGTCGGCATCCAAGGATTCTAAAGCGTTCGGCGAGGGCCGGAGTGTCGAACAGCGCATCATATCCAAAACCGGAAAGGATATCTCGGCATACGCCCGCAAGCCCGAAGAACAAGAGGTGGTTTTCGACAGAGGCACCACATTCCATGTTCTCGATGAGCATATCGACGATAAAACCGGAACTCTCATACAAGATGTAATAGAACGCTGAAAGAAGGAATGACATGGCTGAAAAATTTCACGGACGCACCTACTCGACACCCGAGGAAATGGGATTGCCGCCGCTGTCCGACGAAGAACTCGCCGAAGCGAAAAAGGCATTCGCCGAATTCGACGCCCTTCGTGCGTCGGTGCCGCAGGAAGAACGGACAGTACTGGCCGACCGATTCGGCGCACACGATTTCGACTGGCACGAGGACGACGACAACGACCCGAACGAAAGCGATACACCCGAGGACGGCGCGCATGAGTGAGGACACCACCACCAGCGGTACTGATGACGACACCGCGCACGCCACGGCCACGGAATAGGGACACAGCCGCGGTCTGCGTGTGTGCATGGATTATGTCGAGATCGACGCCGCGGGCCGGCAGATGATGATCGCGGCCACCGAGCTACGCAAAACGGTGCGCCACGACCAGCTATCTCAACGTCGGTATCGAGCTGGAAGTCCGCTGACCTCGTGGGCACTACCAGCCGCGGGCGAGTGCCGCTGAGTACTAAAACTTGGTGCGTTCGAGCCAAGCGGTCAGCACACTCGCGTCGCCGGTGACCGACAGCGCGGGGTGGTCGGCGGGGATGCGGCGCAACAGCAGTAGGTACAGGTCGATGGCCGTGCCCTCGATGGTGACCGACGTCGTGGCGGGTTCGGTACTCCACGTGAGCATGTCGCCGGTGCTGCTCGCCGACCAGTCACCCGCGCCGTCGGTGGCATGCATCGACAGGGTCGCCTCGCCATCCAGCGGTCGCCCGAACCGCGGTGTTCCCGGCTGCGCGGAACCCGACTCGATAATGCTCAGGAGTTCGGAGATTCCGTCGGCGGCCAGCGCCGGGGCCAGGTCCACCGGACGGCCCAGAGCCAGCAGTGCGTCGGCGCGATGCCCGGTCACCTCGTGCAGTCGCCGACGCACCCACCATTCGGCGGGAACCGGTGGGCCGAACGGGGTCCACACCGGCACGTCGGCGCCGGTGGCGTCGATCGTCTCGAGCACCACGCGGGCGCTCTGGCGCAGCCAGTCCGCGGCCGCGTCGACCTCGCGCGGGCGGCGAATGCCGGGAACCTCGGCGAAATCCAGTCTTTCGGTGGCGCGGTTGTGCACCATCGCGGCGGCCCAGCGATGCCCGCCTCCGACATGGGCCACCAGGTTGTCCAGCGACCAGCCGGGGCAGGCCGGGATCGGTGTCGCCGGGTCGGTGGCCAGGTAGAGATCGGCGAGCCGGTCGTTCTCCGCGAGCAGGGCGGTCCGCACCGCGGTGGTGTCCATAGTCGTCACGAATTCGACGGTAATGCACGGCCACGCGGATGCCCACCTGTGAATCGATCAGCTGCCGCGGCCGATATCCGCGAGCGGCCGGGGCGGGTCAGAGACGGTGGCGGCGTCCGGTGACCGACCGATGCTGATACCACCACGAGGTGGTGGCAATGTCGGCGCCTTCGAGCGGGAGGTATTTCCCGTCGTCGCGCCAGCCCAGGGCCTGCAGCGTGACCCGCATGCTGCGGTCGAAGCAGATCGGATCCTGAATATGCCAGCGGTACATGCCGAATCGCTGCTGCGGCTGATAGATCTGGTCCGCGGGTAGCACCTGCACCAGGCCCAGATAGGGCGTCGAATAAGTGTGATAGGTGTCGTTTAGATCGAAATTCCAGGCCCCGCCGAAATAGTCCTCCGTGCCGGTGCCGCAGATCGTCGGAAATTCGGTATCGCCGTCGAGGAAGAATTTCATCTCGCCCTCGCCCCACCAGCCCGGCGCGTTCGGCACGATCGCCAGGTAGGTGCCCACATACCGGCCCGGGCCCGGGACGTCGTCCAGGACGGTGTGAATGGCGGGATGCCCCAGCGGATTGCTGCGCCGCCAGCGCGCGTGCAGATAGCCGGCCGAGCGCGGCACATCCTGTTCCAGGTAGGTCAGCTGGTAGTAGACCGGGATCGCGTGATCGCTGCCGTTGTGCAGGGTGATGCGGGCGTGTGCGCGAAACGGCATGGGCCAGTAGCTGTTCAGGCCGCCCGCCGGCGCGACCACCACCATCTCCGAATTCACCAGCGCCAGTTGGTCCCACGCGTTGCAGAAGAACGCGCCCAGCGGCAGTTCGATGGCGGGTTCGGACTCGGAGTCCCAGTACACGCGCAGCGTGAGCTGCTGCAGCACGGCACGGTCGGTGGTAAGCCAGAAGTGCCGGATCACCCCGGGGCCCGCGACGTCCGCGAGCGTGGCCGTGCCGCCGGACTCGAGCTCGATCGACGGCGACACCTTCCAGCCGATGCCCAGGTCCGCGGCCGCCTGCGCGCCCGTCCCGGTCGTCGCCTGCGCGCCCCCGCCCGGCGCCCCCGTCGGATTCTCCGGGCTGATGGAGCGGGTCCGCCCCTGATCGAGCCGCCATATCTCGTGCACCATCCGGATTTTTGCACGTCCGCGACACCGATCGGAGGTAAATCGCAGCCTTCGACACACGCGGTCGGGCCAGCCGACCTTGGCAAGCGCCGCCGTTGGGCACCGCGTGCCCGGCGGAGGCGGCACCGATTTGCCTACCGGCATCGATCCCGATGGGCAATTCCGGGGTCTCGGTGAACGGGACTCGAGCCGATGCCGGGGCGTGTGGTGGCGAAGGTGTGTGAACGGCATCACGTTTCTGGGTGGGGCCGCCGAGGAGGAATAGTCGATGCGGGTTCTGATCACCGGAATCACCGAGCCCACCGGTCGCGCGGTGGCGCGCATGTTGCTGGCCGCGGGCCATGACGTCGCGGGCCTGGACGACCGTCGGCACCGTTACGTCGAGCCGCAGGTGCACGTGCGTATCGGCGATTGCACCGATGCGACGGTCGTGGCCGATGCGATCGAGGGCTGTGACAGCGTCGTTCACCTGTCGAACCGGCCGGTAGCCGTGCTGGCTACCGCGGCACGCGCGGCGGGCGCGCGAGTGATCGTCCCGGTGGTGGCGGGTGCGGATCCGGCGGTGGCCGCCGCCCTCTCGGGTTCCGAGGCGGCCCTGCTGGTTCGCACCGCGCTGGTGGCCGGCCGCCGCGTGGAGCGGGGCAGCCGGGCGGTCGTGCGGACCCTGTTGGGAACGCCCGCGTCGCAGGGGGTGCAGCTGCTACACACCGACGATCTCGAGCGCTTTCTCGTGCTGGCCGCGATCGGAGACCGTTCCGGCGTGGTCGACCTGGCCGCTCCGGGAGAGGTCTCCGCATCCGACGCGCGCCGGGCGCTCGGATCCGCGGGCGGGCGCGGGGGACCGCGAAAGGCTCCGCCACGCCTGGATATCACTGCCGCGCAGCAGGAGTGGGGCTTCCGATGCGGATGGAACGCGCGCGAGGTGCTCGACGATATGGCCCGCGGCCTCGCGGGCCGCACGCCGCACGGCGACGGATTCGCCGCCCGCCGCGGGGCCATACCGCTGCCCGCGCACACCGTGCCATCCCGATCCCCGGTCTCCGATGACGGTCCGCTGGTCAGCGCCGCACCGCAGGACTGGGAGGGCGAGTTCGACGATCGCGTCGATCTTCGTATCCCGGTGTGTACCGCCACCAACGCCTCCGAGGCGATGCCGGGCCCGATGACCCCGCTGACGATCGACCTGCAGGCCGGTGCGATCCGCCTGGGCAACGAGGCGATGGGCCACATGATCGCGCTGGAGGGAATTGCCCTGGAGCACTGGGTGTCCCGGGTCACCTCTGTGCTGGGGCACAGCTACTACATCAACGCCTCCATCGGCGTGCTGGCCGCGGCGAATATGCCCGGCTGGAACGAGGAGACCATCCGCAAGGACGTCTACGGTTCGATCCCGGCGGACGTGCCGCTGCAGCCGCAGGGCCCGCCGCCGATGCCGACCGGGCTTGCGGGGCGACTGGGCACCCTGACCGCGACCGGGCGGGTCGCCGCGACCGCCCTGAAATACCGCGAGACCGCCGAGCTGATCAATGCCGCCGCGCATCGAGAGGCGTTGACCCGCAGCGAGATCGTCGAGCTCACCGATGAACAGTTGCATGCCAGAGCACTGCTGTGGCGCGACCGCCTCAACCAGGCGTGGCAGGCCTCGTCGATCGGCGTCATGCTGGTCGGCGCGGCCGCCGCCACCCATAAGGGTGAGGTGAGGATCGATCTGGATCGCCTGGAATCGGCCAAGCCGATGCTGGCGGTCGAGCGGCTGGCGGCGCTGTGCCGCACCGATGCGGGCCTGCAGGCCGTGGCCCGCACCGGCGATGTGGCCGCCGCGCGGGACAAGTCACCGGAATTCGCCGCCGCGCTGGATGAGGAGCTTGCGCGGGTCGGTCACCGCGGCCCGGGCGAATGCGAATTGCTCAACCCCACCTTCGGCGACCGGCCGGCACTGCTGGTGACCGCCGCCGCCCGCGCCGCGGAACTTCCTGCCCCGCATCGGGATCCGGTACCCGCACCAAAGGGCCGCACCGCGATCATGGCGGTCGGCGCGACGGTGTACCGCGAGCGCGCCCGCGATGCGGTGGTGCGCCTCACCAACTGCCTGCGCATGGCCACCCGGGAGCGGGCCGCCCGGCTGATCGGGGCCGGGCTGCTGCGCGAGGTCGAGGATTCCGCGTACCTGACCCTCGACGAAATCCTCTGGGCGCCCGCCGATTTGCCGGAGCGGGTGGCCCGCCGCCGGGCCGAGCGGGTACGCCTGCAGGGTATTCGGATGCCGGAGTTGGTGATCGGCACCTGGGAGCCGGAGCCGGTGTCGGGTGCACTCGCGGTCGGTGACACCCTCACCGGCCTCGGCGTGAGCGCGGGCGTCGTGGAGGGCACAGTCAAGCGCATGCTGTCGCTGGACGACGATATCGAGCCCGGCGACATCCTGGTCGCCGCGGTCACCGACACCGGTCACACCGCGATGTTCGCTTACGCCGGTGCGGTGGTCACCGATATCGGCGGCGCGGCCTCGCATGCGGCGATCGTGGCGCGCGAATTCGGCATTCCCTGCGTGGTGGACACCAAGACCGCCAGCACCGGCCTCGTCGACGGTCAGCGGGTGCGGGTGGATGGAGCGGCCGGAACGATCACCCTGCTCGCCGACGCGCAATAGCATTGGTGCGCCCGCCACAACGGCCACGCCGACCTGTTACGCGAACGCATCGACGGCGTGACCGGCGACTGATCGGCTCAGAGGTTGTGGTTGTGGGCCCAGGTGGCGATCTGGGTGCGGGAGGTGAAGTCGAGTTTGGTCAGGATGTGGTCGACGTGGGTTTCCGCGGTGCGGACCGAGATGACCAGTTCCGTGGCGATGCGTTTATTGCTGTATCCGGCGGCGATCAGGCGCGCGACATCGGTTTCTCGGCGGGTGAGCACCGCGGGGGCGGCGCCCTCGATTCGTTTGGGCGGCACCGGATCCGGGGCGACCGGCGCCGTTGCCGCGGTGCGGCCAAGGGCGTAGTCGATGGCGGCGGCCAGCGGCAGGGCCGAGCCGCTGTGGTAGGCCTCGCGAAATTCCTTGTCGCCCAATGTGTGGCGGACCTGTACCCGCACCTTCTCGCCGATCGCGGAGGTGATGGCATCGGCCAGCCGTACGGTGCTGCGCTGCAACGACTCTGCCGCTCCCATCAGCCGGGCCGCGCGCTCGGAATCCCCACGCGCCGCGGCCGACCACGCCATCCCGTCGAAGACCGAGGCCAGCCAGACGCACCGCTCGAAGTCGGCCAGCGTCTCGACCGCCCGGCTCATATAGGCCGCGGCAGCATCCTGATTGCCGTGCCGCCAGTGATCGATGCCGACCGACCACAGGGCCAGGCCGCCGAGCATGTGGACACCCTGGCGTTCGGTCAGCGCCCGGAACGCCTCGGCGATGCTGGTCGAGCGATCGTCCTCGAGCAGGGTCGCACACATGAATCCGAAGGAGAGAGAGTCCATTTCGGTGGTGACGACGCCCGCCTCGCGGGCCAGTGCGATCGCCTGGTCGGACAGCGCCAGCGCTCGGCCGGTATCGCCGTCGGTGAATGCGATCAGCGCCGCATCCAGTCGCGCCTCGGCCAGGACATCGACCGCGCCCAGATCGGTTGCCAGCGTCACGCTTTCCTCGGAGAGGCGGGCCGCGGACTCGCGATCGGACAGCAGCGCGGCCAGCGACGCCGCCGAGGCCAGCCCCCGCGCCCGCGCTGGCGATGCCGTCGCGGGAATGCGCGCCAAGGCGTCGGTGAGCCAGCGATAGCCCTCGGACAGGAACCGGTAGTGCTCCCAGTAGGGCCGCAGCGCGGTCGCGGCGTCGAGCGCCAGCTCTGGCGCGTCGGTGAGCGAGAACTGCAGGGACGAGCGCATATTCGCGTGTTCGCGGGCCAGGGCGCGGAACCATTCCAGATCCTCGCTGCTGCCGTAGGCGCGTTCCCCCCGCAGCGCCAGGCGCCGATAGTGGTCGCGATGCCGCGCACGCATCGCCGCCTCGGCGCCGGATTCGACCAGCCGGTCGTGGCCGAACTGCCGAATCGGTTCCAGCATGGAATATCTGGCGCTCTCCTCCTCCGGGCGCAGGGTAAGGACCGATTTGTCGACCAGACCGGTCAGCGCGCCGAGCAGGTTCTGTTCCGTGCCGGGCAGCGCGCACACGGCCTCTGCGGCCTCGATGTCCAGGCCGCCGGCGAAGACCGAGAGTTGCTGCCACAGCAGCTGTTCGGGCGGCGTGCACAGCTGATAGCTCCACCGGATCGCGCCCTCGATGGTCTGCTGCCGCTCGGGTGCGGTGCGCGGGCCGGTGCGCAGCAGTCCCATGGTGTCGTCGAGGCGATCCAGGATCTGGGCGGGGGTGAAGACCCGGAACCGCAATGCCGCCAGCTCGAGCGCGAGCGGCATCCCGTCCAGCCGGCGGGAGATCGCCGCCAGGGTAGCGCGATTGGCCGGCGTGCTGGTGAATCCGGGCGTGACCGCGCCCGCGCGCTCGACCAGCAGCCGCACCGCATCGCTGTCGTCGGCCGGATCGTCCGGTTCCGTGGTGCCGCCGACCGGCAGCGGCGGTACCGGCATCACCTGCTCGCCCGCGATGCCCAGCACCTCCCGGCTCGTGGCCACCACCCGCACCTCGTCGGTGGCGGTCACGATGCGTTCGGTCAGCGCGGCGCACGCGTCGATCAGATGTTCACAGTTGTCCAGGATCAGCAGCAGCCGCCGGCTGGCCAGGAACTCCAGCAGGCGCGGCAGCGGGTCGGTGGTGTCGTCGCGCAGATTCAGGGCCTCGGCCACGCTGAGCGTCACCAGGTCCGGATCCCGCACATCGGCCAGTTCGACCAGCCAGACCCCGTCGCGGAAGGCCCGCCCGACCGCCGCGCCCAGCTGACGGGACAGGCGCGTCTTGCCGACCCCGCCCGGTCCGAGCAGCGTCAGCACCCGAGTGGTCGGCAGCAGCCGCCGCGCTGCGGTCAGTTCGTCGCGGCGGCCGACGAAGCTGGTGACCTCGGCGGGAAGATTCCCGGTGACACGCCGCGCCATGCCCGTCACACTAGCGCGTGACCGGCCGCGGGCCGATGTTCCGGGCCCGGTGCGGTCGTTCCCTGTGTCGATTGCATCCGATTCGCTCCGTCGGTCCGGTCCGTGGTGGATCGCGCTAGTCTTCAGTGACATATCCACCCGCCATCCATGCCCCGAGGAGGCCCGCCGTGCGAATCGGCATTCAGCTGAGCGAACCGACCGGACCGGACGGCATGCGGGCCCTGACCGACGAGCTGCGCCGGGCCGCCGACGAGGGTTTCGAATCGGCCTGGCTGGCGAACATCTTCGGCGTCGACGCGCTCACCGCGCTGGCCGTGGCGGGCAACCAGGTGCCGGGCATCGAGATCGGTACCGCGGTGGTGCCCACTTATCCGCGCCACCCCGGCGCACTGGCCCAGCAGGCGCGCACCGCCGCGCTCGCGGTCGGTCCCGGGCGGCTCACACTCGGCATCGGCCTGTCGCATCGGATCGTGATCGAGAATATGTTCGGCTACGACTTCGACCGGCCCGCCCGGCATATGCGGGAGTACCTGTCGGTGCTGGCGCCGCTGCTCGAGGACAAGCCGGTCGCCTTCACCGGCGAGACGGTCACGGGCAACCTCGCCCTGTCCGTGCCCAACGAGGGGCCGGTCCCGGTGGTGCTGGCCGCGATGGGCCCGGCGATGCTGAAGCTCGCGGGCCGTGCGACCGACGGCACCGTGCTGTGGATGACCGGTCCGGCCACCATCCGCGACCATATCGCCCCGATCGTCACCGCCGCCGCCGCCGAGGCGCAGCGCCCTGCCCCGCGCGTGGTGTGTTCGCTGCCGGTCTGCGTCACCGAGGATGTGGATGGCGCTCGCGAGAAGGCGGCTAAGGCATTCAGTGTGTACGACACGCTGCCGTCGTATCGGGCGATGATGGACCGCGAGGGCGCGGGAGGCCCGGCGGATATGGCGATCATCGGCTCGGAAGAGCAGGTGGCCGCACGGATCCACGAGGTCATCGCCTCGGGTGCGACCGAATTCGTCGCGGCCCTGTTCACCGGCGGCCCGGACGCGGACCGCACCCGGGCCCTGCTCGCCGGGCTCGCGGACTGACCCATGGGCCCGGCTGCGTCAGGCCCGGAGGAGGCAGCGGAGCGTAACCACGCAGGGCCCGCTGCCGGGCCCGATGACACAGCCCGGGCACGAGTGCAGGACGTGCACGAGTTGGCCCTGGCCATGCCGCACGTCACGGTCGAGTACGGCCGGCTGCGGGAGAACCCGATCTACCAGGTCGGGCGCAAGTTGTTCGTCTTCTTCCGCACTCCGCGCCCGGATGCGGTCGATCCCGAGACGGGGGAGCGGTACCCCGACGTGATCGTGATCTGGGTGCCGTCGGAGTCCGACAAGCTCGCGCTGGTACAGGATCCAGGCTCGCCCTGGTTCACCACCCCGCATTTCGACGGTCATCTGTCGGTGCTGGTGCGCGCGACCCGGCTCGGTGAGCTGGGCCTGGACGAGCTGCGCGAGGTCGTGCAGGATGCTTGGCTGTGCCGGGCGTCGGCAGCCCGGGCAAGACTCTGGCTGGCGGAGAATCGGCCCTGATACGTCACCATCCACCGTCATGCCGGCGCCTTTTGGCCGGGCGCCCGGAAATGTCCTTGACCTCAGCCTCGGTTCGGGTTGCAGACTGGTGGCATGACACAGCCCGTAGAGTCCTGGAATCTCGTCTACGACACTGACACCGCGCCCTGGGTGATCGGGCAGCCGCAGCCGGAGATCGTCGCGCTCGAACGCGACGGCTGGATCCGCGGGCGGGTACTCGATGTCGGCTGCGGGGCCGGTGAGCACACCATCGCACTCACCGGTCTCGGCTACGACGTGCTCGGGGTGGACCTGTCGCCCAGCGCCCTGGCCTACGCCCGCAAGAATGCCGCCGAAAAGGGAGTTCCCGCGGCGCGATTCGAGCTCGCCGATATGGTCGCGATGGGCCAGGATCCGGATATGGCCGGCGAGCTGGGTACCTTCGACACCATCGTGGACAGTGCGCTGTTCCATGTCTTTCGCGAGGATTCGCAGGCCCGGGCGAGCTACGTGCGCGGCCTGCACGCGCTGTGCGCGCCGGGCGGCCGGGTGTACGTGCTGGCCCTCTCGGATGCCGAGCCCGGCTTCGGCCCGCGGATCGGCGACGGCATGATCCGGGAATCCTTCGGCGCGGGATGGGAATTGGAGGATCTGCGGCCCGCTCGGTATCGCGGCCGGATCACCGCGGCGGTGGCGTCGCAGGTTCCGGCCGAACTCACGCCCGGGCCGGACGGGAAGGTCGACACCTCGGCCTGGCTGGCTCGCATCCTGCGGCACTGATCGGCCGGGGGATCCCGGGGCTCACCGGCGAATGGATGTCAGGACTTCGCCGGTCCGGGAGCCTTCGCGGGCCGGGATTTGGTGCGGCCCCGAGGTTTTCGAGCATCCTTGGGTATCCTCTCCAGATCCGCCAGCAGATCCTTGGCGAATTCGCGTTCGGCCTCGTAGTGGCGCACGCACCAGCGCAGCACTGCGGTCGGATAGGCCCAGTCGGGGTTGGTATCCGAACCCTCCGCGTCGGCCTCGGCGCGCCGGCGCATCGCCTCGGCGTAGTCGATGTGCTCGGTGAGGATCGAGCGCAGGCGATCCGGATCGGCGAGATTGCCCAGCCAGGCGCGCAGCATCACGCTGTGCTTGAGCACCGGCGCCTCGACCGGGGAGTGGTTGACCCAGTGCGAGACCGCCTCTCGCCCCTCGGCGGTGATCGCATACATGCGTTTGCCGCGGATTCCGTCCTCGGACAGCACGGTGCGGGAGGTGACGTAGCCGTGCTTCTCCAGGCGTTTGAGCTCGGCGTAGATCTGGCTGAACGAGGGGCTCCAGTAGAAGAACTGCAGACTCCAGTCGGCCCACTTCTTCAGGTCGTAGCCCGACAGCTCATTACATTCGGGCGCTTCCGAGGGCCCTGCGTGGTTACGCAGGCTGCCTCCTTCGGACCCGCCGGTGCGCGCCCCGGCGGCGTGCGAGAGCATTCCGAGCACGGCCCAGGAGGTGGTCGGCAGAGCGGCGCCAGCGGTCATCGCTGCACTATATCGCTCAGGAATATGCCGGCCGGGAACTACCGCCACCGCGAGCGACGCGGATACAGGGTGCGTCCGGCCTCGTGGGCGACCTCGAGCACGACGCGGGCCAGCCTGTCGAAGCTCATCGCATCGGCCGGACCCGAGAGCGAGAGCGCCGCGGTCGCCGCGCCGCGTCCGCGCAATGGTGCTGCGACGCAGGCGATTCCCGACACCGCCTCCTCCCGGTCGATGGACACACCCTGCCGCAGCCGGATCTGGGCGAGTTCGCGCTGCAGGGCGTCCGGCTCGCAGAGGGTGCGCGGGGTCAGCCGCGGCATCCGCGTGCGGAAGGCGGCCTCGGCGATGGGCGGATCCAGGGCGGCGAGCATGGCCTTACCCAAACCCGTTGCATGCGCGGGCATCCGGCCGCCGAGCCGGGTCGGTAGCGCGGCGGAGAATCGCCCGCCCACCTTGTCCAGGTACACCACCTCGCGGCCGTCGAGCACCGCAAGATGCCCCACCATGCCGGTGCGCTGGGCCAGTTCGTGCAGCAGTGGGCTGACCGCATCGCGGATCTCGTTGTGGTCGGCGGTGAGCCCGCCCAGCTCCAGCGTGCGCATGCCGAGCCGGTAGCCGCCGGAGGTATGTGCGAGCCAGCGCAGCCGGATCATCTGATCCAGGATTCGATGTACCGTCGAGCGCGGAAGTCTGGTTCGTTCAACGATTTCCAGCAGCGTCAAGGTCGGTGTTGCCGCCTCGAACGCGTCGAGAATGAGCGTCATTCGCTCGATCATCGACACCGGGATCGGGCGGGCGGGCTCGACGGTGCGCACTGCGGCCTGGGTGGCCCTGGGGTCGGTCGCGGGACGGCGCGCGGGAATGGCGCGTTCGGCGACCGGCAGCACGGTGACGGTCATATGTACCTCCGTTGGCTCATATGCAGTCTAGAAGTATTTCGACTAGGCATGTGCGGTTTTGTCTGTTGTGTCACCAGTCACAGTGGCCCTCCGGTGCGGGCGGCGAATCGGTGGAACTACGTATTTGTTCCTGGTGACCGGGTCTACGTATTGACCCGGATGCGGCGCGACCTGGTGTGATAACTATCAGCTATATGACTAACCGAAACATAGAGGCATCGATACGCGCACGAACGGCTCGAGATGTAGCGGTGGGCTCGTGCCGGGGATCGGCTCCCGCCCAGCGGGACTACGGACCCTCGGACAGCTCGCGCGGCGGCACTATCAGTATCGAGCTGGTATCTGGGAGGAACGAAATATGGAAAGCATCGCGCAGCGATCCGATGAGGGCGAGATCCGCGTCATCGATGCGGCCGGGCCGCCCGCGCGATACGCCCGCGGCTGGCACTGCCTCGGTCTCGCGGCCACCTTCCGCGACGGCGGCCCGCACACCGTTACCGCCTTCGGCACCGAACTGGTGGTGTTCGCCGGCGAGGACGGAAAACTGAACGTGCTCAACGCCTATTGCCCCCATATGGGCGGCAATCTGGGCGACGGGACCGTCAAGGGCAACTCCATCGCCTGCCCGTTTCACGACTGGCGCTGGGGCGGCAACGGCCGCTGCACCGGCATCCCGTACGGGCGCCGGGTGCCGCCGCTGGCCCGTACCCGGGCGTGGCCGACGCTGGAGGAGAATAAGCAGCTGTTCGTCTGGAACGATCCGGAGGGCGGCAAGCCGACCGCCGAGGTCGCGATTCCCCGCATCGACGCCGCGTTCGGCGACGAGTGGACCGACTGGACGTGGAACACCATGATCGTCGACGCCAATTGCCGCGAGGTCATGGACAACGTGGTGGATATGGCGCACTTCTTCTACGTGCACTACGGCTTTCCGACCTACTTCAAGAATGTCTTCTCCGGCCATATGGCGACCCAGTACATGACCTCCATCTCGCGCGAGGACATGCTGGGCGCGACGGCAAAGGCGTTGGGCGGCAAGAACACCCTGCATTCCGAGGCCTCATACTATGGTCCCTCTTACATGATCGACTACCTGCGCAGCGAGAGCCCGGGCCTGACCGTCGAGGGCTATCTCGTCAACTGCCATTACCCGATCACCGAGAATCGGTTCGTGCTGCAGTACGGCGCCATCGCCAAACGCCCCCAGGGTATTCCGGAGGATCAGGCCGCCTCGATCGCCGAGAAGTTCGTCGCGGGCCTGGGGCGCGGCTTCGAACAGGATGCGGCCATCTGGAAGCGTAAGTCTCGCATCAATAATCCGTTACTGTGCGAGGAGGACGGCCCGGTCTATCAGCTGCGTCGCTGGTACGAGCAGTTCTACACCGACGTCGCCGACGTCGCGCCGGAGATGACCGACCGCTTCGAATTCGAGGTGGACACCACCCGCGCCGTCAGCGCGTGGGAGGCCGAGGTTGCCGAGAACTTGGCCAAGCGCGCTGCCGCGCAGGCCTGAGAGTGGGTGCTATGGAACAGATTTCATGCCGGGCCTGTGGCTCGTGCGTACTGGTGGAGAAGTACAGCATGCAGCAGACGAGCGTGCAGTGGAACGCCGCCGCCGTGGCGGCGTGTCCCGAGATCGCCGACGGCGGTGCGCGCGTGCGCACCTGCAACATGCTGCGCGACAGCATCGATGACGCCGTCGTCGCGGGCGTCGTCGGCGTCAGCACGCGCGAGATGGACGTAAACAACCGCGGCGCAATGCCGCGTCCCGGAATCGGATAAGGAGTAATCACAGTGGCTGCCTTCAGCTCCCTCGGCTACGTGCGGATCGGCATCGCCGACGCCGCCGCCTGGCGTACCTTCGCCTTCGACACCATCGGTTTCGCCGAAGGCCAAGGGCCCAACGAGGATTCGATCTATCTGCGGATGGACGAGCACACCTACCGGCTCGAGCTGGTGCCCGGCGAGCGCGACGAGGTGCTGGCCGTCGGCTGGCAGGTCGCGGACGCCACCTCGCTGGCGCTGGTGCGCGAGACCCTGGAGAAGGCGGGGGTGGCGGTCACCGCGCTCTCACTCGAACAGGCCATCGCCCGCCACGTCGAGGAGGCCCTCAGCTTCGCCGATCCGTCCGGGCTCACGGTCGAGGTGTTCCACGGCCCGCTGCTGGACCACAGCCCGGTGCTGACCAAGTATGGCGCCCGATTCGTCACCGGTGGAATGGGGCTGGGCCACGTCGTGCTGCCCGTGCCGGATCTCGAGGCCGCGCGCTGGTTCTATGCCGAGGTGCTCGACTTCGTCGCGCGCGGCTCGTTCCGCGTGGGTCCGCCGGACCATCCGATCTGGATCCGTTTCTTCGGTGTCAATCCGCGGCATCACAGCCTCGCGCTGATTCCCGGATCCCAGCCGGACGGACCGGGCCTGGTGCACATCATGGTGGAGGTGGACCAGCTCGACGATGTGGGTCGGGCCCTGGACCGGGTGACCAAGGCGGGCTACCACCTGTCCTCCACCCTGGGCCGGCACACCAACGACAAGATGATCTCGTTCTACGTCCGCACCCCCGGCAACTGGGACATCGAATTCGGTTATGCGGGAATGCTCGTCGGCCCGGACTACGTCGCCGAGGAGATGACCGCCGACAGCTACTGGGGCCACGAGTGGGCTAGGGACTGATCGACACGCGGCCCGCCGTGCGCGCACGGCGGGCCGATTGCTTTGCTCCGCAGCAGATGCCTCCTCCAGGAGAGGGGGTAGCCGAGCGCGGCCAGGATTCACTGAAGTCAGAAGCGGTGCGGGGACGCCCGCCGGAGCCTACGCGGTAGAGCGATCGAGGTCATCCCGGTTCGTTCTCAGTGATCCGTTGTCGGTGAAGATGATCCGCACCGAGACCGGGGTGGTTTGCAGGGCGGCGAACCCTGCGGCGGTCAGGGGCGCGAGTATGCGAAGCGGTGCGAAGCTTCGGGCGCGGGCCGCGAGGTCATCGTCGGGGCGCAGCTCTGCGGTCCCGGTGCGCCACCGGCTGCCCTGGCGCACGCGGACATGCGGATTCGCCGCGACATTGCTGCCCCAACCGGATGATGTGCCGTGCTGGCAGATGAGCCAGGCACCGGTGTCGTCGAACCGCACGGTGACCGGCACCCGGCGGGGCAGCCCGGACTTGCGTCCGATCGTCTCGAGTTCGGTGGCGAAGGTGGTCCGGATGCCGATCCGGTCCAGGCCGCGGACTGTCGGGTTCATGACGTGCCGGTTCGCCCACAGCAGGATCGCGAACTTGCGGGCGTCGCGGTCCCGCCCGCCGCCGGTCGCGCCGCGCCGCGGGCGGAGCGCGTCGAATCCGTTGCGCCGCAGCATTGTTACCGCGGTCAGCCACGGGGAGCGGGCCGGGTCGGGATCCAGTCCGGCGCCGAGCCGATGCAGTTGATCGGTGTGCCACTGGAGATCCAGTGCGCCATCGAGGGATTTCAGGGCGCCGTTGCGGGCGAGCGGGCCGTGCAGGCCCAGCGAAATGACCGGCGGGCGCAGCATATCGGTGCGGTCGGCCAGCAGATCGCCCGCGGCGGTGGGTTGTACGGTGGTCGGCCTGCCCAGGCCGACCACGTCGCAGGCGGCGGAGTCGACCGCCGCCGCCATCGCCGACCGGGATCGGAATCCGCCGGTGACGGCGAGCGGAACCGCGGCCGCCGTTCGCCGCACCGATTCGGCGTACTCGAGGAAGTAGGCCTCGCGTGCCCGGGTGCTCGCCGCGGCGCGCGGGCCGCCCATCATCGCCGGGGATTCGTAACTACCGCCGCTGATTTCGATCATGTCGAGCCCCTCGGTGGACAACGCGTCGATCACCGCCTGCGATTCGGCCTCGCTGAATCCGCCGCGTTGGAAATCGGCGGAGTTGAGCTTGATGCTCACAGCGAACTCGGGCCGCACCGCTCTCCGGATCGACCGCACGACCTCGAGCGCGAAGCGCATCCGCCGTGCCGGGTCCCCGCCCCAGTCGTCGGTGCGCCGGTTCGACAGGGGGGAGAGGAACTGCGAGAGCAGATACCCGTGCGCCGCATGGATCTGGACGCCGTCGAATCCGGCGGCCTCGGCCACCCGTGCGGTGATCGCGAACCGTTTGATGAGATCGGCGATCTCGGGCTCGGTCAGCGCGCGTGGCGTCGGCATGCCGGGGATGCCCGGAGCGATCGCGGACGGCGCCACGGGGCGGTGCCGGGCGGCGAGCGGATTGGCCTGGCGCCCGGGATGGTTCACCTGCATCCAGACCGGGGTGCCGCCCTGCTTGGCGGTCTTCGCCCAGCGGGTCAGCGCGTCGAGATCGCGCTCGTCGGTGACCGCGACGTTACCCGGTTCGCCGAGTTGAGTGCGATCGATCATCACGTTGCCGGTGACGATGAGCCCGAAACCGCCGGCGCCCCAGCGGTCGTAGAGCCGAATCAGGCGTTCGTCGGGCGCGTGGTCCGCGGTGCCAAGGCCCTCGCTCAACGCCGACTTCATGATCCGGTTGGGCAGGGTCTGGCCGCAGGGCAGCGGCAGGGGATCGTGCAGGCTGGCCATCGTCGTATTCCCTCCTGTGGACCGGTCCGGCATGGTAGACCGATCGGTGTAATGGCACAGTAGTACACCGATCGGTATAGCGGCAAGGGTATGATGGCGGGACTGGACGAGGGAGGTGGGCGATGGGAACCCGGAATCGGACGGTGGCCCGGGATCGGCTGATAGCCGGTGCGGTCGAACTGATGCAGCGAAATGGCGTGGCGGGCACCGGAATCGCGTCGCTGCTCGAATACAGCGGCGTCTCCCGGCGATCGGTCTATCTGAACTTCCCCTCCGGTAAATCGGAGTTGATCGCCGCGGCGACGCGCACCGCCGGGCAGGCGTACAGCGCCCTGATACGCACCGTTCTAGCGGGGGCGGATCTGGCCTCGTGCGTGGCCGCGTTCCCGGGGCTATGGCGCGAGACGATTATTGGGAGCGACTTCACCGCCGGCTGTGCGATCGTGGCCGCCGCCCTGGGACGCCACGAGGCTCCCGAGGCCGCCGACGCGGCGGGAGAGATCTTCACCGAGTGGGAGGCCATTGTCACCGAACACCTCCTGGCCGAACACGTCGAGCCCGCGCTGGCGCGCTCGCTGGCCACCACGATCATCGCCGCGGTCGAGGGCGCGGTGGTCATGTCCCTGGCGACGCAATCGGTCGCCCCGCTCGAGCGCGTCGCCGCCCAGCTGTCCGCCCTGGTTGCCCAGCACACCGCGGCCGCGCGAACCGCGTAGGGGACTTTGCCGCCGGGAACTGCGTGTGGCCCGGCCCGGAAGGCCTTCCGGGCCCACGCGGACTCCGGTGTCGCGTGGGCCCGGAAAGGTGTTGTGCGAGTGGGTCAGCCGACGGCCGGTGCGTGCTCCTGGTCCGCGCGATGGGGGAGCACCGTCCGGTTGCGGCCCGCGGCCAGGCCGGGAACCGCGGTGAGCACGGCGACGCCCAGCATGACACCCAACGGCAGCGTCCAGTTGCCGACCGCATCGTGCAGCGCGCCAAGGGCCAGCGGTGCGGCCGCGGCGATCACATAGCCGACACCCTGTGCCATGCCGGACAATTGGCGCGCGGTGTGCGCATCGGGGGCGCGCAGGCCCAGGAAGGACAGCGCGGTCGCGAACGCCATGCCCTGGCCCAGGCCCAGGAACACCGCCCATCCCCACACCGATCCGATGGGCGCCCAGGCGATTCCGGCGAAACCGATGATGTTCAGGACCACGGCCCCGACGACCAGCGGCCGCTGATCGGACAGGCGGCGCCCGAACAGGGGCACCGCCACGGCGCCGACCGCCTGCGTCAGGCTGACCAGGGAGACGGCGTAGCCGGCGGCCTCCTTCCCCAGTCCGTGATCGACGCAGATGGTCGGCAGCCATCCGATGACCGCGTAGGCCAGCACGGACTGCAGTCCCATGAACGCGGTCACCTGCCAGGCCAGCCGATCCCGCCACAGTTCGCCGTGCCCGCCCGCCGCGGGTGCGCCCTGCCCGCGGCCGCGCCGCATCCGGGGCAGCCAGGCGATCCCCGCGATCGCCGCCGGAATTGCCAGCAGTGCCAACGGCATTCGCCAGCTGGTGTGCATGCCGTGCTCGATCGGAACGGCCAGGGCCGAGGCTCCGGCCGCGCCGACCGTCACCGCGACCGAATACACCGCGGTAATCGTGGTGACCCGATCGGGGTAGTCGCGCTTGATGATCGAGGGCACCGCGATATTGCCGATGCTGATCGCCACGCCCGCCAGCAGCGATCCGGCGAACAGCACCGCGGTCACCGGGATCACCCGGATCAGCAGCGTCGCGGTGAGCAGTCCCATCGCCGCCACCAGCAGTGCCTCCGGCGCGGGATGCTTGCGTAGGAACGGCGCGACCAGCCCGTACATGCCGAAGCAGACCAGCGGCAGCGTGGTCAGCGCGCCCGCCGCCGCACCCGAGAGATGCAGATCGTGCTGGATCTCGGTGAGCAGCGGTCCGATCGCCGTCACCGCGGGGCGCAAGTTGATCGCGACCAGCACGATCAGCAGCAGTCGCAGCTGGTTCCCCTTCATTACCGAGCCTCCTTCTTGCCCTGCGTCGCAGTCGCCCCGTGCGTCGCGGTCGAGCCTTGTGCTGTGATCGGATCGCAGGCGGTCTGGTTGTCTGCCGCGGCGGCCCTGCGAGACTCCGCGAGCGAATCCAGCACGGCCAGCGTGGGTTCCACCACCGCGGCCGCCGCCCGGCCCGCCGCCTCGCTGTCGCCCGCCGCGATCGCGTCGACCACCGCGCGATGCGCGACCGGACCCGCCTCGGGCACTTCGCAATCGCTGCGCACCGCGCCCAGGGCCTGACGCAGCTGCGCGGCGAAGAACCGAGATGCCTCGATGAGCACCGGATTTCGGGTGATCTCGATGATCGCCAGATGGAATTCGGCGTCGGCGTGGCCGAATTCGCTTGGGTCCGCGGCGCAATCGCGCGCATCCAGCAGCTCGGCAAGCAGGGCGATATCGGCGTCGGTGCGCCTGCGCGCGGCGAGCTTGGCGGCCTGCACGTCGTAGGCCAGTTGCACCTCCATGACGTCGCGCACATCGCAGCGCTGCATCCGCTGCAGCAGCGGCCGGGGGTCGGCGGCGCTGCGCACATAGGTGCCGTCCCCGCGGCGCACCTCGAGCACGCCGATATGGGTCAGCGCGCGAATCGCCTCGCGCACCGCGGGACGGCTGACCCGCAGCTGCCTGGTGAGCTCGAGCTCGCCCGGAATCTTCTGTCCTACGGCCCACGCCCCGCTCTGCACGGTCGACTGGAGCTGGTCCAGGACCGCGTCCACCGTCGATCCGGCCGCCACCGGTGTCAGTTCCACAGCAATTCCTCCTGTCAGATGTCAGACATCTTATCTGTGGTCGAATCGGTGCGACAAGACCACCGAGAGTGGGGTGAAACACCCGGTCAGTACGCTGGTGGGCATGAATGCTCCCACTGCCACCGGTTTGGACGACGTTCGCGCGGTGGTGCACGACGCGGCGCGCCGGGCCCGGGTGGCGTCGCGGACGCTCGCCCGACTCACCACCGCCCAGAAGAATGCGGCCCTGCATGCGTGCGCCGATGCGCTGCTCGCCGCCACCGATCGCGTCCTGGCCGCCAATGCCGGGGATATCGAGGCCGCGCGGGCCGCCGGCACCGCCGCCTCACAGCTGGACCGGCTGCGGCTGACCTCGGCCCGCGTCGAGGTGATTGCCTCGGGGCTGCGTCAGGTCGCGGGCCTGCCCGATCCGGTCGGCGTCGTGGTGCAGGGCTCCACGCTGCCCAACGGCCTGGAGATTCGGCAAGTGCGGGTGCCGCTCGGGGTGGTCGGCATGGTGTACGAGGCGCGGCCGAATGTCACCGTCGACGCGTTCGGTCTGGCGCTGAAGTCCGGAAATGCGGCCCTGCTGCGCGGTTCGTCCTCGGCCGCGCGTTCCAATGCGGCGCTGGTCGAGGTCATGCGGGAAGCGCTTGCCGCGCAGGGGATTTCGCAAGACTCCGTGCAACTGCTGCCGAGCGGGGACCGCTCCAGCGTCACCCATCTGATCCAGGCGCGCGGCCTGGTCGACGTGGTGATCCCGCGCGGCGGGGCAGGACTGATCGACGCGGTCGTCCGCGACGCGCAGGTGCCCACGATCGAGACCGGCACCGGCAACTGCCACGTCTACGTGCATTCCGCCGCGGATCTGGATATGGCCCAGTCGATCCTGCTCAACGCCAAGACCCGGCGGCCGAGCGTGTGCAATACCGCCGAGACGGTGCTGATCGACAGGGCAGTCGCGGATGTTGCTGTGCCGCAGCTGATCGCGGCGCTCGAGGCCGCGGGTGTGACCGTTCACGGCGACCTGCCGGGCCTGGTCCCGGCCACCGACGCCGACTGGGCCGACGAATATCTGTCCCTGGATATCGCCCTGAAGGTCGTCGATGACCTCGACGCCGCCGTCGAGCACATCAATCGGTGGGGCACCGGCCATACCGAGGCCATCGTCACCGCCGACCTGCACGCCGCCCGCGAATTCACCGACCGAGTCGACGCGGCCGCCGTCATGGTCAACGCCTCCACCGCCTTCACCGACGGCGAGCAGTTCGGCTTCGGCGCCGAAATCGGCATCTCCACCCAGAAACTCCACGCCCGCGGCCCGATGGGCCTCCCGGAGCTCACCTCCACGAAGTGGATCGTCTGGGGAGACGGGCAGATCCGCCCGATGTAGGCGAATCTGCCGGGCGATCACCGCGGTGTGATGACGATGCGCTGATCGCTGGTGCTGTCCTTCCAGGCCGTCTCGACATCGCTGAGCGGGACCGATCGCGCATCGATATCGAAGGTGCCCCTACTGATCTCGGCGGCCAGAGCGGGCAACTCGGTCAGGATGTCCCGGGTGGGTACCGAGCCCTGTCCGCTGCCGACGATCTGCAGCCGGGCGGCACGCAGTGCGGCGGAGGGGATCTCGGCGGTGGGCCCGGCCATCGAGCCGATCTCGATCCACGACAGCGGCTGTGCGCGATCGGTGCGCTGGGTGACGATGGCGCGCATCGCCTCGGCGGCGATGCCGCCCCATAGGTAGTCGATGACGACGTCCACATCGGCGGCCGCCGCTCCGAGCCGGGCGCCGACCTCGACGGGCGTGCCATCGAGTGAGACGACCTCGTCGGCGCCGATCGAGGGGAGGCCGGCCAGGCGTTCGGGGTGCCGACCGGCGGCGACGACCCGCCCGGCGCCGAGGTGCTTGGCGACCTGGACCGCGAGCCTGCCCGCATTGCCGGTCGCGCCAAGGACGAGCACGCTCTGACCGGGTGTGAACGAAATGCGTTGCCGCAGTGCGACCCACGACGACATTGCCGGATTCATCCCCGCGGCGATGGCGATCGGGTCGCAGTCCGGCGGCAGGACGATGCTGCGGCGCCGGTCGATGACGGTCTGCTCGGCCATCGCGCCCATGGCGGTGTCGGGCATGACGAAGTAGCGCAGTTCGCCATCGGGCGTGCGGCCTACGCCGTCGACCCCGGGGATCAGTGGCAGCTCGTCGGTGCTGGTGTAGTGCGAGCCATCGGCCTGGGACCGCACTCGTGGGTGCAGCCCGGAGGCCAGCACGTCCACGAGTATCTGATCCGGCTGCTCCGGCGCCGGCGCCGGGAACTCCTGGTAGCTGGGCGGCGTGCCGAATGCGGTGACGACTGCTGCGTACATGGCGTCTTCCTCCAGAGGTGTCAAATAGGTGGTATTGCCACCTAATGTAGATGGTATTGCCACCTAAATCAAGGTAGGGTGGATCTCATGTCCGAACATCACGACAAGGCGTCCCTCGAGCTCATGGACGGCCTGGTCCAGGCCTCGTTCACGGTGATCGCCCTGCTGAGTCAGGTGGCGACCGCGCACGAGATATCGCTGACCCAGCTGCGCGTCCTGTCGATCCTGCGCGACCACGAACCGAAGATCGCCGAACTCGCCGCCCACCTCGGCCAGGAGCGATCCTCGGTGAGCGGCCTGATCGACCGCTCCGTGCGCCGCGGCCTGGTCCGCCGCGCCCGCAGCGAGGACGACGGCCGCGCGGTCCGCGTCACCCTCTCCGACCAGGGTCAGGCCCAGTCGACCGCACTCACCGCCGAGATCGCCGACCTCGTCGTCCCGATGCTTCAGCGACTCACCCCCGCCGAACAGAAACGACTCTCCGCCCTACTGGGCCGCCTGCTCGACGATGGGGTCGGGCGGGTCGGCACGGCAGAAAAGGACTGAGCCGACGTCCCGGTCCCCGGGCGCGTTCCCAGATCATCGATGGTCGTGCGGAACTGGCCGATCCGGTTGAGGCGCTCCTCGAACGACCGCCAGTTGTACCCGGTGCGCCAGTAGTTCACGACATCGACGAGGTCGGCGAGGGGGACGCCCTGGTCCCATCGGCGCGGGTCGGGCGCGGCGCGATAGACCGTCTCGGCCTCCGGTAGCCGCGCCGCGGCTAGTCGCGCGCGCAGATCGTCGAGATCAGCGTCAGTTGCGTGGGCTTCGAATGCTTGCACGTCACTGCTTGGACGGGGCATGAGACCTCCCGATCGTCGTGGAACCGGCTAAGACGGTTCTAACACGTCTTCATGTCAGCCTGCAACCGGCTAAGGTGGTTCCATGAGTGCTGGGTTTCCTGACTTTCGCCTCGGTAGCGTGCTAGCGACCAGCTTCACGGGGACTCTGTCGGAGCGACATGGCATCGCTGTGGAGCGCATTCCCACGCCGCAGCGACTCGTCGACTGGCTGGCGGTGAACGGCCTCGCCGTGGACTCCTGCACCACGGCCCAGCTCGAACTCGCTCGGGAACTGAGGGAATCAATTCACGCCGCCGCGACAGCGGCCGCGATCCAAGACGCTCTCCCTGCGTCTGCCGTCCAAGTCATCAATGACTGCAGCATTCAGGGCCGGGCCGCGGCTATCCTGACGCCCGAGGGCAATCGTCAATGGCGACTGAGCTCGGTTTCCCGCGTAGAAGATGCCCTGAGCGTGATCGCCGCCGACGCGATCGGCATCATCGCGGGCGAACGAGACGGAAAATTGGCCTTGTGCGCATCGCCAACCTGCCAGGCCGCCTTCTTCGACACCAGTCAGAGTCGCACCCGCAAATGGTGTGACATGAACACGTGCGGGAATCGCCAGAAGAAGGCGCGCTTCAATGCCAACCAGCGCAAGAGTGGGACTGCCGCACGGACGGGTGTCATCTGATCCGGCACCCGAATCCGCCGCGCGTCACCGGAATTCATCCAAACCGTTCGATTCGGATGCGGTCGCGCGGCTGCCCGCACGACACCAGCAGCCGGGAGGCATATTCGGCGAAACCGTTGCTGCCGCAGATGTAGGCCTCCCAGCCGTCCGGCGGTGGGTCGGCCAGGTGTGCGGCGAGATGCCGGGCGTGCAGACGGCCCTCGATGCGGGAGTGGATGACGGTCGTCTCGTCGCCGAATTCCTCTGCATAGCAGAGGTCTTCGCGCGTACGTACCGAAACGATCAGCCGCAGTGGCACGTTCAGGCCGAGCCGGCGGCGGTGGCGCAGCATCGCCATCAGCGGTACGACACCGGATCCACCGCCGAGCAGCAGCGCCGGGCGGTCGCCGGGCCAGGCGAAGAACCCGCCGATCGGGCCCCGGATCTCCACCCGGTCACCAGGCTTCGCGACGGTGTGCAGATGGCCGGAGACCTCGCCGCCCGGGACGTGGTCGACGGTGAGCTCCAGGTGTCCGGGGTCGCCGGGCGGTGAGGCCAGCGAGTAATGGCGTTGCGCCGTATAGCCGTCGGCGGCGGTGAGCCGCACCAGCACGTGCTGGCCGGGCTGATGCCCCGGCCAGTCCCGCACCGCGAACCGGAAGGTGGACAGCGTCGGCGTCTCGCGCCGGATGGCGACCAGGGTGGCCGGCCGGAAGACCGCGTTCGCCCGATTGCTGGGCACCAGCCGGGGCGGGACGGCGAACGTATCAGTCGCCGGCATAGCGTTTCTCCCGCCACGGATCGCCCTCGTTGTGGTAGCCGTTGTCCTCCCAGAACCCGCGCTCGTCGTGGTCGAGCAGCCGCAGTTCGGTGATCCACTTGGCGCTCTTCCAGAAATAGCGCCCGGGCACCAGCAGCCGTGCGGGCCCGCCGTGTTCCGGCGGAAGCGGGGAGCCGTCGGCCTCCCAGACTATCCAGGCGTTGCCGTCGCGCACCGCAGCCAAGGGCAGGTTGGTGGTGTAACCGGTATGCGAGCGTGCCAGCACATGTGTGGCCTGCGGCAAAGGCACTGCGGCGGTGAGGAATTCGTCGACACTGGCACCGGCGAACCAGGTGTCCAGGCGGGACCATCCGGTGACGCAGTGGATATCGCCGCGATACTCCGAGCGCGGTAGTGCCCGTGCCTCGTCCCAGGTCCAGGTGCGCGGTGCGGCGACCAGGCCGCAGATCCGCAGTGTCCAGTCGGTCGCCGCGAACTCCGGGGTCACCTCCGCCGACAGCACCGGCCAGCTCCGCCCGGCGTCGTGCTGACCGGGCGGCAGCCGCGGGTCGCGGCCGATACCGCTGCCACGGAACCCTCGGGTGACGATCACGGCAGGTCAGGCTACACGTGTGAACGCCATACCCCGGCAAATTAAATTCCACATGATTCTGACCTTTGCCCAGTTCGACGTCCAAGATCACACTGTGGGTACGCCTCTGTCGACGCGTCGGCTGTGCGTGGATCCATCCCGGACGACCACAGCCTGCTGCCGCTGACTTCGGTCGCCCCCCTCTGCGCCACCCGACGGTGAACGCCACCGCGGCATCCCCATCTGTGGTCCACGGTGCGTCACAGTCTGCCCGATTTCCTGGAGCTCACCCATGTCTCGTATCACCGCGGCCGCTGCCGTGCTGTCCTGCGCCCTGCTCGTGACCGGCTGCTCGCAGTCCGGCTCCACCAGCGGCTCCGGCGGCAGCACGCCGTCGGTCGGCCAGGCCACCGGCCCGAAGCCCGCGCCGTTCGACAAGGGTGTGGTGAAGGTCGCGCTGGTCCGGCAGAGCGGCGCCGGCGACTACTTCGAGCAATGGGGCGGCGGGGCGAAGGCGCAGGCCAAGGCGCTCGGCATCGACCTGGCCGTCTATGACGCCCAGTCCGACAACGCCAAGCAGGCGACCGACTTCTCGCAGGCCATCAACTCCGGGGCGAGCGCCATCATCGTCGACCACGGCTTCCCGGCCACCATCGAGCCGCTGATCGATCAGGCGATCGCGAAGGGCATCACCGTGGTCACCTACGACGTCGACAGCACCAACCCGAAGGTGATCTCCACCGAGCAGAACGATGCGGATATCGCCAAGGCCGCCCTCGGCGCGCTGGAGACCGCGGTCGGCAAGAACGTGCCGGTCGGCTACGTGAACGTGGCCGGCTACGCCGCGCTGGACGCTCGCGACGCAGTCTGGCAGCAGACCAAGCCCGCCGAGGGCTGGACCGAGGCGTTCAAGGTCGGCAACGTGACCGACTCCACCGCCACCGACAATGTGCCCCTGGTCAACTCCGCGCTCACCCAGCATCCGGAGGTGAAGGGCATCTTCGCGCCCTATGACGAGTTGGCCAAGGGCGCCACGCTGGCGGTGCAGAACAAGCATCTGGAGGGCTCGGTGAAGGTGGTCGGCGCCGACATCTCCAACGCCGACCTTCAGATCATCACCGCCGACAACAGTCCGTGGGTGGCGACCGCCGGTACCGACCCCTCCGCGGTCGGCGCGGCCATCGTGCGCACCGCCGCGCTGCAACTGGCCGGGCAGCTGGGCAAGCAGACGGTGGAGTTCCCGGCCGTCGCGATCACCCGGGATCTGCTGGTGTCCAAGAAGATCCAGAATATGGACCAGCTGCGCAAGGCGTTGCCGGCGTTGAACCTCACCCAGGTCAGCGCGGCACCCTGGATCCCGGTCGTGTCCTACTGATGACGGCGAAAGTCCGGGCGACCGCCGTCGCCCTGCGCGAGGTCGGGATGGCCTTCGGCGGGAAGCCGGTGCTGACCGGGGTGTCCCTGGACATTGCCGCCGGCGCGGTGACCGCGCTGCTCGGCGCCAACGGGGCCGGGAAGTCCACCCTGATCAAGGTGCTGTCCGGGGTGTATCCGCAGCACACCGGGCAGGTGCTCGTCGATGGCGCGCCCGTCGAGCTGCACAGCCCGGCGGCGGCGCGGCGCCTGGGCATCCATACCGTGCATCAGCACATCGCCGACGGCGTGGTGCCCGGCCTGTCGGTGGCGGAGAACCTGGTGTTCGAGGAGATCGCGGCGGGGCGCGGCAACCCGTGGCTGAACGGCCGCCAGGTGCTGGCCCGCGCCCGCGAGATTGCGGCCACTCTCGACCTCGGCTGGGACGACCGCACGCTGCGCCGCGATATCGCCGAACTCGGCCTCTCCGACCAGCAGTTGCTGCTGCTGGCCCGGGCGTTGTCGACCCGGCCGCGGCTGCTGATCCTCGACGAGCCGACGGCGGCGCTTTCGGCGGCGGAGGCGCGGCGGCTGTTCGCGATGGTCGACCGGATGCGCGCGGACGGCCTGGCGGTACTGTATGTTTCGCACCGCCTCGGCGAAATCGATTCGCTGGCAGACGATCTGGTGGTTATCCGGGACGGGCGCCGGATCGCGCGGCAGCGCCGGCCGTTCGACTGGGATGCCGCGCTGCGGGCCATGCTGGCGAAGCAGGCTGCGCCGGAAGACGATTCCACCGATTCCGGATCCGCGGTGTCCACGAGGGATGGAAAGTCGGCGGAGCTTGCGGAGCCGGCGGGGTGGGCGAGTACTGCGGATGGCAAGTCTGGCGAGCCGGTGCTGTCGTTACGCGGCGTGCCGCTGCTGCCCGGTCGCCGACCGCAGGATCTGGATATCCGCGCCGGGGAGTTGACCGGCGTCGTCGGCCTGATCGGCGCGGGCAAGACGGAACTGGCGCGCGGGTTGTTCGGGGCCGATCCGTTCGTCGCCGGGACGGTGGAGCTGTTCGGGAGGCCGTATCGGCCGCGTCACCCTGCCGACGCCATCGCGCGCGGAATACATATGGTCCCTGAGGATCGGCACGCCGACGCCCTGATCCCGGACTGGTCGATCGCGCAGAACCTGTCGCTGCCGTTCCTGCGGCTGCTGTCGAACCCGTTCGGTCTGATCCGTCGCGACAAGGAGCGTGAACTCGGCACGCGCACCATCGAGCGGCTCGGCATCGTCGCCCGCGGCGAGGCCGACGCGATCGAGGAGCTGTCGGGCGGCAACCAGCAGAAGGTGGTGGTCGGGCGCTGGCTGGCCCACCCGCCGCGGGTGCTGATCCTGGACGAGCCGTTCCGCGGCGTCGACATCGGCGCCCGCCGCGATATCGGAAGGCAGGCAAGGCAGTTGGCCGCCGCCGGCACCGCGGTGCTGCTGCTGTCCGCCGATGTGGACGAGGTCCTCGAGGTGGCCGATCGAGTGATTGCGCTGGTCGATGGCGAAATCCGTTCCGATGGTTACGGTCTCGCGAGCGAGCAGGTGATCGCCGCCCTTGCCTGGACCACCACGTGAAAAGAGAACCGCCGCCGGCAGCGCCGTCCGTGCAGTCTTCCGCTCCCCATCTGAAAGTTCCGCGATGACCACCACCGAGAAACCCGCACCTGTGACCACCCCGACGGCCGCGTCGGGTCCGGCCGGTCGGGGCCGGATGCGCGACCTGGTCGTCAAGTACGGCTTCGTCGTCGTAACGCTGGCACTGTTCGCGTACTTCAGCGCCAGTGAACCGGCCTTCCGCAATTCGGCCACACTGCTGGACATCCTGCGGTACGTGTCGGTGGCGGCGATTCTCGGCCTCGGAGTCACCGTGACGCTGGCCGTCGGCGGCATGGACATGTCCGTCGGCGCGGTCGCCGGGCTCGCGGTGTCGGTGGCGGCGAAGATGATGGTGGTGTACAACCAGGTCGGCGCGATCGCGATCGTGGTGGTGCTGGCCGCGGGCGTGCTCGCCGGGCTGATCAACGCCCTGTTGATCGTGGTGCTCAGGGTGCCGGACATGCTCGCCACCCTCGGCACGATGTTCGTCATCCAGGGCCTGAAGCTGATTCTGGTGGACGGGCAGTCGATTTCGCCGGGCATGACGCTGCCGGGCGGGCGGACCGCGCCGGGCAGGTTCACCTCCGGATTCCTGTCCATCGATCGCGGCAGCGCCGCCGGAATTCCGGTGTCGGTGCTGATCTTCCTGGTGCTGACCGTGGTTGCGTGGGTATTCCTCGCCCGCACACGCTGGGGCCGGATGCTGTATGCGATCGGCGCCAACCCGCAGGCCGCACGGCTGGCGGGCATCCGGGTCGGTGTGTACCGGTCGCTGGCGTACGTGCTGTCCGGGGTGCTGGCGTCGGTCGGCGGGCTGATCCTGGCCGCCCGTATCGGCCAGGGCGATGTCTCCGCGGGCACATCGCAACTGCTCGAGGCCGTGGCCGTGGCGCTGGTCGGCACCTCGGTGCTCGGCCGCGGCAAGCCGAACGTGTGGGGGACCGCGCTGGGGGCCGTACTGATCGGCATCATCTCCTCCGGCCTCACCATCGCCGGGCTGCCGTATTACACGCAGGACGTCGTGGAGGGCGCGGTACTGATCATCGCGCTGATCTTCAGTTTCACCCTGTCTCGAGGAAGACGACGATGAGCTACCCCATTCTGGAAACCACCGACATTCCCGGCTATCTACGCGAACATGGGCATTGGGATGGCGCCGGAGATATCGCGGTGCACGAGGTCTCCGACGGCAACCTCAACCGCGTTTTCGTTGCGTCGGGACGGGCAGTGGCCGGTACCGGCTGGAGCCTCGCGGTCAAACAAGCGCTGCCGTGGGTCCGTGTCGCGGGCCCGTCCTGGCCGCTCAGCCCGTCGCGCGCCGACGCCGAGGCGCGCGCCTACCGTGCCGTCGCCGCGGTCGCACCGGAGATCATCCCCGCGATCCACGGATACGATCCGGTCAACTACGCCCTGGTCATGGAGGACATGTCGGACCTGCGGGTGCTGCGGACCGTGCTCAACGGCGGCGGCGGCTTCGGCAGCGCCTCCACCGCCATCGGCATATTCGTCGCCCGATTGTCCTTCGCCACTGGCGATTTCGGCTTGCCGTCCGCGGATCGCAAGGCACTGCTGGCGGAATCGGTGAATCCGGAACTCTGCAAGATCACCGAGGACGTGGTTCTCTCCGAGCCTTACCTGGAGCACGAGCACAATCACTGGCACCCCGACCTTGCCGACCTGGCGGCGGCCTACCGCAGCGACCCGAGGCTGCGCACCGAGATCGCCGACCTGCGTCACGTGTTCATGTCCAGCGCGCAGGCACTGCTGCACGGAGATCTGCACACCGGAAGCATCATGGTCGGCACCCGCGACGGCGCCGAAGTCGTGCGGGTCTTCGATCCCGAATTCTCCTTCGTCGGCCCGATCGGCTTCGACCTCGGCCTGTACTGGGGCAACCTGGTCGCGGCCGAATCCCGGGCCCGGGTGCTCCGCACGATCGGCGACCATTCCGCACAACTCGCCCGCAGCTGGGAGGCCTTCGAGACCGAGTTCCGCCGCCTGTGGCCCCAACGTGTCGACACCTTTTTCGACGATGCCTATCTGGACCGCTTTCTCCGTCGTGTCTGGACCGATTCTCTCGGCTTCGCCGGCACCGAACTGATCCGCCGTGTCATCGGCTACGCCCACCTGACCGACCTGGACACCGTGCCGGACACGACGGCCGCCCGCAACGCCTTGCTGGTCGGCAGGGAGCTGATCCTGCACCGGTCGGATTTGCGCACCCCCGCCGACGTTCGCGGTCTCATCGATGATGTGTACCGTTGATCGTGGGTTTTACGGTGCACAAATCTTGTGCCCGCGGCTCCCGGGCCGGTAGAGCTGAGTGTGAGTGGCGGCGGTCCACTCCGGAGGAGGACCAGTGCAGACTGTGCACGAACCGATCTTCACCTCGGTCGACGAGGTGATCGACAGGCTGGCCACGACCGGGTATCTGGCCGATAAGGCCACGGCTACGTCGGTGTTTCTTGCCGACCGGCTCGGTAAGCCGCTGCTGATCGAGGGGCCCGCGGGTGTGGGCAAGACCGAGCTGGCGCGGGCGGTCGCGCAGGTCGCCGGGGCCGAGCTGGTGCGGTTGCAGTGTTACGAGGGGATCGACGAGGCGCGGGCACTGTATGAGTGGAACCATGCCAAGCAGATCCTGCGCATTCAGGCATCCAGCGAGAACGGCTGGGCGGAAACGAAATCCGACGTGTTCAGCGAGGAATTCCTGCTCTCGCGCCCGCTGCTGACCGCGATCCGGCGCAGCGATCCGACGGTGCTGCTGATCGACGAGGCCGACAAGGCCGATGTCGAGATCGAGGGCCTGATGCTGGAGGTGCTCAGCGATTTCGCGGTCACCGTCCCGGAGCTGGGTACCATCACCGCCACCCGCATGCCGTTCGTGATCCTGACCTCCAATGCCACCCGCGAGCTGTCCGAGGCGCTCAAACGCCGCTGCCTCTACCTGTACATCGACTTCCCGGGTGAGGAACTCGAACGCCGGATCCTGGCCAGCCGCGTGCCCGAGCTGCGCCCCGTGGTGTCGGCGCAGCTGGTGCGGATCGTGCACGTGCTGCGCGGCATGCAGCTCAAGAAGCTGCCCTCGGTGGCGGAGTCCATCGACTGGGGCCGCACGCTGCTGGCCCTGGGGATGAAGGACCTCGACGACACCGCCGTGCGCACCACCCTCGGCGTCGTACTCAAACATCACAGCGACCACCAGCGGGCGCTGGCCGAGCTGAAGCTGGCCTGATGTTCGGCGGCAAAGCCCGTCCGGTAGGGCAGTCCCAGCCACCGGACGACCTTCCGGACAACGCGCCGCACGGCGTGCCGGGCCATCTGGTCGGATTCGTTGAGGCGTTGCGCGCCAAGGGAATTCCCGTCGGTCCCTCGGAGACGGTGGACGCCGGGCAGGTGATCACGGTGTTGGACCTGATGGACCGAGAGATGCTGCGCGAGGGACTGTCCTGTGCGCTGCTGCGCCGTCCCTCCCAGCGTCCCACCTTCGACGGACTGTTCGACCTGTGGTTCCCGGCCGCGCTGGGGGAGCGCACCGGCGCCGCCGACATCGAGATCCCGCGCCGCCCGGACGGCGAGGTCGACATTCTCGAGCTGCGAAAGATGCTGGCGGAGTTGCTCGTTGCGGACCCAACGGGGGAGCGGACCCGCGCGTTACAGGAACTGGCCGCCCAGATGGTCGAGGAGATGGGGCAGTATCGGTCGGCCACCGGCCCCTCGTTCTCCTCTTATCAGACGCTCAAGAATGTGCAACCGGAGCTGCTGATCAGCAAGCTCCTCGCGGGATTGGCTGCGGGAATGGACGATTCGGATTTCGGCTCCGAGATCGCCCGGCGCGCGGCACGCTCGCGCGTCAAGGAGTTCCGCGCCACGGTCGAGGCCGAGACCCGGCGCCGGGTCGCCGAGCGGATCGGCCGCGACCGCGTCGCCTCCTACGGTGTGCAACGGCAGGCCGAGGACGCCGATTTTCTGCGCATCTCCGAGAACGAGCTGGCCGAGCTGCGGCGCAGCAGTCAGCGCCTGGCCCGCGTGCTGGCCTCCCGGCTGGCCGCGCGCCGCCGCCACGCCCGCCGCGGCGAGATCGATCTGCGCAAGACGCTGCGCCGGTCGATGTCCACCGGCGGGGTACCGATCGACCTGGTCACCCGCAAACCGCGCCCGGGCCGTCCGGATCTGGTGCTGCTGTGCGATATTTCGGGATCGGTGGCGGGATTCTCCAGTTTCACCATGCTGCTGGTGAATGCGCTGCGCGAACAATTCTCCCGGGTACGGATTTTCGCATTCGTGGACCGGGCCGACGAGGTCACCCAGCTGTTCGATCAGGTGACACCGCTCGATCAGGTGACCCGGCGCATCTTCGCCGAGACGAAGGTGGTCGGCATCGAGGGCCACTCCGATTACGGTGCGGCCCTGGACGGATTCGCCGACGGGTGGCCCGACGCGGTAACCAGCCGCACCTCGCTGCTGATCCTCGGCGATGCCCGCACCAACTACCGCGACCCCGCACTGGACACGTTGCGGCGGCTGGTCGATACCGCCAAACATTCCTACTGGCTCAATCCGGAGGCGGAAAAGGTCTGGGGCACTGGCGATTCCGCGGCAAACAAGTACGCGGAGATCATCGAGATGTTCGAATGCCGTTCGGCGCGGCAGCTGACCTCGGTCGTGGGGCGGCTGCTGCCGGTGTGAGGCGCCGGGCAGCCATCAGCTTTTCTTAAGCGAGTCGCATGGCCGCACAGGGACCATGCACGCATGGATACAGCGGAGATCCGGCACGCACTCACCCGTGCCCGCACTGTCCTCGAGGGCCTCATCGACAATCCGGCGGTGCCGCTGGTCACCGTCTATCACCGGCTCGATGAACTCGAAAAACATTACCGTGCAATGAAATACAGTCCGCGCCCAGTGCTGATGCTACGTTCGATGCTGGCCTGCGACCTGGGCGATTACGGTACCGCCACCCGGCTGCGCGCACAGGCGCTGGCCGCGCCACGCGACAGCATGACCGATTGCGAGGCGTGCGAATGTCATGGGGCAGGCATGGTGTCCAAGGTCATGGGCGGGGACCGAGATGCGCTGCGACGGTGGGCCCCCGTGCTGAACGACAGGCGACGGTGCGCGCAGGAGCCGCATCGAGTGCGTGCACAAGCCCTGCTACCGCTGGTGCGCACCGGCCGGCTCGGCGCGGCCCGAGGCGCACATCTGACCGGCTATCCGCTGGTCAGCAACAATCCCGGGCTGCGCCACGCCGCCGCCCAGCACATCGAGTTCTGCGCCCTGACCGGCAACGAGGCCCGCGGCCTGGACATCCTCGCCGAACACGCCCCCTGGCTCGCAGACGCGGGCGCGGACGCCCGCCTGCGCCTCGAATTCGCCACCGGGGCATGCGTACTACTGCGCAGGCTGGTGGATCTCGGTCACGAGGGTCGGCAGGTGGGCGCCGGCACCGCGGGTTCGGTCCTGGCGGCGCTGACCGCCGAGATCGACGTCCTGTGCGCCCGCTACGACACCCGCAACGGCACCGAGGCGATCAGCTCCGCCATCCGGTCGCGCCTGAACCAGCTCCCGCTGCTGGAACGCCTGCCGCTGGGTATCCGGAGCACCGCGGTGCTGCCGCGGGCCGTAGGGCGCAGCACGGATCCGTCGGCAGAGAGTTTGACCGCCGCAGCGGCGCAGCGGCTCTCCGAATCGGCGGCGGCCCGGCTGGCTCTCGATCCGGCCGCCGCCGAACAGCAGTTGCGGCGTGTCTTGGAGGCTGGGGCCGGAGTGCTGTCGCCCGAGCAGCTGGCTCGACAGAGTTCGCTTCTGGTGACGGCGATCTCGGCACAATCGGGTCGCGAGCCCGCGCTGGCCGATGCGGCCCTGACGGCCGCCTGGCGCTGGGAGGGGCTGTCCGTTGCCGATGCGGTGCACCACACCCTGGTCGCGGCGCGTGCCTGCCATCGCGCCGGTCGGCATGGTGAGGCCGCGGCACTGTTCGAACAGCCGTTGTCGCTCGAACAACCGGTGCCCGGCACCGAGATTCCGTATCCACCGGCCGAAATTGCGGTAATCCGACGGCAATTCGGAGAATCACTCAAGGCGGTGAACCGATACCCCGACGCCGCGGCGCAATTCACCGAGGGCGCACGCCTGATAGGGGCCGATCCCCGGCAGCCCGAGCTGACTGCGGATCTGGTGCATGCCGCCGCGGCGGCACTGTCGTTGTGCGGACGTGACGACGACGCCCTGGCTGCCCAGCTGCGCGCCGCGGACCTCTACGCCGCCCTGGATCGGGTCGCCGCCCGCGCCCGCTGCCTGCGTGCGGCGGCATGGCTGCAGTTCTGGGGCAAATCCGGCGCCCCGGCGCAGCTCCAGGGCCTGCGGACGATGCGGGCACTGCTCGCGGACCTGCAAGAACTCGACGAGACCGAATCAACGCCCGAGGTGCGCGCCGAACTCCTGCAGACCCGGCGCCAGCTCGAGACCATGCTGGACGAGGAGCATGCCCAATGACCCGCTGGTAGACCGCCCAGTAAGCTCGGCAGTCGTGCAAGAAACAGGCCGGCGCAAAGTGGGTGTGATGGGCGGGACTTTCGATCCTGTCCATCACGGGCATCTGGTCGCCGCCAGCGAGGTCGCGCATCGATTCGATCTAGACGAGGTCATATTCGTGCCGACCGGGGAAACCCTGGAGAAGTCGGGGAAGGCGGTCAGTCCCCCTGAGGACCGCTATCTGATGACGGTGATCGCCACCGCCTCCAATCCGCGGTTCTCGGTCAGCCGGGTCGATATCGACCGCGGCAAGACCACCTACACCGTCGATACGCTGCGTGACCTGCAGACTCAGCATCCGGATGCGGAGCTGTACTTCATCACCGGTGCGGATGCGCTGTCCAGCATCCTCACGTGGCACGATTGGGCGGAACTGTTCGAGCTGGCGAAGTTCGTCGGCGTGAGCCGTCCGGGATACGACCTGAATACCGAACACCTCGAGAAGCATCTTCGGAACGGCCCCGACGACGCGGTGACCGTCATCGAGATCCCGGCCCTGGCGATCTCCTCGAGCGAATGCCGTCGGCGCGCCGCTCAGGGCAGGCCGGTGTGGTACCTCGTACCGGACGGTGTCGTGCAATACATATCGAAACGGCACCTCTACGTGCCGGGTGGGAACGGAAAGGTAGGAATATGACAGCCTCCGCCGAGGCGGTGCAGATGGCGCAGGTGGCTGCGCTGGCGGCCGACGAGAAGTTGGCCTCCGACGTGGTCGTGCTCGATGTGTCCGAACAGTTGGTGATCACCGACTGCTTCGTCATCGCATCCGCGCCCAACGAACGGCAGGTCAACGCGATCGTCGACAACATCGAGGAGAGATTGCGACTGGCCGGCCACAAGCCGGTGCGCCGCGAGGGCACCCGCGAGGGCCGCTGGGTGCTGCTCGACTACGTCGAGCTGGTGGTGCACGTCCAGCACAGCGACGAGCGCGATTTCTATGGGCTGGAACGGCTTTGGAAGGATTGCCCGCAGATCCCGGTCGACAAGGCTGGGGATTGAGGGATTGTGACCAGTAAGCACGCCGATGTACGTCGGTTGATCCTGCTGCGGCACGGTCAGACCGAATGGAATGCCTCCGACCGCATGCAGGGCCAGTACGACACCGAACTCAGCGAGCTCGGCCGCCGGCAGGCGAAGGCGGCCGCCCGGGAGATGGACGGGCACGATGCGATCGCCCTGATCGCCTCGGACCTGCGGCGCGCCTACGACACCGCCTCCGCGCTGGCCGAGTACAGCGGGATGGAGATCGTGCCCGATTCGCGGCTGCGCGAGACGCGCCTGGGCGAGTGGGAGGGCATGACCCACATCGAGGTGGATGCGCGGTATCCGGGCGCCCGCCGGCGCTGGCGGCTGGATGCGAACTTCACCCCGCCCGGCGGCGAGAGCAAGGTCGAGGTGGGCGCCCGGGCGCTGCCGGTGGTACACGAGCTGTTCGCCGCGCGCGCGGACTGGCCCGGCCGTACCATCATCCTGGTCGCGCACGGCGGGTTGATCGCCGCTCTGACCGCCGCATTGCTCGAGTTGCCCGCCGCGAACTGGCCCGTCCTGGGTGGACTGGCGAACACCAGCTGGGTGCAGCTGAGCAGTCACGGTCCGAGCATCGAGCAGCCCGGGTGGCGGCTCGATGTGTGGAACGCGGCGGCGAAGGTAGCACCTGATGTCCTCTGAGAAGTCCTCCCCGAACGACCGGGACGAACCGTCCGGCGGCGAACACGCCGTCACGGATGACCTGCTGCGCAAGGCATCCGGCGGGCCGGTGCGGCATCTACCGGACCTGCTGTTCGGCGGTTCCGCGCCGGAACCGGCCGCGCCGACGCAGGATTCGGGTGCGCAGGGCGCGGACCGACCCGGCGGGGCGGCGGTTCCGGGGGATGCCGAGGGGGATACCGGCCCGCCGGGGCCGTCCGAAAGTATCGAACCGGCCTCCGGTGATTCCGGCCCGCAGATCGACGCGGCATCCGATGCCGCGGACGCCGCGGCCGATGCCCGGATCGACGACCCAACCTCGGCGAATATCGCTACAGACGAGGATCATTCGGCCGTCCCGCCGCTGGTGGTCTCCGGCCTGCCGGACTCCGGAGATGGTGACGCATCGGACGATGCTGCGGCGCGCCCGGTGCTGCTGGTACTGGCCGACTCGCTGGCCTACTACGGGCCCAAGGGCGGACTGCCCGCCGACGATCCCCGCATCTGGCCGAATCTGGTTGCGGCGGAGTTGGATTGGGATGTCGAACTGGTCGCGCGGATCGGCTGGACCTGCCGCGACTCGTATTGGGCGCTGATCGGCGACCCGCGGGTGTGGGCCGCGGTGCCGCGCGCGGGCGCGGTGGTGTTCGCGACCGGTGGCATGGATTCGCTGCCCTCGCCCCTGCCCACCGCGCTGCGGGAGTTGATCCGCTACGTGCGGCCGCCGGAGCTGCGGCGACTGGTGCGGGACGGCTACAGCTGGCTGCAGCCGAGGTTGGCCAAGCTCGGCCGCCCGGTGGCGCTGCCGCCGCGGGTGAGCATCGACTACCTCGAGCAGTCGCGCGCCTCGCTGGCGCACTTGCGGCCGGAACTGCCCGTTGTGGGCGTCCTGCCGTCGGTGCACGATTGCGAGGCGTACGGCCGCGTGCACAGCGGCCGGGAGCCCGCGGTGCAGGCGCTGCGCGAATGGTCGGCGAAAACCGGTGTGCCGCTGGTAGATCTGGGTGAGGCCGTGCGTGACAATATTTTCTCCGGCGAGTCGAATCCGGACGGGATCCACTGGGGCTGGGAGGCGCACACCGCGGTCGCACGGGCGATGGTGAAGGTGCTCTCGGAGGTGCGGTCCTGAGATGCAACCGCGTGGGGAAGGTGCTTGACCGGATGCCCGTCGTGGTGGTTACCGATTCCTCCGCGAGCCTGCCCCCCGACCTGGTCGCGGACCTCGGCATCCTCGCGGTGCCGCTGCATGTGCTGGTCGACGACCGTGAGATCCGTGAGGGCGTGGACGATTGCGTCATCGACTACGCCTCCGCCACGGTCACCACCTCGGCCGCCTCGCCCGGTGAGATGCGCGAGGTCTATGAGCGAGCGCTGGCGCTGTCTCAGGGGGATGGTGTTGTGGCCGTGCATATTTCGCGTCAGCTCTCCTCGACCTGGGAGGCGGGCCGCCAGGCGGTCAATGATATGGACCGCGCCGATCGGATCCGGGTGGTGGACTCGCTCAGCGCCGGCCTCGGCACCGGCCTGCCGGTGCTGGCCGCGGCCCGCCGCGCCCGCGCGGGCGCGGCGCTGGACGTGGTCTACGACGCCGCGGTGGCCGCCGCCGGGCGAGGCAGGGCCTTCATCATGGTCAACCGCACCGAGCAGCTGCGCCGCGGCGGGCGCCTGAGCGCCGCCGCCGCGTTCTTCGGCACCGAACTGGTTACCAAACCGCTGCTGCAGATCGTGGACGGCCGCCTCGAGCTGCGGGAAAAGGCCCGGACCCGGTCCAAGGCCTATGCGAAACTTATCGCCGCGGCGGTGGATGCGGCCGGCGACGACGGTGCGGCGGTCGCCGTGCAACACCTGGGCGCACCGGAGGCCGCGGCCACCCTCACGACACAGCTCACCGAGCTGATACCGAATATTCGTGAGGTGGTCAGCGCCGAATTCGGGCCAACGCTGGGGGTACACCTCGGGTCCGGAGCGGTGGGTATCGTCGTGGTCCCCGGCGGCTGCGGTTAGCCTGCGGCCGAGCCATCCTGCCACCGAATGGGCGGTGCCCAGCGCAGTAGACCGTCGCTGACGGCGTGGCGCGGGCGAGTTGTCCACAGCAGATCGGTTATCCACAGGCGGGATATCGGCCCAGGTCGCAGCCGTCGGTGTGTGACCCGGGGCTCTTACGGTGGCTCCCATGGCGCGCGATGACGAGCGGATGCGAGTGCGGAAACGGCTGGGTGCCCTCGAGGGCGCACCGCGTCGCCCGGTGCGCGGGGGTCGCTGGGACCTCGATGAGATCGACTCCTGGGCAACCGATTCCGGCGATCGGGAAGAGCCCGGGCAGGGGGGATCGGAACTCGCGGCGCCAGGGCGGCGGGCCCGGGGCGGAGCCGGATTCGCCGACTCGGTGTTCGATAGGCCGGAACGGCCTGGGGCAGATCCCGACCGCAGCGACGGCAGTGCGGTATGGGGCCGCCAATCCAGGCGCGAAAGGTCCGGCGGTCAGCGGCTCGGGTCGGGTGCGGCCGGGCCTGCTGCGTTCGGGCGGGAGCTTACCGATCGCGACGGTCCCGAGGGCGCGGATTCCGTGTCGATCGAGTCCGAACGTGACTACGCGGATAGCCGGGAGCCCGGATATCGGGACTCGCGGCGCCAGGGGTCGGGCGGGTCGGCAGAGGCGCCGCCCACACCGCATTGGCTGAGCGAGCCGGTGGGAAGCGTGGCGCTGTGGCATGAGCGGTTGGTGCCCGAGCGGTTCCGGGGAACGCGGCTGCATCCGGGGCGGCGCGGGGTACTGGTGCTGGCGGGCGCGGGTGTGGTGGCGGTGCTGGTGGCGGCGGCCGCGTGGCAGCGGGATCGGCCGGTTGCACAGCCGGTTCCGCCGTTGCCTGCGGCGCAGCCCGCGGAGGCGACGGGCGGCGTGCCCGCGCCGAACACTGCCGCGGAGGTGCCGACCGCTCCCGCGCCGACCAGCGATGCGCCCATGGAGCTCGTTGTGAGCGTCGTGGGACTGGTGGAGCACGTGGGTCTGCTGCACCTTCCGGCGGGATCGCGGGTCGCCGATGCGGTGGCGGCGGCCGTGGCCCGGGAGGGTGCCGACCTGGCGCGGCTCAACCTCGCGCAGCGGCTGGCCGACGGTGACCAGGTCGTCGTCGGCGCGCTGGGTCCCGACACCGGCCCGCCGCAGCTCGGCAGCGCGATCATTCCGGGCAATCAGCGCCCCGGATCGGCCAGAACCCCCGGTGCGGCAACGCCTTCCGGCCCCACGGCCAAGGTCGATCTGAACACGGCCACCGAATCCGAGCTGGATTCGCTGCCCGGCATCGGCCTCGCCACGGCACGCAACATCCTGGCCTGGCGCACCGAACACGGCCGCTTCACCAGCATCGACCAGCTCGGCGAAATTCCCGGCATCGGCCCGTCCCGCATCAACCGTCTCCGCGATCTGGTGACGCTATGAGCGGGGCGGTGGTGGGGTCATGAGTAGCGGGAGTGCAGCCGGGGAGCGGGAGCCGATCGCGGTGCCGCAGGTGCTCGATGCGCGGCTGGTGCCCTCGGCGGTGATGTGCTGGGGCACAACGATGGTGGCCGTCGGGGTGGGTTGGCGGGCCGGGATGGCGCTGGTGGCGGTGCTGTGTACCGCGTCGATCATGGTGGGCGTGCTGACTATTCGGTCGCCCGCGCGGCGGATCCCGGCCGCGGTGGCGCTGGCCGCGCTGCTGGCCGGGGCCGGATTCGGGGCGTCCGGGGCCTGGCGGGAGTATCGGGCCGCGACGCATCCGCTGCGGACCGCGGCGGTGGGCACCTATCTGACGGCTATTGTCGTTCCGGTCGACGATCCGAAGATGCTGCCCGCGAAGGCGTTCGGAGCGCGGCAGTGGATGGTGAAGGCGAACCTGCGGCAGTACCGGCACGGTCCGGTGCCGGTACACGCCGGCGGGGCGGTGATCGTGCTGGCCGCACAGGGTGGCTGGCCGGGGCTGCTTCCGGGGCAGCCGGTGGAATTCCGGGCCCGGCTGGACCGGCCGTGGCGGCGGGATCTGACGGTCGCGGTGCTGCATGCGCAGGGTCCGCCGAGGGTTGTCGGGGCCATGCCCTGGTGGCAGCGGGCCGCAGGGGCGGTGCGTGCGCACTTTGCCGACGCGGCCGCGGGCGCCCTGTCGCCCGATGCGGCCGGGCTACTTCCCGGGCTGGTCGACGGGGATGTGTCGCGGCTGCCGGACCGCGTGCGCGAGGACTTCAGACAGACCGATCTCACCCACCTCGTTGCGGTGTCCGGAACCAACGTGTCAATCATCTTGATCTTCGTGCTGGGTTCGATGCGGAGGCTCACCGTGGATCCGCGCCTGGGCGCGGTGCTCGGGGCGGTGGCGCTGGCCGCGTTCGTCATTCTCGCGCGGCCGTCCCCGACGGTGCTGCGGGCGGCCGTCATGGGCGCTATCGCCCTGCTCGCGGTGTTGATCGGTCGCCGAAAACAGGCGCTGCCCGCGCTGTGTGCCGCGGTGATCGGCCTGCTCGGCTATTCGCCCGCGCTGGCCCTCGATATCGGATTCGCGCTGTCGGTGCTGGCGACGGCCGCGCTGATCGTGCTGTCACCGCGCTGGTCTCACTGGCTCGAGCAGCACGGCTGGCGACGGCGCCCGGCGGAGGCATTCGCCGTCGCCACCGCGGCGTTCCTGCTCACCGCCCCGCTGATCGTCGCCCTGACCGGTCACGTCGGGATGCTGGCGATCGTGGCGAATGTGCTGGTCGAACCGGCGATCTTCCCGATCACCGTGGTGGGAACCGCAGCTGCGATCGGGTCCTGCGTCTGGATGCCCCTGGGAGTCGGGCTGCTGTATCTGACCCGCCCGCTGCTGTGGTGGCTGTTATTCGTCTCCGAACACGGTGCATCACTGGGGATTTCGGTATCGATGCCCGATGGTGCGCGCGGCGGGTTCGCGACTGCTGTCGTGGTCGCCGGGGTACTGGTGCTACTCCATCGCGTTACCCGTCCGCCGGACCCGCCGGCCGAGCAGACCGGACATGCCGGCCCGGCGCCGTAGGGGTTGTCCGATGAGGACGACCGGGATGTCGGTGGCGCCCCGTAGGATGCGGGGCGTGACTGACCGTCCTGCCTCCGTCCATCTCGTGCTCGGTGAGGAAGAGTTGCTCATCGAGCGCGCGATCGCCGCGATCGTCGCCGGTGTGCGCGCGGTGGCCCCGGACCCCGCGTCGCTGCCGGTGGACCGGCTGCGCGCGGGCGATGCCAGTACCCCCGAGCTGGCCGAGTTGCTGAGCCCGTCGCTATTCGCCGAGGACAGGGTGATCGTGCTGGAGTCGGCCGCGGAGGCCGGTAAGGACGCGGTCGCGGTGATCACCGCGGCGGCGGCCGAGCCGCCCGAGGGGGTGGTGCTGATCTTCCTGCATTCGGGCGGTGGCAGGGCCAAGGCGCTGGCTCCCGCCCTGCAGAAGGCGGGTGCGGTTACTCACGACTGCGCCAAGGTCAGCAAGGCCGGCGAGCGGATCGAGTTCGTGCGCAACGAATTCCGCGCCGCCGGAGTACGGCCTTCGGCCGATGTCGTGCAGGCCGTCCTGGAGTCGGTCGGGTCGAGTCTGCGGGAGCTGGCCGCCGCGTGTTCTCAGCTGGCCGCCGACGCCGGTGGCAAGGTCGATATCGCCGCGGTGCGCCGCTACTACTCGGGCCGTGCCGAGGTTACCGGCTTCGACGTGGCCGATCTGGCGGTCTCCGGCGACCGGCCCGCCGCCATGGAGGCGCTGCGCTGGGCCACCGACCGCGGGGTGCCCGCGGTCCTACTCGCCGACGCCCTCGCCGATTCGGTGCACACCATCGCCCGCGTCGGCTCGGCCGGGCGCGGCGACCCGTTCGCACTCGCCTCCCAGCTCGGCATGCCCCCCTGGAAGGTGAAAAAGGCACAGGGCCAGACCCGCGGCTGGACGGCCGCCACCATCGGCGACGCCCTGCAGGTCGTAGCCACCCTCAACGCCGACGTCAAGGGCGGTGCCGCCGACGCCGACTACGCCCTAGAGCACGCCCTGTGCCGCATCCTGGACCTGCACGGCGTGAGCTGACTCCGGCCAACGGGCCCTACCGACAAACGAAAGCCGCCGTGGTCGTCTGTTCTCACAGACCCTCTGCCACGGCGGCGATGTGAAGCGTGTGCGGTAGTACTACCGCGAAAGATCAGCCGATCTTGTTGAAAGCCAGCGACAGGGCCGACTTCTTGTTGGCGGCCTGGTTGGCGTGGATGACGCCCTTCGAGGCGGCCTTGTCGAGGCTGCGGCTCGCGGTGGCCAGCAGCTCCTGCGCCTGGGACTTCTCGCCCGAGGCGGCGGCCTCACGGAACTTACGGATGGAGGTCCGCAGCGCGGACTTCACCGACTGGTTGCGCACACGCGCCGCCTCGTTGGTGCGGATCCGCTTCATCTGGGACTTGATATTTGCCACGCGTAGTTCCTCTGATTCCTGTCGTCAGTGTGGTGTGCTCTGTACTACCGAGAAGTCTCTTCGGGCGCACTACTCCGAAACCATGAAGCCGGGTAGCGCCGCACCGACGATCGAGAGTACCAGCCGGGTGGCCCACGGGTGAAATCGCCCCGGTCGCGCCCATGCCCCGTAACACGCTGATGCGAGAAATTTACCAGCGTCCGGCCGTGCGGGGCCGCCACGTGGTGGACGATCATTTCATGCCCCCCACCGGCGTATCGCGACCCACGGCGGCCGCACCGCGCACGGGGGATTCGCCCGCGATCCTGCGCGACGGCAATTCGGCCGGGGCGGCCGGGGTGCTCGATGGTTACCGGCCGGGTCGCTACGAGCACGCCTACGACGAGATGTTCGATGCGGACGGCCACCCGCGCGCGGCCTACCGGGGCATATTCAAGGCGCTGGCGCCGATCGCGGCCGCCGATCTCGAGCGCCGCGCCGAGGCCCTGGACCGTGCCTTCACCGACCAGGGCGTCACCTTCTCGCTCCCGGGCAAGGAGCGGCCGTTCCCGCTGGATCTGGTGCCGCGGGTGATCGCGGCGACCGAATGGAACAAGCTCGAGCGCGGCATCCGCCAGCGGGTCCGCGCGCTGGAGCTGTTCCTGGCCGATATCTACGGCGAGCAGAACATTCTGCGCGACCAGGTCATCCCCAAACGCCTGGTCACCTCGTGCCGGCATTTCCACCGTGAGGCCGCCGGGGTGGTCCCGCCGAACGGGGTGCGCATCCATGTGGCCGGAATCGACCTGATCCGCGACGAGCGCGGCGACTTCCGGGTGCTCGAGGACAATCTGCGCTCCCCGTCGGGTGTTTCGTACGTCATGGAGAACCGCAGCACGATGGCGCGGGTCTTCCCGGACCTGTTCTTCTCGCATCGGGTGCGCGCGGTCAGCGACTATCCGAGCCACCTGGTGCATGCGCTGCGCTGCGCCGCGGCGCCCAACGAGCTCGACCCGACCGTGGTGGTGCTCACCCCCGGGGTCTACAACGCGGCCTATTTCGAGCATTCGCTGCTGGCCCGGCAGATGGGCGTGGAGTTGGTGGAGGGCCGGGACCTGTTCTGCCGCGACAACGTGGTGTACATGCGCACCACGGTGGGTGAGGTGCAGGTCGATGTCGTCTACCGGCGCGTGGACGACACCTACCTGGATCCGATGCAGTTCCGCCACGATTCGGTGTTGGGCGTCGCGGGCCTGCTCAACGCCGCCCGCGCGGGAAATGTGGTGATCGCCAACGCATTCGGCAACGGCGTCGGCGACGACAAGCTCACCTACACCTATGTGCCCACGATCATCGAGTACTACCTGCGCGAGAAGCCGGTGCTGCCGAATGTAGACACGCTGCGCTGCTGGCTGCCCGCCGAGCGCGAGGAGGTGCTCGACCGCGTCGGCGAGCTGGTGATCAAGCCGGTGGAGGGCTCGGGTGGATACGGCATCGTCATCGGGCCCGATGCGGGCGAGAGGGAGCTCGACGCGATCCGCCGCGCCATCAGGGCCGATCCGCGGGGCTGGATCGCCCAGCCGGTGGTGCAGCTGTCGACGGTGCCCACCAAGGTCGACGGCGGTCTGCGGCCCCGCCACGTCGACCTGCGCCCGTTTGCGGTCAACGACGGCGACGGCATCTGGGTGCTGCCCGGCGGACTCACCCGGGTCGCGCTGCCGGCAGACTCGCTGGTGGTGAACTCCAGTCAGGGCGGCGGGAGCAAGGACACCTGGGTGCTGGCCCCGCGCACCTCCGACGAGAAGCGTGAATTGGCCGGCGCCGAACTGGTTTCCGAACTGCCCGACACCAATGAGCGTGAGCAGGACCGCGCTGTGACCGCCGCCCAGGCCAATCAGCAACAGCAGCAACAACAGCAGAGCGGCCGGATATGCCGCACACCCGGTGGGAGACCACGCCGGGACACCTGAAGGCGGTGAACGCCATGTTGGCTCGCAATGCCGAATCCCTGTACTGGATCGGCAGGTACGTCGAACGCGCCGACGATACCGCCCGCATCCTCGACGTCGCGGTGCATCAGTTGCTCGAGGACGCCAGCGTGGATCCGGACCGAACATCGCGAGTGTTGTTGCGGGTACTGGGAATCGAGCCGCCGGAGGGTGAACTCGATGTCTGGGCGGTGACCAATGTGGTGGCCTTCGCTCGTGAACAAGGGGGTTCGATCGTCGACTCCATCGTCGAGGCTCGCGAAAATGCCCGGGGTGCGCGCGAAGTGACCTCCGATGAGATGTGGGAATGCCTCAACGCCACCTACAACGGGCTGGTCGCGGCCGAGAAGAACGCGCGTGCACTGGGACCGCACGAATTCTTTCACTACATCACCGGCCGCGCGGCGATGTTCGCCGGTCTGTCCGATTCCACGCTCAGCCGCGATGACGGCTACCGCTTCCTGCTGCTGGGCCGCTCGGTCGAGCGCGTGGATATGACCGTGCGCCTGCTGCTTTCGCGCGCCGGTGATCGCACCTCCTCGCCCGCCTGGGTGACGGTGCTGCGCTCGGCCGGGGCGCACGACACCTATCTGCGCACCCACCGCGGCGCGCTGGATGCGAACCTGGTGGCCGAATTCATCCTGTTGAACCGGGATTTCCCGCGCTCGGTATTCCATACGCTGCGGGTGGCCGAGGTATGTCTGCAGGAACTGGACCGGCGGCCCAACAGCCCCTTCGCCGCCCAGCACGAGGCGGGGCGGCTGCTCGGGCGCGGGCGTAGCGAACTGGAATTCCTGCCTCCGGGAATCCTTTTGGAGGATCTGCAGTCGCGGCTGTTGCTGCTGCAGCAAACCTGCCGTCAGGTCAGCGAGGCCGTCGCCCAGCAGTATTTCCATGCCGCGCCCTGGGTGGCGTGGACGGATCTGCATTCCACGCACACCGTCGGAGGTTTAGAGCAATGAGTTGGCGGATGCGGGTGGTGCACACCACCGGATATGTGTATGACGCGCCGGTCACCCGGTCGTTCAACGAGGCGCGGCTGACCCCGCGCGCCGACGGTCGGCAGAACGTGATCCTGAACCGGGTGGAGACGGTGCCCTCGACCCGGTCCTATCGCTATATCGACTATTGGGGCACCGCGGTGACCTCCTTCGATCTGCATGCCCCGCATACCGAACTGGAGGTCACCGGATCCTCGGTGGTGGAGACCGAGCCGTTTGCTGGCCCGGCCGAGGAATTGTCCTGGGAGGAACTGTCTGCCGGCGCGGTCACCGACCGCTTCGACGAATTGCTCACCCCGACCGCCTATGTGCCGCGTGATCGCCGCCTGACCGCGGTGGCGCGCCAACTCGCCCGCGGGGTGCCGCCGGCCAAGGCCGTGGTGCGCGCGGCGGAGTGGGTGCACCGCGAGATGGACTACATCGCGGGCACCACCTCGGTACACACCTCGGCGGTGGACGCGTTCGCCGAACGGCAGGGCGTGTGCCAGGACTATGCCCACCTGACGTTGATTCTGCTGCGCAGCATGGGAATTCCCAGTCGTTATGTCTCGGGCTATCTGCATCCGCGGCCCCTCGCGGCGATCGGCGAGACGGTTGCGGGGGAGTCGCACGCCTGGATTGAGGCGTGGACGGGCGGCTGGTGGGGCTACGACCCGACCAACAACATCGCGCTGAGCGAGCAGCACGTGTCGGTCGGCGTCGGCCGCGACTATGCGGATGTGCCGCCGGTGAAGGGCATCTTCTCCGGGGACGGATCCACCGATCTGGAGGTCGTCGTGGAGATCACCCGCCTCGCCTGAGCCGGTGCTGCCGATGGCTCTGGCGCGTTCGGCCGGCGGGAAGACGTGCGCCAGGATCGACAGCATGCCCGGGGTGACCAGCGCGCCGCCGCCTTCACTTGATGTCTATTGCAATGTTCATAATAATGAGTTGCATATGACGCAAGTAGATCTGAACCTGCTGAACGCTCTCGACGTTCTCCTGGCCGAGGGCAGTGTCACCGCCGCCGCCGAACGGCTGCACCTGAGCATTCCGGCGACCAGCCGGACCCTGGACCGGATCCGCAGGGCGATGGGCGATCCGATTCTGGTCCGGGCCGGCCGGGGGCTGGTGCCCACGCCCCGGGCCCTGGCGATCCAGACGCGCCTGCACGAGCTGATCGAGGAGGCGCGCGCGCTGATGGAGGCCGGTCGCGGGCTGGACCTGGCCGCGCTCGAGCGCACGTTCACGCTGCGCGCCAATGACGTGTTCGTCAGCGTGCTTCCCGGTCCGCTGCTCGAGCGCATGCGCAGCTCCGCACCCGGCGTCCGGCTGCGATTCATGGCCGAGGGGGACGAGGATCTCGGGCCGCTGCGCGAAGGCCGGGTCGATCTGGATATCGGGTCGATCGATTATGGCGGGCCCGAGGTTCGCAGCGGCCCGCTCTACCGGGAGCGACTGGTGGGGATGATGGCGGGCGCTCATCACCTCGCGGCCGGGGAGATGACCCTCGAGCGGCTGGTGTCGGTGCCCCACGTCGCCGTGTCGCGGCGCGGTCGCTCGCGCGGCGCGCTCGATGCCGCGCTGGATGAACACGGCCTCGAACGGACGGTCGCGGCCGTCGTGCCCAGCTATACCAGTGCCGCGCACATCGTGCTGACCTCCGAGCTGATCGGACTGTTCCCCGAGCGGTACGCCCGCCAGGTCGCCGTGACCGGCGGTGCCAGGATCTTTCCCGTCGGCCTGGAGCTGCCGCTGGTACAGGTCTCGCAGGCCTGGCACGTGCGGCACGACAACGATCCGGCCCACCAGTGGCTGCGGTCTCAGGTCGTGCAGGTGTTCGGCGCCGCGGATATGCCCTGACGATCGGCGCCACAGCAGGACCGTGGCGCCGATCGTCATATGGTCGTTTCAGGCATTGATCGTGGTGACGTCTCTCAATGTCTCGTAATTCTTGACATAACCGTTCTCGAGGCCGACCAGAATTTCGGCGATCTCGAAATAGTGGTCCCACCAAGGTGTTTCGCGCAATGCCTCGATAACGAGCTGGAATGCGTGATGATCGACCGCCTCCCACATCCAGATGTCGGTCACGCGCGCGGAGTAGTACTCCGTGTCGAAGAATCGGGACCGGACACCCTTCACCCTCTCCTGCACTATCGGAAGGACTTCCTTCTCGAAGGTTGCCATGCGGTTCTCGGGCGTCATGTCGAGCCACGCACGTGTCGTCTTCACCAGCATGAACGCCGTGACACCGGGTTCGAATGTCTCCTCGGACATGATTTGTTCCCTTTCTCTATGTTGTTCGATCAGGCCCCGGCGTAGGCGCCGTTCCGGATGTCCTCGGTCAGCGTCGGCCCGGTCGGGGTCCATGCGAGGAGCTCGCGGGTGCGCGCGCTCGACGCGGACATGGTCATTCCGAAGAAGCTGCCGACGAATCCGAAGTGCTCGGCGGCGTTCTCGGGTGCGACCGACACCACCGGAACGTCGAGAGCGCTCCCGATGGCCTCCGCGATGGCGCGCGTCGAAACCGCCTCCTCGGCGACCGCGTGCAGCCGCGATCCGGCCGGCGCCGACTCGAGTCCGAGCCGGATGAGCCGGGCCGCGTCGGGGCGGTGCACCGTGCCCCAGGTGGCGGAGCCGTCGCCGATATAGGCCGAGACGCGGTGGCGGCGGGCGGCCGCGGCGACCGAGGCGATGAAGCCGTGGTCGCCGATGCCGTGCACCGACGGCGCGAAGCGGGCGATGACGACCCGCACGTCCTTCCCGACGTACTCGAGCGCGCGATTTTCGCTGCCCCCGCGCGGTGCGCCGGGCCCGACCGCGGGCGAGGGGTCGTCCTCGACCGCGGGGCGTCCTTGCACCAGGCCCGAGAGGCCGGCGGCGACGACGAGCGGTCTGTCGCTTCCGGTCAGCGTCTCGGCGAGCGCCTCGACCGCGGCCCGCTCGGTGCGGTTGGTCTCGGCGGGATCGGACCAATTGTGCTTATTTCCCAGGTGTACAACGCCTTCGGCCTCGGATGCTCCGCGGCGCAGTGCGTCGGCAAGGGAAGGTGGCAGATGTCTCCCACAGCGCAGGAAGTCGTCGAATCCGTAGCCGAGCAGCAGCCCGTCTCGCTGGGCCGCAAGCTGTTCGCGGAGGGGCTGGGCACGTTCGTGCTGGTCCTCGGTGGCGTCGGCACCGCGGTGATCGCGGGGCATAAGGTGGGCGAGCTGGGTGTGGCGTTGGCCTTCGGCTTCACGCTGCTGTTCCTGGTGTATGCGCTCGGGCCGATCTCGGGCTGCCATGTGAACCCGGCCGTGACGGTGGGGCACCTGCTGCTCGGCCGCATCACCGTGGTCCATGCGATCTATTACGTTGTGGCGCAACTGATCGGCGGTTTCGTCAGCGGCGCGGTGATCTATGCGATCGCGAAGAATCTGCCGTCCTATCACCGGGCCGCGGACGGCCTGGGTGCCAATGGCTGGGGCGCGCACAGCCCGTCGCGGATCGAGGTCAGCGGCCCGCTGGGCACCTTGACCGCCAACGGCTACGGCCTGGCCGCGACCATCACCGTCGAGGTAATCCTGACCGGCCTGCTGGTTTTCGTGGTGCTGGCCTCCACCGACCAGATCTCCGATATGCCGCTGGCGGGCCTGTCCATCGGCATCACCCTGGCCGTCATCTACCTGATCTCGATTCCGATCGACAACACCTCGGTCAATCCCGCCCGCTCCCTGGCCGTGGCGCCATACCAGGACGGCGCCTTCGCCCAGGTATGGGTCTTCGTGGTCTTCCCCCTACTCGGCGGCGCCCTGGGTGCCCTGGTCTACGGCTTGCTCTTCGGCCGCTCCCGCCCGCTGGTCTCCTGAACCTGCCTCACTGCCAGTGGTATTCGCGGCAGAGGCGGTGGGCGACGAGGTCGAAGGTTGGGCGGGGCAGGATGGCGCCCTCGCGGCGGATGCCCTCCTCGGGGACGTCCAGCACGCGGTCCAGGCGGACCCAGCTGGGGCGGCCCTCGTAGTCCCAAGGGCCCGAGCCGATCTCGACCCAGTGAGGGTCGTGGGCACGGCGCGGATTGGAGGACAGCATCAGGCCCAGCAGGGTGGTGGCGTCGCGACCGACCACGAGCACCGGGCGGTCCTTGCCCTCGCTCGGGTCCTCCTCGAAAGGCACCCAGGTCCAGACGATTTCACCCGGGTCCGCGCGGCCGTTCAGCTGCGGGCAGTACACGACCTGACGGGCCCGCTCGTGGGTGGGCACGGGGACCGACGCGGCCGGGCGCACCGCGACCACAGGCCGCCGCCCCAATGCCCGGTCCCACCGGACTGAGCGCTGCATCCGATCGACCAGCTTGGGCGCCTGCATCCGCATGATCCTGGGCCCCTGCTCCCGGGCAATGGTTCCCAATTGCTTGCCGAGAGAGCTCCACGTGCTGGCCATGATTCGGAGCATAACCGCGGATCGGGCTCCGCTCATCCCGCGAGATACACCGCCCCAAGCCCACCTCGGCGATGCTGAACATCCTTGTGCGACAGCGCACACTCGGCCGCGCCCGCTCGGACCTGCGCGGCGCGACCGGTCAGCGGCACAGGGCGGGACGTTTGCTGTCGAAACTCCAGTCGGGGATCAGGTACTGCATGGCGCGGGCGTCGTCGCGGGCGTCCAGGCCCTCGCGCAGGTAGAGCTCGTGTGCGGCGTCCACGCGTGCGGGATCCAGCTCGACACCCAGGCCGGGTTTGTCGGGGACGGTGAGCAATCCGTCGCTGATGGTGAGCGGCTCGGTGGTGATGCGCTGGCCGTCCTGCCAGATCCAGTGCGTATCGATGGCGGTGATGTCGCCGGGTGCGGCGGCGGCCACCTGGGTGAACATGGCCAGCGAGACGTCGAAGTGGTTGTTGGAGTGCGAACCCCAGGTCAGGCCCCAGGCGTCGCACAGCTGGGCCACCCGCACCGAACCGGCCATCGTCCAGAAGTGCGGATCGGCGAGCGGAATGTCCACCGCATTGGCACGGATGGCGTGGCCCATCTCACGCCAGTCGGTGGCGATCATATTGGTCGCGGTCGGCAGCCCGGTGGCCCGCTTGAATTCGGCCATCACCTCCCGGCCCGACAGCGTGCCCTCCGCGCCGACCGGATCCTCCGCATAGGCCAGCACGTCGCGCAGTTCGCGCGCGGTGCGCACGGCATCGGCAAGCAGCCAGCCGCCGTTGGGGTCCAGGGTGATTCGGGCCTGCGGGAATCGCTCGGCCAGCGCGCGGACAGCGGCCGCCTCGTCCGCCGCGGCCAGCACGCCGCCCTTGAGTTTGAAATCGGCGAAGCCGTACCGTGCGTGCGCGGCCTCGGCCAGCCGCACCACCGCCTCGGGGGTCAGCGCCTCCTCGTGCCGCAGACGCAGCCAATCATCAGCGTCGGCGGCCTCGTCGCCGGGCCCGCGGTAGGCCAGATCGGTGCGGTTCCGATCGCCCACGAAGAACAGATAACCCAATGCCCGGACCTGGCTGCGCTGCTGACCCTCACCCAGCAGCGCAGCCACCGGCACGCCCAGATGCCGCCCGAGCAGATCCAGCAGTGCCGATTCGACCGCGGTCACCGCATGGATGGTGATCCGCAGGTCGAAGGTCTGTGCGCCGCGCCCACCGGAATCCCGGTCGCCGAAGGTGCGCCGGATATCGGCCAGGACCGCGTGATAGTCGCCGATCCGCCGGCCCACCACCAGCGGGCGCGAGTCCTCGAGGGTACGCCGGATCGCCTCGCCGCCGGGGACCTCGCCGACACCGGTGTTGCCGTCGGAATCGGTGAGTATCACCAGGTTCCGGGTGAAGTACGGCGCGTGCGCCCCGCTCAGATTCAGCAGCATGCCGTCGTGCCCGGCGATGGGCACCACGCGCATCTCGGTGACGACTGGAACAACGGAGTGTGGGGCGTTTCCGGTGGGCACGGTCATCGCATGCTCGGCGCGGGTGTCCCCTATGCTCACGAGGAGACGAAGCGCCTTCTCCTAAGTGGTATCGGTGGTGGCGGTTGGAATCGATCCGCGTGAATCGCTTCGCGCTCTGGCGAGGTTACGGCCGGTCGATGATGCATGTCCAACACCGATGCCGAATGGATTGATGCCCCCGCGGCATCATGGCCTCGGGACACCCGGTACTCGCAGGCGTGGCTGGACCTCGAGGCCGAGCCGCTGGTGCTGCAGGTGCCCGCGATCGACGCCGGGCGCTACTGGCTCATGCAGATCGCGGACGCCTGGACCAATACCGCCCACGACCCCGGCAGCGTGCGCCCCCAGATCCACCCCGGCCGGCCCTCCCCGCCGTTCACCTACCTGATCACCGGACCGGGGTGGCAGGGCACCGTACCGGACGGGATGACCCAGCTTCCGGTCTCGACGAATACGGCCTGGATCCTCGGCCGGATTCAGGTCAACGGGCAGGCCGATATCGCCGCGGTGCGCGCGATGTCAGGCCCGGCTGAAACTTGTCCCGCTGAGCGTCTACCAGTCCAACCCGATGATCTCGACCCCCGGAGTCACCCTCGATGGCACCCAGCGCACGGCCTCGCCGTCGAGCCAGGTCGCCTCGATGGACGGCCCGGCCTTCTTCGGCAAGCTGTGCGCGCTGCTGAGCGTCGATCCGCCCGCGCCCGCCGATCAGCCGGCGATGCGCCGATTCGCCACGATCGGCGTGACCCCGGGCGGCACACCGACCGCCCCCGCGACCGTCCTGACCGCCGCGGTGCGCGCGGCCGAGCAGCGCATTGCCGACTACCAGGATCCCAAGAGCCGCGACGTCGACGGCTGGATCTGCGCCACCGACGTCGGCACGTACGGCACCGATTACCCGCTGCGCGCCCACACCGCGTACTTCGGGCTCGGCGCCAACCTGCCGCAGGACGCGCTGTATCCGACCATCGACGGCGTCGCCGACGACAACGGCGCGCCGCGCCGGTTCCGGCTGCATTTCCCCGCCGGTCAGCTCCCGCCGGTCGATGCGTTCTGGTCGATCACCGCCTACGACGCCGACAGCTTCCTGATCCCCAACCCCGCCGGGATCTACGCCGTCGGGCACGAGGTCCCCGTGACCGCGAACCCCGACGGCAGCGTCGATATCGCCGTGCAGCACGCCGACCCGGGCACGACTGTGCCGCACGGGAACTGGCTCCCGATTCCCGCGGTCGGCAAGTTCTCCCTCACCCTGCGGCTCTATGCACCGAAACCCGAAGCCGTGCAAGGAAAGTGGCAACCACCGAAACTCGATGGCGTCGCATGAGCCTTAGGTGTTGCGCCAGCGCGGCACCCGGCGCTCCCGCAGGGCGGCCAACCCCTCGGCCGGGTCGTGATGGGCGATAAGGGAATCCAGTAATTCGGCCGGATTTGCTATGACGGCAACGGGATCGGCGGCCTGTTCGGTGTGCGCCAGATACGACAGGGCGGTGCGGATGGCCACGGGCGAGCGGGCGACGATGTCGGCGGCCATATCCCGGGCCGCGGCCACGGCCTTGCCGGTCGGGGCCGTGCGGGCAACCAGTCCGGCGGCCACGGCCTCGGCCGCGTCGATCCGGCGGCCGGTGACGATCATGTCGTGCGCCAGCGCCCGGCCCACGATCCGGGGCAGGCGCACCAGCACCCCCGGACCGGGCGGTTGCCCGATTCCGGTGTCCGGCAGGGCAAACGACGCGGCCTCGTCGGCGACGACGAGCTGGCAGGCCAGGGCCAGTTCCACCCCGCCGCCGTCCGCGCGGCCGTTCACCGCCGCGATCACGGGCTTGCTCATCGAACGCGCCGACAGGCCACCGAATCCGCTGCGAGGCAACGACATCAACTGCAACGGTGATAGGACGTCGCGCAGGTCGCTGCCCAGGCAGAAGGCATCCTCGCCGCCGCCGCCGAGGATGGCGACCCACAGTTCGCTGTCGTGCTCGAATGCGGTGAAGATCTCGTCGAGTTCGCGGTGGGCCTGCGCGTCGAGCGCGTTGCCGACCTCCGGCCGGTTGATCATCACCTCGAGCACGTGTTCCGATCGGGTGAGCAGCACCCGGTCGTAGGTGTCCCGGAACGTCGTCACCGGCGCGCCGAGGCATTCGTCCATCCGCTCGCGGCTGTAGGCGACGCGGTTGCCCCGATCGGTGGACCTGGCGAAGACGCGCTCGCCGATCGGCTCACCGTCGCCGGTCAGCGCGTCTATCAACTCGTTGTCGTGCTCGAGGGTGTTGGCCAGGAACCGGCGGCCGTCGTCGAGCCTGCCGACCACGACGCCGACGCGGGATCCGTCCCGCTCGAAACGCACGGCGTAGCTGTCGATGCTCGCCCAGCCATCGGCATGGAACGCGACCGGCACCGCCGGTGCGGCGTCGAGCCGGGCCTGCACCGCGGTCGTATCGCCGCGGCGCCACGCGACGGGGGTGCCGGTGTAGATACCGGCCGAATGCTTGCTGAGCAGGCCGCCGTTCGCGACGACCATACCGTGAGTGCCAGGCCGATTACGCACGCGCGCAACGATTTCGGCAATGGCGTGGGCCGAATAGTTGTTGCCCGGCCCGCCGAAGTACGGCAGGCCGCCGGTGACGGTGAGCCCGCGCGGATCCTGCGGATCCAGGCCAAGCCCGTCGCAGATGTTGAAGACCGCGATCGGAAAACAGCTGTAGAGGTCCAACATCGACAGCTCATCCATGCCGATACCGGCCATCTCCAGCGCGCACCGGACCGCGGCGACGGCCGCCGGGCTGCGGCTCAGATCAGGCCGGACGAGCATGTCGCGTTCGGTCAGATCCGCATGCCCGTGCAGGAAGGCCATGCGGGAGGCGGGAATTCTCAGGCGCCGCGCGGTCGCCAGCGACACGACGACGATCGCGGAGCCCTGGTTCACCTGATCCCGCGCCACCAGCAGCCGGGGGTAGGCGTCGGTGATCAGGCGGTTTCGCTGCCCGACCGCGATCAACTCCGCGGCGTCGTGTGCCACGGGCGCGGCCGCGTGCGGATTACCGGCGGCGATCGCGCTGAACGAGGCGAACAGCGCGCCCATCGACCGCGCGTACTGCGATCGTGTCGCCCCCAGCCGCGCCCGGCGGGCGTTCTCGAACACCGTATAGAACACCGCGGCCTCGGCCATGCGGTGAATCACGGCCTGGGCGGGGGTCATGCCTTCGGTGCCGTAACCCTGATCGTCGAGCGAGCCGGGCACCCGCTCGCTGAAATCGGGGCGTTCGGCGGCGGGCCGGGTCGTGCTGCTCCGCACGGTCGAGATGGCCTCCGCGCCGACCAGCACCGCGGCGCCGCGGCGGCCGTCGGCGATATCCCCGCACAGCTCGGTGAGCATGCGCTGCGGGCTTTGCCCGCCGGTCGGTCCCAGTACGGCGTGGCGCGGCGTGGCGCCGACCCGCGCCGCGACGGCCCGCGCGACGTTGTCCGGCGCGCCCAGCGGGGCGACGGCGAACGGGTGCGCATCGTCGAACGCCCGGACCGCGGCGAAGGTATCGAGGGCCGCGAGCACCCGGGCGGCATCGGCGCCGGTATCGGCCACCGCGACCCGCACGGCCTCGGCAGCCAGATCCGCCGCCGACAACGCCCGATAGGCGGCATCGTCGATGCGTTCGGAGAACTGGCCCACCCCCACGATGACCGGGGTATTCGAGGGCAGGTCGGACAATTCGGTAGCCACTCGAACGAACGTAACAGCCGGTCTGTGTCGCCGCACATCCGGCTGTGTTGACATAGGCAGGTAAATGCCTGCATGATTGTGCGGTGGATGTCGAGGCATACGAGATCGATGCGGTTTTCAAGGCGCTGGCCGATCCGACGCGGCGGCTACTGCTGGACCGGCTGCGCGAGCAGAACGGCCAGACGCTGCGGGAGCTGTGCGAACACCTGGAGATGGCGCGTCAGTCGGCCACGCAACATCTCGACATCCTCGTGCGGGCCAATCTCGTCACCGTCGTGCGGCGCGGGCGCGAGCGGCTGCACTATCTGAATCCGGCCCCGATCCACGAGCTCGACCAGCGCTGGATCGCGGGGTTCGACCGGCCCCGCCTCGCCGCGATCAGCGCCATCAAGAGCCACGCAGAGACCATCAAGAACCAGGAAGAGGTATCCGCCATGACCGCCACCGAAACCACCACCGTTCCGGATTATGTCTACGTCACCTACATTCACGCCAGTGCCGAACAGGTGTGGCAGGCGCTGACCGATGCCGACCTGACCGCGCGCTATTGGGGCCACGCGAATATCTCGGACTGGCAACCGGGTTCGGCATGGGAGCATCGGCGCGCCGACGGGTCGGGGGCCGTGGACGTCGTCGGTACCGTGCTCGCCGCCGAACCGCCCACCCGCCTGGTGATCACGTTCGAGGACACCCCGGATGTGCAACCGGCCCGCGAGGCCTCGGTCGTCACCTTCCTCGTCGAGCCGCACCGGGATATCGTGCGGCTCACGGTAACCCACGAGAAACTCCCCAATCGGGAGATGCTGCAGGGGATTTCGAACGGCTGGCCCGCCGTCCTGGCCAACCTCAAGTCGCTGCTCGAGACCGGCGACATCCTGCCGCAGGCGCCGTGGGAGATGTCGCAGGCAAAGGCCTGAGGAAACATCATGGATACCACCGCACTTCGCAAGGCATACGATGCCTTCCTGGACGCCGCGGCCACGCTGGCCGAGCACGATGGTCCGCTGCGGACCCCACCCGAGGGTGAATGGGACGCCGAGCAGATCCTGGCGCACGTCGCGATAGTCAGCGCCGCAACCCTATCCACGGCCTGGGCGCTTGCCGCGGGGACGCAGCCGATCTACGACAACCGCCTCTCCCAGGACCGATGGACCATGGACCGTATCGCCGAGCGCGCCGGCGGTTGCGCGGGCCTGCGGGACCGTATCGACCGTCACGCCGCGGCGCTGTGCGCATTCGACGGCCCAGCCCTGAGCGCGGTCGAACTCGACACGCCCATCCCCGCACTATTGCTGTCCCACAACGCCGTCCTGGTCGAGGGGCCGGTGCCGATGCGCGACATCATCTCCGGCCTGGCCGACGCCGAGCTGCCCGGTCACACGGACCAACTGCTCGCCCTGCGCCCGTAGGGCAATACCTGGGACGGGATTCGCCACCCGCGGGCCGGGATGACGGTGGACGCTGTCTCGAGATGATGACAACCATCGGCCCGATGGCGCTGTTCGCCGGGCACGTAGTCCCGGCGAACAGCGCCATGATCAGCCGGGCAGCCCGGCCTCGATCGCCTCGATGATGCGCGGCCGCATCTCCGTCGCGCGGATGATGGCATCGACCGAACCGACCTTGACGGCGCGCTGAATGTTGTGCACGCCATCGAACTCCGAGGCGACCTCGCCGAGCTTCTCCGCGCGGACCGAGGACCGCAGCTCGTCGAGTTCCGCGGTCAGCGCGGCACGGTCGGCGCCGGATGCGCTGCCCGCCCGGCGCTCGAGGTCCCGCACCCGCGGATCGGCCGCCGTGCGGGCGGTGACCTCGCCGGCGAATACCACCGCCGCGGCGGGGGCTCCGCCGAGCACCGAGGCGAACGAGCCCTCGAGCGCGAGCACCGTCATATTCGGGTTGAGCGCCTTGGAGAACACGACGAACGCGCCGCCGTGGTACCGGGAGATGACGCAGAACACGATGGGACCCTGGAAGTTGACGATCGCGCGGCCGATTTCGGCGCCGTACTCCAGCTGCAGCTTGCGCATCGACTCCGGCGAGCCGTCGAAGCCCGACAGGTTCGCCAGCACCACCAGCGGCCGGTTGTTGCTGGCCGAGTTGATCGCCCGCGCGGCCTTCTTCGACGACTGCGGGAACAGCGTGCCCGCGGTGTAGGTGTCGGGCCCGTCGGTGGACGGGAAGCCGCGCCGTGTCACACCGCGAGACTCGATGCCCAGCAGGCACACCGGGATACCGCCGAGCCGGACATCCTGCACCACGGCGGTTTCGGCGTCGGCCATACCCGCCCAGCGCTCCAGCACCGGATGGTCCTGGTCGGCCAGCGCCCGCATCACGGTCCGGATATCGAAGGGCTTCTTGCGATCCGGATTGTGCTTCGCGGAGAAGATCTCCCCGACCGTGGCGAAGTCGCTGTCCTCGATCACATGCGGGAAATCGGAGACGTCGCGATCGAGTGGATCGCCGGTCTGCGAGCGCCGCGGCCCGGATTCACCCGGTGCGATGTAGGTGTGGTCGTAGTGCGACATCAGCACATCCCGGGCGCCGGTCAGATCCGGCGCCCAGTACTGACCCTGCCCGTTGGGGCCCATCACGCGGTCGTAGCCGCCGATGCCGAAGTTGTCCTCGGCCGACACGCCGCCGGAGAAGTCCAGGGCCTGCTTGCCTGTCAGCACCAGCGCCGAGTCCGGCGTCATCACCAGAATGCCCTTGGTGTGCATGAGCATCGTCGCCTCGGCGTTCCAATACGGTTGCGCGCCAACGTTGATGCCCGTGACGACGATATTGATCTCGCCGCCGTCCTGGGTGAATTCGACGATCCGCTTGAGCGCCGCCGCGACCCAGTCCATGTTCTCGGTGCCCGATGTCATGGAGATCCGCGCGCCCGAGGACAGCGAGAACCACTCCAGCGGCACCTGCATCCGCTCGGCCAGATCCAGCGCGGCGATCACCCGCCGGCACTCCGGTTCCGACAGTGCGCCAAGCGATTTCGTCGGATCACCGAGCAGTGCCACCCGGGTGATGCCCTCGGGGTACTGCTCGGTCGGGGTGGTGACCACGCCCGCGACGATCGCCGCGGAGTTGCGCCCCTTGGGCCGGTCGACGGGCACCAGGGCGTGCTCGGCGTCCAGGTCGTATTCGGTGAAATCACCGAGCAGACCGGTCAGCTCGTAGGGGTACACGGTGCCGCGGCTGCTCGCACGCAACACCTTCTGCCGGTACTCGTCCAGCGGCTCGACCGGCTCGTCGGTCCGGTCGCCGATGCTCACCCGGGTGCCACCGGTGGCGTCGAAACCGATGTGCAGGGCGACCTTGACCAGCTCGCCGGTCTCCCGGTCGCGCTGGCGGGCGATGATCAGGATCTCCTCGAGCCCGGCGCCCGCGGTCGTGGGCTCCACGCGCTCGACGATCGCCTCGAATTCGGCCGGGGTGAGGTCGATCTCCGGCCAGATGTACATGATGATGCGGTTGGTGTTGAAGCGCTTGGCCGACCCGCGCCGCGACTGGGCCCGGCGCAGCGAGTCCAGGCAGGTGGCGATGGTATTTTCCGCCGTCGGCAGCGCCAGCAGCCGGCCGTCGCGCTCGCGCAGCGCGGTCAGGTCTCGCACCTGTGCGAACGCGATCAACCGCTCATCCGACGGGTTTTCCTTTGCCACGCACCGGAACAGATACACCTCCTCGTCGTCCGAGGACGGCAATCGGGTGAGGTCGAACTTGCGCAGCCGCTTGAGCTGCATCCGTTCCGCGATGTACGGGTGCAGGCCCCGGATCAGCCGCTCCTCGGTCATCCCGGTGGCGGTCGGGCGGAAGGTGAAGTGGTGGTGCATCACCGCGCCGCCGCTGCCGGCGACGGTGGTGGTGATCCGGTGCACCTGATTCGGCAGCTGCTGGGTGCTCAGCACCTCCTGCAGGGCCGCGGCCATCGCGTCGAAGTCGGCGGGCTGACCCTCCCAGCTCAGGTAGATGTCGGCCTCGATCGACGCGGCGCCGCTCGCCAGCTCGGTGAGCCCGCGCAGCGCGGTGTCCAGGGCGTCGAAACGCACCGCGGCGGACACCAGGGTCAGGCCCCGGCGCTCGGCGACCACGAAGGTGCAGCCGCCGACGTCCTCGGTGCGGACGCCGGTCAGCCCCTTGTTGCCGTAATAGCGGCGGGTGAGCACCTCGAGCATGACCGTGTTGTCTCCGAAGCCGCGCACCAGGCGCTGGCCCAGCAGCCGCACCAAAGGCTCTGTGCTGCGCACCATCTGGGCGATGCGCTCGCCGCGGTCCGTCGTGCCCGGATGCGCATCCAGATGAGTCAGGTTCTTGCGGACGTTGGTGTACACGCGGGCGCGGTTGCGCCGCAGCAGCGGCTGGCCGTACCAGGCGTACACCACGCCGCGCGCGAGGTCGGCGATCACCGGGAAACGCACCTGCGTCGCGGTCACCAGCCGCTCCAGCGCCAGCCCGACCGGTTCGCGCAGCGCCCGGTCCGGGACCGGCTCGCGCAGCCACTCGCGCAGCAGCGTCGTGACGATCGTGACGGTGTCCGCCGGACGCTGCTGGGCCAGGAAGATCCGGAAGACCGCGGCCTCGAGATCGGGGGAGCGGTCCAGCTCGGTGACGCCGTAGTACCCCAGGGCCGTGGCGAGCTTGGCCCGATACGCCTCCGGCAGCCCGGCCCGCTCGACGTCCAGGCTCTGCAGATAGGTGTGGAAATACTCACGGGCACTGTGCACATGGCGGTGCCCGAGGCCACCGTCCTCGTCCCACGAGCGGTTGTGGCTCAATTCGGCGAGGTCGGCGAACACCTGCACGAGGTCGATCTCCTCGGCGAGGGGGCGGCGATTGTCCGCGATGGCCGCCCGGCGCACGGCCAGGTAGTTCTCGACCAAACGGCTGTCGTCGTGCGGGTCGACATCGAAGCCCAGCAGCAGGCTGCGCAGGTCCTGCAGGCTGCGGGCCATGCCCTCCTGCGGACGGACCGGCGCGGGCTCGCCCGGCAGGTCCAGTTCGGCAGGCGCGGCGGCGGATTCGGCCTGGGCCTCATCCGCGTCGTCACTGAGCGGCTCCAGGCGCAGCAGCGGCGCGCCGGTCTCCACCTGCGAGCCGACGGACACGTTGGATTCCTTGAGCCGGGCCCGGAACGGCGCGCGCAGCACCGTTTCCATCTTCATGCTCTCCAGCACCAGCACCGGCGCGCCGGCCGCGACCTCGGCGCCGACCTCCAGCGGGGTGGCCACGACCAGCGCGGGGGCGGGGGAGCGGACGACGCCGCCCTCGTCGCGGCTGATCCGATGCGCCACGCCCTCGACATCGACCAGGTGGACCGGCCCGTGGGTGCCGGTGATCACGCGATACCGGATGCCGTTGACCACGACCTGGGCGGTGTGGCGATCGAAGCGGTCGAGATCGACATCGGCGGCGCGCATCTCGCCACCGGCCTCGATGCCGATCCGGAACCGGTGCGCGCCGATCCGGGCCACACGCACCCGGTAGCCGACGCCGCGCAGTTTGAGATCGTGCGGGCGGCCGCTCTCGTGCTGGACCTGGGGACGGCCGCCCGAGGCGGTGGACAGCAGCCGGTGCCGCTCGGCCCGCTCGTCCTCCTCGTAGGCCTCGATGGCCGCGGCGGCCAGCGCGATCGCGGAGTGGCGATGCGAGATCAGGCGACCCTCGGCGCGGACGCGGTCGATCCAGCCGGTGTCGGCGCTGGCGTCGATCACCTCGGGCTGATCGAGCAGGTCCAGCACGAAGCTCTTATTCGTCGCGCCGCCCTCGATGACCACCCGGGTCTCGGACATCGCGCGCCGCAGCCGTCCCAGCGCCTCGTCGCGATTGCGACCGTAGGCAATGATTTTCGCGATCATCGAGTCGAAGTCGGCGGGGATCGTGTCGCCCTCGCTGACGCCGGTGTCCACGCGGATGCCCGGCCCTGCGGGCAGATCCAGCCGCGCGATGCGGCCCGGGGCGGGGGCGAAGTCCCGGTCGGGATCCTCGGCGTTGAGCCGGGCCTCGATGGCATGGCCGCGCTCGGCCGGGGGTTCGCCCTCGAGCTTGCCGCCCGAGGCCACCAGCAGCTGCGCCCGGACCAGGTCGAATCCGGTGGTGGACTCGGTGATCGGGTGCTCGACCTGCAGGCGGGTGTTGACCTCGAGGAAGGCCAGCAGTTGCTCGCCGGGGTGATAGAGGAATTCCACGGTCGCCGCGCCGCTGTATCCGACCGCGATGGCCAGTCGTTCCGCCGACGCCTTGAGCTCGGCCACCCGCTCCGGGGGCAGCACCGGCGAGGAAGACTCCTCGATGACCTTCTGATTGCGCCGCTGCACCGAGCAGTCGCGCACGCCCAGCGCCCACGCGGTGCCCTGCCCGTCGGCGATCACCTGTACCTCGACGTGGCGGGCGCCGGTGACCAGCCGTTCCAGGAAGACCACGCCGCTGCCGAAGGCGCGCGCGGCCTCCTGGCGGGTGCGCTCGTAGGCCTCGACAAGGTCGGCGTCGTTCGCGACCATCCGGATGCCGCGTCCGCCGCCGCCGGCGGTCGCCTTCAGCATCAGCGGGTAGCCGATCTGCGCGGCGGCCTCCTTGGCGGCCTCCACGGTGTCGACACCGCCGCGGCTCCACGGTGCGACGGGGACGCCGACCTCCTCGGCGATCAGCTTCGCGCCGATCTTGTCGCCGAGCTTGCGCATGGCTTCGGCGCTCGGACCGATGAAGGTGACACCGATCTGCTCGCACAGCTCGGCGAAGGCGGGATCTTCCGCGACGAAACCCCAACCGACCCAGGCGGCGTCGGCCTTGGTCGTGACCAGGGCCTTCTCCAGGGCCTTCAGATCCAGATAGGGGCGCGCGGATGCGGGACCGAGGTCATAGGCGATATCGGCCTCGCGCACGAAGGTCGCGTTCCGGTCGACGTCGGTATGCAGAGCGACGGTCTCGATGGGTAGCCCGGTCTCCGCGGCCAGGTCTCGGACGGCATGGATGAGGCGCACAGCGGCCTCTCCACGGTTCACGATGGCGATGCGGCTGAACAACTCCGCCGGCTCCTTCCACTCACTGGCCCGATCGGGCAGGGGCGTTGACGACTACCGTTTCCCGCGTAGTCTGCTCCTCTTCTACACGGCGGTACACCACGGTAGGGGGTTACCCGCACGTATCGTGCGAAAAATCTCGTGCGAGCCTGCCGAATGCCGCGTCGACCGGGACGAGCGGCGGTCGAGGACCGGGGGCGAAGTAGTCCTGCTTCCCCTGGCTGCGCCGCAGGTACGCGGGCCGACCGCGCGCTCGACCCGCTGGTATCTTCGCTTGTGCCGCGGGCCTGTCCCGCGGCCGATGAGGTTTCAGCGAAGTCCGGTGTGAGCCCGGCACTGTCCCGCAACGGTCGATCCCCTGCACAGGGGACGAGTCCGGTCGCCTGAATCCCGTCGTGGCACAGTCCTCGGATGAAGGGCGTTCGTGTGGGCCGCATCGGGTGGGCCCGGTAGAACTCTCGACATCCTCCTGCTGAATCGGAGGATGAATAGTGACAACGACAATGGCGCGACTGACCGCGCTGCGCGACAGCCTGAATCGGGGCGAGCGATTCCGGCTGACCGGGATGACGGCGATCATTCTGGCGTTGAACGTCGCGGGATGGGGCATCTTCGTCCTGGCGATCATGCCTCACCACTTCAAATACAACGGGTTGGGCATCGGGCTGGGCGTGGCGTTCACCGCGTGGACCCTGGGGGCCCGGCACGCTTTCGACGCCGACCATATTTCGGCCATCGACAACGTCACCCGCAAGCTGATGTCCGAGGGTAGACGTCCGCTGGCGACGGGCTTCTTCTTCGCCCTCGGGCATTCATCGATCCTGGTCGCGGTCGGCGCGGGCATCGTGGTGGCGACCAAGGCCGTCTACGGCGCGTTGGTCGACCCGAACTCCACCTACGAGACCATCGGCGGCGCGTTCGGGACCGGGGCCGCGGCACTGTTCCTCTATCTGATCGCGGTGCTGAACCTGGTCGTGCTCGCGGGCATCGTCAAGGTGTTCCGGTCCATGCGGCGCGGCCTGTACGACGAGGCCGAACTGGAAAAGCAGCTGCAGTCCCGCGGCATGATGTACCGGTTCTTCGGCCGGCTGATGAAGTCGATCACCAAGACCTGGCAGATGTTCTTCGTCGGGGTGCTGTTCGGCATCGGCTTCGACACCGCCACCGAGGTGCTGCTGCTCGCCGCGACCGCCGCCGCGGCCACCCAGGGCCTGCCGTGGTACGCGGTGCTGGCGCTGCCACTGCTGTTCGCCGGTGGCATGACGCTGTTCGACACGATCGACGGCTGCTTCATGAACGTCGCCTACGGCTGGGCCTTCGCCAAGCCGGTCCGCAAGGTGTACTACAACCTGGTCGTGACCGGAGTGTCGATCCTCGCGGCCTTCCTCATCGGCACCATCGAACTGTGCCAGGTGCTCACCCAGGAACTACATTTCTCTGGCGGCTTCTGGGATTTCATGGACAACTTCGACATCAACAAGGCCGGTTTCACCATCGCCGGGATGTTCGTGGTGGTCTGGATCGCCGCGGTCGCGGTGTGGAGGTTCGGCCGCATCGAGCACCGCTGGACCGCGGCGACCGAGCCGGTGCCGGAGTCGCCGACCGACATGTGACATTTCCTCGCAGCGTGGTCGATGCTGCGGACATCTCGCCGACCAGGATGTCTCCCAACCGATTCCAGGTCGGGAGTCGACGTGGCGACAGGACCCGTAGGCTGCTCGGTGTGAGCACTCGTTGGGTTGGCTCGGTCAGGAGACGTCTCGGGCGGGAGATCGGCACACCGCCGGACTTTTTCCGGGACCGGGTGGTGGCCGTGACCGGTGCAGGGTCGGGAATCGGCCGGGAATTGGCGCTGGAGCTGTGCCGCCGCGGCGCACAGGTGGCGCTGGCCGACTTGGATGCGGCGAGCGCCCGCGAGACGCAGAAGCTCTGTGGCGGAAGTGATTCGGTCGAGGCGTTCGCGCTCGACGTGCGCGACCCCGAGGCGACGATGCGATTCGCCGATGGTGTCATAGATCGTTTCGGCCGCGTAGATGTGCTGGTGGCCTGCGCCGGGATCCTGCATTTCGGCAGCGTCGCATCCACGTCGATCACGGACTTCGACACCGTGATGCGCGTGAACTACTTGGGGATTGTCCACGCGGTCAAGGCTTTTCTGCCTCACCTGCTCGCCGCCGACCGGCTGGCACGGATCGCGGTGATGTCGTCGGCGGTGGGGCTCGTCGGCGCCGCGGGGAACGCCCCATACAGCGCAAGCAAATTCGCGATCCGGGGGTTCACCGAAAGCTTGCGCGCCGAGCTGGCAGGCACGAATGTGGCCGTCACCTGTGTGCATCCGGGCGGGATCCGGACGCCGATCGCACGCGCGGCGCTGTTCGCGCCCGACGTGAATCGAACCGAGGCGATCGACCAGTTCGAAAACAGGGTTGCCAGAACCGACGCCGACGAGGCAGCGCGGATCATCCTGGCGGGCATTGAGTCGGGTCGTGCACGCGTGCTGATCGGCGCGGATGCCCGGCTGGCGGACCTCGCGGCCCGCATCGCGGGCCCGCATTACGATCGGATCATCAAAGCCGTTGCGGAACTGGCATGATCGCCGCTCGGTAGGTGACTGGACAAGGGGGAAGCCCTGTGGCTACGAAGTGGCTGATGCTCGAAACGTTCGGGGGGCGTAAGCCATCGGTGATCTACCTGGGCCGGGCGGTGAAGCGGTTCGTCGAGTTGGACCGGGTGGTGAGCAACCGGCGCACGCTGCAGGAGGTCGATGCCGCGATCACCGACGCCGCGGCGACCTTCCGGCAGGTCGACCGGATGTCGGCGGATGGCAGCCGTCGTACGGTCGTTGTGCCGATACTGGTTTCACCGACCCGGCTGCATGGGGTCATCGTGTGGTCGGGTCCGTCGGGAGAACCACTGCCGCAGCGCGATCCTGCGGGTGCCTGGGTGTTCGATATCGCTCGCAGCATCGATACTCGCAGCGACGAAGTGCTGGCCCTGCTCGGGATTCCGCCGGAGCAGTGGCCGGGCATGCGCTGGCATTCGATTGCGAATGTGTTCTCCGCACCGTTCACGGTCAATCGCGATGATCTGAGCACGGCGTTGGCCAGGCTCGTGCGTGCCGAGCACGGGGTCGAGACGCAGTCGCAGTGGGCGGCGGTCCGCCGCCCCGACGGCGAGCGCCGCGCCCTGCACTATTCGTGCCGGATCGTGGGGGAACCGGACGCCGGCGGCAGGACCCGCATGCTCATCCGCGGCATCACGTACGACGTCGGCCCAGCATCTGAGGTCCTCGCCGCGCCACCGCAGACAACCCTTGCCGATCGGGTGCTGGAGGCGTCTGTGGCGTCCGGCGAATACCGTGCGATCATCAATCCCAGGACCTTGCATCTCCTGCAGTGGCAAGGGCTTCCGATGCCCGGCGTCGCCTGGCAGGCCCTGGCAGGACAACCCGAACCTGCGCTGCATCCGGACGATATCGGCGCGGCGCGGGCTTTGTGCCGGGGATTGGGTGACGACGGCATCACCACTGGCCTCGTGCGAGTGCGGGGGCTCGATGAATCGTGGGTCGTCGTCTACGTTCGCGCCGCCCGCATCGCCCTCGATGAGTTCACGACCGCCTCGTTGATCACTGTCCGGCGGGCGGAGCCGGGCGCCGACTGAGGCACGGATCTCGCTGATGGATAGAGCAGTCGCCGTCGGCGCGACGACGGCGACACCGTCTTGCCGCCGTTGCAGCTCGTGCAACCCGGGATTAGAGTCAGCCGATAGCGCACCCGTTCCAGCCGAGCTGGGGGGAACGGGGTCCTGTCGGTGACGATCGTATCGCCGCTTGATGCGTCCGAAGCCCTCGACGGCTGACATTCCTGTCGGCCAGGAGGGTTTATTCGACGTGAAAGCGGACAGATGATCGAATTCCATGCCCCCACGACGGTTTTCGTCGTCGACATGAGGGCGTATCCGCATGCACCTGCACCCGGTGGTGACCGCAGCCCGTGCCCATGCTGCCACGATCCTCCTGGCCTCGTGGAGATCATCGCGTGCCGTTGGCGACGACGCCCCTCAGCGACCGGACCTGAAGATCGTTGACGCCCAGTGCTGAAGCCGTGGAGGGGACGGCCTCAGCACCGGCACGATGATTCTGGTAGCGAGGTGTGGCCCGCCACGTCCTCGGCTCACGCATGATCGCGGGAGGTGGTAGAACAGGTCGGGTGACGACTCGGTGGGAAGTCCAGCACGTGACGTTCGATGACGACTATTTCTCCTCGCCCGGTGAGTATGTTCGCACTCTCGCCGAGCAGGGGCCGATTCACAGATTCACTGCACCGCATGGTGTTTCGGGCTGGCTGATCACCGGGTATGCGATGGCGCGGGAGGTGTTCACCGAGCCGTCGATCATCAAGACGCCGGAGACCATGAACGCATCGAATATCCACGATGCCGGTCCGGCGGGCATGCTGGAGCGGATCAAGCAGGGCGCCAACTCGTACATGATGACGCATATGCTCGGGATCGAGGAGCCCGATCATGAGCGGCTGCGTCGCGTTGCCGCCGAACCGTTTACGCCCCGGGCGGTTCGAGAGCGTGCACCCCGCATGACCACTGTCGCCGACGATCTGATCGACCGAATGGATCCCACCCGGCCTGTTGACCTGCTCACTACCTATGCCGTGCCGATGCCGGTGCGAATCATAGCCGAGATCCTCGGTATTCCGAGTAAGCACGCGGACGCCATCAGCCGGGGCTCGACATTGATCGGCGATGTCCTGTGTTCCAGCGGTGACGAGCTGCGCAGCGGCGCAATGACATTCGCCCGTCTTATCCTTCCGCAGCTGGCACTGCGCGCCGTTGTGTCCCGAGACGATGTGTTGGGAGCGCTCGCCGCCGGGTACCGCCGCGGTGGCCTGAGTCTGCGGGAGACCGTCTCCACCGCCGCGTTGGTGCTGATCGCCGGGCACGAGACCACCACCAGCCTGATCCTCAGCACCTTCCTGAACCTGCTCACCAACCCCGGCGAGCTGGATCGGGTTCGCGCCGACCCGGCAGCCCTGGAAGCGGTGATCGAGGAAACACTTCGCCTCCACCCACCGCAGCTCGTGGCGACGCTGCGCATCACCACCGAACCGATCACCCTGGGCGGCCAGCGCATAGAGCCCGGCGAATGGATCCTGATCTCCCTGCTGGCCGCCAACCACGACCCCGCGGTCACCGAATGCCCCCACATCTTCGACAGCACCCGCAGCCCCCGCCGATCCCTGCCCTTCGGCCACGGCATCCACACCTGCCTCGGCGCCCAACTGGCCCGCACCGAGGCCCGAATCGCTGTGGCCCGCTTACTCGCTCGATATCCCGACATCGCCCTCGCCGCCGACCCGGGCTCCCTGACCTGGCGTCGCCAGATATTTTTCCGCCGCCTCGAACGGTTACCCGTCACCCTCGCCTGACCGTGACCGTGAGTGTCGGATTCGCGGTGGGCTCCGGATGCTGCAGCCCGGCCTCACTCTGCATTCTGGCGGCTCAACAGCCCAAATCCATCGACAGAATGTAGCGGGAGGCCGGGTGAGCTGCGTTATCGATCAGGCGCGCAGCAACGTGACGGTGCGGCCTGACACTGTTCGCACGTCGGAAAACGCGGTGCGGTCGGTGATCGGTGCCGCGTCCGGGCGGGTATCGAAGATCACCAGGACGCCGGTATCGAGTTCGAGTCGATCGAGGTAGGCGTCGAGCTGTGCGAGCCCCTCCACCAGTGGGTCGGGTTTGCCGGTGCGCCGGACCTTCAACTCGAGGGCCTCGCGTTGCCACGATCTGGTGCCGTCCGCGGCGGTGTACGGCTGACGAATGAGCAGGTCGATCCGTCCACGCCCGACACCGTATTCCCGGTCGATATAGCCGCCGCCGTTCACGATGCGATGCAGGAACGCCATCATGATCAGCTGTGGCGCGGCTTCGCGGTAGCCCGCGTTGCCGGTCATGAACTCGCCGTTCTCCTTCCAGAACGCGGCGAACTCGGTCAGCAGCCGCGGGAAGTCCAGGCGTCCGTCGGGCAGCGTGAAGCTGCGAGGCTTGGCGACGATGACTTTCTCGAAGCCGCTACCGAGGACTCGGACGATGACTTCCTTATATATCGGGTTGGCAACCCGAATCGGATTCCCTGGCGCAATCAGTCCGAGGTCGGCTACGTAGGCAACATCGTCGTTGAAGGTCGGATCGATCGTCGGTTGGATACCGGCGATCAACGGTTCGATGATCCGTTTCACCCGCGGCTCGTGCAGTTTGCTGATCAGTGAGTCCAAATGCGTGGCGCGGGCCAGGATGAGACGTTCCTTCGCCGTGTCGACGTGGTCGACAGCGATAGGAATCGGTGGTTCGATCCGCATGTTGTCGATGATCTCGGCGGCGAGCGCGTTGACGAGCCACGGCTGGCCCTGCGTATAGCAGAACACCCGCTCGACGGCATCGGCGGTGAATTCCTGTCCGGTATCGGCGGTGTGCTGACCATAGAGCTCGGCGACCTCGGCGCTGGTGAAATCACCGATCCGCAGCGACTCGACTTTGATGTTGAACGGGCTGGCGCTGCCGAGCCGGTTCGGGTCGCCGCCCGAGGCGGCCTTGTAGTCGCGCACATCCCGCAGCCCGCACAGCACCACCGAGTGAACGAATCCGTCCCGGTTGGTGGTGTAGCCGCCGCGCAATTGCCGCAGCACGCTGCGCAGGCTCTCGCCGCGCAGCGCATCGATCTCATCGAAGAACAACACCAGCGGACGCGGGCATTTGGCAACCCAGGCGGTCAACCCTGCCCGAAGGCGGTCACCCACCGCGGACTCCGGCCAGGGATCCGGCGGCAACAACTCCGGTGGCAGTCCGGCTTGCGTGGCGGCCCCGCGCAGCAGGTCCAGGACCAACCGCTCGGCGCCCTCGAAGTCGTCACCGAACGGCTCGGCCTGCTCGCAGCTGAAATGCAACGCCAGATACTCGCCCTCGGCGGTGAGTTGCCAGGCCAGCGCCGCGAGACTGGTGGTCTTGCCGGTCTGGCGGGGCGCGTGCACGGTGAGGTACTGGCCACGGTCGATATAACGCCGGGCATCGGGCAACCGCTCCTGCGCGGACAGCATGTAGTGCCGCGTCGGAGTGCACGGCCCGGCCGTATTGAAGTACCTCACGGTGCCACAGTACGGCCATCGAAACGCCGACGAGCCGACCTGGTCAGAGCGCCTCGAGCGGGCGTTGATTGGTGCGGCAGATGCGCACTACGGTGCGGCGAACTGGGCGAGGGTGGTCGAATCTCGGGGCGGCCGTTGTTCGATCGCCTATCTGGTCGGACGGCTGATACAGCCCCACGGCAGTCACGTCGGCTTGTACATCTATGCCGGTCCTGGTTGCGGTCCTCGGCCTCACCGCGGCCGCGATCTCCTGGCGGCTGCTCGAGTCGCCAATCCTCGCAACCACCACCGACCGAGCCGCGTGACGGCAACACAGCAGCGCTTCGCCACTGATTACGCCTGGTACCGATTCGGACATTGCGCGCCTCAATTCTCGGTGATGTGGAAGGTGAAATCGAGTCGCCGCCAGCCGTTTTCCGCAGACCGCCCGTCGGGCGCCGGGCCCTGCTGGGCCGGGAAGTCGACGATCAGGTCGTCCTTGACGCCGAAGACCGTGTCCCCGCGCCCGGCGGCGGTCTCCGAGGGCGACAGGTACGGCCCACCGGCGACGAACAGCTGTGTGATCAGTTGCCGGAAACCGGGTTTGGCGATGAGGAAGTGCAGATGCGGTGCCCGCCAGGGGTGCCGGCCGGTCGCGGAGATCATCTCTCCGACCGGGCCGTCCACCGGGATGGGGTAGGCCGAGGGCAGGATCGTCCAGAACCGCAGCCGCCCTTGTTCATCCGTGTGGAATCGGGCCCGCAGCACCGGGCCGTCCAGGTCGGGCAGCTGCAGATCGTAGAAGCCATCGTCATCGGCCTGCCACACATCGACCACCGCATCGGCAATCGGTGTGCCCCCGACGTCCGTCACCAGCACGTCCACCCACAGCGGGGTGCCCGGCAGCCCTTCGGAGATGTCGGAACCCTGTTCGCGCACGGGCGGTCCCGCCACATAGAAGGGGCCGAGCACCGCCGAGGCGGTGGTGTCCGGCGTGCGGGAGTTGGTCAGCACATCGACGGCGCTCGAGATGCCCAGGGTGTCCGACAGCAGCACGAACTCCTGGCGTTTGGTGTCGGACTTCTGCCCGGTGCGGGTGAGGAAGTCGATGGCGTACTGCCATTCCTCCTGTGTTATGTCGTTCGCGGCGACGTAGTGGTGGGCGTGCCGGACGAGGTCCGAAAGCAGTTGCCGCAGCCGTTGATTCGGTGTCTCGGAGAAGCTCGAGACGACCTGATCGGTCAGCCAGGACAGGTCAGGCGCGGCGCGGGCCGCGGCGTCGGGGCGTTCGCCCGCCCAGGCGGCGCGCAGCAGCCGCTCGACGCCGGGGGCGGTGACCTCGCGGGGATTCGGGTACGGCGTCGCGGCGGCCTGTTCGGCGATCCGCGCAATGTCGTTGCCGGACATGCCGAGTTGCCGCAGCGAGGTCGGCCCGCCGGAACGCACGATCAGATCGAATACCCCGGCGGGTGCGTCGGAGACGCCGAGCGCCGCGGCGATGCGGTCCATCGTCTCCGGCGCGGCCGGTGCGTTGTAGGCCATCGCGTGCGGCAGCACCACGGTGTGGGTTTGCGCGTGCGGCAGGTCCAGCGCCCCGCCGAGCGCATGGCACAGCTTGTGATGCAGCCCCATGCCCACCGCGCCCAGGCAGGTGCCCGCCAGCCAGGCCGCCTGCAGCAGGTCCGCGCGCACCGCGGCGTCGTGCGGGTCGGCTGCCAGCCGCGCCACGGAGCGGCCGATACGGGCGATCGCGTCCAGGGCCAGCTGATCGACGACCGGATTGGCCTGCGGTGAATACAGCGCCTCCACCGCGTGGGCCAGTGCGTTGATCGCACTGCACACGCTGATGTCCACCGGCAGGTCCAGCGTGAGATCCACGTCGTAGATCACCGTCTCGGGCAGGATGCCCGGCGCCGAGCGGGTGGCTTTGCGGCCGTCGGAGGTCTCGCCGAGCACGGGCGTCACCTCCGACCCGGCATAGGTGGTGGGCAGGATGATCTGGGGCAGATCGGTGCGCGCGGCCAGCGCCTTGGCCAGCCCGGTGGCGGATCCGCCGCCGACGGCGACCAGGCAGTCGGCCCGATGCTCGCGCAGCACCTGCAGCGCCTTCTCGGTCACCTCCACCGGCGTGTGCATGGTGGCGCCGTCGAATTCGGCGACCAGTCGCGACTGCAGCGCGCCGGGCACCGCCGCAGCAGCGCCGGTCAGTGGCCGGCTCGACAGCAGCAGCACGCGGGTGCCACCGAGGCGGTCCACCTCATCGGCGACCGCGGCGCGGGTACCCGCGCCGAACACCACGCGGGCCGGCTGGGCCGTGTAAGTGAAGTTGTTCGTCACGTTCCGAGTGTCGTCCATCACACCGCGGGCAGTCCACCACCGGTCAACCTCCCCACTGCAATCTGCTGCGGCCGCACCTGGAACAGGCGCGGTGGACCGTTTCGGCCGTGCGTGTCGGGCACTGACTGCGGAATCGTGGTTCGGGGCCGCTAGACCGTCGGCGTCTCGACGACCCTAGGTGCTGCCGGGACCGGCCAGTGGATGTGTCGAGAGTGCATGGGACGATGAGGCACAATTCATCAATCATCAGAGGAGTGGAGTGGCCAGCAGCTTCGCCGATACGACGTTCACCGATCCCGCCAAGATCCGGAACTTCTGCATCATCGCCCATATCGATCACGGCAAGTCGACTCTGGCCGATCGGATGCTGCAGCTGACCGGTGTGGTCGAGGAGCGGGCGATGCGCGCCCAGTATCTGGACCGGATGGATATCGAGCGCGAGCGCGGTATCACCATCAAGGCACAGAATGTGCGGCTGCCCTGGCAGGTTGATGGCACCGACTATGTACTGCATCTGATCGATACCCCCGGCCACGTCGACTTCACCTATGAGGTGTCCCGCGCGCTCGAGGCGTGCGAGGGCGCGGTCCTGCTGGTTGACGCCGCGCAGGGTATCGAGGCGCAGACCCTCGCCAACCTCTACCTGGCGCTGGACAAGGACCTGACGGTCATCCCGGTGCTCAACAAGATCGACCTGCCGGCCGCGGATCCGGACCGGTACGCCGCCGAGATCGCCCATATCGTCGGGTGCGAGCCCGGGGACGTGCTGCGAGTCTCCGGGAAGACCGGTGTCGGCGTGACGGAGCTGCTGAATGCGGTGATCGAGCAGATCCCGGCGCCGCAGGGCCAGGGCGACGCCCCGGCCCGCGCGATGATCTTCGACTCGGTGTACGACACATACCGCGGCGTGGTCACCTATGTCCGCGTGGTGGACGGCAAGCTCTCCCCGCGCCAGAAGATCAAGATGATGTCCACCGGCGCCACGCACGAACTGCTGGAGATCGGCATCGTCTCCCCGGAGCCCAAGCCCACGCAGGGGCTGGGCGTCGGCGAGGTGGGCTATCTCATCACCGGCGTGAAGGATGTGCGGCAGTCGAAGGTCGGCGATACCGTCACCTCCGTCCGCGACGGCGCCACCGAGGCGCTCACCGGCTACCGCGAACCGCGCCCGATGGTCTATTCGGGCCTGTACCCGGTCGACGGCTCGGACTACCCGGACCTCCGCGACGCGCTGGACAAGTTGCAACTCAACGACGCCGCGCTCACCTACACCCCGGAAACCTCGGTGGCCCTCGGCTTCGGCTTCCGCTGTGGCTTTTTGGGGCTGCTGCATATGGAGATCACCCGCGAACGCCTGCAGCGCGAGTTCGACCTGGACCTGATCTCCACCGCGCCCAACGTCGTCTACCGGGTGGAGATGGAGGACGGCACCGAACACGTCGTCACCAACCCCTCGTACTGGCCGGAAGGCAAGCTGCGCAAGATCTTCGAGCCCGTGGTCAAGTGCACGATCATTTCGCCGAGCGAGTTCATCGGGTCGATCATGGAGCTGTGCCAGTCACGCCGCGGTGAGCTCGGCGGCATCGACTACCTGTCGGAGACCCGCGTCGAAATGCGCTATACGCTGCCGATGGCGGAGATCATCTTCGACTTCTTCGACCTGCTCAAATCGCGCACCCGCGGCTACGCCAGCCTCGACTACGAGGAGTCCGGCGAGCAGGAGGCCGATCTGGTGAAGGTCGACATCCTGCTGCAGGGCGAGGCCGTGGACGCGTTCTCCGCGATCGTGCACCGCGACGCCGCCCAGGCATACGGCCACAAGATGACGACCAAGCTGCGCGAGCTCATCCCGCGCCAGCAGTTCGAGGTGCCGATCCAGGCCGCGATCGGCGCGAAGGTCATCGCCCGCGAGAACATCCGGGCGATCCGCAAGGACGTGCTCGCCAAGTGCTACGGCGGTGACATCAGCCGCAAGCGCAAGCTGCTGGAGAAGCAGAAGGAGGGCAAGAAGCGGATGAAGACGATCGGCCGGGTGGAGGTCCCGCAGGAGGCGTTTGTCGCCGCCCTGTCCAGCGACTCGGCCTCGGACAAGCCGAAGGGGAAGTGACACGGCATTGGCGGATATTCACCTGCCGGTTGATCTCGGGGCTTTCGTAGCGAACCTCGCGCTGGCACGCTGGTATGGCACACCATGATCCGATTCGGCCGCGCCTGGATGATGTGACAGGCCGGTCGTCCGGAAATTAAGGTGATAAGTGTTCGTGGATATACAGCGAGACGGCTAGACCCGTTCGGTGCGATTGCCGAACACCTGAGAGCGGAGTGTGTATGACGCGTGACCTGCCCAGCGACGCAGACGCCGGGGATGTGGGCGATCACGCGGGTGATGCCGCATACCGCGTCGCGAGCGGCGTGGCACGGGTCACCAGGGCAGGGGCATACGTCACCGGCGGCGCGCTGATCGCCGCGGGCGGCGGCACGCCGACGACGCCCCAGTCCGAGGACGAGAGCCAGATCGCGGGCTGGTCGGTCAAGGATCCGCAGCCGAATGCGCCGAGCCCGGTCATTACCTATCCAGATCCATCGCCCGAATCGGCGCCGCCCGGCCCCGCGCATCCGGCGCCGCCCGCATCGGGCATCCCGGGTCCGCAGGACGGCCCCCCGGGCCTGTACTTCCATGTTCAGATCAATCCGGGGCCCGGCGACGACCATGTGCCCGGCCTGGACCAGATTCCCGGAATGAACGGGATCCCGGGCACCGACGGCACACCGGGTATCGGCGCGATCCCCAACACGGACGACGGTTCCGGCAACGGCCATCATCCGCCCGCCACCGGCGATGTGCCGGGCCTGGGTAACGGCATCCCCGGCCTCGGCAAAATTCCGGGCCTGGGAAATATTCCGGGCCTGGGCCACGGGATTCCCGGCCTGGGCAGCAACCCGGGCACCGGCGGCTCCATCCCCGGACTCCACATCCCCGGCCTGACCTCCGGTGACGGCGGATCCGGCCTCGGCCTACCGGGCATGCATCCCGCGGCGGCGCCGATCGCCGCCGACGGTTCGCCGGGGTTCTCTCCCGAGTCCGCGCTATCGAACCTGATCCACCCGGCGGCGGATCTCGGCGGCCCCTCCGGTTTCGGGCCGATCGACCTCGGCGACAATTCCGCGGCCTTCGGTGACGGCCCTGATTTCGCGCATTTCGGCGCGGATGCTGCGGTGCCGCAAGCGGATTCCGGCGCCGGACTGTCCGGGTTCCACCTTCCCGGGCTCGAAGCCGGCGGATCGGGGCTGCCCGGTCCAGGCTCCGGATTCGATGGTGTCGGCAGCGATTTCGGCGCGTTCGCCGATATCTCGACGCAGCTGGACGCGCATGCCGGACTGGACGGGGTGTGGCTCACCGTCGACACACAGGTCCACCTCGGCGTCGGTGACATCGGCCAGGAGCTCGATAATTTCGGAAGCCACGGCGGCTGGCTCGGGGGAGCGCAGGCCGCCCCCGGGAGTGTCCCGGTAATGAATTCCGGTCTGCTCGGTGCGCAACCCGCGATGGGTGACTCCGGCCTTGCGGGCATCGCGGCACCCGGTGCGGCACCCGCGATGCCCGGCACGCCGGGTGCCGCACCGGCCGGACCCGGAGCCGTGCCCACCGCGTTCGGTGGTGTCCCGACCGCGCCCGGCACCGTGCCGTCCGTATCCACCGCGCCGGGTGTGCCCGGTGCCGCGCCGGGATCGGGCGTCGTCCTCCCGGGCGCCGCGGCAACCTCCGTGCCCTCGTTCGTGAGTGCGCCGGGGCCGTCGATGCCGGCGCCCGCCGTCGGCGCGCCGGGCGCCGCGATGCCGAGCCTTGCCCCCGCGATGTCCGTCGCCGCGCCGGGATCGGTCGCGGCGTTGCCCACGATCTCGCCCACGCCGGTGGCCGCCGTGCCCCCGCCCGTCGTCCCGGCTCCGGCGGCCCCCGCCGTTGCGCCGCAGGCGATAGCGATCGCGCAACCGGTCGCCGCGACTCCGCTGCAGCCCTCGGTGCACCCGGATGCCGCGCCGCATTCCCTGCTCGCTGCGCTGCCGGACCATGTGGCCGGTGTCCCGCTGGGGCTCACCGAGGCGGTCGGTCCCGCGGCTTTCCTCGGAGTTCCGCGGCCCGCCGCGCCGAACGGCGGTCCGGGTACGTCGTCGGGGGAGCACTCCACGCCGACGTCGATACCCGAGACCAGGCCCGGGATTCCGCATGTCAGCATCGCGCCGGTTCCGGTGTCCGGCACCGTAACTCCGGGGCACACGGTGGATCCGAGCCGCACGCCGTTCGGGCCGACGCCCATCGATCAGTCCGGCTCGCCCACGACGGGTGTGCACGTCGGCCCGGGCGGGTCCACCTCCACCGATTCGACCACCGGCGCGCACCCGACCACGGACGACTCGACGACGCATGCGCGCCCCGGTTCGACGGGCACGAATGATTCGACGACGGCCGCGCATCCGACGACCGACGGGTCGACCACGCACGCGCATCCCGGTTCGACGGGCACGGACGACACCACCGTCCCGCATCCCAGCTCCACCAATGCGGCCGATTCGACCACCACACTGCCCGGTCGCGACTCGACCCAGCCCACGCATGATTCGACGCCCACGCATGATTCGGCACCGACGCATGACACCGGCCCGACCTATGACGGCGGCCCAACCCGCGACAGCGGCCCGACCTATAGCAGCGGTCCGAGCCACGACACCGGCCCGACCTACAGCGACCCCGGTCACGACACCGCCCCGTCCTTCGATTCCCCCCAACCCCCGCGTGAACCGTTCGTGCCCAGCCACGTGCCGTCCATGCCCAGCCACGAGGCGCCCCCGAACGTGACGATTCCCCGAGTCCCCGGCAACGACGGCCAACTCCCCGGCGCGCACCTTGCGCCGCACGCCCCGCTCCTGCCGCCCACGTTCGAGCCCGGCGCCCCCCTGCCGATGAAACCCATTGCGCACGTGATGCATTCGAACGATGTCGCACCGTGGGACGATTATTCGCATGCGGGCCTGAGTGTCGTCCCGGTGAGCCTGCTGTCCAGCGGCCTGCTGCCCGGAACCGAGCTCGATCCCTCGCATATCCCGGTCCACCCGGTCCCCGACCTGCATGTCGTGCTGTGACTGCGGTGAAGTCGGCCGCGGCGAAACATCCCGACGCCATGGGGCCGCTGCTCGGGCAGCTCGACGAACTGCTCGGGCTCACCCGCACCGCCGGCCGCGCCGATCTGACCGCGCGCCTGGGCATGTCCCGATCCCGGGTCGCCGATCCGCGGGTGCGCCTGGTAGTGATCGGTGAGCCCAAGAACGGGATGAGCACGCTGGTCAACGGCCTGGTCGGAACGGTGGTGAGCGCCACCGGTAGCCCCGTCAGCGTGCCGGTGATCGCCGAATACGGCCCGCAGTCCACGGCCACCCTGGTCCGCGCACTCCCCGGTGGTCGCACCGAACGGCTGCCGGTCGATCCGCTGAATCCGGACGCCGCCTTCTCCGCGGACGGGGTGATCCGGGCCGAATTCACCGACCCGAGCCCGCTGCTGGCCGAGGGCTTCGTGGTGATGGACGCACCCGGCGCCCCGGCCGAGACCCCGTCGACCTGGTCGTTGATCGCCGCCGCCGATGCGGTGCTGTACGTCACCGACGCCGGGAACGAATACACCCCCGAGCAGATCGTGCTGCTGGCGCGCATCCAGCAGGTGTGCCCGACGGTGATCTGCGTGCTGAACAAGATCGACCGGTATCCGTTCTGGTCGCGCGTGCAGCAGCGCAACCGCGAACTGCTCGACGAGGCCGGGCTCGGATTCGCCGTCGCGCCGGTATCGGCCGAGAAGCATCTGCAGGCGGCGGGCAATCAGCGCCGCGACATCGAATCCGGTGTGCCGCAACTGATCGACCATCTGCGCGATTACGTGCTGCACCGCGCGGATACCCTCGCCCGCGGGGCCGCGGTACGCGATATCCGCACCATCACAGATCATTTGGCGCTGGCGCTGCGCAGCGAGGCCGAAACCCTGCGCGATCCGAGCCGGATCTCCGAGATCACCGAGCGCCTGCGTGCGGCTCGCGTCGAGGGCGACGAATTGCGCCAGCGCACCGCGAACTGGCAGATCACCCTCGCCGACGGCTGTTCGGATCTGATGGCCGATATCGAGCATGATCTGCGGCACCGGCTGCGCACCCTGGTGCGCGATGCCGATGCCGAGATCGTCAAGGGCAATCCGGCCCGCGGCTGGGACGATTTCGGCGCGGATCTGGAGGCGCGCATCACCGAATCGGTGGAGGAGAACTTTCTCATCGCGCATTACCGCTCGGTCGAGCTGGCGGAGGAGGTGGCGGGCAAGTTTCCCGGTGTCGAGGATGCCCGGCTGCCGGATCTGCGCCTGGAGAATGCCAGCGAGGTGCTCGAGCCGGTGGCCAACCTCGAGCCCCTCCCATCCGCGAAAATCGGTGTGGTTCAACCGATTCTAAATATCATGCGAGGCTCCTACGGCGGCCTGCTGATGGTCGGCGTCGTGCTGGCGAGCGTGATGAAGATTCCGCCGATCAACGTGTATTCCGTCGCCGCCGCGGCGCTGCTGGGCATCAACGCGCTGTGGGAGGACCGCAGGCTGCGCCGCGACCGCCGCCGGGCCGAGGCCAAGGTGGCCGTCGCGCGGCTGATGGACGACGTGATCTTCCAGGTGAGCATGGAATCGCGCAAACGCCTGCGCGTCGTCCAGCGCACCCTGCGCGACCACTTCACCGAGATCGCCAACCAAACCCTGCGCTCGGTCGACGAATCCCTGCGTGCCGCGGAGCAGGCCGCCGCCGAACAGTCCGGTCCGATCCGCGACCGCAGCCTCTCGGAGATCGAGTCCTCCCTGGTCCGCCTCCGCGACCTGCGCGAGCGCGCGGACGCTACGACGGCGTAGCCGGTGGGGCCGTATCCGTGGCACGTCGGCTGACGTTTCACGCCGCAATGTGAGCTGTATCACTGCTTGGGGTTTTTGCCGCATCCCCTGGGAAGTGGCATTGTCGGGCTGTGACGACTGCCAGGCTGTTGGTGTCCGCCGCACTGCTCGTCTCCTCGGCGGGGGTGGTTTCCGTTGCGGCGCAGGCGAGTCCGATTACCGAGGCCTCGGTCTTCCTCGCGAAGAACATCGAGGATGCGGGAGCGCAGCTGGCCCTGTCGGCGGGGAAGTTCGTACTGGATCAGACTTCCGGCGCGGTGGACGTGGTAGACCAGGCGGGCCGGGTCTCGGAGCAGCTGGCGCCGCAGCTCGAGGTCGACGGCCAGGTGCGGTCGCTGAAGTTCGAGATCGATTCGACCGGCCGCAGCATGCGGGTCGCCGTGGAGGGCGGGCTGACCGAGGGCTCGAAGGTCGCCTCCGCGGGAGTTCGGCAGGCCGGTTACGTCGCCCAGGCATGCTTCGACCGCGGCCTTCCGGCCGCGGTGCAACCGGCGCTGATGGGCGCGCTGACCGGCGCGATCAACGGGTTGTGGACCCTGAATCCCATCGGCGTCGTCACCGGCGCGGCCATGGGCGGCGCCGCCGGCGCGTGGAGCGGATTCACCGCCGGCTGCACCAAGGGAGCCACCGACACCCTCAACACTCCCACCACAGTCGGTGAAACCCACATCCTGGACCAGGAAGAACTCTGACTTCCGATCGCCCGGTACGTTCAGATCGTCACTCCGGCACATTTCTGGCCGGAATCTACTGTCGCTCAGCGGGTTCCGGTGGATCCCGGCCAAGAACACGCCGGGATGACGGATAGGTATTGCGAACCCTGGTGCGCCCCACGGGTGTCGGGGGCGCACCACGGTCTACGCGCGGTGGGCCGGATGGAATTCGCCCGAGGTGATTTTCTGTTCGGCGCGGATGACGTGGGTGAGGGCGTTGATGAGGGCCAGGTGGGTGAAGGCCTGGGGGAAATTGCCCAGGTGGCGGCCGGTACGGGGGTCTATTTCCTCGGCGTAGAGCTCCAGGGGGCTGGCGTAGCCCAGGAGACGTTCGCAGAGGTGGCGGGCTCGTTGGATCTCGCCGATTTCTACCAGGGCCGACACCAGCCAGAAGGAGCAGATGGTGAAGGTGCCCTCGACGCCCGACAGGCCGTCGTCGGTGGTGTCGGTGCGATAGCGCAGCACCAGGCCCTGTTCGGTGAGGTTGTCGGCGATGGCCAGCACGGTCTTGTGTACCCGCGGGTCGTCCGAGGGCAGGAAGCGCAGGAGCGGCACCAGCAGGAGGGAGGCGTCGAGGGTGTCGCCGCCGTAGGTCTGGGTGAATACCCCGTCCGCGTTGACGCCGTTGTCGAGGATGTCGGCGTGGATCTCGTCGGCCAGCTCGGACCACTTCTTGGCGTAGTCGGTCTCCCCGTGTAGCTCGGCCAGGCGGGAGCCGCGGTCCAGCGCCACCCAGCACATTATTTTGGAGGAGGTGAAATGCTGTGGCTCGCCGCGGATCTCCCAGATGCCGCGGTCCGGCTCGCGCCAATGTTCGATCGCGCCCTGCACCTGCTTCTCGAGCATGGGCCACAACGTTTCCGGCACCTGCTGACGCGACTTCACGTGCAGATACACCGAGTCCAGGATGGTGCCCCAAATATCATGCTGCTCTTGGTTGTACGCGCCGTTGCCGATGCGGACCGGGCGGGCGCCGTCGTACCCGTGCAGGTGACCTAGCTCGTATTCGGTGATGGTGCGTTCGCCGCCGATGCCGTAAAGCACCTGCAGTGGCAGGATTTCGCCGTTGCCGTCGGTCGCCACGTCGTGCAGGAAGGCGAAGAAATCGTCGGCCTCGCGGTTCATGCCCAGGGTATACAGGCCCCACAGTGCGAACGTGGAGTCCCGCACCCAGGCGTACCGGTAGTCCCAGTTACGTTCTCCGCCGGGGGTTTCCGGCAGCGAGGTGGTGGCCGCGGCGAGCAGCGCGCCGGTTGGGGCGTAGGTGAGTCCCTTGAGGGTCAGTGCGCTGCGCTGCAGATAGCCGCGCCACGGGTGGTCCGGGAATTTGCCCAGGGTGATCCACTGCCGCCAGCATTCCGAGGTCGCCCACATCTTCTCCGCGGCCTCGGCGAACGTGCGCGGCGCGGGCAGCTCCGACCAGGACAGCGCCACGAATACCGAGTCACCCTCCTTCATCCGGGTGCGGGCGCGCGCCTCCCTGCCCTCCAGGCCCAGACGCAGGTCGGTGGTGAGAGTGATACTCGTGCAATCGGATTCGCCCTCGCAGGTGGCGGTGGCCTGCTCGTAGACCTGGCCGGTGTACTCCCAGCGGGCGGGGGAGCGGTGATAGTCGAAGGCCGGTTCGCAGCTCACCTCCAGCTCGATCACGCCGTTCACGCACTTCACCGTGCGCAGCAGCATATGCTCGGCATCCCAATCCATCGGGGTGCGCCGGTGGGTGCGGCTGCGCTTGTCGTTGTTATGCCACGGGCCGAGCACCAGCGCATCGCGCACGATCAGCCAGCCGGTATCGGTTTGCCATGTGGTTTCCACGATCATGCCGCCGGGCAGATAGCGGCGGGCCGCCGGCACGTTCACCCCGTACGGGCCGACCCGGAAATGCCCGGCGCTGCGGTCCAGCATCGCACCGAACACGCTGGGGGAGTCCGGCCGCGGCAGGCACATCCATTCCACCGACCCGTTGCGGGCGATCAGGCAGCTGGATTCGCAATCGGACAGGAAGGCATAGTCGTCGATGGGCGGATAGGCCGACTTGTGCGTGGGGCCGGTCTGGCTCGGGAGGTAGTCCGCGTTCAGCTGGTCGTCGGCCACGTCGCCGAGCGCGTCACGTCGCACGGCCGGGTCGGCCGGGTCGAGGTGATCGGGATCGTACAGCGCGGTCTCGGGCAGCACATCGTCGGGAATGACGCCATGGGGGGTGATGTCGTCGGAGGCGACGTCGTCGGGTTCGTCGCTCAGCGGTTCGTCGTAGGACGGCATACAGACATCATCGGCCCGTCATCGCGGCGCGTCCACCATCGCGGGCGGATCAGCGTGTGAGCAGCCAGCCCACAATCACCAGCACCAGCAGCGCAACCAGGGCCAACTGCACACGTGAACGAGGCATTACACCGTTTCCTTCTGTCGGCCGGGCGCGGCGCCGGAGAGCGGGCGCGCACCGTCCGCGAGATCGCTCGTGATGGTTTCCGTCGTTTCCGGCTCGTCCGCTCGGTCCCGGCCGAGTATCCGCAACGCTCCCCGCAGGGCACGATCGAGCAGGTACGCGATAGCGAGACTGATCGGCACCATACCGACCAGCACCACCGCGAACTGCGGGAGAAACGGCAGGCCAGCGACCCAAAGCTCGAAACCGTCCCACCATCCGGCAATGCTGTGCACAGCACCAGCCTAACCGGTCGGCGAAGCGGTGGGCTGCCCGCACGCAGCTTGTATTAACGCCCTGCAGGCTGTCGGTTGCCCGGGGTACGCTCCTGCCCATGCCAACCGATGAGGATTTCGCTGAGATTACGCAGCTGCTCGACACCGATGATCTCGACGAGGCGCCCCGACTGATCGCCACCCATTACGTCTCCCCTGAGGAGGCGATCGAGATGGTGCGCGCGGCCCAGCTGCTCGGGCTGGGCGTGCGCCTGAACAACCGGATACGGATCGAGGAGGAGGACGGCGAGGAAACCGCCTCCGAGGAGTGGGTGCTCGACCTGCTCGAGAGCCCCCCGATAACCGACGAGGACTAGGGCCTCAACCCGCTCACAATCCCAGCTTTTTCCCGATCTTCGACACCGTCTCACCGACCTCCTGGCCCACGGTGCTCACCGCGGACCCGACGTCGCGGCCGAGGTTGCGCACCGTGCGGATCAGGGGGTCCTCCGAGGCGTCGAAGCTCTCCCCGTAGCCGCGCGCGGCCTCCCGGATCTCCTCGCTGATCTTGGCGTGCTTATCCTGCTCGCGCCATGTTGTCCCCCGTCGGGTTCGAGTATTTCGTGCGGTTCATCGCGCTCTGTTACAGTCTGCCTGTGTCGTCGAGTGTTGTACCGCAGGTCCGCCATGAATTGGCGTTGATCGCAGTCGGTTGCCTCGTCATCGCAGACGTCTACTGTCGCGGATAACACCCGGACACGTCTGCGCGTCATCCCAGTAGACTGGCGCGCGCTCCCTTCGCAGATGTGCCCGAGCCCCGGCGGCTCTTTCGCCGCAGACGCGCCACTGCCCTACATCGTTGTTCACGGCAGGTCTACCCCGATAACCGATATTCACCCCGCCGCCACCCGTTAAACCACGCCGGCGGGGCAGCAGGAAAGGGTCCACCCCGATGTCTCGCAGCTCCTGGCCATTCTCGCGCCGCCGCTCGGTCGCCGTCGCGCTCACCGCACTGGCGGCTGTGACCCTGTCCGCCTGCGGCGGCGGAGCCAGCGATACCGCGGGTGGCGGCAGCGGGAAGAGCAGCAGTTCGCTGACCCTGTTCGCATATTCCGTGGCCCAGCCCGCCTTCGATAAGGTGGTTCCGGAATTCAACAAGACCGATGCGGGCAAGGGCGTGCAGATCCAGCAGTCCTACGGCCCGTCCGGCGATCAGTCCCGCAAGGTTCAGGCCGGCGCCCAGGCTGATGTGGTGAACTTTTCCGTCGAGCCCGACATCACCCGGCTGGTCAACGCCGGCCTGATCGATTCGAAATGGAATGCGGACGCCAACAAGGGAATTCCGTTCGGCTCAGTCGTCGTGATCGCCGTGCGCAAGGGGAACCCGAAGGGCATCCACGACTGGAACGATCTGCTGAAGCCGGGCGTGCAGGTGGTCACCCCGAACCCGTTCAGCTCGGGCTCGGCCAAGTGGAACCTGCTCGCTCCGTACGCGGCCGCGAGCGACGGCGGCAAGAACCCGCAGGCCGGCCTGGACTATCTGGGCCAGCTGATCTCCAAGGATCACATCAAGGTGCAGCCGAAGTCGGGCCGCGAGGCCACCGACACCTTCCTGCAGGGCACCGGTGACGTGCTGATCAGCTACGAGAACGAGGCCATCAACGCCGAGCGCAGCGGCGACCCGATCGAGCACTTCCTGCCGCCGACCACCTTCAAGATCGAAAACCCGTTCGCGGTGCTGAAGAACGCCAAGAACGTGGACAAGGCCGTGGCGTTCAAGGACTTCCTGTACACGCCCGCCGGCCAGAAGGCCTTCGCCGAGGCCGGCTACCGCCCGGTCGACCCGCAGGTGGCCGCCGATTACAGCAAGGATTTCCCGCAGCCGCAGAAGCTGTGGACCGTCGACGATCTGGGCGGCTGGGCCAAGGTCGACAAGGACCTGTTCACGCCGGACACGGGCAGCGTCGCGGTGCTCTACGACAAGGCCACCAAATAGGGCTGCGGCGTACCACACACGGGATACTCGACAATCGTGACCGAGACCAGTAATGATGCCGTGCCCGCGGGGGCGCCCGCCCGCGCGGCCTCCGGCACGGCCGGGCAACGACCGAAAGGCCGCTCCTGGCTGCGGATAACCGGATCGGTCGGCCCGCTCGGCCTCGCGATCGCGGTGCTGTGGCTCAGCGTGATCGTGCTGCTGCCCTTGGCCGCCTTGACGTTCCATGCCTTCGGCGACGGCTGGTCCGGCTTCTGGAACGCCGTCACCGCCCCGGCGGCCCTGGCCTCGCTGCGGGTGACCGTCGTCGTGTCGGTGGTAGTGGCACTGATCAATGTGGTGATGGGCACGCTGGTCGCCTGGGTCCTGGTCCGGGACGATTTCCCGGGCAAGAGCATCGTGAACGCGCTGATCGACCTGCCGTTCGCGCTACCGACGATCGTGGCCAGCATCGTGCTGCTGGCGCTGTACGGCCCGGACAGCCCGATCGGTATACACCTCAACGCCACCCAGCCCGGCCTGGTGGTGGCGCTCGCATTCGTGACGTTGCCGTTCGTGGTCCGTTCGGTGCAGCCGGTGCTGATCGAGGCCGACCGGGAGGTGGAGCAGGCCGCCGCCTCACTCGGTGCCGACAACTGGACCACGTTCCGCCGGATCGTGCTGCCCACACTCGCACCGGCGATCCTGTCCGGCGGCGGGCTGGCCTTTGCCCGCGCGATCGGCGAATACGGCTCGGTGGTCCTGATCGGCGGCGATATTCCCCGGCACACGCAGGTGGCCTCGCAGTACATCCAGCAGCAGATCGAGGTGGACCGTCCGGCCAATGCGGCCGCGGTATCGGTGATACTGCTGGTGATCTCCTTCCTGACACTGCTGGTACTGCGATTGTTCGCCGGGCGCGCCGCACGCAAGGAGCAGATGAGCCGATGAAACTGTCCGCACCGACCCGGATCTCGATGCGCGTGATCGCGCTGGCGTATCTGCTCGTCCTGCTGGTGACGCCGCTGATCATCATCTTCTGGCGTAGTTTTCAGCAGGGCCTCGGCGCGTTCTTCGCTTCCATCACCACCCCGGCGGCGATCTCGGCGTTCGACCTGACGATCGTCATCATCGCGATCGTGGTGCCGGTGAATGTGGTGTTCGGCGTGGTCACCGCGATCGCGCTGGCGCGCGGAAACTTCCGGGGCCGGTCCCTGATTCAGGGCATCGTGGATCTGCCGTTCGCCGTGTCGCCGGTCATCGTGGGTGTGGCGCTGATCATGCTGTGGGGCGCGGGTGGCTGGTTCGGTGGTGTCCAAAGCCTCGGCTTCAAGGTGATCTTCGGCCTGCCGGGCATGGTGCTCGCGACCATCTTCGTCACGCTGCCGTTCGTGGTGAGCGAGGTCGTGCCGGTCCTGCACGAGATCGGCGACGATCAGGAGCAGGCGGCCGCCACGCTGGGCGCCACCGGCTGGCAGACCTTCTGGCGGATCACCGTGCCTGCAATCCGCTGGGGGCTGACCTATGGCATCGTGCTCACCGTCGCCCGTGGGCTCGGCGAATACGGTGCGGTGATCATGGTGTCCTCGGGGCTGCCCGGCATCTCGCAGACGCTGACGCTGCTGGTGAGCGGCCGCTACACCAACGACAACAACACGTTCGGCGCCTACTGTGCGGCGACCCTGCTGATGGGGATCGCGCTCGTCGTTCTTATTCTGATGACCCTCCTAGAACGCAAGCGGGGCACTGCCAAATGATCACCGTCACCAATGCGAACAAGAATTACGGCACCTTCGCCGCCCTCGACGATGTCAGCATCGACATTCCCGCGGGCGAGCTGACGGCCCTGCTGGGCCCGTCGGGATCCGGCAAGTCCACGCTGCTGCGCTCGATCGCCGGACTGGAGTCGCTGGACTCCGGGGTGGTCACCATCTCCGGGCGCGATGTCACCCGGGTGTCGCCTCAGAAACGCGATATCGGCTTCGTATTCCAGCATTATGCGGCGTTCAAACATATGACCGTGCGCGATAATGTCGCCTTCGGATTGAAGATCCGCAAGCGGCCCAAGGGCGAAATCGCCAAGCGGGTGGACGAACTGCTCGGGATCGTCGGCCTGGATGGTTTCCAGCACCGTTATCCCGCACAGCTGTCCGGCGGCCAGCGCCAGCGCATGGCCCTGGCCCGGGCACTGGCGGTCGATCCGCAGGTGTTGCTGCTGGACGAGCCGTTCGGCGCCCTGGACGCGAAGGTGCGGCACGATCTGCGGACCTGGCTGCGCCGCCTGCACGAGGAGGTGCACGTGACCACCGTCCTGGTCACGCACGACCAGGAGGAGGCCCTGGACGTGGCGGACCGCATCGCGGTCATGAACGCCGGGCGCATCGAGCAGATCGGCAGCCCCGAGGATGTATACGACCGCCCGGCGAACGAATTCGTGATGTCATTTCTGGGTGCGGTGGCGAAATTGAACGGGCATCTGGTGCGGCCGCACGATATTCGTATCGGCCGGGATCCGGAGATGGCTCTGGCCTCGCACGAGGGGACCGCGCAATCGGCGGGTGTCACCCGCGCCACCGTGGAACGGGTGGTGGTGCTGGGATTCGAGGTGCGGCTGGAATTGCGCAATGCCGCCACCGGCGACCTGTTCACCGCCCAGATCACCCGCGGCGATTCCGAGGCCCTGCAGCTGGCGGACGGGGAAACCGTGTACGCCCGGGCAACCCGAATCCCGGAGCTGCCTGCAGTTTGAGCTATTCGTCATATCTTTTCGACACGCCGGGGTAAATGGTGTTTCAGATCGCTGAAATGTGGTCCTATACACCTCATGCGAAATGAGTAATTCCGCTGTGATCAGGAACGTGAGCTCGTGGAGATCGCGCACGCGATCGGCTTATTCGCCGGGAATTGACTTTCCGGCAGTCCCTGTATACCGCCGTGGCGCAGGCTTACGTGGTGGGGGAGCGACGGCTACACAGAATTCACGGATCCCATGACCCTTCCTAGAATATCGCTGGCCGCCGTACTGGCCTGCGGCGCGCTGGCATTGTTTGCAGGCCAATCCGAACACGGGCCGGACGTGCTCGTGAACGATCCGAAACTCGCTCGTACGTATGAGGATCCGGTGGCCGAGGTGCCGGGGCTGTCCGCCCCGCTGCCCGGTGAATCGACCCCACCGGCCGTGGAATCGAGCCCGTTGCCCGCTGATTCGGCGCTGATACCCGTGGGATCGCCGTCGCCGGAAGTGAATTCGCCCCCTCCCGCGGGCTCGCCGGCGCCGGATGCGGAGACACCACCACCACCCGTGCAGGCCGCATCGATTGCCGGGCAGCTGATTCCGCCCCCGATGGTCGGACCGCAGCGGTATTTTCTGCCCGGCCCGGAACAGTGGGAGAACGCGCGCACGATCGTCGATGTGGTGCGCGGGCGCGGGCTGCCGCTGTATGCGGCGGTGATCGCGCTGGCCACCGCGATGCAGGAGTCATCCCTGGAAAACCTCACCGAGGCCGTGGATTACGACTCGCTCGGCCTGTTTCAGCAGCGTCCGTCGGCCGGCTGGGGAGACTCCGAGCAACTCACCAATCCGGTCTATGCGGCCGGAGCGTTCCTGGACGCGCTGCTGGACCGGGTGCCCGATTACGCGGCCCTGCCGCTGTGGGAGGCGGCGCAGCGCACACAGGCCTCGGCCTTCCCGGACCGGTACGCGCAGTGGGAGGACCAGGCGATGCAGATGGTGAGCGCGATCGCCGCAGAGTGAGCCCCGGCGTCATTCCGGCGCTTGTGGCCGGGATCGGGTCGGATACCGATCCCATGTCAGGCGCGGACAACCGCATGTCCGGTGGTTGGCACGGCCCGGCGCGGATGGTTGCCTGAACAGCGGGTCGGATCACGATTGCATAAACGCGGCTCGTCGATCGAGGTGGTGTGATGACGGTTGGGCTCGGAGTCAGTATCGGAACGGTCAATACGGTGTGTGCCGTCGCGGATGAAGGCGGCGCGCGGGGGCCCCGGGGCCGCGGACCGGACAGACCGCTCGGGCAGGGGAGACCGGGTGCGCCCACCACCTGGCGCACCACCCTGACGTTCGACAGCACCGGCACCGCACGGGTCGGCCGCATCCCCAAACACGGTCGCGCCCTTGCCGAATTCGGCGATCTGACCCAGCGTTCGGCCCCGTCCGCGCGGGTCGGGCATCGGGCGCTCTCGGCCGCGGATCTGGTGGCGACGGTGGCGCAGAGCGTGCTCGCGGAGGCGTTCGGCGCGGAACCGATGCCGGATGTCGGTGTGGCCGTGAGTCATCCGGTCGGCTATCCGGCCGAATGCCTGGCCGAGCTGCGCGAGTCGCTGGATGCGGTCGGTCTGCCGCACGCCACGCTGGTCGCCGAGCCGATCGCGGCACTGGCCTGGCTCGATGCCACGCACGGCCCGCTCACTCCCGGCCTGACGCTGGTCTACGACCTGGGCGGCTCGGCGCTGGGGGTGACGCTGGTGCGGGTCGGTGCGGGCGCCCCGGTCAATCCGGTGGTCGGGGAGCCGTTGCGCTCGGCTGATTACGGCGGCCGCGCGTTCGGCGCATTGATGACCAAGCAGACGCACCGCACCGTTGTCCGCGGTGGCGCGGTCGGGGTGTCCGCCGACGATCGGTCCGGTGGTGCCGGGGGCGGCGCCGACGCTGCCGCGCGGTCGCTGGCCGACTCCGACGCCGCGATCACCGACCTGCGCACCGCGCATGTGCGGCGCTCGCTCGAACTGGTCTACCGATGCCTGGGCATCGCCGACGTCACCATGGCCGATGTCGATCGTGTTCTGGTCGTCGGGGGCGCGGCCCGCCCGCGCGAGGTCGCCGCGGTCCTGGCCGAGGCGCTGGCCCGTCCGGTGATCGTCGCGCCGGATCCTGAGCGCACGATCGCCGAGGGCGCGGCGATCATGGCCCGGCGCGCGGCCGCGGCGCGGGCGGCCGCGCAGAGTCGTCGGCCGGGCGTGGCCTGGCTGCAGCGGCGACGGCTGGTGCGAGCGGCCGCGGCGGTGGCCATCGCCGCGGCCGGGGTGCTGCTCGGCCTGGTGGTGCCGGACGCCGCGGTGTCGGCGGGAACTGTCGTGGTCAGCGGGGTGCCCATGGCGCGATGAGGCGGCGCGGTTGACGTAACTCCCAGTTGGTGTAACTATTGGAAACAGTTACCCGCGAATGGAGAGGCTGAGACCGATGACGTCAGTTGCCGCCAAGCCCAGTGCCGACCTGGTCGATCCTGTCGTCCGGGACGCGCAGGAGTACGCCGCCAAGCTGATGCTGCTGTCGGAAGGCTCGGTGAACCGCAGTTTCGATCCGTACAAGGATATCGACTGGGACAACCCCGACTTCGATCCCGATGCCGGTCCGGAGCGCTGGATTCTGCCTGCCTCGGCCGACACGCTGGGCCGTCACCCGTGGTACCGGGCGCAGTCCGTGCAGCGCCAGATCGAGATCGGCAGGTACCGCCAGGCCAACGTCGCCAAGGTGGGCTTGCAGTTCGAGTCGGTCCTGATCAGCGGCATGGTGAACCACACCTTCTCGCTGCCCAACGGGGATCCGGAGTTCCGGTACTGCACCCATGAGATGTCCGAGGAACTCAACCACACGCTGATGTTCCAGGAGATGGTCAACCGCATCGGCGCCGATGTGCCGGGCATGGGCCCGTTCGTGCGCCAGCTGCGCCTGCTGGGCGTGCCGGTGGCGGTGATGTTCCCCAATCTGTTCTTCATGGCCGTGCTCGCCGGCGAGGAGCCGATCGACCACATCCAGAAGGCCATCCTGCGCTCGGGCGAAGAGGTGCACCCGATCATGCGCGGGGTCATGGCGATCCACGTCGCGGAGGAGGCGCGCCACATCTCCTTCGCCCACGAATTCCTCGAGCATCATGTGCCCGAGTCGAATCCGGCGAGCAGGCTGGTGCTCTCGGTGGCGATGCCGATCGTCATGTGGTTGCTGGGGCGCTCGATCGTCAAGCCGCCCAAGTCGTTCTTCGCCGAATTCGACATTCCCGAGCAGGTCCGCCACGAGCTGTTCTTCGCCTCGAAGGACGCCCGGCAGGTCTTCAGCGACTACTTCGTCGATGTGCGCGCGCTGGCCAAGGAGATCGGGTTGATGAATCCGATCGCCAAGGGTGTCTGGAAGCTGCTGCGCATCGACGGCCCGACCAGCCGCTACCGGTCGGAACCGCTGCGCTCGGTCAAGGCCGGCTGATGCCATACGTCGTCACCCAATCCTGTTGCAGCGACGCCTCTTGCGTCTACGCATGCCCGGTCAACTGCATTCATCCCACGCCGGACGAGCCCGATTTCCTGAGCGCGGAGATGTTGTATGTGGATCCGCAGGCCTGCGTGGACTGCGGGGCGTGCGCCACGGCCTGTCCGGTCGATGCGATCGTCTCCATGAAACACCTTGCCGCCGAACAGCAGCCGTTCATCGAGATCAACGCCGACTTCTACCGTCAGGTGCGCCCGCGCCCGCTGCTGGCTCGGCCGGTACCGGCGGCCCGCGTGGAGGGTGGCCCGCTGCGGGTGGCGATCGTCGGCTCCGGTCCCTCGGCGATGTATGCCGCCGACGAGCTGCTCACCCAGCCCGACGTCGCGGTGACGGTGCTGGACCGGCTGCCCGCGCCCTACGGCCTGGCCCGGTTCGGGGTCGCCCCGGACCACACCAAGACCAGGCAGGTGAGCCGGCTGTTCGACGAGATCTCCGCGCAGCCGGGATTCGGTTCATACCTGAGTCTCACGGTGGGCGAACATATTTCGCACGAGGATCTGCTCGCGCATCATCATGCGGTGATCTACGCGGTCGGCGCCTCGACGGACCGCAAGCTCGGCATTCCCGGCGAGGGACTGCCGGGCAGCGTCTCGGCGACCGACTTCGTCGCCTGGTACAACGGTCACCCCGGCCGGGACGGGCGCGAATTCGACCTCTCGCAGCGGCGGGCGGTGATCGTCGGCAACGGCAATGTCGCCCTCGACGTGGCCCGGATCCTCACGACCGACCCCGAATCGCTGTCCGGCACCGAGGTTTCCGACACGGCCTTGGAGGCCTTGCGGCACAGCAAGATCGAGGAGGTGGTGATCGTGGCGCGGCGCGGACCGGCCGAATCCGCGTTCACCGTGCCGGAATTCGTTGGTCTACTCGGCGCGGATGTGGACATCACCGTGGAGGGCGATGTGCCCGAACCGGTTCCCGGTATGTCGCAAAAGGTCGAGCATAAGCTGAGGCTGCTCCGGACGATCGCCGCGCGGCCGGTGGGTGCGCGCAAGCGGATCGTGCTGCGCTACCAGTCCTCGCCGACCGCGCTGCTGGGCACCGACCGGATCGCGGGCATCGAGCTGGCGCACAACGAGCTGGTCACCGGGCAGGACGCCGTCGTGCGCGCGGTCCCGACCGGCGCGTCGGAAACCCTGGACGCCGGACTGGTTCTCGCCTCCGTCGGCTACCGTGGCATGGCCCTGCCCGGCGTGCCGTTCGACGACGCCGCCGGGGTGATTCCGAATACCGAGGGCCGCGTGCTGTCCGCTCCCGGCGGTGCGGTCGTTCCGGGAACCTATGTGACCGGCTGGATCAAGCGCGGCCCGACCGGCTTCATCGGCACCAATAAATCCTGCGCGCAGGAGACCGTGCGGCACCTCGCCGAGGACTTCAACGCCGGCCGCCTCGCCGAACCGGTATCCAGCGCTGCCGATTTCGATTCCCTGGTCGCCGCCCGCCGCCCCGCGGCCATCCGCGGCGGCGCGGTCGCGCGCCCCTGGTGGAAGCGCCGTCTGCTCGCGCGCGCCTGACCACTCAGACCCGTGCCGCTATGTCGCCACCGAGCGCTCCCCGTCATTCCGGCATGTTCTTGGCCGGAATCCTCAGGTGCACGGTGGATCCCGGCCAAAAGCATGCCGGGATGACGGGCGACATCACGCCGCGATGCTCAGTATCGCCCTCCGGGGGCGCCTTGGAGATGCCACGAGATGTGTTGGACGTGACGTGCTGCCGTGGTGGGGCAGGGATTGGGACGGATACCGGTGCAAGGTGGATGGTTTCACAAACCTAGCGGTCCGTCTCGGGTGGGCATTGTGCCGTATTCGGCCGATTATCTCTGCGTGGCAATCATCCAGACATCCGGTGATATTCGGGTGAATGTGGATGTGCGATAGCCGGTTCGGTCGGCCTGCAGCGCACCGGTCGGTATCTAACGCTATTTACTGTGAGGTAGCTAGTTTTGGTGGCTAATTGGGCGCTTTGCATGGTTCGTGTCGCTCATTTTTGTCTTGGTCACTGGCCTATCAGCGGTTATGCAATGTAGACCGGTGGGTATGAAACCTTTTCCGCCCATTAGGTATCCGTGAACGATACCGACCAGCTAACCTGTGATCGCTGTTTGGTAAACGACCGCGACCAACATGTTTCGTCCCTGGGGCCGTGGTCTCGGTGCGTTGACAGGATGGCAATGACTGCTGGCTTCGGCATGAGCATCGGCACAGTGAACTCCGTGTGGGCGGCGACTACCGGTGACCGGGAGCATCCGGTTGTGCGGGTGCGCCGCACCGCCGTCACCTTCGACAGCGCGGGTGGTGCGCGAGTCGGTGGGCTGCCCCGATTCGCGCCCGTGGTAACCGATTTCGCCGATCTCACCCGTCCGGTGGAGCCGGTCGTGCTGGGCGGGCGCAACTGGACCTCTGCAGATCTCGTTGCCGCGGTGGGCTCCAGCCTCATCACCGCCGCCGAACCCGGGGTCGAGCCCGTAATCACCTATCCCGCTTGCTATCCCGGACGGAAGATCATCGAGCTTCGGCACGCCCTGGACTGGGCGGGTGGCGCCGAGGCGCTGCTGATGCCGGAACCGGTGGCGGCCGTGGACTGGCTCGACGCCGAATACGGCGTCTCCGGCAACGGCCTCACGCTCGTATACGACCTGGGCGGCGCGAGCCTCGACATCGCGGTCGTGCGCACCGAGGCGGATCGGGACGAGCGCGGTGTGCTCGGCAAGGCGGTGCGCTCGCACGAGTACGGCGGGCGGCCGCTGGGCGCGATACTGGCCAGATACGCGCGGGCCCTGTCCCCGGGGGCGCCCTCGCCGGTGTCGAAGGTGGTGCCGGCCACCGACACCACCCGATTACGTACCTGGAACGTGCGCAATTCCCTTCGGCTGGTGCGGCGTTGCGTCCATGCCGCGGGCCTGTCGATGCGGGATATCGATCGGGTGCTGCTGATCGGGGGCGCGGCGCGACCGATCGAGGTGGCGCAGGTCCTGGCCGAACTGGACCGCCCGGTGGTGATGTCGCCCGATCCGGCGCACACCGTCGCCGTCGGCGCGGCCCTGGCCTCGGCCCGGATGGCCGATGCCGGCTCCAACCTGGGCCGCTACGCGCGGGGTGCCGCCGTCATATCCAGTGCCGCAGTGGTTTCCGCGATGGCCATGTCCGCGGCCACCATGCTGGGCAGCGGGCCGATCGGCTCCGACGGTCCCGCACTGGAATTCGCCCCCACCCTGGCCGGTCCCGTCGACAACAACGCCGACCTGAGAGTGCTGCCGGGCGCGGATGCCGAACCGGCGACCGTATCCGCGCCCGTCGGCACACAATTGTCCGCATACGCGGAGGGCATCTCGTATAGTCCGGCAGCACAACAGGTGTCACCGATCCCGGCCGCGGCGATAGCGGGCCGAGTGAGCAGTGTCGATCCCTCCGGCACCCATTGCGGCCCGGCCTCCCGCCTGGCGCCCCCCAGCTACGCCGATCCGGCGCAGTTCACCAACCCGCTGCCGTTCTGGACCCCGCCCGCCGCGCAGATCGGCACCGCACCCACCCTCCACCTTCCCACCATCAGTCTGCCCCCCGACCTCCCGGGCACCGGCAACGCTGCGGCACGGTCGGTTTCAGCCTCGGGCATACATTCGGTGCTCACGCCCGGAGCGTCGAACGCCGATCCGTTGCAACTCCCGCCCGCGCCGCCGGCCGATCCGCTGTCGCCCCCGGCCGATCCGCTGTCGCCCCCGCCTGCGCCTGCGCCGAATACTCCGCCGGCCGCTGTCGCCCCGGGCAATGCGCCGGCGGCCCCCGGCGCATCCCTCGCTGGGACGACGGATTCCACAGGCCCAGTGACAAACTCATCGTCCGGTCCGGGGACCGGCGCCACCGGTGGCGCGACAACCGGCACCGACTCCGGCAACACCGCCACCTCCGGCACCCCCGCGGGCACCACCTCCGGTGGCACGGCATCGACCGGCGCGAATCCCGGCGGCGGAACCTCGTCCGGGTCCCCGGGATCCGGTGCCTCGAGTGCGAACTCCGGAGGCACGACCGCGAACTCCGGCGGCACCACCGGGGCGGGCGGCACCTCCGCCGCGGGCAGCGCATCCCACGGTTCCTCCTCCGCAGGCGCTGCCGGTGGCGGCTCCCACGGTGGCGGCCACCACTGATCGCCTGAACGGCGCACACTGGAGTGATGGATCCCAGGATCATCGGAACCGTGATGCCCGTTCTCGAGATAACCCTCGATCCTGGCGAGAGTGTGGTTGCCGAATCGGGGCAGCTGTCGTGGATGACCGAGTCGATCCGGTTGCACACCTCCACGCGGGTGGCGGCGGGTGGGGTGTTCGGGGCGGTGAAGCGGGCCCTGTCGGGTGCGGGCCTGTTCATGACCGAGTACACCGCCGCGCGGCATCCGGGCACCGTGGCGTTCGCGGCGAAGTTGCCGGGCCAGATCGTGCCGGTCCCCATCGAGCGTGGCGGCGACTATCTGCTGCATCGGCACGGATTCCTGTGTGCCACCGGCAATGTGCGGGTGTCGCTGAGCTTTCAGCGGCGCCTCGGCGCGGGGATCTTCGGCGGCGCGGGTTTCACGCTGCAGCGCGTCAGCGGCGACGGTCAGATGTGGGCCGAGCTGTCCGGTGAGGTGATCCAGTACGACCTGGCTCCGGGGGAGACGCTGCGCGTGCATCCCGGACATGTCGGAATGTTCGATGCCACAGTGGGATTCGACATCACGATCCTGCGCGGCATCCGCAACATCCTGTTCGGCGGCGACGGCCTGTTCCTGGCGGCGCTGACCGGTCCGGGCCGGGTGTGGCTGCAATCGCTGACCATCAGCAACCTGGCGCATGCGATCATCCCGTACCTTCCGCTGCCCGAGCCCGATGGTCGCTGATCGGTGACCGATGGCCGTGCACGTGCATATGCACGATCGGTCAGAATGGTCTGGTGGACACAGCGGACAGGCCCCAACTGATAGCGCTCGACGTCGACGGCACGATTCTGCAGACCGGTGAGCCGATTGCCCCGCGGGTGCGCGAGGCGGTGCGGGCCGCTGCCGCGGCCGGAGCCCATGTCGTGGTCACCACGGGGCGCACACTGCTGGCGACCCGGCTCGTGGTGGAGGAGCTCGGCCTGGATCAGGGGCATACGATCTGCTCGAACGGTGCAGTGCACGCGGACATCTCAACCTGGGAGCCGGTGTCGGTGCAGACCTTCGACCCCGAGCCGTCGGTCGGCGTCCTGCGCGAGGTCTTCCCGGATATGGTGCTCTCGGTGGAGAAGGTCGGCGTCGGTACCTGGGCCACCGGCTATTACCCCGGCAGTTTTCGCCTCGGCGAATTCCGCTTCGTGGCGGACGACGACCTGAGCCTCGAGCCCACCACGCGGCTCAACGGCTGGTGGCCGGGCGGTTCGCTCGCCGATATGGTGGCGATGATGGGGGATCGGCAGCTGCCGGGCGCGGGCTGGGTGCACGGCGAGGTCGAACCCTGGCTGGTGGCCTGTCGCGACGGCGTCACCAAGGGCTGGGCGTTGGAACAGCTGCGGGCACAGCTGGACATCCCGCACGCGGCCACCCTGGCCATCGGTGACGGCTACAACGACTGCGAAATGCTCGCTTGGGCCGCGCATTCCGTAGCCATGGGCAATGCGGTGGACCCGGCACGCGCCGCGGCCGACGAGGTCACGGCCACCGTCGCCGAGGGCGGCGTCGCCGTGATCCTAGAGCGCTGGTTCGGAAACTGACCGGTCCTGAACCCAGGACACCCCGACGCCTGGCGGCGGCGCGGTCGCACTGCGGAACAGTTTGTCGGCGCCGTGCCGGGAAGGGTCGAACGCGTGCCGGTACTCCTGCGGAGACCGATAGCTGCTCGCGAGGCGGTTGCCGTAGGCGAGTAGATCCCGATGTGCGGATCGGCGCGGAACATAGCGGGCCGCAAGCAGATTCGGCAGCGACTCCCCACGCTGCAGTGCCGCGGTAATGACGTCGGCAAGGATTTCGGCATCCTCGAGGGTGTAACTCATGCCCAGCCCGGTCATCGGGTGCACGTTGAACGCCGCGCTGCCCAGGACGACGACATTGTCACGGTGATACCGCGTGGCCAGGCAGGCCGAAACTGGGGCTCGCTCGAATACGGCCTCGCCGATGAGCGCGAGGGCATCGTCGCTGCGGGAGACGAATCCTGACAGCAGCTCGGGTGCGATGCGATCACCGGGATCCTGTGCCGTCGGAGCAGCCACGAAAACCCGTGCCTGCGTGCCGGTCAGCGGATACAGGTAGGCGAACCAGCCCGTGGAGCCGAAGTAGAGCCGGTTACTCTCGCACACGCCGTCGGTCAAGGGAATCAGTGTCGCGCGCATGACGTGGTCGAAGTCGTACCGGGCGACCGGAGCGCCGATATAGGTGTGTGCGGCCGAGCTGCCGCCGTCCGCACCGACGACGATCCGGGCGCGGACCGTCCCGCCGTCGTCAAGCCTTATTCGCTCCACCTCATGATCGCCTGAATCCATCGCGGCGACCGATGTACCGAATCGATATTCGACGCGACCGTTCCCCGCCGCACAGATGGCGGCCAGGATCTCCCGGTAGGGAACGATCAAATAGTGACCGGGGGGGCCGCCGGATTCGAAATCGAGTACCTGCAGCAGTGATCCGTCGTGGTAGTACTCGATGCTGGTGCGGCGCAGTGCACCTCGTTGTTCAACATCGGGAAGTATCCCATGCCGGTCCAGCACCTGCAGGCCGCGTGGTTTGAGGAATTCCGCGCCCTTGGCAGGGAAATCCGGCTGCCTGCCGAGCACCAGCACCGACAGCCCGGCGCGGGCCAGTAGCGTTGCGAGGAAGGTACCCCCGACGCCCGCGCCGAGAATCACAACATCGCAATCGGTCTCGGTCATCGGTGCGCACCGGCGTGGAGGAAGCGGCCGGGAGCGATCAGGTTGTGCGTATCCAGCAGCGCCTTGACCATGTTGAGTATCCGCAGTTCCGCGGTCGCGCCGCGGGCGGCGATCTCGTCGGCGGCGTGGTCGATGTTGGATCGATACGGTGCGAATCCGGCCTGCAGGAACCGTTCTCGCGCGGTGTCGAGCAGGGCGTGGGCCCGCGCGGTTGCCTCTTCGGTGCGCTCGAACGCGATCTGCACCACCATATGGGCCCAATGCGGTGACACCAGATTGAATTCCGCGGCCAGTGCGGTCGGGTGGTCGTCGACCGTGCGCTGCATCAGCTCCAGGGCCCGCGCCGGATTGCCGTCGCCGAGTCCGACCAGGGGCAGGAAGGTCAGCCAGCCGGTATCGCCGTCGTCGACCTCGCACGATTCCGAGCGCAGGCCGGTGCGGATCGGGCCACAGTCCGGAATGCCCTGTGCCATATGGGCTCTTGGAAGCAGCGGATCGTCCGGGGAAATCGTGGCGGTGTCGAGTATGCGCGCTGATGTCAGCCCGTCGAGCCGATCGAACATCGCGGTCAGGATCCGGGTGGATTCGGCGACCGCGGCCTCGGTGCCCAGCAACGGAACCATCACTGCGAAGGTATCCGGATCCGCGCCGCCCGGCAGCAGATAGTCGCCGTCGGCCGGGATCAGGAACAGCTCACGCATCCGTAGCATTCCCGCCGTCGGCAGCCCGCGCCGGCTCGCCGCGACCAGCTCGTCGAGGACCTTGCCCACCGTTTCGCGCTGGAAGGTGGCCCGCACCAGATGAATCGACTCCGGCCGCGGGATCAGCGAGACGGCCATCGCGGTCACGATGCCGAGGTTGGACTGGATGAACGCCTGCGTGAGATCGGGTCCGGCGGGCCGTCCGCCGTATCGGCCATGCGCATCGAGCCCGCCGGTGGTCACGACCGTGCCGTCCGCGAGTACCGCCTCGACGCCCAGAATGTCCTGTGTGCGCGGGCGGATCGTGCCGTCGCCGCGGTCCACGGCATTGCCGATCACGCTGGTATCGGCGCAGGATGAGGTCACATTGAGCATCCACCTGCTGCCGTCGAGGGCGGTTGCGAGTTCGCGCTGGGTAACCCCCGGTTCCACGACGGCGTAGCCGGACTCGACATCGAGCGTTCGGATCGTGCGCATCGACCCCAGATCTAGAACCGTGCAGCCGTCTTCGGCAGGCATACGTGAGCCCATACCCCAATTGCGCCCTGTGCTCACCGGATAGACAGGGGTGCCGAGCAGTGTTGCCTCCGCCAACGCCGCACGTACCTGCTCGACTGTCTCGGCCTGTACCGTGGAAACTACTTCCCGAACGCGAAAACCGCCGACCTCAAGTGATTTGCGAACTGCATGCATCGAAACTTGCACCTCTATCTCAACCCGGCCGACGGCCGACTGCAAGCATTTTCGACATAGTTGGGAGGGTTTGCAACACGAGAGACAGTGGGTGGCAGCTCTGGACACTATAGTTCGTAAACGCCCTACGGCAGCGAAAATATGTGCTATGGAGATGCGGGAAAATTGATCGTCGTGCGATCGCAAACCTATTATCCCGCAACTAAATCAGTCAGAGAAGTCGGTCGACAGCAGGATACACGACCGAGGCTGTGCCGGACGATTGTGGTCCCATCGGCTCGACCCGAGTTCCGTGTTTTCCCAGCTCACGAGTGTCTCGCTCCGCTCGAATAATTTACCTCGTATATGCCTCTGCCGAAACCAATTGAACGTTGTCGGCATCAGGCGACGGCGGCGTGGGGGCTGCCGAGATTGTGCCGGGCGGTCGTGTAGCGGGCGGCGATCACCTCGGCGGCGAGGGGGTGGGCCCCGATCGGGGCGGCGTGGGGCAGGTCCGGGGCCGCGACGACCAGGCGGTCGGTGAGCAGGCCGGGCGCCAGGAACCAGGGGGCGACGACGACGCGATCGCAGCCCCGCTCGTGTAGGCGCGAAATGGCGTGTGTCACACCAGGTTCGGTGGTGGCGAAGCAGAACTCGGTGCGCCAGGCGGTGCCGGCGGCCAGGAGGTGGCCGATGCGCTCGGTGCGGCGGTTGGCGTGGCGCGAGGACGATCCGACCGCGGCGACGGCGATGCCCAGCGTGGCGTCGTGCGGGTCGGCGCCGGTGGCCACCACCCGCTCGCGCAGGGCGCTGACCAGGCGCGGATCGGGGCCCAGCACATCGGCCTGGGTCAGCCGCAGGCGCGGGTGACGTGCTTGCGCGGCCGCGAGCAGTCCGGGCAGGTCGACACGGGCGTGGAAGGCGCTGCCCAGCAGTAGCGGAACCACGATCGCCTCGGTATATCCCTGTGCGGCAACCGAATCGACGACCTGCTCCACCGACGGTGTGCTCAGATCGAGAAATGCCAGCCGCACCTTCAGTTCCGGATGTGCGGCGGCCAGCTCCTGCACCACCGCGAACATCGTGGCCGCGGACCGGGGATCGCGGCTGCCGTGTGCGACCGCGATCAGTGCCGGATGCCCGCCGCCGGAACGATCCGCGCTGGATAACGCCATGGATTCGACGCTAAGAGCCGCCCCGGCACTATCGGTTGCCTCAGAGTTACAGCCCCATGTAAACCTGCTCACCGCGTCCACATCCAGGCCGAGAGACCCGTCGGCGATCGGCCGCGGCGAGCTCATCGTCTAGACCCCGGCCTCGGTGCCGACCTCGACCGCGGTGAGCACGTCGCCGACCAGGCCGGCGGCCAGGGTGTTACCCCCGGCGGGGTCGATGAGCAGGAAGCTGCCGGTGTGCCGGTTCACCCGGTAATCGTCGGCCGGGATCGGCTCTGCCACGCGCACCGAGATGCGGCCGATATCGTTGAGCGACAACGATTCCGCCTCGGTGTCGGCGCCCAGATGCTGCTCGTCGAAGCGCTCGAGCAGCGTGCCGACGATCGCCTGGGTGGTGCGGGTGCCGTGCTTGAGCAGCAGCCGCGCGCCCGGGCGCAGCGGCTTGTCGCCGAGCCAGCAGACCGTGGCGTCGAACTCCTCGACCGGCACGGGGGCGTCGGCCGCGGCCGCGATCACATCGCCCCGCGAGACGTCCACATCGTCGGCCAGGATCAGGGTGACGCTGCGGCCCGGCTGCGCCGAATCCAGCTCACCGTCCGGGGTGTCGATCCGCTCGACGGTGGTGCGGGTTCCGGACGGCAGCACCACGATCTCGTCGCCCTTGCGCACCACACCGGCCGCGACCTGGCCGGCGTAGCCGCGGTAGTCGGGGTAGTCGGCGGTGCGGGGCCGGATCACGTACTGCACCGGGAACCGCAGCCCGACCTCGTGCCGGCCGTGCGCGTCGGCATCCACCGGCACCGATTCCAGATGCTCGATCAGGCAGGGCCCGTCGTAGTACGGGGTGTGCTGCGAGCGGGAGGCGACATTGTCGCCGTTCAGCGCGGATACCGGGATCGCCTGTACATCCGCCGCATCCCAACCGAGTTTCGTTGTCAGTCCCCGGAATTCGGCGGTGATGGTCTTGAACACGCCCGCCGCGTCGTCGACCAGGTCGATCTTGTTCACCGCCAGTACGAGCCGGGGCACACCCAGCAGCGCCATCACCGCGGCGTGGCGGCGGGTCTGCTCGATCACGCCCTTACGCGCGTCCACCAAGAGGATCACCAGCTGCGCGGTCGACGCACCGGACACCGTGTTGCGGGTGTACTGCACGTGCCCGGGAGTATCGGCGAGCACGAAAGACCGTGTGGGCGTGGCAAAATAGCGGTAGGCCACGTCGATCGTGATGCCCTGCTCGCGTTCGGCGCGCAGGCCGTCCACGAGCAGCGACAGATCCGGGGTGGACAGGCCGCGGTCGACCGAGGCCCGCGTGACGGCGTCGATCTGGTCCGCCAGCACGGATTTCGTGTCATATAGCAGGCGTCCGACCAGTGTGGACTTGCCGTCGTCGACACTGCCGGCGGTGGCCAGTCGTAAAAGGTCGGACATCAGAAATAACCCTCTCGCTTGCGGTCTTCCATCGCGGCCTCGGAGACGCGGTCGTCGCCCCTTGTCGCGCCTCGCTCGGTGAGCCTCGACGCGGCCACCTCGGCGAGGATCGCCTGGTTATCGGCGGCATCGGAAATGATTGCGCCGGTGGTGGATCCGTCACCGACCGTGCGGTAGCGCACGGACTTGGTCAGCAGCTGTTCGTCCGCGCGCGGGCCGCCCCAGATTCCGGGGGTCATCCACATACCGTCGCGCTGGTACACCGGGCGCTCGTGGGCGTAGTAGATGGTGGCCAGTTCGACGTTCTCGCGGGCGATGTACCGCCAGATGTCCAGCTCGGTCCAGTTGCTCAGCGGGAACACCCGCACATGCTCGCCCGGCGCGTGCCGGCCGTTGTACAGGTTCCACAGTTCGGGCCGCTGCCGCTTGGGGTCCCAGCGCCCGAACGCATCGCGCAGGGAGAAGATGCGCTCCTTGGCGCGCGAGCGTTCCTCGTCGCGTCGCGCCCCGCCGAACACCGCATCGAAGCGATGCTCGTTGATGGCGTCCAGCAGCGGCACGGTCTGCAGCGGATTGCGGATGCCGTCGGGCCGCTCGGCCAGGCGCCCGTCGGCCAGGTAATCCTCGACGCTGGCGACATGCAGCCGCAGGCCGTACTTCGCCACGACATGGTCGCGGAAGGCCAGCACCTCGGGCAGGTTGTGCCCGGTGTCCACGTGCAGCAGCGCGAACGGCAGCGGCGCGGGCCAGAAGGCCTTGAGTGCCAGATGCAGCAGGACGGTGGAGTCCTTGCCGCCGGAGAACAGGATCACCGGCCGCTCGAACTCGCCCGCCACCTCGCGGAAGATGTGGACGGCTTCGCTCTCGAGCGCGGCTAGGGTGTCGAAATCCGGTGTGCCGAAGGCCTGTTCCAGCTCACTGAGCTGGGCGTCGGTCGCGGTAGGAGTCATGATTGATGCAACCCGCATTCGGTCTTGGCGAGGCCGGCCCAGCGGCCGCTTCGCGAATCGGCTCCCGGTTCTGGCTTCCGCGTGCACGGAGCGCAACCGATGGACGGATATCCCTCTTCCACAAGGGGATTGACGAGGATGCCGTTGGTCTCGATGTACTGCTCCATCTCCTCGTCGGACCAGGCGGCGATCGGGTTGATCTTCACCAGGCCGAAGCCCTCGTCGAAGGAGATCAGGGGGGCGTTGGCGCGGGTGGGCGCCTCCACGCGGCGGATGCCGGTGACCCAGGCGTTGTAGCCGCCGAGTGACCTTTTCAGGGGCGCCACCTTGCGCAGGCGGCAGCACTCGTTGGGCTCGCGTGCGAACAGGTCCTTACCGAGCAGCCGATCCTGTTCGGCGACAGTGTTTTCCGGCAGAGCATTGACGATGTTCACCCCGTACACGGTCTCCACCGCATCGCGGGTTCCGATCGTCTCGGCGAAGTGGTAGCCGGTGTCCAGGAACAGCACATCCACGCCGGGATGCACCTTGGCGGCGAGCTCGACCAGCACCGCGTCCTGCATATTGGAGGCGACGATGTAATTCGCGCCGAAGGTCTCCTCGGTCCACTGCAGTAGCTGGGCAGCGGTGGCGTCCGAACCCAGCTGCGCGGCACCGTCTTCCGCGATCCTGCGCAGCTCGTCCTCGGACAGCTTTTCCAAAGTGGTTGTCATAGCTGAACTTCCCCTTACCGAAGGTCATCTTCGTCGGTGCGCACAGCCCACTGGGCGAATCGCTCGCCCTCGTCGCGGCCCTTGACGAAATTGCGCACCACACGGTCGATGAAGTCGCCGAGCTCGTCGCTGGTCACCTTGTGCTGACGCAGCTTGCGCCCGAAGGCGCTGTCGAACCCGAGGCTGCCACCGAGATGAACCTGGAAACCCTCGACTTGATTCCCGGCGCCGTCGTCGACCAGTTGCCCCTTGAAGCCGATGTCGGCGATCTGGGCGCGGGCGCAGGAGTTCGGGCAGCCGTTGATGTTGATGGTGATCGGCACGTCCAGCTGCGCGTTGATATCGGCCAGGCGCTGCTCGAGCTCCGGCGCGAGCGCTTGGGAGCGCTTGCGGGTCTCCACGAAGGACAGCTTGCAGAACTCGATTCCGCTGCAGGCCACCAGGTTTCGACGCCAGATCGACGGATTCGACTGCAGGCCCAGCGGTTCGAGCTCCGTCTGCAGCTGCTCGACCTTCTCATCGGGCACGTCCAGCACGATCAGCTTCTGGTACGGGGTGAACCTGACCCGGTCCGACCCGGCCCGCTCCGCCGCGTCGGCGACCTTGGTCAGCGTAGTGCCGGATACGCGCCCGGCGATGGGGGAGAACCCGACCGCATTGAGCCCGTTGCGCAGGCGCTGCACGCCGACGTGGTCGATGACCTTCTTCGGCTGCTCCGGTGCGGGGCCATCGATCAGCTTGCGCTTCAGGTATTCCGTTTCGAGAACTTCCCTGAATTTTTCAACGCCCCAGTCCTTGAGCAGGAACTTGATGCGCGCCTTGGTGCGCAGCCGACGGTAGCCGTAGTCGCGATACAGGGAGACGATCGCCTCCCAGACATCGGGCACCTCCTCCAGTGGCACCCAGACGCCCAGGCGCTGGGCCAGCATCGGATTGATGGACAGCCCGCCGCCGACCCAGAGATCCAGGCCCGGCCCGTGCTCGGGATGCTCAACCCCGATGAATGCCACGTCGTTGATCTCGTGCACCACGTCCTGCTGGCCGGAGATCGCGGTCTTGAACTTGCGCGGCAGGTTGGAGTATTCCTTCTTGCCGATGTAGCGGGCCACGATCTCGTCGATCGCCGGGGTCGGATCGAGCACCTCGCTCAGCGACTCACCGGCCAGCGGGGAGCCGAGCACGACGCGCGGGCAGTCGCCGCACGCCTCGGTGGTCTTGAGGCCCACATCCTCCAGGCGCCGCCAGATCTCCGGCACGTTCTCGATCTCGATCCAGTGAAACTGGACGTTCTCGCGGTCGGACAGGTCGGCGGTATCGCGGCCGAACTCGGTGGAGATGCCGCCGATGGTGCGCAGCTGGGCGAGGTTGAGCGCACCGGCGTCGCAGCGCACCCGCATCATGAAGTACTTGGCCTCGAGGATGTCGATGTTCTCATCGCCGGTCCAGGTGCCGTCGTAGCCCTGCTCGCGCTGGGTGTACAGGCCCCACCAGCGGAAACGTCCGCGCAGATCGGCCTTGTCGATCGAGTCGAAGCCGCCCTTGGCGTAGATGTTCTCGATGCGGGCGCGGACGTTGAGCGGGTTGTCGTCCTTCTTGCTCTGCTCGTTCGGGTTCAGCGGCTCGCGGTAGCCCAGGGCCCACTGGCCCTCGGACTTGCGGCGCACGGGCTTGGTGGTGCGCTCGCGGGGACCGGTGACCTCCGCGCGCGGACGCGCCCGGCGCTCGCGCGCGTGCTGGGCACGCTCGCGCGCGACCTCTTGCTCGAGCGCGATGCGTTCGGATTCGGATGTGTGACCGGCGTCGGTACTCGACGTCATGGGGTCGCTCCTGCGGGTGGTGATCAGGCCTGAGGACAGGCGGGAGGGGCTGCTCACGCCTTCGGTGTTTCAGCGGCCGGGATGAAGAAGGGGCGCGCAGAGGGCGACGCCGGAAGACAGGGCCGAGCTACCGGAGGCAATCCGGAAGACAGCTCGCACTGCAGACACGCTTGAAGTCGACATGGCGACGCGCCACGAGTCGAACTCCAAGTCCAGTAGTCATACGGATATTGTGCCATGTCAGCTGGGTCTTTCCGACCGGGGGCCGATATTTTCCGCACAATCGCGGGAAATCCCCTGGACAGCCGACCTGATATGTGAGATCCGTCATAGCCTACGCGGATGGGTGGTGCCGCCCGGCTGCGGACCGCCGACTGGCGGCGGTCAGACTGAACAGGTGACATCCGTACATCTCGCCGCACCCGCACCGAGTACCGGCGTGCCGTCGTTGCGCGACTTCGGGGGTGGACCGTTCGGCATCTATATCCATGTGCCGTTCTGCGCGACCCGGTGCGGATACTGCGATTTCAACACCTACACCGCCGGCGAGCTGGGTAGTTCGGCCTCGCCGCAGTCCTGGATGACCGCGCTGAGCGGTGAATTATCCATGGCGGCAAAACTTTTCGGTCAGCTGCCGAGTAAACAGCCGGAGGTGTCGACGATCTTCGTGGGCGGTGGCACCCCGTCGCTGCTCGGCGGTGACGGGCTGGCGCAGGTCATGGACGCGATCCGGGCGAACTTCGCCCTGGCCGCCGATGCCGAGGTGAGCACCGAATCCAATCCCGAATCCACCTCCCCGCAGTTCTTCGAGCGCCTGCGCGCGGCCGGATTCACCCGTATCTCGCTGGGCATGCAGTCCGCCGCCGAACACGTGCTCAGGGTGCTGGACCGCACGCATACCCCCGGCCGCGCCGCGGCCGCCGCCCGCGAGGCCCGAGCCGCAGGATTCGAGCACGTCAACCTGGATCTCATCTACGGAACCCCGGGGGAGACCGACGCCGACCTGGACGCCAGTCTCGACGCGGTGCTCGCCGCGGGCGTGGACCACGTATCGGCCTATTCGCTGATCGTCGAGGACGGCACCGCGCTGGCCCGCCGCGTCCGCCGCGGCGAGCTGCCCGCCCCCGACGAGGACGTGCTGGCCGCCCGCTACGAGCGCATCGACGCCCGTCTCGCCGTCGCGGGACTGTCCTGGTATGAGGTATCCAATTGGGCCGCAAACGATTCCGCCCGCTGCCGGCATAACCTCGGCTATTGGGACGGCGGTGACTGGCTCGGCGCCGGCCCGGGCGCGCACAGCCACCTCGGCGGCGTGCGCTGGTGGAACGTCAAGCACCCCGCCCGCTACGCCGACCGCGTCGCCGCCGGCGACCTGCCCGCCGCCGGATGGGAGGAGCTGACGGCCGACGAGCGCCACACCGAGCGCGTCATGTTGACCGTTCGCCTGCGCTCGGGCCTGCCCCTCGCGGATCTCGATACCTCCGGCCGCCGGGCCGCGGACCAGGTCGTCGCGGACGGACTCGCCGAACTCCACGACGATCGCCTGATCCTCACCGCCCGGGGCCGCCTGCTGGCCGATGCGGTCGTGCGGATGTTACTCGCCTGAGCACGGCCGACTCGTGCATTTCGACCGGTAATCGCTGGCCGGGACAACCCGCTCGGTTCCGTTCCTGCACCACCCGGGGTAATGTTCGGCGTAATCGAGGAGTTGTATGCCCCAGACACAGCACGTCACCCTTGTCCACGAGCAGAGCGAATTCGCCGAGTCCCGAGCCGCAGAGCGGGCCGAAACCGCGCGCAGATGTGCGTTGGCCGCTCGGGCCGTCGCGAGCCGCTCGACCGACGCCGACGACTGCGCATCGCTGCTGGCGATGCTCGGCCTGGATGCGTCGGCCGGCAGGGATGGCGTCCTAGGCGGCTGATCTCCAGCTGCGGGCAGACGTTCCGCGCAGCAGGTTTCGCCCGCGTAGGTCTGCGGGAATGTTGCGCGTCCGATGTGTGAACGTCGACGCCGCCGGGATTCGCACGGTAGAGTGAAGCCCATCACGAAAGTGGTGCTGGAGGGTGGGACGCCGCGTCAACGACGCCCCACCACGTAGGTGAAGGTTTACCTAGCCCGCAAAATCCAGCGGACCAGGATGAGCGCCCCGGCGATCACGGCAGCTACCCCAAAGCAGATGCCGTAATCGACCGGGGCATCGCTCTTCCTCCGGCGATGTTTCGCCATACCTACCACCTCCTCCCTGGGCGCAGTGTCTGGACCTTGTCCACCGCCCCTCGGAAAGAGGTAACGATCACAGTACACGGGGATCCGGCGACCAAAAATCTTGTCGCACAACAGATTTAGAGAATCCAATCCGGATTTTCCAGAACGGTGATTCCCGGCTGGTTCTTATGAATCGGGAAGTCTCGCCGATGATGTCCGGAATGCGGTCAGCAACCGCAGGTGTGCTGCCGCCGGATCGCCCGATCGGTGTCGCCCGATGTTGCCCCGATCGGGTCACTATTCCGTGAAAATCCCCTATCAACTGGGCAGATACGTTAGATAATCAAAGTAGCTACGGCCGAAGCATGTGTCACCGGCGCCGATCTGCGGTCGGCGCCGACGGTACCGACCATCGGAGAAAGGCCGGCTATGAAGAGCAGCAAGGCGGCGGCTATCGCCTGCCTGATCGTCGGTTCCCTGGGCCTCACCGCGGGAATAGTGCACGCACAACCGGCCGTACCTCCGGCCACGGCGGACGGCATCGAGCAGGGGCTGCACTATGCGATGACGCTCGACCCGGACGCCGGCGCCGTACACACCACCATCGATGAGGGAAAATTCACACTCTCACCGGATACGAAGATGGTCACGGTCACCGATCCGGCAGGGGCCGTCCTCGCGACGCTGCCGATGGCGGTTCGCATCGTCGACCGCTCCGGCAAGACCGCGCTGATCCCGCAGATCGATCCGTCCAGTCGCACGCTCACCCTGACCCCGCTCGGTGCCCGGCCGCAGCCCCCGCAGGTCCGTGATCAGGCCCGCGCCCAGTACGTCGACGCGGCCGCGGATCTCGCCCGCCACCAGTACAACGCGGGCGTCGGCGCGCTCATCGGCCTGGGCGTAGGCATTCTGATCGGTATCTGGTTCCTCGTCGTGGGGGCCATCCCCGGCGGGCTCATCGGGGCCGGTATCGGCGCGCTCATCGGCTACTGCCTGCCATAGTCAGCGGCCTCCCCGGATCGGGATCGTTCGCCGGTGGCGGACGGCCGTCCGTCATGTTCTCCGCGGCACAATGCCCGCTGGTGGGGCGCGTGTGCCAGCGATTCGCCCGCGGCGACCTAAACTGGCTGTGAATGACCCGGTAATCCGCGCGAATCGAACAGGAGGTGGGGCATGCCGAGTACCGAACAGCGGCGGCTCGAGGTCCTGCGCGCAATCGTTGCGGACTTTATCGCGACCAATGAGCCGATCGGCTCGAAATCGCTGGTCGAGCGGCACAACCTGGGTGTGTCCAGTGCCACCGTGCGCAACGATATGGCGGTGCTCGAGGCCGAGGGCTATATCGCCCAGCCGCACACCAGCTCCGGCCGCATACCCACCGATAAGGGCTACCGCGAGTTCGTCGACAATATCTCCGAGGTCAAACCGCTGTCCACGGCCGAGCGCCGCGCGATCATGGACTTCCTCGACGGCGGGGTCGACCTGGATGATGTGCTGCGCCGCGGCGTGCGCCTGCTGGCCCAGCTGACCCGCCAGGTCGCGATGGTGCAGTACCCCACCGTATCGGCGTCCACGGTCCGTCACATCGAGGTCGTCGCGCTCAATCCGGCCCGGCTGCTGCTCGTGGTCATCACCGACAGCGGCCGCGTCGACCAGCGCCTGGTCGATCTGGGCGGCGTGATCGGCGACGAGGATCTGGCCGCGCTGCGCGCGATGCTCGGCAATGCCATGGACGGCAAGCGCCTCTCGGCCGCCTCCGCCGCGGTCGCCGAGCTGCCCGAACATTCCCCGGCCAAACTGCGCGACGTGCTGGTCCGGGTGTCGACGGTGCTGGTGGAAACCCTCGTCGAACATTCCGAGGAGCGGCTGGTGCTCGGCGGCACCGCGAACCTGACCCGCAACGCCGGCGACTTCGGATTCCCCGGCTCGCTGCGCGCGGTGCTCGAGGCGCTGGAGGAGCAGGTGATCGTGCTCAAGCTGCTTGCCGCCGCGCAGCACCCCGGCACAGTGTCGGTACAGATCGGCGAGGAGACCCGGCTCGAGCAGATGCGCGGAACCTCCGTCGTGTCGACCGGGTACGGTAGGCCGGGCACCGTACTCGGGGGTATGGGCGTGCTGGGCCCGACCCGCATGGACTACCCGGGGACTATTGCCTCGGTTGCTGCGGTTGCCAGATACATCGGCGAGGTTCTCGCCGATCGATGAGCGCGCAACCGATGGTCAAGTAAACGGATTCGGAACAGGACTAGAGACACAAGTGGCACGGGACTACTACGCAATACTCGGTGTCGGCCGGGACGCGACCGACCAGGAACTCAAACGCGCCTACCGCAAGCTGGCGCGCGAGCTGCACCCCGACGTCAACCCCGACGCTGACGCGCAGGAGAAGTTCCGCGACGTGTCCGCGGCCTACGAGGTACTCAGCGACCCCGAGAAGCGCCGCATCGTCGATGTGGGCGGCGACCCGCTGGAGTCCGGCGGCGGTCCCGGCGGCTTCTCCGGCGCCGGATTCGGCGGCCTGGGCGATGTCTTCGAGGCGTTCTTCGGCGGCATGAACGCCTCGGGCCCGCGCCGACCGCGCGGGCGGGTGCAGCCGGGCGCGGATTCGCTGCTGCGCACGCGGCTTTCGCTGGCCGAATGCGCGGTCGGGGTCACCAAGCACCTCACCGTCGACACCGCCGTGCTGTGCGACCTGTGTCAGGGCGCGGGCACCAACAACAACTCCAAGCCGGTGCGCTGCGAAACCTGCGGCGGCGCGGGCGAGGTGCAGACCGTGCAGCGCTCGTTCCTCGGCCAGGTGATGACCTCGCGCCCGTGCCCGACCTGCCGCGGCGCGGGGGAGACCATTCCCGATCCCTGCCGCAAGTGCGGCGGCGACGGCCGGGTGCGTTCGCGCCGGGAGATCGCCGCACCGGTGCCCGCGGGCGTCGGCAACGGCATGCGGGTGCGCCTCGCCGCGCAGGGCGAGGTCGGCCCCGGCGGCGGCCCCGCCGGCGATCTGTACGTGGAGATCGTCGAGCAGCCGCACGACATGTTCGTCCGCGACGGCGACGATCTGCACTGCACGATCCGGGTGCCCATGGTCGATGCCGCGCTGGGCACCACCGTGGTCGTGGACACCATCCTGGACGGCCCCACCGAGCTGACCATCCCCGCGGGCACCCAGCCCGGTGAGGTGTCGGTGCTGCGCGCCCACGGCATGCCCAAGCTGCGCTCGAGCGCACGCGGCGACATGATCGCGCATCTGGACATCGTGGTGCCCACCAAGCTGGACTCCAAGCAGTCCGACATGCTGCGCAAGTACAAGGCCACCCGCAACGGCGAGCGCACCGAGGTGCTCTCGGCGCAGTCCGAGCACAACAGCGGCCTGTTCGCGCGGCTGCGGGCCTCGTTCAGCGGCCGCTGACGACCCTTGGCTCCCACGGTTTTCTACCTCGAGCAGATCCCCGAGCCGGGCGGCATCGCGGTCCTGGACGGGCCGGAGGGCCGCCATGCCGCGACCGTGCGCCGCGTCCGGGTGGGCGAGCCGATCACGCTGTCCGACGGGGCCGGTCTGCTCGCCCCGTCGGAGGTCGTTGCGGCGCAGAAGGATCGGCTCGAGCTGAAGGTCCTGGAAAGGGTTGCCGCGCAACAGGTCTCGCCGCGGGTCACGGTGGTGCAGGCGCTACCGAAATCGGACCGCTCGGAGCTCGCCGTGGAGCTGATGACCGAGTCCGGGGCCGACGCCATCGTCCCGTGGCAGGCCGCGCGCTGCGTGGCCAACTGGGAAGGTAAGGCGCGCAAGGGCGTCGACAAATGGCGCGCCGCTGCCCGCGCGGCCGCCCGCCAGTCTCGCCGCGCCTTCATTCCGGAGGTCGCCGAGCTGCATCGCACCGCGGATGTGCTCGAGCTGATCCGGAAGGTCAAGGCGGACAACGGAATCGTCGTGGCCCTGCACGAATCCGGCGCGGGCCGATTCGTCTCGCTCCCGTTCGCGCAGGCGCAACAGGTCGTGCTGATCGTCGGCCCCGAGGGCGGCCTGGACGACGCGGAGCTGGCGGCGCTGTCGCAGGCGGGCGCCGAAACGGTCCTGCTCGGTCCGGCGGTGTTGCGCACCTCCACCGCGGCCGCCGTCGCGCTCGGCGCGCTCGGCGCCCTGACCTCGCGCTGGTAGGCCGCTCCGCCAATCTCCTCGCTCCCGGTGCCCGCCCCGCCTATATTCGGAGTGTATGGGGCATGGAGGGGAACTGCGGGCGCAGCGGCGGACGCGCAGGTCGGCCGATCCGAAAACCGAGCGGCTGCCGCACGGCACGCGGCCGCGTCATCAGCCCGCGCGGCGACCGCGGCGCTCGTCCAAGGGCAGGGTGGCGGGGCGCGCGCTGATCGCGGTCTTCTCCGCGATAGTGCTGCTCGGCACCGGTGTGGCCTGGCGTACCTATCACCACGTGATCGGCAGCATCACCACCTCCGATGCGATCAGCGATGGCCCCAAGTCCACGGGCCCGGAACAGAACATCCTCCTCATGGGCCTGGACAGTCGCCTGGACGAGCACGGCAATCCGCTGCCCCAGGCCATGTACGACGCCCTGCATGCCGGCGATCCCAGTGTCGCTCAAGGGATGAACTCGAACGTACTGATCTTGATCCACATCCCCGGCGACGGTTCGAAGGCCACGGCGATTTCCATTCCGCGCGATGACTACGTGACCCTCGATCCGAAATCCTGTGGCGGCGATACCTGTAAGGGCAAGATCAAGGAGGCCTACGGCCGCGCCTATGCCGCGGCGAAGGATAAGTACGTCAGCACGATCGAGGATCCGTTGGCCCTGGACGCCAAGGCCCGCGACGCCGGCCGCAAGGCCGAGGCCAATACGGTCAGCAAGTTCCTCGGCGGCGTGCCGGTGGACCATTTCGTCGAGATCACCCTCGCGGCGTTCTTCAAGCTCGCCGACGCGGTGCAGCCGATCACGGTCTGCCTGAACGAGAAGACCTCCGACGAGTTCTCCGGCGCCAACTTCGTGAAGGGACCGCAGCAGATCAACGGCGCGCAGGCGATGGCTTTCGTGCGTCAGCGCCGCGATCCGAACGAGTCGCTGAATTTCACAGATCTGGACCGCACGCGCCGGCAGCAGGCATTTATCGTCTCGCTGATGCACGGGCTGCAGAGCAGCGGCACGATGTCCAGCCCGAGCAAGCTGCTGTCCCTGGTCACCGTCGCCCAGCAGGACATGGCCGTGGACAGCGGCCTGGATCTGGGCAAGTTCGCCGCGCAGGCATCCACGCTGATGAGCGATGGGCTGACGCTGTTCACCTTGCCTGTCGAGGATTTCACCACTACTGCTGACGGCGAGGACGTCAACCGGGTCGACCTGGACAAGATCCACAGCTACGTGCACGACCTACTGAATCCGCCCAAGCCCGGCGCGAGCACCACCTCCGCGGCCCCGACGACCACCAGCACCAATATCCCGTCGGCGCAGGGCGTGGTGATGAACGTGGTGAACGGTTCGGGCCATAACGGCCTGGGCGGTGATCTGGAAAAGGCGTTCGCCAACCGTGGATTCACTCAGGGTAATGCGAGCACCGCCAGCTCGCGCCGCAGTTCCAGCACCGTGCTGTACGGCTCCGGTGCGGACGCCGCGGCGAAGGCGCTGGCGAGTCAGCTCGGCCTGACCGCTACCGCGTCCTCGGAGCTGGATTCGAACTCTGTTCAGCTGACGGTCGGTACCGAGGCCGCGAGCAGCGGTCCGATCGCCGATATGG